>Ga0081526_100006_pt1 | contig 229936 bp, 176 predicted proteins | sample HotLakmasection2_FD_70991 | JGI IMG/M metagenome (GOLD analysis project Ga0081526, IMG submission 70991) | Hypersaline microbial mat communities from Hot Lake, Washington, USA - Section #2 (SPADES assembly) (version 2) | ecosystem: Environmental > Aquatic > Non-marine Saline and Alkaline >... | reverse complement strand
GGGCCGGATGCTGGCCAGATTGTGCTGCTGGATACCGCAACCAACCCCCGTCAGACAATCACAGCGGATGCGGGCGACAAAACCGATCCGTACGGTTGGTACGCGCCTGAATTCGGCGGTGAAATGCTGGTGCTGGCCATCGTGGATGATTCGGCAGTCGCCGTCTATCGCGATACAGGAGGCCCGGCCTGGGAGCGTATCGCAACGCTGATGCCACCGCAGGAATCTAACTATATTTTCGTGTCTTCGGCAGAACCGTTTACGGTGGACGGGCGTTCTTACATGAGCCTCATCATCAAGAGCGCGGAGAGTAACCGCCAGCGATTTGATGACAGCGAAGTCTGGATATTCGACCTCAATGCGGACTCCGATACACGCTATGCGGAGCGCTGCGACAGTGGGGAAATGGGTGTTGCCAGATCGGACCCGGAAGTGTTCGTCGGCAGTGAAAACGTCTTTGTCTACTACAACGTCATCAGCGGCGGTGATGCACCTTATGAAATACGGCGCTGTCGTAGTTCGCTCCCCGTGGGAAATGCTCCTGATGAGACCGTCTCCACGAGACAGACGGTTAGCCAACCGGTCACCGCAGATGGTGCAGCGAACTGTGAGTGGGTCGCGCCGCAGGTGACGGACACACGCATCGATACGGAGCTGGAGCCGCACTATGTCTGCCAGAGTGCTGAGGCACAGCCACGCGATCAACTGCTCGTATTTTTCCCTGGTACAGGTGGCGATCCGGATGACTATGAGTATTTCGTCGAGGAAGCCGCTGCACTGGGAATGCACGCGATTGGTCTGAGCTACGTCAATCCGCGCTCGGTCAACCTGCAAATCTGTCCGCGTGACCCCGACCCGGATTGCCACGAAAAAGGCCGACGTGAGGTGATATACGGTGAGGACCTGCATTCGGATATGACAATCGATGAAGCGAATTCTATTCTGAACCGATTAGTGCAGCTCCTGCGCTACCTCGACGAGAACGAGCCAACAGCTAGCTGGGATCAGTATTTGGACGGTGACACACCCCGCTGGGATCGTATCGTCGTCTCAGGACATTCGCAGGGTGCTGGTATGGCCGCGTATCTGACGCATGAGTATGCGGTCGCTCGAAGCGTATTGTTCGCCTGGGTGGACGTAAGGCGCGGCGTAGTGGCGCCATGGATTCTGGAACCACATGCCACGCCTGCTGATCGAATCTTTTACTTTGAGCATGTTGACGACCATCAGCGCGGTTTTCAAGCGAAGCAGGATATGCTCTCTGCGTTCGGGATAGATGCACTGGGACGGGTCACGATTGATGAGATGACGCCACCGTACGATCAGGCACACGTCCTGCTGACGCAGATCGAACCTGTGCAGACCGGGACGCGCAGAAGTGCTGCTGCGCACAATGTCGTCATCGTTGACGACTTCACACCGGTTGATGATGGTACCCCGGTTCTGCGAGATATCTGGCAGTATCTGCTGATTGGCGCAGACAATGCTGCGGGTTAACCGATAACGCGTTTATTCCACTAACATTCGCAACAGCAGAAAGCTCAAAGGCTGGTCAGTGCATAACAACGCACTGACCAGTTGCTTTGTCTGCTGCTTTTATCCGGTGCTGGCCGAACAGACCAATCAGAAATCACTAAAAAATGAGTATCTCTATTACTGAGTGCGGCAGCAAATCAGGCCAATATGTAGACGAAGTTCAATTATGAGTGTAGAATTAAAAACGGATGAGCGGAATGCACGTCCCACCCCATGATCGCATCACGCAATCATGACATTGCAGTCATCAGGAAGTCATTGCCTATGAAGGCGCACCTCAAATCGTTCTCATTCACTACGCTCCAAATCTTCGTCATTGTGTTTGCCATTCTGACGTTTCTGTTTTTCTTGCAGCGGTTTACTGGTGACCCGGCGGCTGTCCTGGTGGGGCACAATGCGTCGCCTGAAGTGATTGAGGCGATCCGTGAGGAGATGGGGCTTAACCAACCGCTGCTGACCCAGTATGCGGTTTTCATCAGTAAGGCAGTGCGTCTGGACTTTGGTGAATCATCCCGGTTTCAGACTTCTGCCATGGATGTCGTGCTGGCGCGCTTCCCGAATTCGCTTTTGCTGAGTTTTTGTGCGCTTGGGCTTGCGATCGCCGTCGGCGTGCCGTTGGGGATCTACGCGGCGCTGCGCAGCCGCCATCTGGATGGCGTGGCTGTCAACATGATGGCGGGAGTGCTGCAGTCGCTGCCGAACTTCTGGCTGGGGTTGGTGCTGTTGCTGGTCTTCTCTGTGCAGTTAGGCTGGGTGGGCAGCGTATCTAATCTAGAAGAAGACTTTCTGGCGCGTATGGCGCTGCCGACAATCACACTATCGACCTTTTATCTGGCACGTTTGATACGGTTGGTGCGTGGCAGCGTGCTCGAGGAACTCAGTCAGCCGTACGTGACAACCGCTTATTCCAAAGGGTTGATGGCGCGCAGTGTGTTGTTCAGGCATGTGCTGCGCAATACGATGATCCCGATTGTGGCTTTCGTCACCCTTGATCTGTCATTCATGGTGGGGGGCGCTATCGTCGTCGAGACGCTTTTCTCGTACAGCGGCATGGGCGATCAGATGGTGAAGGCCATCTTTAATCGCGATTTCGCTATCGTACAGGCGAGCGTCTTTGTGATCGCGTTGTTTGTGATCTGCGTCAATATGCTGTCGAACGCGCTGTACCGCCTGATTGATCCGCGTGTTTACGCGTAGAGGATGCCGCTGATGACTGCTGGTTCCCTCTATGTTGATGCTGATGTTGATGCGAGCTCCGACGTCAGCCTCCTCGCGCCGGACGCCACTGAGTACAAAATGAAGGTCAAGACGCGTCGGCGGCATTGGCTGCGACGCTACGGCGCCGGGTTGGTTGCGGGGACGGTCCTGGCTGTGATTGTACTGTCGGTGATGTTCGCGCACGTGGTCACACCGCATGATCCGACTGCCGGGATGCGTCTGCCGTATCGTTTCATGCCGCCGATGTGGCAGGCGGGCGGTACGATTGAGCATCCTCTGGGGACAGACAATCTGGGCCGTGACATACTCGCACGTACGTTGTACGGGGGCCGTGTCTCGTTGTGGGTCGCGTTTACGGCCAGCAGCATTGGCGCGGTGCTGGGGATCATCTACGGGATGATCAGCGGCTATGTCGGTGGCTGGGTTGACCGGCTGCTGCTGCGCATCACGGATGTCTGGGTTTCTTTCCCATTCCTCGTCCTGGCGCTGGCGGTTATCGCAGTTGTCGGCAGTTCACCAACAATTCTGATCATCCTGATGTCACTCTCCGGTTGGGTGTATCCGGCGCGCGTCACGCGCGCGCAAACCATGAAAATCCGCCAGATGGAGTATGTCACTGCAGCGGTCGCGTTAGGAGCCAGCTCGCTGCACATCGTCCTTCGCTACATCGTGCCGCACGTCCTGGCGGTTAATATCGTTCTGTGGACGCTGACCTTCGGCACGCTGATACTGGTGGAGAGTAGTCTCAGCTTCATTGGCCTGGGCGTTAACCCGCCCACACCTTCATGGGGCAATATGCTCAGCGATAGCAAGACTTACCTGAGAGATGCCTGGTGGATGTCCGTCGTCCCTGGCGTCGTGTTGATGCTCACGATTCTGTGTGTCAATACGGTAGGCGATGCGCTACAGAAGTACACTTCGCGGCATATTCGCTAGTTTATCTTCCCGTTTTTGTAAGCCACAATGCAGCACACTATTGCAGCACCAAATGGAGGTCTTCATGAGCAGTCGTATACACACTATAAGCCGTCGCGAGTTCCTTAAGCTAGGAGGGACGGCGACTGCGGGCCTGGCCCTGATGCAGGCTGGCTTACTGCGCCCTGGCGTGGCTTCAGCACAGTCTGATGCCGCCCTCGCGACACACGTTACTATTGGCAATACCAGCATACAACCGAACCTGAGTCCGTTCTTCCAGGCGTATTTCCAGGCGCGCCAGATTTACGATACCCTGATCGAGACGACTGCTGACGGACAGCTCGCTCCTGGTTTGGCGACAGAATGGAACCGCCTTGAGCCAACCGTGCTGGAGCTCAAGCTGCGTGATGATGCGTTCTTCTCCAATGGCGAGCGCTTCACATCAGCTTCGGTGGCGTTTACGCTCAACCACCTGATGACCGTCGGCATGACGAATATTCGTGACTATCAGATTCCGCTGACAGATCTCAATCTGCTGCCTGTGTTTGGTGCCAATGGTCAGATGCTTGCGCCGCCGCTGTTTGGCCCGGAGAGTATCGAGATCGTTGACGATACGACGATTATCCTGCGCACAACACGTCCTGATCCGCTGCTTGAAAAGCGTCTTTCGCGTCTGTTCATCCTGTCTGAGCAGTACATGGCAGAATCTGAGGGCAATCTCGTGACGGATGCCGTAGGTACCGGCTACTTCCGCATGACGGAGTTCGTGCCCGGCGAACGGTTAGAACTCGAGACCTGGGATGGCAACTGGCGCGGTAGCTATCCGATCCAGACGGCGACCTATGTGGCCGTGGGCGATCCCCGTACTGCGTTGGAAGCAGGCGACATCGATATCGCCCAGAGTTTGCCGCCGGATATCGCGCGGCTTCTGATCGACAGTGGGGCTTATAACGTCACCAGCAAGCCGGCCCTGAGTACGGAGATCGTGCGCTTCTTCCCGCAGACCAATCCGGCATTGCAGGATGCCAACGTCCGACGTGCAGTGAATCTGGCTGTCAACAAAGAGGAATACAACGAGTTCATTCGTTCTGGTTTCGGCAGGCCGACGACAGGTCAGCTGCTGCAGCCGGGCATGGATGGCTACAATGAAAGCCTCGAAGGCTTCCCATATGATCCGGATGAAGCACGGCGTCTGCTGGCCGAAGCCGGTTATGCTGATCTGGAACTGTCCTTTGGTGCGCCGAACACAGTACGCGCTGAGGCGGAGATCATTGCGAGCTATCTTGAGGCCGTGGGAATTCGCGTCAATCTCGAGACTGCTGACTCCGGCACAATCATCCGCGAGATGATCACCGGGACGGAACGTAACATGATCATGGCCGGTGCGCAGTACTCCACATTGGGTGACTGGTCGCAGGCGATGGTCGCCATTGATCTGACGACCCTGCCCCCAGGTGCCCCGGTCGAGTTTGATAATGAACGGTTCGTTGAGCTGAACCAGGCCATCAAACTGGCCACGGACGAAGAAACGCGCAATGCGCTTATCGAAGAGAATGCCGAGCTGATGTACGATGAAGCAGCGGTCCTGTATCTGTCATGGGTCGATTTCTACTTCGTTCATACACCGGCAGTGCGCAAACTTGAACTTAACCTGGACAATTCCCCGCAGATGTTCAGCATCGAAAAGCTTGCCTGAGACTTAGCCGCAACCAGACACATATCACCTGAGGGGCCCTAAAAGAGGCCCCTTACTGCATTTTGTGTGTCAGCATTGTGGTTATCTTACAGACGCTTTTCAAAAAAGACGCTAAGTGGATCTTCCTGATAGTTATAGAAACTGTATCAAAACCTGCTAGTTCACCGCCGCCCGCCGCGTCGGTAACCTGTATAGGATTAGCGTCCAGCCGTGATACGATTACCATGAGCAATTCTATCAGGTCGAAAGTGTTTGATTTCTGTGGTGCGAGTTAGGCGTGTAAGTTACTATCTGCAAGGACGGCTGCGATTGTCCGACGTGACATTTCGGCCAGCGTGGGGTTCGTGTGCAGATAGTAAGGCAGAGCGATCAAAGCGGCGGAGAGTGCCCAGCCGCGCCCGCGTTCCCAGGTGTCGTCATCGACCTGCAGTGCGTCTCTGAAGACCGTGCGTGCCTCAGGATTGAATAGATTCCACGCGATTTGCAGGTCACAAGCCGGATCCCCGATTCCCGATCCACCAAAATCAATGACTGCGCTCAGGCGTCCGTGTCGCAAAAGTAAGTTGCCGAACTGCAGATCACCGTGTATCCAGACTGCCGGAGCGCTCCATACGGGTGTGCGTAAAGCGTTTTCCCAGTATGCCGTAATGGTATCGACATCGACCATGCCGCGCACTTGCGAGATGGCGGAACGTGTCTGCGCGTCTCGGGCTGCCAGAGGCACGCCGCGGCCGAAGTTATGATCGCCCGGGAGTGGCCCACCCGCAGTGTCAATCTGCTGTAGTGCCTTGATGAACTGCGCGACATCCACAGCCAGCTTGACCGGGTCACTGATCTGTTCAGGTTTGATAGTTTCACCTTCGAGCCATTGATATACAGACCACTTCAAGGGATAGCCTGCGCCGGGCTTTCCATGCGCCAGCGGGATTGGAATCGCAAAGGGGAGAAAGGGGGCAAGTCTGGGCAGCCACTGTTGTTCTTTTTCTACCTGCGCGGCTGTGCCAGGGATGCGCGGTAGTCTAACGGCCATCGTATCGCCCAGACGATACATCGCGTTGTCAGTCCCCGCAGATGGCACGCGCTGAATCGGAAGCTCGCCCCATTGTGGGAACTGCTCCGCGATCAGACGGCGTACGATCGATTCATCAATGTCGATTTCATCCGCGTGCATTCGGTTAGAGGCCATCGGTAGCACCCAGCAACTTTGATAGATGTAAAATACAGCTTTCTCAATGTATCAGAAAGGTTCAAGAGGAATCAATGGTGGCGCTGAGATCTTGAGTGAGTTTGACCAGATGTCGTGAGGTTGTGCGTTCCGGAGTTTAAAGGTGGTAGGCCTATCACAGGTGCGTATTCCACCCAAGGTCTGACTGAAAATTTGACTTTTGGCTATCCCTACACCGTCTGCTTGACATTATCATGACAACATTGGGCATTCTGGTTACCCAATCTGACGGATGATCGCAAGCCATGCTATTACTGGCAGTCTTCGGAAAGGTTTAACCGTGGCAGACATTACCTATCGCTATTGCACGTCAGATGATTTCCCGGCATTTCATACCTTGTATGGGATTCAGGCAGTGGAAACTGACGGCGGCTACGTGCAGAGCCTGAATGACTTGCAGGCGGAAATGATGCGCTTTGACTTCGACCCTGCGTCAGACCTGATTGGCGCGTTTACCGAAGCGGGTACCATGGTCGGTTATGCAGAGTTTCGGGTGTTTCGTCGTCCGCCTGTGCGACCTTATCTTTACGGCTACACTCACCCCGATTATCGGGGGCGGGGTATTGGCTGGCACTTGATTCAGAAAGGGCTGGAACGTGCCCGTTCTGTGGTCGAGGTGGTGCCGGAGGATGCGCGCGTCGTGCTGCAGTTCTTTTCACCGCGTGAAGATGGCGCTGCACTGTTGCAGGGTATCGGAGCCGTGGAGACGCGACAGTCCTATATCATGGCGCTTAATTTAGACGATGCACCGCCTGAGCCAGTGTTACCCGATGGTTATCGCCTGGCGACGATGGCTGACGGCGCAACGCTTGAAGAAATTGCCTATGCGCATCAAGAGAGCTTCCGCGATCATCGTGGGAACCAGGATGAGCCGCTGGAAGTTCTGTTAAAACGCTGGCAGGAGATGGTCGATGCGGACAGCCACTTCGACCCGTCTCTGTTCGCTGTTGCTAAATCGGGCGACGAGATCGCAGCAGTGGTCACCGTCCATACGACAACGGAAGAGGACGAAAATACAGGCGAAGTTGGTCTGTTGGGGGTACTGCCGGACCATCGACGCCAGGGGCTTGGCCTGGCTTTGCTGTATTTCGCGTTCAATGAATTATATCGACGGGATAAGCAGGCGGTGATACTCAGTGTTGATGCAGCCAGCCTGACGGACGCACCGCGTCTTTACAGACGGGCGGGTATGCATGTACGTACTGTCTATCACGCATTCGAGCTTGAACTGCGCCCTGGTGTGGAACTGACGAATCAGGGCTAAGCGTATCCTGGGCATGAAAAACGATCAACATGTGCGGACTGAGATGTCATACAGGCGGCAGAAAATATGCTTTCAATAAGCGTAACAGGCAGCTATAAAAATCAATATGGGGCTTTTGCAGACCAGCGTGCACTGATCTGCCTCATGACAGGGAATGCCATATGCGTAAACTCCTGTTATGACTTATTGTTTTGATTGTGCTGCTGATGCCAACATCGACAGCGACTATGCAGGGTGATTTGCCGTCCGTCATGCCGGTTGCTAATCCTGCAATTGTGCAGAATGCGTTTATCACCCGGGATCAGGAGACGTTCATTGCAGACGCCTGGGGAAAACCGCCGGTTCCGCTTATGATCCAGCAGCCGGAAGTCTGTCAGGGGTCGCTGCCTGCGCTGAAGGCATTATAACCATTCGTGAGTTTAGTGATTAAAGGTAAACACATATGGAATTACTGGAAAGATTCTCTGAATTTCTGGCACAGTGGGGAGTTGAAGAGATCTCCCAGCAAGGTCTTCTTTACGCGGGGTTGTTTGGTGGCATCTTAGTGTCAGTTGCGGTCATATTGGTATTTGGTGCCATCTTTCAGATGCGCACAGCACGACGTGCGCAGGGATGGCCAGTAGCTAACGGGGTCGTGCTGAAGTCTGAGGTTATAAAAGGGGAATTCGATAATGTTGTAAGGTATACCCCAACGCTAAGCTACCAGTACAAGGTCAGCGAGCGCACCTTCACCAATGACCGCATAGCCTTTGGCGGGACGACGCACTATGGATCACGTCGCGCTGAGAAAGTGCGGGACAGGTATGCTGCTGGCACACCCGTGAAGGTCTACTATGATCCCGCTGACCCACAGAATTCTGTCCTGGAAATTCGGTCTCTAGCGGGCTGTATTCTTTTCTTTGCTGTGTTGTTAGCGCTCGTAGGCGTGATTGGCGCACTAATAATACTGATAGCATCTTCTTTGGCAGCCTGAACGAAGAGGTTAAGTGGTTTCGTGTGTTTCAGGATGAGCTAAACAAAGCGCGCTTGGGATCATCCTGACGACATGCACATGTATTCCTCGAGAAGTCTGGCGACGATCATGGGGCTGGAGGATATTCTCGCCAGCCGGTGCATCGCTATCCCCATGCGGCGCACAGACAAACGGATGCCCGCTTTCCCGCCGGACTTTGACGGCGCTCCGGTGCGACACGCGCTGCACTCGCTGCTGCTGATGCACTTCCAGGCCGCGCATTGCAACTACTTCGCTCGACCGGAACTGCATAAGCTACACAATTGCTCTGTTGAGTTGTGGTCACCGCCGCCGATGTGGGCAGCGTTCTTCGAGGTGGTCGGGCAGGTTGCGGGTCTGCTGGATACGATCAGCGAAGCCGCTGAGTGAGGCGAGCAGCTATCCGAGGGCAAGGCGCTATCCGACTGCGAGGAAGCCGTGCTGCAATGGCTGGAGATCATGACACGAAATGCTGACGGACCAGGATGGTTAAAGGCATCCAAGCTGAGGGAGCGTGTGCGCGAGTTCATCTATTGTAGACCACGTATCAATCGTCAGTATGGCCAGTTTTTTCGTGATGTAATCGCATTTCGGTGGCTTGACTCTCCCCTACGAGGAGGGAGTAACGTCAGATGAGATGAGCATACATGCGGAGGATCACCATGTACCAACTGACGTTACGCGGGACACCTGCACAGATAGGGCAGCAGCACGGCGCGATCATGGCGAAGGTCGGCCCACAACTACCGCCGACGAATCCTCAAATGATGGCCTTTGCTGAAGCTTGTGAGAAAATCGCCCTTCAGGTTACGCCGGCATTCGTCGAAGAAATGCGTGCATTTGCTGAGGCGGCACAGCTAAACTACGACACATTGAAAAGTATGATGCTGGCGATGCCAGTGCAGCAGAATGTGCCTTCATGCAGTGTTGTCGCTGTCATGCCGGAGCGCAGCGCCGATGGGAAGCTGATGATCGGGCGCAACTACGATTTCAGCTATGGCATCTCGTGGGATGCTGCCACGACATTCAGCACTTACCCGGCAGATGGACACGCGCATATCGGCAACAGCGACATCTGGATTGGACGCGAGGATGGCTTGAATGATGCCGGGTTGTTCGTCGCGATGAGCGCGACCTTCCTGCCCGGTGTGCAGGCGGGCATCCCGTTCTGGTTCATTGTGCGCCACTTGCTGGAACACTACACTACGGTCGATGAGGCGCTCGCCTGGATACGATCCATACCGCACAGCCAGAGCCGCAACTACATGCTCGCTGACGCGGATAAGGCAGTTGTGGTCGAGGCCAGTATTGAGGGGGTGTACATTCGTGAGCCGCAGGATGGCGTGCTGGTGATGACCAATCATCCGGTGCACCCGGCACTGGCGGCGAAGAATCCTTTCCGCCCGGATGACTCGCCCATTCGTTACGACCGTTTGCGCGTGCTTTCTGGCAGGGAGGTCACCCTGGACGCTATGCAAACGGCGCTTAACGACCGCGAAAATTACGTCTGTGCACATGGGACTGTGTTTGATCAGCCCTTCGGCACCATCTGGTCGGTGATCGCTCGTCCGGAAGATCGTCATCTTGCCATCGCACAGGGCACAGGTGACAATGAAGGTACGATGACATACAGAGATTACGCAATCTGATGCTCAAGATTGGCACGTTCTCACAACTCACCGGCGTCACCATCAAGGCACTGCGTTACTACGACCAGGCTGGTCTGCTTATGCCGGCAGAAGTAGATCGCTTCACCGGTTATCGTTACTATACCGTCGAGCAGATCGACCGACTCAATCGCATCCTGGCGTTGAAAGACCTGGGGTTGTCCCTCGACGAGGTTAGGCAGGTGCTGTGTGAGAACCCATCTGCCGAAGAACTGCGCGGTATGCTGCGTCTGAAACAGGCGCAGCTCCGCCAGACCATCTCCGAAGAACAGGCCCGATTAGAAAGGGTCGAAGCACGGCTGCGCCAGGTCGAGCGTGAGGGGAAACTTCCAGCACATGAGGTTGTCGTGCGCGAAGTCGCCGCACAAAAGGTGCTGCGCTACCGGGAAATCCTGCCCAGTCCCTGGGAGATCAAGCCTTTCTTCGTGCGTATTGGACAGGCATTGAAGTCCGGCGCAGTAGAGGCAGCAGGACCCTGGTTGGCGCTTTACTGGCACGGTGAATATCGCGAATACGATCTGGATGTTGAAGCAGCAATCCCGGTCGGTGACGGTGCGCCTGCGTCGCTTCCATTGGATGATGAGCGCATCATGCAGGTGGGAACACTTCCCGCCGTAACGGTCGCATCGACCCTCTGCCGGATGGCATCACAGACAGATGTCTTCACCGCTAACCGCGACCTCTGCATGTGGATTGACGCTAACGGCTACAAGATTCTGGATGCACCCTGCCGCGAGGTTTATGCTGTCGCACCCCAACCCGGAGAACCGATTATTTTTGAGGTTCAACTTCCGGTTACACGTTGATTATCACCGATGCCTCCGACAGACCCGAAATTACGCTGGAACATATTCATGCAGGTGCCAGTGAACAGCGCTTTTCGCGCGGCGAAAATCACTACAACATTTAGGCTGTGTCCGACACCGTTCGGCTTCGCAGAAAAATGAAATGGCTCAGGAATTTGTACCTGCTGATCCACATTCTGCGGCAAGCTGTATTTGAGCAATGCTCTCCGAGTCTGTGAAGATACTCATATCCGTGTTCTCGGACCAGGGACTGCCATCTGGGAGGATCGCCACATTCTCCCCGCTGCTATCTACCCAACGCACCTGATGCAGTTGTGCGCCTCTTAAATCTGCCCCTGTTAAATCCACACCGAACAGCTTTGCCCCCGTTAAGTCTGCCTCTGAAAGGTTGTCACAACGTAGGGTTGTATTCACTAGCACAGCACCTTTCAGGTGTGCTTTTCGGAGATTGGCTTCGCTCAGATCTGCACGAACCAGCACACACTCCACCAAGTGCGCGTATCGTACCAGCGTATCCTTTTGATGTAGCAACAGAAACATTGTATCGTTATGCACAGAATCTGGCGAAGGTGCAGCAGGCTTATAACCAACTGGGCGAGATCGAAACCTGGGAGACACTCATCGCCGAACTGCGCGAAGAACACAAGCGGCTTCCGGCACTCAAAGATGAGTTGAACAAAGCAGGATTGTAAGTCATCTCCGCATGAGCAGTTGCAGAAACTGTTTTTGCAGCGGGGCTCCCTGCTCGTGTAAGAGGGAAGGCAGTAACTTGCTTATCTGTTGCTGGTCTTCTTCTGGCAAAATGGGAATTGCAGGCGGCATCAGGGACTGCGCGAGTATTCGGCGTGCAGAACTCCACTCAAGTTCCTTCAGCCACGCCCTACCCTGTAGATCGTTGACCTCCATCGCCGACAATGCTAGATAGCGTTCGATCCAGAAGATAAACAGGCTCTCCTCCTGCAATCCCTCGATGAAGTGTTTGCCCGCGTGATGCCAGAACAACTCGTAGTCCTCATCCCAGTCGAAACGATCAAGCTTCATCATCGCCTCGTGTTCAACCTCAACCAGCACATCGGCAACACCGCTGGCATGGGGCTTGATCGCATCCGTTAGGGCGACCAGTGCCGAATGTGGAGGTTGATCGTCATCACTCTGGGCGGATCGTGTTGTATCGGCACGAAGGAAATCTTCCGTGACGGACAATTCATGTTGCAGTCGAGCAATTTCATCACGGAGATTGTCGGCGTGCTGACGCAGGACAATTTGCACCAACTCGTCTGGATTATCCGCACGGACGATAATCTTGATCTGCTGCAGCGACAGGCCAAACCGCTTGAGTTGCAGGATGCGCTGTAGCTGCTCGATTTGCGTCATCCCGTATAGACGATAGTTGTTTGTATCGCGTTCGGGTTGATCCAGCAGTCCAATGGCGTGATAGTGCCGGACCGTCTTGGGCGTAACCTTCAACAGATCAGCGACCTCACCAATGGTAAATTTCAACATGGGCATCACGGTTCACCTGTCATCGCTCAGAACCCAGTATAGGTCGATCTCACGCCTCACGATAGGAAAACCACAATGCGCAAATCAAGGTGAGCGCCACACCCCACAGCAGATAAGCCGCCCCTGCCGCGATCTGGTCATGGGTCGGCCCGTAAAAATTGGTGAATCCCACAGCCAAACCATCGAGCAATAATGCTGTAAAGTCGATGATAACGATGGGGACAAGCATCTCATTGATCGGAGTGTTGGTCACCCTGGCAACGGCGATGATAATTACCCAGACCAGCGGGGCTGACAGGATAAAGACAACCAGCAGCAGCGGATTACCCGTCGTAAAGACGGTAGAACCAATCAGACGAATGACAATCAGAAAAGCCAGCCAGAAGAAAACACCCAGTCCGATAAAGGTCAGATAGTATCTCATCGGTTTTACTTTCATCATGGTGACGCGCTTTCGGTTACGTTCGGTTTCTTGTAACCACTGTAGCGTTTGACCTAGCGGCAGGGTCTATAGCTGAATATGAGTGTCATATGAGCCTGATTGTCTGAGTATTCCCGTAATTTCGCATCGCTCAACCGAAATACTCCCAACGCATTTCCGCACGATTTCAGCCCTCTTGCATACCCCTGTGTTACCGTGACATCAGCAGTACAAAACACACGCATTACAGGCGATGACCGTCTATCGAACAATCGACAAACTGCTAATCAGCTTCAACAGCCTCTACTCGTGTTCTTCGCTGTGCGATACACAATTGGCGGAATAGAAACAATGGGAACAAGGTAAACCACGTCAGATGAACGACACGTCGCGCTGCTACGGCAGCTACCCAAACGCGAAGCGATGCTATGCGTTCGGCTGACCCGGCAGGATTAGCTGCGTACCTGCGACTTCGCCGGGCCGCACAATATCCAGGTACTGAAGCTGGTGCGCCATTTCGTGCTGAAGGCCATCCAACGCTACACGTGAGGGAGAGATGATGAAGCGAGATGAACATACGCCAGTGCAGATGATTCTTCGGCTGATGACGGTTGCGACACTGCTGGCAAAGGGCACTCAGGAGCCGAAGCCACCACCGTCTAGAACAGCGGATCGACCGGCGAAAAACACAGAACGCCGGAGTTGATGTAACGTTAGATTGGAAACTGTGAGGACAATCATGGTACGTCGGAAGAAACAACAGATCATTCTTCAACCCGGATGGGCAATCTACCTGCGAACCAGCGACAAAGACGCGCAGAATCCTGTGCAGTCGCAGGAACGCCAGCGGTTTGCCATCCACCGGGCGATTCTGGAACGCTCCGACCTGCCGCTGATCAATGAGTATTCGGATTTTCTCACCGGACGGACAGCCAACCGTTCCAGTTACCAACTGATGCTGGAGGATGCCCGCGCCGGGATGTTCTCGCATGTCGCGGTCGAACGAGCCGATCGCTTTGGTCGCAACGACACTGAAGCCCTGCGAGTGATTGACGAACTCGACGCCCTGGGCATCGCTGTACGCTTTGCCAACCACCCTGACCTGAATCCGATGGACCCGGACGACCGGATTATCGTCGCGCTGTCGTTCACACTGGCGCGGCGCGAGTCGATGCTATCCGGTTTGCGGATCAAAGGTGCGGGTGAGGCGAAGCGGGAGAACGGTGGCTACCTGGGCCGCGTGCCAGATGGTTACATCAGCGTGGAGGACGATCACATCCACCGTAAAACCTACCAGCGCAAGACGCACCACATCGAACCCGATCCAGATCGCGCTCACATCTGGCGTGAAGCGTGGGATTTGCTGCTCGAAGATCATCATACACTGGCGGAAATCTGCGAGATTCTGCATGAGCGTGGCTATCGCTATCGCAGTGGACGCCCGTTTGTCGAGGTGAAGGCGAATGGCAAGCGCAAGCCCTACATCCAGCAGGTGTCGCGGGTGTTCCACAACTGGCATTATGCCGGATGGGTCGTGTTGGAAAACGACTGGACGCAGATTCCACCAAAGACCGTCCGCGGTAACTGGGAACCCATTGTCAGTACCGAGGAGTTTGAGCGTGGGCTGGCGATTCTGGAACGGCGCAACCGCAACAGGATCGCCAGGCGCAAGCACACCTATCTGCTGAAGGGCATGATCTCCCCGCTGCTATCTACCCAACGCACCTGATGCAGTTGTGCGCCCCTTAAATCTGCCCCTGTTAAATCCACACCGAACAGCTTTGCCCCCGTTAAGTCTGCCTCTGAAAGGTTGTCACAACGTAGTGTTGTATTCACCAGCACAGTACCTTTCAGGTGTGCTTTTCGGAGATTGGCCTCGCTCAGATCTGCACGAACCAGCACACACTCCATCAAGTGCGCGTATCGTACCAGCGTATCCTTTTGATGTAGCAACAGAAACATTGTATCGTTATGCATAGAATCTGGCGAAGGTGCAGCAGGCTTATGACCAACTGGGCGAGATCGAAACGCACGCAATAAGGGCCATGACAGTCGATAGCTGCCATGTTGTGTTTTTTGTTGTGCGATACAAAGTTGAACGAATCAAAACACAGGGAACCCAGCATGCCAGAGAAGCAGTATCTCGTGCTATACCTGATTTTATGGCGATAGCTTTGACGCAAATCAAAAAAACCGACGCAGATGTCGGTTTTTTGAGGGTTGGGCTGTACGCTGTGTACAGTGTGGGCTGTACAGGACTCGAACCTGTAACCTCCTCGACGTCAACGAGGCGCTCTGCCAGTTGAGCTAACGGCCCGTGCTTGAAAAAAGTATACACGTTTAGGGGCGATTTGCAAGGGCCTGCCGGCCTGCGCAGACACGAAAATTGTCAAAGATGCGCCAGAGTACTAATCAGATCAAACAACATCGCATCTGTATAGACATGCCCGACACCAGGATACAGCGTCACCGATAACGCTGTGTTTTGCTCGTAGAGAGCATAGACGCGCTGCGCATAGTCAACAACCTTGTTGATGCCATTCAGTGGTGATAGTGGGTCACGATCGCCAATAAGAATATGCTGGTGGCGTGGTGCGACCAGCGCGACGAGGTGCTCCATTTCCACACCTGATTTCAGAATCCCAGGGACATAATAGTAGATGCTGTGTTGCGCGTAGGTGCCAGTGGCTGCGAAATCACGGTACCGTGTCATCTGCGCAATGGGCACGACCACTTGCGGCCGATCGTCCAGGGCTGCAACCCACGTTGAACGACTACCGCCCATGCTCATACCGGCAACAGCAACACGCTGGGGATCAATGTCTGGGCGCGACAACAGGTAATTAAGTGCCAGAAGATCATCGTGGAGCATGTGACCCCATAATGTCTGACCCTGCCACAGAAAGTGCTTAAACAACGAAAGCTCTGTCGCAGCGCCGACTTCACGATCGCCGGTTGGCCCCTGCGACTGTCGCTCACCGAAGGCATAAGCATCAATACAAAAGACCGCAAAACCCGCGCCGGTCAGTGCTGCGCCGATGGCAGGTGTATTCTCTCGAGGCTGGAGCAGCTCATCTTTACCGAGGTGATACTTGCCGCCATGTAGATGTTGATAGAGCACCGCCGGATAAGGCGGTTCTGCATCTTCTGGCAGCAGAAGATAGCCGGTCACACGATGACCCAGCGCATTCCTGAACGCGATGCGCATCAGACGAAAAGCAGCAAACTGCTCGATAGACCCAACAGACACCTCAGGCGTGAATAGCGGCGGCAGGTCGCCCAGCAGTGACCAGAGCTGCTCGCGAATGGTTATGCGTCGCTGCTGCCATTCAACCAGTGAATCCGGCGGTGGGTCAGTGTGTCCAGTCAATGAGCATACCCATCGCGTTTTTATCCCATGCGGCCAGATTCTCATAAGCCTTTGAGAACTCCGACCAGGAAAAACGGTGTGTCAGCAGTGGCCCGGTCTGGATGCGATTGGCGGCCAGCAGGCGCAGAGAAAGTTCGTGCTCGTCATACTGTGTCCACCAGCCTGGGCGACTTTCTGCGCGTGGGCGCGTGATCTCATGCCCACCGACGATCGTCAGTCCCTTGCGATGGACATCCCGGTAGAAATTGACGCCGTCCGTCAAACCGCGAGCACTACCGAGAAGCACGACGCGTCCCAGGGTCGCCGCAGCCTGAAATGCGGATACAACTGCTGCCGATGCGCCTGTCGCTTCGATTACGACATCCGCCCCATCTCTCTGCGTGATCGACTGTATCTGCGTCACTAACTGATCATCGGAAACCAGCACGCTGTCAGCGCCCAGACTGTGTGCTATGCCAAGGCGCTGATCGTCGCGATCCGTTACGATAACCGGGAACGCACCGGCTAATCGCGCTAACTGCTGTGCGAACAGCCCGATGAGTCCGGCACCCATCACCAACGCGGATTCACCCAGATCGATGCGAAGTTTGCGTACGCCCTGCATGGCGATGGCGATCAGATTGAAGAAAACAGCCTGCTCATCGCTCAAAGTATCAGGGACGCGGTGGCAGTGTTTGGCGAGAAACAGCGCGTGTGAGCTGTGACCTGCAGTGCAGGCGACACGGTCGCCAGGCTGAAGATCGGTGACACCATCCCCAACCGCAATGATCTCAGCAATATTGCTGTATCCAGGGTAGAGGGGGTAGGTGGCGTTAGTGTTGGGCAGCGCCAGGAAAAAGGCACGCTCTGTACCTGGGCTGACGAGCGTTGTGCGCGTCCTGAGGAGGACTTCACCCACAGCCAGGTCTCGCATAGAAAATGGCTCAACCTCGACGCGACCCGGCTCAACAACGACAATGCGCTGATGCGCTGTGCTCATAGTTACGCTCACTTCATACCGGTTGTGGCGATACCCGTCGTGATGAACCGCTGCAGGAAGGCGAACACTATCGTGATCGGCAGCAGCGTCAGCACGGTCATCGCCAGCACGTAATGCCACTGGATATTAAGCTCACCCTGGAACGAATTCAGGCCGACCTGCAAGGTAAACAGTTCGCTGCGGCTGAGGACGATCAGCGGCCACAGGAAGTCATTCCAGCGCCACATCACAGAGAAGATCGCCAGTACCGCCAGGGCAGGACGTGCCAGCGGCAGCACGATCTGCCAGTAAATGCGCCACTCCGACGCGCCGTCAATGCGAGCACTGTCGAGTAGTTCGTCCGGGATGGTCAGCATGTACTGACGCAGCAGGAAGACGCCGGTCGGCGTGGCTGCGCCAGGGATGATGACCCCAAGCAGATTATTGTTCCAGCCGATTGTCGTGATGACCAGGAAAACAGGCACCAGAATTACCGAGATGGGGATCATCAGGGTGGAGATGATGACGACGAAGATCGCTTCTCGACCTTTGAAATTGTACTTGCTGAGGGCGAAGGCAGCCATACTATTGATGACCAGCGTGATAATCGTCGCCGTTACCGTCACAATAACGCTGTTTGCGAGATAACGCAGGAAGTTGAAGCGCTCTAATGGGTCCAGATAGTTTTCTATCGCCAGCCTGAACTCGCGGATTTGCTCTCGTTGGTTGATGTTGACGGTAATGACTTCTTCCGGGTTGTCCGGATCAACCATCTGCGCTTCGATGCCGACGCGCCGTACCTGTGCCAACTGCACGACTGTACCGTCTTCCAGGGTCACATCGAACAGCGGCAGCGGGTCTTCATAGCCGGGGACTTCAACCGTTGTCTGCGCATAGGGCAGGAACTGCGGCGGGAACTCCACCAGCGCGGCCTGCGTCTTGAACGAAGATAATACCAGCCAGACGACCGGGCCGAACATGAGCAGGGTGCCCACGGTCAGGTAAAGATATGTCAGAATATCGCTCGTCTCAAGGCGACGCCGACCACGGGTGCCGAACAGGAAATCCTTCGCTGTCATTTGTGTCATGATCTTGCTCCTATCAGGCCAGGCTGGAGGTGCGGCCAAGTCGCAACTGCAGCAGTGTCAGGATGAGCAGGGTAACCCCAAGGACGACAGATGCCGCCGACGCCAGACCAAACACCTGTATCTGGTTGGCGAAACCTGTGTCGTAAATGTACTGCACCATGAACTGTGTGGCTGTGCCCGGCCCACCTCCTGTCAGCACGAAGACCTGATCGAAAACCTGTACCGCACGAATCAGCGATAACACCAGCACCACAAACATCGTCGGCATCAGCAGCGGCAGCGTGATGAATCGGAAATCCGCCCAATTGGACGCGCCATCAATCGCGCTGGCTTCATAAAGATCAGAAGGGATTGATTGCAGGCCCGCCAGCAGAATGAGGGTATAAAAGCCCATCGTCGCCCAGATACTGACGAAGATCACCCAGAACATTGCCCAGTTCGAGTTCAGCAGGAAGGGCATACGGTCACCGCCCAGTGACGTGAGGATCGCGTTCAGCACGCCGTCCCGCTGCAATATCCACTTCCAGATCAGCGCTACAACCACTGGCGACAACAGCACGGGATAAAAGAACACGCTGCGGAAGAAGCCGCGTGCGAATATCTTCCGATTGAGCACGAGTGCTGTCACCAGCGCGAAGAACACCATGCCCCCGACCTGGAAGACCACAAAAACGATCGTGTTGAAGACTGCACGCCAGAACAGGTCTTCCTGACAGCTGTTGGGCTGCAGGAAGTTCTCACAGTCGAAGATCGTCTCGTAATTTTCTGCGCCGATGAATGGACGCTCTGCCGGGAATAGCTCGGTGCCGCCAGTCGTGGAGTAATAAATATTCAGCAGCATAGGAAAGAGGACAAAAATCCCGAAAATAAGCAGGTTGGGCAGGACGAAAAAATACGCCATATTATTGACCCCAATGCGTTTCTGTAGTGGGATCAGCACGATATCAATGACGCTCATCAGCGCTTCAATGATCGGTCGTGTTACCGCATCAAACAGATCTAGCATGGAGAAGCGCTTTTTTGAGCCGCGCGGTCGGCTCTTACTGGTCGTTGCCATGTGGTTTTTTCCAGGAGCTATAACAGACGATCGGTATACGGGCCACATAAAGCGTAAGCCAGCGCCGACTGTTTCTTTCAGAAGATGCTATCAGGCTACGCTTTCCGGCCAGGCTGTCAGATGATGTCGCTGGCTGTACCTGCGACCAAAAAACGGTACTGATGCCCTTTACAGGTGCACCAGTACCGTTCTGGTCAGTTGGTGATCTCAGGATCGACCAGACGATGCGGTCTAACCATCCATCGTTTCGGCGAGGGCGGTGTCCACATCATCCTGAATGCGTTCAATCGCTTCGTCCAGCGTCAGCTCGGCCAGGATGGCCTGGGTCAGGCGATCGCGGATCGCATCGAAGATGACGCGGTTGAACGGATATGCCTGCAGATCGTAAGCAGTCTGTTCCAGTTTGGCGACCTGATTCACGAAGACGGACAGCGCATTGCTGGCCAGTTCCAGATCAGTCTCGAATGGGACGCCACTTTCGGCCAGGCCCAGGTGCGCCGGGATGAACAGGGTACGGGCGGAGAATTCGCTCAGGACTTCTTCGCTTGCCAGATACTCCATCACGCGGGCAACTTCTTCAGGATGCTCGGTGCCTTCAATGGCGACCAGTGCCGCGCCACCAGGCATACCGGTGCAGCCGCCGGGGCCGCAAGGGTTCGGGACGACCTGCCAATCGAAGGCGTCGCCGATCTGTTCGCTGAACTGACCGACCTGCCAGCTGCCGGACATGTACAGTACGACCTGGCTGTTGATGAATTCTTCGTTGGCCGGGGCGTAACCGCCGCTGCCCGCCCACACGTCAAGCGGCATGGTGCCGTCAGTGTGCCAGTTGACCAGCATTTCGGCCATGGAACGGAAGCCTTCGTCGCCCAACAGCACCGGGTTACCTTCTTCATCGAAGAAGGTCGCGCCCATGCTGATGGCGGGACCAGCGAGGCGGTGGCCAGTGCGGTCCATCGCCATGGCAAATGGCGTGCCCGTGGCTTCGGCTACCTGAGTGGTGGCTTCGGCCCAGTCGGCCCAGGTCGCATCTTCACCGGGGATTTCCACGCCGGCCTGTTCAAACAGGGTACGGTTGATGAAGGGGCCCGTGACGGTAAGCTGGGTCATGAAGCCATAGATGCCGTCTTCATCGCCAGCGGGGCGCAGCCAGTTCAGGAATGGGCCGAAGTTCTCTTCCCAGTATTCCGGATTCTCCAGATAGGGGCGTATGTCCATATAGTATTCGGACAGACCACCCAGGTCGGTGACGCGGGCCATATCGGGGCCTTCGCCAGCGGCCAGTTGAATCGGCAGGTTCTCAAGAATCGCTGTGTACGCCACATTGTCGATGACGACGCGAATGTCAGAATTTTCGGCCTCAAAACGATCGAGCAGGTCGCGCAGGACGACGTCTTCGTTACCATCGGTGTACCAGGTGATACGAAGTTCAGTAACGTCCTGGGCGAGGGCCGGGACTGCGGCCAACATGACGGCGAGAACTGCGAGAATCAACAAGAATTTGCGCATAATGAGTATCTCCTCAAAAAGTCTATCGCTGAAAGTGTAACCATGAACATTGGGTGGATGCTGGTGAATCCTGTTTGTGACAGCTCCTGTCCTTACCAACGGGTTCTGTAGCAGCGGGTAGTGTAGAGCCGATGGCTAGCATTACACCGCATCCTTTTCAAGTTTACCCCTATTTGGACCAGTTTCCAACAGAATTACAGCGGATTTAATGTTGTAATGGTTACAATGATACGCGTTACCCATTAATGAAAGTCGCTAGCCTATGTCTCGTCTGAAAGCGGCGCTCATCGGCAGCGGAGCGATCGCAAAAGCCCATGTCAACGCACTGCGTGCCCACTCGGATCAGATCACGCTGAGGGCAGTTTATAACCCCCACGAAGCCAGTGTTGCGGAGTTCGCCGCGCAATATGAGATCGTCCCCTATACGAACCTCGAAGAGATGTTAGCAGATGTCCAGCCGCATATCGTCCTCATCACATCACCACCAGCCGCCCATCTGGAGCAGTGCGTCGCCTGTCTGGAGGCGGGGGCCTGGGTCCTTTGCGAAAAGCCGCTGGTCGGGTCACTGGCCGATTACGACCGCATCAGCGCGGCGGAGGCGGCAACGGGCGCTTATGTCAGTACGGTATTTCAGTGGCGTTTTGGATCAATGGCGCGCCACGTCTCCCAGTTGATGCAGCAGGGCGCTTTTGGGAGGCCGTTGCTCGGACTGACTGAGACGCTCTGGTTCCGCGATGCGGCCTACTATGACGTATACTGGCGCGGCACATGGCAGAACGAACTGGGGGGTACCGCGATGGTACATGGCGTCCATCTGATGGATTTGCTGCTGTGGCTGAAGGGAGACTGGGAAGAAATCTGCGCGCAGATTGCCACGCGCCGCCACAGCATTGAAGTCGAAGATGTGGCGCTGGGCTGGGTACGTTTCGTAGATGGTATGCTGGTGAATATCGTCAGCAGTGCAGTATCGCCCCGTCAGGAGAGCTATCTGCGGCTCGATTTTGAAAAAGCCACTGTCGAGGTGCGCGGCCTCTACGAAGCGGCGAACGCTAACTGGCGGCTGAGCCTGCCGCCAGGCGTCAATGATGATGAGCTGATCGAACTGTGGGAGAGCGTGCCGGACGATGTGCCCGGTATTCATACGCCGCAGGTCGGGGCAGTGCTGGCCGCCCACGCACGTGGGGAACGCCCACCCGTCAGCGGTGACGATGGCCGGCGTCCGCTGGAGTTCCTGGCACACTTTTACAAGTCGGCGTTCAGTGGACGACCTGTTCGGCGTGGAGAAGTAACCCCCGATGATCCCTTTTATTTCGCCATCAATGGCCAACCCAAATAGGATGTTACGATGACAATTCGTTTTGCGACCATCGGTTTGATGCACAATCACATGTATTCATTGACAAACCAGCTCATCGAGGCTGGGGCAGAACTTCTCGCTGTGTATGAACCTGATCCAGCGCTGCGCGAGCCGTATACCGCGCAGTATCCGCAGGCGCGCGTCGTAGACGATGAGGCAGCGATTCTACAGGATGATCGCGTTCAACTGGTCATCAGCGCGCCGCTCGGTGACCAACGTGCTGATCTGGGTGTGCGCGTCATGCAGGCAGGGAAGGACTACCTCACGGATAAGCCCGGCTTCACAACGTTGGCGCAGCTGGAAGAGGCGCGGCGCGTACAGGCCGTGACTGGCCGCATTTTCTACGTGTACTACAGCGAGCGCTTCGCGAATCCGGCATCTGTCAAAGCCGGAGAGCTGGTGCAGGCAGGCGCGATTGGGGATGTCATTCAGGTTGTTGGCTTTGGCCCCCACAAGATGAACCCGACCCAGCGTCCCGCGTGGTTCTTCCGCCGAGTACACGTTGGCGGTATTCTGAATGACCTTGCGTGCCATCAGGCGGATCAGTTCCTGTTTTACACGGGCAGTACGGAGGCGTCAGTAGTCAGCGCGCAGGTCGGCAACTTCCATCATCCTCAGTATCCTGAACTTGAAGATTACGGCGATATGCTGCTGCGCAGCGATCGGGCGACGGGGTTCTTCCGCGTTGATTGGCTGACGCCGGCAGGTCTGGAGACGTGGGGAGACGTCCGGCTGCTGCTGCTTGGGACGGAGGGCACCATTGAAGTCCGCAAGAACATCGACCTCGCAGGGCGTCCCGGTGCCAATCATCTTTTCTTGATTGATCAGCAGGGAACGCATTATTTCGACTTTCAGGATGTGCCGATGCCGTTCGGCGAGCAGGTCGTACAGGATGTGCTCAATCGTACGGAAACGGCGATGTCACAGGCGCACTGTTTCCTCGCGTCCGAGCTGGCACTTAAGGCACAGGCGATGGCCCACCGCTTGCGCTAACTCAGGACGCGCCCGCCAACCAGATCAAGCGTGAGACGTTCGTCGCCGTAGGCGATGGCCATCTGCTTAGCGTTGTGGGGCGTCTGCGTATAGTCATTGTGATAGTGTGGCATGTCGTCCCAGGTGACTGGCTGGTCGTCTACCAGAAAAGGCGCGTCCCACCCGACGCTGAGCTTATCGCCCTGTGGGGTCTGCCAGCGTAATCCATGCCCGATCTGTTGGGGCGGTTGCTGTTGCAACCCTGTTATGAAGTCAGCAAAGCTGCCGTCGGTTGCGGCGCGTCCCAGGTGACACAACCAGACATGCCCGTTGTTCTCGCTGCGCAGCTCCTGGTACGGGTGTGCGCCCTGTGTGGTCAGGCGCAGTGGACCATCGCCCCAGAGAGCGACATAGCCATCGCCGGAGCGAGCAAATGCCCATTGTCCGTTGATATGGGCTTCGTCAAAGGCCGATTGCGGGAAGTACGCGTGACTGTATCCCAGGCCGGTATCTGGCGCGATAGGATACAGGCAGATCAGGCTGCGCTGATGCATGACGACGCGCGGCAGTCGCACTGACCCCGCCCAGAAGTTAGGCCGGGCGTGTCCGTGCAGCTGATTGTTCCCTGGGTAATTGGTGAATATAACTGCTTCCGGCCCGAGCGTGGCCTGCCAGAGGTGCTCCTGTACGCCCATTTCGCCCGGTCTATGGTCGATCGCTGCCGAAAGCATGCCGTCGGGCGTGCGCAGGGTGACCGTCTTCACGTCCCAACTGCCACGGTGCATATCGAACTGTGGGCGGTAGGCGGCATGGGCGCGCGCCAGTGTGACGACTTCTCGCTCGGTATCAGCTCCTATGCGCTGGATGATGTCTGGTACGCGGTAGCGCCGCGCCAGCGTCAGCAGGCCGGTGGCCCGCGTCTCGCCATTGAAAAGGCCCATTCCCCAGGCAATACGCTGCAGGCTGCTGGTATTTTCCACACGGGCGGATTTCAGCGCTTCGACGTAGCAGCGCCCGTGTGAACTACCGTGCGTCCCCCGGTAGGATTGCGCGGCGATCATGAAGAAGGTCTTATGCAGCAGTACGGTTGCCATCTCCCTCAGACGTGGGCTGTTCGCCAGCTCCGCCAGAGCGAGCATCGCGTAAACGTCGAGTGCCAGATAGGCGTTGGAGTCCCACTCGGAGTAGCCGCCCAGTAAACGGCGCTTGATCCAGTTAGTGATCCGCGGCTGAGCGCGTCGTTGCTGTTGTGCACCGGTCAGGCCGCTATTGACGAAAGTCTGGCCCGGCCAGAGCTGACCAGCCAGATAGGCCGTGACGTGAAACAGAATCTGATGATTCTCGGTGAAGTAGCACATGCCATCGAGCCCAGGCTCATCAATCCAGAACTTGAAATTCAGGAATGTATCTGTGATGCGCTGTTGATCGTCTGAGCGCAGTGCGGTTTGATCCGAGGAGCGATAAAGCAGAGTCAGCAGAGCGACTGCGTAGAAATCCGCGCAGTCATGGCGGTTACGCAGGAAACTCAGCGCGATGTCGATAGCGCCACTGTCGATGTGCGTGGCGCGGCCTGCCTCAACGGCGGCCATGGCTGCCAGCACGTCGTAGGGCATGTCCGCCAGATGATGCAGCGCTTCCTGTCGGCGGCTGTCGTAGTCGCCATATGGCTGATTACTGTAAGTTCGGCTGCTCGCCCAGACCTTCGTTTGACGCATGAGTGGCAGGCCATTCTTCGGGCGTATCGTCAGCGTGAGGCTGTTTTCGCCCGGCATACGGGCCATCGCCGCGACGACCTCATTCGTAAGTGGGAGCGGCGCGCTGTCACCCGGTGTGAGCGTGGCTTGCGTGTGCCCATCCGGCAGTTGCAGTTGACCGAATCTGGCCCAGGGGCTGCCTGTTACCGGGATCGTCGCGTGCAGTTCGATCTCGAGCGAACCCGACGCATCCGCAGGGAGTGTGACCTGGCCCGGGAGTTCGGTGATGGCGTAAGGCGGCAGTACGATCTGGGCCAGCCTGGCTTCAGTTTCGCGCCATGTTTGCGCGTTGAACTCGCCGAGTGGAATCCCGACCTGAATGTCCTGCGCATCATCGATAATCCTCAGGCCGAGCGCGAGGCGCGCTTCGCGCCAGCCGAACATCGTCCCATGCAGCAGCAGCTGATTGACCCCCGCTTTGAGGGTCATACGGACTGGAACCGTCATTGGCGCGACATAGCTCAGCACGTCGTTGTCGTCGCGGATGACCTCGTTGTTCAGCCACAGCCGGAATGGGCCGATAGTCAATACCTGCGCGGTGAGGGTCACAGCCCGGTCGCTGTGTAGTTCCGCGCAGATAGCGGCCTGCATGCGCGCCGGTGCGAAGTTGAAGTGACTGAAGTCGATCATGGCGTCGTCTTCTGCCACCCGATACTGCCAGCGGCTGTCGCCCAACGCGAGAGCGCCGAGAGCAGGCGGCTCTTCTGGCTGCCAGCCTGGGCTAGGCTTGCTGTGATACAGTGCCCGCTTCAGTTTGATTGAATCAGGATGGTAAGCCCAGAAGTTGAGGATCCAGCGACCGCTTTTTTTAAAGGGCGTTCCGCTATCCACGACGTGATCCGCTAAATGGTCGATAAGCGTGAAAACGGGGCCACTTGCCAGCCAGTTACGGATGCTGCCGTCTTCCGCGAGAGGATATCGGGCGATGTTGCGTTCAGCAGACATATTGATCGCGCTCTCTTATCGGGCTACAGGGAAAGTACAAATGCGCGGCGGCCATCTTCGCGAATAGTTTCTGGGCCGAGGTTCGGTGCGTAGAGCGGGCGCGTTTCGCCCGGTGGCAGTACCAGATGAAGCCGATCAAACGATAGTTCATAATCGCCCTTCCGGCTCACCTGTACGCGGATGGCGTCCGGGTCTGCATCCAGCAGGACTGTAACCGTCGTGAACTCGCCGTTTTGATAAGCCATGCTTACACCATCGTCCTCGACCCAGGTAAAGCGCGTCTGGCCTGTTTCGCCAGGGAACAGGAATGCCTCCCGCAGGTCGTCGGGCTGCGCACCGACATGCTGCATAACTCGCCCCATAGGGATAATCCCGCCCGCCCGTACCAGCAGCGGTATGCGCTCGATTGGTGCGTCTATGTCGATTTCCTGGCCGCCGTGATAGTACGTGCCGGTGTAGAAATCCAGCCAGTCAACGCCCGCCGGCAGGTATACGCGGCGGGTGCGCGCACCCGGTTCAAGGACAGAAGCCACCAGCAGCGAGTCGCCTAGCAGGAAGTCAAACGACTCGGTGTGACAGCGTGGGTCATCCGGGAAGTGGTACACCAGCGGCCGGATGATCGGTTCGCCGGTTTGCGCAGCGCGGAACAGCAGCGTATACAGCAGCGGAATCAGACGATAGCGGAAGTGGATCCACTCGCGAACGATGGGGAGTATCTCAGGATACATCCATGGTTCATTGACGGTGCCGTCAGTGTTGTAGGAGTGGATCGTGAAACGCGGGTGGAAAACACCATTCTGCACCCAGCGGATGAACAGCTCTGGCTCCGGGCGCGGGCCGAAGAACCCGCCAACGTCATGACCCGTATTGGGCGCACCGGAGAGGCTCATGCCGAGGCCCATGGGGATATTGTAACGCAATGTCTCCCAGGACGTGTCGTTGTCGCCTGACCAGGTCTGGGCATAGCGCTGGATACCCGGTAGGCCGGAGCGACAGAGGACGAAGGGCCGCTGATCTGGCGCATGTTCGCGCTGAGCTTCATACGAGGCCATCGTCATCAACAGCGTCTGCAAAGGCCGCGCCAGCGCGATGCGTATCGACTGGCCGAAGCCGTGACAGTGTGCTTCGTCGTCCCAGATCTCAAATTCGTTATTATCGTTCCAGGTTGAGACGATGCCATAGTCGAGCAACTGCTGCTTGACTTTTGTTTTCCACCAGTCATAGCTCGACGGATTGGTGAAATCCAGATAAGCGCCCTGATGCGTCTCGAACGCACCGCCGCTCCACAGTCGGATATGTTCCGGCGCGTCTGCGTCGGCAGCGTGGATGAATGCGCCCTGTGCCCGCAGCTCTGCGTAGTGGGGGTGCGAGGTCAGGAAATAGGGCTTGATGTTGGCGCTGAGATGAATGCCAGCCTGCCCGAAATAGTCGACCATCTCGGCCGGATCGGGAACTTTTTTCGTGTTCCAGTTGAAGACGTAGCGCAGCCCGTCTTCTTCACCCGTCGTGTAACCGGAAGAAAGATGGAACAGGTCGCAGGGGATATTATGCTGTTGGCACAAATCTACGAACTGCCGCAGTTGTCGATCCGCATCGACTGCGTCGGTATAGGTCATTGTGGAACCGAGGTAGCCGAGTGACCAGCGCGGCGGCAGCAGCGGACGTCCCGTTAACTGACTGAACTTCGCGACCACTTCCGGGATGGTTGGCCCGTAGATCAGCGTGTAGTCGATGTCGCCATCTTCGGCATGATAGTAACGATAGAAGCCATGATAGGCGCTGATCTCGCTGCCCAGGTCGAATGCGCAGGAGGCCAGGTTGTCATAGAACAGGCCGTATGCGATCTGCTGGCTGGGTATGTAGGTGATGTAAAATGGGAAGTGTTTGTACAGTGGGTCGCCAGTGCGGGCACTGTAGCCCAGGGAATCCAGGTTGACCATGCGCAGGCGTCGCCCATACTTATCCAGGTCACCGGAGCGCTCGCCGAAGCCGTAGTAGTGTTCGTCCTCACGCCTCGCCATATAATGAAACACGCTACGCCCGGCCCGGTCATAGGGATAGGCCCGATGGCGCGTATCACTGGCGAAGATGCTTCCTTCAGCGGTACGCCACAGCAGGCTGAAGTCGTCCAGATTGACCTCCACCTGCAGGTGATCCGTACGTAAGGTGATGCCAGTGTCCGTCTGCGTCTTCGTGTATTCCGGCTGACTGAACGGGCTGAGATCGTCGCGTGGGCGGCCTTCGCGGGGCATGCTGCCTTCATGGTCCACAACCATCCAGGTGCGGTCAAGTCGCGGTGTGCCGTCCGGCCAGACCTGTACCCGGATCATGTCATGCTCCAGCACGGCGATGCGATAGGCTTCGCCATGAGGCCCACTGAAGCGCAGTTCGCCTTTTTCATTGGGTTGGGGCGTTACAGGACAGCTTTTTGTCAGGCGCATAGGGCGTCTCCTCAAGGATTTAAGTCGATGTGCGATAGTCAGGTGCCGTCCGGTTGACGCTGTGCCAACTCATGATGGTTGCTTAGACGTAAATGCGCGTGCCGATCTTTTCGCCTTCAAGCGCTTTGCGCAGATTGCCACGGACGCGCCCGTTAATGATCATGACCTCTTTGACGCTGCGCGCATTCTTCATCGCTTCCAGCATAGTGCGCTCCACCGCGAGGTCATTCAGATCGCGTTCGAGCAGTTCAGCAACGCTGATTTCCGGGATGAATTCTGCGTTGGGGACTTTCTTCGGGTCGGCCGTATAAAGACCTTCTTCATCCTTAACCAGGATACAGCGCTTCGCCCCGAGGACTTCTGCAAGAACATAAGTGCCGAAGTCAGTGCGGCGGTCGGGGATTGTGCCCAGGACCGGTGGCTCTTCCCATAGGTTGTAGGGTGGCATAGCCGGCATCACCGGGATAGCGCCGAGTGTCAGGTAGCCAGGTAACTTGACGGCATCTTCATGAGAAATCTTCACGCCACCATAGGGTGCCATCAGAATTGACAGCATGAGCGCGTTCTGCTCGCTGATCGCGCCGCCCAGCCGGGCCAGCACGCCAGTCGGCATGCCCAGGTCCATGCCGATGGTATAGGCATGACGGCTGCGTGTACCACCACCCGTCATCACCAGCAGGGGATACTCCGGGCGGAGTTCAACGATTTCTTCAATCAACGGCATGACGACAGCGCGTCCGCGATCAATAATGCTCTGGCCACCGAGCTTCAAGACGTTCAATTGGGGCAGAGGCCGGAATACTTCGCCGCTGGCCGTCTGTGCCAGTAGCGATTTATCCATCAGGGATTCTGCCATCAGGGGCGTGTTGATGTTGAAGCGACCGCTATCGTCTCTCTGAATCGACATTTTCCTCGGTTCTCCTAAGGCTGATCCGGCTGAACGCGGGTATGCATGGCCCGCAGAAGGTAGCGTCTATAATGCAACGATTATAATCGGATCAGGGGGGACTAACCACCACTGCGCACAGGGATGTGCAGGCGATGTCGATCATGTGCGGATGCAGCAAAAGCGGGATGGGGAACGCCCCATCCCGCTTTTGCACTATCGCCTGTATCTGTTGCTTCAGTGGCTATTCAGTCTCTGTCGCGCCGGTCAGTTCCAGCTCGTCGCGCAGTTCGTCAACGAGATCTTCGGCTTCACGGAGAATCTGATCGGTGTAGCGCGCATTATGGACGCCCCAGCTACCATCGGATCTGATGAAGCTCAGCAGCGTGTGTACGCGTTCTGCCAGGCGCTGCGCGTTGGGTTTTTCTTCAGCTTCGGGGTCCCAGTCGCCTGCTTCGTTGATAGCGGCCAGGTCCTCAGTCAGGATTTGCCAGCGCTCGCGAGTGTCTTCCTGTGTGATCTGCACGTAGAAGAACAGGTCCTCCGGCGCAAGATCATCATGCTCGAGGTTATGGCAGCCCGTGCAGCTATCCGGCTGACCCTCTGCGTTTTGGGTTGGCAGAATGATATTGAAGGTGTGTGTGCCGATGTCGCCGACGTTAGCGCTCTGTGCGGTGCCGACCATATGGCAGGATGCGCAGATCGGCCCGTAGCTCTCGTTAGAGAAGTGACGGCTGGGTGTCGGCCCGATGCCGAGGAACGACACGCCCTCGAACATCTCGCGCATCGCGTGATGGATTTCGCCGCCGACCATAACCGGACGGCCGCCATCATCGGTTCCCTGGTGGCAATCCGCGCACAGTTCATACGACTCGCGCTGTAGCTGATCAACCGGGTAGGATGCGCCGTGCGGATCGTGGCAGGTGACACAAGTCAGGCTGAACTGAGCGTTTTCCAGTGTGACGGTATCTTCAGGGAAGACGTTATCCTGATTGATGTAGTCGGTGCTGTGGCAGCGCAGGCAGTATTCCGCCCCGTGATCGCTGTCCTGGATCGTCGAGAGGGCATTACCATGCGCGGAATCAAGCCACGCCAGATAGGACTGGCGATGCATCTTCTCTGTGCCATCAGGCCAGAAGTACGGATCTACGACTTCTTCTTCGCTCTCTTCTTCGCCTTCTTCTGTGGTGACGGGCGTAACCGGGATGAACATCGTTTCATCCAGAGGACCGCCGACCACATAGCCGACAGGGTAGCCGTGCTCGCCATCCGGGCTTGTGCCGCGCGTGTGGCAAGCGCCGCAGACGGCGGCATCAACGGTGCTGACGATGGACTGCCGCACCTGCTGGACTTCTGGCCCGGCGGTATCAACACCCTCCGGCAGCGCACGGGCGGCTTCGACGTGGACACTGCCTGCTCCGTGGCAGGCTTCGCAGCCAATGCTGACTTCAGAAAACTCGTTGGTGGCCAGGTCCCAGCCGGTGACGTGGCATCCGACACAGTCCTTCAACCAATCTGCTGAGGCATACTCGACCCATTGCTGCGATTCTGTCAACCACTGGCCTGGGAGCACCACGAAGCCGCCGTCTTCAGTCGCTGCGATGTAACGCTGACGGTACTTACTGCCCATCGTGTAGACGACATCCTCGAGCGTGTAGGTGCTGCCATCTTCCAGCGTGCGGGCTTCGTCGCCGACGCTGAAATCGGCGAGCACAGCCCCAGGCACACTCGTCGACTGAATCATGGAAGCGTGCAGTGTATCCGACCAATCACGATAGTGCTCGCTATGACACTGAAAACACGTTTCAGTGCCGACATATTCCGCACCTTCTGGTGGCGTTGGCGCGCCGCTCTGGCTCGGTGGCAGGGGCGGCTGGCTGGCGAGTGTAACACTGACACTAAACAGCAGTACACTCAGGATCAGCCATGCAATGAGAATACGCTTCATTGTTGTGTAAACTCCCTTAGTAGCAATGTTTTCCATAACAGCGCGTAACACGGACAACGCGAAAAATCGTCCGCAGCGCGCGCTCACGGAGTATCTCTAAGTTCCTCTCTACAAGCCTATGCCTGCCCGGCTTCCTGACTCCATGACATTCGTAATTTGGCCTAAAGTCATTCCGCACGTTTTTTGTGCAATATTGCACAAATTCTTTTTATTCCCATTACTATTGTGAAGAAAGAGGGAAACTCTGCGCTGCAGCGCAGCTTTTATGCGTTATTCATTGCGAGAAAGTGACCACAATGCGCCGCACCACCACCCTTTCGTTGTTTGCAACGGGGGGAATGCTCATCCTGATGGGCGTTCTGTTACTCTTCGACGCCAGAGCCTTTTCTTACGCTCAAGATGGTTCACCGGAATACGCCGGAGCGCGTGAATGTCAGGGCTGCCACGGCAATGTGGCGCGTCTCCATGCGGAGACACCCCACGCGCTCGCATTACAAGACCCGCGCCGCGAAGAAAACGCAATACTCGCTGATTTCAGTACAGGCGAGGATGTTCGCACGGTGACGCTGCCAGGCCAGGATGAGGCCCAGCCCTTCACTGCGGAGAACATTACTTATGTCATCGGTACGGGGCGTTATGTTCAACGTTATGTCTTCGAGGCTGGCCCAGGCGAGTACTACGTCCTGCCTGCCGAGTGGGATACCACGACCGGCGAATGGCGGGCCTATACCCGTGCGGAAAGCTGGCCGGATGCTGCCTATGACTTCATGGACAACTGCGCCTACTGCCACGTTACGAATCTGGACCTCCGGCTGGAGACGTGGACAGATGATGGCGTCCAGTGCGAAGCGTGTCATGGCCCAGGCTGGGAGCATATCGAAGTCGCAGACGCTGCCGGTGGACGCATCAGTGACAGCGAGCGTCTAGAAATTGCCAACAGCATCAACAGTGGACAGGATGCGCAGGTCTGCGGTCAGTGCCACAACGCCGGACAAATGGCGGATGGCTCGCATCCCTTCCCGCAGGGGTATCTGCCGGGGCAGCAGCTGATCACTGAAGGTGGGTATCAGTTAGTACCGCCTGATGATCCGGATCACTGGTGGCCAACGGGCCATGCTGCGATTTCAATGATGCAGTATAACGAAGGTCTGCTGAGCGGCCATCCAGGGGCGCTGGTCGATGCAACGGCTGTTGAACGCTTCGGCGTGGAGTGCCTGACCTGCCACAGCGTCGTCTTCGATCAGGTGGAGCGTGCTTTCCTCGAGGCGGATGACGATGACATCTTCATCCCGCTGGATGCCCAGCGCGTACTGGCTGGCATGTCGCTGGCAGAGCCGGAAGAGGGCTGGGGTTACGAACCAGTGCTTGTCGAGGCGCTTGGCCTGCTGGATGTCAGCGTCGGTGAGGAAGATGACCTGCTCGAAGTACTCGGTGACCGCCTCGATGTTCGTATCGATGATGACGATCCGATTCTAATCCAGGTCATCCCAGCGCTGAATACGGCCTTCGCCGACGCTGGTGTTGATCCGCGTCGTGCTGATGCGCTGCTGCGCCAACTGATCCCGACAGCGGTCACGGAATACGTCACATCAGATGAAGACATCTTCGAAGATGTAACTGCCTTCAGCAGCGACGAGCTCGCACATTTTGGCGTTACCTGCGCCAGCTGCCACAGCCCGCATAGCGAGACCACTGAAGATTTCTACCTGCCGCAGCCAGCCTATGACCTGTGTGTCAGTTGCCATACTGATCCTGACCCGACGGACGGCGTGCACTATCCGATCCGCCAGGTTTTCGAGGGTCTGCCGTTACTGGCAGGTATTGACGGTTTGCCTAGTGGTCACTTCGTGGCCGAAAACGGCCCCGATTGCGCGACCTGTCATATGCAGTCCGTGCCGACGGAGGCCGGCCCACGTAGCAGCCACACGCAGAGCGTGATCCTGCCGGAAGATGCTATCGATATTGACGCCATCGAAGATGGCTGTACCGCCTGCCACAGCGATATCCTCGACAGTGCGCAGCTACAGACCCTGATCGATGACATTCAGTCAGATACACTCCGTCGTCTGGAAGCAGCACGTGCCGCCGTTACCGAGGATACGCCGACCTGGGTCGTGCTGGCCCTGGATATTGTCGAGAGCGAAGGCAGCCTGGGTATTCACAATTATGCATACACTGATGAACTGCTGGATGCGGCTGAGGTTCAGCTTGGTCTGGCGTCCACTGCACAACAATAGGGGGCATTAAGATGCGGACAGGCATAATGAGTTGGCTGAAGCCCTACGGCGCAATGACTTTGCTGCTGATTGGGGTACTGCTGATCAGTGCCGCTACAGCACTGGCCCAGGAAGCTGAAACGGAAGAACCGCCAGTCACTGAAGAGGCTGTGGTTGAAGAAGCCGCGGAAGAAACCGGCGAAGAAGCTGAAGAAACCCAAGAGGAAGAGAGTTATCGCGGCCTGGTTGTTGCGACACTCGAACCAGATGTCGTCTATGCTCTCGAACCGACCGGCGATAACGGTTACTGCGTTATCTGTCATAATCAGCCGCTGCGAACGGTGCGCCTGGCTGATGGGGAAGTCCTGAACCTTTACGTGAACCCGGAGATGATCGTCGCATCCGTGCACGGCCCGAAAGGTGATCGCCCTGGTCTTGGCTGTATCGACTGCCATGGGGAAGATGCCTTCCCGCATAATCAGCCGGAACCGGTAAGCGGGCGGCTCTACACGCTTGATAAGGTCGAGTTGTGTACACAGTGTCACGTGACCCAGGGCGAGGAACTATCACAGGGGCTGCACGCGATGGCCATCGCCGATGGCAATATCGGGGCGGCCGTCTGTACTGACTGCCACGGCGCGCACCACATCCAATCGGCTGAGAATCATCCGGAACTGGTCGCTGGTGTCTGTGGCGATTGCCACGAGACGACGCTGGACGAATGGCAGATGAGCCCCCATGCAGACATTGGACCGCAGGGCTGCGCAGCCTGCCACAGCTATCATGCGCAGACACTGCGCGTGGGCACAACATCCACAGAACTCTGTCTGAACTGCCATGCAGACATGGAACCTGTCTTCATTCATGAGACGCATATCAACGACCGCAGCGAAGTCGCCTGTGCTGATTGCCACATGTATACTGAAGACGTCGACACCCAACTGGTCGCCTTCGATATGCGCAGCACCGGTCACACGATGGAGCTGGACGCAAGGCCCTGCACGACCTGTCATGAAGACATGGTAGCAACGGGTGAGTGGACCCAGCTGGTCGCTAGTAGGGATGGCGTAGAAGTCGAAGCCTCCCCGGATGGCGAGACAGAACAAGCGGAGGTCGTTACGGAAGCACCGGCCGATCCTGCTGAAGCACCGGCTGACCCTGCTGAAGCTCCGGCCGACCCTGCTGAAGCACCGGCTGACCCTGCTGAAGCTCCGGCCGACCCTGCTGAAGCTCCGGCTGACCCTGCTGAAGATAACCTGATGTTTATCATTCAGGGGTTGCTGGTTGGTCTGGGCCTGGGTGCGACTTTCACGATTGTCTTCGTGACGCGCTCGAACCGTCGATCTGCATAGAATGTCTGAGGTGAGAGGGGCCTAACATGACCGAACACAAGCAACCAACTCCCCAAGACAATACACCGGAAACGGTCGAGGAGTCGGCGGCAACACCGCCGACCTCCAACGCAAACACTACAATCCTGAACCGGCGCGAGTTCATGACCCTGCTGCTTGGGTCGGGTGCCTCGATCGTGTTAGCCTCGCTGCTGGCCGATCCGCTGGAGAACCTGCTGGCGCCCCAGTTTTCAGACAATGTCTATCCGAGCGGGTACGGAGCCGGGACGTATCACTGGGCGATGGTCATTGACCTGAGCAAGTGTGTCGGCTGCGATTACTGCGTGTACGCCTGCCAGGCGATTAACGACACGCGCGAAGACATGCGCTGGAATATCCGCATAGAGGATCAGACGGAGCTTGGCAATACGTTTCATCTAACGCGGCCGTGCCTGCACTGCGTCAATGCGCCATGTGTATCGGTGTGCCCCGTTTACGCGACTTACAACCGTGATGACGGTTTGGTTGTTATGGATTATGATATCTGCATCGGTTGCCGGTACTGCCAGACGGCCTGTCCCTACGGGGCCCGTGTCTTCAACTGGGAAGATCGTACGGATGAAAACCCCGTCGTGCCGGAATTTGGTCGGCCTGAGGTGCCGCGTCGTGTGCGTGGTGTGGTCGAGAAGTGCACGTTCTGCATTCACCGCATTGACGGCGGCATGGCAAAAGGCCTGATGCCCGGCGTTGATGCAGCGGCGACCCCCGCTTGTGTCAACATATGTCCGGTAACTGCGCGTTACTTTGGCAACCTGAACGACCCGAACAGCACTGTTTCTCAGATCGTCTCCACAACGCCGACTTTACGGCTGCGCGAAGACCTGGGAGCAGAACCAAGCGTCTACTACATTCCGGCGGAGGGGATGGTTCTATGAGCGAGATCACAATGGGTACAACAGTAACGCCGCTCGCCCCGACGCAGCGCCGCTACGGCCTGTGGTACTGGCTGTGGATTTTGCTGCTCGCTTCTGTTTTTGGTGCGGGGGTCATTGCTGGCATCTACGTACTGGCCAACGGACTCGCCGTAACAAACCTCACTGACGAGCTGCCGTGGGGTCTTTGGATCACTGTAGACCTCTCGGCGATCGCGCTTGGGGCGGGAGCTTTCACGCTCTCAGCGGCGGTCTACATCTTTGGTATGCATCGCTATGAGGCGATCGCCCGCGCTGCGGTGCTGGTCGGCCTCCTGGGGTACTCCTCGGCGATGATGGCCCTGTTCCTGGATATTGGCCGTCCTGATCGTTTCTATCACCCACTGTTGTACTGGAATGTCCATTCCGTGCTCTGGGAAATCACGATGTGCGTCATGCTGTACTCGACGGTACTTGCGATCGAGCTGCTACCGGTCATCGTCGAGAGTACGCCGCTGAAGCGCATTGGTTTCCTCGTCAAATTCAGTCATTTTTTGCACCGTCTGATGCCGGTCGTGGCGCTGCTGGGTATGGGCCTTTCGCTGCTGCATCAGTCTTCACTGGGTGCGACTTACGGTATTCTGACTGCCCGTCCGGTATGGTACTCGCCGACTGCGCCGGTGCTGTTCATTCTCTCCGCGATTGCGGGCGGCGCTGCGATGACGCTGTTCATCACCTTGCTGACGAGTATGCTGACGCGTAAGCAGCTCGTCCCGCCGGATGTTCTGGCAGGCGTGGCGCGGCTGGTTGGCTTCGCATTACTGGCGTATCTCTATCTCAAACTCTGGAGCTGGGCCGCGACCAACTACTACAGCCAGGTGCCGGAGCAGCAGATCGGACTTGAAATCCTGCGAGCTAACACACCGTATAATTATACGTTCTGGTTTGGTGAAGTGCTGTTCGGTGCGCTGGTGCCCGCCATCGTGATGCTGTGGAGCAGGCTGCGCCGCAATCCACGCAATATCATGGTTGCTGCGCTGATGGTTATCATTGGTCTGGTAATCAACCGCTGGAATATGACGCTCTCTGGTTTTGTCGTCCCGCTGGACTACACGCCGGGTGTCGCTACATTACCAGTCAACACTTACGTGCCAAACGGTATCGAGATACTCATCTCGGCAGCTATCGTGGCTTACAGTTGGTTGTTCTTCTCGCTGGCGGCGCGCTTCATACGTCTTTACCCCGATGCACGACCTTATGAACCGAACCAGGAAGAAGTTCGCGTAAACTGACAACTGACGTCTGACTCACACATCAAGGCGACCTGCGGGTCGCCTTTTTGATTCTCGATGTGTGGCTCAATTCTGAAACTGACTATTGCAAGTCATATTTGTTTATTGTGTAATGTTGCGAAATTGTTCGAGTTCGTAAGGATTGTTCAACCTTTATTGTTTGGAGGGCATCTCAACGCTAAAATGACTATAAAGTAACATAGCATAAGATTTTACGCTCTGATAAGTCAAGCGCAGGATCAACGGGAGCGATGATGACGAGCTTAGTCGAGGTACAAGTGGCAATCAAACAGGGTGACGAACGTGAAGCGCGTACCCTGCTTAAAGATTTACTAGCGCAGGCACCCAGCGCCGATGCCTGGTACATGGCCGCCCAGATGAGCACTGACCCTGAATCGATCGTCCGCTGCCTGAATCGGGCGCTCCTGATCGATCCGAATCACACCGCATCTCAGCGTAAGCTCGATCAGATGGGTAAGAAGCGTCAGGCGGCGACACGCACGATCTGGCAGGAGATCCAGGACAGCGTGTACGAAGCCAGCGATCGCGTTGTGGTGCTGCGTAATCTGCCGCGCTTCCTGCAGATGGGCGTGTTCCTGACTGTGCTTCTGAGCACGATTGTGGGCCTGAGTGCGCTGACCATTGCACTGCTGCCCGACCCTCTGCCGCAAGTTGCGGAAGTGCAGCCAACCCCTGTGCCCGCAGTGGTCACAAGCGTGGATGGCTTCCTGCGCCAAATGGCGGTGCATGGCGTCACCATCACGTACATCGAAGAGACTCAGGCCAACAATAAGCAGGTCTTCCGGCTTACGGTCACCGATAGCGATCAGGCATCTCATGAAGTCCTGGTCTTCGTCTATGAGCGCATTGCTGACCTGATCGACGATGCAGGGCGCATCGAGGTTTTTGAACAGACGTCGCATGTGCAGGCAACGTCGAATTTTGTGTTGATCTACCCGCATGCTGTCTCGCCATTGACGGCCAGCATGATTGAATCGAGTTTTACAGCCAGTCAGTCGACGAGTTGAGATGTCCTTTCATCCTTTATCTGGACTCCAAAGAGCGGACGCACTGAGTGGCTTTTGCAATGGAATCATAATCGTGGGGAAGTAATCATGTCAGTCATCATAGCAGCACGAAGGAGACTGGCGCAACTCAGGGAGCGCTTGTCGAACCTGCATCAAAGCGCAGAGGGCCAGGGTCTGGTAGAGTATGGTCTGATCCTTGTCCTTGTTTCTGTTGTCAGCATCGTTACGATCTCCCAGGTTGGTGACACAGTCTCCGAGACTTTTGATTCTGTGATCTGCAGCCTGGAATCGAACGGGCAACAATGTGATTGCACCGTTATGGAGCGCATTGTGAGTTCGCTGCCGGTCTGCGTTGGCGATCAGTTCGCCTATGAAGCACTGACGAGCTGTGGCACTGAGGTCTCGTTATCGCTGGTGGTGGATCAGGGCGGCACCGATACGGAGTACGCCCTCATCTACGATGGTGGCAGTAATCGCTTCAATGCAGCCTTTGCCAACGCGGACCTGTGTAATGCCATTGATTCTGGCTCGCCACCGGATGCGGCCATAGCTTCCCGTCATACGGAACTTGGCACCACGAATGTACTGTCTGTTTCGCTGACGCACATGATGTCCCAAAGTGGTGATGGTACGGACCCTGGCGACGGCACCGATCCCGGCGACGGCACTGATCCCGGTGACGGCACTGATCCCGGCGATGGCACTGATCCCGGCGATGGCACTGATCCCGGCGATGGCACTGATCCTGGCGGTGGCACTGATCCTGGCGATGGCACTGATCCTGGCGATGGCACTGATCCCGGCGACGGCACTGATCCCGGTGATGGCACCGACCCTGGTGATGGTGGCTTACTGCCTGGTGGCGATCCCGCGAACAGCGCGCCCGTGCTTGACCCGATCGTCACCCAGACGGTGACGGAAGGCGAAACGCTCACACTGACGCTGACCGCTATTGACTCTGACAACGACCCGCTGACTTTCAACGTGCAGGATAGCTACGGATTCATCACTGTGACTGCGATAGACGATACCAGCGCTGAAATGGTCATCGCGCCGGAAGCGGGCAGTGCGGGCCTCTATCCGTCGGTTACGGCCCTGGTGACGGATGGCACGGATTCCGATAGCCAGAGCTTCCAGCTCACGGTGGAAGCCGGAAACCGACCGCCAGTCATTGAGCCTGTCAGTGACCAGACGGTGACTGAGTACGATTCGCTGACGCTTGATGTATCCGCTTCTGATGCCGATGGCGATGAAGTTACGCTGACCGTAACCGAGAATGATTTCGTCAGTTACACAGCGACGACCTCGCGTGCAGGCACAGTGACGATCGCCCCTCAACGTGGTCATTCATCCGATACGCCGTACCCGGTCACACTTCGTGCGGAAGATGGCGTCAATGAGCCTACTACGCTCACGTTTCATGTCCGCGTTGAGGAGGCCACGATTGACCCGCGCGTTACCAGTAACCTGCTTGTTCTCTATGACTTCAACGAAGGCAATGGCAGCTGGGTCAACGATACCAGTGGCGTCGGTACAGCCTTGAATCTGCAGATCAACAACACCAATCGAGTTGTCTGGGGAGCCGGTAACCTTCAGGTGACAGGTAATGTGATCATTGCAAGCACTGGACCAGGGACGAAGGTTTACGAAGCTGTGGGCAATTCCGGTGGTGCTATCACGATTGAGGCCTGGGTAACTCCGGCTAATACTTCCCAGAAGGGGCCTGCACGTATTGCAACGCTCTCGCATAACACGTCAAACCGTAACTTCACCATGGGGCAAGACTCTACGGAGTACGAAGTCAGATTCCGTCGAAACAATCGGGATAATAATGGTACCCAGCAGGAACTTCTGACCACTACTGACCCCGTACGTACTGCTGTGCAGCATGTAGTCTTCACAAGAGATGCCAGCGGGAATGTCTACATTTACGTGGATGGCGTTCAGCAAACCACCAACATTGACGCTATCGACGGTAATGCAAGACACTGGGACAGCGACTACCGTTTCGCTCTGGCGAACGAACTATCAGGTGAACGTCCCTGGCAGGGCACATTCTATCTCGTGGCGGTTTACAACCGTGCGCTGAGCGCTGCCGAAGTTCAGCAGAACTACAACTTCGGTCACTAAAGCCAACGTAACGTGATTACAGCGGGCCGGCATGTGTGTCGGCCCGTTTGCATTTCCAGTGAACTCTCAGTCACCGGTGACTGCTGCTGCGGGTTCCTCGCGCTGTTCCAGGGATTGTACGATCCATAGCCAGATGAGCAGAGGCACCACCGCAACCACGCCCGTACCCAGGACGATCCAGTGCAAATCATCAAGCGCTACCTGATCGATGAGCCAGCCGTGTATTAGCGTGCTGACAATGGTCGCCAGCTGGAAGCCCGCCATGTCCAATGCGAACATGCGCCCTAGTTTGGCATCGGGGGCTGTCTTCTGAATGATGATGACGCTGTACGTCCAGTTAATGGAGCCACCAAGCCCGCGCACCAGAATCGCCAGACACGCCAGCCAGAATACGGACGTGAACCCCCACAAGAACCAGCCAACGACAATTGCCGCGAACCCGAGCGCGATCAGGCGGCGCATCCGGCGGACACTGCCGTCGTTGATTCGGTTGGTCAGCATGGGGCCGATGAACGCACCCACACCAAACGCGCTGAACATCAGCCCCAGCGAGAGTTCGCCATTGCTGCCCAGGACGAAGACCTGCGTGGCGAAGATCGTCATCAGCGTATCGACGTTGCCGATGCTCTGACCAAATTTGACGAACAAGGCTGCCGCCATCTGGGGTGTACGCAGCACGTAGCGGATGCCTTCCCAGAAGCTCGTATCTTCTTCCTCGGCTGGAACATCCGGCTGCACCGCTTTCTGGAGCTTGCGGCCTAATGCCGGGTCGTAGGCGATCCAGGCGATGAGCGCTGCTGCAACGGCGAAGGTAACTGCATCCGCCACCAGGGCGGCTTCCGTACCGAATGCGAAGGCGAACGCGCCTCCCAGCACAGCTCCGAGTGCCAGCATGACCGACCACGTCACGCTGACCAGTGTGTTTGCTTCGACCAGTTGCTGCGGCCTTACAAGCGCCGGGATGATGGCGGATTGGCCTGGTTCAAAAATGGCCGATAGCGTGAACTGCGCGATGGTCACCGCATAGATGATCCATAAGTGCTCTGGCTCAGTTGCCAGCAGGAACAGCGGAACAATCAAGGCGCGCAGCAGATTACTCCAGATCAGGAGCTGCTTACGGTTGAAGCGATCAACAAGCACGCCAGCGAATGGGCTGACGAGCAGTGGCGGCAGGAATCGCGCCATCAGAAAAATACTGACCGCAAGACCGCTGCCACTCGTGAACTGGGCAACCAGCGCAGAGAGAACAACAGTATTGAACCAGTCGCCTGTCAGGCTGATGACCTGCGCTAACCATAGCTTCGTGAATTCTGGGTTGTCGCCCAGCAAACGGCGATAGACCTGCATGCTGCGTCCTGTCTGATGCCTGGCGGTAGTCGCGCCTATCATAACGTAAGCGCCGACCATTTGGGCGTGTGCATCTGATGTACATTTCGTGTGTATGGATGTTGTATGGGTTGCAGGCCGGGACGTTGACATCATCCGGGCCCACGGCTATGATGTCTGGCGACCTTGAGGTTTATTGCGACCTGACGTGGTCCGGCGTGACGAAGTCAGTCGGGCACGTTGAGCAAGGGACGGCCTGGAATGCTGTTATACGTCGGAGTAGGGGGCTTTTTCGGTGCGATCACACGTTATTGGATCGCTGGCGCTTTAACGCGGTACACGTCCACCGCGCTCGGGTGGAGTCTGCCTCTGGGTACCGCCTTCGTCAACGTGACTGGATCATTCCTCCTGGCCGTGTTTTTGTCGCTGGCCGCTGGTCAACTGCAGGTATCACAGCCCGCGCGCCTCATGATTGCCACGGGCTTTTTCGGTGCTTACACGACGTTTTCCACGTACTCGGTCGAGAGTATAAGCCTGCTTGAGCAGGGCAGATTCGGCGCTGCGCTGGTATATATCCTGGGGATGAATGTGCTGTGTCTGCTGGGCGCTGCCGCAGGTATCGCGCTCGTCCAGTGGCTGACTGCGTGAGCCTGCGTCGCCTTCGTGTAACGCCAACTCATTACTGATCTCGTGCGTGTTGCACGATCCAACAGCAAAGGAATGCCACGTGGAAGAGTGGGTCAAAGTTGTCATCATGGGTATCGTCGAGGGGGTTACTGAATTCCTGCCTATCTCCTCGACCGGGCACCTCATCGTAGCGGAATCCATCCTCGATCTGCGCGATTCGCTGGAGGGCGTGTTCGAGATTTTCATTCAAATTGGCGCGGTGATGGCTGTCATCGCGTTTTACTGGGCGGATCTTTTCCGACAGGCACGCACCATCACCAGCGACGTTAAGGTGCGTCAGCTGTGGTTGGGGGTAATGGTGGCATTCGTCCCGGCTGCCTCACTTGGCCTGCTCTTTGATGATTTCATCTCAGAAGTATTGTTCTCACCGACAGTCGTCGCAATCGCACTGATTTTGGGCGGCATCCTGTTTCTCATCGTGGAGCGCTTCGTCATGCCACGCTATACAGAGCGCCCTGAACTCGCCGAGCAGACCCTGGAAGATGTCACCCTGCGCCAGGCGCTGATCATTGGTCTGTGGCAGGTACTGGCGCTGTTCCCGGGTATGTCTCGATCCGGCATGTCAATTATTGGCGCGATGATCAGCGGGTTGAATCGCAAAGTAGCCACGCAGTTCTCGTTTTATCTCGCTTTGCCGACCCTGGGCGGTGCGACGCTGTACACGCTGATCCGCAATCTGGACCAGTTGAGCGGGGATGACCTGTTTTTGCTCGGGCTTGGGGCGGTTGTTTCAGCGATCGTGGCGTGGCTGTCGATCGCTTGGCTGCTGCGTTACGTGGCGAACAACAACTTCATTCCTTTTGGTATTTACAGAATTGTGGCCGGGATTGCGATTTTGGTTCTCGTTTATGCCGGTATTGTATTAGAATAAAGGTAAATATCTTCGATTTCATAGGCTTAGGCTGCTGAATGCATGGACAGAATACTGGTTATTGATGACTCTCATGACCTGCGTAACGACATCGTCGAAACGCTGGCGATGGAAGGGTTCCATGCGGTCGGTGCCCCTGATGGTGAGACTGGTGTGCGACTTGCGCGCCAGGTGCGTCCTGATCTGATTATCTGTGACATCATGATGCCCGGTATGGACGGTTATGAAGTCCTTGATCAGGTGCGCGGGGATGAAGAAATCGCAATGATTCCCTTCATCTTCCTGACAGCGAAGACAAATCGCGGTGATCTGCGACATGGCATGTCTCTCGGGGCCGATGACTACATTACCAAGCCCTTCATGGTGAATGAGCTGCTCACCAGCATTCGGATGCGGCTGAAACGCCAGGCCGAAATCGATAACATGGTTGAGAAGCGCCTGGACGATCTGCGGGATACAATTATTACGTCACTGCCACATGAACTGCGCACGCCCCTGAACACCATTATTGGCTTCGCGGATATGCTCATGCTGGAAGCCTCTCACTTATCGCCTGAGCAGGTTGAGAGCTGGTCACAGCATATCAAGCAGGCTGGTATGCGTCTCTATCGCGTCGTCGAAAATCACATATATTATTCTCGTTTGCAGGTTGCGCGCCTGCAGGGTAAAGACCGTCACATATTCGAAATGGCGATGCTGGATAGCGCGCATCATGTGATCCGCGAACAGGTGGAGCGCATCGCTGACGAAGTCGATCGTCTGGGCGATGTCAGCGTAGAATTAGAGCCAGCACCATTGGTGCGCTTCAGCCATCAGGATATGGGCAAACTGGTCGAGGAACTGGTGAATAACGCCCTGAAATTCTCAAAACCAGGTAGCCCGATTCTTGTTAGGGCACATATGTGCCGTGACGGATGCTACGCACTCCGTGTCATTGACGCGGGGCGTGGGATGACGACCGCTCAGATCGAGCGTATCGGTGCCTATACGCAGTTTGAACGCGGCTATTATGAGCAGCAGGGCATGGGTCTTGGGTTGGCCATCGTCCTGGAGCTGGTACACCTCTACGGGGGTGAAATCAGTGTTACCAGCGAGGAAGGCCGTGGCACCGAGGTCGAAGTGCGATTCGCCCTCGTTGATGCATCCTGAGGGGTGATCTTTGGCCTATGTTCTTTGGCCCACGTGGGTAAAGGTCGTATAATGGTACCAAGAGCGATGTAACACAGCGATGCCAGCCCGGCAGCGTTCAGATTGGCAGCGTCATAACCGGAGGATACGCGGGCGATGAGCATGCAGGCAATAAGATGGCAGCTCCTGGTAGGGATTGTGCTGATTATGCTCCTGGCAACAGGATGCTTTCAGGCTGTGGACGAAGATGTCCAGGGCATTGCTGTGGCAGAAAGCCGACCGTCGGATACGCCAACCTTCACACCTAGCCCGACAGATGAAGAAACTCCCCAGGTCGTCGCGCAGGCTGCCAGCGAGACGCCCACGCCCAGCCCTACCACTGCCCTTGATCAGCCGATTGGGGATGTCGTCCCGGCAGGGACTGCGATCGCCCAGGACCTGACGGCTCAGGCGCAGGACGATACGTGGTCGCTGACAGCAACAGCCATTATTGCAGAAATCACGCAGACACATGCCTCTTCACTGACGCAAACAGCTACTGCGCAGGGCCTCGGGCCGACGGCGACACCAACGCCGACGGGTACGGTGCCCGTTGTCGACCCCCAGCCTACTGTGTCTCCAAGCGGCGATTCCTGCCAGCATCAGGTACAGCCCGGGGAAAATCTCTTCCGTCTGTCTCTGCGTTATGGGCTACCCGTAAGCACAATCGCTGCGGATAGTAACATTACTAACATTCAGCTCATTCGTGTAGGCCAGATTCTGAACATTCGTGGTTGTGGTACAACGGGGGTTACGCCGCCGCCGATCGTGACGACCCCTGTACCGCCGGTAGATCCGCCGGGACCAGGCACTTCCACGTGCCCGGGCGTATATACCGTGCAGCAGTACGATACGCTGTTCTCGATTTCCATGCGCTGTGGCGTCCCGGTTCAGAGTATCGCCAACGCAAATGGCATTACCAACGTCAACTTCATCCTGATGGGCCGGGAACTGGTTATCCCGTCATCGTAAGCCCATACCTTCGCAATCTGGGGGACGGTCAGGCACCGTCCCTTTTTTATGTCTTTGCCCAACAATATGAGCGAGCATCTCATGGAAGAATCGATTCTGAAATCAGAAGAAATATACAACGGCAAACTGGTCAAGCTTCACCGCGTCGAAGTCCAACTGCCTGACGGTGAGCGCAGCCAGCGCGAACTGGTGCACCATCCGGGCGCGGTGGCGATCGTTGCCATTGACCCTGACCGGCGCGTGCTGCTCGTTCGGCAGTTTCGCATTGCGGCGGAGCGCGTTCTTTACGAGCTGCCGGCAGGCACCCTGGAAGATTCCGAAGCGCCAGATATCGCCGCTGTCCGTGAACTTCGCGAGGAGACCGGCTATCGACCGGAGAAGCTAGAGGCGATAGGTGGGCTGTACGTGGCTCCTGGCTACACAACCGAGTTCATCCATCTGTTTCTGGCGCAGTCGCTGGTCTTTGATCCGCTTGATGGCGATGAAGATGAGTTCATCGAGCCGGTCTGGATGCCATACGCGCAGGCGCTGGACCTGATCGAACAGGGCGAGATACAGGATGGAAAGACACAGATCGGCCTGCTGCGGATAGCACGTCGCTTAGGGTCATAGTCCCTCAGCGCTGCGCTTCCGGCCTTGTCGCTGAGGGAAGCCTCATGCTATAATCCTCGCTCTTGAACTGCGAAGCAAAAACGCCCCGGGGCGTTTTGATTTTATGGAAGGACGCCGTCGTGAACGAACTCCTCAAGTCCCTTGAGACAGAAGATCGCGGCCATCCCGCTATCGCTGCGGGCGATACCGTTAAGGTCCACGTGCGTATCGTTGAAGGCAACCGCGAACGAATCCAGGTTTTCCAGGGTGTTATAATCCGCCTGCGTAAGGGCGGCAATGACGCCAACTTTACAGTGCGCCGTATCGCCAGCCATGGCGTTGGTGTGGAACGAACCTTCTTGCTGCGCAGCCCGCGCGTGGAGAAGATTGAAATCACCCGCCGCGCTAAGGTGCGTCGTGCACAGCTTTACTACCTGCGCGATTTGCGTGGTAAGGCTGCACGTCTGAAAGAGCGCCGCTAGGCCGGCAGGCGGACAATGCTTAAACCACTGATTGGTATTTCCGCCTATACAAGAGTTTTCCCTACCACCGGCTGGCGCTACGATGTGTCCTATGGACGCAATTCCGAAGCGATCCACGAAGCCGGTGGTATTCCGTTGCTGGTCCCTACCTGGCTGCCAGAAGACGACCTGCGTGCCGTCTATGACCGGCTGGATGGCCTGTTGCTGCCCGGTGGCGAGGATGTCGAGCCTGAGCGTTACGGCGCGGTACGCCATGAAACAGTGAAACGTACCAACCCCCAGCGCGACGAAGGCGAAATTACGATGGCACGCTGGGCCTTTGATGACAGACTGCCGTTGTTTGGCATCTGTCGTGGGCTGCAGCTCATCAATGTGGCGATGGGTGGCACACTAACGCAGGACATCCACTCACATATCGAGACGGACCTGCGCCACGACATCGACGCGACCACAGAACCACGCGACCTGCTGCTGCATGAGATCGAGATTGACGCCGACAGCCAGCTCGCAGATATTGTTGGCAATACGCGTGTGCATGTCAACAGCCTGCACCACCAGACAATCGAACAGCTTGCCCCCGGCATGCGGGTGACCGCACGTGCGACAGACGGCATCATCGAGGCGATCGAGGCCCTGCATCCTGAAGAACGGGGTTATGTGCTCGCTGTCCAGTGGCACCCGGAGGACCTGACAGGTTCACAGGAGGGCATGCATCGTCTGTTCACGCGCTTTATCGATGCCGCCAGAGAACGCATGCAGCGGCGCTCAGCACTTGCCTGATTTCTCTTCTGATTCTTCAGCCAGAAACCTAAACTGATTCGCCCTCCGCTGTCTCCCCGAAGTCTGGATCGACGGGCGGTGCAGGGGCGGTCGGTAATTCGACTGTGAACGTACTGCCAGGCTTGGCTTCAAGGCTGTGACCGCTGCTCTGGGCGCGGATATCGCCATCGTGCGCTTTGATGATACCGCGTGCGATCGTCAGGCCCAGGCCCGGCCCGGCTCCCAGGAACTTATAGCTCCCCGTACTGTGATGCTGTGTGTCAAACCCTCGGTAGAGCTTTTCAAAAATGAGTTCCAGGTCCTCGGGTGCGATCCCGACGCCAGTATCAGCCACGCGGAGGTTGACGCGCGGTAGCCCATCGTTGATAACCTCTGCGCTGATTTCAACACGTCCGCCATCTGGTGTGAACTTAATGGCGTTGGCGATGATCGCCCTCAGGGCCTGCACTATCCTCTGCATATCGACCCGGATTAGTGGCAGCCCGACGAAGGGCCCCGCTTCCAGTATGATATCTCGCTGCTGTGCTATGGGCTTCAGTGGATCGAGCACCAGCCGCATCACCGCATCGACGGAAGTTTCAACCTTGTTGAAATCCATGATGCCGGTCTCAAGCTGGCTGACATCCAGCATCGCGTTGAGCAGGTCTTCTGTGCGCGTGATCGACTTGCGCAGATTTTCCAGCAGGGGCTGGACTTGCTGGCTGGCGACCGGGTGCTGCGATTCTAATTGACCGGCCAGGATATCTGCATAGCCGCGGATCTGGGCCATCGGCGTGCGCAGCTCGTGGCTGGCAATCATGATGAAATCACCCTTGACCTTGTCGAGCGACTTGAGCTGTTTTGTCAGGGCGGCGATCTCAGTCCGCTGTAGGTTGAGTTGTGATTGTGCCCGTCGTAGATCAATCAGGGTGCCCAGGCGGATCGCCAGCAGGCGTAGCTGGCGCGCTTCGTGGCGCGTGTAAGCGCGGTTACCGCGCTGCCGCCCAATCGCCAGCAGCCCCATTAGCGACCGTTCCGCAATGACGGGGGCGAACAGATCAAAGGGAGTCCGCAGCAACTGGGCGCGTTCTGTCGGGCTGAGTTCGCCCAGAGAGGGGAGGTACAACAGGTCATAGCGTCCGATGACCGTCTGTTCATGTTCGAGGATGCGACGCAGCGGGCTGTCGTCCGCGAGCATAATGGGCACTGTCGTCTTTGCATCACCTTTGAGTGGTAGCCATGCCGCACGGTCTGCCGCGACAGTCGTGCGTGCGAGTTCAGCGGCGATGCTGGCCAGGTCGGGCGCATCCGTGACGGTGGCGCTCTGACGGCTGAAATCGTTGTGCAGCGCCGTTGTCGAACGGGGAAGTCGGCGGTCTGGCAGGCCGATACGATAGCGCTGGACAATGACCAGCGCCGCCGCGAGGGCCCACCACTGCGCTAGCAGTGCTCCGCTGATGATCGTCAGTGGCGATCCTCGCAGGACGAGTCCTGTACCCGCCAGGTAGCCACCGATTATCCCGACCCACAGCAGTGCCCTCAGGCGCACTTCTGGCAGATGGCGTCGAGAGGCGCGAACCAGCGCATAGGCAGCCAGCCCGCCGCCGGCGATCGCCAACCCGGCAACCAGGGTCAGGCGATGTACGGTAAGATCAGGCAGTGTCATTGTGACGGTGACGAATACAATCGCCCACAAGCCGCAGACAGCCGGCCATAGCCAGCTCCTTCGCATGCCGTAGATGTACGCCAGATCGCGCTGATAGAGCGTACCAAGGCTGCCGACAGCTATCACGCCCATCAGCCCGGTGAGGAGCAGGCCATCGTCAGCCAGTGTCAGGGCGCTGATTGCGGCAGAGGCCGTTAGAATAATGCTCAGGAGGAGGGCCCAGCGTCGGCCCGGCATGAATCGCCAGCGCCAGACTGTGGCGATCCCCAGCAGGGTGAAGGCCCCACCCAGAGCGAACAACGCAAGCGACATCATTGAGGTCATTGGCGATCAGCTCTACTTGAGTATGTAGTGCGTGCCCTTTTTAGAACCCACTTTGATGAGAATGCCTTTTTCGACCATGTCTACGAGATCGAGACGCAGCGTTTCCGCGGAGACGCCTTCACACAGCGAACGATACTCGCGGTTGGTGATGGACCCGTGCTCGCGGATGTATTGCAGCGCGCGCGCCTGACGGTGATTCGTATTGCGGACCCACTCCGGCGGCTTGGGCTTTTCGCGCGCATTGAACAACGTTACGGCAAAGCTGTAGGGTCGAGCGTCGAAGGTCGGCGCCGGATGGCCTGCCTGTTCCATGACCTCGATCATACGGTCAATACCCAGGCCCAGTTCTTCGATATAGCCCCACTGGAACAGCCCGTTCACAATGCGTGGGTTACGGCTGAAATGCTCGTCCTTGATGTTCTCAACGGTGATGAAACCGGGCAGACCCCCTGGAGAGATGACTTCCATACGATCTGAGTACATGCGTAGTTCGATACGTCGGCCCCGCAGACGATAATCGCGGTGGCAAATGGCGTTGACGATTGCCTCACGGACGGCGAACTGTGGATATTCTGTTTTCTCTTCGCGTTCCAGCCCCTTCACCACGGCGCTGACGGCCATCTCGCTCCAGATCAGATTCCACGAGGCTTCGATCAGACGTGGCAGAGGACCGGTTAATTCTTCGCGGCGCGTATAACCAGCGAGGCCACTCTCACCACGGGGGGTCGTTCCAACGAATTTGGCGAAGACGACGCTGCTCTGTGGCAGCCACTGCTGCGGATACTCACAGAACAGCAGCACGCCGGTTACTGTCGGCTGTCCATCCCCCGTGATGGCACCAATCTCCTGCAGGAGATCATCGACTTTGCCGTTATAAGGGCGCTTGGTGCGCTCTGCGCGTTTTTCAAGATACTCGTCGATCATCTTGCGGCTGAAATCATCACGGGTTGCGCCTGGAACGATTTCCGCCTCAAAGGCGCCTGTGCTCTTGGCGCTCGCAAGACGCAGGATTTCCTGACCACCTAATGGACGATTGCGTGCGCCACTGCGGATCAGGACGCGACCGTCGTGCAGGGCGTGCAGCTCGATGCTGCGTGGCACGCGCACCGCGAAGACGTTAAATCGTTCTTCGACGGCTTTGATTGTACCGGTTGAGGTCTTGGTGGCTTCTTTTTTCGCAGGTTTATCAGTGCCAGTCTTGTCGGAATCAACCTTTTCAACTTTTGTGGTTCCGGTAGATTCAGCTTTGCTGCTCGTCTCTTTGGCTTTATCTTTGGCTTTATCTTCGGCTTTAACTTCGCCCTTAGCGGCCTCTGCCTTATCCTTTGCTTCAGGCTCTGCCTTAGAAGCTTCTGATTTTTCCTTTGTTGTGGCGTCCGCTTTTTCGGCGTCCGCTTTTTCCGATTTCTTCTCGTCTGTTTTCTTTTCTGTGACGCCATCGTTATTGCTTTTGTCGGATGCGGGCCTGGCGCCGTTACCCTGATGCTCCGCTTCAGGGGTGGTAGTATTGTTCTCAAGCTCTGTGAGCTCTAAAGGCGAAATGGAAATCTCTTCCCAGCGATCAACGACGACCGGCGGGTTGTAGAGATCATCGGCGGCCTGCATTGCTTTCTGCACTGCGTCGGCATCAATGGCGTCTTCAGGCTGTTGACCTGTTGCGGTCAAACCGATGATAATCGTACCACCTTCAGTGTTCGCCAGCGCGACCAGGGTCTCTGCGATGAGAGCCGGATCAGGTTTTTCTATGAAGGCCAGGCGCGGGCCCTGACCGTTTTGTAGCAGTTCAGGATTAAACATGCGTAGTTTTCATCATTTCTTCGTATTAGGTACGGCATTGTAACACAGAAGGCGACTTGCCGAATACAAAACTGGCGCGCCTGGTGGTGCTCACATAGTCTTAGGATAGGCGCGATTGCCCCCTTGTCAACAGCAAGCGCTCATCAAATATTGTACCCTGTTATGGGCGTTCTGGCTGGCTGATGGCGTCTATTCAACAGAGATAAGGAGGGACGCACATGGTATTGGCTTTTGCAGTGAGCGGCGTGCTGCTGATCGTGCTGCTGCGCGTCCTGTTGATCGTCCTGGGCCGCTACAAGGACCCCGTTATCGCGAGCTTTCAGGTCTATGGCGATGAGAGCCGATACAGTCCGCTGCTGTCGCTGATATTCTGGGGCTACGCCTTCGTCGCGTACCATCTCATTCTGTGGCGCAGTGCGGATTTCGTCGCTTATGTGCTGGTGTTCCTGGGTTTCTTCCTGGCATATTTCACGTGGATCAACCGGGACTGGGTGCCAGCGTATCGCGCCCAGTTGGGGATAATGCCTCGCTGGTATGCGCGTCTGCTGGATCGCACCACCCGAGATGAACGGCGGCGTATCGGCTACCTCTGGCTGAGGCTGCCCCTGCGGACCCGTTTGCTGTACAGCGTCAACGACACGCTCTTTGACCACTGGGTTGATCTCGTCTTGCTGACGCTTGCCTGATATGTGGTCGGATTCAGCGCCCGTTGGATCGCCCTGCAGTGACGATCATATACCCGCCGACCAGCAGCGCCAGCGCGATGACCGGTACACACATCGACAGCAGGAGGCGTGGCAGCGCGCCAAAATTGCTCAGCAGCTGGTAGAGCAGGATGAACAAAATCACGGCCAGCACTGCCAGCCCCGCGCCAGCGATCAGCGCCTGACGAATTGTCTTCTGAGGATCGGGTGATTGCCCCATATGCCTAGTCCCGGTCGAGCCGTTTTCCGGTCATTGTAACGTAGTTTCCGATTCTGGCGTGTGGTTACCGACCTGTAAGCCATGCAAAAAGCCGCGTGCTGGACGCGGCTCCGTGTTGAGCTGGGGGACCTGGACTCGAACCAAGAACGACGGGGCCAGAACCCGTTGTTTTGCCAATTAAACTATCCCCCATTGGCCTGGTTAAGATAGCACGACCAGCCGCGTAATTCAAGGCCAAATGTAGGCGCTCGCCCGCATCAGACGAAGCGCCCCAGTGCCAGGCGTAGACGGCGCAGCGTCTCCTCTTTGCCGAGGATTTCCATCGTCTCGAACGTGGGCGTCGAGATCGTCTGACCGGTGAGTGCTACGCGCAGTACGCCGAAGAGCTGGCCGTTCTTCACATCCAGCGCTTTGGCCAGTTCTTTGAAGTCCTCGTACAGCACCGCATGGTCGAAATCGATAGCGTTTTCAAGGCGGCTGATGGAGGCTTCCAGACAGCGTTGGGTATCAGCGGCATCCATCTTCTTCTGGATCATCAGATCCGCTTCTGGCGCTTCAAATTCTGACCAGTCGCGGAAGAAGAAGCCCGCCAGATCAATGAACTCGTTCAGCGTCTTGATTCGCGTCTGCGAGACTGCTGCAACAGCCACCAACTGATCACGCTCGCTCTCCAGTCCGGCTTTCTTCAGGACAGGTTCCAGCAGATCGGCCAGTTCTTCTGGCGATTTGGCCCGGATGTAGTGGCCGTTCAGCCAATCGAGTTTTTCGATAGGGAAGGCCGCATTAGACGGATTCACGTCCGTCAGTTCAAACCGGCTGATGGCTTCTTCCTGACTGAAGATTTCCTGTTCGGCGTCGTAATTCCAGCCGATGTTTGCCAGGAAGTTGAACAGCGCATCCGGCAGATAACCCGCCTCGATGTACTCATTGACCTTAATCAGCACGCGCTGGCCCTGTGCATCGAAGGATTCTTTGCGCTTGCTCAGTTTGCCCTGACCGTTCGGATTGAGAATCAGCGGCAGGTGGGCGTGTATTGGCATTTCCCAGCCGAAAGCATTGTAAATCTGGATGTGCAGCGGCCACGATGGCAGCCACTCCGCACCCCGCGTGACGTGCGAGATTTCCATCAGGTGATCGTCAACGATATGCGCCAGATGATAAGTCGGATAGCCATCGCTCTTGAGCAGGACCATGTCCTGCAGCGTTGAATTGGGGAATTCAATATGACCGTGGATGATGTCATCACCAACGGTAGCGCCTTCTAATGGCATCTTGAACCGAATGACGTAGGGCAGGCCCTCAGCCTCGCGTTGAGCGATTTCCTCCGCTGTCAGGCTGCGGCAGAAACGATCATAGCCCGGCGGCTCTTTACGCTGACGTTTCTCCTCGTTGACGCGTTCCAACCGCTCTGATGTGCAGAAGCACTTGTAAGCCTTATCATTTTCGACCAGCCAATTCGCCCAGTGCTGGTATTTTCCCAGGCGCTCCGACTGGATATAAGGCGCGTGAGGTCCGCCGATATCCGGGCCTTCATCATGATCCAGACCCAGCCACTCCAGCGCGCCGAGAATGTACTCCAGGCTGCCTTCGACGTAGCGCTTCTGATCCGTATCTTCAATGCGCACCAGGAATTGACCACCATAATGCCTCGAATACAACCAGCTGAATAATGCCTGGCGCAGGTTACCGATGTGCATCGGGCCGGTGGGGCTGGGGGCGAAGCGCGTCCGTACGGGCTTGTCAGTCACGAGTGAATGGCTCCTTCAATGGGCATACGAGCAGAGATGGCGTTCATTATAACGGTCTGTAAGCTGGCTGATAGGGGTAGGCTGGGAACCGTCCCTAAATTTCAAGCCGCCGTCGCCGAACGATGACGCTCTGGACCAGCCCGATCCCGATCATGGTGAACAGCAGCGACGTGCCACCAGAACTGACGAAGGGCAACGTCAGCCCTGTCACAGGCATCAGACTGAGATTCATACCGATCGAGACGACTGTCTGGAAGAAGACCATGCCGGCAACGCCATAACAGATGAGACTTCCCAACGGATCAGCAGCATAACGCGCACCACGCAGAATACGGAAAATGACGAAGCCGATCAGGCTCATCGTCGCAATTGCCCCAACCATGCCGAACTCATGCGCAATCACGCTGAAGATGAAATCCGTATGGCGCACGCGCAGGAAGCGCCCCTGATTCTGCGAGCCTGCTGTGTAACCTTTGCCAAACAGCCCCCCAGAGCCAATGCTGATCACGGCCTGGTCAATGTTATAGCGCGCGTCCTGCACCGCTTCGTCTTCTTCGCAGGTATCCAGGTTGATACAGATAAACGTCGTGAAGCGCGCCATCTGGTACGGCTCTAACTGATTGAGGCCGAAGGGCAGCGCGAGCACGGCAGCGGTCCCAAGAAGCGCTATGTGACGTAAACGCATCCCGGCACCCCACATAATCGTCGCCCAGATGACGAAGAACACGATTGTCGTACCCAGGTCTGGCTGCAGGAAGATGAGAGCAGCGGGGATTGCGATGTGGACCAGCGACTTCACGACTGTCCAGAAGGAGTTGAGTTCCTTATAGCTGCGCGCCATCATTGTCGATAGTGTGATAATGATGATGATCTTGCCGATTTCTGAGGGTTGGATGCGGATACCAATGTTAATCCAGCGCTGGGCTCCTGCGTCACCTTCGACGCCGAGGAACTCTACCATCAGCAGCAGGATGATCATCAGGATATACAGCCACATGTGCAGGCCGCCCAACAATCGGTAGTCGACGAAGGTCAGCGCCAACATGACGACGAGCCCGAATGCAGCAAACGTAATCTGATCCGGCACGCGGTTGATCAGATCCGGATCGATCGCGTCCTGCGTCGCGCTGGCGATAACCATAATGCCAAATACGATCAGCAGTATCGTCGCGCCAAACAGCAGGTAATCGAACCGCCTGATCATGTCACCAGTTGAAGTCATACGTCTTGACGATCACTCATGGACAATGGGTAGGGGCGGCATTATAGTCAAACACGCCTCAGCGGGTAAGGGTACATCCGCGAGGCAGTACTTCTGTATCACGCTTGCGTCGAAGATGTCGTGGTGATCTCAGGCGTCCTTAGTGTCTGTTCGCGTCTCATCACGATCATCGACAGCAACCTCCGCATCGACAGTTTCCGTCTCGGTCGTCTCTTCGGCGTTGGGTGCTTCCGTGGCGGCTTCGGCAGTTACCTCTTCCTCTTCGACTTCGATGTCGAGGCGTGGCAAATCACCCGTGCTGAGCATGCTGGCCTCACCGCCGGAAGCCGCCTCATCGTCCGGCGTAGCGTCACTGTCGGGTACAGCTTCGTCTGCAGTCTCTGGGGTGACTTCATAATCCGTTTCATTGTTCGGCCGCTGCTTGGCCTCTCTGAACGGAATCTCTGCCACGAGTGCACCATCCCGCTCGCGCTGCTCCAGTGTGATATCCACGCCGCTGCGATCGAACGAGACGTACTTTTCGATCACCGCCAGGATTTCTTCCTTCATGGCGCGCATTTGCTCTGGGGCCAGGTTGATCCGATCATGGACGAGGACGAACTGTAAGCGCTGCTTGGCGGTTGCGCCGGTGCCTTGTTTGCCACGACCTAACATACGGTCTATGAAATTCGACATCTCATTCATTCCTGTCCACTGTCCTATCGTTTGGACGGCCTCAGAACGGTCACTGAACCTGTGCGATTGTTACAAGGGTGGTGACGCTAACTTCGCCCTCCGATCCACCGTGCAAGCCGCCGGAAAAAACCACTTTGTGTTTCTGGTTCTTGCAACGGGACGCTTTCGCCCATCAGTCGACGTGCAATCATCTGAAATGCAATGCCCGCCTGTGAGTTTGGGTTCAGCGTCACTGGAATACCACTGTTCGAAGCCGGGATGACGTTTTCGTCTTCTGGTACGATCCCGATAATCTCCAGTGCGAGGATGTCCGTAACGTCATCTGCGCTGAGCATCTCGCCCTTTTTGACCATCTCCGGCTTAAGCCGGTTCAGAATGAGTTTAGCAGGTTTCTTGTTCTCCGCTTCTAGCAGGCCGATGATACGATCGGCATCCCGTACGGCGGATACTTCCGGGTTGGTGACGATAAGCACCTCATCTGCCGGGCCGATCGCATTGCGAAAGCCACGTTCAATCCCGGCAGGAGAATCGATGAGGATGTAATCATGTTCCGGACGCAGCTTATTCACGATATCGATCATATCTGCCGGGCTGAGCGCTGTTTTGTCGCGGGTCTGCGCGGCGGGGATCAGATACAGGCTGGGGAACTGCTTGTGCTTGATCATTGCCTGCCGCAAATTGCAGCGACCTTCGACGACGTCGACCACATCGTAGACGATGCGGTTTTCGAGGCCCATGACGACATCCAGGTTACGCAGCCCGATATCTGCGTCGATCATCACCACGCGCTTCCCAGTGCGGGCGAGTGCTACGCTGATATTCGCTGTGGTAGTTGTCTTGCCTACACCGCCTTTACCAGAAGTAACGGTGATGACGGTTGCCCCCATGCCTCAGTCCTTTCGTGATGGTAAGCGTCGAGTGCCAGCGGTAGGGCTATGCTTGTCGGTCTGTTTTTCCACTATGACCAGCCCTCGACGATAATCTGCTCATCGCGCACAAAGGCGATTTCCGGGACGGTTGGCCCGGTCTTCTCGCGCGGAGATGTGACAATCAGCCCGGCGATTCTGAGTTGATTCGGTCGCATATCCAGGGCGCAGACGATCGCACTCGTGTCTCCTTCGGCCCCGGCGTGTACGGTCCCGCGCAGCTTGCCCCAGACGTAGATATCGCCGGTCGCGATGATCTTCGCGCCCGGGTTGACATCGCCGTAGATGATGACATGCCCCCGGCTGTGGACAGTGCGACCGCTGCGCAGCGTCCGCTTTACGAGGACGCCGGGCGTTCCCTCAACCTCAGGATCGATAGAGGTTTCGTTCACGGTGATCACGGAGCGTGACGGCTGGGTTCCATCCTCCACGACGACCTGCCGTTGATCGATTGCGCGCAGGTCGAGGGCAGCCGCAGAAGCCAACGTGGTCGCGCTTTCACTCTTTATGCCAGAGAGCAGTAATCCGCGCCGTTCCAGCAGGGCCTTCAGCGAGCTTAACTCGTATTTCGGCACAGGCCGCTGCCCAACGTCGACGGTTACGCGGGCGCCATTGAAAAAACCGCTTTGTTCATCAAGCCGCGCAGCAAGCTCCTGTGTAATCAGCAACCATTCTTCCGTCGGGCTGAGCGAAATCAGCAGCCCTTCTCGGTTGCCCTTGATTGCAACATTTTCCATGGTGTTACTCATCCCGCGACACGCCTCTACATGAATACAATCTCGGCTGGCGGCTTTTGTGTTAGGGTCATGCGACCTATTACAACTATACTGATTTTCTGCTCAAGTGCTATTCATTGGTTCTGTTGCACTAATTTCAATGCGCACTTGCCTGCAATACGCGATGTCAGGCCATCAGAGGGCTGCCGTGCCATTGATAATCGACCACATCCAGCTCAGTGGCAGCAGAGCGTACAGCACCAGTACCGCGAACCGCATCACCGCCGGTTGACCGGGCCAGGATTTCGCAAGCCACTCGCCGAGGCTGAACACCGCATAGGTCATCCAGGTAATGTGGATGATCAGCATGGGCATCAGCAATAGCGCCCGATCCGGACCGATATATACTAACCCGAATAATCCATACGCGCCGTATCCCAGCATCGTCACGACGCCCAGAGGCGGATACCAGCGTGCTAACCGCGCCAATCCCAGAACGGCGAGAATCACACCTATCAGCGTGAATTGTGCCGTCACAAAATGAAACACACTCAGCCAGCGCTGAGCGTGTCGCCACTCATCCAGCACGAACTGATACCCACGCAGCTCAAGATAGTCCACGGCGATACCTCGCATGCCGACGACGATCAGCACCAGCAGGCCGGGCATATACCAGACGGGCAGCGGTGTGCGCGATAGCGTAAGGCTGAGGACGACTGCGGGAGCCAGCAGCGTCAGCAGGGGGTCATTAAGCACTCCGATCGTATACAACAGCAGAATGCCATAAGTGTGATAGGGCTGGGCCGGCTGTGAGCCATCGGCCTGAACGAGCGTTGTCTCCAGACCTTTAAGCCGCAGGATGGGTGGCGCAGCCTCATCCGGGCGTGGGTTCGTGATGAGCAGCATGTCGATAATGAGGAATAGTAGCCAGGCTGTCACGAAGATCGACAGGCGCAGGCTTTGCGGAGTACCGATCTGGCTCCAGAATAGCAGGGCGAATGTCAGGATGCCTGCTCCCAGAGCGAAGCCAGGCCGACGGCTGAGCCATACCCCCAGCAGTACGATCACAGTTGCAGCACCGAAGGCCAGCACAATCGTTGCCGGGCTGCCGACCGCACCCCCGGACTGCGACCAGAACGCCGGGCTGAGTGTCAGAGTCAGGCTGCCAATGACGGTCAGCAGTGCTCCCATGCGCCGCAGCGCAAAGCCCACACCAATAATCGACAGTGCCAGCCCACCTGCGCGGACGACAGGCGTCTCACCAATGAGCAGCAGCGTTAGCGCCAGCGCACCGCTCACCAGCGGCGGCAGCCAGTAACGCAGCAGGGTCATTAGGGGTGCGCTGGTGGCTGCCGCCTGTCCACGTGCTGTCATAGTTTAGGTCCCTGGCGGCGTGTTGATCGGTGGCTGTGCATTCTGTGCGGGCAGACTACCGCCCTCCCGCTGTGCCTTTAGCTCGAAGTACGCCTGCATTGTCTCGCGGACGATGGGCAGCGCGACGCGCGAACCTTCGCCACCGTTGTAGACAAAGGCGATTATCAGGATCTCCGGGTCATCATAAGGCGCGAAGCCAGCGTACCAGGCATGTGCCGGCCACTGACCGGGCACACAGTAACCCAGCGGCCGCGCGATGTCATCACAGTATTCAGCGGTACCGGTCTTACCGGCGGTGATGGCGGCATCGATGCGTGCGCCGGTCGCTGTGCCGCCTTCATCCAGCCAGACGGCGTCATACATACCCTGACGCACGATTTCCAGCGTACTGTCACTCACAAAGGCGGGGTTGTACTGGTTGATCGTACTGCGGAATCGTACGGGCTGGCACACTGCGCCATTGAACAGATAGTTCAAAGGAATATGAACTTTGTACTCGCGTTCTACCGGGCTGAATGGATCACCAATGTTAACGGTATTGCGATAGCCCTCAGGGTCACAGCGCAGCGGATCATAGTAGGGGCTGGTGCTCTCACAGATACAAGACAGACTCGTTGGGCCCTTCAGGAGCATATCTTCCAGCAGCAGCAGCGTGATGGGTTCGTTAGGTGCTGCTGTATCCAGGTTGACGGTGCGCAATACCTGCGGCTCAAAGGGCGCGACGATGTTGCCTTCTTCGTCCAGGAACTCGCGTACGACAGTCGGCTGATGCAGGACGCCACCGTTGATCAGGCTCGCTGTCTGCATGATGAGCTGCAGCGGTGTCGTCAATACGTATCCCTGACCGAATGCCGCGTTGTACGTGTCACCCGTTGACCACGCCTGACCATAGTTACGGCGCTTCCAGTCGCGGTCGGGCATACGGCCCGGGTTCTCGAAGGGCAGTTCGATCCCCAGTTCAGAGCCGACGCCCGTCGCAGTCGCATAGCGGAACAAACCCTCGATATCCAGCCCGTTTGGCGCGAGGACCTGCGGTGACAGGTTGGCGTTGCCCCCGCCTACTTGATAGAAGTACACGTCGCAACTGTAGGCAATCGACTGCACCAGATTTACAGAACCGTGTCCTTCGCGCAGCCAGCATACGAAACGCTGTGCCGCTGCGACATCATTTGGTGCATAGCGGTTTTCCAGCAGCAAAGAACCTTCATCGCGCAGCGTTGTCTCCGGGTCGATGATGTCTTCTTCAGCGACCCCAGCGGCGGTGATCAGCTTCCAGACGCTGCCAGGCGGATACAGACCCTTGATCGCATTGTTGACCAGCGGGCGCGCCGGATCAGCGACGATATCCAGGTAATATTCGAAGTCGATCGCCCGGGCGAAACGGCTATTGTCGAAGGTCGGCAAACTGACCATTGCCAGAATCTCGCCGGTCATGGGGTCCATCGCGATGACGACGCCCTGCGTACTCAGGCCGCGCCACCCGTCCGGGTTCTCATTGCGGAACTGCAGCATACGCACCAGAGATTCCTGCGCTACCAGTTGTAGCTCTGTGTCAATCGTCAGGCGGACGCTCTGACCCGGCTCTGGTGGGCGCTCCTCAATGACGGCGACGACCTCGCCAGCCACATCGACCTCGCGGATCTGTTCGCCTCGGACACCTGCCAGTTCGCTTTCGAGATAGCGTTCGATGCCTTCATAGCCAATGCGGTCGAATGCCGGGTTGTAACCCTGTTCGCGTAGTTCAGCCGCTTCTTCTTCAGGGATCGGACCCATGTAGCCGATGACGTGTGACGTCAGCGCACCCGTTGGATACTCACGCACGCCGATAGCCTCGATATCGACGCCGGGCATGTAGATGCGCTCTTCCAGGATTTGCAGCATCACACGGCGGGGAATATCCGTTGCGATGATCACCGGGCGGAACGGTGCGATACCTTCACCCTCGGCGACCAGTTCTTCGATACTGCGCACAGGTTGCCCTTCACGGATCGCGCTCTCACGTGTCGGCGGTACGCCCACCAGCGCTGATAGACGATTGAAGATGTTGAGCGTCTCAGTTTCTGATTCCGGCAGTTCAGCAGGGACGATCGTCACGTTATAAGCGGGCACGTTATAGGCGAGACGCACGTCAAAGCGGTCACGGATCGCGCCGCGACTGGCTGCCAGAGGCAGTGAGTTGAGCCGATTTTCGTTAGCATCCGTCTCGTGTCGGTCGAACTCAACGATCTGGAACTGGTAAAGTCTCAGGCTGAACACCATAAATAAAGCGAGAATCACCGCCTGAAAAAACGTTAAACGCCATCCCTGAAAAGGTATCAGACGTTTCATAGTGTCTGGCTCCGCATGTTTTCACTAACGACAACTACGCATGCGCTGGATGTTGCGCGTATCATTTTTTGGGCAACCTCAGAGAGATTGCATATGTCGATACATGTCTCATGATGATTCAGCCTTGGCCAACGGTCAATGGCGGCGCACCGCCTGCGCAGGGGAGTCATCGGATTAGATCCAGCCTGCGTCGGTAAATGCGGCGCTGGATGAACCGCACCACACCATAGACGGGCAGCACAAGGATGAGTTGATAGACCAGCGTGGGGGCCAGCACAAACTGCACGATATCACCGATGACAATTCCATAACCGATCCAGGCCATAATGATCTGCGTGATGACGATCTGGATGATGGTTCCTAGCAGCACGAACCCCGTAATCAGCATGAGGCCAACGCTGTAAAGCTGGCGGCTCAGGTTGGTGATCAGGTAGACCATGATGAGCAGCGCGATCACTGATGAGCCTAACGGCAGGACTGAAAGCAGATCCTGCGCCAGACCGCCTACAACCGCCCAGAAATACCCCTCAGCTGGGGAGGCATGTACGGCCCACAGCAGCACCAAAAGCAAGACGAGATCTGGCTGGCCGCTGATAATGCGCACCTGCGCCAGCAGGCTCGATTGCAGGGCGGCAGCAATCCCCAGGATGGGTATCGCGAGGTAGTAGCCCATTGCGCGCCTACTCCTCTTCCTCAAATACTGAGATGTCGGCTGGTTCGAAGTTAGTAATCACCAGCACAAATTCAAGTGTGGTGAAGTCGATCAGGCTGCGTACCTGGGCCGTCTGATACAGCTCGAACTCGAAGTCACGGAAGCTGGTTACCTGCCCCACGGTAAGGTCCGGTGGGAAATTACCCCCCTGACCGGTTGTGACGACGAGGTCACCTTCGACGATCTCAGCATCGATTGGGATGAACTCCATATCGAGCGTGCCTGTAACCAGGCCGCGCCCGCGCACGCTGCCCTCCGCCCGGGAAGTCTGCAGGCGAGCACTGATTGCACTGTTCTGATCGCTGATGAGCTGAACGCGGGCCGCGTTCGCTGTGACTTCAATGATGCGCCCGACAAGGCCCAGGTTCGTCGCGACTGGCATACCGATCGCCAGGCCGCTGCGCGTGCCGCGATTGATGATAATGCTTCGTACTGTGCTGCGCTGATCGACGCCGATCACCTCTGCTGTGACGAACTCCTGGTTGCGCACCTGTGATGTATATTCCAGCAGGCTCGCGAGGCGATCATAATCGCTCTCGATCTCGCGCAGCAGGATATTCTCGGCTTGCAGCAGGGCGAGCTGTTCTTCCAGTTCATATACGCGCTCTCTTAGAGCATCAATATCGCGGGTGTCGATCTGATTGATCTCCAGCGTAACGCGGTTGATGATACCGGTGATGAAGTTCAGGGGAGCAGCGGCAATGCCCTCCACCGGACGCAACAGGCCACTGGCGCTGAGGACGATCAGACCGCCGCAAAACAACAGGCTGATCAACAGCAAAAAGACGGTGTTTGACCGCCAACGGCGTCGCATACTGCGAACTCCAGACGACTTTCGATCGGACGATTTACAGAGTGTGCGGCATTATAGCAGATGATCGGAATGGTGTGGGCGTCATAACTGGCGCTCAGTGGTGCGTGGAACCTCGTTCCGGGCCGACCAGCAGTCGGCGCAGATTATTATAATCTTCTAGGACGCGACCACTGCCGCGCGCTACGCAGGTCATAGGGTCTTCAGCGACGTATGCCCGGATGTTGACTTCTTCGCTGATGCGCTGTGCCATGCCCTTAAGCTGGGCACCGCCACCTGCAACGCAGATACCGCTCTCCATAAGATCGGCGACCAGTTCCGGCGGCGTATCGTCCAGCGCGTCCTTTATGGTGTCGATCAGGATGTTGACCGACCCACTGATAGCCTCACGAATTTCAATCGAGCTGACTTCTACGGAATCGGGCAAACCGGTCGTCAGATTGCGGCCCTTTATGGCGATGGTCAGTTCCTGTGGCAGCGGATAAGCGGACCCGATCTCCATCTTCACACGTTCCGCACCGGCATCGCCGATCAGCAGATTGTGCTTGTTGCGCATGTACTGGACGATGTCCTCATCCATCTCGTCACCAGCCACACGGATTGATCGGCTGATAACAACGCCGCCCAGCGAGAACAGCGCGACTTCCGTCGTGCCACCGCCAATGTCGACGACCATGCTGCCGCGTGTTTCGAGCACGGGCAGGCCGGCACCGATGGCAGCCGCGACTGGCTCCTCGATGAGATGGGCCTCGCGTGCGCCTGCGTCCAGTGTCGCTTCGATAACGGCACGCTTTTCTACTTCGGTGACGCCGGTCGGGATGCCGACAACAACGCGGGGACGCGGGATAGGCACCCAGCTCTGTTCATGCGCTTTGCGGATCAGGTAATCCAGCATGCGGGCGGTGATTTCGTATTCGCTGATGACACCATCGCGCAGCGGGCGTACAATCAGAATGTCTTTCGGATTCTTACCCCACATCTCTTTAGCACGTGCGCCGACTTCGATGGGGGTGCGAGTGCGGCGGTCGAGCGCCACGAAGGACGGTTCGTTGATGACAATGCCTTTACCACGCACATAGACCAGGGTATACGCTGTGCCCAGGTCGATGCCGATGTCAAGTGAGAACAGTCCAAAAAGATAATCAAGTGGGCTGAGCACCATGATCTCCTAAGCGGCGGTAACCCGCGCCGCATTATAACATACTCCCGTCTGACTGTAATGTTCTCGGAGGCCAAGTACGGAAGGACGCTCATGACGGCGGCGACCAGCAGAATGCTCGACACTGTACTTCACGCTGTGCAACAATACAAGCGACAATGCCACCTTCCTCACCAGTCTCACAATAAAGCAGGGCAGCCGGGTGGCGATAACAGACCGCGCCTGTTGGTCGCTGTATCAGGTGGCGCAGATTCTCTGGCGCTGTTGCATGTCCTGGTTCAATTACAGGATCAGGCGGGCGTTGATCTGCATGCTGCGACGCTCGATCACGGGTTGCGTGGCAATGCAGGTGCGGCGGATACACAGTTCGTCGCTCAACGGGCTGCTGAATGGAACGTTGCCTGTACTGTGGGTCATACCGATGTGCCTGCACTGGCCGAACGTGAATCTCTCGGTCTGGAGGCAGCAGCACGTACAGCGCGCTATGACTTCCTGGCGCAAACAGCTGCCGCGCACGGGGCAGCCTGCGTTGTCACCGGTCATCATGCGGACGATCAGGCGGAGACGCTGCTGCTGCATATCATTCGCGGCGCGAGCCTGCATGGTCTGACGGGGATGCCGCAGTGTGGGCCGCTGCCCGGCCATCCTGCGTTCACGCTGCTGCGTCCACTCCTGATGGTACGCCGCGCCGATATCCTCGCGTATTGTGAGGAAAACGACCTCAAACCGCGAGAAGACATCACCAACCGCGATGAACAGTATGCGCGCAATCGCCTGCGCATCCGCGTGATGCCTCAGCTCCACGCGATCAATCCCCGCGTCGTTGATGCACTGGCTCGCCTGAGTGCTGCTGCTGAGGCTGACACGGACTTCATTGATAAGGTCTTCGCTGAGCAGGTCATGTCGCATGTTGATATTCAGCCCGATCGCTGGCAACTATCACGCGAGCGTTTCAGGGCGCTGCATCCAGCGCTGCAGCGGCGTTACGTGCGCGAAGCAGCTTCTCGCCTTGATCCACTGCTAGAACTCTCGCAGGAGCGGCTGCTGGCGGCTGTAGATGCCGGTCTGACTGGGAGCGTCGGTACGCAGATCCAGTTGGGGCGGGGCCTGCGCCTGCGTGTTGACTATTCTGATCTCGTCGTTGAACACGAGGATCAGCAGGTACCCGTCGCTGATTACCTGCAGCTCATTCAGGAGCGAGATGTGCTCTTGCCCGGGCTTACGCCGATAGATGCTCGGATTGCGCTAAGGACAAGCCTGAACCCGTTCGACGGGATGCGTACAACGTTGAACATTCCGGTTGGTGCGCGCCTCACGGTGCGCTATCGTCGTCCTGGGGATACCTTCCGGCCATCAGGACTTGGCGGACATCACCAGAAGCTCAAGAAATGGTTGATTGATCACAAAGTTCCCCGTAATGTGCGTGACAGGCTGCCGCTCATTTGCGTTAATGATACAATTGCTGTCATTATTCACCCTGAAGGCTGTGTTGTGTCTTACGACTTTCACCCATCAGAATTACGTCTTGAGGCGGATCAGCCGACGAGAGTGGTTTATTTTGGGTTTGAAAGTGCGGATAAATATCACTAGTTGCCTGATAAGCTGTGTTTGTAAGATTGCATGCTTACTCGTAATGCTTGCGGTATATAAAGTTGCAATGTATAATTGAGGAAAGATAAGGGAAGCATAAAGCAGGACAAAATAATGGACAGGCCCGTTTCTACCAACCAACAGTCGGCTCATGTCCTCGTCGTCGATGATGAGGGGGCAAATCGCTATTCCGTCAGCAAGACGCTTCAGCGTGTGGGGTACGTCGTCAGCGAAGCCGCCAGCGGTGAAGAAGCGCTGGATGTCGTGGCATCGCAGGATTTTGACGTTGTGCTGACGGACATTCGAATGCAGGGTATTGATGGGGTTGAACTGCTGCGCCGCGTAAAGGAGCAATCTCCCGATGCGATTGTCATCCTGATGACTGGTTACGCCAGCCTCGGGACCGCGGTAGAAGCCTTGCGCCTCGGTGCCCACGATTATCTTATTAAGCCCAGTTCCAGCCAGGATATCCGCCAGAGTGTCGCACGCGGTATTGAGCGCGCGCGCAATCTGCGCCGCCGTCGTCGCCTCCTGGAGACGATCAAGAACGACGTGTTCGAACTCACTCGTGCCGATATCGAAGCGGCAAACGCCGCCCTGGATACGACGCCAACGCTGGATCGCGAGGACGATGAATACCGTCTGATGATGCCGGATGCCAACGGCAGCACCATGCAACTGGGTCCACTGACTGTCTATCCTGGGCGTTATCAGATTTCTGTAGAAGACAAACCGATTGACCTGACACCCACTGAGTTTGATCTGCTGCTATATCTGGCGGCACATCGCGGACGTGTCGTACCCTGTCACGAGCTGGTCCGTGAGGTACGCGGATACACAGTCGATGAAGCGGAGGCTCGTGAGGTTATTCGCCCGCACGTGAGTAACCTGCGACGTAAGCTCAAGGGTGCCGGGCAGAACGCGGACCTGATCGTGAATGTGCGCGGCATTGGTTATCGCCTGAGCGAGCGCGCTGCCGGGGATGGTGGCCGCTAACATCCTGACACGTTTTCTGCTATGATGTGGCTCCATGAGTGAGCCTCTGCAGCGACGTACAGCACATCGGACGAATGCCGGTAACACACGTGTGTTGTGGGGCGTTCTTTTTGGTCTGGTTGGTCTGCTGACCTTATCATGGCTGCCGCTGCAGGCACAGGCCACCTGCGAGGAAACATCGGGGGAAGTCCAGCGTCGTACTTACGTTAGTGCTCGCCTTGGCCAGTCGATGGTCTACAGCGTGTACACGCCTCCCTGCTTTATGCCTGATGTGGCTTACCCCCTGATCTACCTGATGCATGGCTCAAATGAAGATGATGGTCACTGGCTCAGATTGAACCTGCCGCAGCAGCTGGATACGGCAATACTGGCGGGTGAACTGCCACCGGCGGTCGTGATCCTGCCATTTGGCAACGTCATCGCCAACCGCAACCGCTTTGATGATATATCCTGGGCCAGTATCTTCCTGAATGAACTGCTTCCTCATGCCGAAGCCGATTTTCCGGCGGCTTCGCGTGCGATTGGTGGTATTTCGCGGGGCGGCTTCTGGGCTTATCATATCGGCCTTAAACGCCCTGATTTGTTCCAGGTGATCGGTGGTCACAGCGCCTTCTTCGACCGTTTCCACGCGCCACCGGATGAAAACCCCCTTGATTTGGTGCAGTCTGAAGATTTGACTGAGTTGCGGTTCTGGCTGGATCGGGGTGTGGACGACTTCGCCGTTGAGGGGCTCGACCTCATGGGAGAGCGACTGAACGCAGTCGGCGCAGATTATCAGTACATCATTCATCCGCAAGGCGAGCACAACAATGCCTACTGGTCTCAGCATATTGCGGAGTACCTGCGCTTCTATCTGGCATCGGCTGAATCAACTGCGTCTATCACGCCGACGGTCGGTGCATCGTCAGGTTTTGCGACCAATACGCCAGCCATCCCCGCAGTTCTGCCGACGGCTACCGCTGAGCCTGCCGCTGCTGAAGATCATGTCGCCGCTGAAGCAGCCTGGGAGGTCTTCTGGCCGGTCGTCGCCTTCCCGAGCTTACAGACCAGCATCACGTCTGATCAGCTTGCTGCCGTCGCGAGTGGCGATCTGGACCCGCGTCTGGTAGTGGATCCGACTACCCGCGAACTGCTGGTACAGGCGGGTTATACCCTGCATCCCGACACGCAAATCGTGGATTCAATCGCACTGCGCAATCTCCTATGGCGAAATCGTGATCGCTACACGCTGCTTCCGTTCGACCGGTTGATGCTCGATTATCGGCTGCTATGGATGGATGATGTCCCTGTGGCGGATCAACTGGCGCAGTACCCGTTTGCGCGTCGGGTATCAACGGGCAACTTTCTCCCTGACGCCCTGACGCGGCTCACGCTTTCCGGTGTGACGGCACTTACGCGCAATACACGCACATCGCTCGATGAACGCGGCATCGATTGGGCCGCCTCTGGCATCGTCGATTATGTAACCCGTGCGGATTTCTTCCATGTCAGCAATGAAGTTAGCCGCGTTGAGACGTGCCCGGTTGCAACCGGGCCAACTCTGGGCGGCAGCAGTTCCATGTGCAGCCGACCAGAGCACCTCGAATTGCTGAACCTGCTTGATGTGGATATCGCAGAGTTAACGGGTAATCACAATAACGACTACGGTTATGCCGCCTATCTGGATACGCTAAACTTCTATCGACAGCACACAATGCAGACGGTAGGCGGCGGCGAAACACTGGCGGCGGCGCGTCAGCCACTCATCCTGACACACGCCGGCCAGCGCATTGGCTGGCTCGCCTGCAATGCCGTTGGCCCGTACTACGCCATTGTCAATGAGGATTCGTCTCTGCTCGGTGGCGTCCGACCTGGCGCTGCGTCCTGTGATTGGCCGTGGCTGGAGTCGGAACTACCGCGTCTGGCGGCCTCTGTCGATGTGACGCTGGTCAGTGTCCAGCATATTGAGTATGAAGAATACACGCCGACGGATGCGCAGCGCTTCGACTTCCGGCGGTTGGCCGAGCTTGGTGCTGATGTGGTGATTGGCACAGCGCCGCACAAGCCGCAGACCTTCGAGTTCTACCCGACGCGAGGCGGCAGGGTAGCGCTGCTGCATTATGGCCTGGGTAATCTCTTTTTTGATCAGCCATTCTGGGGGAATATGCGCTTTTTCATGGACACGCTGTATATTTATCAGGGGCGGCTCATGACTGTTGAGCTGTTTCCAGGCATTATTGAAGAACTGGCGCGTCCACGTCTGATGACGCCCCAGGAACGCGAGGACTTTTTGTTTTTCATGTTTGTGCAGCAAAATGGCTTCTGAACCGAAACGAACTGACACTACAACCGACACGGCAAAATCGCCTGAACGTCGCAATGACCGCCTGATCATTTTTGTGCTGATCTCAGGTCCTCTGTTACTCATGATTGTATCGCTGCTGGTGGCTTTTTTCCCCACCTCGCGCGGGGATGTCGATGTGTGTGATGTGGCTACCCCTGCAGGTGGAACGCTGCAGCTACAGATTCAGCCGCTGACTGTGGGGGGTGTCTATCATGAGGCGCACCAGTTCCTGTATCGTGCCAGCAACGCCGATGCGTGGCAGACGCTCATCGACATGACGCTGCCGACACCGCGCCCTGCTGTGACGTGCGAAGACAACTTGCGCATCCTGAGCCCGCAGACGTGGGCGGTGTGGAACGGTAAGGCAGTGTCACTCAGCATTGATAGTGGTCAGACGTGGCAGATCTGGGAGATCTGTGATGCGCCGCGCCCTGAATTCGGTTGTGTTGCTGCCGAGTATATCCAGTCCGTGACGCTGGATGATGCTGGCCGTATCCTGGTCGAAATTACAGCCCCAGAAGGCGATTATCGAGTTGTGACAGAGAATGGTGGTGAATCGTGGGCGATGGCGTAACAGAACCATTGAGCCACTCACTCATAGATGTGTGGCAGCGGGCAGCCGCGTATTTCATTGGCCAGAGCGAAGAAGCACCAGAGGTCATCATACAGAACCTGCCGCCAGAAGCGATGCGCGCTCTGTTGACGCATCTCATGAACCGTGCACGTGAGGTGACGACGCAGTTCACGCTGCGTGATACCAACATCCAGGTCATCTCACCATCGCCACACATGGCCGCGATGGCGCTCTCACGTGGGCATATCAACGGGGGCATGTGGCTGACGCTGCCACCGCTGCCTGTACTCGGCTTCTTCGTGGATCAGCCGGAATCACTGAGTATCAGTTTCGTACGAGGTAGTTGGGATGCGATGAGCCTGACGGCGCTTTTTGTGCTGCTGCGCGATATCTACTTCTTTGCGCCGCATGCCATCATCCGCCTGGATGAGTTCTCCTACACGATCGATGAGCGACGTGCTTTCGACCATGTCTGGCAAGCTTACCGCCATGAAACGGCCTGACCTGTCAGTTGTCCGCTGGTCGCGGGCTGCCGGGTTGATTTTCATAACGCTTAGCCTGCTTCTGATCGACAGTATGCTGTTGGCGGCCCAGTCAAATCCCATCAGCGCACGCGTTGAATCAGAGTTGGCGCGCCTGTCGCTGCGTCAAAAAGTCGCGCAGATGTTCGTCTTCACGTTTTATGGGTCGCCGCCAAATCAGCCCGCTGTTGAATTCATACGCGAATGGCAGCCCGGCGCTGTGGCCCTGCTCCCATCCAATCTGGGTGAACCTGCGCAGATCGCTCGTCTGACGAATACGCTGCAGCAGACCAGCCTGGATGCAGGCGGGCTGCCGCTGCTGGTAGCAGTTGATCAGGAGGGCGGCATTATCGCGCATCTTGAAGACGGTTTCACGCGGTGGCCTGTCCCCACACTGCTGACTGCAACCGCCGACGTCGATCTGGCGTACAGAGTGGGCAGAGCTTTTGCTTCAGAGATGCGTGCGGTGGGCGTTAACATGAACCTCGCCCCGGTCGCCGATCTGCTGACGAATCCGGATAATCCGATCATTGGTCGGCGTGCCTTTGGCGCGGATGCGGCACAGGTTGGCCCTGTTGTGACCGCCTTCGCTGATGGATTGCAGGCCGGTGGCGTGCTGGCGACGGCTAAGCACTTCCCAGGCCATGGTGATACGGATGCTGATTCTCATGTGACGCTGCCTGTAATCATGCATGACCGTCAGCGTCTCGATGCGATCGAACTGGCACCGTTCCGTGCGCTGATTGCAGCTGACGTCGCTGCGATCATGGTTGCACACGTCGTTTATACGGCGCTCGATCCTGAACAGCGCCGTCCGGCGTCCTTGTCACCACCGATCGTCAGTGATCTGCTGCGTGCACAGATGGGCTTTGAAGGTCTCATCCTGCCGGATGCGCTAGATATGGATGCGATTGATACTGCCTATTCGCCCGTTGAGGCGGCGCTGGCGTCGGTTCTCGCTGGTCACGATCTGATCCTGACCGGGGCACATGTCAGCCCACAATCTCAGGTTGATGCGATCCAGGCGGTGATCGATGCGGTGCAGGCTGGCGAGATCGACGAGGCGCGTATCGACGCTTCGGTGCGCCGCATTCTGACAGCGAAAGCCCGTTTTGATCTACTCGAATGGGAGCCGATTGATGTCATGCAGGGCACGCAGGTTGCAACGCAATCCGGGGGCGAAGCGCTCGTGAGCGAGATGTTTTCCAGGGGCATCACCGTGGTTCATGGTGGCGACCGCCTGCCAGCACCTGCCGATAGTCTGCTGATTTATCCGGCGTCGCAGCCATCGTTGTGGCGTGCCTGTGATGCAGCCGGGCAGTTTGTGCCGCTCGGCGTCTCTGATCGACCAACCAGCGAGGAAATCGCCTGGGCTGCCTCGGCGGCTGAACGTGCACCGCTGGTGATTACTTTCACACGTGATGTGGCCACTAATCCGGCGCAGCGCGATCTGGTGGAACGCCTGCCAGCTGAAAAAACACTGGTGGTTGCACTGCAATCGCCATTTGATATTGAGGTGCTGCCATCGACTGCCGCACACCTGTTGACCTATAGTCCTTTGCCTGCTGCTTATGAACCATTGTGCGCAATTCTGGCCGGTACACAGCAGGCCCTCGGCCAGCTCGTTGTTGACCTGGCACTGCCTTCAGACAGCCCCTGATACGGGTTGTTTCTACTGACATTTCAGGTTAATTTAGTGATAGTTATGTAATCATAGGATGACGTTCCCACATGCCTCTCAATTCGGACTTGCTGTCTAAAGATATGGACGCGGTGTTGAATGACGCCGCGGCCCTGATGCGTGAACATCGGCACGTAGCCATCATGCCGGAACTGGTCCTGCTGGCTTTGCTCCGCCGCCCTGAGACTGCTGCATCCCGTCTTCTGAGCGTGTTTCAACAGACACGCGGCGTTGATCTTGAAGCGCTGCAGCGTCAGGTCGAGCTAGCAGTACAGAGTCGGCGTGATCAGAGCGGCAACCTGGAGTTCATCGCTAAGGGCAACAAAAAAGTCCCGCTCAGCCGCCAGACGATCATCATGCTCGACGACGCGCTCAGTGTGGCCAACGCCAACCATGAGGTCCGCATCGATACCGACCACGCACTGACGGTGCTCTCCGAGAGCAGCATGAGCACAAGCGGCCTGCTGCGTCAGGTGGGCATCACGCCGAAGGCACTGCGCGACATCGTCAGCGATAGCAGCCAGGTTCTGCCTGTGAAGCGATCCAGTGGTACCACACAGGATTACGTGGCGATGGCGCGACGGGGCAACATGCGCGCTGTTTATTTCCGTGAGGACCTGCTGCGCGAGCTGATTAACATCCTGACGCAGGCGGTCAATCGCCATGTCATCCTCGTTGGCCCGGATGGTGTGGGTAAGCGAACGCTGGCTTACAGCCTCGCCCTGCTGATGAGTGAAGGCAAAGGCCCTGCCGGGCTGGCAAACCTCGTCCAGATTGATGAAACAGCCCTGTTGGATAACGAGCAGCAGGCAGTCCGTGCCGGGCTGAGCAAAGCGCGCAACGGTATATTGTTTGTCGCGCATCTGCACCGCTTCTTTGGCGGTCCAATTAAGGCTGAATTTGGCAAAGCTACGCCCCTGATTCAGAAGGCGTTTTTGGACGATAACCCGGTCATCATCGCCAGCACGACTGATCAGGAGTACCAGCAGCGGCTGACGAACGTCAGCGCCATTACGGAGAACAGCCAGATCATCCGCGTGCCGGAGCCATCCGTCGAAGAGACGGTCGAGATGCTGAAGATCCTCAAGCCGCACATGGAATCAGACTATGACATCAGCATCGACGATGAGGCCCTCCGCCTGGCAGCGAATCTAGCGCGGCGTTACCTCGCGTCGATCCCGCTGCCGCGCAGCGCGGAACATCTCATGCACCGCACGGCGGCGATGGTCAGCATGGCTCGTCAGCAGCACCTCGCCTTCAAGCCTGATATGGCTAACGACGGCAGCCTCGATGGCGAAGATATCACGCTGGCTGCCAGCCAGATGACGGGCGTTCCCGTCAGCAAACTGGGTGAGGACGAACGCGCTCGTTATGCGCAGATGGTCGAACATCTGCAAGAGCGCATTATCGGTCAGGATGAAGCGGTGATGGTCGTCAGCCGGGCGATCAAGACTGCCCGCGTTGGCCTGAAAGACCCACGCCGCCCGATCGGTGCTTTCCTCTTCCTGGGGCCGACTGGCGTCGGTAAGACGGAGTTGGCGCGCGTCCTGGCGGACTTCATGTTCGGCAGCGAAGACGCCATGCTGCCGCTGGATATGTCAGAATTCAAGGACGAGAGCGCCATCAACCGTTTGATCGGCTCGCCGACAGGCTATGTCGGCAGCGAAGAGGGCGGCCAGCTTACAGAGCGTGTGCGCCAGCAGCCTTATATCATCGTACTGTTCGACGAAGTCGAGAAGGCGCACCCGCGTATCCTTGATATCCTTTTGCAGGTGATTGAAGAAGGCCGTCTGACTGATGGCCGTGGCAATACGACCCGCTTCAGTGAAACGGTCATCATCATGACGAGCAACATGGGGTCTGAGTACCTGTCTATCCCGGTGCTCACGGATGAGATCAAGGAAGAGACGATGGATATTGTCCGCGATAACCTGCGGCCAGAGTTCATCAACCGCCTGGACGAAGTCGTGATGTTCAATGCCCTTGACAACGACAGCCTGCGCCTGATTATGGGCCTGCTCATTCGTAAAGAGACCAAGCTCGCCGAAGAGCGCGGATTGTCGCTCAGCTTCACCGACGGCGCGATTGACTACCTTCTCTCGTTAAACGATGAACCAGAATACGGCGCTCGTCCGCTGAAGCGTATCATCCGGCGCAGCGTTCGCGAGCCATTGGCGGACTTCCTGCTGCGGGCCAACCCGCCTCTGGGCACAGAGGTCAAAATCAGCAGCAGCCGCAAGCGCGGCGGCGGCCTGAAGTTCTCCGCTGTCGTCGACGGCGAAGAACTCAGCGTTGAGTAGGCGCGCATGATACGGAGACTAATCGCGGCGGTGCTGGCTCTCCTTGCTTTGGTTGGTGGCCTGATGGTCGCACTGCCACGCATTCACTGGCGCGTCTGGATACCGCAGATGATCGTCACCGAAGCCTCGTGGATGCCTATCCTGGCAGGGGTTGCTGCGGTAATACTCCGCCCCCTGCGCTGGGCCAACGGCCTGATCGCACTAACCGGTATCGTGCTTGCGACGATGCCCTTCCGACAGATCAACCGCGCACACCGCGATATGCGGGACGCACTGGCTGTCGGCCTGCCCGGTGATCCGCTGCGTCGTTTGCCACTGCTGATTGCCAATCAGTTGCAGCCGGAGCCACTCTCCTGGCCCCGGCTGTTTCAGACAAAACGTGACGTCAGCGGCGTATCGGTCACGCGGGACGTCGCCTTCTGCGAGCGCCCGGAGCGCACACTCTATCTGGATGTCTACCAGCCTGAACGGGCAGATGCGGCACTGCGCCCGACCATTATTGCCATCCACGGCGGTAGCTGGCGACAGGGCGACAAGGGCGTCTATTTTGAAGCCCATCATCGTCTGCTGGCGGCACAGGGCTACGTTGTCTTCGATATTCAGTATCGTTTCTCACAAGAGGCGGTGTATCCGGCGCAACTGGACGATGTACACGCGGCGATGTCCTGGGTTGCCGATCACGCTGCGGAATATGGCGCTGATCCTCAGCGGGTCGCCCTCATTGGGCGATCAGCGGGCGGCTTCCTCGCGCTGCATGCTGCGTATCGTGCGCCCGCTGCGCTCCGTCCGCGTGCAGTAGCCGCCTATTATCCACCCGTTGACCTGCGCTTGTGGGAACCGCTCGATCCGCGCTCGGTCGTTGTGTCGCTGATGGGTGGGTTACCCCGCGATATGCCAGAAGCCTACGATGATGCCGCAGCGACGGCGCATGTTGATGCTGATAGCCCGCCGACGCTGCTCATACACGGATCGCGGGATGCACTCGTGCCGCTGGAGCACAGCGAGGCGTTGGTGCGCAGGCTCAATGCGGCAGAAGTGCCTCATGCGTTGCTGCGCGTCCCCTGGGCGCGGCATGGCTTTGATGGCGTAATCAACGGACCTGGATCGCAGTTGACACAGTACCATCTTGATCGCTTCCTCGCCTGGGCCCTCAGGGTTGACGATTAGCGGCGTTGCGCGACCTGCCTGTCACCCGGTATCATTAGTTCAAGAAGCCTACTGTCTTTGACCTTAACCGTGAGGGGGTACGATGACGCAATTAGATCACTCGATCTTCCGCAAATATGATATTCGCGGTGTAGCGATCGGCGATAAGCCGCAGCTCACGCCGGACCTGGCGCGGCTGGTGGGGAAAGCCCTGGGAACATACCTGCCGCGTACGTTCGGTACGGAGCGTGTCTTCGTCGGCAGCGATAACCGCCTGACATCACCACCGCTGCGCTCAGCCATGATCGAGGGCCTGCTATCCACAGGAATGAACGTAACGGATATTGGCGAGGTTATCACCCCCACCGTGTACTTCGCTTCTGCGACTTACGAAGGCGAGGGCGCGGGTGTGCAGATCACCGGCAGCCACCTGACGACCGAGTACAACGGTATCAAGATGGCCTATGGTCCGCTGGCGCTGGCAGGGGATCAGATTCAGGAACTGCTGCGCATTATCGAAGCCGACGAGTTCGCTACCGGCTCGGGCCAGCTCGATCATGACCTCAATATGATCCACAAGCATATGGAACGCATCGGTAGTATGGTCAAGATGGACCGTCCACTCAAGATCGTTGTCGATGCGGGTAACGGCTTGGTCGGTGGCTACCTGCCGCCCGTACTGGAGAAGCTCGGCCTGGATGTCGTCTGCCTCTACTGCGAGCCAGATGGTACCTTCCCGAACCACCTGCCGAATCCTGAAGACCCGGAAATGACCAAGGACCTTGAAGCTAAAGTCATCGAGACGGGCGCTGATCTCGGTCTGGCGTTCGATGGTGACAGCGATCGCTGTGGTTTCATCGATGAACACGGGCATCACATCGCAGCCGATAAGCTGCTGGCGATCCTGGCCCGGGATATGCTTGGCCGCATCCCCGGCGCGAAGATCGTCTTCGATGTTAAGGCTTCGATGGCGCTGCCCGGCATGATCAAGAAATATGGCGGTGAGCCGATCATGTGGAAGACCGGCCACAGCCTGATGAAGCTCAAGATGCATGAAATTGGCTCACCTTTGGGCGGTGAGGTCAGCGGTCACCTGTTTATGGGCGAGAACTACTACGGATTTGACGATGCGCCTCTGGTCGCGCTGCGTGCACTGCAGATCTTCTCGCAGACAGACAAGAGCGTCTCTGAAATCTTCGACGAGTTCCCCAAGCTTTATGCGACGCCGGAGGTTATCCTCAGCACGCCGGATGCCGCTAAGTTCCAGATCATCGATGAACTAGTCTCGCACTTCAGCGACAAATACGAAGTGGTTACCGTGGATGGTGTGCGTGCCATTTTCGAAAATGGCTGGGGCATGGTCCGTGCCAGCAATACGCAGCCCGCCATCACCCTGCGTTTTGAAGCTGAGACGCCGCAGGCCCTCGTCGAGTACATGCAGCGCTTCAAGGCGCAGCTCGACCAGCACCCAGAAGTCGATCAGAGCAAGCTTGATACGCAGATCGAGCGCTTCGGCCAGATGTAAAACGACAATAGATGGAGCAGGGCGCGGCGCATGTCGCGCCTTGAACACCTATGAGCGACCACTTTAAGCACATCTACACTTACCAGGCCGATCTGTATGACGAGCTTGTCAGCCGCGAAGATCAACGGGGCAATCTGTTCGCCGCCCTCAACGAGATCGCTGATCCCGGTGGCAAGATCGTCGCGGACCTGGGCGCGGGCACCGGGCGCGTTGCGCGATTGCTGTCGTTCCTTGCACAGCGTGTGATCGCCTGTGATATATCACTGCCCATGCTGCAGATTGCCCAGCAGCAGCTGACTATCTCCGGTATGGATAATGTCGCGCTGGTAACCGCTGAGAACCGTTTGCTGCCGCTGCCTGATGCATGCGTCGATGTCGCAGTTGAGGGCTGGAGCTTTGGTCATGCTGTGGGTTGGCACCCGGCAACGTGGCGTCAGGAAGTGCAGCGAATGCTGGATGAAATGCACCGCATCTTACGCCCTGGCGGAACGCTCGTTTTGATCGAAACGCTGGGCACGGGCAGCAAATCGCCTGAACCGCCAACTTCCGGCCTGGCTGAGCTGTATAAATGGTGGGAGTCGATCGGTTTTCAGCACCGATGGATTCGTACCGATTACCAGTTCGAAGACCTGGAAGAAGCCGAAAAGCTGACGCGCTTCTTCTTCGGCGATGCGTTGGCTGACCAGGTCGTGCGTGACAATCGCGTCATTCTGCCGGAGTGTACGGGCCTCTGGTGGCAGACCGTCTGAACCCCCACAGCATGAGGCTGGCGGCCGTATCCGTCAGGATGCTGACCCATACCGCACCGATCGCCCCAAAGCGTGGCATCAGCAGCAGCGCCAGAACGCTCTGAAGGATCAGGGACACGACGTATACCCGGTTGGTGTACGCTTCTTCGCCGCGTGCATACCAGTAGACGATACGTGCATTCCTGAGGACGTTTGGCAGCAGGCTCCACGCGGCGAGCTGTAACACAGGGACCGCATCGGCAAATCCCGCACCGTAAACTGCGGTGATGAGTATCTCCGCACCCACGCTGACACCCATGCCGAAGACGATCGCCCCCGCAGTCAGCCAGGCCAGCACGCGACGGAAGATCCGCTTCAGATGTGAAGCATCCGCAGCAAGTGCCGGGTATGCCGCGTCGTAGACACCCCGTGCCAGTACTGCGCCTGCATCGATGAACCGCTGTGCTGCCACATACGCCCCGACGACCGCAAGGCTGCTCAACTGACCAAGCAGAAGCAGATTGAGGCGCAGCGCAAGCGCGCCGAGTACCCCGGCCAGCGCGAACGAGCGTGCCTGCCACAGCAACGCCGCCAGGGGTGGCGGTGATGCGCCGACGGCAGCCGGTCGGCGGCGGTACAGCCACCATGCAGCCGCCAGTTGACCCGTAGATGTCGCAGTATTGAGCGCCATCACGCCACGGATATCTGTACCTGCGGCGAGTGCCAGCCCGGTCAGCAGTACCTGAGCGCCCAACATGCCCAGGTTGAGCGAGGCGACGGGTCGCATGTCCTGCCTCGCGCGGAAGACTGCCGCGTAGCTGCCGTACAGCGGCTGAACGAGGATCAGCGGTGCTGAAAGGCGCAGCGCGTCGATAACTTGGGGGTCGTCGTGCAGCAGCGGCGCTGACGCGACCAATGCGGTCATCAGGGTGCCACCAAGCAGCAGGCGGGCGACCCATGTCGTCTTTAACAGGGCGCTGGCCTGTGAAGGCGTGCGCGCAATCTCCCGCGTGAGCAGTGTGCTCATGCCAAAATCCGCCAGCAGACTGAGCGGAAAAACCCAGGCCAGCGCAGTCGCATAGGTGGCCAGTCCTGCATCGCCCAGTGCCCGACCGATCAACGCGGCCAGTATGAACGACAACACGGCACCGCCGCCCGCACTGATGAGCAGTAGCAGGGTGTTCCATCGCAGAGATAACGGCCTGTCCTTCAGAGTGGGTGCTCACCGCTAGCCGATTTCGTCCGCGATGATGACCAGACGTTCGTAGTAGATACCCTGGGTGGCCACGTACGAGGGAATGTCACAGGTGATGAGTGTCAGGCGATTGTGGCCAGTCGGATACACGACGCTGATATCCCGATAGTCGACGGATCGCACGTTGACGACCACATAGCGCTGTTCGGTCGCGCCATCGCGCAGGAAGATTTCATCACCTATACCGACGTTGTACAGATTTGCGAAGATGCCCGGTGTGCCGTTCGGATACTCGGAATGCCCACCAAGGACGATATTGCCCGTCGCGTTCATCCATGCGGTACCCTCGAAGTGCCCTACGAGATGTTCCCACGGATCAATGACCCAGGTGCGGCCGATGCCGTCCAGCGGGAAATGCGTAATCGGTGAGACGATGTTCGCGCCGGGGACATACAACGAGCGACCTTCCGGCAGGGCCGGTCGGGTCGCCTGAGGGGCGACGCTCTGAGGTTGTACGGCCTGTGGCGCTGCGGCCTGTGGCGCTGCGGCCTGTGGCGCTGCGGCCTGCGGTGCGGCAACTACCTGAGATGCTCCTGGTGCTGGCAGCAAACTGGCGACTGCTTCCTGGTCGGTTTGCCAGACGATGAGCTGACCATCAGTGCCGACGACAGCCGCCTGGCTCGCGTCTGTGCTCAGCGCCAGGTGTGTGAATGGCAGACCGTCTGTGCGCAGCGTAGCGAGCGCGCTGCTGTTTGTCGATGCGTCTGTGTTCCAGACGTGAAGTTCTCCATCCAGCCCGACCGAAACGGCCAACTGATCGTTCTGGGTGAAGCCCAGACCCATCACCGGAGCGCGATGCTGCCCAATCAGGCGATACTGCGTCATCTGAATGTCCTGCAATGGGCTGTCACCAATATTCCACAGGCGGACGGTGCCGTCCAGAGCGCCGGTCAGCAGTTGACGACCATCTGCGGAATAAGCCAGCCGTGTCACTGGCACCTGATGCCCGGTAAGCTGTTTCAGCCAGCTCGTCTGACTGTCGAGCTGCAGGCCATATAACCAGATGTCGCCGCCTTCGCTGGCGACGGCCAGGCTCGTGCCCTCCGGCGAAAACGCGAGGTGCCAGATGTCGCCGCCGAAGTTCTCAATGCGTAGTGTCAGGCTGCGACTGTCCATGTCGTATACCTGGATGTAGCCGTCGCGCCCACCAGAAGCCAGCCAGCGTCCATCCGGGCTGAAGCCCACGCTGCTCACGTCATCGGCATGACCGCCCATCACTTGCACCAGTTGGCCTGTGCTGGCGTCGGTAAGGCGCACGCTGTCATCGCGGCTGCCACTGACAATCCAGCGCCCGTCCGGGCTGAACGCCAGGCTTGTGATCCAATCTGTATGAGCGGCGCTGCGGAATACATGAGCACCGTCGGTCGTATCCCACAGGTGGATGATATTGTCGCGCCCCCCCGTTGCGATGCGCCGCCCATCCGGGCTGAACGCCGCCGCATCCACTGGCAGCGCAGCAGTTGAAATCGTCTGCAAGCGCGGTAGTTGGTCGATCTGATCGGCGTGCAGGCGGCCAGCGGGCAGCCCAATCAGGAGTGTCAGGGCGAACAGGATGCGGAAACGCAGGAACAGACGCATACGCTGCATGGAAGTGGCCAGGAAAATCATCAGGACGGATGGGATACTGCTGCTTAATCTTAGCGTCAGCCTACGGTCAAGACAAGTTAATCATAGGTGAACCGTATTCATGATTTCGTCATCTGAATGTGACCTGCGGTTGATTTACGGGGGTTAAAGTCTTAAGTTAAGAGTTGATGTATCCAAGACCGCCAGCGGAGTGCATGTGTACAGCTATCGACAGTATAGCAACCATCCACATCTCGTCGCTGAGCGCATGTTTGCGCGTGCTCTGATGCGGGGACGCCTGCGTGCGTTCATGGGAAAGATGCTCGGACAATCGCACCGGCTGCTTTCGCTGAGCGATTACGTCGAGCATGTCAGCGTGACGGCACGGTTTTCCGAAGGCCGCAGAACGGTGCGTCTGAGCGCGATCAGGGGCACGCTATCGCGGGTAGACCAGTTTGATGATGAGTTCTATCCGCTTGTGTCTGCAACCCGGTCGCGTTGGATTAGCGTGGCGACGGGCATGCTTCAGGATATGACGACGATCCCTCCTCTGGAACTCATCCGGGTGGGCGAGATCTATTTTGTGGATGACGGCCATCATCGGGTATCCGTTGCGCTGCGTCTGGGGTACATTTATTTCGACGCGGATGTGACCGTCTGGGAAGTCGCCCAGGCCGATCTGGACCGCATAGAGAATAACTAACGCATCCCTTGAGAGATCGTCCACGAGGGGTCACTGCAACGAAAGCATAAGAGGATCAATGACAACACTTGGCATACTCGGTGGTGGGCAGCTCGCCAAGATGACCGCCCAGGCCGCCGCGCAACTCAACATCGACACACACATCTTCGCACGCCAGCCGGATGAACCTGCGCTGAGGATCACAGCCCACAGCACCGTTAGTGATTGGTCTGATGAAGGCACGCTCGCACGCTTTGCGGAGCAGTGTGACGTCGTCACTCTGGAGAGTGAGTTCGTCGATGTGCCTGTTCTGGAAAAGCTGGAAGCGCATGGCGTACCGGTTTACGCGTCGTCAGCGACGCTATCGCAGGTGCAGGATAAGTTGACACAGAAGCGCCGCATGCAGCAGACCGGCATCAGCGTGCCGCGTTTCCGTCCGATCAGTGTGGGCAGTGATGTGCTCGAAGCGGCGGCAGAGTTCGGATTCCCGCTGATGTTGAAGGCGCGCCGCGATAGTTACGATGGTTACGGCAATGCGCTGATTCAGCGTGCGCATGATATCGAGCCGGCTCTACAGCGTTTTGAAGGGCGTGCGCTGATGGCCGAGGAAGTTGTCAACTTCGTACGCGAACTGGCGGTGATCGTCATTCGTGGTCGTGATGGCGATCTGCGCACTTATCCGGTTGTCGAGACGGTCCAGCGCGACCACAAGCTGCATATTGTGCGGTGTCCGGCAGCCATCGATGAGGCGACCGCTGTGCGCGCCGTCGAGATGGCCCGAGCCGCTGTCGAGGCGATTGAGGGCGTCGGCGCGTTCGGCGTGGAAATGTTCGAGGTGGCTGATAACGACGTCCTCTTCAATGAGATCGCGCCCCGCCCACATAACAGCGGGCACTATACAATCGAGGGGACCATTACCTCACAGTTCGAAAACCATGTGCGGGCCGTCCTGGGGCTGCCGCTGGGCGATGTCTTCCAGGTGGCACCGGCGGTCGCGATGGTGAACATTATTGGCGAGCGCAACGGCACGCCCAATCCTCATGCACTGCGCGAAGCACTGGCGACCGGGGGCGCACATATCCACCTCTACGGCAAGACGGCGGTGCGCCCAGGCCGCAAGATGGGACATATCACCGTGCTCGGTTACAATACCGATGGTGCTGAAAAAGTCGCCCGGCTGGCACTCAGTCGGGTTCAACTGTGAGTGAGAATATGCCTGAGAATACGCCTCTGGTGGGCATCATCATGGGCAGCGATAGCGATCTGCCGACGATGCAGCCCGCTGTCGACATCTGCCGTGAATTCGCTGTGCCGTTTGAAGTGCGCGTCGTCAGCGCCCATCGCACGCCAGCAGATATGGCCGACTACGCCACTCGCGCCTACGAGCGCGGCCTGCGCGTCATCATCGCCGGTGCGGGCGGTGCGGCGCATCTGCCCGGCATGGTCGCGGCCTATACCCCGCTGCCCGTGATCGGCGTGCCCGTGCCGGTAGGGCAGATGCAGGGGCTTGACGCGCTGCTGTCGATTGTGCAGATGCCGGGCGGGGTCCCGGTGGCGACGGTGGCGATAGGTCAGGCGCGTAACGCGGGCCTGCTGGCCGTGCAGATCCTCGCGACCTCGGACCTGACGCTGTACGAGCGCCTGAGCGTCTATAAGCAGCAACTCGCAGAGCAGTCGCGGCGCAAGAACGATAATCTGACGATTTAACACATGCCGAACGTCCTTCGCTTCTGGAAGCCGTACCACGTCCTGACGAAGTTCACGGATGCGGAAGGTCGTCCTACGTTGGCCGATTACATCTCCATGTCGGATGTTTACGCGGCCGGTCGTCTGGATTATGACAGCGAGGGGCTGCTCATCCTGGCGGATGACGGTCGGCTCAATGCCCGTCTGACGCAGCCCCGATACGCCCATCCGCGCACCTATTGGGCGCAGGTGGAGCGCATCCCGGATGACGCTGCTCTCGAAGAATTGCGGCGTGGCGTCGAGATCAAAGGCGGCCTTACACGCCCGGCACAGGCTCGGCGTATCGATGAACCGGATGTGCCACCGCGCCCGGTGCCGATCCGATACCGGGCGAATGTGCCCACGGCCTGGCTGGAACTCATCCTGACAGAAGGGCGTAATCGGCAGGTGAGGCGCATGACTGCCGCTGTCGGGCATCCGACGCTTCGGCTGATACGGTGGGCCGTTGGGCCGATTACACTGGCCGGCCTGGAGCCGGGCACATGGCAGGCTCTTTCTCAGCCAGAGATTGATGCGCTGTGGCGCAGTATTCGGCGGGAGAGTCAGTCGTAATGTGCCCAGTGACTCCCGTTGATTCTACCACTGCGGAAGAAAGCGAGTGCCGCTTCGACGGCGGTATCCTGCGAGACGGTATCCGACGCCGCGTATTCCAGGGTGCCATGTTCGCCAAAGCTGATGATAACGACTTCATCGGCTGCGGCGTAAGAGTCGGTCAGTACGTGTGTGGGTTCGGAGTGACCGGCAGGCCAGTACTCGACATTGACGCGCTGCCCACCAACGATAACCAGTCGCTCGTCCTGGTTGGTGTCTCCCGGGCGAAATAACGAAACGCCGATGCGTGTCTGATTATCGAGAGCGTATATCGCATCCTGAATCGCGATTTCATCAGGTTCTGCGTTGATCGTCATTGGCTCCCAGGTGGCCAGTCCCCACATGCGTTCTACTCACAGTGTTTTGATAACTGACTAAACGCGCACAAACTCGATCCAGTAGTGATCGCCCAGATTTGCCAGCGCAGACCAGCGGGACAACGCGTCATCGAGCCGTGTGAGGCGCTGCAGCAGGCGAGGGCGTTGTTCGATGACGCCGTAGATGTCGCTGGGCGGTAGGAACAGCCCCAGCGGTTCAAGGTGCTGCATTCTGAAATGTGGTGCAAAGGCACGGCGGAGGCGGCGTGTTGACGGATACGTGATCCGCTGGCGGTGCCCATTGACCTCAAAAAGCGCAGTACGCCAGCGACGCGTCGCTGTACTCAGGTCCCCATGCGCGGCGTGCCAGAGCAGTTCCCAGACGCAGCCGGGGGGCATCACGGCGCAGGCAAAGGCGGCGCCGACGGGCAGGCGGCCTCCCAGCCACTCGGCCAGCGGATGCCAATCATGCAGACAGTTCAACACGCCAAAATTCGCGAACGCGCCATTATAGGTCTGGTCGGCCAATGGTGAACTGTCGCTGGGCAGGTGTGCCAGGTCCAGCGCTGCGATTTCGACTGTTGGTAGGTGCGCTGTTTTGCTCTGCGCTACCTGCCGCATGGCCAGACTACTGTCCGTAGCTGTCACACGCCGACCGTGTTCTCCCAGGAAGCGGGCATCTTCGCCAGTGCCGCAGCCCAGTTCAAGGATGTGCTGCCCGCGCTGGAACAGCGTCAGCAGCCGGTGCTGAACTCTCCTGCGCAGGTGGCGCGCAATGGCCGTCTCCGTGAAGTCGACATCGTAAGTAGGGGCCAGCGTATCAAAAGTCATGGATGTGCCTCAGGGCGTCGGCAGGAGTGTGATCGGCTGCTGGCTGAGGCCGATCAGCATGAAGGCGACGCCGATACCGACCATGACCGCACCAAAAATAGTCAGGGCGCGCTCTGGACGCCGGTCGGAAGGCAGCGGTGACTGCCCGACACGATAGCGCGCCTCGTCGACGCCATCCCACCAGAAATCGCGGATATGCGGATTGGCCAGCGTCAGCAGCCCCAGCAGGAAGAAAGGCAGGGCACAACACATAACCACACTGAAGCCACTCAGAATCATGCTGCGGGGATCTCCTTCCCAGGCTGCGCCGTCGATCCTTCGCGTTCATTGCGGGTGAGCCACATGCCGAGCCGTCCCAGCCGGGCGTTCAACCACATTTTGGCCTGACGCCGCAGTGGAGCCTTGCCCTCGGAACGGGCGCGGTGCAGCCCCACCTCGTTGATCATCCAGCGGGTTGCCCAGGCATAGAAACGGCGGCTGTAGCGTCCGGCGACTGTCAGATCCCGATCGGCGGTATCGGCCCAATCACCGGTTTGCAGAATGTCAGCTTCGACCTCGGCATAGTAGGGTGTGCCTTTGATGGGATAAGCGACCGTCGTCAGCACGATGTCCGGGTTCGCTAGTTTGAGATGTTCGACGGTCTCGGCGATGTCTTCGATGGTTTCACCGGCGTAACCGAGCATGATGAACATGCCCGTTTCGATGCCGGCGGCACGCAGCATGTGCGTCTTTGCGCGTACATCATCTGCTTTGACTTTCCGCTGCATAGCGTCCAGCACGCGCTGGCTGCCGCTCTCGCTGCCGTTCCACAGTCGGAAGCAGCCCATATCGGCCAGGGTGGCGATCACCTCTTCGTTGAGGCGGTCGGCGCGTGAAATACACTCAAACGGGAGGCGAACGTTACGCGCCTTGAGTGCTTTCGCATAGTCGTTCAACCAGCGCGAGTTGATCCCGAAGACGTCATCCGCATACCAGACGGCATCGGGTTGGTAACGGTCGCGTATCCAGAGCAGTTCGTCGGCGGCATCTTCCGGTGAGCGTCGGCGATGGGTGTTACCGAAAACGCTGTGACTGCACCAGGTACAGGTGTAGGGGCAGCCACGTGCGTGGATCACACTGACCGAGCTGTAGCCGTGATGTTGCTTCCAGATGCGCAGATAGTGTTCCAGATCAATGGCTTCGCGGTCGGGCCAGGGAAGGGCGTTGAGATCACGGATCTGCGGGCGCGGCAGTGTTTCGACCAGTTGGCCGTCGTCATCCAGATAGGCGATGCCGGCAATCTGCTTCAAATCGCGTCGACCAGAGCGTGCCAGATGGGGCAGCAGCTCGGCCAGGGTTAGTTCGCCTTCGCCGCGCACGACGATATCCGCACCATGTTCGAGATATTCGCGGCTGTAGTAGGGGACATCCGGCCCACCCAGGATGACCTGGCAGCCCTGGGCCTTACAATAGCGCATCATTTTCAGGGCATTGCGCTTGGTCATCATGTTGACGTAGATACCAACGACCGGCGGACGCTCCGTGCTGATGAGCGCTTCGAAATCCTCAAGTGTATTGAACGTCATATCGAAGACGCCGACCGCGAACCCCTGTTGTTTGAGATAGGCGCTGATCGACAGGATACCCAGCGGTGGGTAGGGCTTCATGATGGCTTGTTCGTGTGGGTCGGCCTGAATGCTGTAGGCGTGCGTTAGCAGAATATCCATAGGTCCTTAGTCGATCTTCTCAAAGACGCCGGTCACCATCAGGTCATACGGATTTTCCGCATCCTGGGGATGAGGTAAAAGACTGACGAGGCGCAGTCCTTTGTCGGCGAATGTGTTCAGTTCGTCGGCGAGGGTTTCATTGGCGAGTTCTGTGCGTCGCATCGCATCGATCAGCGTATCAGTCGATGTTGTGCTGCGACGTTCGCGGCGTATCTCTGCCGAGGGCTGGAAGTAATTGGCCAGATAGATCGTGCGGACGATGTAGCGAGTAGACATAACATAAACCTGTTTAACGGACGTTCAGTGAAGTCATCTGCGTAGGTTGATGGGGCAGCCGGGAGAGCGTATCGAGTTTTCGTGCCGCCATTGGCAGCGTCAACCGGTGATAGACCATCGCGGCGAGCTGGCGAAGATGGCCGGGACGCCAGCGCTGTGGCTGTCGTGCCAGTTGGCGGAGCAACCGCCACGACTTGCGGCTGCGGTAATCCTTGTGGACGACGGTGTGTAACTGCCGATAGAACGGCGTGGCGAATGGTCCCTGATAGAGCATGGCCATGTCGGCACTATCGTACCAGTTGCCGCGTTCGAGTTCGCCCTGGACGCGCTCGTAAAATGGCGTGCCTGGCAGCGGATAACTGACGCTGATCCCGATGTCATCGGGCATGAGGTCGCGCACCATTTTCAGCGTGAGCTCGATGTCTTCGCGCGTTTCACCGGGGTAGCCGAACTGTAGGAAGAAGGCCACCTTGATCCCATGCGCGTGTAGTTTGCGCGTGACCTCGTAAATCTGCTCGACGCGGGTACCTTTATCCATTGCATCGAGGATTTTCTGGCTGCCACTTTCGGCACCAATCCAGACAATCTGAGCACCGGCGCGTGCCAGAGCCGGGATTGATTTGCCACGCAGCAGCAGGTCGGCCCGGTTCAGGCTCTTGAATGGAATGTGAGCGTCGTGCTGTTGCAGCGCATCGGCGAATTCTTCCAGCCAGCGATCACGGATGCCCATAATGTCATCCATGAACCAGATATGGTCTGGCTGGTAATTCTGCTTCAGCCAGGCCATTTCTTCTGCGACGGCCTGCGGGCTGCGACTGGCATAGACCTGTCCCCAGATGGGCTTGGCACACCAGTTGCAGTGAAACGGACAGCCGCGTGTTGTCACCAGGTTCATGCTGAAGTAACCGTGATGCTCGCGCCAAAGCCGGGCATACGCCGGGATGTCTACCAGTTCCCAGGCTGGGCGCGGCAGGCGATCCAGATCGCGTATCGTGGGACGCGGTGCAGTGCGTGTGATCTGGCCTTCGGTCAGAACGGCAAGCCCGGCAATATGATGCAGTGCCGTATGTGGCGTCTCCTCATCGAGGGCGGCCAGCAATTCGCAAAGTGTAATTTCGCCTTCACCGAGCAGCGCGAAGTGCGCGCCGTGCTGCAGATACGCTTCCGGGTGATCGGTGGCATCTGCGCCGCAAACGATGACCGTGCAGCCGCGCTCGCGGGCGCTGTTGATCATTTCGAACGCTGCCTCACGCATGCGCAGCAGGGACATCTTGCTCAAATAGTTGAAGTTGTCCTCATAGATGACCGCGTAGGTTGGTTGGTGGTGGTCGATGGCCTGTGCCCACTCCGAGGTGGAGTTCGCCAGCATCGCATCGAAGACGGCTACATCGCGGCCTTCTGCCTGTAAATAGGCTGCGGCGTAGAGCGTCCCCAGTGGGGGATAGGGCTGCATGGCCTGCCACAGTTTCGTATCGAAGCGGAGATAATAGGACTGCCCGAGGAGAACCTGCGTCATGCGTGTTGCTCCGGTGGTTTATGGACGTCGACATGATAATGTACAGGGCTGGGACAGGGCCGCAGTCTGTCACCCCCGAAATGGGCGTCGATTGCCGCATAGACGGGCTGCAGGCGCGCCTCGATTTCTTCTTCACTGTAGAGCCATGTTCTCGACCACTGGCGTTTCTCGATACGGTCGAGGAAGTCCTGCGGCGTGGTCACAGTATCGTATTCGAGCACATCCTGGCTCACAATCGACCAGCCCGCCCGGGTCAGCAGATCATCAATACGGGGCGAACCAGCGCGCAGTCTGGACGGTGGATTGGTGCTGTTCCATGCGTCCACAATGGTCTGCATCGGCCCGCCACTGGTGTAACGATTAAATGTGTGGATCAACCGGCCTCCGGGCTTGAGTACACGGCTAATCTCGTCCATAACGCCTGCGGGATCGGAGACAAGATGGAAGATATGCGTCGCCAGCGCGAGATCAAAAGTCTGTGAAGCGAAGGGCATCAGATGTGCGTCTGCCTGCACCGGCGTTACAGGGTGATCGTTGCGCTTTCTAAGTAACCGCTGCATCATGCTGCGGCTGATATCGATGCCGATGATGTGGTCAACGTGCGGCGCGAGCGGCAACGCGACACGCCCCGTGCCGATGCCGACATCCAGCGTCTGCTCTGACCCGTTCAGTTGAGCCGTCTGTGCAATAAACTCGCCGATCTTGTCGATGATCTCTGGCGGAAAGCCTCGCGTAGCGTCGTAGTATTCGGCAGCGCGGTCGAAGTTGAACGCGTTTGATCCGTCCATAGCACGCGGATCGCTCATGTATCATCCCCGCTGTTCAGTGTCGGCACGGATTTGACGGCCTCATCGCCGAGCTTGTCGCGTAGTTGTCGGCGTAGCTTCGGCGTTTCTTCCTGCCATTTGGCTTTCAGTTCTTCCGCTGTGGCGCGGCGGCCATCGCCGGCATGTGTCAGGATGCCGCGCGCATGGGTGGGCGCATCCGTGATGCGGCGCTCGACATCTTCTGCTTCACACTCTGGACACTCCGGCACAGGATCATTGAAGCCATGGCTGGCCTCGAACTCAGTGCCACAGACCCGGCAGCGGTATGCATAGGTGGGCATTCTGCTGTCTCCACAAGCAACTTTGCCCACCATTGTACTGCAAAACCTGGATGTATGGGGTCAGGGCTGCTTACTGGCTGCCGTCAACGTGAGCAGAACAGCGTCATCCGGTACTGTATCTCCTACGCGGAACGCGATGTCATCGACTGTGCCGGCATATGGTGCCTCGATGCGGTGCTCCATCTTCATTGCCTCGAGGATCATGAGCAGATCACCCTGGTTGACAGCTTGCCCGACTTCGGCAGTGACTTTGACAACCTGCCCTGGCATCGGTGCGCGCAGACTGCCTTCAGCGGCGGTACGCTCGCCGGGGTTTGGCAGCGGTGACACCCATTTTAACAAGCTGATGCCGCTCGCCGTGTGGACCCATGTGGCTTCACCTTCTGTGACGACGACGGCCCGCTGTCGATGGCCGTTAATTTCCAGCCATAGGCTGAAATCAACCTGCCTGACGAGATGTACATGATAGGCATCTTCACCAATCTCGATGTGCCAGCCACCGCGACGCGGCTGGAGGTTTAGCGTGTGCTCTTTGTCAGCGTGTACGAACGTCTGGCGGATGGGGCGGTTCGGGTTGTTGCGCCACGTTGCCTGCTGGCCCGTGCGCTGGATCGCTGCGGCAATCAGGGCGAGATGTGGCAGGTCCTCACTATCGCGCAGAAGCTGAGGGTGTTCCGGTAAGAAGTTGGTGCTGATCAGCCCGGCCATGTGTTCATGGTCGAGCAGGACGCGCCGCAGGAAAGCAATATTGTTGCGCAGCCCGAGCAGGATCGTCTGTGACAGCGCGTAATCGAGTTTGCGCAGGGCTTCCAGCCGGTGGCTGCCGTGGGCGATGATCTTCGCGATCATCGGATCATAGAACGTCGTAACGGTATCGCCGCTGCGGATGCCGCTATCTGTTCGGACGCCCGACGGGTCCTGCCAGTACAGTACAGGGCCGGTCGAGGGCAGGAAGTCGCGCGTAGGGTCTTCAGCATAAACGCGGACTTCAACAGCGTGCCCCTGTGGGTGCAGGCCGAAGGTGTCCGGGTCGCTACCGGGGGGCAGCAGTTCAACGAGTGGGGTACCGCGTGCGATTTCGATCTGCCAGTGCACCAGGTCCACGCCATAGACGGCCTCAGTCACAGGATGCTCGACCTGCAGGCGGGTGTTCATCTCCATGAAATAGTAGTTGCCGGCCTCATCAAGCAAGAATTCGACGGTGCCCGCGTTATAGTAGCCGAGCTGCTCGCCAATGCTGACTGCGGTTGCGCACATGGCCGCTCGCAGGTCGGGGGTGAGGGCGGTCGAAGGGGCCTCCTCAATGATCTTCTGATGGCGGCGCTGAATGCTGCATTCGCGCTCACCCAGGGCGATAACTTTGCCGTACTGGTCACCGACGATCTGAATTTCTACATGGCGCGGGTTCAGGATGGCGCGTTCCAGCATGAGCCGATCGTTACCAAAGGCCTGGGCAGCCTCGCGCCGGGCAGCAGCCAGCGCATCGGGCAGGGATGCGGCGTCCCGCACCAGACGCATGCCTTTGCCACCGCCGCCTGCCGTCGCCTTGACCATGATCGGGAAGCCGATCTCGCCAGCGGCAGCAGTCAGCGCCGTGTCACTCTGATCTTCGCCAATGTAGCCGGGCACGTAGGGGACATCCTGCAACAGCAGCTTGGCGATGCGCTTGTCGCCCATAGCCTCGATCGCTTCCGGGGGTGGGCCGATCCACGTTTTGTAGGCAGATCGCACACCATAGCCGAATTCAGCATTCTCGGCGAGAAAGCCATAGCCAGGATGAACAGCGTCCGCCCTGCTGCGTTTGACGGCGTCCAGGATGGCGTCGATGTTCAGGTAGCTTTCGCCGGGTTTGCTGCCGCCGATGTGCACCGCTTCATCGGCCATTTCGACGTGCAGCGCGTGACGGTCGGCGTCGCTATAAACGGCAACGGTGGCAATGCCCATGCCGCGTGCGGTGCGGATAATTCTGCAGGCGATCTCGCCCCGGTTGGCAATCAGTATTTTGCGGATCACGGTTCAGGCTCTCCCGGATGGTGTGAGAAGATTAGCCGTCAGGCTTCTGAAGCCCAGCGCGGTGCGCGCTTTTCGATGAAGGCCAGCAGCCCCTCCTGGGCTTCTTCCCCGGCGCGCAGTTGATTGAGCAGGTCAGCGCGATAATTGACGGTTGCATCCAGCGGCTGATCGCGCACCTTGAAGATTAATTCCTTGATGGCAGCGATGGCACCAGGCGCACACTGCCGAATGTCATACAGTAGCAGATCGACGCAAGTGTCCAGCTCATCGGGTGTGCAGCAGTCATGGACGATGCCGTATTCCAGCGCCTTAAGGCCGTTGAAGCGGCGACCGGTTAGCATGAGTTCGCGGGCACGGGTCAGCCCAATGCGGTCGATAACAAAGGGGGAAATGAAGGCTGGTGCCACCCCCAGCCGGACTTCCGGCAGACCCATGATCGCCGTCTCGCTGGCGATGGCGATATCTGCTACACAGACGAGGCCCAGTCCGCCGCCCAGGGCCGCGCCTTCGACTCTGGCGATGACGACCTGCGCCGCTTCGTTTGCAGCGCGCAGCATTGCGTCCAGGTTGGCGGCGCTCTCGACAGCAGGGACAGGGTTATCGCGCATTTCTTTGATGTCGCCCCCGGCACAGAAAGTTCCCTCGGCACCCGTGAGCACGATGGCGCGGATGCTGCGTTCATCTTGCCAGCCCGTGAACAGCGCGTGCAGCTCCGCGACCATCTGGTAGTTCATGGCATTCTTGCTCTCTGGACGATTGAGCGTCACATAGGCGATGCCGTTCTTGATCTCAACGTGCAGGGTTTGGAGTGTATCCAGCGCGACAGTCATTCAGGGCCTCACAGATGATGGATCACTGATAATTTTCTCAGGATGTTTCGGTATCGTCCCAGGGCATTGCCAGCAGTGTGCCCGCCAGAGATTTCCCCAGAGGGTCAATACGAAGACTACGTGTGCCGCCGCCATCGAGCGCCTGATAGCAGACGAAATTCAGCGCGCCGATGTTATCGAGCGTGTAACGCACGACCTCACCCTGCACGAGATCGCCGAGGTAGGTTTTGACGCGCTCGGCGCTGAGCATTGCCTTGAGCTGTTCGTATGCTTCCGGCGAGCGGGCAATCACGCTGATGTTGGCGATGTCACCTTTGTCGCCAGAGCGACCAAAGGCCAGGTCATACAGGCGGAGTGGCATCAGGGTACCTCCAGATAGGCGATCTGCGGCTGCACACAATCCCGCGAGAGTAAAGTTGGCCACAGCCCCAGGATGATGCGTGGCTGGCCGCTGATGGTCGTACCACTGATGCTCATCCCAGCGGGACCACTCAGGCCGTTGGTCATCAGTCGGCGTACAGTCTGCTTGAGTGTGTCTTCGCCCTGTGCGGTGAACATAACACGGACGATGAGTTCTGGTGGGTCTTCTGGTAGATCGGTGCTGCGGCCTGAAAGGCTGTTCAGGCCGAGGAAATCATAGGCAATGCGCTCAACAGGCAGCCCGTCGGTCGTCGCAGCGATCATTGCTTTGAGCTGGTTGAACTTCTTCCACGTTTCCGGCCAGCCAAGCGTGAAGATCAACTCGCGCATGTAGCCTTCTACGCGCCCCAGGTTCAGCTTGAGCTTCTCCGGACGTGGACGTCCCGTGACGCCGCTTACGCGAACGCGATTGTCGCCAAGGTCGTCAAGCTGCAGGGTCGTGAAATCGGCGATAACATCCGGCGTGATGTAGTGGGCCGGGTCGTGGACTTCGTACAGCAGTTGTTCTTTGACTGTATCGGCATTGACGATACCGGGCTGGTCGGGCGTCTTCGTCAGGACGAAACTACCGTCCTCTTCGACGTGGGCGATGGGATAGCCCAGGTGATGCAGGTCGGCCGGGTCGATACGATCGATGACAGCAAGGCTGTTGCCGCCGACGACCTGCGCCGTGCATTCCAGCAGGTGGCCGGCCACAATGCCGGATGCCAGCCGGTCCCAGTCATCCCAGGCCCAATCATAGTGCGCGATCAGCGGTGCTAAGTAGAGGCATGGATCGGCTACCCGCCCGGTAATGATGATATCTGCACCTGCCCTGAGTGCGTCTACAATGGGTTGCGCACCGAGGTAGACGTTGGCGTTAGCCAGCATGTGACTGCGTGGGTCAAGCGGCTCACTGGTCTCCAGATGGGCCAACGACTCGCCACTATCGAGGAGTTCTTCCAGACGAAACAGCATATCGTCGCCGGTGACATAGGCGATCTTCAGACCGTGCAGGCCGAGTTGTGTGGCCGTCTGCTGCACGAGTTCGGCGGCCCCTTTGGGATTCAGGCCACCGCCGTTGGTAATCAGCGGAATCTTGCGGCGGTAGGCTTCGGGCAGAATCTGTCTGGCGATGATGCCGATATCGAAAGTGTAGCCACGCGATGGGTCTTTGAGGCGATCTTTCTGCAGGATCGCCAGAGTGAGTTCTGCCAGCGCCTCAAAGCAAACGACATCAACATGCCCGCCCTGGATCATGGGCAGCGCACGTGTGACATCGTCGCCATAGTAGCCCTGTGCCGAACCGATGCGATAGCTCATGGGTCGCTCTCCGGTTGCGATCGCGGATTACTGTGGCTGGATGCCATCAAGCTTGGCGATGATGCCCAGCATAACCTCGTCAGCGCCACCGCCTATGCTCATCAGGCGACTGTCGCGGAAGTAGCGCGAGATAGGCGTCTCGTCCATGTAACCCATGCCACCGAAGAACTGAATGCAGGTATCGGCAACCTGCCGCGCCAACCGCCCGGCCTTGAGCTTGGCCATCGATGCCAGCCGTGTTACCTGTGGCGCACGCGGGTCGGCTTCCATCTGAGCGGCGCAGGCGTAGTTCAGATAGCGCGCTGCTTCGATCTCTGTCAGCAGTTCGCCGAGCTTGAACTGAATCCACTGATTTGCAATCAGGGGTTTGCCAAAGGCGTGGCGCTCCTGCGTGTATCGGATGGTATCTCGCACGGCTTTTTCTGCGGCGGCGATCGCCCCGACGGAACCAATCAGACGCTCCATCTGGAACTGCTCCATCTGATAGTAGAAGCCTTTGCCTTCGTCACCGATGCGGTTGGCGACGGGCACGCGCATGTCCTCAAAACTGAGTACGGCGGTATCACTGCTCCAGTTGCCGAGCTTCTTGAGGCTGCGGCTGACGTTGAAGCCCGGCGTATCTGTCGGCACAATGATCAGCGACATACCGCGATAGTCCGTGCCATCGCTGGTGCGCGCCAGCAGACAGATCCAATCGGCCTGGGTGCCGTTGGTGATATACATTTTACTGCCGTTGATGACGTATTCATCGCCATCACGGACGGCGCGCGTCTGGATGCGGGCGACGTCGCTGCCTGCATCCGGCTCTGTGACGGCGATTGAAGCGACCATCTCGCCGTGGATGGCCGGTTGCAGGTATTTTTCGCGCAGCTCCGGGCTGCCGTGGACGGCCAGGGCAGGTGTGGCCATCGTGTCCTGCACGGCGACGGCCATCGGCACGCCGCCTGCGTTGGCCTTGCTGAATTCTTCGTGGAGCGCGATAGTGAACCAGATATCCGCGCCAGCGCCGCCGACAGCTTCAGGATAGTGCAGACCGAGGAAGCCCAGTTGGCCCATTTTTTTCAGTATGTCGTGCAGTGGGGCGATCCCGGCTTCTTCCCATTCATCCAGGTGAGGGTTGATCTCTTTTTCAACAAAATCCCGCACGGCCCTGCGGAACATCTCATGCTCTTCTGTAAAGGGGTTATACATATTCTGGCTTAAGGGGATACTCGGCGCGACCATGTGAAAATTCCTTTCTCAAATCTCAGAACACTATTCAGGTTTATTGGCGACAAAACTAAACATCATAGCGATGGCGGGCTTGTCATCGGGTGGATAATTGCGGCGTCCAGGGGCTTCGCGCATGTCTGGGAAGGGCTTCCAGCCGTTGCTATAGGGATACTCCTGAAAGTGGCCGATGCTCAGCCCGGCGGCGATGAGTGCGTTGTATATCTCGCTTACGCCCCAGGCGAACTCATAAGCCGGGTGAGGGTTACTGTATTCGCCTTCGTAGTCGTCGCCGACGTAATCGCCGACGCCGCCACTGTGCTGCGGCTGGCCGCCCATGTAGTCATAAGCGGGCGTCCAGTCGATTTCCAGCATGCCGACGATAGGGTGAAAGTCCACCATCACGAACCGCCCACCAGGCTTCAGCGTCCTGGCGATGCCCTCTGCCCAGCGGATTAAATCGGAAATCCAGCAAATCGCGCCGTAGGAGGTGTAAACAACATCGAACTGGGTTGTATTCGTCTCGAACCAATCGAAAATGTCACTGCGGATGAATGTGGCGGCAATGCCCGTCTGTTGCGCGAAGTGACGGGCGAAATCGATAGCGATGTCGCTGATGTCAATGCCGGTGACGGTGCCGCCGAGGTGGCGGGCGATGCTGAGTGTATCCTGGCCGTCGTTGCACTGAAGATGAGCGAGCGTTTTTCCTGTCAGGTCGCCCAGGAGCTGCATATCCTCAGGGAAGAGGCTGTTGTATCCGTTGCGATAACGTTCGATCAGATCTGGTCGGTGTGTGTGGTGCTGGCGCGTCGCTGCATTCCAGCTCAGGCGATTGGCTTCGTGATAGTCGTTAGCCATCAGTCTACATCCTGAAGTTGCCGTAGCGCGGTGCACCCTGGCTGACCCAATCGCGATTATAGCTCATGCTGATGGCGATGGTCAGCGCCTGGCGGGTAGCGCGTGGGTCAATCAGACCATCGTCCCAGATGCGGGCTGTACCGTAGTACGGGTCGGATTCTTCCTCGAACTTATGCTTGACCATGGCCTTCATCAGTTCGATCTGTTCCGGCTCTGGCTCCATACCTTTGCGGCGCATACTGGCCTCCTGCACGATGCCGAGCACGCCTGCGGCCTGTTCCGCGCCCATGACGGCGGTGCGGCTCGTCGGCCAGGAGAGGATCAGACGCGGATCGTAGGGGCGTCCGCACATGGCGTAATATCCTGCCCCGTAGGCTCCACCGATCAACACGGTGAACTGGGGTACATTGCTGTTGGCGACTGCATTGATCATCTGGCTGCCGTGCTTGATAATGCCGCCTTTTTCCGCCTTGCTGCCGACCATAAAGCCGGTGATGTTCTGCAAATAGACGATGGGCACGCGCCGGTGATTGCACAGCTGGACGTACTGTGCCGCCTTGTTAGCACTGTCGCTGAACAGGACGCCATTGTTGGCGATGATGCCTACCGGGAAGCCGTTGATGTAAGCATCACCACAGATCAGGGTGCTGCCGTAATCCGGCTTAAACTCCAGCATGCGTGAGCCATCAACAACGCGGGCGATGATCTCGCGCATATCAAGCGGCTTGCGGATCGTGTCGATGGGGACGATGCCGAGCAGTTCGTCAGGGTCGTAATGGGGTTCTTCGGGCGGTTGCAGGCGCGCATCGACGGTCTTGCGCCAGTTGAGGGCGGCCATAATCTCGCGCCCGATGCGGATGGCCTCCGCGTCGTTTTCTGCGACGTAATCGGCAAGCCCGCTGATACGAGCGTGCATATCGGTACCGCCAAGCGTCTCTTCGTCGATTTCTTCACCTGTGGCCATCTTGACCAGCGGCGGCCCACCGAGAAAGGCCAGCGCCTGATTGCGTACAAACACCGTGTAATCGCTGAGGCCGGGGACGTAGGCACCGCCTGCCGTACTGTTGCCGAAGACCAGCGACACCTGCGGCAGACCAAGGGCGCTCATCTGTGCCTGATTGGCGAAGCTGCGCCCACCCTTCACGAACAGCTCACTCTGATGAGGGAGGTTAGCCCCGCCGGATTCCACCAGGTAAACCGTAGGCAGGCCATTGACGCGGGCGATCTCCTGAGCGCGCAGCGACTTATCAACTGTGATCGGATAACTGGTGCCGCCTTTGATGGCGGGATTATTCGCGCTGACGATGCATTCCACGCCGCCAACCGTGCCGATACCCGTGATGACGCCCGCGCCGGGAGTCTCGTTGTTGTACATGTCATGTGCGGCCAGCGTAGATAGCTCTAAGAAAGGCGTGCCGGGATCAAGCAGGAGTTCAACACGCTCGCGGGCGGGGAGTTTGCCCTGTTCAAGCATGCGCTGTGTGCCGCGTTCACCGGCGGTGCGGACGGCGGACTGGCGTTCTTCGAGCGTTTGTACGAGTTGGCAGTTGTGGTCGTATTGTGCTTTGTAATCAACGCTGTTGGGATCAATGCGGGTCGGGATGAGATGCATGACGCCACCGATCTACGATTCTTCTAAAAAGGGTCATATTCAAACATGGATTAGATTAAACGCGCTCATCATACCGACCATTGGCAATTGTCGCAAGTTTCTCACATCGGGCGTTCAGGCATCTTACGCTGCATTTAGCATGGCGTTGTGTGTATCTTTAAGTCTGATATAGTTATCTAGGATTTAATGCGTTCGGGTAGTTCCAGCAGGGTTATCCATCGTTTATGTGAAGAGGAGGAATCGGCTCAGGCCGATATCTGCTTATGTCCGAAGGGCATCCATCATGTTGAAAAACTATATTGATCCTGGCGAACGTGTAGAAGCGGGCCGCAAATTGCCCAAACTCATGTTTGAGGGCCTGCTGCTCGGGGGATCGGGGCTGGGCGTTCTGGCGCTGGTGTTTGAAATTGCTGCGGATGCGTTCAGCGTGGCAGCTTACCAGACCCTGCTGGCGATTCATGGGGCGCATGGCTACCACGAAATTGCAATCCTTGCCTTCATTGTACTCTCGGTTTTTCTGTATCTGGGTATCGTGCCTGCTTACAAGGCTGGCGCGTATCTGCGACCCAACGCTGGGGGTAGTGGACCGCTTGTTGAGGCGATCGGCCCGCCACGATTGCGGTGGCTTTCCTGGGTGGGGACGAGCCTGTTCTTCATGGATGCGGTACTGACCATCATCATCAGCTCAATCTCTGCGGCTGACGTGACGATGCTGCTCTTCCCGGAGCTTGCCGACTACCGCATCGTTCTTGCGGAGTTGTTCGCTTTCTTCATCATGGCGGTGCTGGTCCTGCTGGGGCCAAAACGTGCTGTGCCCATCTTCCTGCTGGGGGGTGGGGCGTTTACGATTTTTACCATCTTCGCCCTGAGTGTCGTCAGCGCAACGGCGCTGGGCAACCCTGAATGGGCCTTCATGTCCGATGGGATTGTCAGCCGGCTGGAAGCTTCCGGCGTGGTGGAACATGTCGTCCGGGCGCAGGAGGACCTGGCCTCACTTGGGCCGGTGGTGTTCTTCCAGTTCTTCTTCCGAAGTATGAGTAGTGCAATGCTGGGCTTCTCCGGCTATGAGATGATCCCGGCCAGTGGCAAGCATGCTGCCCAGCCTAAGTGGAAGGTCATCAACACGGCGCTGACGCTGGCCGCCGTCTTCCTGATCAGCATTGGTATTCTGCAACTGTTCGCAGCACAGCGCTGGAACATCCCGGCGACGGAAGGCTATAGCACGCTGCTGATCCAATATGAGATCGTGTCAGCGCAGACCTTCGGCACTGGTCTCGAACAGGATGACATCGTTGTGACGGACGCTGATCGCCAAACCGCGTCAGAGCGTGTCGCGGATATGCCTGCACAACAGGCTGAGGAAATGTTACAGCGGGGCGCAGATGGAGAGCAGCAGGATGATCTCGCAGAGCTATCCGAAGAAGAACTCATCGAGCAGATCGCCTATGATATCGCTTTTGCACGCTCTCTCAACGCAGCCAGTGGTGCCAGTGGCACAGCCTTTCTGGCGGTGGCTGGCATCCTGCTGGCGATCATCCTGCTGCTGGCACAGGGCGGCGGCTATGTCGGGGGAGCGGCAGTCGCATCGAACGCGGCGAAACTCGGACGCCTGCCTGAATTCTTCCTTGATGACCGTATCGGCATTGCAGTCATCTGGAGCGTCTCGGCGGTACTGATCCCGATTATTCGCGAAGTCGTCATTGTTGAGTCGTACTATGCTTTCGGCTTCGTGAGCGCGTTCGTCATCACCAGCACGACCATCTTCTTCGTCCGCGATGACGTCCTGCGTAAGCGCGGGATCGAACCCAAATCAGCCGAAGCGCGCTCGCTGCGTTTTGCTGGACTGCGCGGTATGATCGCCAGCTATTTTATGATGGTGGTGCTCGTCACGCAGAAGACCGAGGCGCTGGGGGTGATTGTTGTCCTGGGAGCGATTATCACGCTCTTCCAGATCTTCATGGCGAATGGTGGCGTGCGCCTGCGTGTACCAAGCAAGCGCGAGACCTTCGTGCCGCAGCCGGGCCAGTTGTCGCCTGAATATGTCAATGGCGTGCAGCGTGCGCATGATCTGGCGCGTCAGCGGGGGATCGCCAATGCCATCAGCGAGATAATCGAAGAGGGACAGCTCGCGAAGTTTAACGTCGAGCCGAATCGTGTCATCCGGTTGCTGAGCTATACGCACAGCGTTGACCCGGACCTGTTCCATTACCACGATAGTGATCATGAGCACGATCATATCGAAGAACCAAGCCTTGAGCTGGAGATGACCTATCAGGATGCATACGACAAACGCGAAGAACTGCTGAACCACATCGAGCACTACTCGCACTATGGTATCTTCACGTTCATCGATAAGTATCACAAGAACTGGTTGAACGAGGAGAAGGGCCGAGACGCAGCGACGGTACAGCAGGCGATGCTCAATATTCTCTTCCCACTTACACCGCATGAGCAAATCTGGCAGGAGTATCAGAACTATCGTTGGCAACTGCTGCCAGAGGCCATCTGGCAGTTCTGCCGAGAGCGTTATCGCTGGGCGAAGGATCAGTGGCCCAACCTGAGCGATCGCATCACGACTGTGTGGGTTCTGCAGGATTTTGGCCTGATACCGACCGAGGTTGACGTCGATACGGTTGTGTCTGTCAGTATCAACAACGAGACCCGTACCGTGCATATTCATACCCATGGGCCGGAAGATGGCGATGAGCGCTCTGGCGTAACGGGAATTACCGGTTCCTCACCGGATGAGCCGAGATCGCCGGATGAGACAGCCCCTCGGGACGATGTCAAACCCGAGGATGAGGACTGACGGTGAACTAAAAAACCGCATATTGGACTTGGAAATGGCCCCATCGGGACACCCCGTCGGGGCCATTTCAGTTTCGAGAAATCGATTACCGAACTGAAAAATATCTCGATTCGGTATGCATTGACGCGCTGGTGGATCAGATGTATCGTTAAAGCGGATGTTTATGAGACCCAGGTTAAATGCCATGTGTCTTGAAATCAGTTCAACATCACCGTCACTGGCCTGCGTGCGGGCGCGTCAAACGCGCATTGCGATATGCAGCCTGTGCCTGATCGATACACCTCACACGCACTCCCCACCGCGCTAGGCGCACATCTGCTTCAAGTTCCTGATTGCTGATTGATTCATCTCATCTGGTGCGACTGTCTGCGCCGTGTTTCTGTTGCCTATAAAGGCATGGCTGCTGGCTATCTAACACCTATATTCTGCGGGTCTCATTGTTGTGCGCTGTGCTTCAGTGTGAGGATTCGTATGTACGACATCAATATCCGGCGGTTACTTATTGGCCAGCCGTTGAGGACAAAAGACGCGATTCATCAGCGTCTGAGCAAAGCAAAAGCCCTGGCAGTTTTCTCATCCGATGCGCTTTCATCCAGCGCTTACGCGACAGAAGCGATTCTGCTCGTGCTGGTTGCCGCCGGTGCTGGTGCTCTTGGTTTCTCCATACCCATCGCGCTGGGGATTGCTGCGCTGCTGCTGATCGTCGCTTTCTCGTACTTTCAGACAATTCATGCCTACCCGAATGGCGGTGGGGCGTACATCGTCGCAAAGGATAATCTGGGCGTGCTCCCTGGTCTGACGGCTGCTGCTGCGCTTCTGATTGACTATATACTCACTGTCGCCGTGAGCGTCTCCGCTGGTGTGGCGGCGTTGACCTCAGCCTTTCCTGAATTGGTGACATATCGGATTGGTCTGGCACTGCTGATTGTCGGCTTCATCACCGTGATGAACCTGCGCGGTGTCAAGGAGAGTGGGACTTTCTTCGCTATCCCGACATATGCTTTCATTGTCGGTATCTTGATCATGATCGGCGTCGGGCTCTTTCGTGCATTGACGGGCAACATTCCAGCGATGCCCGAAGAAGCTGCCGCCGCTGGGCACGCTGTGGAATCCGCAACGACCGGCCTTGGATTGTTCCTGTTGTTGCGGGCGTTCGCTGCTGGCTGCACAGCCCTGACGGGTGTTGAGGCCATTTCGAATGGTATCCCGGCTTTTAAGCCGCCGGAGAGCAAGAACGCCGGGCAGACGCTCATCATCATGGTTGTTGTGTTGTGTACCCTGTTTCTGGGGATCACCTTCCTTGCAAACGCATTTCCAATCACTATCAACGGGCATGCGGGCACGACAGTGCTATCACAGGTGGCGCGTGAAGTCTTTGGTGGCGAGAATCTGCTTTTCTATTATCTGCAGTTCGCAACTTTGCTCATTCTCTCGCTGGCGGCGAATACAGCCTTCGCGGATTTCCCACGACTTGCTTCACTCATCGCACGTGACCGTTACCTGCCGCGCCAGCTTACAAATCTGGGCGATCGGCTGGTCTTCAGTAATGGCATCGTCGCTCTGGCAATGATCGCCAGCATCCTGATTGTCGTCTTTGATGCGCGTGAGCATAATCTGCTGCCACTGTACGCGGTTGGGGTGTTCGTCAGCTTCACCCTTTCACAATCAGGCATGGTGGTTCACTGGCTGCGAGAGCGCCAGAAACCGGATTTTGTGCCTGATCGAAGCTGGCTCCTGAAGATCGCGCTGAATGCTTTTGGTGCGCTGTGTACGTTTATCGTCATGCTGATTCTCATGGTGACCAAGTTTGCGGAGGGGGCATGGCTGGTTATGTTGGCGATACCTGTGCTGATGTGGGGGTTCACTCAAATTCACCGGCACTACAACGCCGTAGCGGATTCGCTGACGCTGGATGGTCTTCAGCCGGGGCCGCTGCTCGATACGCACCCGGACCGTAGTAAGGTGCCAGTCGTGGTGCTGATGAACAGCCTGAATCGCTGCTCATTGCAAGCGCTCGAATATGCGCTGCGGATTTCTCAGAATGTACGCGTGTGCAGCATTGGCGTCGATGACGAATCAGTAATGCGCCTGCGCGAACGGTGGCAGGAATGGCAGCTGGCGCACATCCCGCTGGATGTGATTGCCTCCCCGTATCGTGAGATTGGTCAGCCGTTGATCTGCTATCTGCATGATCGCGATTGTACGCACCCGGAACAGGTACCGACGATGGTCGTATTGCCGCAGTTCGTCGTCCGGAACTGGTGGGAGAACTATCTTCATAATCAGACGAGTCAATCGATCCGCGATGCACTGCTGCATGACCAGATTGAAAACGGGCGCGGACGTCCTGTGATCGATGTGCCGTACCGTATAGGTGATACGCTGTTCGAACCGACGTGTCTGAAATCCAAGGAGCGTGTCGTTAGCGCAGGATACAACCTGCAATCTGTGGGCGTGGATTGAATCAGAAACCCTTGGTTGTTGCTGAGCCTGATAGGTAAAAAGAATCTGTCAGGCTGAGTTTTCTGTCAGGTTGAGGGGTAGGTCGATGCGGAAGGTTGATCCCTGACCAAGGCTGCTGTTGACGGAAATTTCTCCCTGATGTGCTTCTACAAGCGAGCGCACGATGGCGAGGCCAAGGCCGGTGCCGTCGATATTTTCCGTTTCTGGACGGCGAACCCGGTAGAAACGCTCGAAGATGTGCGCCTGATCCTCTGCGCTGATGCCCAGGCCATTATCCTTGATATACACGCTGACCAGGCTGTCATGGACTTCCACTGAGACATCAACACGCCCTTCAGGCGGTGTGTATTTGATCGCGTTATTGATCAGATTGCTGAATACCTGCCGAATGCGGCTTTCATCAGCATTGATCTCTGGCAGATCAGGAAGCTCCGATTGCAAGCGGATTGCTTTCTGTTCCGCGCTCGGGCGGTTAGAGATCACAGCCTGCATGAGCACTTTGTTCAGTGAAATCTGATCGATATTCAGGCTCAGCCCAGCCTCAATACGCGCCATGTCCAGGATGTCGTCAATGAGCTGGCGCATATTCTGAAACGCGATATTCAGTTGGCCCATATAGCGCTGTGAGCGCTCGTTAAATGTATTGGTCATGTTGAGCAGGTCAAGGTATCCGCGCATGACGCTCAGCGGTTGCTTGAGATCGTGCGAGACCGTGGCTACCAGCTCGTTCTTCAGGCGGTCCATCTCTTTATAAGGGGTGACGTCCTGCATAGCGATGATCGTGCCGACACCCTCATAGTATGAAAGGCTGGCTGAATATGTCCGCCCGTTGGGGAGTTCCAGCTCACGACGCAGACCTGACGGGCGCTGACGAGCTGTCTCATAAAGCATGAGCAGGTTACGCAGGTGAATCACGTCTTCAATCGGCAGACCGACGTATTGCGTAGAGGTCGGCAAATGCAGAGCCTGGACAGCCGATTGGTTGATAAGCAGTACGCGCCGATCCTCGCCAATGACGATCACGACATCGCCAATATTGCTGAGGATGTGTGACAGCTTCTGACGCTCGCGGTTGGTCTCTGTGAAGAGGCGAGCGTTATCCACCGCGACGCCGGCCCGCCGGGTGAGCTTATCTACAAAGTTAAAATGCATATCCTTAAAGCCGTTGACCTTGCGGCTTTCAAGCGTCAGCACCGCAATAACGTGCTGTTCGCGGAAGATAGGCATCGACATCTGGGTGTGCGTCTCATCTGTAAAGGCGACGTAATCTTTGTCAAGCTGTACGTCCGATACGATTTCTCCCATGCCGGATCGCGCGACACGCAGCGTGATACCGCCGATCTCGTTGGGGACGGGGACGCCCGGTTTGGCACGGCCGTCGTGATAACCATACTGGCCCATCAGCGTAAGCGTGTCGGTGTTGTGGTCATACAGCGCCAGCCCGCCTGCGCTGGCGTTAGTGAAGCGCAGCGCCCAGTCCATGATCATCTGAAAAACAGTATCCAGTCGGATCGTCGCGTTGAGCTCGGCGTCGATCTGCTGAAGGATGTTCAGCTCAGAAACATTGGTTGCCAGATTATCAACCACTTCATTGTGGTGGATCGCATTGTGCAGGGTGGTCGCGCAGTAGTGACTGACCGATGTGAGTACCTCGAGCCAGTGCGTTCTTGCAGGGTCCTCGGCCATGAGCAGGCTGACGATGCCGATTACACGACCTTCTGGGCCAAGCAATGGAACCAGAATGACATAGTTCTCGCCTGCGACCAGGGCGAAATCTTCAAGGCGCGTGCCACTGAGTTGACGCTTGTGCAGGTGCAGCAACTGGCCGCTCAATAGCTGCTTCATCAGGACGTCGCTATCAGTACGGAAAGTGCTGAAGAACAGTGCCTCCAATACTCTCTGGCGGCTGCTGTCCGTAATCGCTGGATAACACGCCCCGAATTCCAGGACCCCTTCACTGGGTACCGGTGAGTAGAAAACGATAACGTGTTCAGCGCCAATGTGTTCCTGGAACACGCGCGCCTTACGCTTTAGAAGCGCTGGTGTCTCACGCAGGATCCCCGTTTCCTTGATCAGGCGCTGAAGCAGGCGAAAGGTCTCCTGTGGTATGTTGTGATCAACACCGTGCAAGTCCGAATCAGCTCCTGGATCCGCATCGGAAGCGCTCTGATCGGTGGAGATATGCGTGTATCTCATCGTACCTGGGTTTTCATCTGGTTTTGTCATAAGAGTTAGTGGCCTTACGCTCCACATTGGTATTATACAGTCAGATTTTTTTCAGAAAAACCGGACAGCGTGCATTTTTCGCTATTTGTATGCAATATGTGCTGCAAATGTCGTGATTTCCGCCATATGGGCATGTTGAAACTAATACCGATGCCAGAGCCTACCAGGTTTGCGCATCAAGCTCTGTCGGGAGTATTGAGGCGCTCTGGTTGATTGACCTCCTATCCATGAATATAATGCGAATAACAAATGTTGACATGCAGTCTGTCGGCCAATTTCAGACGGCATTACGAAAAAGGGCACGCTTATGAGTTTTGATGATATTGCCGCACGTTTCAAAAAGGCGAATCAGGCGCCGCCAGAAGAAGCTGCGGCACAGCAGCGGGCAGCACATGAGGGACTCAAGCTGCGTGCGAAAATGCTGGGCGTGTTGATTCGTGATGCTCGGCTGGAAGCTGCGCGCACACCGGATGACATCGCGCGCCTGCTGGGACTATCGCCTGAAACGATCGAATCCTGGGAATACGGTGATGCTGCGCCGTCGCTGCCGCAACTGGAGCTTATGGCGTTTTACCTGGGCGTGCCGATCAGTCATTTCTGGGGACTGGCTGCGCATGAGTATGATCGTGCGGCGCGTGTTGCACGCAAGGGGGATTACCTGCTCCTGCGTGACCGCATGATCGGCGCGCTGCTGCGTCAGGCACGCCAGGATCGCGATTTGACACTTGCAGACCTCGCCCAACAGATCGGCCTGCCACCGGAGACCCTCGAGGCGTTTGAATCGGGTGAGCAGCCTATCCCGATGCACCTGCTGCAGCTTCTGGCGGGTTCCGTCAATCAGAGTGTGTCGTACTTCCTTGAACTCTCTGGCGAAGTTGGTGCTGTGCTGCAGGACAGCGAAGCCTTGAAGACGTATATGGCACTCGACGAGGATATGCGTGCTTTTGTTTCGAACCCGTCGAATCAGGCGTTCATCCACATTGCCATGATGTTCCGCAATATGCCTACGGATCAACTGCGCAAGCTGGCAGAGGGCTTACTTGAAATAACGATGTGAGTTATGCCCTGGGGGTGCACTCAGGCACGCTCATTATCCCACAGAGGGGACGATCACCATGAATGATCAACACGATGCGAACGCTGCGGCTGCAATGGCAACCGGTCAGAAACTGCAGGCTGAAGGTGTCGCGCTGTTTAATCAACACGAGTACGACGCCGCGAAAGACTTGTTCGAAGAAGCGCGCGATGCTTACGCACAGGCCGGTCGGGCAGATCTCGCCGCAGAGATGACGGCGAACATCGGCCTCATTCATCGTGAAGTTGGCGAACTCGATGCTGCGCTTGAGGCTATGCAGACCGCTTATGCGTATTTCTCCGAGCAGAACGACGCGCTTCGGGCGGCGCAGGTATGCGGCAACATGGGCGGTCTGTATGATGCGCTCGAAGACAAAGAGCAGGCCCAGCAGGCCTACCACGAAGCGCTTGAAACCTTCAAGGCACTTGGCGAAGAAGACCTCTATGCCGAAACACTTTCAGCAATGGGAAACCTGCGCGGCCGTGAAGGCATCGGTCAGGCGAATATCATCGCTCACCGCACCCAGGTCGAACTGGGAGAGACTATTCGTCAGGGGCGTTCCATCGGTCAGGACTTCGCAAAGCGCATGGGTGGGTGGTTCCGCAACCGACAGGCAGATGATGATACATCGGCCACGCCTGCGGATAGTGAGAAAGACACCCCATAAACTGAAGTCGCTCAGGATCACAACCTGATCTGAGGTTGTAGCCTGTCTTGCGCTACACTTCAGAATTGCTCATCATTTGAGACAATTCTAATGCTCTATTGGCTATACATGGTTGTCGCCGCTCCTGTACCATAGGGTTTGCTTACTGATCCGCAGTGCAGGGGGCTTCATGTCTGCTGAATTCGTCGTATCTTCCGCAAAACAAAGCGATAGGCGGTCGGCGACGCGCTTCGTCCTCTCTCAGATTTTTCGCCACAAGACAGTCGCGCTGCTGCTCGCTATTGGGGCGTTCAGCAATGCGGCCCTGGCTTCTGCTGTGCCATATTTCATTGGCTTAGCGTTTGATGCTGTCAGCGAATCCCCCGCCGAAGAGGCGATACAGGTCGTCATCGCGGTGGCGGTGGCCATCATTGTCTCGCAGACAGTGCGCGCTGTTCTGCAGTTCATGCGTAACTTCTCGGCGGAGATCTTCTCGCAGCGTATTGAGCGTGATGTGCGCGATGAGCTGTACGCCAGCCTGCTTGGCAAGAGCATGACTTTTCATGATATGCAGCCTGTAGGCGAGATCATGGCGCGCGTTACGAACGACGTGCGCGAGATGAACCTGATGATGAACCCCGGCGTCAACCTGCTGATTGGCTCCGGCATGTTCCTCATCCTGCCGATCCTGGCTTCGCCGCTGATCTACCCGCCATTGGTCCTGGTGCCGCTGTTGTTTGTCGCGCTGCACATGGTGATTCAAATCAGCTTTGTGCGTCGGCTGCATCCCATCGCGGAGCACGTGCGGGCCAGCTTTGGTCGGATGAATGCGCGTCTGGCGGAGGCTCTGGAAGGGCTGCAGGTCGTCAAGGGCACGGCGCAAGAGCACCAGGAGATCGAAACGTTCAACCATCTGACGGATACTGTCCGCGATTATTATATTGAGCAGGGCGAAGTTGAGGCGCGCTATCTCTCTTTCCTGCTGCTGGGCGTGACCTTCGTTGCCGCGTTCGGCCATGCGATCTATCTCTACAATCTCAACCTGATCGGCGTGGGCGACATCGTGGCCTATATTGGCCAGATCTATCTGTTTGGCTTCCCGGTGTTTACCTCGCTATTCTCGCTGAGTCGTATCGCGTCTGGGCATGCCAGTGCTGAACGTATTCTTTCGATCATCAACGAAGAGACAGATCTCGATCAGAATACTGCTGGTCACAGCGCGTCGATCCAGGGTGAGATCACCTTTGAAAATGTCGATTTTGGCTATAAGAGTGGCACGCAGGTGCTGCACGACATCAGCTTTAAAGTCCAGCCGGGGCAGACAGTCGCTATTGTGGGCCAGACTGGCAGCGGCAAGAGCACCATTACCAAGCTCATCAACCGTACCTATGATACGGACAGTGGGCGCGTCCTGGTTGATGGTGTAGATGTGCGCGACTGGAACCTGGGGGCGCTGCGTTCGCAGGTCAGCGTGATTGAGCAGGATATCTTCCTGTTCAGCCGCAGTATCGCGGAGAATATTGCCTTCGGTCAGGATAAGTGGTCGCAGGAAGAAATTGAATCCAGCGCGAAGAAAGCCCAGGCGCACGATTTCATCATGTCATTCGAAGACGGCTACGAGACCGTCATTGGTCAGCGCGGCGTCACCCTCAGTGGCGGCCAGCGTCAGCGTCTGGCCCTTGCCCGCGCTTTCCAGAGCGATCCGCCTATTCTCGTGCTCGATGACAGTACCAGCGCCATCGACAGCGCAACCGAAGACCGTATCCAGCAGGCCATCTGGGCAGCTGCAGAAGGGCGCACGACGATCCTGATCACACACCGCCTGTCGCAGATCCGCTGGGCGGATCACATTGTCGTGCTGCGGCAGGGTCGTGTGGTCGCCCAGGGCAGTCATGAAGAACTATTGACCTCATCGGAAGATTACCGGCGTATCTTCGCCCGTTACGATGATCCGCTGAGCGCCCCGACGAACGGAGCCTCAGACCACAGCAGTACACAGGCTGAAATTGACCTGAACCAGAAGCCACAATCGGAGTAGGGGTGTATGGGCTTTTTTGGTGGCTTACAAGCGGATAAATACGATCGCCAGTACAGCGATACCTATCTGGCAAAGCGCATCGCAGATTACATTTTGCGCTATCGTGGCGCAGTCATCAGCATTGTCGTGGGGTTCACCGTGCTGGCGATCGTTAGCGCGCTGCGACCAATTCTCATCGCGGAGGGGGTCGACGCGCTGGCGACCGAAACCAACTTCGTGTTGGTCGTTCTGGGGGCGTTGTTCGTCGCCGCGGTGATTGAATACGCTGCAAACTGGCTGCGCCGTCGCAGCTTATCCCGCGTGATCGGGCGGCTGGTCGCCAGAATGCGCGAAGACGCTTTTGAATCGGCGGTACACCGTGATCTGGCATTTTACGATCGCAACAAGACGGGCAAGATCGTCAGCCGAATCACCAGCGACACGCAGGAGTTCGGTGACGTCCTGTTGTTCACCAGTGATGTCGTCTCCCAGCTCATCTCGGTGGTCTTCCTGGTGGTAGTGCTATTCGAGCGATCTGTACCCCTGACCCTGCTTCTGCTGGCAACGACGCCGGTGTTCTTTGCTGCGACGATGGCTTTTCGCAGTCTGGCGCGCCGCGTGACGCGCCAGGGATCACGTGCGATGGCGGTCGTCAACGATAACATTCAGGAGAGTGTGACGGGTATCAGCGTTGCGAAGAATTTCCGACGCGAATCCATGATTTATGATGAGTTCATGGCAGTGAACACACTGTCGTATCAGACGAACCTGAAGCGCGGTTTCGTGCTGGCGATGCTGTTCCCCGTCATGAACTTTCTGGTTGGCTTTGCGATTGCGCTGGTCGTCTATGCGGGTGCGCGTACGGTGGTCGATGGCGTCATTACGGCGGGGGCCTGGTACCTGTTCATCCAGGGCGTGGATCGCTTCTTCTTCCCGGTGATCAACCTGGCCGCCTTCTGGAGCCAGTTCCAGCAGGGCCTGAGCGCTTCCGAGCGTGTCTTTGCCCTGATTGATGCCGAAAATGTCCTTCAACAGACCGGCACAAAACCCGCGAAAGACCTCAAAGGGCATGTGGTCTTCGATAATGTCACTTTTGCCTATGACGAAGGGCAGCCGGTCCTCAAAGACTTCGACCTGGAGATTCAACAGGGCGAGAGTATCGCCTTCGTCGGGCACACAGGCGCAGGCAAGAGCACGATTGCCAAGCTTCTGTCACGCTTCTACGAGTTCCAGGGCGGGCAGATCCGCATTGATGGTCACGACATCCGCAGCTTTGACCTGCAGGCGTATCGCAGCCGGCTGGGTGTTGTGCCGCAGCAACCGTTTCTGTTCAGTGGGACAATTCTTGAGAACATTCGCTATTCGCAGCCCAATGCCACCGATGAAGAGATCAGTGCGCTGGCACACAGCATCGGCGGTGGTGAGTGGCTGGAGACGCTGCCGGACGGCCTGAACAGCGACGTTGGCGAGCGTGGAGCACGTTTGTCGATGGGGCAGCGGCAACTCGTAAGCCTGCTGCGCGTCATGGTTCAGAAGCCGGCCATCTTCATACTTGATGAGGCGACGGCCAGCGTTGATCCGTTCACCGAAATTCAGATTCAAGAGGCCATTGAGCTGCTGCTGGCGCAATCCACGTCGGTCCTCATTGCTCACCGCCTGAGTACGGTGCGCAGCGCGGATCGCATCATCGTGCTCAAGGAAGGCAGCATTATCGAAGAGGGCAATCACGAATCACTGATGGCACAGGATGGTCATTATGCGGAACTATACAATACCTATTTCCGCCACCAGTCACTGAGCTATGTGGAGAACGCTCGTCAACTGCTGTCACAGCCGAACACCAACCCGGCTGGTGACTGAGCCTGCGAGTTTTGCTACTCAGCGGAGCCTTCTGCCGTTATACTGTTGCGTGTCCCCGCGATAGTGGGGGATTGTGCGCCAACGATCAGCAATAGAATGGGTAGCATGCAAACCCCGATGAATCTGTCTCAACGTCTGCTCAATGGCCTGGCAAGGTTCATGAATCGTGTCGGCATCCTGGTGCAGCAACTGCTGCTGGCGCTTGTCAGGTTGTGGCGCTGGCTGAATGATCGGGATTGGCCGCAATTACCGCTGACACCCTTCCAATGGATCGCTTTGTTCTATGTGGTGCTGGCGCTGATTTTTGTCGTCGTGACACCGCCGCTCGAAGCCGGACGCGAACTGCAGCAGTTCGCCTTGGTGCAGCATGTGGAACAGACCGGGCAACTCCCGGAAGCATCGCCGGATTCGCCGGGGTTGTGGCGTGAGGAAGCTGTGCAGCCGCCGCTCTACACGTATGCTGCCGCGGCGATCACGTCTCTGATCGACACAGGTGACTTCAACGAGCTGCTGACGTTCAACCCACATCTGAGCCTGCTGCCCAGTACGATCGGCAACAAGAATCTACTGCTGCGCGATACGCCCTTCCTGCCGTTAGAAGGTGCTGTACTGGCGGTGATGGTGCTGCGCCTGTTGGGTGTGGGGCTTGGTCTGGTGACTGTGTGGGCGGTGTATCGGATTGGTCAGCACATCGCGCCGCAGCGACCTATCGCCGGCTATGTGGCGGCAGCCGTGACGGCGTTCAACCCGATGTTCCTGTTTGTGTCTGCATCGGTGAATCCGTTGACGCTAACGATGGCGCTTAACAGCCTGGCAATCAGCCTGATGCTGGTGATCCTGCGTGATGGCTTTCAACCGCGGCGCTGCCTGCTACTGGCCGTGCTGTTGGCGCTCGGTACGCTCGCCCATCTCTCCGCGTGGGTCCTCATCGTGCTGACGCTGCTCGCTGGTCTTTGGGCGGCACGACGCGATAAGGCATGGCCGGGCCTGGGTGTGCTGGCGGGTGCGATCGTGGTCGGTGTGTTGATCGTCTCCGGCTGGTGGTATGCGCGCAATCTGTCGCTCTATGATGATCTCACCGCGCTCAGCGTCGTAGCGCAGTATCTGCCGCAGCGCCCTGAGGGCATGACTGTCGCTTCGCTGCTGGTGGATTTCCAGACGTTCCGCACGTCTTACTGGGGCCTGTTCGGCATTCAGAACCTGACGACAGGCTTTGTCTTTTACAGCCTGGTTGATTTCTTCGTCTTTCTGAGTCTGTTCGGCGTGCTGTTCTTGGTAATGCAGCTCGTCGCTATCCGCGATTTTGGCTATGCGCGCCGCGAATTGGTGGCCGTGCTGCTGATACTGGCGATCGTGCTGCTGGGGCTTATTGGCTATTTCCTGTGGACAATGCGCGTCGACGTGATTGAAGGGCGGCTGATGTTCCCCTACATCGGCGCGACCAGTGCGATGATCGCAGTCGGCCTCGTGGAAATTGTGTGGTGGTTTGTGTTTCTGCTCAGTCCGCCGGAGCGATCATTCGTCCGTGCTGGCGAAGCCGTGCCCGAAGCCGTGCTCAACCAGAGCCTGAAGTGGCCGCTGCGCCTGCTCGGCATCATGACGGTGCTCGTCCCGCTAACGACTATTCTGCCTGCATATGCGCCGCCTGCGACGCAGGACGAGCCGCCGGATCGAATGCGCGGCGCATATGCGGATTACGGTATTGTCGAGCTGATCGGCTATAACCTTGCTGATCGGCGCTACGTCCCGCGCGAAAATGTTGACGTCACGCTGTACTGGCGCGTCAAAGAACAGACGGAGAGCGATACGATGGTTGCGCTCGGTCTGGTGGATCCACAAGGGCGCGTTGTAGGCAAACTGGATAGCATCCCGGGCAGCGGCACGCTGCGTACGACCGCCTGGCAACCAGGCAAAATCTACGCGGACCGGTATTCTGTCCCGCTTTCTGCGGGATCGGTCGATGATGGCTATGTGCTGCGTCTGGACGTCAATTGGTGGGATCGCGCGCAGCAGGTGCGTCTGCCTGCAGTCGATGACGACGGGGATCTGATCCCTAGTGTGCTGCTGGCAGCGGGTGTAGTTGTCAGCCCGGAAGACCCGGTCACTGCGGGCTTCATCGCGCTTAACGATCGCCTCGCTGGCCCAGCAGGCGCGGATGATCTGGGTACGGCGACACCAGAACCACAAGAAGTACAGTCTGAATTCGGTGGGGTGCTGCGTCTGGCGCAGTTCCGCCTGGAGAATGCCGAAGGTGAGCGCTTTGGCGCTGTAGAGACGACACCTGAGGAGGAAGGTGATCAACCGGAAACCGAGGGAGGCGAAACTGATCCGGTCCCGGCGGGGACCGGCCCGCAGCGCCTGCAATTACGCATTCTCTGGGAGGCAACCGCACCGCCCGACGAGAACTATACCGCCTTTATGCACTTGCTCAACCCGGAGGGCGAAATCGTCGTCCAGGCGGATGTCATGCCTGATGTGCCGACCAGCTACTGGTTCTTCCAGGATCGCTACATTGTGGATTATCCCTTCGTCCTGCCAGTGGATTTGCAGCCAGGCGCTTATGAAATCCATGTGGGCTGGTACGACCTCACTGAGGAGGGCCCGGAGCGGCTGCTGCTGCCACCGGACGTGGACGTGGTAGACAGCGATGACCCTGAGGCGGAGCCTCCGCAGGCGGATAGCTTCCGGTTGTTCAATCTTGTGATCGACGCCGAAGGTAATGTCACTACACCGGAACTACCGGAGCCGCAAGAAGAAACTGAGGAAGCGGACGGTACGCTCACCCCAGAGCTGGAAAGCGATACGACGCCTACTGCAACAGCGGGATCTTAACGTATTGGCCAGTCGGCTGCCCGGCCTCGTCCAGAATATTCGCATTGAAGAACTGACTAGCTGCAGCGCCTTCTCCGAGCTGGTATAGCCCTACGCGCAGTTCGGTCGCTTCGCTGCTGGTGTTGATTGATCCCCACGTAATGAGCCGGTCGCCTTCGCACCAGTGGCGCTGCTGCCACAGGACGGCATCTCGCTGTGCGAGACGTTCATCTGCCGCATCAAATAACTGCGCACTGTAGTGGTAGGTGATGTCCTCCGTCGGTGCAGGGAGCTGCCATGAAAGATACACTGTGTCAGAATCCAGATGATAGCCGGTCAGTGTGATGCCGTTATCGAACATCACAGGTGTGATGGTTTCAATAGCGGGGCCTCGCCATGGCGGCGATTGTGGCCAGCGGTGAATGACATAGGGCGTATCGCCGGGGCGTGTGGGGTAGATTTCCGGCGAATCTGTCTCATACAGGTTGTCGACCGGGTCTGGCGGTGCATCTGGTGCGACCAGCACGGCAAAGGGCTGTGCCGGGAAGACGGCGTACCCTTGCGGGACGAGGGTACGCACACACTGCGCGCTATCGTGCAGCAGCACTGGCCATACTGCCGATTCATGATGCAGTGACCACGACATGCCATAGCTCAATACGATGACATCGTCTTCTGTGCGCAGGGCGTCGCTCACAGCGTTAAGGTTGGCAAGCGGCGTCGTGAAGCCGGGATAGGTGATTGCGGTGTTATCCAGATAGCGCAGCGCTCCACGCCACCAGAGCGCCTGTGTCAGCAGAATTACCGCGAATGCGACCAGGATTATCGCCCGGCCGACTGCCTTCAGCGGGACGATTCTGGAGATCCAGGCGGTGCCGAGACCGATGAGCAGGGCATAGGCGGGTATACTGCCGATGAAGTAGTGGATATAAACCGGGGTCCAGCGCGGCACGAGTACCAGCGGCGGAAGCAGCCCCCAGATCAGCAGCATGATCGTAAATGCCCGCGTGGATCGTTTCCATAGGCCGACACCCGTGCCCAGCAGCGCCAGCATGCCGAGTAGCCACCACAGGGCGGGCGGCGGGACGGCGTTCAGCATGTCAGCCTGCTGCTCAGGGGCGACCCAGGTCTCCAGACCGTAACCGGTCACCAGCCGGGCCACATGTGCGAGCGGCTCAATGTCGAAATGAAAACCTGCGTTGATGTCTGAGCGTTGTGCAGCAGCGCTGATGCGTGTTGGATCACTCTGGAGCGTCTGCGTCAGGCCAACAAGAAAGGGCAGCAGCACCACCAGCCCCAGAGTCAGCCCCAGTGCGAGCGCGCGCCAGTTCAGGTGGCTGCGGGCACGCCATGCCACCCAGCCGAATACCGGCAGCAGCGCCCAGGCCGCGAAGTGAATCTGCATGCCCCACAGCATCACCGGGATCGTGAGCGCCTGTGCCCACTGATGGCGTCCAAAACGCTGCTGAACTGCACGCGGGGCGGCTTCCCATGCGCCGTACACGGCCAGCAGGAGCGCCAGCAGAATGAACGGCGTATGGAAATCCTGCGCCCAGATTTTGCGGCTGAACAGTACAGCCCATGGGCTGACAGCATAGGTCAGCCCGGCCACCAACCCGACCGTCGGCCCGGCGTAGCGATGCGCCAACAGCCACAGTAGCCCAACTCCGACTACGTTCAGGGTGGCGACGAACAGTGTAGCGAACAGCGGGTCGCTGCTGAGGGCGAATGGCAGCGCCATCACGTAGACGCTGACAGGTGGATTAGGAATGCCTGTCGATGAGTTGATGCCCGTCAGCGGGAAGGATTCACCAGCCGCCATCGATTGTGCCAGCGTGCTGAGCATGGCTTCATCGTGAAAGAACTCGACAATGCCCGGCTCGTCCAGGCGCAGCAGCGCCGCGATAAACAGGATAATGAGCAGGACGATGATATCGCGGCGCTTGATGGCATACGTTGTAATCATGCTGTGTACAGGCAGGGGTTATGACTCCAGTTCGACGGCCATCGCCACAGCTTCGCCACCGCCCAGGCACAATGCGGCGATGCCCTTCTTCAGGCCGCGATCCTGCAGCGCGTGAATCAGCGTGATCAGGACGCGGCTGCCACTGCTGCCCAGGGGATGCCCCAGCGCGATAGCACCACCATGGACGTTGATCTTCTCCAGCGGGATGGCGTAACCGTCACGTTCAAGGCCGCGCATATCAGCAAGGACCTGTGCAGCAAATGCTTCGTTGAATTCATACAGGTCGACTTCGTCAACGGTCCAGCCCGCTTTGTTCAGAGCGATCGGTACGGCCTTGACCGGTGCGTAAAAGATCCAGCGTGGGTCAAGGGCGGCGTGGCCATAGCCAACGATGCGTGCCACCGGGGTATGTCCCTTGCGCTCGGCAAAGTCGCGGCTGGTGACCACCACGGCTGAGGCACCGTCATTGAGCCCGGGGGCGTTGCCCGCCGTTACCTGACCGTCAGCTTCAAAGGCTGGCTTCAGTTTCGCCAGCGCTTCGGCGGTCGTATCCGGGCGGATGGGTTCATCACGGTCGATTACGATGTCGCCTTTGCGCGACTTGATGACGACAGGCACAATCTCGGCGGCAAATTTACCTGCCTCGGTGGCTTCGTGAGCGAGCTGGTGGCTGCGCAGCGAAAACGCATCCATCTCCTCGCGGGTGACTTCCAACTGCCGCCCGATAAACTCGGCCGCGCTGCCCATCGCCCAATCCTCGAAGGTACACCACAGCCCGTCCGTTTGCAGCGAATCCCGCAGTTGCACGTGGCCGTACTTGCTGCCCTGGCGCTGGCTGTCGTTGAGGTAGGGCGCATTGCTCATACTCTCGACGCCGCCTGCCAGGTAGACATCTCCTTCTTCAGCCCGGATGAAGCTCGCTGCCGTCATGATGGCCTTCAGGCCGCTGCCGCACACCTTGTTAACGGCCATCCCCCCGACCGTATCCGGCACGCCGGCCCCGATGCTGATCTGACGTGGCAGCGCCTGTCCTACCCCCGCACTGATCACGTTGCCGACAATCACTTCATTGATATCTTCTGGTGAGATGCCGCTGCGCTCGACAGCAGCTTTAAAAGCGACTTTGCCCAGTTCACCGGCACTCAACGGCGATAACGCACCCAGGAACTTACCATGGGGTGTGCGTGCGCTCCCCAGGATGACCGCCTCACGCCCGTTCTTTTCGCTCATGCCCAAATTTCCTCTTGGTTTGACACAATAACAGAAAACTAGTTCACGTCCGAAGACAGCGCGATTATAATGCGCCACTGATTGGCTTACAAGCGAGGCAATCCGCCCATGGTGAACGACGCCTTTGAACTCAAACGCCTTGAACTGGCCCTGGGCCCGCAGACTGTTCGCTATCACGCCAGCGTCGAAAGCAGCAATGATCTGGCGATGACATGGTTGCGCGAAGGCGCGCCTGCCGGGGCGTGTATCATTGCGGACGAGCAGCGTCAGGGACGGGGCCGTCTGGGGCGTAACTGGGTCACGCCGGCAGGGCAGGCCATCGCTGTCTCAATGGTGCTGCGACCTGTGCCATCCCAGGCGGAACGTGTGACCTTCATGGGGGCACTGGCCGTCGCAGAACTGTGCGAGCAGTTTGGTGCGGCGGCTGTCGGCATCAAGTGGCCGAATGACGTTCAGATCAACGGGCGCAAAGTCTCAGGTGTGCTGCCAGAAGCTGCCTGGGAGGGTGATCGGTTGCTGGGCGTTGTGCTTGGGATCGGTGTGAATATCCGTGTGGTATTCCTGGAGGCACTGCAATCGACGGCGACAAACCTGGAAGATGCAGTGGGTCAGCCACTAAACCGGACGGATGTGGTCATCTTCCTGGTGCAGCGGCTGCGGCACTGGATGCAGCGCCTGGATGACCCGGCCCTGATGCAGCAGTGGCGCGACCGCCTTACGAGCGTGGGGCAATCGGTGCGTGTCGGTGAAGTGGTCGGTGTGGTAGAGTCAGTAGACGACGATGGGGCGCTGCGAGTGCGTACATCTCCAGATCGGGTCGAGCGCGTCATTGCCGGTGACCTCAGCCTCAATGTCGATGAATAGTCAGTTAATCAACAACATGATGAGAAACTTCAGGGCCGTTTATGGGCATCCAGCTTGATTGGAACATTGAATCTGAAAAAGATCGGCGCAGGGCGCATCAGGAGGACCCTGAGCACCGCGAGGCGCGGCGGAAGGCACTGGTACGGCTGCTGTTGCTGATTGTGGGTTTGCTGCTGGTGATCGCGCTGATCGTCTTCCTGATCAGCCAGCGGCTGCAACAGGTGGAGGCGCAGATTGTAGCGCGTCTCTCACAGACCGTTCAGGCCGAAGTCGCTGCACTACGTATCGGCGACCAGGACGCCTATCTGGTGCGGCAGCGCAGCGCGTCCGAGGCCTGGCAGCGGGCACAACTGGCCCTGTTTTATGATTATCAGCAACTGATACAGTCGTCTGATATTTCGCTGACGGGGCGCATCCTCGATGTCGCGGTTGATGGTCCGCGCGGGCGCGTCCAGGTGGAAGAGATTGAGCGCGGTGCGCCGTACGTCCGCACGTGGTTCTACTGGAACTACGATGAACAGCGCGATGAGCAGGGACGGGTGGTCCTGCCGGGCGGCTGGTATCACGTGCCGCCGGATTATACGTTCTGGGGCGAGGAGCGTCGGCTTGACGCGGGGCAGTTTACGGTGCGCTATCAGGCGCTGGATGCGCCTTTCGCTGAGGCGGTGACGAATCGTCTGCAGGCATGGGCGCAGTATGCCTGCGGTGTGTTGACCTGTGGCAACCTGCCGCCGATTACGGTAGACATCCTGCCGACTGGCGTCGCTGAACCGCGCTGGCAGGAGGGCGATAACTGGCAGCTGGTGCTGCCTTCACCGTATGCGGGCAGGGCAAGGGCCGACCAACCGTTTACCACGGATATGCAGATTGAAGTGGCCACGCTGTTGGCGGATCGATTGGTACTGCACGCGGCCGGAGGCCAGCCAGCCGTCTACCCGCGTGATATGTTCTATCTGCGGTCGGCGGTGGTGTCGTGGTTGGTAGGGCGCTTTGTGCAGGTGAACACGAACGCGTTTCTGATCGAGAGTGTCGTCCAACAATACGGCGAACCAACAGTAGGCCGTCTGGTAGCGGAGCTGTCGCCGGATGCTGACATGAATGCGCTGTCAGCCTTGCTCAATGTGGGTGATCTGTCGCAGGCTGGCCTCGACTGGCGCGATTTCCTCACATGGCGGTTGAACCTGGAAGCGCAGTTGATCGCACGTGGCGACGAAGCCGGCTGGCGCGCCCTGTACGATCTGCGGGATGAAGCCACCACTGCGGCTGCATACAGTCGCTATAACACGCCTGCATCGGAGGGGCAGGTCGTCGTGACTAGCGTCACGCCACAGACTGGCCCGGATGGCTCAGCGGAAGTTGTCGCCCTGGCTTACTATGAAACCGAGACTACATACCGCGAAGAGCGTGTGCTGTTCCGGCTGGTGGATAACGTCTGGCGTCGCGCGAACTGAGCAGCCGCGCCAACTGAAGCAGTCTGTGCTAAAATCGACGCAGGTCGAATCAAGGCTGATCAGGAGTCTGCTGCGATGGTTGATGATTTCCGCCGCGATCTTATCCCCGATGATGAAGATGATGCCGCGCCGATGCCGTACGCGGTGCAGATCGAAGACGCACCCCGGCGGCGCACCCGCGATTTTCTCGGACTGTCAGCGCCTCAGCGTGCGCTGCTGAGCTTTTTGTTGTTTCTGAATGTGCTGGTCGTCGGTGGGGCACTGCTGCTGGTGACGGGGCGGCTGGTGCTCCCCTTCTGATTGCAGTTCATCGAGGGCGCACCGAAACGCAGCACGCCCTCATCTGTAACGATGTGATGATGCTTATTCGGGTTGCAGGACCAGTCGTTTAGCGGCTGCGGCCTCGACCTGCTCACGGGACCACAGCATTGGATGATATTCGATCTCGCGCCAGGGATCGATCATCTGACCGTACTGATCGCTGAAGGGGTGTCCACTCTGGCCGGTCGTGTGCATGACCTGGCTCTGATCCAGATCGCCGAGATCGATGATCATGCGCATTGAAGGCACCGCTTGTACGGTGAAGTCGCCATCACCGGCGCTCCAGCCAGTCGCGTTTACGATCTCCGTGCCGCCGCCCGTCTGGACTGGCCCACGATTGACCATATCCTCAATCAGATCAATGCCGCTGACACCCAACGGATTGCTGATGAAGGTGGCGGTGTGCAGGCCGCCCCAGAACCAGCGGCTGCGGTCCTCGCCCTGGGCTTCAATGGCGGCGGTGTGACCTTCGGCAAAGGCCGCCCGCAGAACATCGTCACGTGTTTCAACAGCTTCGGTGTTCTGATCGTCCCACCAGGTGTTTTCCGGTTCGGCCAGCAGCAGAGTCGTCGTCCACATCTGACCGTTGCCGGCATCACCGACTTCGCCGAGCTCGTCTTCATAGATGGCGTTAACGAGCGCGACCCAGAAGTGCGCGAACAGAGCTGCCTGTGGGCTATCTATGTTCATGTGGTAGTCCCAGTCGATCAGCCAGTCGCGTGCATCGTTTAGGGCGTCGTCGCCCATATCGACCTCTGCCAGATACGAGGCGATTTCCTCTGCAAAGATGAGCTTGTTGTCGCCGTGCAGCGCCTGAAAGGTCTCAAAAGTGTGTTCGTCAGTGGCTTCCAGCAGTTCAACGATGCGCTCGCCGCGATAACCCTGCGCCCAGAAGCGCCCGAAGACGTAATTAGCATCCTCGCCGAATTCATCGCCAAGTGCTGCCGCCAGCGAGTCATAGTACGTCATCGGGACCAGTGCCTGATTGGCAGTCGCGATATAGCCGCGCTCCGGGTTAAGGACGCTGGGCAGGTATTCATAGGGGACGTAGCCCAGCCACTCGAATGTGTCTGTGCTGCCATCAACGGGGAGGGTGCCGGCGTGCTGGGGTGCGCGCACAGGGACGCGCCCCGGCGTCTGATAGCCGATGTTGCCTTCTACATCAGCGTACACGAAGTTCTGGGATGGAGTATCCCACAGGCGCAGCGCCTGGCGGAATTCTTCCCAGTTCTGCGCCCGGTTGAGGTCAAGGATGGCCTGCACGATGGTGCCAGTTTCGTAAGCCGTCCAGCGGAGCGCGAGTGGGTCTTCATTGTTGAAACCCGTCAGATTACCGTCGTCGTCCAGGCTGTTGTCGTTGATAATCGGACCGAGATGTGTCTCGCGGACCTGAATTGTCAGCGTTTCGTCGCTGCCGCCAAAACGGATGACTTCTTCGTGCACGACCATGTCGCGCCACTCGTCGTTCCAGCGGTATTGCAGCGGGTTATCCGGGTTGACTTCAATGCGGTAGAGGTCCTGGGTATCCCAGCCGACGTTCGTCACGCCCCAGGCGATTTGTCCGTTGTGGCCGATGACGACGCCCAATGCCGGCGAGAAGGTCAGGCCGACTACGTTGTAGGGGCAGGCGTCACTCACAGGCTGACAGTGTAACCCGACTTCGTACCAGATCGACGGCATTTGAATGCCGAGGTGGGGGTCATCGGCCAGCAGAGGCGACCCACTGGCCGTCTTTTCGCCGCTGACGACCCAGTTGTTGCTTCCGATATCAGCCCCGCGTGCGAAGACGAACCCGTGTTCAGGATCGAGGCTGCCCGCCAGCTTTGTATCCATACCACGAATCCCTGCACCAAAGCGCGCCACCTGCTGCTCGAAGCTCTCGCCGGTGGGGGGCAGGTCCTGTGGCTGGATAATCGTCGGCTTTTCGCCGAAAGGCCACTCAGGTGCATAGTCCTCGACCTTATCCTCACCGAGCGCTTCCAGCAGTTCTGAGAGATAAAGTTCGGTGCTCTGGTTGCCGCTCAGGTCCCAGGCCATGACCTTCGTCCAGACGAGCGTATCAATGGGCGTCCAGGGTTCGATTTCAATGTTGACACCCCGTATGCCCAGCACATTGTATTCAAAGGCGAGGTCGCCGGGGCTTCTGTTCATGATGTAGGCATTGACACCATCAGCAAAAGCCTGCATCTGGGCGCGGTTGTCGTCATCCATGGCGGCCAGATCGTTCTCGGCAGCGCGTCGCCAGCCCACCTTGCGGATGAAGGTATCCTGCCCCAGCGCGGAACGGTTGCGCCCCGTCAGCTCCTGAATTTCGCCCCTGCCGATCGTGCGGAAGAACTCCATCTGCCACCAGCGATCCTGAGCCTGGGTATAGCCCTGTGCAAAGAACAGATCATAGGTATTGCTGGCATAAATGTGTGGTACGCCCCATTCATCCCGCAAGACTTCGACGGTGTCCTGCAATCCGGCGACAGTCAGTTCGCCTTCATGCTGGGGCAGCGGGCCGTACATCCAGCGGTTGACCATGAAACCGCCGGTTGCTATTACGACTACGACCACCAATAACAAGATCAGTAGGATGTTGCGTAACAGTTTCATAAAAAGAACTCCATTTTTAAGCATTTAAGCGCCGTAGTTGTAACGCTTTTGTGATTATTGAGCAAATCATCAGGTACCCGGTGGTGTGATCCGGTTTTCGAGCTGGTCGCGGTAGCGTGTCGCGGCTTGCACATACGGGCCATCAGGATGCAGCGCGAGATAGCGGCTGAAATCTACATAGGCGGCGTCCGACTTGCCCAGAGTGGCCCACAGGACGCCACGCTGGAAGTAAGCAGGTGCGTACTTGCGGTCCAGTACAATTGCCCGGTTGAAATCAGCAAGTGCTTTGTCCCACTCATACAAGAGCAGATGTACTTCGCCGCGCAGTGTGTAGATAACGGGTTGTTGTCGGTGGCGCAGTTGCAGGGACTGCAATCTTTGGAGTGCTTCATCGTATTGGAAAGTATAAGCATCCGCCCGGATGAGCAAAACGTTCCAGAGCAGGTCCGTGTGGCAGATGTAGAGGTGAAGGACCTTCTGCGGTGGGGTGCTGGCCGGCGAATTACAGCGTAAGGGGTCTTCGTGCGCGTTAGCTGCCTGTAGACCCATCAGTAACAGTACGGCCACATACAGTAAACGGTGGAATTTCATGGCATTTTCCCAAAAATTGCATGTGATTTATCCCAAAACGCGGCTATATCCCCAATGCGTTTGGGAAAACATGGGATAATAATCTGTAATGTGGGATATTGTAATCCGGCTTGAAGGTCGCTTTTCGCAGGCGGTTCTGTTATAATTATTGCATAATGCACGCTTGCCAGTTCAGTGATCTGTGGCGTGCCGGATCGCATTCTATGACATCATATCCTGGCTTCACAATATCTTGCAATCACTGACAAGTTAGCGCAATACAACAACCCTACTCTGTGCAAGCTGGGCGAGGCAGTTATGCCCGTTTCGCGGGGTGGGGTTGAAAATTTGAAAGGAGCAGCGCGGTTAACCGCGTGTGATAATGGACAGCGACAACTACGGTGATAACCCATACGGCGATAACCCGGAAAATGGTCTGGGCGACGGTGTAGGTACAGTCCGTCCCATCAACATCAACGAGGAGATGCGCGGCAGCTATCTGGACTACGCGATGAGCGTCATCGTCAGCCGTGCGCTGCCGGATGCCCGTGATGGCCTGAAGCCCGTTCATCGGCGTATTCTTTTCGCCATGCACGATATGGGGCTGCGCCCTGGTACCTCTCATAAGAAAAGTGCGCGCATTGTCGGTGAGGTGCTGGGTAAGTATCACCCGCACGGTGACGGTGCCGTCTACGATGCGATGGCCCGTATGGCACAGGATTTCAGCCTGCGGTATCCCCTGGTTGACGGTCAGGGTAACTTCGGCAGCCTGGACGGCGACAGCCCGGCGGCGATGCGTTACACCGAGGCTCGTATGGCCCGCATCGCGGACGAAATGCTGGCCGACATCAACATGGATACGGTCGATTTCACGGACAACTATGACGGCACTCAGGAAGAGCCGACCGTCCTGCCGGCGCGCCTGCCGAATCTGCTGCTGAATGGTGCCAGCGGGATCGCCGTTGGTATGGCGACGAATATCCCCCCACACAACCTGCGTGAATTAGCAGCGGCGATCACCTATCTGATCGATAACTTCGAGCGCATCGATGACGTGACCGTCGATGACCTGATGGAATTCGTCAAAGGCCCAGACTTCCCAACAGGCGCGCAGATCATCTGCGGTGATGATCTCAAGGAAGCCTACGCGACAGGTAAAGGAAGGGTCGCCATCCGTTCGCAGGCGGAAATCGAAGAGACGCGCAATGAGTCGTTCCGTATTGTGTTCACGTCGATTCCGTATCAGGTCAGTAAGACGAGCATCGTCGAGCGTATCGTCGCATTAGTGCGTGAAGGACGCCTCGATGCGATACGTGATCTGCGTGATGAGAGTGATCGGCGGGGTTTGCGGCTGGTAGTGGAGCTGAAGAAGTACGCCTCGCCGCTGACAGTGCTCAATCAACTCTACAAGTATACGCAGCTTCAGACCTTCTACAGCATTCAGATGCTGGCGCTGGTCAATAATGAGCCGCGCAATCTGAGCCTGAAGCGGTCGCTGCAGATCTATATCGAACATCGCTATGATGTGATCGTCCGGCGCAGCCAGTACGAACTGGAAAAGCTGCGTCAGCGTGCGCATATCCTGATGGGTCTGCTGAAAGCGGTATCGAACATCGACGCGGTAATCCAGACAATTCGCCAGGCCGCCGATGCTGACGAAGCGCGCAGCCAACTCATGTCTCGTTTTGAACTGACCGAAGTGCAGGCGACCGCCATTCTTGATATGCAGCTTCGTCGTCTGGCTGCGCTGGAACGGCAGAAGTTGCAGGATGAGTACGACCAGGTGCAGGCCCGCATCGCTTACCTTGAAGACCTGCTGCAAAGCCCGCACAAGATTCTGGCGCTCATCAAGGACGATGTTACCGAGATTGCAGAGAAGTTTGGTGACGATCGCCGTACAGAAGTCGTATATGGCAGCGCGGATTTCAACGAAGCGGATCTCGTGCGCGAAGAGCAGGTGGTCATATCATTGACGAGCCGCGGCTATATCAAGCGCGTACCTGCACGCCTCTATCGCGCACAGCGTCGCGGTGGCAAAGGTGTGCGCGGCATGGAGACCAAAGAAGAAGATGCGCTGATTGAGATCTTCACGTGTAGCAGCCTGGATACGATCCTGTTCTTCAGTGATGCGGGCAAAGTCTATTCAGAGGCCGCCTATCGTATCCCGGAGACAGGCCGTGCCAATCGCGGCACGATCATCCACTCTATACTGAATCTTGCGCCATATGAGCGTGTGACGGCGGTAGTGCCCATTCATTCCTTCGACATGGAAGAGGCCTACTTCGTCATGGCGACGCGACTGGGCCGTATCAAACGTGTGCATCTGCATGAGTTTGAAGCGGTGCGCCCCAGTGGTTTGATCGCCATGTCCCTATCTGAGAGTGATACGTTAGGGTGGGTGAAGTATACGACCGGCAATCAGGACATCATCCTCGTGACTGGGCAGGGTCAGAGCATCCGGTTTGATGAGAATGATGTACGTGTGATGGGCCGTCCGGCGGGCGGCGTGAGCGCGATCAAGCTCCTGAATAGTGATGAAGTTGTCGGTATGGACGTCATTGACCCTGACCGCCATACGCATATTCTGGTCATCACACAGAAGGGCTTTGGCAAACGTACGCCAGTCGAGGAGTACTCGCGTCAGGCACGGTATGGCCTGGGTGCACGGACACTCGCCCGCAACAGCCGTACAGGCAACATCGTATCAATGCGCGCCATCAACGAGGAAGATGGCATCATCCTGATCTCGCGCTCCGGCATTGTCATCCGGACGACGCTGCATGAAATCCGTGAGACGGGACGCAGTACACAGGGTGTAGCCGTCATGAACCTCGGCGACGGTGATGAGGTCGTCGGCATGGCGATCATGCGTGAGGAAGATGTCGCATCTGTCGAGAGTGAAGGCGGAGACGTCGGCCTCGATGGCGCTAACCCGAACGGCGCGGAGGCGTAACCGCTAAGGCGAAAACAGGTAACGGACGCAAAAACGCGGCCCCAGGACGGAGCCGCGTTTTTCATTTCAAGATAAGGCTGCGGTGTAGAAGCTGGCTTATTCTTCGCCTTCGGCCTCAGCCTCTTCAGCCTCAGCTTCTTCAGCGCCCTCTTCACCCTGTCCAAGCGCTTCCAGATCAGCTTCCGCACGGGCTGCCGCCGGCTGTACGATCTTCGCCAGCATCTCTTCTGGGTCGTTGATGATGTCCACGTCGCCTGGGATCTTCAGATCGCCAACGGTAATGGTATCGCCGATCTCTTTCAGTTCCGTAAGGTCAACCTCGATTTCGTTCATCAGGTCACGGGGAAGTACTTCAACCGTCAGAGAGTTGATGCCGCTAAGCAGAATGGCTTTACGTGCGGCCACCAGCGGGCTTTCGCCCGTCAGGTTAATCGGAATTTCGGCGCGGACTTTGTTGGCCATATCCGGGGCGAAGAAATCAACATGCAGGATGTCACCGCGGATGATGTCGCGCTGTACGTCGCGTGCGAGAACCGGATAAGTACTACCACCATCAATTGCGATATTGATGATGTTCGTACCTCCAGCTTTCATGAGTGCGACTTCCAGTTCGCGGTACGGGAACTGGACGCTGACGGAATTGAGCTTCGGACCGTAGATGGTACCGGGTACGAAGCCACTGCGACGAATCTTACTGACTTTTTTGCCGGTGACAGCCCTGGGCTGGGCGGTCAGTTTGAAATCTGCCACTGTCGTTTACTCCCTCAAACTGCATCGGCCCGTGTGCTGCCCAGCAGCGGCTGGCAGTCGGACAACCCTACAGCTCGCCATTATTTTGAGACGGATTCAGAATAGACGCTGATTGTAAAGGGTGGTCTGGCTTGCGTCAATGATGCGTCAGTGGCTGCCAGCCACCGTATGCGCTTATTGCTGATTGATTGCTGTAAGACACGAAAAAAGCCGCCGTTAGGGCGACTGATTGATCAGAGCGGGTGACGGGACTCGAACCCGTGACATTCAGCTTGGGAAGCTGACGTTCTACCACTGAACTACACCCGCAGATGCAGAAATTATAGGCGTGCCCGGATGAGAAGTCAATCGGTAGTGGCTGATTGCAAGCAGGGGATGTCACCCGCAGACGGCGCGTTGGTCGAGCGGGGGTCAGCCGGTGATCTTGTGCATTTCATCTCGTATTGGCATGATATATGATGTCACTTCGCAAGGTTGCAAGGCAACCCTTGTTGATGCCGCCTCGTGTAAGCGCGTTGTTTTGGAGAGGCGGCCGTACATTCAACCGCTGCGAGAGCAATCAATGAGCGCTTCAAAACCGACTAACAAACGCAAGCTGCACATTCTGATCTGTCTGTTGTACTACTTCCCGCATCGGACGGGCCTGACGATACATGTGCAGCACGTCGCTGAAGAAATGGTCCGTCGCGGGCATGAGGTTACAGTGCTGACGGCACGTTACAGCAACGACCTGCCGCGTGACGAAAGTACCCATAATGGTGTGCGTATTGTGCGCCTATGGGCACCCATCAAAGTCAGTCGCGGGATGGTGATGCCGGCTTATCCCTGGGCGGCGTATTTCGCTATGCGTCAGGCGGATGTCGTCAGCGTGCACCTGCCGACGCCTGAATCGGCACTGCTCGCGTTTTTGTCGCGCCTGGCAGGGGTTAACGTTGTGGCCACACACCATGGTGATCTGATCCTGCCAAAGGGTCTCGTCAATCGTGTTATTCAGGACGGCATGTTCTGGATGTACAAGTTCCTGGCTCGGCGTGCCTCACGGATGATCGCCTACAGTGATGATTACGCGCAGAACTCCTACTATCTGCGGCCGTACATGGACAAGGTTACGCCTGTCTACCCGCCGATAACGCTGCCTGCGCCACAGCCAGAAGAAGTCGCTAAGCTGCGTGCCCAGTGGTCGCGCAATGGGGTGCCGATCATTGGCTACTCTGGGCGCTTTGTCGAAGAAAAGCGGCCCGAACTGGCTATCCTGGCGCTGGAAGAAGTGAACAAGGTCTATCCCAACGCGCACCTGATCTTTGCTGGCGAATATGACATCCCCTATGAAGACACCTGGGAGCGTCAGCAGCCGATTGTCCAGCGATTCAAAGATCAACTGACATTCCTTGGTCTGATTAAAGACTGGCAGGCGTTGGCGAACTTCTATGCGGCCTGTGATGTCATCGTGCTGTCCAGCGATACTGAGTGTTTCGCTCTGGTGCAGGTGGATGCCATGTTGTCGGGTACGCCCATGGTCATGACGAATATTCCTGGCGGCCGCGTGCCTGTCACAGTGACGGGGATGGGTAAACTGGCCGAGCCGGGTAACGCTTCGTCAATCGGGCGGGCAATTGTTGATGTGCTGAACGATCTACCGGCGTACACACGCTCGCGCGAGGAGATTGAGGAAATCTTTTCGATTCAACGTACCTTCGACCAGTACGAAGAACTCTTCCTGAAGTATGCGAGGCGGCGCAATGCTTGAGCGCACAGAAGCGTCACCGCCATTCAACCCTGAACTGATCCACCACATGACGCGCAACGAGGCCGATATGGCCTTCAAAAAGCGCGTGCAGACTATCTTCGACTGGATACAGCCCACAGCAGAATCCGTCATACTGGATGTGCCGTGTGGGCGCGGGTTTTATCTGAATATGCTGCGGTACGCGACACAGAGCTGCGTCGTCGGCGCGGAGCTGGATTGGGAAATTATCAATAAGGCGCGAGTGAATGTCGGCCATCTCGGACTGCCACTGCATAACGCCAGCATCTACAATCTGCCATATGCTGATGGGACCTTCGACGCGGTGATTCTCTCAGAGATACTTGAACATCTGGAAGATGATGTGCTGGGCCTGCGCGAAGCCTATCGGGTGCTTAAGCCGGGTGGGGTGGTCGTGATTACGGTGCCACACGCCAACTATCCGTTCTGGTGGGATCCGATCAACAAGACGCTGGAGAAGCTGTTCAATGCCCATATCCAGCATGGGCCGTTCGCAGGCATCTGGGCGAATCATGTGCGCCTTTATCATCCAGCGGAGCTGCGCGCGGCAGTCCGGGCGGCTGGCTTTGACATTGTGGCAGAGCGTTCATTTACACACTACAGTTTTCCTTTTATCCACAACATCGTGTATGGTTTTGGCAAACCGCTGCTTGAATCAGGGCTGATGCCGAAGAACCTGGAACAGGCTGCTAACCGGTTGACGTTTGATCAGAATGATGGTCGCTGGTTTAATCCTATTAACCTCGGGTTGAAAGTCTTCAATTTCTTCGACCGTAAGAATACAATGAACGAGCCTGAGGGCCGTTCGACCGTCAATCTGGCCATTAAGGGGCAGAAGCCGAAGGGGCACCGACCGGATGCCGGAGCGTGATCCGCAGCTGCATACGCCACAGCGAGTCACGAGCGATAGCGCCTCCAGGGGCAGCGCTGCTGACGCGGGCGTTGACGCACGTATCGAGCAAGCTGTTGCTGAAGCACGCAGTCAGCAGGATTTTATCGATCCTGATTTTTCGGAACTCACGCTGTCGCAAGTCATCGCACGCGGTTTGCGCGCACCGCGCCGGACGTGGTGGCAGTTCTGGCAGGTTCTCCAATCCGACTCTATACCAACAGCGCAAACAGCCTTCATGGGCGAGCACGAAGCGTCCGCACAAGAATCCGCACCTGCTCGCATCGTACAGGCTGATGAAGCACCAGTAACCCCACTTCAAGAGACACAACACGAACAGGATTCCACACCAGAAAAGCCGCGTCATCGCCTGGGACGCGCAGGGTTTGTGCAGCTAGGGCTATATCTGCTGGCTGTGTTGATCGCATGGTGGGGTGTGCGCAGCGTCCATCCAGCAGCCGGGCCAGTCGGGAATATCGATGGCGGACTGGGATACTTCCTGCTGGCGATTGGCGTATGGGTGCTGGCCGAGGCGGTAGGACGCTGGCAGGCGCTGCGCGCATGGTGGGTTCGTAAGGACCGTCGCCAGCGCATCCAGTGGGCGCTGCGGTTGATCCCGCTAGGACTCTTCGTCGTAGGCAGTGTGCTGCTCATCGACACGATGGATGAGCCGGTCGATGACCTGAATCGCATCCTGGGGATGGTTGCGCCCGGCATCCAACTGATCATACTGGCGGGGTTTGTCTGGGGTGGGCTGGAACTGATTCTTGCGCGCTGGCATGGCCAACTATCGAACCGTGTGCTGGCTTCTGATAGCAGAATTGATCGCAGCGATGAATCGGCAGTCAACGGTGCAGAGTCCCGGCGGCGGACCTGGGTAGACTGGCTGCATCCGGTGCGGGTGTTCCTGGTTATATTGGGTCTGTTGCTGAACGTCTCCGTGTGGTTGGGGACTGTCGGTAATCAGTTTGATACGCTCACGTTTTATATGTGGTTGGCGAGTATCGCCGTCTGGGCGCTGGCACTGGCACCGATGACGTGGTGGCGACCTTTGGCGCTGCTGCGCCGCACCTGGGGCGCACTGCGGGCGATCCGCTGGCAGCGGGCGCTGTGGGTAGGGCTGGCGATTATCGGGATTGTGATCGTCGCGGCGGCGTTCCGTCTGCATGACCTGAATGCATTGCCACCAGAGATGACGAGCGACCACGTCGAAAAACTCCTCGATGCGCAGAAGGTAATTGATGGTGCACGGGTAATCTTCTTCGCCAACAATGGCGGGCGCGAATCGCTGCAGATGTATGTGCTGGCGTTTTTTGCGGAGCTGCCCGGGCAGGGTATTAACTTTGATTCATTGAAGCTGCTGGCGGTTGTTGAGGCGCTGATTACGCTGCCGCTGCTCGTCTGGATGAGCGTCGCCATTATGGGGCCAGAGCGTCGCCGTCTTGGTCTGGGTGTTGGGTTGATCCTGGCGCTGCTGGTAGCCGTCAGTTACTGGCATCTGGCTGTGACGCGCCTCGGGCTGCGCATTGTTCTGACCCCGGCGGTCATGGCGTTGGTGATGATCTTCCTGGCGCGGGCGCTGCGCTTCAACCGGCGCGGTGATTACATTCTGGCTGGCCTGACTCTGGGCTTCGGCCTGTATATGTATCAGGCTGTACGCATGATCCCGCTGGTGATCGTGGTCGGCGTGGTGATCGTGATCATACTGCGGGCGCGGACCTGGCGTCAGTTCGGCGTGTATGTGGCGCATCTGGCCGTGCTGGTGGCGATCTCGTTCGTCGTTTTCCTGCCAATGTTCCATTACTCTGTGGAAAATCCTGAGGAATTCTGGCGGCGGACGACAGGTCGGCTGCTTGGTGATGGCGTGGTCGAAGTGCAGAACGCGGATGGTATGGTCACACAGCGCAACGCGACCCTGTCTGATCGGATCGAGGCATTCAATCAGAATGTGCCGCAGCTCATGCGCAATATGGGCAACGTACTGCTGATGTTCCATCATCGCGGGGATGGTGGCTGGATCAACGGCTATCCCGGTCAGCCGGCGCTCGATATCTGGGTCGGGGCGTGGCTGATTGTTGGCCTGGGGGCCTGGGGCGCGCTGATTGTCCGCACAAGAGACCCGGTTTATGTGCTTGTGCCGCTGGCCGCACTGATTATGCTGCTGCCTTCTGCGCTTTCCATTGCTTACCCGAATGAAAACCCCAGCAATACGCGCACCAGCGGCGCACTGCCGCTGATCTTCTTGATGGCGGCCTTGCCAGTGGGCTATGTGGCCCGGTCGCTCATGCGTGCTGGCCCTTATACGGTCGGGCGCGGCGTGGCATTTGGTCTGGTGCTGGTGCTCGCCTGGGGATCGTACAACGCCAATGCTGAGGTCTACACGACGGATTTCCGCCGTACCTATGAGGAATCAACCTTCAATTACAGTGAGGCTGGACAGATTCTGCAAGGGCTGGCGCTGAATGAAGTTGGCTTTGGCAATGCGTTCATGATCGCCAGCCCGCACTGGTGGGATCATCGGGCCGTCGGCCTGGAAGCCGGGATTGAGGGTGTCTGGCCTAATGGTGTTTATGACAACAATCCGGCGGATAGCCTGACGCGCAGCATTGACTATCTACCGCACTTCATGCGCGATGCAGCCGGGCTGGAACCCCGCTTCCGCTTTGACCCTGAGCGCGACATTGCAGTATTCTACGCCGCTACAGATTTGGAAACGGCTGCACAACTGGCGGAATGGTTCCCGGATGGGTTCAGCACATATTATGATAATGACTCACCGCGACGGCGCTTTTATCTTTTCCGCACGACGGCGCTGGGGGTCGATGGTTTCCGGCAGTTTCTGGAAAACAATATCCCGCCGTCATAATGCCAACGCAATGCATACTATCGATTAGGGTGCTGAGAATCGCACTGCATAATCGCAAAGCAAGCTCATAAGCGAAGATCAGAGGACGACGCTTCATATGACGAAGCCAACTCAGCTTGAGAACTCCGCGCAGTTGCGCACATCTGATGCTCGCCAAGGGCCGGGTCGCCTGTTGACTTATGTTCTGCTGGCGCTGGTCGTGCTGATAGGTGGTTATTTCCGGTTCGTCGGTTTGAACTGGGATGACTTCTCAGCGATGCACCCGGATGAGCGATTTCTGACGCTCAATACGCTGCCGCTCATTGGCGGTGCGCTGGAGTTTACGGTCGATAATGAGCGTTTTCCGCCGCAGTCACTGCTGGTCAGCGAGGGAAATCCGGCTGATAACCGACTTGCCCTGCTGGATAATCCAGCGACGCGAATCGGCGTGCTGGAAGACACGCTGGCAGAGGATCTGGCAACCTGGGAGTTCGGCCCGGATCGTGTCGTTGTGTATCTGACGCGTGAGGATGCCCAGCGCGCATTGCAGTCAGGCGTGATAACAGGGTTGATGGTCCCGGAGACAGAAGCCACCGCGTATCTACCGCCTGCAGGTGCCGCTCGCTCGCTAGAAAGCTACTCCTCACAGACCATTCAGTCGCTGCGTTGCCGACATCTGTACCCGAACACAGGCGGCGTCGGTACGTATTTTGATACGCTTTGTTCTCCCTGGAACCCGCACAACAGCGGGGCGGGCTTCTTCGCTTATGGCACGCTGCCGATCCTGATGGCGCACTTCACCGGCGATTTCGTCTGGCAGCAGGACCTCGCAGGCTCGACATTCTTTGACTTCCAGGGCTGGCCGCTGGTCTGGCGATTCTGGTCGGCTTTCTTCGATGTAGGGACCATTCTGGTCGTCTTCTTCACGGCGGCACGGATGCATAATCGCTGGACGGGCCTGATGGCGGCGCTGCTGTACGCTGCGGCACCGTTAGCGATCCAGAAGGCGCACTTCGGCACCGTCAATGCGATTACGGCGTTCTTTGTGGCGCTGGCGCTGTGGGCGGCAGTCGGTGTGCAGGATCGCGGGCGCTGGTGGTACTACGGCGTCTTCGGCTTCGCCTTTGGGGCGGCAATGGCCGGACGCATCAATATACTGCCGCTGGCGGGTGTGGTGGTGCTGGCTGCACTGGTCCACTGCTGGCCCGCGCTCAACCTGACAGATGATCGATCACCGGCACAACGGCGACGATTGCTGCTGCACAGTGCGCTTGGGCTGATCTTCGCTGGTATCGCGTCGGTGGTCGTCTTCCGCGTGACGAACCCTCACGCATTTATGGGGCCGGGCTTACTTACGTTCAGCATCAATCCGCGCTGGCTGGCTGATATGGCTAGTGCGAGTTACGGCGTGAGCGGGCAGATGGATGCGGCCCCGAACTGGCAGTGGGTCGGCCGGGCGTCGTATTTCTATCCGCTCAAGGATATGGTGCTGTGGGGCATGGGCATTGCGATGGGGGCGATGGCCTGGTTTGGCTTTGGCTGGTCGGGCTTCCGACTTCTGAGGGGCGTGCCCGCAGCAGTGCGCAATATTCTGCCGTTTGTGTGGGTGCTGGTCTATTTCGCCTGGATCGGGCGGCTGTGGGTGATGACCATGCGCTACTATCTGCCGCTGTACAGCGCATTGGCGATTCTGGCGGCGTGGGCTTTGTATGAGCTGTGGCGACAATCGCGCAGTCGCGATCTGCCGCTGCTGCGAGGCGTGCTCATCGCGTTCGGCGTCGTACTGGCGCTCATCCCGGGTTACTATCTGAGCAGTGGCCACCCGCTGACCTTTACGGCGGTCTTTGCTGCCGTGGTGGCCGCGGTGCTGCTCGTGGTTGCAGTGCTGCCGGGCATCCCGCGATGGCGCGCTCGGACGCTTACGGCGTTTGTGCTGGGCTTCACGGTGCTGTGGGGCCTGATGTTTACCAGCATCTATCGCCAGCAGTTGACGCGGGTGCAGGGTGCGCTCTGGTTGTGGGAGAACGTCAGCGGGGACTTCTCGATGCAGATCGAAGGCGCGCCAGAGGGCACGCCGCTGATCAACATTGCGCTGCCTAATGCGCGGCCAGAATCGAGTGATGATCCTGAAGCACTGCTCACCGCCGCAACACGTCTGACGCCGCTGACACCACAGTTTGTAGAGTTCGTGGCACCGGCGAGTGGTACTGTAACGCACATCTATGCGCCACATCTGGGTGACCCGCTGGATACACCAGAGCCTGAGGTGCTCAATATCAGCATTGCCCGCCCCGGTGCCGAAGTGCCGCTGGCTGTTGCAACGCTCTCGCAGAATTTGCCGCGCGAAAGTCACATCCTGGGCGAGAGCTACCGGATCCCACTGACACCACAGTTGCAGGTCACAGAGGGCGAAACGTACCAGCTCAAGGTGGAATCGACCGCCGGGACGATTATGGTGGCCGGGTCGGTCGTCGTGACGGAAAGCCCCTGGGACGACCGGCTGACTGAGATCAAGGTCTGTACGTTGCCGCCGGGTGTTTCGCTCGTGGATAACCCGCCGTCGGGGCTGCTCGGCTATGATGACTGTCGCCAGCGGGAAACCTGGCGTGGGCTGCTGCAATCCTACGATGCGGATCTGTCGTATCCGATTGATGAGCCTATCAAACGTGATCTGCTGCTGAACGCGCTGGAAGTGGGCGATTACATCGCCATCAGCAGCAACCGTTTTTATGACACGGTCACTCGCAACCGGCTGCGCTGGCCGATGACCAGCCGCTACTACGAAGCGCTGTTCGGTGGTGAACTTGGCTTTGATCTGGTGCAAGTACGTCATGCCGGGTTTGAACTGGGACCGCTGAGTGTTTCTGACCAGCATTTGCCGATTTACGAATCGCCGCAGTGGCTCAACGAGCTGGAGGCCGACGAAGCATTCCACGTCTATGATCATCAGGCCGTGTTCGTCTTCAAAAAGCGGGCTGATTATGATCACAACCGGGCGCGTCTGATCCTTTCAGAAGTGCCACTGACGCGACCAGAAATGACGCATCTGGAAGCAGGTGAGAGCGGCGCGGCAATTGCCAACGTCGCTTACTGGACGTCCCTTCAGGCGGATGAAGCGCCGAATGCGCTCATGATGACGCCGGAAGACCGCGTGCTGAACCGTGTCGGCGGCACCTGGTCGGAGCGGTTCGACAGTGACAGTCTGCTCAATACGAATCAGATCGCCGGTGCCGTAGTCTGGTGGGGCGTGATTATGCTGTTCGGCTTTCTGGCGTGGCCGCTGCTATTTTTCGCGTTCCCGCGTATGGCGGATCGGGGCTACGGTTTCGCTAAGCTGACCGGGCTGTTGTTGGTCGCGTGGGCTGCATGGGTTGGCGGGACGTTACATCTGACGACGTGGTCGCAGATGGGCATTCTGCTGCTGCTGGTGCTGATGGGTGCGCTCAGCACGATGATTGTCTGGCGGCAGCGTCAGACAATAGGCGCGTATCTGAGAGCCAACTGGCGGCGATTGCTGACCATCGAAGTGCTGACGCTGGTGCTGTTTGTGGCATTCATTGGCGTGCGTCTGACTAACCCGGACCTGTGGCACTTCAGCAAGGGCGGCGAGAAGCCGATGGACTTCGCGTATTTCAACGCGGTGCTACGGACGACAGTCTTCCCGGCGTATGATCCGTGGTTCGCGGGCGGGACGATCAACTACTACTACTTTGGCTTTGTGCTGGTCGGGTCGCCGGTGCTGCTGCTCAAGATGGTGCCTGCGTTCGCCTATAACCTGATTATTCCGACATTATTCGCACTGACGGGTATGGGCGCTTTCTCGGTGGCGTTCAATATTGTGGCGGCGTGGCGCGAGCGTAGTGGTGGCGGCCAGCAGCCCGCACATCGCCTGGGGAGTCCCTGGGTGGCTGGCATTGCGGCGCTGGTGCTGGCCGTGGTCGTTGGCAATCTCGATACGATCCGCGTTCTTGGTATGGAACTGGCACGGATTGGCGGCTATGACATGCCTACCAGTCTCGAGCAGTCGCTGCGTGATGAATACAACGAGCAGTTCGCCATAACTGATCCGAGTGGATTTGTCATTCTGCCGCCAGAACGCGAACAGGAGCTGAGTGCCCGGTTGAGCAACCTGACCGTGTTTGACCGTATCGGCTATGAGATAGGTCATGCGGCAGACCTGTTGGGCAGCGTGGTACGCGGCGCGCAGATGACCCTCTCAGGTCAGCCGGTGTGGATACGTGGGGATCGCTGGTACTGGGGGCCGTCGCGTGTTTTACAGGAGCCGCCAGTATCGAGCGGTAATGCCATCACGGAAATGCCGTACTTCACCTTCCTGTATGGTGATCTGCACGCCCATATGATCAACCTGCCTGTGATCCTTTTCGCGTTGCTGTTTGTCTTCAATGAGGTGGTATCTGCCAGCGAAGACCGGCGACGAGCAGTCGCACGGGTACTGGCGGTCTTCCTGGGGGCGCTGGCTATCGGCCTGATGACGGCGATCAATACCTGGGATTGGCCCTCGTTTATGATTTTCGGCGTGATTGGGCTGGGGTATGCGTGGTGGCTGCGCTGGCGCACGCTCAGTCTGCCGGCGCTGGCGGAGATGTTGTTGTACGTCGGCGGCTTCATCGTGATTGCGTATGCGGTCGCGCTGCCGCACACGAGCTACTACGCTGCAACATATCAGAGTGTTGAGCTGTATCAGGATCACAAGACGCCGCTGTGGGCGTACTTCGACATTCATGGGTTGTTCCTGTTTCTGATCGTGTCACTGCTTGCCTGGGAGACGGGACGCTGGTTGCGCTCGGTGAAGGTGAAGGCGCTGCGTGGTCAGGGACACTGGCTGAGCCTGGGCGCACTGATTGCAGGGCTGGTGACGGTGCTGACCATCGCGGCAGCGCTGGTGGAGTACCAGGTAGCACTGTTTGTGGTGCCGCTCATCCTGTGGATTGTGCCGCTGTTCTTCCGGCCGGATCAATCGCCTGTTTTGCAGTACGTTTTGGTAATGATAGGGTTCGGGCTGGCGCTGACGCTTGGCGTGGAGATCGTCACCATAAGCGGCGACATCGGACGCCAGAATACGGTCTTTAAGTTCTATATGCAGGTCTGGCTGCTGTTCAGTGTGGCGGGGGGTGCAGCCTTCGCGTGGCTGCTGGCGAGCAGTGATCACTGGATGCCGCGTTTGCGGGCGCTGTGGTTCACTCCGCTGATCGTCATGTTCGTCATCGCGGCGCTGTTCCCGATCCTGGGGACGCGCGCTCGTGCGCTGGATCGCTACCAGCCGTCGAGTGGGCTGGTGCATGATCCCGTCATGCCAGGAGAGACGATCGAGTCACTGGCTGATCAGTACAATGTAACATCCGCATGGCTGCGCGCCATCAATGGGCTGAATGCCGACGGTCAGCCGCAGCCTGATCAGGCGCTGACGGTGGTCCCCGTCGGGGAGGAAACGGACCCGGTCACGACGCTGGATGGGCTTGCCTATATGCGCTACGCCGTTCATGCGCCGTTTGATACGATCAATACCCTCATCGCGCTGGAGCACGATTACAACATCATCCGGTGGCTGCAGGAGAACGTCGAGGGGTCGCCTGTCATTATGGAAGGTCGATCACCCGCGAGTGAATACCGCTGGACGAGCCGCATCGCTATCAATACTGGCCTGCCAAGTGTTCTCGGCTGGCGCTTTCATCAGACACAGCAGCGCACGTTTGATCCGCTGCCGAGTATGGTGGTCCAGCGCGAAGACAATGTGAAGTACTTCTACAATACGACTGACATCGCCGGGGCAGTGCGCATCCTGCGGCATTATGACGTGCGCTATGTCATCGTCAGCGGGTTCGAGCGCGTCTGGACTTCGCCAGAGGGATTAGCGAAGTTCGATCTGATGACGGAGATGGGCCTGCTTGAACTGGTCTACACAGATGGCGTTGGCCGGGTGTACGAAATCCAACATGATGAACTGGACGACTTCGTGCTGACGCACCTGGCCTTTGGCGAGGCAATTCGTCAGGCACCGGCCACCACTGAGGCGGCTGAGCGGCTCGTCACACGGGCTGCTGAGGCGCTGGCTCGCTACGATTACCCGTATCTGGCGGTACGCCCGGCGGATTCCGCCACGGCACGCCCGGAACTGCTTTTCTATCTGGAGCGTCTTGTCGAACGCGGCGATCTGGCGCTGTGGGAGCAGTTGATACCTGCTGTACCTGCTGACGCCGCGCAAGATGTGCGCCTTAGTGCGGAGAACGACCGTCTGGTCGTGTATCAGATACAAGCAGGCAGCAGGACGACGGATTGAGGTCATTGGGTATGGATCTGGTGCTGGATTGGTTTTTGCGCGAGGGCGGGGTCTTCATCAGTTGGGGCCTGCTGGTGACAATCGCTGGCTGGACGGTGATGCCGCTGTGCTGGCGCTTGCTGGGTGGCCTGCCGGATCGCGGCTACACGCTCTCCAAGCCGCTCGGTATGCTGCTGATTGGCTTCGTGTATTGGCTGCTGGTCAGCCTGGGCTTACTGGATAACAGCGTAGGCAGCATTCTGCTGGCCTGGGGTCTGACGCTGATCATATCCCTGGTGGCGCTGGCGCGGCTGCCCTTCGCCATCCCGGATTGGCGCACTTACTGGCGAGAGAATCGCACGATTATCCTGGCTTCAGAAGCGCTGTTCTTTGTGCTGTTCCTGAGCTGGCTGATTTATCGCGCTCACTATCCCGATACCTTCACGACTGAAAAGCCGATGGAACTGGCGTTCATCAGCGGTATCATGCGCAGCGATACGTTCCCGCCCAACGATTCCTGGCTGAGCGGCTTCGCCATCAGTTACTACTACTTCGGCTATCTGATGACGGCGATGCTGGCCCTGCTGAGCGGAGTCAGCAGCAGTGTGGCGTTCAGCGCGATGCTGGCGTTATTGTTTGCGCTTGCCGGGGTGCTGGCCTTCGGCGTCGTCGCCAACATGGTGCGGGCGCGTCAGGTGCAGGTCGCGCATGAGATACCAGAGCGCAGGCCGTCCCGGTGGCATGGGATGGCCGCGGGTCTGCTGGCGACGTTCTTTGTGGTGCTGATGGGCAACTTCCAACTGCCGCTTATCGAGATGCCATTTCAGATGCGGGCAGCCAGCCCGGAGTATCTGAATTTCTGGGCACAGCCAGAGCGTTCTCAGAATGCTCTGGATACTTTCGGCTATTCGATGGACCCTGACCCAGATCGTCTGACGGATGTCAGCCAGTGGAACTACTGGTGGTGGTTTCGTGGCGCGCGCGTCCTGGCCGATTTTGACCTTGAGGGCAACATAGCGGGTGAGCCAATCAGCGAGTTTCCGGCGTTCAGCTTCGTGCTGGGGGACGTTCATCCGCATGTGCTGTCGCTGCCCTTTGTTATGATGACGCTTGGCCTGGGCTTGAACTTGCTCATGGCCGGGCGCTCGCCAGGGCGATATGATCTGCTTTTGCTCGGCCTCGTTGTGGGTGGTCTGATCTTCCTGAATACGTGGGACGGCCCGATCTACCTGGCGGCACTGGTAGGCGTGGAGGCGCTGCGACGTGTGATCCAGAATGAGGGGCGGTTGCATGCGGGTGACTGGTTATCACTGATCGTGTTTGGCGCAATACTGGCACTCATTGCCCTTATCGCGTATCTGCCGTTTTTCATTGGCTTCAGATCCCAGGCGGCGGGGCTGCTGCCTAACCTGATTCAGCCCACGTACTTCCCGCAGTTGTTTATCATGATGGGGCCGGTGCTGCTGCTTGCCGGGGCATTCACAGTGCTGGAAGTCTGGCGCGGCAGTCGTGCTGGTCGGATGAACTGGAGCCTGGGCATCCAGGCGGCACTCGGGGCGCTGGGCCTACTGATCCTGCTCATGCTAGTGCTGACTTTTATCAGCGCGTTGGTGCCTGAGCTGGCCGCACGGGTGCAGGGCTTCGTCAACCAGTATGGCGGTTGGGGGGGCGCGCTGCCGCTCTTCCTGGGGCGGCGTCTGGCGCACGGTCTGACGACGGTCGTCATGCTGCTGCTGATCCTGGCGGTGGTGGGGCGTCTGTTTGCACGACCTGCGCCGAAGCGCACTGATGAGCAACCTGTGATCACGTATCCAGCGGCGACGGGTTTCGCGTTGCTGCTGGTTGGCATTGGCGCGTCATTGATTCTGGTGCCGGAGTATATCTATCTGCGCGATGTGTTCGTCTCTCGCATCAATACAATCTTCAAATTCTACTATCAGGCCTGGGTAGTTCTCGGCCTCGCCAGCGCCTATGGTGCCTATACGCTGCTCAGTGATGTGCGACTGGTGCGCCCGGCGTTCCCGCTGCGTTTTAGCTATGGTGTGCTGCTGATCGTCATCATCGGTATGGGGTCGCTGTATCCGATTATGGCGAGCTACAGCCGCGCCTACGTCGAAAGCGGGGGTCGCACGCTTTCGATTGATGGTGGGCAGCTGAATCTATCCTCCGAGGGCTATGCGATGGTACAGTGCCTGGCCGATCTCGTTGAAGGCGACGATGCTGTCGTCGCAGAGGCATCACGTCATCAGTATCGCGCCAACTATGGCCGCGTCGGGACGATTACCGGTATTCCCATTGTGCTGGGCTGGCCCGGGCACCAGAATCAGTGGCGCGGCGCGACGTATCCGGAGACGGTGGGCAGCCGGCAGGAAGACCTGACACGACTCTACACGGATAATCGCTGGGAGAGCGCTCAGGAGATCATTGACCGCTACGGCATCGACTATGTTGTTCTCGGCAGTACGGAGCGTCAGGAGTACGAGTTCGTGGCGGAAGACAAGTTCATGGAGAACGGCCAGCTTGTCTGTGAGTTTGGTACAGAGCGTGTGTATCGCGTAGCCCCGACCCGAGATTGATCAGATTGCCAGTGAGGAATCCGGGCGTTCTCGTGTATAAACAGTGAGCCACCGGCCCAGATAGGACAGAGATCAGCATCATGCAGGCAGTGAAAACGACTTCACCTACCGTATCGGCTGCGCCTGGCGAGGGCGTCCGCTTGACGGTCTCCGTTGAGCTGCTGGCCATCCTGCTCGTGATTGGGCTGGCGCTGCTGCTGCGTCTGGCGGAGCTGGACAGCGTCCCCATGAACACGTATGAGGCCGCACGAAGTCTGGGGGCGGTCCAGGCTGTGCTGCCGGATACGCCGGGAGACGTCAATGCGCCCGCTAGTCCGCTCCTGTTCTTCTTGCAGACGATGGCGTTCAGCGTGTTTGGCGTTAACGAATTCAGCGCACGGCTGGGCAGCGTCATCGGTGGCATTGTGTTGCTGCTGATGCCGTACTGGTTGCGTCCCCTGATCGGGCGTGATCGGGCATTTATCTGGATGCTGCTGCTGGTGACATCGCCGGTTGTCTTTGCGACGTCACGCATGGCTGACGCGCTCATCTGGACTGTGGTGTTCGCGCTGCTGCTCGTCGGATTGGTGTATCGCGCCTGGATGATACGCTCAACGGGTTGGGCTATAGCTGCGGTTGTTGTGCTCACGCTGCTGATCTTACTGTCGCATCCGGGCGGCGTCGTGCTGGCGCTGGTCCTGGCGGTTGCGGGTGTACTGACTGTGTATCTCACCGCGTGGAACGCTGCGGATGAACTCGACGAGCCGGGCGATGCGGTTCTGGCGCAGGTGCGCGGCTGGCTGCTGTCTCTGCCGTGGCTGACTGGACTGGGTATTAGTCTGCTGATTGTCTTCTCAATGGCGACGTTGTTTATGCTGTATCCAGCGGGCGGCGCCCATGTCGGGCACCTGGTCGGCGCGGCACTGGCCGGGCTGGCGATGCCCTCGGACGCAGGTCTGCCATGGGGAGCGGGGCTGGTCGGCCTGGTCGTTCATGAGCTGCTGCTTATTATCCTTGCCCTGGTAGCTGCGTGGAATCTGTTCCGTCAGCGGCGCATGAACGCGGTGCGGCGCTTCTGGCTGGCCTGGGCCGGGCTGGGTGCGCTCGTACTGCTGGTCTATCGTGGGGCGACACCTGCGTATGCGATCTGGGTGGTTGTGCCGTTGGCGGCGCTTGCGAGTGACCTCGTCGCCGGGCTGTTCGTTAATCGGCCAGTGGCGCTGTTCTGGCGCGACGAACTCATCAGTCCCCAGGATTCTGCTGTGCGCTATGCCTGGGTGAAATGGGTGATCGGGCTATTGGTGGTCAGTCTGCTGATTGTGATGGGCGTCCATCTTCAGGAGGTGGCGCGTGGCTTTGTGCGCTTCCCACCGGATGCCAGCGCGCTTGGTCTGCTGCTGAACGATCCATCGCTGGTCACGGTGCGTTACAGCCTGATCTGGCTAGTGATGCTGATCCTCATTGCCTTTGTCGGCCTGATGCTGATCGCCAGCATTTGGGGCAATCGAACGACGCTTCAGGGGCTGGGGCTGGGTGTCGTGTTCTTCCTGCTGGGGAATGGAATCGGTGGCGGCTGGAACATCGCCGTGATCAATGCGACTAACCCGGCAGAATACTGGTACGCCACAGTGACATCGCCGGATGCCTATCTGCTGCGTGAGACGCTGTTTGAAGTTTCTCAGCGCGATACGGCGGGCTTCCCGGAGATTGCCATCACGGTTGTTGAAGATGATCGGCAGATACAGTCGGAGGCTCTGGTTGGCTGGTTACTGCGCAATTACACCGATTCAGTGTACGTCAACGCGATCGAAGAAGCACGCCAACAGGAGATTATCCTGATGCCGGAGCCGGCGACAGAATCGCCTGATCTGGGCGGTGACTATGTCGGTCAAGCGTTTACATTAGGGCGGCCGATGACCGCGAACAGCGTGTCACTCCTCGACCTTATCGCCTGGTGGGGCCAGCGTCAAATACGCCCGGTCGATGTGAGATGGGACGTTGCCGTACTGTGGCTGCGCCAGGATGTGTATGATGCGGTGCCTGTTCAGGATCGCGTGAATGCGGGGCTGCGCTGAGGTGCTTGTTAATTTGTGCGGCCCCTTGAGGTGAATGAATGTCGGACGAATTGCGCCACGCGAATCAGAACATGCCAGAACCACGCGATGCAGAGATCATCGCTCGTTGTTTGCGTGGCGATCAACAGGGGTATGCGCTGCTGTACAGCCGGTATGCGGACGGCTTGTATCGGCTGGCGGCGTCGCTGGTGCCGACTGTCGAAGATGCGGAAGACGTGGTGCAGGAATCATTTGTGTATGCTTTCCGCAACCTGGCCCGTTACGATGCAGAACGCTCCGCATTCAAGAGCTGGCTGTATATGATTGCAGTCAGCCGCTGTCGAAATGTGTACCGCCGCAAGCAGTTCACGCTGGTTGACCCGTCTGCGCTGCTGCATCTGAATATCCCCGCACCGGATTCAGAGACGCCAGAAGCCATGCTGGCGCAGCGCAGCGCGCGCGATTCGATCCAGAAGGCGCTGCAGTCGCTGTCACCAGCGCTGCGGGAAGCACTCGTGCTGCGCTACGGTCATGGGCTGACGTATCGAGAAATGGCCGATGTGCTCGGCTGCCCGCAGAAGACAGCCGAGAGCCGGGTTCGTCTGGCACATAATCGGCTGCGGAATGTAATGCAGGGGCAGGGGCGGGCACTGCTCGAAGAGTTGGTGCAGTTGGGATAGGGACACACCTGGGAAACAGGATGAAAGTCGAGAAGACATGTTCGGGTTAACCTGTCGCTATGTCAGAGCGCATCTGAGCGCCTTCGTCCAGGGCGAGGCGAGCCTGAAGGCGCGTCGTGTCATCGGGCGACATCTGGATCAATGTCCAAGCTGCGAGGCAGAATATCGCCGTCAGCGGCAGACCGTCATGGAACTGCGGCGCGAGCTGCCGCGTATTGGTGCGCCGAACCCCGGCCAGCTCGACGCGATCTGGCTGAGCATTCAGCGTGAACTGGCACCCGCGCCATCCCGGCCGGGGATAGTGGTTGGCGGAGTCTCGAGCTGGCGGTATGCACTGATGGGCCTGACGATGAGCCTGCTGCTGGTACTGCCACTGCTGACAGTTGAGCAGACCGCACGTGCGGCGGTGCCCTCGCAGCCTGCGCCGCCGGAGGTCCGGGTGGTGGGCGAGCATGTCGTCACGCCACACGGCATCGGATCGCCGATGCACGCAGCGGCAACGGCGGTGGTGCTCGTCACCGATACGGCCTGGCGTCCGACACCGGCACCTGACCTGGTACATCATGCGCCGCCAGAACCGACTCTGGCGCAATCACGTCGATCGTGAAAACCGAGTGACGCGTAACGGCAAGTGATAGAGCGTAGAGAGCAATAGCGTGCGTTTATCATGACACGCGCTGAAAAGCGACAGTATATCGAGGACGACTGAGGAACAATGGCCATACAACAAACTTCTTCAGAAGCGGCAGGTGGGCTGGTAAGCTGGCTTGGGCGTCACGTCACGCTGAACTGGGTTTTCCTGGTCTTTGTGGCGATCTTCGTGCTGGCAGTGTTCACACGTTTCCACATTCTGGGCGAGCGCGTGATGAGCCATGACGAAAGCCTGCACACGCGCTTCTCGTACAACCTGTATGCTGAAGGCGATTTTCGCCATACGCCACTGATGCACGGGCCGATTTTGTTCCATGCGACGGCTTTCAGCTATGCGATTTTCGGCGCGAATGATTTTTCGGCGCGCATTTATACGGCGGTTCTGGGCGTGCTGATGGTCATGTCGCCGCTGCTGTTCCGGCGGTGGCTGGGGCGGTGGGGGACGATACTGGCGAGCGTGATGCTGCTCATATCGCCATTGATCCTGTATTACAACCGCTATATTCGCCACGACACGCCATCGATGCTGTTCGCTATCCTGATGATATGGGGCATCATGATGTATCTGGCTGGGCCGGAGAATCAGCGACGGCGGGCGCACTGGTTATATGTGATTGCAGCCTCGATGGTCCTCAATCTGGGATCAAAAGAGACAGCGTTTATTTATATCGCGGTCTTCGGCGTATTTCTTGCGCTGTACTGGTTCGTTCGGTTGGCACAGCATTTCTGGAAGATACCGGGCAAGGTGGTCTTCCAGTTCCTGATATTGGGGATTTTGCTGGCGGGGGTCCTGTCTCTGGGCATGTATATCATCCTGGATATCATCCAGTTTGATCTGTTGCCCAATGAAAGCTCCGTCACGTTTGGCATGTTGTCGTCGCAGTATCAGACGATTTACTTCGTCTGGACGTTTGCAGCGATTGCGGTCGTGATGACGGTCGTACTGGGGACGTTGTTCTGGGCATACTGGCGTGATCTGCAGCGCGTGCGCTGGCTGGAAGTCCTCGCTTTGATTGGTATTACGCTGGCTGTCTGTTTTGCGCTGGTCGTCCTGGAAGAAGTGAGCCACACAACCCCGACCAGTGATCAGCCGGTAGCGCCAGTTGTGCCGGGACAAGAAGGCGAACTGTCGACAGGGCCGACTTCGCTGCGCTGGACGCCGATGATTGGCGTCTGGGCGATTTCGGGTGCGGCGCTTATCTTCCTGCTGGTGACACGCCGCCGACGTACAGATGCGGATGGCGACGGTACTTCCGACAAGCCGAAGATCGGCGAGGGGTTCTGGACGACGATGGATCGCTTCCCGGAAGTGGACGTGATGGTCGTTATCTTCACGTTGATTTTGCCGTGGGCGACGGCGTTCGTGCCGTATTTCATGGGGGGGACCGAAGCAGATTACGCGGCTCTGGCGAATAATCTGCCGACTCCGCTGTACAACATCATCTTCGCGATTGCTGAGGTGACGACGCCGCAGCATGTTGGCCAGTTCGTCGTCAATGTGATGGCGTTCATACCGCTTGTCGCTGTGGCGGTAGTGCTGGGCCTGATGTGGAACTGGCGGCGCTGGCTGGTCGCGGCGGCGATCTTCCATGCGATCTTCGTCTTCTTCTTCACGACGGTTTTCACGAATATGGCCGGGCTGGCGACGGGTATGATCTACAGCCTGGGATACTGGCTGGAGCAGCAGGGCGTCCGGCGTGGTAGCCAGCCGCAGTATTACTATCTGCTGGTCGTCATGCCGGTCTATGAGTTTCTGCCGGTGATCGGCAGTGTGCTGGCGATGCTGGCCGGGCTGATCATGTTCTGGCGTCGTCGTCGATCCGATAAGCTCACTGATGAAGAAATCAGTGCGAGACGCGCGCAGCTCATCACGCTCAGCGACGAAGATCAGGCCGCTGAAGCCGAAAGCAACAAGGAGCGCATCCTGGCGTTGCAGGAAGCACGGGCAGAACGAAATCGGTTGAAGGAACCGTCGTTCCTGCTGTTTATGTCGTGGCTGGGCGTGCTGAATCTGGTCGGTTACAGCCTTGCCGGTGAGAAAATGCCGTGGCTCGGCACGCATCTCACGCTGCCGCTGATCTTCCTGACAGCGTGGTATTTTGGTCGGACTATCGATCGTATTGATCTGCGACAGTTCCGTCTGCGGGGCTGGCTGCTGCTGTTCTTGCTGCCCTTGCTGCTGGTTGCTGCGGCTCAGGCGGTTGGCATGCTGGTCGTGGGGCGTGGGCCCTTCGGTGGATTGTCGCAGCCTCAGCTTCAGCAGACGTACAGCTGGCTGGCAGCGGTAGCTGTCAGTGGCGCGGCGCTATGGGGCGTGGCTCGGCTGGCGCGTGCTGCCGGATGGTCGCAGGTGCGTCAACTGATGGCTGTGGCCGTATTCGGTCTGCTGGCGTTAATTACATTTCGCTCGAGTTGGATGGCGTCGTTCATACGTTACGATGAGGCGACCGAGTACCTCGTGTATGCCCATAGTGCGCCTGCGGTCAAGTGGGTGCTGGAGGACATTCGCGAGCTGAGCCTGCGGACTACAGGCGGGATGGATCTACGTTTCGCGTATGATGACAGCGTCTCCTGGCCGTACAGCTGGTACTTCCGCGATTTCACCAATGCGGTGTTTATTGGGGGCAATCCAACGCTGCAGAACCTGGATAATGCGGCGGTCGTTGTCGTTGGTGATGATAAGCTGCCTGTGGTGGAGCCGCTGCTCGAAGACCGGTATCAGCGCTTCCGGTACATTCGTATGTGGTGGCCGATGCAGGACTACTTCTATCTGACGCCAGAGCGCGTGTTCAATACGTTTGATTTCAGTCCGGGGAACTGGCAGGCAGCTCGCATTCGCGAGGGGCTGTTCGACATCTGGTGGTATCGAGATTACAGTACCTATGGTCAGGCGGTGGACAAGGTCTACGATCTGACAAGCTGGCCTGTTTCTGACATTATGTACGTGTATGTTCGCAAAGACTACGCTGCCCAAATCTGGGAGTATGGCGTTGGAGATGGCAGCGTTGAGAATCCGCTGGATGAGATCGCGCAGAACGTGTGTAACGCCAACTGGGTCTCACTGGAAGCGGTATCTGAGTTCAATGTGCCAGCAGGGTTACAGCGTCCGCTGGGCCTCGATATTGGGCCGGACGGCTCGCTGTACGTCGCTGAGGAGTTCGGGCATCGTATCAGCGTGTTTGCGCCGGATGGAAGCCTGATCGAGACAATTGGTCAGCCGGTGGGCGGACAGGCTGATGAGCCGATCCTGACGCGGCCTAACAGCGTGCGCGTGCTGCCAGATGGTCGCCTGCTGGTCGTTGACACCTGGGATTATGGGCTTGATCTGTTGTCACCGACGGGTGAAGTGCTGATCGAGTGGGGTCAGCCTGGGGAGTATGGCTTCGCGGCGGAGACCGTGCCGACCGATGGCTTATGGGGGCCGCGTGATGCTGCGGTTGATCCGGTGACGGGGCGCGTATACGTCTCTGACACGGGGAACAAGCGCGTGCGCGTTTATACCCTGGAGGAGGGCATGGCATCCTTCGCCCAGGATATTGCCGATGGAGGCAGCGCACCCGGCCAACTGGACGAACCGAGCGGTCTGGCACTGCATCCAGACGGGCGTCTGTTTGTGGCTGATACGTGGAATCGTCGTATCTCTGTGTTCAATGCGGCAGATGGCTCGTATCTGACGACCTATCCGGTGCGGGGCTGGTATCAGGAACTGGGTAATCGTCCTTATGTCGCGGTTGATCCTGATCGCGAGCTGCTCTATGTCACGGACCCGGATGCTGGCCGCATACTGGTATATTCCACTGATGGTGAGTGTCTGGGCAGTTTCGGTACACTCGCAGGCGAAGTGCCGATGCCGAATCAGTTCGGGATTGCTGGTGGTGTAACGGTCGACAGTGAAGGTTATGTCTATGTCAGTGATCCGCAGTTGGGGCGCGTGCTCAAGTTCGAGTCGTTTGACGCTTACCGTCCAATTGCTGCGCCGGAGGACACGCTGTCGGAGGGTGATTCTGGTGAGTCAGGAGGCGGAGAAGGCGATTTGTCGGTAGGTGATGAACTGGACGCTGAGGCCGGTGACGACGATGCGCCACCCTCTGAATAATGCGCCCTGAGGCGAATCGCAAGACGGCCCGTTATCTTGACACTCATGGTAACGACATGTTAAAATCTATTGCATAATATCGTCCGGAAAAAGTGGGTTCACCCCACTTTTTCTTTTGTCCTGCCATAACTTGTTCGTAGAGCGTTCAAGAAGGGTGAGGAGAGGCTCTGTCAGGGAGCAAGCAATGATTAACGAATTACAATCCGCATTTAAGGAAATTGCCGAACTGCGCGCATTGCCTCAGGAAGTCGTCCTGGAAGCGCTTCAGAGCGCTCTGGTATCGGCGTATCGCCGTGACGCCAGCGCTAGCTCCGCACAGGCGGTCGAGGCCCGTGTGGATCCCACGACTGGACGGGCGCGCATCTTCGTTGAAAAAGAAGTCGTGGAACACATTGAGTTCCCCAAGACAGAAGTCACACTCGAGGACGCACGCTACTATAACCCCGAAGCACAGATCGGGGATACCGTTATGGTTCAGGTCGAGAATACGACCAAGAAATTCGGTCGTATCGCGGCGCAGACGGCCAAGCAGGTCATTCTGCAGAAGATCCGCGAAGCGGAACGTAAAGCGCTGTATGATGAATTTGTCACGCGCCAGGGTGACCTGGTCACGGGGACGGTGCAGAGCGTCAACCACAATCGCGTGACGCTCAGCCTGGGGCGTGCGGAGGCAGACCTGCCGCGCTCGCAGCAGATCCCTGGTGAGCGCTACAAGCCGCATGACAAGCTGCGTGTTTACCTCTACGAAGTCAACGAAAGTACACGCGGGCCGCAGATTATCGTCTCGCGTAGTCATCGCAACATGCTTCGCCGCTTGCTCGAATACGAAGTCCCTGAAATCTACAACGGTCAGGTCGAGATCAAGAGCATTGCTCGTGAAGCGGGGTATCGCTCTAAAGTGGCTGTTGCCGCGCTGCAGGAAGGTATCGACCCGGTTGGTGCGTGTGTCGGTATGCGCGGTATTCGCATCCAGAATATCGTGAAGGAACTTCACGAAGAGAAGATCGACGTGATTGAGTGGAGCGCGGACGCAGAAGTCTTCATTGCGAAGGCGCTCAGCCCTGCACGTGTGACAGGCGTCTACCTGGAAGAGGACCCCTACGAGGGGCGGACAGCGGTCGTGCTGGTACCTGAAGATCAGCTCTCACTGGCGATTGGTCGTGAAGGGCAGAATGCACGACTGGCCGCCAAGCTGACTGGCTGGCGAATCGACATCAAGAGCGTGGCCGAAACGGTCGAAAGTGCGCTTGAAAACCTTGATCTGCCACCGCTGGATGAATTGGCTGTTAAGCATGCTCGCCTGATCGAAGAGGTCCGGGGCGTCATGGCCAAGCGCGCTCAGAAGCTGACGGTTACTCAGGAAGAGTTCACCCTGATGGGCCGCTTTGCCGATCTGGTTGAGCTGCGCTTGCTGCAGCAGCGTGAAGATCTGCGTCAGGAAGAGCAGGAACGCCTTGGCTCGATCAAAGAAACACTGCCTGAGGCGTTGTTCCAACTGCCGCTGGATGTCCTCGCATTGGACGAGGATACGCTGGCTGCGTTGGAGCCCCTGGGTAATGTTGGAGAAGTGATGCTGGCGACCCTCGCTGATGAGGAACGTCTGCAGGCGCTGGTGGCTGACCTCGAAGGCTCGCCTTTGGAGGATATTCAATCAGCACTTGATGTGCTAGTGGAATCCGACATGGACTTCGACGCGCTCCTTGCTGAGATTCACGAAACGGAAGAGCCACAAGCTGTTGCACAAGTCGTTGACGAAGCGATTGCCGAGCCCGAAATTGAAGCAATCGCTGCGGAAGTTGAAGCACCCGCTGCTGAAGTCGAAGCTGAGGCTGAGGCTGAGGCTGAAGCTGAGGCTGAAGCTGAGGCCGAAGTTGAGGTTGAGGCTGAAGCAGAGTACGAGTTGGAGGAGGATGAGGAGGAAGAAGAACCTGTACTCCTCGATGCCTTTGGTGGCCGGTTGATTGAAGAGGCTGAAGAAGAGGAAGAGGAGGAGGAAGCGGCTGAAGTCGCTGCCGAATCTGAAGCTGCTGGAGAGATAGACTTCGAGCAGATGCTTGTCGATTACGACCTGGATGACTCTGACGAACTGTTCGATGACAGCGGCAAATCCAAGAAGAAGAAGGGCAAGGGTAAGCGTCGTCAGCTCGTCTTTGATGAAGACAGCGGTGAAGTTGTCGCCAAGCGGCGTCGCAAGACGAATCGCAAGCGCAACGCCTGGGATGACGTAGAATTCTAGACCGTTATTGCCACCTGAACTAATGTCGCTTCAGGTTGTGACGTGTAGTACGCTCTAGGAGCAAACAATGGGGCGCACCAAACACATTCCACAGCGCACGTGTGTGATATGTGGCAAAAAGACGGATAAACGCGATTTACTGCGGCTGGTCTATCAAGATGAGGTCGGGCTGCAGATTGATCCAAGTGGCAAGATGGAAGGGCGCGGTGCCTATCTATGCAAAGAGGGTGACTGCCTGGCTAAGGCCAAATGGAAAGAAGTGTGCGGCAAACTCAACCGCGCCTTGCGCACCACACTTTCCGATGTGGACCAGGACCGCCTTCGCGGTCACTTTCACCACTTAATTGCCTCATGAAAGCGCCGAATCGACCAGGATGAGGTGGGTAACCTGACTGAGCTTTTGCCCACCTCTCCGAGCGAATAACAAGGAGAAGGAATGCCTATGGCAAAAGAGCAGCAGGCTGTTCTCGTACCGGACTTTTTAACCGTCCGCGAACTAGCGGATCTGGTGGAGTCCAGCCCCATTGACGTGATGAAGAAATTGATCGCCAATGGGATTATGGCCTCAATCAACCAGCAGATTGATTTTGATACAGCCGCAATCGTGCTGGAGGAAATGGGCTATGAGGCGCAATCGGCGACCGCTGCGGCTAAAGCTGAAGACGAAGCGCGTCGCGTCGAAGAAGTCACCCGCAAATGGGAACAAATCTACGCGGATGAAAAACCGGAAGACCTGAAGACACGTGCCCCAATCGTTACGATCCTGGGCCATGTTGATCATGGCAAGACCTCTCTGTTGGATTACATCCGCAAAGCGAGCGTAGCCAGCGGCGAGGCTGGCGGGATCACGCAGCATATTGGTGCGTATCGTGCCAAGCATAACGAACGTTATATCGCCTTCCTGGATACGCCGGGTCACGAGGCCTTCACGGCGATGCGTGCCCGTGGTGCGCAGGGTGCCGATATCGCGATTCTGGTAGTTGCAGCGGACGATGGCGTCATGCCTACCACGCGTGAAGCGCTGAATCATGCCCGCGCAGCCAATGTGCCGATGGTCGTCGCTATCACAAAGATCGATAAGCAGAACGCTAACCCAGACCGTGTGAAGCAGCAGCTCGCGGAGCTGGGTGTCGTCCCTGATGACTGGGACGGCGATACGCTTATGGTGCCCGTCTCGTCCATGACGGGTGAGGGCATTGATGACCTTCTTGAAGCGCTGCTGCTGGTCGCTGACGACAACGAGTTCGTCGCTAACCCGAGTGGTATTCCACGTGGTATCGTTATCGAATCGCAGGTGGATAAGTTCAAAGGCACGCTGGCGACGCTGCTGGTACTGAACGGCACGTTGAATGCCGGTGACACCATCATTGCGGGGACGTCCCACGGGCGCATCAAGGCCATGTATGACGAAACAGGTCAGCAGGTGAAGCAGGCTGGCCCGTCCGTGCCGGTTTCAATCCTGGGGCTTAATGAGGCGCCGCAGCCCGGCGATCGCTTCGAGCGTGTGAAGAACGATAAGATAGCACGCCAGATGGTACAGGAACGCATCGAAGCACATGCACAGGAAGCGGCTGCACCGGGTCGTGCGATGTCGCTGGAAGACATCTTCAAGCAGTTCCAGGCGGGCAAGACCAAGGAGCTGAATCTCATCATCAAAGTTGATGTGCAGGGTTCGCTACAGCCGGTCGTGGATTCTCTGGAACAGCTCTCCGGCAAAAACGCTGAAGGTATCACGATACGCATTCTCTCCGCAGAGATCGGTAACGTCACTGAAAGTGACGTCATGCTGGCGAGTGCTTCAGCAGCGATTGTGATTGGCTTCAACGTGGATGTCGAATCGACGGCACGCTCTCAGGCGACGGTACACAACGTCGATATCCGACAGTACAACGTCATCTACAAGCTGCTGGAAGATATCGAACTGGCGCTTGAGGGTATGCTCGAGCCGCGTTACGAGCCGCGCACGATTGGTGTGGCGGAAGTACGCCAGCTCTTCAAGATTGGGCGCGGCGTCATCGCCGGCAGCATCATCAAAGAGGGTGAAGCTCGCCGTAACGCGCACGTGCGGGTATTGCGTGGTCGGCAGGTGCTGGTTGAGGATTCTCGGGTCGCCTCGCTGAAACGCTTTAACGAAGACGTTCGTGAGGTGCGAACCGGCTTCGAATGTGGTATCGCTGTCGAGAACTTCAATGAGTTCCAGGAAGGTGACACCATCGAGTTCTTCGTTATCGAGCGCGTGACGTAGGTGTGCACTACGAAAACTGAAGACAATGTCCGCGAATGCTGCAAAGGACCATCATGAGCCTGAAGCAAGAACGCATGGCGGAACGCATCAAGACGATTTTGAGTGAACTGCTGCTGCGCGAGATCTCTGATCCGCGTTTGCAGCAGGTCACCGTGACGGAAGTGCGTCTGGATGCTGAAATACAGTACGCCAATATTTACGTGAATGCCCTGGGCGACGAAGAGCGCCGTGGCGAAGTCATGAAAGCCCTGACGAAAGCCAAGGGCTTTTTGCGCCGCGAGCTTGGTCACCGGGTGCGGCTGCGCAGCGTTCCGCAGTTGCTGTTTCACTGGGATACAACACTCGAGTATGGCGAACGTATCAATCAGCTCATCGACAGCCTGGATATTCCACAAGAACCCATCGCTGAGGACGCCGACGATGCTGACAACACAATGGGCTGAAGCTACATCTGCAATTCTGGCGGCTGAACGCATACTGGTCGTGACGCACATCAGCCCGGATGGCGATGCGATCGGCAGCGCGCTGGGCCTGGCGAATCAGCTGCGGGCACAGGGGAAGACGGTTACCGTCGCTGTTGACGGTGGAACACCCCCGTTTCTGAAGTTTCTGCCGGGAGCGGAACAGATCCAGCCCGAACTCAGGGCAGGGACATGGGACGTGATGATTTCCACCGATGCCAGTGATGAAATCCGTACGGGCGACGCCGGGGCCTATGGCCGCGCCAACAGCCGTCAGGTCATCAATCTCGACCACCACACGACAAATACCGGTTTTGGGGACATCATGCTGGTTGATCCTGAAGCGGCTTCGGCAGCGGAGGTCGTGTATGCGTGGTGGCAAACCGCCGGATTTACGATCATACGTGAGGTTGCGGTGCCGCTGCTGGCTGGTTTGGTGACGGATACGCTCGGGTTCCGGACGAGCAGCACGACGCCACGCACGCTGGAGACTGCCCAGCACCTCATGGCGGCCGGGGCTTCGCTGCCGGAGATCACCGCCCGTACCCTGGAGACCCGACCCTATGCTGTCGTCAAAGTGTGGCAGAAGGTTCTGCCATCCATCAAATTGGACAAGGGGGTAATCTCGGCGGTGATAAGGCGTGAAGATCTACAGGTCGATGGCCTTGATCCGGATGAGGAAATTGGTCTGGTGGGTTGGCTGCGACAGGTCGATGAGGCGATGGTGGGGGTCGTCTTTACGGAACAGGAAGACGGCACGGTCAAACTGAGTATGCGCAGCAAACGCGGCTATGATGTGGCTCAGGTCGCCCTTATGCTTGGTGGTGGCGGTCACAAACAGGCCTCGGGCGCTACGGTAGTTGGCTCTTTGGATGCTGTACGCGACCGCGTGATGCCGCTGCTGATCGCGGCAGTGCAGCAGGGACAACTCGATCTGGCGTGAGTATGACGAAATCTCAGGACATTATGGGTTTTCTGAATGTGGATAAGCCCATCGGCATGACGAGTCACGATGTAGTCGCCCGGATACGCCGTCGTCTGACGCAGACGACGGGCAGTAAGAAAGTTGGCCATGCCGGGACGCTCGATCCTCTGGCGTCGGGTGTACTGGTCGTCTGCATACAGCAAGCCACCCGTCTCAGCGAATACATCATGCACGGCATCAAGACGTATGAAGCGCGGATACGCCTGGGCGTTGAAACAGATACCTATGACGCCGAAGGCGAAATTGTCTCCGAGCGGGACGCGACATATCTACAGCGTGAGGCCGTTGAAAATGCTCTGATGCAGTTCACCGGCGAAATCGCCCAGGTGCCGCCGATGTACAGTGCGATCAAGCAGGGTGGGCGTAAGCTGTACGATCTGGCACGGGCGGGGCAGGTCGTCGAGCGCGAGGCGCGCACTGTGACAATTCATGCGCTGGACGTGCTCGCTTATGAACCACCAGAACTGTCGCTGCGGGTGACATGCAGTTCAGGAACCTATATTCGCAGCCTGGCACATGATCTGGGTGCGGCGCTGGGGATTGGCGCACATCTTTCAGCGCTCCGCCGTACGCGCAGTGGGACGTTCAGTATTGCAGATGCCGTGCCACTCAATGTGCTGCTCGACGAAGCCGATGCTGATTGGCTGCGGCATTGCATCGCACCTCATGATGCGCTGGCGGATTATCCCGCGCTGACGATTACTCAGCAACAGGCGCAGATACTGGCGCGCGGCCAGCAGATTCCACGGGAAGAATCCACAGAGGCCGAACTCGTGTTTGCCTATCTGCCAGATAATCGGCTTGCCGCTGTCGTGCAAGCACACGGTGAGATGTGGCAGCCGCATAAAGTCTTCGTTACTGTACCTGACACTACGGGCTGAACAATCTGCGTTTACTGGCTACAATACACCTCACACCGGACGCACTTTTGAGGGCTTCATGACGCATATTTATGGGTTGGAAAGTGCCACCTTTAACCATCCATCACTGGTAACCATAGGGGTATTTGATGGCGTGCATCGGGGTCATCAGGCACTGGTAAAACAGTTGGTCGAGCGTGCACGCGAACTAAACTATCTGGCTGTTGTTTTGACTTTTTTCCCTCATCCGGATGTCGTGCTGCGCGGTCTGACCGGGCGATATTATCTGACAACGCCGGAACAACGTGCTGATCTGCTCGAACAACTGGGCGTCGATGTGGTGGTCACGCATCCGTTTGACGATATGCTGCGACATATGCGCGCACATGATTTCGTGGATCGCTTGCTGAGTCACCTGAGCATGCAGATGCTGTGGGTTGGCGAAGATTTCGCCCTGGGCTATCAGCGTGAGGGTGATGTGGCGTTTTTGCGGGCTGAGGGAGAAAAAAGGGGCTTCGACGTCGAGACTGTCGAACTGGTGGCGTATCGAGATGACGGGGCAATCATCAACAGCACGGCGATCCGTGGCTTGCTTGACGAAGGCCGGGTTGAGAAGGTTGCGGAGTGGCTGGGACGTGGCTATTGTGTGCGTGGTGTGGTCGTTCAGGGGGATAAACGCGGTCGGACGATTGGTTTCCCGACGGCGAACCTGGATGTGTGGTCAGAGCAGCGTATTCCGGCCAATGGTGTGTACGCGGGCTGGTGTCAGGTCGGGGGCGAAGTCCATAAGGCAGTGACGAATATTGGTGTGCGCCCGACATTTGACGGCACACGGGTCACCGTAGAAGCGCATCTGCTTGATTTCAGTCGCGACATTTACGGTGAGGATGTCGCGCTGACGTTTGAAAAGCGCCTGCGTGGCGAAATGAAATTCAACGGAATTGAAGCGCTCGTCGCCCAAATCGGCCAGGATGCTGCCGCTGGCAGGGCATACCTGGAAACACAGGGTCACTCTTCCTTCTTCGGGAAGCGGTAACCAACACGACGCATAAATGCCTCATTGCTGCGCCAGTTCTTCAGGACTTTGACGCGCAGTTCAAGGTGGACTGGACGCTCCAGCATGGCCATAAGCTCCTGACGGGCCTCAGAGCCGATCTGTTTGATCATGCTGCCCGCCTTGCCGATGACAATCCCTTTTTGCGAATCACGCTCAACATAGATTGAAGCATCGATGAAGGTACGCTGTTCTTCATCCTGGTAGCTGTTGATCTCAACGGCTACGCTGTACGGTATCTCTTTTTCTGTGTGAAGCATGGCCTTTTCGCGGATAGTTTCGGCGGCGATGAAGCGCAGGTTGACATCGCTCACCTGATCTACAGGGTAATAGCGCGGTCCAAGCGGCAGCAGCGTTATCAGGTGGGCGACGAGATCGGCGACACCGGTGCCCTGTGTCGCGCTGATTGGTAAGGCGGCTTCGTGATCAATGAGGGCTTTGTGCGCGGCGAAATCAGCATCTCTGCTGGCGAGATCAATCTTATTGAGTGCGAGTACGACATGACTGTCATTGCGCAGTCGCTTGAGGGTCTCTGTGATAATGAAGTCAGACTTCTGGGGAGGTTCACTGGCGTCAAGTATCCACAGGATGATGTCGGCGTCGCGCAGGGCGAATTCAGCGACGTCCATCATATATTCACCCAGGCGGTTTTGTGGTTTGTGCAGACCAGGCGTATCGATGAGCAGCATCTGCACGGCTTCAGTCGTGTAGATGCCGAGCTGTGTACGGCGCGTTGTTTGTGGTTTGGGCGTTGCTATTGCGATCTTCTGGCCGAGGATGGCGTTAATCAGCGTGGACTTGCCGACGTTCGGCCGCCCAACGACAGCGACTACGCCTGAGCGGTGATCGGCTGGCCAATCGTCCTGAAAAACGTCTTGTAGTTCATCATTCATCTTGATCTGCCCGCCAATCAGAAAGTGTGTCATAGCGCGATAGGTAAGCCACAGCACGCGCTGGAAACGAATCGACTTCGGCGGCGATGATAGCCGTCACCTGCGCAACGGGTATAGTCGCCTGTTGATTTTCATAGGCCAGGACGGCGATTGGCGCCATAACGTCCAGCTTTTTGATGACGATCATCTCGTCGGCGCCATCATTACGGTATCCGATCACATCTGCGCGAGGGTAGAGATTGCTGCGCTTGAGCAGAAACTCCCACGCTTCTTCACCGGCGATGCCCGTGCCATAATCGAGTGCGATGAGTTCCGGGACGACGCTGTACTGGGGCTTCCCCAGGTACTGCACCCCGTAGCGCAGCATCATATCGCCCTGGTAAACAACCTCTGACTCTGGCAATGCTGCAAGGGCCAGCAAGTGCTGCACATCGACGCGCAGGATATATCCTGTGAAGGGATCATTGACGGCGTGGCGATCCGGTAAATTGGGCAGCATCAGCGCCTAGTGATGGTCTTCAGGCGGAAGAGGCATGTTGATATCGTCAAAGTGACGATGAGGCTGCACGGCGAAGAACCATGCCGCCACGGCTGCGCCGAATATCAAAAGGCCAGCCAGTACTAGCAACCCGACAATGGCGGAATCTTCCGGCGGTGCGACGACAGCTACCCCTAACGTGATGAAAACCAGCAGCAGGCCGGTGCCCGCGCCAAACGAGAGGCCGAGGACGGTCTTCTGGTCGGCCTGGCTGGCTGGCGCGTGTGACTCATGCTGGGTAGCGAGTTCGTTTGCGTCTGATTCATAAGCGGCTTCGTGTGCCACGATTATCCCTCAACAGTGCGTGTAAGTAACCATAAGTCGATCGTCATGGGTTGAATTGTGCCGTTGAACCCAGTGTACGTCAAGACTGCGACACGCTGTATCCTGCCACCTTCCGATCTTGCTCAGGAGCCTGTGATGTTCCTGACTGAGCGCGGATGAGATCGGCCAGTTGCTCGGCATGTTGACCGAGGACGAAGTGTATGCGCAGCCCGGGAATAGGCAAACGCGTAGAATACATGTAAATGCTTGCATATGGAGCCGGTATGGCTCAGAATGTCTGTAACCGCTCATATCAGATTCGGCATGCAGACAGCTTTTCAGGTCGTAAGGTCGCTGTGGTTGCGTTGCATGGACAGCACCTTAAGCAGAAAGTATCAGTCGTGTTGACTTTGTTACGGCGTAATTTACTTAGCCTGATGACAATCCTTGCTATGTTCGTTTCAGGGTGCGCTTCTGAAGTGACGCATTATGACGCACCACAGGAACTCAGGACAGGCGTCGAAACCTATCTGAACCTTTTTGCTTACGCTGATACAGGACTCAAGCCGGGGTGGCGTATCTTATCGGCGGAGAGGATCGGCTCACTGGAATCAATCAGCCATGAGGTGGTGCCCGGACTCTGTGGCAAACCTGAAGAGGCTTACTGCGTGACGATTGATCCACCTGCGCAGTTCCTGGGGAACCCACCGTTCGCCAATTTTATCGTCTATCGGGTCGGCAGTTACTGGACAGCGGGTGAGGTCATGAGGGAAGACGTGTTTCGTCTGCTTGGGTGCGCCCATTACCTTGATGCGTCTGGGGGTGGTTAGTTTGCGCTAAAATCAGATACGAGCAGCAGTTTGTCAGGCGTGCTGCTCGTATTCTTTGTATCATGACGACGGTGTCGTGTCCGCGCTGGTGATTCCAGAAATCAGGCTCGCAGTCATAAACATGAATTCAGTCAGCGGACTGGCTGGCAGTTTTTTCCTCAGGTTGGTCGGTCTCTGAAGGTGGCTCGATACCCAGGATGTACTGGTTAAACCAGTTGAGCGACGCTTCAATATGAGATTGTCGCACGGGTAGTGAGCCTCGGATCGAACCCCCGTGTGCCGATGCCGGATGACGCAGCATCTCGACTGTGCAGCCGTTGGCACGCAGGACTGTGTAGAACTGCTCAGACTGTTCTGGTGGGCAGCGCCAGTCGTGTTCGTTCTGGATCATGAGTGTGGGTGTGGTGCACTTATGTGCATAGGTTATCGGTGAACATCTGGCGTAGATTTCGGGAATTTCGTGAGGATGCCCACCGAGTTGTTCCACTGAGAACCAGACGCCGATATCGCTGACGCCATAAAAGCTCACCCAGTTGGTGACGGGATTCTGTGGCACAGCAGCCTTGAAGCGACCGGTATTGCCGATAATCCAGGTTGAGAGATTACCCCCGCCGGAGATTCCACAGACGCCAAGTTTGTCTGGATCGGCCAGCCCTTTTTCGATTGCTAGATCGACGCCACACATGAGATCGTTGTAGTCGAGGTTGCCCCAGTCGCCCTTGATTGCCGTTGAGAAGGCGTTGCCGTAGCCCGTCGAGGCGCGGTGGTTGACGAACATCACACCATAGCCGGCCCCGGCGAATACCCATGTATCGAAGGCAAAGCGATGACCCTGCGCGCCGTGGGGCCCCCCGTGAATCCAGAGGATGGTTGGGTACGGTGCCTGGGCATCGGGTGTATTTGGATGGACAAACCAGCCTTCGACATCTGCGCCGTCAGTGCCCTTAATGGCGAGGTGTTCAACTTTAAGCGGTGCGACGTCGGCCATCAGTTCAGCATTGAGATCGGTTAGCTGACGCTCATTGGTGCCATCCGTGTTCGCCATATAGAGATCAATAGGGCGATTGATGTCGTCTGCCATAAACAGGAGTTTGTCGCTGTGCATGTCGAGTGGAACGCAGGCGCGTTCCCCCGTGATGACTGGCGTTACTTCAGGGTCGCCGGTGAGGGCGATGCGGTAGATGCCTAATTCGCCGCCTTTCTGGATGCGATGGTAGGCTGCCTGACCATCGGGTGTGATCAACATACGGAAGGGTGCAACAACCGGAATGCGCCCTTCAAGGCCACCTCCGATGGCCAGTTCCATGTCAGGGGTGAGATTCGTGAGCGCGCCATCGCTAAGCTGTACACGGTACAGGTCGGAGTGGGTGCCGATCGGTTGGCCATCATCCGGGCGGCCAACAAAAAGTATGCTATCGCCGGACGGCTCAAAGAAGGCTTCGCCAGTGCTTCCCCAGTCGCGGGGCAAAATGTCGCGGACGTTACCGTCCATGTCGACAGTATGCAGCGTGAAGAAGAACGCCTTGAAGGTATCCGGGTGCATCATGGCGTTGAAGACGATCGTTTCGCCATCAGGGGACCATTTGTGACTGGTATCGATGGTGGGGGAGTTCGTAAGCTGTTTGACGTCTTTGGTCGCTACATCAATCACGTAGAGATTACGCACCGCCAGGTCCAGGTCGCCGATGGCATCAAAACGCCAGATATTGCGTTTGACACGATAAGGGGACTTGGCACGGTCTGGCTTGTTTTCACCCCAATCAATGCCCGCTGTGAATGCGATCCTGGTGCCATCTGGCGACCAGACCGGCGACGTGGCGCCCTGTTTCATTTCGGTCAGCGCTTCTGGTTCACCACCATCGATGGGCATCAGGTATATCTGTGGCTTGTCATCGTTGGCAACGCGGACAAATGCAATCGTTTTGCCATCCGGGGAAAAGACAGGATTGGTGTCGTTGGACTTGCCGGCGGTGATTTTTTTCGTATTGCCAGTCTCAAGATCGAGAAGGTAGAGTGCGCTGTATTCTTTAGCTTCTTTGCGCCCCTTGTCTTTGTCTTCTGGCAGGATATGCGAGACGACATAAACGACCTTCTGACCATCTGGCGAGAAGCGAGCATCTTGCAGCCAGTGGAACTTGAATAAATCATCTCTGGTGATAACGCGCGATGAACCAGACATCAAGAAACTATCCTTTACACTGTGAAATCACATCGAGCATGGATTTTATCGATTCGCCCGGGTCAGTGCGATATAACCAATCTGCTGCATTGGTTTGCTGAACGATGAATAGCCTCAGATAGAGGGCAGCATCGTTTATATCGCAGCAGACATGCCTCCGGCCGCATGTCTGTCTCTATAAGGGGGTATCACAGAACTGTCTAGATGGTCTGGAACCATCGCAAAGATGGCACTATCAACGCTGTCGCCAGACCTGTATAGTGTGCCCCGGGTGATCTTTCGAATCTTCATTCTGAAGGTGCTCGATACAATTGTGTAATTGACGCAGCGTCTTGTCTCAACAGCGGTAGTGACAGTTTGAGGGCAGGGCGTTTTTTGCGAGAGACCACCAATGCTGCCCATGATATGCTTTTCAGGATGATTCACGGTGGTGCCGGGAAAACTATGATGCTCAGACAACGCGAAATCTTCTTTTTCTGGTTACCGCTGGCCTTCTCGTTCTTGCTGATGACTTTTGAAGGCCCCTGGGTGCAGGGGGTGATCAGCCGCAAGGCCGATGCAGAACTGCAACTGGCGGCCTTCGGGCTGGTCATGAGCCTGTCAGTTACCATCGAGGCGCCGGTTATTATGTTCCTTGCGGTGGGCAGTGCCCTGGCGCGTGACCGACATGCATATCACGTGTTGTGGCGCTATACGATGGTCGTCAATCTGTTGGTGACGGTTGTCGCAGCGCTGATGGCCTTTACACCCCTGCTGGATTGGTGGCTGGGCACTGTGCTGAATATTCCGCAGAACATCATCGATGCCACGCGCCCTGGTATGGTCGTCATGATCCTCTGGAGCGGATTTATCGGCTATCGCCGTTTTCATCAGGGTATTCTGATTCGAAACAACCGCACCCGTGCTATTGGGATCGGTACAGTGATTCGCATCATAGTTTCCGCTGGGATTGCGGTGCTGCTGGGGTTGCTTTCCTCGCTGCCGGGGGCGGTAATTGGCGCGCTGGCGCTGATGTTCGCTGTTACAGCCGAGATGATCTATACCATCATCGTTGCGCGCCCTGATGTGGATCAACTGGTGCAAACTGAGCCGCGCCCGCCGCTGCTCACGTATCGATCGGCGCTGGCATTCCATCTGCCTCTGGCACTAACCAGCCTCATGACGCTGCTCGTGCGTCCCGTTATCGAGCGTGGGCTGGCCGGGACGCCTGACGCTGAGCTAGCGCTTGCGGCCTGGCCCGTCATCTTCGCAATTGCATTGTTCATGCGTTCTGGGGGGATGGCCTGGCAGGAAGTGGTCATCTCGCTGTGCAAGGGGGCCGCAGCGCGTCAGGCATTGCGACGGTTCAGTCTCACACTCGGGAGTGTACTGACCGGGTTGATGTTGTTACTTGCGTTCACGCCGCTGATCGATGTCTATCTGGGTGCAGTGCTGGACGTTCCAGAGCGACTACGGCCCTCGATCGTGATGGGGACGCAGGTTGCAGTTCTGCTGCCCTTGCTGACGGTATTGCAGAGCCACTTCCGCGGGTTGTTGATGCTTTCAGGAAAGACCAGCCCAATCTATCAGGGCATGCTGATTAGTTTCGCCCTCACGGCGGTCGTCATGTGGGGTGCAGTTGGTATGGGCATCAACGGTCTTGTGGCTGCTTCGCTGGCGATGACATTCGGTGCGCTGGCGGAGATGGCTTTCCTGTGGCGGATGCTCGTGATGAATGAGGATCATCTGGTAGCTAACCTGCAACCTGCAGGATAGTGCTGAAACTTCGTTTTCTTTTTGATATTCCTGCCTGTCGGCACTGTGCATCGAATTGATCGATGCGGCCAGCCGAAGTGCAGGTCGTTATCGCACCCCTGAAAAGCCAATATATACTTGAACTGCGGCGACCCGGAGACAAGCGTTTCATGATTGTCGACAAGATCGATGGATAAAGCAGCATGTACGTGCGCTGCATTGGGCTGCGCGCATACCGCTGAGGTTTGTGTATCATAGAAGTTATGAAATAAACCGCGTGAAGAACAGGGAGCGACATGAGTAGCGAGGCAGCACAACCCAATGAACCCTGGCATACTCGGACGATTGCTGATGTTCTACAGACTCTCGACAGTGATGCCCAAGGGGGTCTGACTTCTGAGGCAGCCAGACAACGTCTCGAGCAGTACGGCCCAAATGAGCTGGAGGAGCGTGCTGGCAAAAGCCCGTTTCTTATCCTTTGGGAACAGTTTACGAGCACGATGGTCCTGATCCTCATCGCAGCGGCGATTGTATCGGCATTTTTGGGTAAGCCACTTGAGACGATTGCCATCTCCGCCATCGTTATCCTGTTTGCGCTGTTGGGGTTCATACAGGAATACCGGGCAGAGCGCGCCATTGCCGCACTCAAACAGCTGGCTGTACCTATGGTGCGGGTCATCCGAGGTGGAAGAACTGAACAACACAGTGCCCGTGAGCTGGTACCAGGTGACATCGTTCTGCTGGAAGCAGGAAGCGCGGTACCTGCCGATCTGCGCATCATAGAGAGCAATAACCTGATGATACAGGAAGCGGCCCTGACGGGAGAATCTGAGGCGGTCGATAAGAAAGTGGCCGCACTGAATGTTGAGAATCTGCCGCTGGGTGACCGGGTCAACATGGCATATATGGGAACATCAGTCGCATATGGTCGCGGTGTGGGGGCGGTAATCGCTACCGGGATGCGCACCGAACTGGGACGTATTGCTGAGCTTATCCAGGATGTTGAGCAGCAGGAAACGCCGTTGCAGCGGCAGCTCGGGCAGGTTGGGACGTTGTTGGCGATCGCTGGTATTGTGGTGGCCGCGCTGGTGCTGGTCGTCGGCGTGCTGCGTGATGAACCTCTCAGTGATATGTTCCTGACGGCTGTCAGCGTTGCGGTCGCCGTTGTGCCCGAAGGTTTGCCGGCCGTTGTGACGCTTACGCTGGCCCTGGGTGCGCAGCGCATGCTGCGGCGTAAGGCATTGATTCGTAAGCTGCCGGCGGTGGAGACACTCGGTTCTGTAAGCGTGATTTGCTCCGACAAGACCGGGACACTCACGGAGAACCGTATGACCGTCACCGTGATTGACGTTGCCGGGCGATTTATTGAGCTGAGCGGAACATCCCGACATCCTGCCCCGGACCTGGTCGCGCCGAATGGTAAGCTGCTGGTCAATCAACCGCACTCTGTAGGTTTGCTCCTGGTGAGTGGGGCGCTGTGCAATGATGCCTCCATTGCGCCGGACCCGGAAACCGGGCGTTACCTGCCGATGGGTGATCCGACTGAGGGGGCGCTGCTGGTCGCGGCGACGCAGGCCGGACTGGAAAAAGAGGAACTCGAACGCTATGCGCCACGTCTGGCCGAGGTGCCGTTTGACTCGGTGCGAAAGCGTATGACGACAGTGCACAAGCTCCCAGAAGATCGTGCTGATCTGCCGCATCTGCTCGAATCGTTGCACGATCTGAAGTGTCCATACGTCGCACTGACAAAGGGTTCGTTTGACGGGATGCTCGAGATCGCAAGCCGTATCTGGATTAACGATCACGCCGAGCCGCTGACAGACGAATGGCGCGAGCGTATGCAGACTGCTCATGACAAGCTCGCACTCAATGGGATGCGGGTGCTGGCAATGGCTGTTAAACAGTTCGAAGAACCGCCTGAGAAAGTCGATCAATCCATTGAGCAGGATCTGACAGTTGTTGGTCTGGTGGGTATGATTGATCCGCCGCGGCCCGAGGTTAAGGAAGCGATTCGCGTCTGCCGTAGTGCTGGGATCCGGCCCATCATGATCACGGGTGATCATCCGCTGACAGCACGTTTCATCGCGCATGAATTGGGCATTACGGATAACATGCGCGTCAAGACGGGGCAAGACCTGGACAGCATGGCACCAGAGGAACTGGAAGCCGCAGTTGGTGAGGTTTCGGTGTATGCGCGTGTGACGCCTGAGCATAAGCTCCGTATTGTGCAGACCTTGCAGGATAGGGGGAATGTCGCCGCGATGACGGGCGATGGCGTCAACGACTCACCGGCGCTGCGTAAGGCTGATATCGGAGTCGCGATGGGTATCACCGGCACTGATGTCTCCAAGGAAGCGGCGCAGATGGTGCTACTGGACGATAACTTCACGACGATTGTTGCCGCTGTCGAGGAGGGACGGGCGATTTATGAGAATATTCGTCGTTTCGTGAAGTTTTCGATTGCTGGTAACCTGGGGAAGGTACTGGTTATGCTGTTCGCACCTTTCCTCGGGATTTCGGTCGCACTGGTGCCGCTGCAACTGCTCTGGCTGAATTTGCTCACAGATGGTTTGCTGGGCCTGGGCCTGGGCGTAGAGCCTGCAGATAAATCCATCATGCAGTTCCCGCCACGTCGCAAGGACGCGCCGTTTTTCAGTCGGGATATCCTTCGGTATATCCTGTTTGTTGGGCTGGTTGTAGGTGTCATCGCACTGGGCCTTGGCTACGCTTATTATGATCCCCAAGTGCCTGATGAACGCACGTGGCAGACCATGATCTTTACGTCCATCGCGTTTATGCAGATTGGGCAGGCGCTTGCTTCACGTTCGAACGTGCTGTCATTCTTCCAGCTTGGGTTCTTCTCTAATCCGACGCTGGTGGTTATGGCGGTTGTGACGTTTGTCCTGCAACTCATTGCGCTTTATGTGCCATTCCTGGAGGACTTTTTCCAGATCACGCCGTTGAGTGCGGTTCAGCTATTGATCTGCATTGGCATGGGCGTCCTGGTGTTTGTGCTTGTGGAATTTCAGAAATTGCTGGCGCGCAATCGGCAGCCAGTTGCCGCTGTAGCGGCCAGTTAGTCAGGTACGCGACCTAACTGAATATAGAAATGCTGGTTGGCTGCTGTCGTGTTTTTGGTCGTAGACGACAAAGCACGCGGCAGCCTTCGTTTTGTGTTGTTGTCTGTATGTTTAGGCGAGTCGGATTGCTGAACCCTGGGTCTGATAAGCACGGTTGCGCCAAGATGACCCACTTCACCTATAACTGTCCTGTCCGACTGACTCAGGCAAGAATCTTGCCTATGGATTAACTTAAGACAGAGGCCATCTTACCTGCTGGACCTATGTTCCTCCTGAAAACTATCAACATCAGTTCGCAGGCATCGAATGAAAATAACACAACTCGTAAAATATGCATTCGTGCTGTTACTCGTGCTGCTGCTGGCGTATCTGCTGCTCATCAGTGCACGCATACTGCTGGTTCTCTTGATCGCGATTATCGTGGCCTCCGCCATCAGGCCTATTGTGCTTGCAATTTCTGACAGGGGAATTCCCCTTGGACTGTCCATTCTTGTCGTCTACGTAGTGCTGGCGATCAGTGTCGCACTACTCTCAATCGTCGTCCTGCCCCCTATTGTGAATCAGATTACGCAGTATATTGAAAACGACTCGCGTTTGGCGTTCCATATCATTCGTGCTCAAAGGATTACCGAGAATCTGATTGCCGATGTGACCAACAGCGAAGTTTCTATCGTGGAGCCTGAACGTATCCGTGAGGCTGTCAGTGATTTTGTGGGCCAAATACGTCGTACGATTCCCTCCGTGTTGGATGACATCAGCGCCACGATGGGCGAGGCGGTACTGATAGTCGTTATGGGGGCTTACTGGCTTTCTTCACATAAGCGTGCAACTGCATTCATGACGGGGCTGGCCCCAATTCAGCAGCGTACCCGAGCGATTGAGATTATCGAGCAAATGGAAAATACAATGGGGAGCTATGTCCGTGGTGTCGTGACGGTTGCGTTGATTGTGGGGCTGCTTAATTTTGTGGTAATGCTGGTGCTGAGCGTCCCAAATGCCATCACCCTGGCTATCATCATTGGGATTACCAGCACTATCCCTATGATTGGTGGTCTGGTGGGGATCGGGCTGGCTGCGCTGGTGACGCTGGTTGCCGCTCCTCAATACCTGCCTGGTGTGCTGGCGATTTCTCTGATTATTCAACAGCTTGAAGCGTATTATCTTTCCCCCCGCGTCATGGCAGATCGCGTTGGGATAGACCCGCTTCTGGTTATCGTATATACAGCAATTGGCTTTGTCATATTCGGTATTGTGGGCGCTCTGGTGGCGGTTCCCATAATGAGTGCAGTTCATATTCTAATAATGAATATAATCATCGAACCGTATAAAGACAGTATGCAGCATGTCGAGATGGAAGACGGCTTACCGCTGATCACGGCTGAGCAGGAGCTGGAGACGTAAGGCGCACCTGCACGCTGCTGAAGGCCGTGACGCCGGTTCTGACACGCGTCTGGTTGCGCGAGCTTGTGCTTGTTTGGTGCGTTACTCCCAATAGGGTTCCTGCCCGAAGCGATGGTAGATCCGATTTGCGAAGATCGGATCAGACATATCAGGCCAGTTGTTTGGGTCAAAACCCTCCGCGTTCTCCAACAACTCCGAGGACACATCCAGAACGAAGACCTCTCGTGCTGTGTTAGGGGTAAAGCTCGCCCACGGAATGGCGAACAGTTTACTGCCAATGCCGAAGAACCCACCGAAATCAAGCACGGCATAGGCAATGCGTCCATGATTGATGTCCAGCATTACGGCCTTGATGTTGCCCAGGTTTTCACCGTTTCTGTTGACAACTGGCGTACCTGCCAGCGTGTCTGCTGAAAGAACATGCATTTCAGGAACTCCACATCAAATGTTAGCGGATAAAGCCAGGGTAGCCCGTAAATAGCGTTATGGGATGATATGTGTGGAGACTTGTGGGCTAGGAAAACTGGCCTATTCCTCTGTCAGTCTTTCCAGGGATAAGAGCGAGAAGGGCCACTTCGCGTACCCGAATATGGCCTACCTCACCCAGTCAGAATGCGCCGACCGGCGCATTAGTTTTGTGTCTGGGCCTGATACGATAGGAAGTGTAGAGCACTTTGTGTCGATTGAACGGAAGGAAAAATAACATGTTACGCTTAGCTCTGTTTTTCTTCGTTCTGGCTATCATTGCTGCAATCTTTGGCTTCGGTGGGATCGCTGGTGCAGCCACAAGCATTGCTCAGATTCTTTTCGTTGGCTTTCTGATTGTGGCCGTTATCGCACTGCTGACAGGACGTGGTGGTATCAGAACGTAAGCTGCTCTTGTTGTATGAGGATCAGAAGCACCCGTGATGGGTGCTTTTCTGTTTCACATCAGAACTCGTGTGGTGGTTTATAACCAGCCACGCTGACGGAAGATCAGGAGCATTATTCCGGCGGATACAACCATCGCAGCAATGACACCGAAGAAGAGAAGTGTGCCGCTGATTGGGAGCTCGAATGGGTTCGAGGTTGTTGCAAAGTTCAATTCGAAGAGCCCGCTCAGGAACGTAAGAGGCAGAAATACCATTGAGAAGATCGTCAGGCGATTCACAGCTTCTGTCAGGTTGCGCCCTTCCTGATTCTGGATCATATCCAGGACGTTGCTAGCGAGGTCGCGCTGTGAGTCGATAACGTCGTATATGCGTAGCAGCCTTTCATAAAGATGGCGAAACAGATCACGCGTGTCTGAGTTCTCTGCCACGCGTTTTTCACCAATCATGCTGGACATGACTTCGCGTTGTGGCGAGACCATCTGACGCATTGATATAAGCTGCTGCTTAAGTGGATAGATGATTTTTCGGGGTTCACCTTCGAAGCGATCTTCCAGAAGGCGCTCCTCCAGCTTATTGAGTTGATTGCTGATGCGATCCAGAAGGGGGTAGAACGTATCGATGACCGATTGCGTGGTCAGATAAAGCAGATACTCAATGCCGAACTGCCACAAGTATGGGTTTTGTGCGACCCGATTGTAGGCGTCATCGATTGCGACAATATCGCCTCGTCGCACGGTGATAAAACAGTTGTCTGTCACGAGGCAGTGTATTTCCCGGCCCGAAACACGATCTTTTTGCACAAATGGCTCGAATAGCGAGATGAAGAGATACGACGGATATACCAGCATTGCAGGGCGACGATCATCTCGTGCCAGGTCCTGAGCAACTGCTGGCGACAAACCGAACAGCTCCGAAAGCCACTTCAGTTCCTCTCCGGTGGGATCCACAAGATCCAGCCATAACAGATGACCGTCGGCAACCGCTTGTTCGATTTTGGGTTGCTGCAAATTACGCAGGATATTTGGTTCCGCGTCTGTTGACGCATCGAAGTTGGCAACGAGAGATCGGATCATCGAATTCTTCTGAATATCCTTCTGGCTCATAACACAATGGAGTTAGACATAATACGGGCACATTATCACTGTAACGAGTCTACGCATGATGCTGGATTTGCGCACCGGATGGTACACCCAGATATCTATGGGTCAACTGGACACATATGGCATGCACAAAGAGGTGCGCGCTTAAGTTCAAACAACAAGAAACGGCCGTCAGGGCTGGTCGCTGGTCTCAGAAGCGAAGAAATGGGTCACCTGGGCGATGTATTTGCTGGTTGCGCGGCGGATGCTAAATAAGGCTGAAACAGCTTTTCCTGCAAAAAGGAAAGAAATATGACGATACTATGTCGCTGAACCAGAATCGCCCACCTCGAACGTTCTGGCTGCGGTATCTGGTTGCGGTTCTACTGACCTTGCTTGCCCTGGCCCTAACCTCTGTATTCTGGTCGTTGGTCGATACCAGCCCCTTTATCTTCTTCGTTGCTGCGGTGACGTTAAGTGCCTGGTATGGGCGTCTTGGGCCTGGTCTGCTGGCGACTGTACTTTCTATTGGCCTTGCGGATTACTTTTTGGAGCAGCCACTCCGAGTGCCATTTACCGGGGCATCTGATTATGCCCAGCTGGCGATATTTGCTTCGGTTGCGTTCCTCATCAGCTGGACAGAAAACCACAGGCGGGACGCAGAAGATGACCTGCGTCAGACGCGCGATCAACTCCAGGCGATCTTGAATGGCGTATCGGATGCGATTACAGCCCAGGACGAAACCGGGAAGATTGTATTTGCCAATGATTTCGCAGCAGTCCAGAGTGGCTTTTCTTCTGCGAATGCGATGATGCACACCCCCATTACCACAATACGACAGCGCTACGATCTGTATGACCTGAATGGCGAACCACTGGCACACGATGCGCTGCCACGTTTTCAGGTCTTCCGTACTGGCAGATCGGCTTCGCTGAAGTTTCAGCAGTACTTTCGGGATACTCAGGAAACAAAGTGGATTCACCTGAAGACGTCGCCCATAAAGGACAGCAAGGGAAAAGTCAGGCTGGTTGTCAACATCTTCAGGGATGTCAGCCTGCGCCATCGGATTGAGAGTCTGCAAAAAGCGAATCTTCGGTTTGTATGGCAGCTGCTGGATTCACTGCCCATCCTGGTCGGCGTGATGTCTACAGATGGCACGCTGGTCACTGCCAACAAAATGGCGCTTGAACTGGCCGGTCTGGTCACAGATGACGTAATCGGAAAGCCATTTGATTCGACTTACTGGTGGACTTATTCTTCGGAGTCGAAGGATCGTTTACGGTCCATGACTGCGCGAGCGCTTGCCGGCGAGACGGTGCGGCACGATGTGAAGATACGCGTCGGCCCGGATGAATACCGGATGATTGATTTCATGATCACCGCGATGCGCGACGAACACGGCAAGATTACACATCTGGTGCCAGCAGCGGTCGACATCACCGATCGGCGTGAACGTGAAGATAAGATCATCAAGCTAACTCAGAATCTACAGGTAGAAAAACGGCGTCTGAATACCATCATCGGCAATATACCTGGCATCGTGTTTGAAGGCGAGGGAGCTCCTCACGCTGATGGCCAGCGTATGTCATTTGTGAGCGATTACATCAAAGAGATGCTGGGTTATGCCCCTGAGGATTGGCTTGAGAATCCTTCTCTAATAAGTGGAAGTATCCATCCCGAAGACCTCGAACATACACTGAGACAAATAACGAATGTCTACGATGGCGACAACAGCGGCATCGTTCAGTTTCGTATGATCACCCGTGACAAAAGCGTGATTCATGCTGAGGCCAGGACCAGCGTGCTCAAGGACGGACGCGGGAACCCGATTGGTTCGTGTGGTGTCATCATGGATATTACGGCGCGGAAACGTGATGAGGCCAAGCTATCGCAGATGGCCGCCGTCATTGAGGCGCAACACAAACGCCTCGCCAATGTTGTCGCTAACGTGCCGGGTATTGTCTTCGAGGTGGCAGGTGATCTGCGCAAGGGCGAACAACATGTTGTCTACCTCAGTGACTATGCGGAGAAGCTGCTCGGATATCCGATGATACGTATGGTGAGCAGCGCCAACATATTCAAAGAGGTTATCCATCCTGACGATGCAGCCCGTGCTCAGGCGGATTCCCTGGAAATCTACTCAGCTCAGCGGATTGGCACCGTTCAGTATCGAGCCATAACCAGCAGCGGACGCATCCTGCACCTTGAATCCCATGAGTCAGTGGTTACAGATGCCGATAATCAGCCTATTGGTGCAATGGGCGTGGTCATGGATGTCACAGAGCGAAAGAAGATCGAACAACGCCTCAAACGCTACATGATGGAATTGCATCGATCGAACCAGGAGTTGGAACAGTTCGCGTATGTGGCATCTCACGATCTGCAGGAGCCACTGCGAAAGATCAAGAGCTATCTGCAACTGATCGAAAAGCGCTATCAGCCACTATTGGATGAAGATGGGCGAGAATTCATTGGCTACGCGGTTGATGGGGCCAACCGAATGCGCGTGCTCATCAATGATCTGCTTACGTACTCTCGGGTCCAACGGAACCAGGGTGAATTCCGTCCGATCGCGTTGGGCGCTGTACTGGATCATGTGTTGAATACCCTGCAATTGCAGATTGATGATGCTCAGGCGACGATAACCCACGACCCATTGCCGACTATCCTCGCAGATGAGAGCCAGATCATACAGCTGTTTCAAAACCTGTTATCGAACGCGATTAAGTACAGACGTGAATGTGTCGATCCTGTTGTGCATATAGGGGTAGAGGATCGCAGCGGCGAATGGTGCTTCAGCGTACGTGACAACGGTATTGGTATTCGAGCGAACCAGTTTGAACAGATATTTGTTGTCTTTCAGCGATTGCACCACCGTGATGCTTATCCGGGGACCGGTATCGGCCTCGCTATTGCCAAACGCGTCGTTACGAATCATCGCGGTCAGATATGGTTGGAATCGACGCCGGGGGAGGGGACTACATTCTATTTTACTCTCCCCAAATCGAGCCAGCATACGAATTCCTTTGCGGAGCAACTTTATGAAAGTCGTACAGATTCTATTGATTGAAGATGACCCTGGAGATGTTCGTCTGACGCGGGAGGCCCTGCGCGATGCACGTATGCCGCATTTCCTGCATGTTGTACGTGACGGTGAGGAAGCACTCAGCTACCTCCGCAGACGTGGCCCGTACCATCACGCGGCTGTGCCAAACATCATCCTGCTGGATCTAAACCTGCCCTCCAAAGACGGGCAGGAGGTGTTGAAGACGATTAAAGAAGATGATGGACTTAAACATATTCCCGTTATCATTTTGTCGACCTCCAGCAACACCGATGACATTAACCGCAGCTATGCGCACCACGCGAATTGCTACATCGTAAAGCCAGATGATTTTGATGCGTACATCGATGCAGTTCAGACTATTGAGCGCTTCTGGTTTGCTATCGCAGAGTTACCCCGATGAGAAACGTGATCGATAGTGAAACTATTCAGGTCTTGCTGATTGAAGACGATGCCGCAGATGTGCGACTGATACGCGAAATGCTGCTCGCTAAGCAAAACAGCAGGTTCCTGCTTCAGGTAGAGCAGACGTTAGAAGATGGAATTCGCCACGTCAGCGCGAGCCTGCCTGATATCATCCTTCTCGACCTCACACTGTCGGATAGTCGAGGGCTGACAACGCTGGAAAAGCTGTGCCAGTCGGTGCCGGATGTGCCGATAATCGTGTTGACTGGGCTTGATGAGGCGACACAGGTCGGTGTACGCGCGGTACAGAGTGGCGCACAGGACTATCTGGTGAAGTTCGATGTAGACCCCAAGCATCTACGCAGTTCCATCCAATATGCCATTGAAAGGCATCAGAGTGAGCGGCGGCTGCGTCAGAGTGAGCAGGAATATCGCTCCCTGATTGATGATGTGTTCGATACGTCTATGGTCGCCGTGATCATTCTGGATCGCGATTTGCGGATTGTGTGGTGTAACGAAGCGACAGAAGTCTATTTTGGCGTAGAGCGAGCGGCCATACTTGGTCGCGACAAACGCGAGGTAATTGACAGTGAACTCAAGTGTATCTTCGCAGATCCAAACGATTATGCAGCGCGTTTACTCCACGCTTACGACACAGGTACGTTCTCAGATCGCTTTGAATGCCATGTTGTGCCTGCGGGTGATCGTCAGGAACGCTGGCTGGAGCACTGGAGCCAACCTATCCGCAGTGGCATGTTTAAGTCGGGTCGTATTGAGCAGTACAACGACATCACCGACCGAAAAGCCCTGCAATTTGCTGAACGTGACCAGCGCGAGTTTGCAGAGGCTCTGCGGGACATCGCCACAACCCTGACGAGCACGTTGGAACTGAAGGAAGTGCTGGGACATATCCTCACTAATCTCGATCGCATTGTGCCGCATGACATCGCCTCTATCGTTATGGTGGCTGGTGACAGCATGTGGGTTGCTCGTCAGCGCTACCGTACCGATGGAGATATTCGTGAGATTGTCACCGAGCGTCAGACAACGATCGCATATCGCCAGTATTTGGCCCAGATGGCCGATTCGCAGCGCCCTCTGTTGATTCAGAATACAGAACAAACCAGGTATGACTGGCCAGACGATCTGATGACCTACATCCGTGCGTATATGGGCGCACCCATTCTCCTGCAGAACGAGATTATCGGTTACATCAATTTGTTGAATCAGAGTCCTTATTCGTTCCATGAAAAAGGATTGGAGCGACTTTCCGCATTTGCGGAACTCGCGGCAATCGCGATTCAGAATGCGCGTTTGTATCACAAATCGCGTCAGCTTGCTGCGCTTGAAGAGCGTCAGCGCCTTGCAAGGGACCTGCACGATTCCGTCAGTCAGACGATGTTTACATGTCGGGCAATGCTTGAATCCGCTCTCAAGCGTTTTGAGTCAGACCCGCAGCGAGCACGCGAGCTTGTGCAGGAAGTTCATCAGCTTGCGATTACTGCGCTGAGCGAAATGCGCATTCTGCTGCTTGAGTTGCGCCCGGATACCCTCACGAGGGTCAGTCTGAAGGATCTTTTTGAGCAGTATCTACAACCGATCCAGAAGCGGCGACAATTTGCGCTCCAGATCACAATCGAAGACGTGCCACCACTGCCGGGCGAAGTGCAGATTGCACTCTATCGCATCACGCAGGAGGCACTCAACAACATCGACAAACACGCACAGGCGGCTAGTGTTCGTGTGAATATAAGCCAGTCCGATGGGGGTATTGCACTGAAAATCTGTGATGATGGTACAGGCTTCCAGGTAAACGCGGAACACAGGACGAGTATGGGACTTGCGATTATGCACGAGCGTGCTGCGGAAATCGGCGCTGAATTACAGGTGGATAGTGCACCAGGGCGCGGGACCTGTGTTAGTGTGCGTTGGAGAGGATTACAGCATGAATCCTGATAACGAGAAGATCAGCGTGCTAATCGTGGATGATCACGATATGGTGCGCAAGGGATTAACGGTACTACTCGAAGGTTTTGAGGATATAGCGATCGTTGGCGACGTCGGTGACGGTGAACTAGCCGTTGAATACTGCCAGCGTGCGTGTCCAGATGTGATACTGATGGACATGATCATGCCCCGCCTGGGTGGGATCGAGGCGACGAAACGCATCCGAGAGATGTGCTCGTCCACTCAGATTATCGTCCTGACCAGCTTCAGCGATGAAGACAGCGTGGAAACGATGTTACATGCAGGTGCGATCGGGTACCTGATGAAAGATGTTTCTGGCGAAGAGCTGGCAGATGCTATCCGCCGCGCACACGCTGGTAAATCGACACTGGCGCACAGCGCTGCGCAGATGCTGATCCGTGCTACGGTAAGGCCACCGTCGCCGGGGCATGATCTCACAGATCGTGAGCGAGAAGTGCTCGTACTTATGGCTGAAGGTCTGAATAATCGTGAAATCGGTGAACAACTCGTCATCAGCAGCTCAACCGTCAAAAATCATGTCAGCAATATACTTGGCAAATTGCAGACCACAAGCCGTACACATGCGGTTGCTATCGCAGTGGAACATAAACTCATTGACCTGTGATGCGCATGTTGTCGTTTTGTTTGGGACGAATCAGGGGCCATGTACCTCAATCGTTTGTGCAGTGTCAGGAAGACGAAATCTGAATTCTTTAAGAAAGTGCTTCGCGTATGTTCTTCAATAGCTGGGAAGATATTGCACGCATCATCATCGTTGGCACAGTCAGTTACGTTGCCCTCATCATCATTCTGCGTATTTCGGGCAAGCGCACGCTGGCCAAGATGAATATGTTTGATTTTGTCATCACAATTGCTCTGGGTTCGACATTTGCAACGCTGATACTTTCCAAGGATGTGGCACTGGCTGAGGGCGTTGTTGGTTTGAGTTTGCTGGTTACATTGCAGTATGTAGTTGCGTGGCTTTCGGTGAGGTCGAAGCGGTTTCAGCAGATTGTTAAGGGGCAGCCAAGCCTCATCTTCTATAGGGGTGCCTATTTACAGGGTACGATGAAGGCGGCAAGAATCAGCTATGAAGAAGTCCGTTTCGCTGCGCGCAGCAGCGGTATCAGTAATATGGCGGAGGTTGGGGCAATCATTCTGGAGACTGACGGGACTTTCAGCGTTATGCCGGAACTCCAAATGCGTACTCCCAGCGCTCTGGAAGACGTGACGATACCTGAAGAGTCATGAACTTCCCACGCCAGGTCGTTTGCCTGGGGCGAGGGGAGTCCAGTTCGTCCGTGCCGGTTGCGCTGTGAATGCCATTGCTGGCTATCATAAACGGGCCATGAGGCGCACAGGTATGTTTTCGGATGAACTGTTAAGCGCCCTGGCCGTAAGCCCAGCGGAGGCCGCCATCCATGGTTAACGTTGCGCCCGTGACATAATCAGCATCCTCACTGGCGAGAAATACCGCCAGTCGGCCAATTTCTTCGGGCTGGGCGGCACGCTGCATGGGGATGCTCTTCGTTTGTTCTTCGCGCACCTCGGGATCATCTATGGCTTTCTGGTTGAAAGGCGTCAGGACCATGCCTGGTGCGATGCTATTGGCAGTCATGTTGTAAGGGGTTAATTCGAGAGCCAGAGTGCGGGTGAGCATCCGGATAGCCCCTTTGGAGCAGTCATAGTCCGAAGCCCCTTTGCGCGGAACATCTTCGTGGATGGAAGTTACGTTGATGATTTTGCCGCCGCCGCCGCGCGATTTGCGGTGCTGGATGAAACGTCGACTGCACCAGAAGTAGCTATAAAGATTGGTTTTCATGGCTTTATCCCAGCGTTCCGTAGAGAGTTCAGCGACTTCTGTACCGGATGAGTCGATGCCAGCATTATTCATGAGGATGTGCAGGTCATCATATTCACTCAGAGCTTCGTCAAAGAGGCGTTCCACATCCTGTTCACGGCTCAGGTCAGCCTGAACGATTATCGCTTTCTGACCAGTGGACCTCACACGTCGCTGTGTTTCTTCTGCGCCAGTGCGGTCATCCAGATAGTGAACGACGATGTCTGCGCCTGCCTTCGCCATTTCAATAGCGGTTGCCTGCCCAATACCGGAATCAGAGCCGGTGATCAAAGCTACCTTACCTTCAAGCCGCATGCTCATATGTTTTCCGCCTCCAAGATTCGGCTGTGTATCAGTTGATGCACCAGTCCGACACATTTTCGTCTGTGTGGAATTACGGGTGCAGGCCTCGTGTCGGGAATTCGGTACTGCCAGGCCATTACCTGTATAGGGTGAGGGTGCCCTGAATCAATCGTTCTGGCCGTCGCAAAAGAACAGCGCCAGGAGAACAACAGGGCACGGCAACCACAGGTGTGTCACCTGGGGTGCAGTACCTACGGATAGGTTAGGCCGCTACGAAGATTTTCGCATGGGGGTAAAAGGCCAATTTCACGTAGGCTGAACGGACTAAGCCAGGGTAGCCTTGTGGTCTATGATCAAATCACTACACGATGAAGTACAGCCGCGCAGGTGTGCCATACAACTGCGTCTGAAGATGTGCCGGGCCCAATTGGTCACCGTGCGCGGCTGTGTTATTTCAGCGCTACTCCCACCAGATTTACATGCCTACCAATATGTCGTATTCGACTTCGTGTTCACTTCCGGCGACCGGTGATGCTCCACTACCATCTTCCGCCGCTAGATAAAGCGTCCGACCATCGTCAAAGTAGATGAAGCCATCCGTCTCAGCAGGACGTGGGTTCTGCGCGTTGGGAATGTCTGTTTCGATTGGGCTGACGCCGTTCAGGCCGTACACATACATCTGCTGCTGGCCGTCGGCTTCGCAGGTGAAATAGATCTTTAGCGAGTTCAGGCCGAACCGTGGACTATCACACGATGCGCCGGATTGTTGTTGGGTAATTGGCGCTTCTCGCAGGCTGTTGAGGGTCATCGCGTAGATATTGCGTCCGGTGGCGTCCTCTCGGACGAAGGCCATGTAGCGTCCGTTGGGCGCGATGGTTGGCGCAAATGCGTTCTCCACCAGGCGCAATGGCGCGATGTTCTCGCCATCGACCTCCAGTGGCAGCGCATAGATTGAAGTGGTCGCAGCACTGTCTGTGAGCGCGAGGGTCAGGAAGGCCCCATCTGGTGAGAGCGCTGGCGCATATGGCGCGGGGGTAAGCCCAGGCGGGAATATCAGGATGGTCTGAATGTCGAGGCCAGCAGCCGGAGCACTGGAATCTGTGCTCGGGTATTCCGCCCGTATTTTTGCAAAGTTTAGTGACAAAGGCTCCATCGGGAGATCATCCGAACTGGCGCTGTTTGGATCTAGAACACGGATCTGGCGCGTCGTTTCAGGAAGGTTCTCGATGCCGCCGCGAGCGAAAAAGGCGATCTGTCGGTTGTCCAGGCCGTCGAGAGACTGCACAAACGCACCTCGTTCCCCATCGAAGGTCATACCCTCGGGCAGGCTTTCCAGCGCCAGGGGCACAAAGTCATATGGTCCGTCTTCCGGGTTAAGCGATGCACCCGCATCCAGGGCATACAGACGCAGGTTGCCGCTCTCATCCGTGCCCACGGCGATGGTGCGGATACGCCCGGTGGGGAACAACGTCTGATCCGGCAGGCAACCATAACAGGCTGCGACTTCTGAGCTACTGGGTGCGCTGATGTTGTCTTGCGATTGTTGTTGTCCGGCGGGCAGGGGCGTTGGCGTCGCCTGCACAGGCACAGCGGGCGTCGCGGTATTGGCCGGGATGGCATCTGCCCCTGCGGTTGGTGTTGGCACAGGCGTGTTCATAGGGATGGCAGAGGGACCTGGCGTCGGCGTAGTTGTGGGATTGCCAGCGATCACTGGCTGTGTTGGCGTCGGATTGGCACTAAATGCCCCCATTGTTGGTGTGGGCTGCGAGGCGAAGTCACCACCCTGACCCATTACACCGGAGCATATTTCGTTCAGTGGACGATCCAGCGCTGCGAGTTTCAGATGCCAGGGTGAACTTGCGTCAATGACCTGTTGATCGACCAGGGTACTGCCAATCGTCATGGTACCGCCCTGAATGCACTCCGGCAGTGTGCCTGCAGGCATAGACTCGGTGTCGCGATATACCGTCACGTAGTCATCCGCCGCATCACAGGGGTCGGTGGTCTTCAGAATTCGGAAAACGTCCTCCGGACTGAGTGACGCATTATGTGTAGCCAACATGCGGAAGTTACCGGTGCACTCGGCGTCACCTGTGGCGATTTCTGGCAGGCGGGGTTGCAGGTCCTGTGGCAGTGGGAAATTCGGCAGTGTCTGGAAGATGACACAGCCCTCGTTTGCGTACGCGCTGGCGTCCAGTGCCCCGCGGATTGCATCCGAAAAAGCGAGCTTAGCCGCCTGCTCAAAATCAATCGCGCAGGTTTCAACCAGCATGTTATTGAGATTGAGGTTGTCCTGCCGGATGGACCCGGGTGCGTAGAGGTAGCGGTACACCGGGCAGGCCTGCTCGCGGAATTCACGCTGAGACTCGAGCGGAAAATGAACAGCCTCTACCCTGAAAACTTCGTCTTGAAACGCTGTACGAACACAAATGGAAGTCACAATCGGAACAACGTGCATGTCTGGCACAAAGCCGGAAATTCGCCCCTCAGCTAGACCGTACAGTACTGCACAGAAGATGTCGTAATTATCCAGCCCCGGCTCAGTGAGGCTGAGCAGAAAATTGCGCGTGGATTCGCTAACCGATGTCATCATTACCTGGAACGTTGTCCAACCCTCCCACGGATCATCTGGACAGACGGTCCAGTCAACCTGGTTGGCGGCGGCAGGATTGAAAAACAAGTCATCGATCTGGTTCTGCACAGCCGCGCATGGGTCGGGTTCGTTGATCAGCGATAGCACCAGGAAGTTCGGCAGGGCCTCAGCCTGTGGTAGCAGTTCCGGGCACTCGCTCAGGCGTTGCGGCATGTCCCGCACTTTGATGACAGCGGGCAACAGCAGACCGATTGCTGAGTCGCCACCTTCAGGCTGGGTAAGAACCTGGGTTGGTTCGGGCTGTACAGGTGGGGTAGTCTGAGGAACGGCGCTGCAGTCGCCGCCTGTCCGTACGACTGAAGCTGCCACCCAACCACCATTGATCTGCCACCAGTCTAAGCTCGATGTTTGGCCAATGACGCTATAGATCGCCGTGGGGAACAGTGTGCCGACGATGGCTGCTTCAGTTGATGGTTCCGCACGCAGGTTGACATTATCCGTCCCCAGGGTCGCCAGGACGCAGGGACCATCAGCGGGCAGCACAGGCTGCTCTACTTCGGGAGGCTGTGGGGCAGGCGTCGTTGGGCAACCGTTGGCTTCTGGTGGGCCTGCTGCTAAAGGACATGCATCACGTTCGTCGGCAATGCCGTCACCATCAGTATCTTGCGGCAGGGGACAGCCATTGTTCTCGCGAGGCCCCCAAGCATTGGGGCAGGCATCCCTATTATCTGGTAGACCATCACCGTCGCTATCCCTGACCTGGGGTGTGGTAACGGTGAATTGCATCCGATTTGAAGATAGTCCACCTCTTACAGCGCACCACAGCGTGATGACTGTGCCTGGTGATGAAGTAGCGTCTACCACGTAGGTGAGTTGCCCAGACATCGTACCGATTGTGCTGGCCTGATTATTCCCGATGCGGGCATAACACGGGATGCCTTCGTTACCACCCAGATCACGTATGACGACTGTAGTTCCGGGCGGCCCGCTAAGAGGCTGAACATCGATCTGGGGTGCCGCCTGGGCGGATAGTCTGACCGTCGAAAAGAGTATCAGAGCGGTGAAAAACGTTGAGATCACGAGTCTGTGGGGATACAGGAATCGCTTCATCATGTTCTTCTTTCGTTAACTATATTTGCGGTGCGACATAAAAAGTCGGAGTAGTTCTACTATCATTTACGTTGATTTTTGGATGAATGTCTACCAGAAGGCCCGAATTTTTACTTGATTTATGCGTGTATAACTTCTTATTGTGCTTTAGGTGCGCACCCATCTGTTATTTTTTGGGAGTCTTTACTGCGGTAGTCAGGTAGGGTATATTTCCTATAGTCAATGAAATAATGTTCATTGATCTGTGGGCACTTTATAGTTGCATTGCCATCGGTTCGCGTATCTAATCAACTGACAATCAGGGTATTGATCTGTAATTTCTGTTATGCTAATGCATGTGTAAATCCAATGTTAGATTGTGAAAGGGACTTGAGCAGTTCGAGAATGACCCGTTGAAGTACGCTGCATGAACTTTTATTGGAGTATCGTGACACGTGTGTTAAAGGAGATACTATGCGTTTTCTGCAGTCTGCAGGATGTCTGACACCGGTTGCCACCCTGATTTACGGATTTGTAGGTTTACTACTGTTAGCACAGTTTGGTGATCCGGCACTGAATTATCTCAGAAGTATGGGATGGGAACAGGTGCCGGGGACAGTAGTTCAAAATGCGGTTGTGGATGCCTGGGACACGACTGGTGATCGTTACATTGGACAAGTAGTTTATACCTACGAAGTCAACGGTGTCACGTATGAGGGGAATCACATTGACCTTCGCGGACAGACTTATTTAGGAAATCGTGACGAAGCAGAGCAGCTTGTAGCACCCTATCCGGTCGGGACATCGGTAATGCCTTATATCGACCCAACGGATCCCACTCGCTCGGTGCTGCAACGTGATCTGCCAGGCGCAACCTGGGGTATCGTGGGTGTTGGGAGTGTTTTCTTACTCCTAAGCGTGGCACTAGGTTTTCGATATCTCGCTAGCCGACGACAAAACCCATAAGAGGGGCGAGGATCACAAAGGCGCTACAGGTCACAGATTAAGGAAAACGGGTTGCGGCCAATGCTTCTCCGGCGCGGATCGACCGGTAGGGAATATCAACTAGTACGAGGCGCAGGCATTCTGCGAACAGCGCGGTGCCCACCTGCCCACGGAAGCCAAATAGGAATATGCGGCGCGCGGTCCAGTCAACCTGATATACCCCCTGGGGGAATGATTGGGATTTAAACCTTACGTTCTGGGGTGATAATTCAGTTGACCGTACTGCGCCGGTGGCAGCTTGCCGGATGGCGACTTGTGGGTGGGAGCGCTGGCTATTAGTGGCAACGCCTGGGAGTGGACCAGCTCACTTTATGAGCCGTATTCATATGATGCCACGGACGGGCGTGAGCAGGACCCGGGTGACAGAACCAGCCGACGACATCTGGGCCAAGCTTTTTGGGCAGAGTTTAGCTTCCTAGAGGATTTGCTATACGATATGTCCTTCCAATAGCTTTTCGTTTGATTCCGTCACAATCATCCGCACCCTCGCTTTCGGGGGGTATTCGCAGGTCTACGGCACGATGAAATCTATCGGCTGTCGGTAGGATTTGTGCGTTGGCAAACGATTTCGGCCAGGGAAGAGGGGGAGTGTTTTCTAGGCTTACCAATAGCCAAAACGGGCCTGCGTTTACAAAACCTGTGGCTACTTTAGCCGGAGAGGCCATTGAAGCGTGGGAAAGCCAACGTCTAGAACAACATTTGTTTATTGACTGTAGAACTGCCTTAATTGACAACTTGTTTATCAACCTTTTAATTAAGATAAAATTGTTTTTGATTGTTTGAACAGGTAGGAACGGCTGTGAATTTCGTGGTCTGGGGTGGACAGATATCAGGGCATTGTATTCGGCATTATGATCTTCGGAGACAACGTAAATCAGGTGCGTGATCGCTTCATTTTGGTAGGCATTGGGCTTGTCTTGCTAGTGATCGTCGCTGGAATCATCTTTCAATTGCAATATACTGCGTGGGATTTCCGCAATAATTTGTGGGGGCCATCGCATCTGGTCGTCACCGGCCGTGACCCATATGCTATCTCACAACTATTCCCCGGCAGTAATTCGGTGTGGATGCCGATGATTGTTGGCGTAGCTTTCTGGATGGGTTACTTGCCTGAAGCGATCGCGACTAACCTCTGGCTAGTTGCGAATCTTGCGGCGTATGCGGTTGTCGTCGTTTTATCGTTGCCACAAAGCGAACGTAACGATACCAAAAAACCTGCATTACTCTGGTTTGGTGCCGCATTTTTAGGTGCGTATCTACTGCCATCATATATTTCTCTGTTGGTGCTCGGTCAGATTGGCGTATTCATCAGTTTGCTGATGTTACTGGCAGCAATTCATGTCCGGCAGCGTCCGATGTTGGCCGCGCTGCTGTTGGTGCTGGCGGCGGCCAAACCACAACTCTTGATCCTCTGTGGACCTGGCTTATTGATCGCGGTTTATCGTGAGCATAATTGGGGCGTTGTGCTGCGTTTTGTGTTGACCGCGGTGGTCGCCGCGTTACTCATGCTGATCCCATTATGCATCAGTGTTCCGGGATGGCTCGATAGCTTTTTCGTGGCACTTGGACGTAATCCACAGTGGGCGCAGCCTTCAACACTGTACATATTGAGCTTAGCTATCGGTTTACAGGGCGCGTTGGTGATTTTCGCACTGCTGGCTGTAGGCGTATTTGTTTTAGTGATGCGAATGTGGTGGCGAACCGATAATTACAGCCAGACGATGATATGGACATTGGCGCTCACGACTATCGTGACACCGTATATCTGGTCGTGGGATTTTGTGTTGTTGGTTCCACTCTTCGTTTGGGTGCTATTCGATGTGAAAACGCTTTTGGCGCGGCTCCTGATCGTGATAGGTTACAGCGCATGTTGGTCGCTCTTCATGTATATTCGCATCGCAACTAATAACAGCGATCATCTGTATGGGTGGTTACCTTGGAGTATGTTGGCAATTGTACTCTTAAGCTATGCAGTATCGCGCTTACAATCTATATCATTCGCACAAAAACAGATTAGCTAACCTCGTCAGTAGTCGGTGCTTGATTCTTTACTTTCTTGCCCTTGGGCGATTTGGAATTCGGTTTCTCGGCGGTTGGGTCGGGCACTGGAGTGACTACTTAAGCGATCTATACCGTCTTCTTCTTAATGAGACTCGGTATGTTATGTATAGGCAAATCTCCGATCAAAGAAGGCGAAACTTTGTTTTTCCAAGTGTTGATTCAGCGGGCGAAGTTTGTGGCATGACTGTGGTACGGAGACAGGGAGACTCGAAAACCGCTTCAGGGAGTAGACCAAACCCGGCTTGCAGTCGTTGGTTGTTGGAGCGCTACTTGATGCCTCTGCTGTGACAGCATGTGATTATTCTACAAATGTGTCTATGCGGTTTAAGACTGGAATGCTGGACAGATCGCTTAACCAGCCACCACAGGGATCAGGCTTGTGCGCGACGTTATTGAGCCCACCTGATCCCATCCTATATCCCATGGTACTGACACACGTGTCTGCTGAAGCTATGCCCAGCGGGTCTTCGGGGCTTTTGTGGAACGCATTCGTGCCTCAATCTCTCGATTGACATCCATAGTGTCAGTACCGTAGCGCTGCCGCGAAAATTCGCGCAGTTGTTCCGCAGACTGCGCGTCTGGTAACGTCTCTTCCGGCAGAGTCTGCATCGTGAAGGTGCGTGATGAGTTGCCATCTAACAAGAGTTTTGTGTAAGTCGTAAACTGGGGCAGATTGATCAGGCTGCTTGCATCTACGCCAGGCTGCAACTCTGGAAGAATCGTAAGCGCATCAGACAGCCCGAGGCGGAAGCAAATTAACGTGCCGATGTTGCCAAACACGGCTTCACGGACTGAGAAGGGGATCTGTGTCAGGTACTGGTTGGCACAGACTGCGGCAACTCCATACTTGCGCCCTTCGCTGAGCACGACGGAAAAGAGATCTGTTGCGAAGTTCTGGAATTCATCGACGTACAGATATGCATCCGGGCGCTGCTCCCTCTCGACTGAAGCCCTCCCCAGTGCAGCGATAAGATAAGCATTCACGAATAGAAGGCCGAGAAACTGGGCATTCTCTGCGCCGACCTTACCTTTGGAAAGGTTGGCAAGCAGTATTTTCCGATTGTCCATGATGTGACGAAAATTTATTGTGGATGTAGACTGTCCGATGATCTGCCGTACGCGACGATCCCCCACAAATCGACTGAACTTGCTGACGATATAATCCAGCACTTCGCTTTTGTGCCAGTCACTCGTGTTGGCGATCTGCTTCTCCCAATACTGCTTAACGATGGGATCCTTGATATGAGGAAGCAAGGCGCGCACGTAGTCGCTGTCAGTCAGGATACGTACAACCTCAATGAGAGTAGATCCCTCGAACTCAAGCGCCGTGAGCATCGCATGACGGACGTTGTGCTGGAAGCGCGGGCCCGCAATCCCTTGCTGATGTGGGTCGTACATGCGAACGAGCAGACCGATGAATTCGTTAACGATCATGTGCCGGTGCATCTCGTCATTATGTTCCAGCAGGTTAAGCCCAATGGGCCGGTCATAGTCAGATGCATCAAAGATGATGACATCCTTCTGGCGATGCGGTGGAATGCGCTGCAGAATATCCTCGACGAGATCACCGTGAGGATCAACGATACAGACACCTTCGCCGCGATGAATATCCTGCAGAGCCATCCGCTGCATCAGCGTTGTTTTTCCACTGCCTGTCTTGCCTACGATGTAGGTGTGGCGACGTCTGTCTTCACTAAGCTGTCTGATCGTAAGCTGGCTGTTGTACCGTCGATAAACCGACTTTCCCAATACAACGCCCTCACCTGGAATGTCAGAAGGCGGCGCGATAGGGCGAGTCTCAAGCAGCTCAAGTCCCGCTACCCCCATCGAATCTGGCACGGGCAGGCGTAATGCCATGGTGGCTTCCCGATGATTTACCAGCCATCGAATCCGCTCCAGGCCTTTCGGCGCGAGTGTATGTCCCCACTGTTCAACGTCCAGGTGTTCGAGATTTCGCTTCGCTACGGTGAAGGATTCTGTATCTGAAGCCTCGATCCATGCTACACCGCCCTCTAACAGCGATTTCGAATTCTGATTGATGTTGAACAGCGCGGAAGCAACTCGCTGAACAACCAGCGTGGGCGCAGGTTCACCCAGTGCGACATGCACGCGCATCACGAAACAGGATGAGCGCATTTCATGCAGGATATGTCTCATCCGCTGCTGCATAGCGATGTCGTCGATGGATTCCCAATCCACTGCCGTCTCGAGATCCGCGCCATAGGGGGAAACTTGTGTACTCGGTGCTGTTGTTCCAGGACTGAGCTGTTCAGCCCATATCTTTTCTTCCCACGGCGTCAGGGTCGTCGGAACAAGATGAATGCTCACCATGGTGTCGGTATTCTGTTCCAGGAGTGTGTGCATCAGGCGCTGAAGCGTCAGGTCGCCCAGAGCGAATTGCGAGATTGTATAGATGTGTGAATCCGTTGCGGGTGTTTCCCGACGAACAATCTCGGTAATCGTGTTGGCCTCAAACGGCTGCAACAATTTGAGCAATTCGCTGCGGCTATAGACTGGCTCATACTGGAAGAGCTGCAGACGAGCCCCAGGCAGGATGTTTCGTATTTTCTCCCAGAGATCGAGGGCAAGCCGCTCAGCGGTTTCCGGTTTATCACCGGTGACTCGCGTTACAAGAGCGATGGCAACGCCAGCTTCACGGCGGTGATCCTCAACCTCACGAATAAGCCTGAGCGCGAAGACTGGCTCGCCCTCAGTGTGGTACAAGCTCCCGATGATGCCGGAAAACTGCAGACTCTCGCCAATAACAGCATCTACTGTATGCTGCCCTTCCACCACTCTCAGTGTGGAGGTGACTTTCACTGCGAAGTAGGCATGGACTGCTTGCTGGTTTACGGCGCTCAGGGTATCAATCATCACCACTCTATCAGTGGGAACTGTTTCCACAAAGGGTTGCCCAAACACATGGCGTCTGACATCAGCCAGCAGTGGCTTGACTCCATCAATGTCCGGGAGTCGTGACAGCAGATCATACGCTGGCTTGTAGTTCGCCATTGCGGCATATAGTTCAGCTGCAGATAAAGCAGCCTGTTCAGCCGTACGACCCTGCCCATGGTCTGCAACGTACTGATAATCTCGACAAGCTTGTTCCAACCTGTTCGCCTGCTGGTACGCTCGGGCTCTGACCAGCCTGATATCCAGATCGTTGTCCTCAATGATGAGGACCTGTGTCGCAGCGTCGATAGCCGCCTGACTGCGACTGGCCGATAGAGCATCGTGAGCCTCGCTGCGTTTCTGCTGGAGAAAACGCTGTACGCGCTCATGCAGTAGCATGTTGGCGTGTGATAAAGCCTCCGAGTCGGGATGTGCTCGCTGGACTGCGTCCAGGATATTCTGCCCATACGTGATATGGCCATGATCGACGAGCTGCGATACCAGCATATGGCCGTACTGCTGGTTTATCTGCGCCCAGAACAGCGGATCACAATAGAGATCGTCGCTGATAAAACTCGTCAGCTCCGGACGATCCTGAGTGTTTATCAAGTGGCCCAGGTTATCCAATCCACGTACTAGTTGATTTCCATCCAATGGGAGCTGCTGGAACTTGTCATGGATACGTTCCTGGAAATCTGCGAATACCGCCTCATTAGTTATTCGGCGTGCGATGCTCATAGAGAGCACAGGATCGCCGAACTCGAGTTCGAGCCTGGCCAAGCCCGATGCAATCAAATCACCATCTGACAAGAAGCCCTTGAAAGTCTCTTGATGAATGAGTGAATCGAATATCAGATGACTACGCTGGGGCTGAAGGCCACAAATAGGGCAGGTCGTCAAAAGGACGCTGTACTTGTGACCACAGCGATCGCATTCAACGTGTTTGCGAATGGCTTCGGTGATTACCTCATCGAGCATCAGAGGTTCTTGCGTCAGTTCATAAGCACCAGGGAGTGCCAGTGCTTGTTCCGCCTGTTGGTATTGCTCGATTGCAGCCGCATGGTCGCCCGTCAAATACGATTTTTCTGCCAGCAGAATGTGTCGAGCAGGTAGTCCAGGAGCGATTCGCTCAATCGCATGCATAATCTGGTCAAAGGTATTGAACCGGTTGCTTCTCAATGATTGTGCTGCTGTCTTTGCCAGGTATGCAAGAATTACAGTCCCGCTGTCATCCGGAAGGACAAGGGGGCCTGCAGACTTGATCTCCACAGGAAATGCGAGGGCTGGTTGATGCGTGATCTGCAGCACCCACAACAGGCACATATGACGCAGAATGCGCAGGCGAGAGGTTGGATCTGCCTCGGTTCTGTTCAGGGCCTGTGTGAGAAAGCTCTCAGCTTGACCGATAGGGTCGGCGGAATCAGCCAATTTTTCGATTGGTATCTGGGTCAGCAGGTACCCGAGATGGTGTCGATTGTCAGACTGCACGATCTCAGGTGGTAGTAACGCATTGACGTAGGCGAAGCTGGCTGCAAGGCAGATGGCTGGCTCGTTGGCAGAGAGTGAGCAAGCATGCTCAAAAGCCTCCAGCGCGTCAGCTGCGTCGTAAATGTCTTTCAGAAGCCGACGACCACGTTCAAGTTTTCGTTGGATCGCGCTGTTAACCCGTTCTTTCAGGCGGCGGAAGCGCAGTTGATCAGATAGCTTATCTGCTGACTCGGCGAGGAAATCGCCTACTAACCCCGGTCGTTGATCGAGTGCGAAGCACAGTTCCGCCTGCAACAGCAGCATTGCGTCATCATCAGGGTGATTCTCGAGGTGGGAATCCACCTTTTGGAGCATTTCACGGCGGTTCTTATTGTCTACATTGGAGATATCGCGGCCTTCCAGGGCCTTTAGTAGGTCGTCGATTAGATTCTTGCTGTTTTCATCGTTGCCCGTCGAGCTGCTTGTTAAGAGAGATGGCATGATCGCCTCCAGTAAATTGCTTGCTTGTCGGGGTTGTGGAGAGTTATCGACCGACATGTATGCGTTCTCAAAAACAGTGCGAACGCATCGCGGCCGATAACGAAAAACATTAAGATCGACAACAGTAATGCGTCGATTTGTACATCAAATCTGTTAGATTATCAATCGGTATTGCGTATGTATTCTATGGATAACAGAAACTTACGATGAACGTTGACTGTGTCGGGAAATAGTAGGGCTAGTCAGCGCGTTTCATGAACCAGCTTGCTCTGTCGAAGTTGGCGAGTTGTCCTGGTGTAAAGCGAAGACAGATCTGCGGGATATTCGCTTCTCATATTTGAAGACCCACTATTGGGGCATGTGCCCTGATATCTCGTGGTTTCCATCTCCGTCCTCCTTTGCATACGCGACAATTAGCACTCTGATACAATCTGAACGCGAAGGGAGGACCTGCAAATCCTGCTGTTCCGTCACAACCTGACATTACCGGGTGGAAACTCGATAGGCCATTACGACCCTCTCGAACTGAGAAGTTCTTACTTGCTCTCCTCACTGTAAAGTTCAGGTAGATGGGCCGTTCAGATGACCCGTTTTCCTATCAACTAGCTGATTGTATTCCGGTCATCACCACCGACGGGTTACCGCCTATATTCACAGCATCACCGCTCATTTCGGCTATTGGTCGCGTCCGAAACGCGCCCGCAAAGATCACTGGTTTTTTAGTCGCGTCCTACTCTACGGGCAACTTGTCAAGCATAAACACCACAACCAGTTTGCCATCACCCGTATGTTGTGCGGTACCCGTGCCAACCTGCGGAGCGCGTTGCGCCAACTCGGGTTCAGCGAACGGATTCAAACAGCATTCATTGAGCGTGTCAATCTCACTTTCCGACAGGGTATCGCAGCACTCTCCAGAAAAACCTGGTCCTAATGGCTGGTGTTGCACCGGATCAATGGGACATAACTTCAGCCTGACGCGCCCCGACGCGCAGCGAGCGCCCGGTAATGATCGATCAGCCGGTGCTTGCCTGTTGTCGGTGCGACGTTATCTAACCCCGCCGAGGTAACAAAGAACTGCCAGAGGTCGGCCCGATCGCGCTGGAAAGGACGAACCGCGCTGATAGCCGTCCGCGCCAGCCATGCGGGTATGGGTGTGATGCGTGCAGGTTCGCCCAGTGCGGCGAAGGCCGCTTGTGCGATATCCCGCTGGGTTAGCACCTCTGGCCCACCCACATCGATCTCATGTGCATCGTCGGCGAGCGCGTCTACGCAGACTCGCGCAAGATCTGCGCCGTGAATGGGGTTGATGCGCTTGTGCCCGCCGCCAATCAAATAGGCGCGACCTGACCGCGCCATGTCGAAAAAAGCACCCAGGTCGGAGAAATACCCGGTCGGGCGGATCACTGTGTAGTCCATTCCTGAAGTGGCGAGATCGGCGGCGAAGTCCTCATGCGCCTTGACGATGGGGATGTCCAGCATCTGTTCGGCTTTGAAAACAGACACATAGACGAATTTCCGCGCTCCGGCACGCTGCGCTTCGTGTAGGATGTTGCGATTGCCCAGGTAATCTACATCATGCCAGGTCAGGCGGCCTGTCTGTCCCATCAGGCTGACTGACGAAAACACCGCATTTACCCCGTCGGCTGCGCCGCGCAGTGTCTCAGGGCGTGTGACATCGCCGGTGACGATCTCATCCACGCAATCGTCAATGGCCGGAGCCAATGCCTGCCCCTCCTGTGCCAGCTTATCCGCATTCCGTACCAGCACCCTTATCTGCCATCCGTCTTGTTTCAGCCTCTGCGCGACATAGCGCCCCAGATAGCCCGTTGCTCCGGCAACCAGAATCCGTTGGTTCGTCATGACTGCACCTCCGCTTCGGGGCGATAGGGTTCCTCGCGCAGCAGATGGCTACTCAACAACTTGGTGTAGAACACCGGTAGAAACCACTCGAAATATTCGGGTACGGGCAACACATACAGCGACAGAAAGAAGCCACCCATCAGCAGCAAACCCGCCATCGGGCGCTGAAGGTACAGTGGCGTGAGCAGGATCAGCAGGGATGCCAGCATCAGATAGCTGTAGCTGCCGATTACAAACATCCAGTTGCCGGGATCAAAGAACAGCACGACCAGCGTCGGCTGCGCGATGTGTATCAACACGAACAACATATGCTGGCGGAAGTCCTGTCCGAGGCGATGATACCAGCGTTTGCCGCTACTGGTCGCATTGGTGATGACGCCGCCGACCATATCCAGCGTAAGTATTCCAGCGACGATAAGCTGTACGGGAGTCCAACCCCAATCGCCGATGACGGCAGCAGCGATCAAGCCCAGTGTGGCGAGGGCGGACGGCACGAATTGAAGCAGCAGTTCAGCGCGAGTCGCACCCGGCCCGACGAAGTGATCCAGGGCATTTTGCGGTGGCGGATAGTCCCAGTTGATGCGTGGATGCTCAGTGTGTAGCGGTGTTTTCATGACCGGCTCCTTTATTAACTAACTGGTCGGTAGATTATAGACGTAAAAAAACCTGTTACCTCAATCCTGCAAGAAAGGTGTCTACGCTGATAGCCATCACACGTTCCAGTGGTTGTCCGGTGTGTTGAGCGATCAGGATAGCACCTTCCACCAAGGCGACAAAGGTTAGGCCCGCGTCACTTGCTGTGACCGTCTCGCGCAGTTCGCCCTGGTCAATACCCTGCTGGATGACCTCCGTGAATGTGCGGATGTAAGTCGCAAAATAGGCACTCATCACCGGTTGGATCGCTTCCATGCGATCGGCACGGGCGCGGATTTCTGCAATGATGGGTGTCAGCACGCGGTTCTGTTCTAGCAACGCAACGAGGTCCATGCTGTAGGTGTGCAGACGATCCGCAGCGGGTGTAGTCCCGGCATTCAGTTTTGCGAGGTCAGGTTGATTGGCATCAAATAAGCGCTTTACCAAAGCCAGGATGAGCGCGTCTTTACTGGCGAAATAGTGATAGATCGTCGCCTTGCTGACGCCGCTCGCGTCGGCGATCTGGGCCATGCTGGCACCATCGATTCCGTGCTGGCTGAAGATCAGCGCGGCAGCATCGAGAATCTGGGGGATGCGTTCATCGCTTACATCTGGTCGCGGCATAGCGGTGTCTTTGATAACTGACCGGTAGGTTAATTATAGGATAGCGGAGATTTTTGCCGAAGTCAAGTATTTAACTTGTAACTAGAAATCGCTGGAAATGCATACAGTAAAACTTGAGCGAAGGATAATATTGTGCGACCTTAAAAGGACTGCTACTGACATAGTTATCTAAGGGGTGCGCATAAGCCATGCGAAAGCCTGGAGTGGCTACTTAACGGATGCATCTGCATCCATGCGACTCAATAATGGAATTGAGGGTGGATTGCTTAAGTAGCCCCCACAGGTTTGGTACACAGTTATCCCATTGGGCGGCTTTCATCATGACTACCGCTGCGCGGCGTGAACAGCGGAAATCAGTGCAGGTGGCTTAAGTAGCCACCGCCGCCTGCCATTATTTGACAACTGATTTGATTAAGGTTATACTCATTTAAAATAACTATCATGCGTTGAATAAATATTCATATGAAAAAGCTAAGTACTGAAGAATACCGTTTAATCGCCCGCGTTGCCTACATGTACCACACGCTGGGTGCAAAGCAGACAATTATTGCTGAACAACTTGATATTTCTCAAGCAACGGTTTCGCGCCTGCTGAAGCAAGCAGTCCAAGAAGGCATCGTTCGCGTCACGGTTACCATGCCAACAGGCGCGCATGCTGATATGGAAAGCGCTCTTTGTGATCACTACGGTCTGAAGGCGGCCATCATTGTAGATTGCGATGATACCGATGAGACTGCGTTGCAGCATCACATTGGTAGTGCTGCCGCCTTCTATCTTGAAACCACTCTCGATGCCAACGAAAAGATCGGCATCTCCTCGTGGAGTTCGACGCTGCTCGCAATGGTCAATGCTATGCAGCCCCTGACCAAACCGACTCATGTGCAGGTAATACAGATACTTGGTGGTGTTGGCAATCCTTCAGCAGAAGTTTATGCATCACGTCTTACCGAGCGACTAGCTGGTCTGGTGCAGGGCACGCCCGTGTTCTTGCCAGCACCAGGGGTCGTTCGTTCATCAGAAATGCGCGAAGCGCTTCTGATTGACCAGTTCGTCCAGCAGGCTGTCAGATTGTTCGATGAGATTTCACTGGCTCTGGTTGGCATTGGCAGTGTCGAACCATCGCGTTTGCTTGCCAGCAGTGGCAACGTATTTTCACCAGAGGAACTCAGCGCGATCAGCGATGCCGGGGCAGTGGGCGATATCTGCCTCCACTTTTTCGACGCACAGGGTCAGCCTGTTATCACAGTTTACGATGAGCGAGTCATCAGCATGTCGCTGCAACAGCTCAGTAAAGCAAGACGATCGGTCGGCATTGCTGGTGGCCAACGTAAAATTCCTGCCATCCTGGGCGCTCTCCGTGGTGGATGGATCAACGTTCTTATCACGGACATTCGAACAGCAGAGGGGCTGCTCGATGCTATACGTCTATATGAGACCAAAGGTTGAGATGTATGCCTATAAACCGCTTTCTGCTTATGCTTTTCTTGCCCCTGCTTATCGTGAGCAGCGGTTGCACACTTGCTACTGTACGTTCGCTGGAAGATGACGCCGAAGCCAAAACTGGTTTTAATCCAGCGAACTACGTTGCTTCAATCTGGGACACTGAGTTTGTGCCCACAATGGAAGCAAACGCTGTCGATATATCCCAGCTTCTCGTCGAGCTCGACGCCAACGAAGAAGCCGCCACAGAACAATATGGCAATCGTACCAGTACAGGGCCATACAGTTTCATGACGCGAGGTGAAGCCCGGATTATCACAGTCAACCGAGAATCGCGCGTTGGCCTGGCCGAGCTTGATCTATCACCTTTCGATGGGACGGCTGATATTTTCCTTGCTATCGGCCCAGTTTTACGCGGCAATGCACTACGCGATGCGGTCGGTTTTATTCAGTTCAACGACTTCACCAACCAGGTTGAATTCGCGCAGGTCTCGGATGCGATGAAAGAACGCATTGATCAGCAAGTATTGACTGAATTCAACATTGATGACCGGGTTGGCGCAACGATTCGCTTCCTGGGTGCCTTCACCTTCGATGACCGAGACGAAATAGTGATAATACCTATTCGCCTCGAGGAGGTCAGCGGATGAGTCAGCCTGGTAAAGTACTGCTCCATGCGGAAAAGGTGACCAAGGTATACCCCGGTACTGTTGCGCTTGATGCGGTGGATTTCAACATATACGAGGGCAAGGTCAATGTTCTGATCGGCGAAAATGGTGCCGGTAAGAGCACACTGATGAAGATACTCGCTGGTGTCGAGGAAGCAACATCTGGCCGCCTAATACTGCAAGGCAAAGAGATCGCACCGCGCTCGCCTCGAGAGGCTGCTGCGCTGGGAATTGGGATCATTTATCAGGAACTCAATCTGTTTCCCAATCTGAATGTTGCCGAAAACATCTTTATGGCCCATGAATACACGCTGGGTGGTGTCGTGGTCGATCACCGCAGTCAGGAGAATCGGGCTCGCGATTTGCTCGCTCAACTTGAACAGCCGATTAACCCACGTACTTTGGTTGCAGACCTGCGCATCGGCCAGCAGCAGATTGTCGAGATCGCCAAAGCGATGGCACTTGATGCTCGTATTCTTATTATGGACGAACCGACGTCAGCCCTCAGCACGACAGAGGTTGAAGTTCTGTTCCGAGTCATTCGTGAGCTAAAGGCACAGGGCGTATCCATTGTCTATATCTCCCACAAACTAGAAGAGCTCATGCAGATCGGTGATTATGTCACTGTACTGCGTGACGGTGAGCTTGTGGCCGAAGCACCAATGCATACTGTTAATCTGAGCTGGATTGTCGCGAATATGGTTGGGCGCGATGCTAATCGTCAGTACGAACCCCAGGCTCATGAGATCGGTGAGATCCTGCTATCCGTGCGTAATTTGACGCTCCCGCGTCCCTCTGGCAGCGGCTTTGTCCTGGAGGACATTTCTTTCGACCTCCATACCGGGGAGATCCTGGGTTTCTATGGGCTTATGGGTTCGGGCCGTACCGAAGTCTTTGAGTGTCTCATGGGACTGCTCCCCTACACCGCAGGGACAATCACTCTAGACGGTAAAGTAACCCGGTCACCACATATTCGCGAACGTATCGAACAGGGTCTGATGCTGATCCCGGAAGACCGCCAGCGCGAAGGTCTGGTCCAGACGATGTCTGTACACAACAACATGATCATCGCCAGCCTACAGCGCTATCTCGCTGGCATGATGTTGAGCCGTAACAAAGAACGCAACGCCGTTGAATCCTATATTAAGGAATTGTCGATCAAAGTAAGCAACCCAGACAATCTCATCAGTTCGCTCAGTGGTGGCAATCAGCAGAAGGTTGTCGTCGGTAAAGCCTTGCTGACGGCTCCGCGTGTGCTACTGATGGACGAACCCACACGCGGCATTGATGTAGGTGCCAAGCAGGAAATTTTCGACATTGTTGTTCAACTGGCTCAGCAAGGTTTGGGCATTATTTTTGTTTCGACCGAGTTAAAGGAAGTTATGGCCATTGCAGACCGTGTCATTGTTATGTCAAAAGGTCGCATCACGCGCGAGTTCACTCGTGCCGAGGCCACTGAACAAGCCCTGGTCGAAGCCTCAGCTATCGGCCATGGCGTTACACAAACGCCAGAAACCATAGGAGCGTAAATGATGCAGCAGACAGAAACACCATCTCCAGCGCTAGGTGCAGTGCCTTCAGCTAAGTCTTCCACTTTCGGCATGTCTGTAAGCAAGGTTTTGCTGCGATTGCGAGCGTTTATTGCTCTGTTTTTGATATTCGGTTTCTTTGCGATTATCAACGATTCATTCTTGAGTTCTAGCAACTTGATTATTCTCACCAAGCAGGTCGCCATCAACGCCATTCTGGGCATTGGTATGACGTACGTTATTCTCGCGGGTGGCATTGACTTATCTGTTGGCTCTATTGTAGGGCTGGCCGGTATGATCGCTGGAGCCTTGATCAATGAAGGTCTGATTCTGGAGTTGTTTGGCATTACAGTGTACTTCAACGTCATGATTGTCATCCTGCTGACACTGGTTGTCGGTATGTTGATAGGTCTGGTGAACGGCATTATCATCACCCGCTTTAATGTTGCGCCGTTCATCGCCACGCTGGGTATGTTGTATGTCGCACGTGGCCTCGCACTTCTGAGCAACAGTGGCGCGACATATCCTAATCTCATTGGTAGCCCGGCATTGGGCAATACGGGTTTCCCTGAATTGGGTGCGGGAACTTTTCTCGAACTGCCGTATTCCATCTGGATCATGCTGGTCCTGACTATCATTGCCATTTTCCTCTCTCAGAAGACGCCTTTCGGACGCCAGGTATACGCCATCGGTGGTAATGAGCGCGCGGCGCAGCTTTCAGGAGTGCGAGTAAAGCGTGTAAAGACACTCACCTATGTGATCTCTGGTTTCTGTGCTGCGATGGTCGGGCTGATCATCTCCTCGCAGCTTGTCTCCGCACATCCTGCTACCGGTGACACCTTCGAATTGAATGCTATTGCTGCTGTTGTCCTCGGCGGCACCTCGTTGGCCGGTGGCCGAGGTACCATCCTTGGCACGCTGATCGGCGCTTTTGTTATTGGCGTTTTGCGCAATGGTATGGTGCTGGAAGGCTTAAGTTCCTTCTGGCAGATTGTCATTACTGGGGTTGTGATCATTCTTGCTGTGATTATTGACCAGCTTCAAGCACGGTTGCAGCAGCGGGATGTCTGACAATGTGTTCAAAATCGATCGAGGAGGGAACTATTGCATCGATTAACATACATAACGACTTATGTACAACAAATTCTCATTCAAAGTGGAGGTTTACCATGATTCACAAGGTCTTTAATCGGTTGTTTTTAATCGTTCTTGTATTTGCACTGTTGGCGATGAGCTTCATCGGTGTTGCTGCACAGGATAGTGTCGAAGATCTACCGATGGGTGACGGTGAGCTGGTAGTGATCATTACACCGTCACATGACAATCCGTTCTTCAAGGCGATCGCTGACATCACTTCGGCGCGTGCCGAAGCGCTCGGCTACGAGACGCTGGTGCTTGTGCATGACGATGATCCGAACCTGCAGGACCAGCATTTCGATGTTGCGATTTCACAGGGTGCGGCAGCGATCATCCTGGACAATGCGGGTGCGGATGCGTCGATTGCGCCGATTCAGCGGGCCAAGGATGCGGGCATTCCGACTTTCCTGGTGGATCGTGAGATCAACGCTACGGGGGTTGCTGCTTCGCAGCTGGTATCCAACAACTACTCGTGTGCGGTTGCGGGAGCTGAGTACTTCGTGGAGCTGATGGGCGAAGAAGGACAGTATGTGGAGCTGTTGGGGCGCGAGACGGACACGAATGCGGGTGTGCGTTCGCAGGGTTACAACGACGTGATTGGTGACTTCCCGGATATGGAACTGGTTGCGGTTCAGACTGCGAATTGGAGCCAGCCGGAAGCCTTCCAGGTGATGGAGACCATCATCCAGGGTAACCCTGACATCCGAGGCGTCATCAGCGGTAACGACACGATGGCACTGGGTGCTGTTGCAGCGCTGGAAGCGGCTGGTTTGAACGATGTGTTCGTGGTTGGTCTGGATGGCAGCCCGGACGCGGTCGAGTCGATTCGGCAGGGTGGGCTGGACGCCACTGTGCTGCAGCCGCTGGCTGTTTTCAGCGATCTGGCTGTTGAACAGGCGCACATCTACATTCAGACGGGTGAACTGCCTGCTGAAGAAAAGCAGTCCATTGACTGCCTGCTCATCACACCTGAGAACACCGATCGCTATGCCGACTTCGTCCTGAGCGAAGAAAGCGAATAAGCATAATTGATTTTGCGGTGGGATTACGGTCGACCGTAATCCCACCTGAATCTAATACTTCTGGAAAGATATTTAGCAAGAGTTTTTGATATTTTCAGGGTCAAGGATAACGAGGACTTATGTTGCGCTACGAACTACTTCATCCGCAAATACTGCACGTACTGGGTGCTGCTGGACATGGTTCCCAGGTCGTAATCGCTGACAGCAATTACCCATTCAGCACAGGAGCGCATCCACACGCTGAACGTGTGTATCTCAATCTTGCCCCCGGACTAGTGAGTCTGACCGATGTATTGCGGGTTCTCGCAGGGGCGATACCGATTGAGGCAGCCCTCGCTATTGTACCCGATGACGATAGCGAGCCTCCCATTTTCGACGCATATCGCCAACACCTCCCCGGAATTGAGATCCAACATCTGAAGCGTTTCCCATTCTACGAAGCAGCACGCTCGGAAAACACAGCCCTGGTGATCGCCACCGGCGAACAGCGTACCTATGCCTGTATTATTCTTACGATTGGTGTTGTCCAGGCTAGTTAACATCGTGTAATGTGCCGCTTCATGTCCTCAGGATCAACTTGGAGACTGGTATGACCACAACTGAACTGAGACGAAAATCCATTGAATACCGCAAGGCAATCTTGACCAGCATCCATAGCGGCGGCGCAGGCCATACAGCGGGCAGTCTGTCGTGCGTAGACATCATCAACGTTCTCTACAACCACACCATGAACATCTCGCCGGCCAACTTTGATCAGGTCGACCGAGATCACTATATACAGAGCAAAGGGCATTCGGTCGAGGCGCTTTACGCTGTACTGGCCGATAAGGGATTCTTCTCAATGGAGACTCTGCTGGCAGACCTTAACCGCAACGGCACACATTTTGTTGGGCATCCAACGCGCAAAGTTCCTGGTATTGAGCACAATACCGGCGCATTGGGACATGGTCTGTCGGTGGCTGTTGGTTTAGCACTGGCGGCGAAGCTGGATGATAAGGTTTATCGCGTCTTTACCCTGCTCGGCGATGGTGAACTGGCCGAGGGCTCTGTCTGGGAAGCATCCATGACTGCCGCCCACTACCAGCTAGACAATCTGGTAGTGATCATTGATCGCAACACCCTGCAAATCACAGGTCGTACAGAAGATGTAAATGCGCTCGAGCCTTTGTCAGATAAATTCCGTGCCTTCGGTTATGCTGTGCGTGAGGTGGACGGTAACGATGTTTCTGCGCTTGCGGCAACGCTGGACGCGGTACCCTTCGCAGCAGGGCAGCCCAATCTGCTGCTGGCACGTACGGTTAAGGGCAAGGGCGTTAGCTTTATGGAAGATGAAAAGTCTTGGCATCACAAAGTGCCAAATGCCGATCAACTGACGGCAGCGCTTGATGAACTGAACGCTGCTCAAGCTGTACTCGAGGGGGTATCACCTTGAATACGATGGGTCAACCCAACCAGCAGGTCTTTGCCGACACTTTACTGGAAATTGCACAGCGCAATCGCGATGTGCTGGTTGTTACCAGCGATTCCCGCGGGTCGGCTAAATTGTTGGCCTTTGGTGAGGAACTACCACAACAGATAGTAGAAGTCGGTATCGCGGAGCAGAATCTGGTGGGTATCTCTGCGGGGCTGGCAGCAGGCGGCAAAATCGTTTTTGCTGTTTCACCAGCTTGTTTCCTGACAATCCGCGCCCTGGAACAGATCAAGAATGACGTGGCCTATTCAGATCGTCCAGTGCGTGTTATTGGCATCAGCGCTGGTGTCAGCTACGGGATGCTGGGTAGTACACATCACTCGCTGCACGATTATGCCGCGCTGCGCTGTATCCACAATATTGACATCATTGCTCCTGCGGATAACTTCGAAACGCGTGCTGCTGTGCAGGCCCTTATCGACCATCCGCGTCCGGTTTATCTACGCCTCGGAAAAAAGCCGATGCCGCACCTGCACACCGCAGATGCGCAGTTTGAGATCGGCAAGGCTATTACTGTGCGCGAAGGTCATGATCTCACCTTCATCGCTATCGGCGAGCCGACAAGTCGTGCACTGGCTGCGGCTGACCTGTTGGCCAGCGAAGGTTTGTCGTGCCGGGTCATCAGTATGCACACCCTGCGCCCCTTCGATCAGCAGGCGCTACTCAGTGCCGCCCGCGAGACTCAGGCCATCATTACTGTAGAAGAACACAGCGTGCATGGTGGTTTGGGTGAGTGCTGTGCAGCGATTCTTATGCAGTATGGGATCTATACGCCACTTAAGATCGTTGGTATCCCGGATACTTACACCTATAATGGCGATCAGTTCGCTATTTTCGATCATTACGGTATATCAGCGGACGGTCTGGCTGCAGTCGCGCGCACACTGGTGGAAGTCAGCATATGAGCCAACACATTCTTGCGATAGACCAGAGTACTTCCGCTACCAAAGCCCTTCTCTTTGACGCATATGGGACGCTGATCGACCAGTACGTACAGTCGCACCATCAGTACTATCCGCAGCCCGGCTGGGTCGAACATGACGCGGAAGAGATATACCGCCATACGCTAGCGGTGGTTGGTGAACTGCTGGCAAAGCATCCACAGGTCAGCACTGATGTACTTGGGCTGAGCATAACCAATCAGCGCGAGACCATCGTCGTATTTTCGCGTGATACAGGCCAACCGCTCTTCCGGGCCATCGTTTGGCAGTGCCGGCGCGGCGATCCAATCTGCCAGGAGATGATCCGCGCCGGTGCAGAAGCAGAGGTTCAGCGCTTATCAGGTCTCAAGATCGACACCTACTTCCCCGCGTCAAAGCTTAAATGGCTGCTGGAGAAGGAACCCAGCATCCGCCAGCAGGTTCTGCAGGGCGAGGCACTCATCGGGACGATCGATACTTACTTGATATATCGCCTGACAGGGGGCCGGGTCTTCGCTACCGATCACACGAATGCCTGTCGTACCCTGCTTTATGATATCAATACGCTGGCATGGAGCGATACACTCTGCGACCTGTTCGGCGTGCCACACCAGGCCCTGCCAGAAATACGCGAGAGCATGGCTCATTTTGGAGAGACAGACTGCGAAGGCCTACTGGATCACCCCATCCCGATTTGTGGCGTTATGGGTGATTCGCAGGCAGCGCTGTTCGCCCAACGGTGTTACATCCCGGGCGGGGCCAAAATCACCTTTGGGACTGGCTCATCTGTGCTATTGAATGTAGGTACATTGCCGGTGCGCTCCTCACATGGGATTGTTACCACGATCGGTTGGGTCTACCGTAATCAGGCAGTTTACGCCTTTGAGGGGATCATCAATTTCACGGGGGCGACCATCACGTGGATGCGCGATCAGCTTGAACTTATTCGTGGTTCGTCAGAAACGGAAATACTCGCAAAGAGCGTGCCGGATAACAATGGCGTCTACCTGGTGCCCGCGTTTGTCGGCCTCAGCGCTCCTTATTGGCGAGCTGATGTACAGGGAGCGATTGTAGGTCTAACCCCTTCCAGTACACGCGCTCATGTTGTCCGCGCAGCACTTGAATCGATTGCCTACCAGGTGCGCGATGTGCTCACGCTCATGGCTCAGGACGCGGGTATCCCGCTTCAGATGGTGCAGGGCGATGGTGGTGTAGTCGCCAACCGATTTCTGATGCAATTCACTGCGGATATGATCGGGTTACGTCTGCGTGCATCGGCCTTGCCAGAACTATCCGCATTGGGGGCGGTCTTCTCTGGTCTCCTTGGGCTTGGTATCTACACGTCTCTTGATGAGCTGGCAGCACTGCCCGCTCGCTTTGATGACTATCACCCCGCGCTGGATGCAGCGACGGTCGAGCGGTTCTATGCTGGCTGGCAGCGGGCGGTTCAGCGCGTGCTTTAGGTTAAACATATTCTTGAAGGGACGAAAATATGCAGCACAACACTACGCTTGGCGTCATCGTTGGCAACCGTGACTTTTTCCCGGACCAACTCATCACTGAAGGTCGTCAAGACATCCTTGCTGTACTGGCGGAACACGATATCAGGCCGGTCATACTTGATGAGGATGCAACCAAGTTGGGTGCAGTTGAGACCTGGCAGGATGCTAAGAAATGCGCCGATCTGTTCAAGCAGCACCGGGACGAAATCGACGGTATTTTAGTTTGCCTGCCGAACTTCGGCGATGAAAAAGGTATTGCCGAGACTATTAAACTTTTGGGCCTGAATGTGCCAATTTTGGTGCAAGCGTACCCTGACGACCTTGACCAGTTGATTCCTTCTCGGCGACGAGATGCCTTCTGCGGAAAGATATCCGTCTGCAACAACCTTTATCAGTATGGCTATAACTACACTGTCACTGATCTGCATACCGTTCATCCCACCCATGAGTCCTTTAAAGCAGATCTCAAGAAGTTTGTTGGCGTATGTCGTGTGGTGAAGGGCCTGAGAAATGCACGGCTGGGAGCGATTGGTGCACGGCCTAATGCCTTCAACACCACCCGCTACAGCGAGAAACTGCTGCAATCTGTCGGCATGAGCGTGCAGACCATTGACCTGACTGATATATTTGGCCCGGCGCGTAAGCTGGCGGATGATGACAGCCGTGTGAAAGAACGCATCGATCGCATCACACGTTATGTAAAGACTGACAGCGTACCATCGCCATCAATCCTCAAAATGGCAAAAATCGGCGTTATCATTGATGACTGGATGCAGGAACTCGACATCACTGCTTCAGCTATTCAGTGCTGGGACTCGCTACAGTTGAACTATGGCGTCAATGTTTGCACATTGATGAGTATGATGAGCGAGCAATTATTACCTAGTGCCTGTGAAGTCGATGTTACTGGCGTTGTATCGATGTACGCGCTTCAGCTGGCATCTGGTACACCTAGTGCTCTGGTCGATTGGAACAACAACTACGCTGATGATCCAAATAAGTGCGTGTTGTTCCATTGTGGGAACTGGGCAAAGAGTTTCTTCCCTCAAGAAGACTTCGCGATGGGTTATGCGCCCATCCTGGGCTCAACACTGGGCGATGAAAACACCTACGGTATAGTCGAAGGTCGCACACCTGCCGGGCCATTCAGTTATGCTCGCGTGACTACTGATGATCGAAATGGCGTCATCAAGGCCTATGTAGGCGACGGTATGTTCGTTGATGACCCGATGGAGACTTTTGGTAGTCGGGCGCTGGTGGAAGTCTCTGATCTACAGGCGTTACTGCGGTATATCGTTAAGAATGGCTTTGAGCATCATGCTGCCATGAATGCTTCACATTCTGGCGCGATCCTGCAAGAAGCCTTCGAGACTTATTTTGGCTGGGAGACGTATCATCACATTGGTTGAATGATTCGAGAAGGGGAGCACCTTTAGAAATAGTTGAGAATGCGTCTGGGGCCTGCAAACAGGAACAGTTGAAAATTCTACATGAGCGAAGGGGTCCTGTAGTGACTACTTAACGGATCCATCGCATCTGCTCGTTGTGAAAACTCGGTATACTCCTTCATGTTTAGGCCTCCATCGCCAACCATGGGGAGCGAGAAAGTGTTTGTCCAACGACTGATCCAGCGGGTGAAGTTCTATGGTGTGATTGCGATTTGGAAACTCGAACACCGCTTCAAGCATTCAACTAAACTCAGGCTGCAGTCGTTGGTTTCGTTCACAGTTATCCCGTCTTGGGTGGCTTGCATCATGACTACCGCTATGCGGCCCAAACAGCTAAAATCGGGGCGGATGGCTTAAGTAGCCACCACAGGCTGCTGTTCATTCTGTAGGATCGCGCCAATTGGTAACAAAACCCGGATGTACACGACTATCTGAGTCGATATCCGCATCTTCACACTGCACTTCTCGCCCGATTGTCTACATATGAACCCACAAAAACATGTGTGGGCGTGACCCGTGGTGCCATCAGACACAATCACACGCGCAGAGATTATCCAGCACTCGTGTAGGCGTTTCACTGTCATCCTGAAGCTGCTGACTTCAAGTTTCGGTGGACCGAGCAGTATATTCCAGCTACTTTGTCAGTATCTAAGTGGTTTATCTATAAGATATAATCAACGCGATGCCGGATCAGAACGGCGCTGTCATCACGAGTCATTGTCGTCGGACAGCCGCGAACTCGTGATTGCCGCTACCATCTGAGGTGTTTCAACTGATTCAGCGCGTATACATATGTCTGTCTTTGGTAGGCTTCACCCGATGCAACGCTCAACTCAATGGAGTCTTTTCATATGGTCACTGCCACACAACGATTCATTAGACGCCGATGGCCTGTCCTAGCGGTAACTGTGGTGGCAGTCATAGGAGTAATCACGTATTTCGTCTGGCGTGCGGTCACCCCTCAAACGCCCTCCGATTTTTACACGCCGCCACAGGCGCTCGCGCAAGAGATTGCTGCCGTACCGGGTTCGCTTGTCCGCAGCGAGAAAATCACGGATGCGCTCCCGGAAGGGGCAGTGGGTTGGCGCATTCTCTACACGTCTGTAGGGGTCGATGGCGAGCCTATCGTCGTGAGTGGCGTGGTTGCTGCGCCTGAAGGGGCAAGCAGCGCTCCACGACCGGTTCTGGCATTCGCCCAAGGGACGATTGGGAATCTTCCTGTGTGTGGTATCGGCCACACACGCACACCATTCGCTGGTATCCCCGAGATCGACACGATGATTGCGGAGGGATATGTCGTTGTCTCCACCGATTACCCCGGTCGCGGTACATCTGGTGTGCACCCCTATTTGATCGGTGAGGTTGCGGCAGCGTCAGTTCTCGACGCCGTGCGCGCTGCCCGCCAGCTTGATGCGAATGCTAGCGAAAGTTTCGTCGTCTGGGGCCGTTCCCAAGGCGGGCACTCATCGATGTGGACGGCACAACTTGCGGCGCAGTATGCTCCGGAACTCAATCTCGTCGCCGTCGCTGCATCTGCCCCTGCCATTGACCTTGAAGGTATTCTCACCTACAGCATGGACAAGGCGCGGGGTGCTGTCGTTTTTACGTATGCTGTTGCTGCCTGGAGCCAGATGTTTGCCGACATCAATCTTGACGAGTTGATCGTACCGGATCGGCGTCAGCAGTTCGACCGCATCGCCAGTACCTGCGTGACAACGCCTGCCGCTTTCTTGCTTCTCGGCGAGCTTTCTCCGCCCTCGGAATATCTCGCCGTAGACATTCTTAAGCTGGAGTCGGTCAAGGCGCTGATGGAGCAAAACACGCCCAGACTGCCGATCTCGGTACCGCTGCTGATCGCGCACGGCACGAGTGATACGCTCATCCCCATCGAGGGCAGCGACGCAGAATTCGCGCGGCGCTGCGCAGCGGGCGAAGACGTGCAGTTTGTGCGCTACCCGGGTGTCGATCACGATGCAGCAGACGCGTCCGCACTGATGATCATCGGATGGCTCAGTGATCGATTGGAAGGGCGGACCAACGGTTCAAACTGCGACGGAACCGAAAGTTAGCCAAATTTCTAATGAGGCTCGATTTGTCTATCGCGTTTGAGCGGTGGCTGATCGGGAACCATCGGGCCTTGCAATGTAATCGTCGCAACGTGTCTCTGCGCGTGTGGACGACGCAACTTTTCTTCCGCCTGCGTGCTGCGAAACAGGTTGGCAACTAGTTCAGTCGTCCTCATGTGATCGAGGATGTGTCGGCTTTTCTTGAGTTTCTTGCTGTTCGTGGACGACTTTCACCGTCAATCCGTAGCAATGTCCGCAATAACCGTGATTCTGGAACACCTGTGGTGGCTACTTAAGGCATTTATAGTATCTGCTCCTTGTTGAACCTCGGTATACTCCTTCGCATTTTGGGTAAATCTCCAACCCGAGGAAGCGAGATCATGTTTTTGCAGCGACTGATTCAGCGGGCGAAGCTTTGTGACATGACTGTGTTGTGGAGACTTAAAAACCGCTTGAAGCAGTGGACCAAACCCAGTTCACAGTCGTTGGCTGTTGGATGTCTGGCCGATATGGCACGCGATAGGGCGAGCTCATGGCCGAGAATGTTTTGCTGCGCCATCAAGTGATTATTCTTCAAATGTGTTGATGCGGCTCAATACTGGCAATCAGGGCAGATGGCTTAAGTAGCCACCACAGGCGTTATCGACAGCGAACGCCAGCCAGGGCGCTGGGCCTGACAGACCGAGTCTGGTCCATCCGTGACATGCTATACTACCCGTTGCCGTAGTCCGCTTAACATCGCCAGAAAGGCAAAGTCACCCCGAAAACCAGGGCGATGAAGGTCGATTCCAGTTTTCACACCCATCATCTGGAAGGGGTTTTTGACTGCAGCGCCAAGGAGCGTCGGGCTGAGGCTACCTCCGAGCGCGCTTGGCATTATCAACTGTTGCCGGATGCTGGACCTGATCTAGCCATAGGCATTATCCTGCTGCCAACGAACTACTGCTTCTTCCAAACGGTCACGCTGCACTTCAACACCTATTCCATAGCCATCGCCCACGGAGAGTGTACTGTCCTCCCCTAGAACAAAGGGGGGTTCGGTAATATCCGGATTATAGTAGCGGCTAGTTGCAGAAATATCGGATGGCATATTTACAGCCGGCAGCGAGGCGAACGAGAGCGTTGCCGCCCTTCCAATGCCTGTTTCCAGCATGCCACCAACCCAGAGAGGTGTATTATGTTCAACACACACCTTGTAGATTTCCAGGCTTTCCGTAAAGCCGCCAACGCGAGCCGGTTTCAGGTTTAAGATGCGGCATGCGCCAATTTCCAGGGCGAGTTTGAGATCACGTGCTGTTTTGACGCTCTCATCCAAACAGATAGCCGTTTCCAGATGGGGTTGGAGCTTGCTGTGCTCATAAATATCATCATATTGCAGCGGCTGTTCGATCATCAGCAAATCATACGCATCTAACTGCTTTAGATGGTCACGATCTTCCAAGGTGTAGGCGCTGTTGGCGTCCAGCATTATGGTGATTTCTGGCAGGGCGGCACGAACGCCTTTCGCGAGTTCTACGTCCCATCCCCGTTGAATCTTCAGTTTGATGCGTTGGTAACCCTGATCAAGACGAAGGCGAATGATGGAGAGTGTGGCATCAATGCTGGGCTGAATGCCGATACTGACGCCTACAGTTGCCTTTCCTTCTGAGGCGTGCCCGTCCGGCAGCATATGGGCTAGCAGGTCAGTCAGGCGCATATCATTGGCTTTAGCAAAGGCATCCCATACGGCGTATTCCACACCAGCACGCGTATGATGATTGCCGCGTACGGTTTTCATCAATTTCGCGGCCTGTGTTGGATCGCTGAAGGTTTGATCTAATAGCAGGGGACGCAGAAACATCTGAACAATGTGCAAAGCTGTTCCTACAGTTTCTGAGCCGTAGCCTGGTGCGTTGCTGACCGATATTTCGCCCCATCCGGTAATCCCGTCCTCCGTTGTGAGTTCCACAATCACGCCAGCTTTGTGGGCTTCTATGCCAAAGCTGGTACGCAGCGGCTCTACTAGTGGGACGGCAATTGCATGAACTTGAATGTCAGAAATCGTGATCGATTTCATGAAGAGTTACTCCTTTCGAGCGTGCCAATACATACCAACCGCGATTGCCCTCGCGGGCAAAATCAGCCAGCATATAACCCTGTTGCATGGCTGGAATGACGACCTGCCTCAGCGCGAATTGCCAGCGCTTTGCCAGCTCGATGTTCGCACGTTTAATCGTGTTAATACTGTCTGGAATTTCAACGAAGTAGAATACATCTTCCAGCTTATCAATCTGGTTTAACTGGGGTAAATTCGCTTCATCACACTTCAGCAGAAAATTCTCTGGTGGGTAATGAGCTGCAATTGGTGTGAGGGTCCGTCCGCTGGCTGCGGCAACTACGCGCGGATCTTCCAATTCCCATGAGAATTCAACTCGATCTGTCGCCATGCCATTATTGAGGGCATCATTCATCGACCCATAGTGATTGACCATGTAGAGCACGGCTTTGGCGCCTAGATGCCGTATGTTGAAATTTGCATTTCCCATTTGCAAGGGATCAGTTGTCCAGTTAATGCGCTTATAACCTTGATCAAGGGCCCATAGGCGCTGCTCAAACTTTAGTTGCTTGCCAATCCCCTGGCCTTGGTATTGGGGCAGCGTGCCCGTCATATGTGACCAAAGCACAAATTCGTCTTGGCGTTTGGCGACGAAGGCAAAACTAAAGCCGACACAACACCCATTCTCTGCGATGGCGGCCATCACGAGGCCCCCAGCATAGGCAATAGCCATAAGCATATTGTGAGGTGTACTATTACGGTCACTTGTATCCCAGATACTGGCCTGAAGATCAACCAAGATTTCTAATTCCTCAGGTTTTTCCAATATTTTGTAGGTTATCATGTCAGTTTTTCTTACTGCGCGGATCGAGTGCATCACGAAGACCATCCCCTACAAAGTTCACGCCCAAAACCGTCAATAGAATCAATGAACCAGGGAAAAACCATACCCACCAGGCCGTCTCAATGCGTTCCGGCGCGCGTTGAATAATATTGCCCCAACTGGCGGTAGGGGGTTGCACGCCCAAGCCTAAGAAGCTGACAGCGCTTTCCGCCAGAATGACCCCGGCAATGCCGAGCGTCGTCGCTACGATAACTGGAGCGAACACATTTGGTAGGATGTGCGTGAAGATTATGCGAGGATTGTTCGCGCCTATTGCCTTAGCGGCCAGAACAAATTCTTGCTCCCGTAGAGATAAGACGAGGCCACGGACAATGCGCGTCAGGCCCATCCAACCCGTGAAGCCTAGGACGAAGATGATAATGATCACACTCCCACTGATCTTCCGCCCCAGAATGACTATGTTTTCAAAGTCGGTGCCAATAAACTTAGTCAGTACGAGTAGTAAAAACAAGCCAGGGATAGCCATGAGTGCTTCGGAAATGCGCATAATGATACTGTCCAGGAATCCCCCGTAAAATCCGGAGACCAGGCCGAGGAATGTTCCCAAACTCATGGTGATTACGACAGAGACAACACTGATCGCCAGTGAAATCTGGCCACCGTAGATGGTACGGGCTAGAAGATCACGCCCCACGCTGTCTGTGCCCATTGGATGTTCAATTGAAGGAGCTGCCCATTTGTTCCGAATGTTAGTATCGTTGGCGTATTCCTCGGAATATATAAATGATCCACCGACGATGTATACTATAATCAGGATAAGGATCATAAGCCCCACCATCGCCATGCGATGTGCACGAAAGCGCTGCCACGCTCGCGCCCGTTGCGACTGCGGTTGCAGTGCAGATATATCTTCGGCTGTTAACCGTGCCGGATTACCTTTTGTGCTCGCGTTAGGCATTGCCGCTCCCTCTTATGATTTCGCCAGTTTGATGCGAGGATCAACAACAGCGTAGGCTAGGTCAGTCACGATCTGGAAGAAAATGACCGTTACTGCCGTAAGCATCACGATGCCCATAAGTACGGCATAGTCCGAGCGATTTAAACTGTCTATAAACAGGCGTCCCATACCCGGCCAGGCAAAGATCTCTTCAATAATCACCGTACCGCTCAGAATGAAGCCAAGATCAAGACCGATGAGGGTAATCAGCGGGACAGATGCGTTCTTAAAGGCATGTAACAGAATAATGCGACGGTTTTTGAGACCTTTGGCACGTGCCGTCCGTACATAGTCCGATTCTAGAGTTTCCAGCATACTTGCTCGGATGTAACGCATATACCCGGCGGCTGATACAATCACCATACTCATGATTGGCAGAATCATATGGCGGACGAGGTTGACGAAGGTCTGATCTTCCCCCGCATCATACATGCCTGCAATCGGCAGATAGGGCAAACCCAAGTTCCGGAATGTTACGGCAAAAGTGAAGATCAACCCGAGTGCGATCAAAAAGCTAGGCATGGAGTAGAAAACAAAAGCAATGGTCGTCAGGACATTATCTGCCAGCGAGTACTGGCGAACGGCGGAAAAAACGCCAAGACTGACGGAAATGACCAGTACGAGGATATAGGTCGGTACCATAAGAATTAGCGTGTTGGGCAGTCGCTCCAGTATGCGATCTTGTGCCAGCTGATTCGTGACGATCGAACGACCTAAATCGCCACGCAGAATACCCCGACGATTGCCATAGACGTTTTCGTCTGTATCTCCATCCCCATCTGAGTCCACGAGTGTCCAGTCATTACCTATAAGCCAATAGATATACTGAAGATAGATCGGCTTATCCAGGCCCAGGGAACGCTCAATACGCAGGCGTTCTTCTGGAGTTAAGATCACGGACTCATCTGACATGGTGGCAATTGGATCACCAATGGTATTCATCATTGTGAAGAGGATCAAACTGATGATGAATAGCAGGGGGACAGCCTGTATTAGTCTGCCGACAATGTATTTCGCCATTGCATCTCACTTCTTTAGATATTTGGCAACCGAATAATTGACATAGTCATAAAAGTGTCGTAATTGCAGATGGCGTTTCTAGCAAAAGGTAATGTGAGAGGTTATCGCCAACCTCTCACACCCCTCTGTTTATTAGTTATTCAGCGCGTTCCCAGTCCTGGATTTGCCAGAACATGACACGTGATGAGGAAATATCTTCGGCAACGAGGTTCACGTTTTCCAGATCTGCACTGTAGATGGCGATGGCAGGCCGATCCCACATTGGTATCCAGTGCAGGTTTTCTGCCATGAATTCCTGAATTTGATCCGCATTGGCTTGCCGAACTTCTGGATCAGGTTCTGAGACTAGTGTATCCCATAGGGCATCAATCTCTTCCCAGCATGCGTGTGCGAGGTTCAAACCGGCTACATTTTCTGCTGAGGGAATCCCCTCACATGACCAGTAATTCGGCGCAGCGATGGAGGTGCGAGCCAGCAAAACCGCAAAGTGGTAGATATCATCCTCACCACTGCGCTGCGCACCGCCTGCATCCAGTGTTGCTAGTATCAGGGTGGGTTCAACGGTCTTGAGCTCAAGGCCTATACAAGATTCTTGCAGAATGTCCTGAGCGAGCACCTGCATATCCATACGGATTGTAACGGTAGTTGTAGTTAGCGAGAATTCGAGCGGTGTACCATCTTCTATGCCTTCTATACCTTGTGCTTCGCAGATGCCGTCGCCATCTTCGTCAGTCCATCCGGCTTCTGCCAGCAGTGCAACCGCACCTTCAGGATCATATTCCGGCCAGTCCAGGCCTTCTTTCGCCCAACCCGTGCCATACCATACAGAATCCGGGATGGTTGTCAGGCCACCTAGCAGTTCATCGACGATTAGTTGACGATCGAGGGCCATGACCAGTGCCTCTCGTACTCGCACGTCCTTAAGTGCAGGATGTCCATCCGGGCCGAGGTTGAGGTACCAGCCTTCAATCACGCCTGCTGGAATAGTACTGATAACAAAATTGGGATCATCCTGGAAGTCAAAGACATCGGATGGCTGACCGAAGCTAGAGAAGTCCGCTTCACCATTTTTGAGAATGGTACGAACCACTGTTGGATCGGGATAGTAGCTGACTACCACTTCCCCAAACCATGCGGGGTCGTAGAAATTCTCGTTACGGACGAAACGGGTAAAGCTGCCCGTGAGCCACTCATCAAATACGAATGGGCCATTGCCTACCGTTGGGGCACGGTTCCAGTCCAGGGTTTCCAAGCCTTCTCCGTTAGCCAGCGATTCTTCATAGAGTGGTCTTACCACATGTGATGGCAGCGGCCACCATCCTGCGAAATACCAATCTGCGTTGAACGTCGTATAGGTGACCACGACTTCCTGATCTGTCTCGCCGGCTTCTACACTGGCGATGTCGTCAGCAGACAGGGGCTGAACGATTGTGGAAATGCCATCATTCGATGCTTCGTATGGCAAAATGAAGTCATCGGCTGTCATAGGCGTACCATCTGACCAGACTGCGTTCTCATTGAGCGTAAAACGAACGACTGTATTGCCCTCTTCGTTGACAGTAATGCCGTTTTCAGTTTCGGTAGGCAGTTGATCTACGAGGATGGGTACAATCTCTCCAGTTGGGTCAAATGCCCAGGGGCCGCGGAACATCAGATAGATGACCGTGTGTGACGGACCCAGGCCAGTCAGATACGGGTTCAACGTATCTATTTCCGTCGCACTTGCAAGCCGCAAAACGCGCCCTTCATCCTGTGCAGTGATGGAGCTTACTGCTAGGAGCAGTAAGCAGATGAGTAGTAACAACCTTTTACTTGAGCTGCGAGCGTGCATCTGCCTCTCCCATAACTGGTAAACGTCAGTAATCATTGTATAAACGGCTGTTGGCAAGTTATTATAGCAACATACTGTGCATATGCAAAAACAATATACACGAATTGTTGCAAGCGTTTATGTACGAATTTTCCATAGGGGTAAGTTCACATGAGTGACAGACAAGCAAATAACGATGTTATGACCCGAATTCGTAATCAATACGATTCGATGAGCAAAAGTCAGCAGCGGGTCGCTGCGTTTTTGTTGACGCATGGCATTGATGTTATCTATCTTTCGGCAGCGCGGATTGCCGAACTAGTAGACGTGAATCGCTCAACCGTCGTTCGTACGGCTCAGAGCTTGGGTTATGATGGCTTCCCAGATCTACAGGCCGATTTGCGCACACAACTTCAGGGCCGTTTGACCTCACAGCAACGTCTGCGAACGACCGCACGCCTTCTTCTAGAAGACCTGCAACAAGAAAACAACGGTGATGCGCAAGTCTTGCATACGATGATTCGCTCAGAAACGCAGAATCTCAGTCTTTTATCACAGAGCGTTTCTGATGAGGAATTTGAACAAGCTGTGGAGATGCTTGATTCTGCACGCCGGCTATACATACTGGGTTTAAGAAATTCATTGCCGCTAGCTCTGAACTTGGGACTGCTTATTCAGTATGTGAAGGAAACGATTGTTCTGCAGCCCGGCAATTTACCCATTGCCGATCAACTCAAAGATATGGGGCCAGAGGATGTACTATTCACAATTACATACAGCCGCTACGCGCGAGAAACACTGATGGCCATGGATTATGCCCAATCTGTTGGATGCCGCGTGTTAACGATGACAGATACTACTCTTTCGCCAGGGGCAAAACGGGCTGATCTGGCATTGGTTGTGCCGTTTCGTCTATGGTTATACGGAAACTCTCTGGTCTCCTACGCTATCCTGAATGCGCTCTTCGGCGCGATGCTTCTGCGCCACACGCAAGCCGCACAGCAGAGACTAGAACATCTGGATAAAATCTATGAAGGGTTCCAGATTTATCAGAGCCACGACTAGATCAGTCTTGTTTCTTGGCATCGCTGTTCTGTTTGGTAAATTCGATTGGATCACCCGTTGGTTCTAGGCGAATACTCACACGGTTGACTTTACCTTTCAGGTCGCTACCAAAATCTGCTAGTGAGAGAATGTCGAATTCTTCATTTTCCAATCTGAAGATCTCATAGTGATGTGGGGTAACAGCGAATCCAATGCCATTGTAGCGCGCAGATAAGGTATCGTCTTTGAAGCTTATTACCATTGTACCGTAACCGCCATGTTCATAGGTTCCGGCGTATTCTTCCAACGGGCGGGAGTGTGGCACATCATGACGGTCTGATAGGAGTTTCTGTTTGCCTTCCTCACCTATTTTCTTAAGTTCTTCTTCCTGTGATTTGTAACGCTCAGTCCAATCAATAGGGTTCAGTTCCATCAGTTGATCCAAGAGCATGTAAGAGGCAGCAATCGACAAGGACGTACCGCCGTTATTGACTGCGACAATGCCGATATTGTGTTCTGGCAGGAAGAACGTCTGGGTAATGAAGCCGTCGATACCGCCTGTATGCCGAACCATCACGTGTCCGCGATAGACCTGCGTCGCCCAGCCCAGCCCATAAGCGTGATGCTTCAGATCAGGCATATCCAGCAAGGCGGTGGCTGGTGTAATCGGGATTGGCATGTGAGGAGCGTGCATCTGCTTTAAATTGTCTTCAGAAACCCATTGTTCCTCACCTAGTTTCCCTCCGTTTAGGTGGATACGCAGCCACTTTGCCATATCCGTCATGTTGGAGTTGATGGATCCAGCAGGGCCAATGGCATCCAGATTGCGATAGGGAATTCGGTCTACTATGTCGCCCCTTACCCGGTGAGGGCGTGCTGCATTATCAAGATGTTCACAGCTATGGGTGGATAGATTGCTGTGTGACATGCCGAGTGGATCAAAAATACGTTGTTGTGTAAATTCTTCCCATGTTTGCCCGGTGATTACTTCGATCAGGCAGCCTGCTGTCATATACATCAGGTTTTGATACTGAAAGACATAGCGAAAGGGTTGGGTGGGCTTAAGGTAGCGTAGTGCTTCATAGAGTTGCCTGCGGGTGCGGGATGTACCATACCAACTCAGATCATGGCGCGGCAAACCCGAACGATGACAGACCAGATCCCGTACCGTCATTTGTGCAGTAGCAAACTCATCATACAATCGGAAATCCGGCATGTACTCGCGAATGGGTGTATCCCAAGTAAGCTTGCCCTCGTCAATCAGCAGTGCAAGCCCCATCGTGGTGAAGGCTTTTGTGCATGAACCGATGGCAAAGAGTGTGTCTACATCAACGGGTTTTGGATCATCAATGTCGGTGACACCATACCCTTTGGCAAACACAACATCATCATTCTTAATCGCTGTAACGGCTAAGCCTGGTGAATTCCATTTCTTGAGCTCTTCCTCGAACAGGGCGTCTAATGCAGAATGATTCATTACCATCTTCCTAATCAAAGGGGTTTTCAACAGCTGGCCACTTATCTTGTACAGCCTTTTTAAATGGAATGTTGGCAAAGTCCGGAGCGACTGCTCCTGGTGATGCACAGTGAATAATACGGGATGCTATCGGCGCGAACCCAGCATAAAAGTGATGCATGGATTTGACGATCAGGATATTCTTTTGTGTCGGGTCGACGCCTACATTGGTAAACACTTCGGGCGTAAAAGTCTGGGTTCGTTTTGAGATCAATACAATGTCAATGCCATGTGCCCGCACCGCCGCACTGTCTCCCAACTCGACGACCATCTGTGAACCTTCATTGCCAAAATGCTGTATCGCCTTTGGTGCAAGCTGAAGTACATCCACGCTTAAATCAACTGGATTACCGGACATTGGCCCCATTTTGCCGCCGACACGTAGATCCAGTTTTGCTCCTACGCCTGCTGCGAAGACGACCGAAACCGCTATAGGGTCCCATATGCAGCCAATTGCCACATCCTGAATGCCTCTTTCCAGCAGGGCTTGCAGCATGAATGTTGAATCACCTGGTGCACCTCCACCTGAATTGTCGGAGACATCTGCAATGACAACTGGCCCGGTAGGTTCCGCGAGCGCAGCATCCAGGGCTTCATCAATGGTCATATGTTGTGGGAGAACCTGTTCGCGCATGTTAAAGAAATCACTGCCAAGGCTTGCTGCCAGCTCAGCGCCGCGTTCTGGTTGATTATCGGTGACAACCAGCACCCGCGTCCCCACATCGACCACATCGCCCCAAGGGAAACCATGCCCTAAGGAGACTGATAGAATACCTGCGGTACTTTCCAGATCTTTCATGCGCTGCACGAAGCTTTTCACCGGGTCACTGGTCGGATGGTAAATACCCACCATGCGGCAGTCGTACATGGCGATATGTGGCTTCACTTTGCCTTCAGCTGCTGCTACGGAAATGTTAAAAAGTTCAATCGCACGATCTTCAAAATCTGTATGCGGATATTCCTTGTAAGTGATGATCACGCTGGCTTGGTCGATCATGGTTTGTGTGATGTGGCAGTGCAGGTCCAGCTCCACTCCGATGGGCACGTCCGGACCGACAATTTGCCGCACATGCTGAATCACATCGCCTTCGCAGTCATCGTACCCATCAGCCACCATCGCCCCATGTAAATCAAGTAGGACGCAATCAACCGGCATGGAAGCCTGTAAATCTGCTATTATCTTGCCTCGCAGGTATTCGTAAGTTGCCTTCAAAGTAACCCCGGATGGCTCCGCGAAGGCTGTAATGCTTTCTACAGGTTGCCAGCCCTTTTCGCGCGCCATTCGTGCCCAAACCGCAGGAGGAACGTGCTCGCTGGTGTATTGTCCGCCATGTACCACATCAAAGTCTTTGAGGCTGGTAGGGACAGGTGCGAAGGTATTGGTTTCTGTAGCCAAGCTCGCTATGAATATCTTCATATTTATGAGTCTCCAATGCGATCAAATGGATAACGTCCCATCCACATGCCTGTGACTTTGCCTTCGTCGTTAACTTCAAAGGTCGTCAATTCCCCCTGAGAAGCACCACCTACCATTTTGAAGCGATGTTCGTCGAAGGCATCTAACCGAATACTGGCTTCCATATTCCCATCAAAGGGCACGATTTTCAGCCATCCCTTGACGATCTTGACTTCGATGCCGTCATCCATTGAGCGCAGGGCGTAGCGCCCAACATAGGGTTTCCAGCTTTTTAGTTCTTGCGGTGTCGGTTTGAGCACTTTGCGCTCTTGATTGGCTTCAAAAACCGGGATGAGCGTTTTCAGGATCTTCTCCGAAATTTCCACAGGCGCGGTGCCAGTATTGGTGAAAACTAACACACCTAATTTCAGGGCAGGTATGAGTGAAATATTCGTAGTGTAACCTGGCAAGCCTCCACTGTGGCCAATTACTTTGTATCCCGCGACGGGTCGTATCCCCCAACCAATGCCAAATCCAGCAGTGAAGTTGTCATTGATCAAAACGGGATTGTGCATTTCGCGAAGGGTGCTACTGCCTAGAATTTGGCTGCCTCCCATTTCCCCCTCACGGAATTGCAGAGCGATAAATTTCGCCATATCTGTTACTGTGGAGTACATACCGCCTGCAGGCCGAAATCCATTTTCGTTCCAATGTGGGGCAGGTGCAAACGGCTCGCCCAACGAAGGCAGATAGTAGCTGATTGCGTATTTCTGTTCGGAGTAACGATCGCGCTGAAAGCCGCTGGATGTCATGTTGAGCGGATTCAGAATGTTTTCATGTATATAATCTTCATAGGGTTTTCCAGCGATCTTGCTCAGAGTGTATCCTAGAATAGCGATTCCTAGATTTGAATATTTCGGTTCCTTCATGGTTGGCAGGATCATCTGCATCCCCTGCAAACTCTGTATCAATTCTTCAATCGTTGGCATCTCCATATCCCGCCAACCACTGTGTAAACCCTCGCGCGCTAAGCCAGAGGCATGTGACACGAGTTGGCGAAAGGTTGGAGATTTGGCATCGATAAAGGTGGATTCAATCTGGAAGTTTGGTAGATATTTGGCTACAGGCTCATCGAGACTTAGTTTGCCAGCATCGCGTAGTTGCATTAGCATTGTTGCCGTAAACAACTTTGTAATTGATGCAACGCGATAAACCGTGTTTTCGTGGGCGGGGATATTTTTTTCGACGTTAGCGACGCCATAACCCTGGTACCAGATCAGATCCTGATCATGGACAACGCCTGCTGAAAAACCTGGTATATGACGTTCTTCTAATTCGCTTTCGAGCTGTACCTGAATAAGTTCGAGTGCTGCATTTATATCCGAGTTGACCGACATTATTCCCTCACTGTTATAAGATGTACGGATTCTAGCAACAATACATTCAATCTGCAAAGATTTTTGCTACATTTGTTGCACAATGTTTTTTATGAGTTGTATTCTTCACGGAACGGACCTCTGCATGGGAATAGTTGAGAATTGTTTGAGGCTGGACGTACTCTCGCGGATTTAGATTTTTGTTACGAAATCCTATCGCATGCCGGAGTAATAATTGCTTGCCGGCATGCTACTGCTCATGGTCATTCTTGTGCTGCTGAGACCGCGGTTGGGTACTCCCTACGGAGATAGTTGAGAATTCGTTTGAGGCCAGGCACACTTTTTTGCGTCTGGAGCTGTGCTACAAGATAGGACTCCGTGCTGGAACATGGCGCGCCTTTCGCAATTTACTGCCCATGTTCGCTCGTTCTTGCCGTGCCCGAAGGTGGTTTGCAGACGGAAGCAACTCGAGATATCTTGCACAAGCTGCAGGAAAAAGCGATCACACCCTCGGTCATTGGCAGGATGTGAAAATTCCCTCTCGCGGCAGAAAGTACAAGAAAGTAACTATTCAGCGTACCTTAGCGTCAACGGGGGTGTCCTGAACGCTCAACGGTAACCGTATGCCAGGACCGTGATGAAGGGATGGTTTAAGTGCACAAAATACCATCCGTCGAGTGGAGGTTTCTTGTCAGAATTTGCCAATTGCAGCAAATTCGTTGCTAGGCTAACTGTAGAAAACTGAATGGAATGGATGTCAAAGGTTCGAGAGATGTCTTGAAGAATGGGCGATTGCCGACTACGGTTGCGGCTGGCACACGGGGCGAACCTGATGAATTACGGTGTAACCCTTCTGGCAAGAGCTAGCTTCCTACAGAATGACTCCTAAGATGTGTTAGATCACAGGCAGTTTGACATTCGGTACATTTCCACCAAAGGCACTTATGTAGAGAACTCTATCACCAGTTTGACAATAACAGAGTTATTGTCAATGTTACACCCACCCCGAGCCAAAGTGAACGCTTTTTGTCATTTTTTCCCACTGGAGTGGCGGAGAAGCTGCGATTTATCGAGCAGATCCGCTTCGAGCAGCGCCCTTCCTTACTAAGCCTCATTGACGAACAGTAGATCTGTCTTTGACGAGGATTTGTGTACGCTGCCAATCCTCGCGAAGACGCGCTGATTTGGTCAGTCAGACCTCGGGTGCAGTGTACCCGGTCTGTGACCAGGCGGCGAAACCTGTTCGTTTCATGATTTGGAGGTATTGAGAAATGCCCCGTACGTTTGCACTGACCAACCACAAAGGGGGTGTCGGCAAGTCGACATCTGCCACCAACATTGCGCTGGGGATCACGAGTATCCTGCGGCAGATGAACGCACCCAACCACCGCGTGCTGCTGATCGACACCGACAGTCAGGCACATGCGACGCTGGTGACGACGGGTCGGGACGACTTCGGGGCGGAGGACAGCCTGTACACGGTGCTGATGGCGGATCGGCAGGTGGCGGTGCAGACGCTGGCGAGTGTGCTGGTGCCGTCGCACTGGGACGAGAATCTGCACGTGCTGCCCGCTTCACCGCTGCTGGAGCAGGCGGAGCGGGAGCTGACGGGCACGGCCGGTGCGCCGTATCGGCTGGCGGATCCGCTGGCGAAGATCGCATCGCAGTATGCGGCGATCGTGATCGACACGCGTCCGTCGTTCTCGCTGCTGACGGAGATGGCGCTGGTGGCGGCGACGGATACGATTGTGCCCGTGGAACCACGTTATCTGTAGAGGCAATGTGTTTGTCCTTATTTTCATTTGAAACTGTAATCAAGAGGCGATACACAATCCAGGAAGTGTTCTTCCGCGTCAACGCTGGTATAGATGCTTACTAGAGGCAAGTGAATCGACCGAAAACATGGTTGTTATGGAGGGCATTCTTGAGTTTACAGGAACTGATTCACGAACTGCGAAAACTCAACCGGAGGGATAAACTGCGGACGATGCAGGTATTGATTACAGAACTTTCTGCTGAGGAAGAAGCCTGGTTGATCCCCGGCGCAACCTATGGGATAGTTACACCCTACGGTAATGAAGCTGCTGCTCAGGTGCTGTATGATGCCCTGCAAGCGGCAGACAAGAAGGCGGAATCGTAGTGGCGCGTTTTCCCTATATTTCTGCGGATAACCTGCCAACCAGTCTGATGCCGCGTCTGCCGCTGACACTTATCCTGGGTGGTCAATCAATAGAGGTTGTCGGTTTGTTGGATTCAGGGGCAGCAGTCAATGTGTTGCCTTATCAGATTGGGTTAGCTCTGGGCGCAGTCTGGGAGAAGCAAACGACAGTTGTGCCTCTGGTCGGTAGTCTGGGACAGTTTGAGGCGCGAGCGCTGATTTGCTTACACGCTCACCAGCCATAGAAATGCAAACGGCTGACCTATGCGGTACAGCCGTAGACCTGTGCGAGTTTCTTCGCCTACATAGCTTGTAGGTTGGAAATCAGGCCGGATCGCTTAAGTAGCCACAACAGGTCGTAATGGCCTATCGAGTTTCCGCTGGGCAATGTCAAGTTGATGATGGAGCAGCGGGATTTGCAGATCTTTAGTGCGATCGGTCCGACGCTGCAGTAGTAGAAGTTCGAGCAGAGCAGAAAAGCACTGAGCGAATAGGAGCCGGAGCATTAGGAACTTTCCTATACCAATCGGAGAAGTCCCTAATACCATCAGAGATTCGTCACGGTTTTGGGTATTCTCTTCCCTGGGATGAAGTTTTTTGGCGATACGGGATGATCTGTACTTGCGTGTGAGATGTAGTTGATTTCTTGTTCATAAAAATGCCATTTTGTTGTCTGTAACGCAATGAGGAATTCTCACTTCGATCGGCTCAGATTTCTAGAGCAGAGGCAATGAGAAAGGTTCGGTCTGCAAAGATCGCTTATCTCATTACTCTGGTTTACTACTCCAAAATATCATTAACCCATGTCAGTGCTCGTACTGCCTGCGGGAATCCCAATGTAGTTATGGCCAGCAAGGTAACGTGCCGTATAGCATCTGTTGAAATGCCCATCTCAATAGCGCGGCGTGTGTGAGCGTGGGTAGCACCTTCTAAACCAGCACCGATTGCTAGCGACAGCTTGACAAGCTGTCGGGATTCATCATTTAGGGGACCAGCACGGTGTGCCGCATCTCCCAGGTTGTCGTAGGCCTTTGCGATTTCTGGGTACGTTTCACGAAGTTGAGTATAAATTTTCGGTAAGTCAGTCATTGCTGTTTCACGCTCCCAATCTTCAGGTGTATTCAGGTTAACAAAGGATCTTGTACTGAAGCCCCTAGCGTGAAGCACGGCTTCGGTTATAGTTGAAATTCTCACTAATGCTAGAAAATCATAGATGGCGAACGAATTTTGTGCAAGTTGCTTCTCAATAATTGGGATAACGTTTCGGTGATAGACGGCATGTAGTGGTTGCAAACGCCCCCCCACCTGTGGAATGATCACATCGACCGCATCTGTACATTGATCAATCAGGTACCGGAGTAAGTTTGGTCTGACGAACGGCATATCACAGGCCAGACACAACACAGACGGCGTTTCGCTCGCTATCATAGCAGTGTAGATGCCTCCCAATGCCCCGCCTCCTGGCTTAAGATCGGCGTAGACTGGTAGCTCAAAAACGCCGTAGCGGTCGATATCATTGGCAATCAGAATAAGGGGGAGTTGTAGTTCTGATGCAGCGTCTATGACATGCTGCACCATCGGTTTACCGGCGAGTGGCAGAAATGCTTTATTGCGTCCCATTCGCCGCGACTGTCCCCCGGCCAAAATCGCTAGCGTGGTCTTCGCGGGAATCATCGCATTAGCTTGATGTTAGTGTTTTTGCTGTGGATACTGTGTGCATTACCTCGTAGTAACTCTCACCTGCGCACACCTTGCACAGCGTTTTACCATCACGCTCAACTTCGCGCTCGTTTATGATCTCTTCACCACACCGTTCGCAGATCACCCGCCAATCAGGGCGGCTCAGCACATCCTTCACCAAAAACATCAGTGTTATCTCTTGTATGTTAAACAACTCTTCATCTGGCATAATTTGATATGCCTCCAAATAAGCGTGCCAACGGCTTCGGGGATTGTTTATCAGATCAATAGCCGCCTGACGTGAGGTTGCACTCGGGGCAATTCGAATGGCACGCTCGGTTTTGACATCGACAAAAGTCGCTGCAACGCGCCCGACGTCGATCAGACGCATGGTGCGGTGCCCTAGCGTACAACCAGTCGCGGCAACAATCCCATCCGCAAAACAGCCGTCTGTTTCTACGAAGACCATCAGATTCTTTAACTTCTGATGCAGTGAGACTCCTAACACGTCACCAGCAAGTAATCCCATCCGAGCACCTAATACCTGACGCGGACACACATGCCCATGATGTTTCTCAGATTCACGCAACACAGCATCAAGGCTGTTTTCCATAGCTAACCTTCCATATTCACAAGCATACGACTACCAAACGGGTTTTTGCGACGAAACGCACATGCCGGACACAGGTCTGAGCCACCGCTGAAGATCGTTTTACACCGCTTACACTCACGGATTTCACCGACGGTCAGCATCGTCATCGCGGTTGTATCGGGTTCCGCCTGTGTGTCAACGTGTAGCACATTTTCAGGGCAGCCCGCCGTACACAGCCCACAGCCAGTACAATAGGCGGCATCCAGGCTCAACCGGAACGTCTTGCGTCCGACTTCCATCACAAGGGCACGGGTCGGGCAAATCCGCACACAGACCTGACAGGCCGAACAATCGCCGTCAACCGTAAGTGATGATGCCCATGTGGAGGGCGCATCCGGGCGTGACTCCAACGCTGTCAGCAACCGCTGATGCTCTGGTGGCAGGGTAGGTGGATATGCCGATTCATGCGATTCTGCCGCTTGTGTCTCATTGACCTGGGTAAACATCTGAAACAACCCGCGCCGCGATACCCTGTGCTGGTTTGTATCTTGAATGGACCTGACAGGCGGGGAATCCGCACGCAATTCCGTAATCACGTCAATCGTCATCACTGGATGCGAGGCGGTCAATTGTTGGGCATTTGCCGCTGTCTCTTGGATTTGCGCGGCGAGTTGCCCAATGGGGCAGTCGGCGCAAGCATCACCGCGCACGCTAAGGTGGGTAACACCCTGATTCGCCAATTCGACATAGGTAGAAAGGGACAACGCCGCCAGACAACGCGGGGCGACGAACAGCGTCGCCTGCGGGTCAGCCATGATCTTAGGGGTGCTTCGATAGGCACAGGCTAACTCAAGACGTGACGTGTCGGTGTGTTGCGCAACGCGCTTCAATAGCTTATCGGACTCCGTTTGCCCGACGATTGCCCCGGTTGGACAAGCATGTACGCAATATCCACAGCGGACACAATCCTCAGCTACGAGTGTCATCTGTCCATCGGCAAGTTCAAAGGCATGGGTGGGGCAAGCACTTATACAGCGGTCACACGTCGCCTGATTATGCTGTTTATGTACACATCGTTCTTCCAGCAGCGATACAGGCGGTTTGTTGACCGACTCTGAGAATTTCCCTAATGCGTTGAAGATCGAAAAGGCATCCATCGCTATAATTCAAGTTCCCACTCAAGCGCGAGTTTGGCGCATAATGACGACAGCAACCCACCTGCCAGGTATGCCATTCCGCGATAGTAGTTGGTCTCGGCATGGTAAACGACCCGTGCCAGAAACGGCTCCGCCCACTTCAGCAGGTGATTTTCAGCAAACCTTGTCACACCACCTATGATGCGAGCTTGCTCTGCCGGGTTATTCGCCTCGGATTTTGCAAGTGCAGTCCCAAACAGATGCGCCAGGAATAATAGCTCCAACCCGAAATGATCATCCGGCTCTACATGTAGGCAGTTCGTTTGCAATCCATATGCTGCATAAAATGCACGCACCTCAACGGTTTGTTTCTCAAATAGGATATGGTCCCGGCTGAGATAAACAGATTCCCACGGTGGGGCTTTGAGTTTGGCAGGACCAACAAACAGCGCCCCATAATCCCGGTGTAACAGCGCTAGAGTCGTGTCATTGGCTTGCTGCGTGAAGGTGTTCAACAGGTCCAACCCACGTTTGGTGAACGGATCATCATCTGGTAGGACCCAGCTTGCGAATAGTTGCTCCGTTACGATCTGGTTCCATAGGTCAGGCTGGGGCGGCTTGTAGAAGGATTCGCCCAGTATTCTGCAAGCCAGGCTATGCGCGACCATGTCGGATTTTGAGATATTCATGGTAGGGATCATAGGGTATTTTCACCAGTACATGCTAAGAACAGGGTTGGGGCACGGCGGCAAGCACCGCACCCCATAATCGAAAACGACAGCCAGGTTACATCAAACCGTCACGCGCATAAGTCGCGTAAAACAGGAAGCGTCCAATAAACTCTGATGCCAGCACCGTTGCAAAGGCGGTATATGCCAGCAACGAGACAGTCCCTACGCGATCTTGCCGGACTGCGCTCTGATACAGGAACAGACCGAGTACACCTGCCCCTACAAAGACCAACAGCATCCGTAGTGCGAACAGTAACCCGAAATCACCGAGCAGCATATTGGCGGTTTCATTTGAGGCAACGGTATCTGTCACAGCGAGAGACGCGGTGAAGAGCGGCGTGACTACAAAGTGAACACCTGCCATGAGGATTGCCAGCAGCGACAACCAGCGCAGGCTACCCCGTAACAAGTTGACCTGTGTTTCTAAGGCAGCATCCCCGCGACGTTTTAGGATTGTGTAATTTGCGACGAAGGCAACACCAATGCTCAGCGCACCGAGTAGGAAGGTGGTTGCGAAGAACCACAGAGGAGTCGCCAGCGTGTTCCAACCAGGGATAGCGGGCATACTATAGTAGACCATTGACATGGTGTACACCAAACCTAAGCCCAGCAATCCAGCCACGAATGCAATCAGATTGCGCACTGTTGGGGTGAAGATTTTACGCCATTGCAAAATGGCAAACACAAAACCGGTGACTGCAAACAACACCCCGAACAGGATTTCTCGGCTGAGCCAAGAGCTACCGATATGTGTGAGCGCACGCGGCGCATTGAGCGGGTTCCCAAGGTGCAGCAGTGATGCCACAAACCCGGCGACTAACACGACGCCAATCGGTAGCAGCGCACGGTCGCTCATCTTGTCCGCTTCTTCTACCCCCGCCGCCCGTGCCGCGAAGAAATGTACCGCACCCAGCAGCAGGAACGCCCCAACCGACATCTGTGCCAGCAGAGTAAAGAGAACCAGTGACCAATCACTCGTATTCATAACGGACTAGACCTCCTCTGGATTGCCGATGACTGCGGAATCTTCGTCAGCAAGCACCACATCTTTGTGTGGAGTAAATGTTGTATTTGGATCAGTGATATCTGGGTCCGGGAATGGGAAGAACTGGCCAGATTCGCCATATGTGGCGCGTAGTTCCTCAATGCGACCAAATTCCAGTACTCGCATCTGGCAGGCAGAGACACACGCAGGTTTTTGACCGGCATCCACATAGTCATAGCAGAAGTTGCACTTGGTCATGATGTGTTGCTCAGCATCGAACTGAGGCGCACCATACGGACAGGCCCACTCGCAGTAGCGGCAGCCAATGCACTTGTCACCGTCAATCAAGACGATGCCGTCTTCATCGCGCTTCCAGATGGCTTCGGTCGGGCAAACTTCCAGACAAATCGGATTATTGCAGTGACTGCACGCCGATGACAAATAGTAGGTAAAGGTGTTGTCGATCAGCGCATCGCCACGCTCCAGATAGTTCCCACCGCTAATCTCGTACACTCGCCGCCACAGAACACCGACCGGTGTATCATTCTTGTCTTTACAAGCGACCTGGCAGGCTTTACAGCCAGAGCAAGCGCTCAAGTTGATGTAAAAGCCGAGTTGATTTTCAGCCATGATAATCTCCTAGCCTCCTTAAGCCTTCTCGACCTGGCACATGATGGTATGTTGGGCGTTGCCAAACGCGATCGGCGTCCAGCGCAAGCTTGTCAAGGTGTTAACACAGCCGCCTTTATCTACGCCATCAGTGTCCGGGCTGTACCAGGCTCCCTGCGGAATATCAACCACACCCGGCATAATTCGGTTGCTGACTCGACACACGGCCTCCAGGATACCCCGGTCATTGAACACCCGGATGGTATCACCGTCTTCGATCCCCCGTGCGCGGGCGTCCACTGGGTTGATGGTCACGCGCTGAGGGAAGGCTTCTTCTAGCCAGTCGTTATGGTGGTGAATAGAGTGAACGCGGTGCATGTAGTGATGGCCGATGGCCTGTAAGGGGTACTGTTCCGCTTCGGGACCGAAGGGGCTTTCCCACTCCTGGATGTATTTCGGTATTGCCGGGATTTCCTCCGGGTTGTCCATGTCGTACAGTTCTTTAGAGAAGATTTCGATCTTGCCGGAAGGTGTCTCCAGTGGGTTGGCCTCTGGGTCTTCGCGGAAGTCTGCAAAGGCGACCGCCGGTTCCGTAATACGCAAGGTATAAACACCCAGGTTTTGCTCTACAAATTCATCGAGCGGTGGAGCATCCGGGAAACGACCGCCGCGATAGTTGTTATCCAATATCCACTCAATCCAGCCACGTTCGTCCCGCCCTTCGGTGAACTCCTCTTCGACACCCAATCGTGCGGCAATGTCTGCACAGATGCGGAAGTCGCTCTTCGTCTCGAACGGGGTGTCGAGAATCTGCGGCGCAACAAACACGTCATCGCCATACTTCCAGCCGTCCTGCAAGCCCCAGGTCTCGAAGCCCATGCAGGCGGGAAGCAGCAGATCAGCAAAGCGGGCCGTTGAAGTCAAGAAGTGATCCTGAACGATCAGGTATTCCACCAGGCTCTCGTCACGCAGGATTTCCGCTGAGCGATTGGAGTCACCATGCTGGTTGACCAGGCAGTTGCTGGCGATACAGTAGATCATCTTAATATTGCTGTCGAGCGAGTCTGCCCCAACGAGACCTTCAGCAGCAGTCATCTCCGTACCACGCACAACTGCTTCCGTCCAAAGAAAGGACGGGATGCTAGCTGCTACGCCGTTGTCGCCATTGGGGACGTTCCACCAGATCGGGCCCCAGTCCGGTGCCTGATAAGCAATCCCGCTGGCCCAGCCGCCAGGGATGCCGACGTTACCTGTGAGAGCCGGGAGGACACATCCAGCACGCACGACCTGCTCACCGTAGGCGCGGCGCTGCATCCCGTAGCCCTGGTAGAGTACGCCCGGTTTGATGGTAGCGTATTCACGTGCAATCTGGATGATTTTCTGTCGTGGAACGCGAGTGATGGCTTCTGCCCATTCCGGTGTTTTGGGGATACCATCGGAATTCCCCAGCACGTAATCGACATAGCTTTCTTCGTCTTCCAAGCCCTCTGGCATCTGGCTGCTATCGAAACCTAGACAGTAGCGCTCAACAAAATCCCTATCGTACAGGTCTTCGGTAATCATGACATAGGCCATAGCAGTCATCATGGCGGTGTCGGTACCAGGGCGAATGGGAATATAGTCATCCGCCAGGGCGACCGCCGTCAGGGACTTGCGCGGGTCAATCACAACAACCTTAGCACCATTCTCACGAGCTTTCTTGATGAAGTAGGCGCTGTTCGTCCCATCGATCATCTCTGCTGGGTTCCAGCCCCACAGGATGAAGTACTTCGAGTTGAGCCAATCCTGGCGCTGGTTACCGGTCAAGCGGGTGCCGTAGACGGTTGGTGTGGCGCGTTCAATCGCCGCCCAACTGTAGTTGTTGTAATAAGATAAGCTACCACCGATCATGTTGAACAGGCGTGCACCCAAAAACGAGCCATTCATTTCCTGGTAACTACCAGTCCCGTAAGGCACAAACAACGAGCCGTTGCCGTATTGATCTCTGATGCGGGTGATGTTTTCTGCCGCGAGGTCGAGGGCTTCATCCCATGTGATGCGCTCAAATTCTCCTTTGCCGCGTGCGCCAACACGCTTCATCGGGTATTTGAGTCTGTCGGGGTGGTAGAGGCGGCGACGGTAGGACTTGCCACGCGCGCAAGCCAGCAAGCGCGGGTCATCCAGTTCATCGTACTCGCGGTCATCGGAACCCAGGCGCGTGATAACCCCGTCCTGAACATGGGCGATCAACATACAGCGCCCGCCACAGTTATGTGCCGGACAGCATGTGCGGATCATCTCGCCACCCTCACCGAAGATTTCTGCCAACTCGCTGCCATCCTGTGCGAGGATGCGAGAGAAGTCCATCGTTGAAAGGGCTGCCGCAGTACCTCCCATCGCCGCACTCCACTTCATGAAGCTGCGACGACTGATGACAGTCTCTGTTAAGAGATCATTGATAAGATTCTTGTCGGACATAGGTTTTTCTCCCTATCAGGAATAGGTTGGGCAGCTTATTGTGAGTAACCGCACAATAAACCGTTTGCCTTTAGTCTAAACTGTTGCTGTTCACCATCCTATCCATTGACCGGGTGACTTTCTCCTCAAGAGCATCACCCATTCGGGTGATCTTCTCGTCATTATGTAACCAGACCCTGCTCAACTGCACGGGCAGCAGCTTCAGCGCGGTTCTTGACTTGGAGCTTTTCCATGATGTTACGGAGATGCACCTTCACTGTATTTACTGAAATATACAGGTTCTCGGCTATCTGTGGATTGCTGTGCCCACGTATCACCCAGCGCAGCACATCCACCTCGCGGTCAGTGAGTTCCGGGAGAAGGCATTCATCCTCCCCTGTGCGGTTACCAGCAACCATGCACTTCATTAAGCGAGCCGCCATCGTTCTGGTGATAGCTGGTTCCCCAATTTCGATACCCTCTAGCAGATCAAATAGCTCAGTCGCATCAAGGTTTTTCGACAAATAACCGGAAACCCCTAATTGGATAGCCTGTCGCAAATCAACATCAGCTTCAGACGCAGTCAGGATGACAATGGCAATGTGAGGAAACACCTGCCGGATGTGCGCGGTCGCATCCAACCCATTCATATCGGGCATACAGATGTCCATCAGGATAATGTCAGGGTTCAGCTTGACCGCCAGTTGGATCGCTTCGCGCCCATTTGTAGCTTCCCCAACAACGGATACAATGTCCTGTCGTGCCTGCATCAAACCAACTAAACCCTGACGGAACAAACTATGGTCATCAGCAATTAATATTCTTTGTGGCATTTTCATTCGTTCTCCTCAAGGTTCAATTTACAGAGATATCACCATGGGCACCTTTAATTGAACAGTCGTGCCCGCCCCCGGGCTGCTGGTTATCGTCACATTCCCACCGACTTGATGAGCACGTTCCTTCATCGTGAATAGCCCGAAGTTGCTCTGTTTTGTCGCTGCCACGTCGAAGCCGACGCCATCATCGCTCACAGTGATGACCAGGATATTCTGCTGTGTTGTGATGGTCATATTCACAGTATCGGCCTGGGCATGCTTGCGGATGTTTGTGAGTGCCTCCTGCATGATCCGCACAATTTCGACATTTGCCAGTGGCGTGATGCCGGGTATCGCCTCTTGGTCGCTTTGAAAATGCACATCTATGCCTGTTTGCACACCAAACTCAATGACGTATTCCTTGAGTGCGACCGGGAGTGTCAGATCGTCGGACAGAGTGGTGCGCAGGCTCAGGATACTATCGTGGACATCGGCCTGTGCCGCCTGAATTGACTGACGCGCCGTGGTTAACTCCGCGAGTACCTGCTGCAGGTTGCCTGCATTGACAAGCAGTTCTAACGTTTGCATTTGGATGTTCAGGTAGCCCAATACCTGCGCGAGGCTGTCGTGCATTTCACGGGCGATGCGGTAGCGTTCTTCAACAATGGCGATGGACTGAATACGGGAGGTCATCGTGGCATGTTCGAGCGCGATCACTGTTTGGTCGGCCAAATGCTCCAATCCGCTGACATCCTGCGAGTTAAAGCAGCGTGTCGTGCGGCGGGCAGCCACCAATACACCAATACACGTGTTATCGAGGTTCAGTGGCACAACTGCTGCCGCCTCAATTGGGTGTGCCAGCAACGGGCAGGGCCACGCCGTTTCATTCGATTGTTGATCTTGTGGGAAGCACAGTGCACGCCCTTCCGCTATCACACGTTTAGCGATGCTGGAATTAATCGCATCGCAGGCGTGGGTACACTCAAAATGGTTGCTCTCCGCAATAAAGCATTTGGCAAACAGTCGTGATTGCTCGTGGTTTAGCAACGCGATCACAGCAGCATCGGCGTCTACCAGTTCGGTTGTCACAGACACAATAGACTGTAAAACAGCGGGGAACTCCTCTAGATTTGCGATCTTACGGCTTATGTTAACCAGTGCTTGTAACCACTTTGTAGAGTCAAAATCGTCTTTTGACAAAGTGTCGGTTTCTTGTTTATCGTCGATATTCGTTGTATTTTCCGAATCCACTCTTGTGTAAGCCATCAATATTTTCAGGAGGGTTGATTATCCTTTACACGAGGATTGTTGCACAGTAATGGAAGGCATGATTCTTCCCTGAAGAATGTCAAGGCAACTCACCACCGATGCACCGCTTTTTTTGTATCTCCTCCTGACTCATCCCCATCCTGAACAAGCCGAAATCTCACTTCACTCGCACAACGTTGCGTGGCAAGTGTACAGCGCGTGACCCCTTCCTATCAAACACCGTCGGATGATACGCTGGCACTACCTCTGCGAGCCACCACCACCGAACCATCCGCCTGAAAAACCGCGTATCCCTAAAAAAACCTCGATTGCCGGAGAAATCTCATTCATGCAGTGTCTCGCCAGTAATCATTGAGGATGCCGAGAACGGTTCGACATCGAACATTTCCCTGTTGTTGTGCGCTTGGTCTGGGTACAGGTATCCGTTGCCCGATGCCTTGGTGAGGACGAGCGTGATTGTAGTAATTAACATAGCCTCGCATCACATGCCTCGCATTACATGCCTCAGATGACCTTCATTCAGAAAGAACAGTTTATCCAAACACTCTTCACGGACGCTTTGCACCCAGCGTTCAGCGTAAGCGTTAGCATTGGGAGCCCGAACTGGCATACGTGATTGAACCACTGCCAAACTCTGTTACCAGATCGTCCGTTCTGCCAGTCAGGGTCAGTAGGAATTAAGAAGTTGTCACAGCTTGTGCAAATTTGGATGTTGGGTTACTCAACGGTCCCGAAGCCTCATTCAGGTACACTTGATATCGCTCATTAGCAACAATTTGTGGCGTCGAGCCAAACACAAGCCATGGTTGATATCCAGATAAAAACCAAAGCGTCTCCAGTGGGGAGCAATCATCGGTATCGCAGAATTCAAAATAGTTTCGCGATAGACCTTCCATGCCGTAGTTCTTGATATTTCCACCCTTCTGGTCACGTATTGCCCACCACTCATCCTCCATGGTAATTCCTACGACCAGCTCAATAGTCTGGTGACAGCTCTGGCATGAGTTCGCTGGCCGAGGTGGTTCATCGGCACAGTGATGATTATCTCGCTCAATACGGACACCATCTGCTGCCCAGCCGGCGACGTGCACTCAGTGACATCGTGCATTGTCAAACGGCTATTCAGTCCGGGGATGAGGCAGCAACTTTCGGTGGTGCGGTTGATGCTGGCTTTGTTGATGGGCATGGTCGAGCCAGAGGAAGCGCAAGTCGATCACGAGTCGGCTGGTTTTGAGGTGCGCTGTCCACAGTGTGGGGAAGTGATGCGCTGGGTGCAGCGGTTTGATCCGTATTCACGCTCACCACCAGCCTGCTGACGATGGCGTGACAATCTAATTTGCGTGTGACGGTGCAGTCCTCTGATTGCAACGCTTTGTTATGCTTGGCTACTGCACCCGATTACAGCGGTTCGGATGCCATAGTTGGCTGATAATGTCGGGTCAAATGCCCTGAGCTTACGTCTTTGCATCGCTAAATCCCGCAGCGATGCCTGTAATCCCCAACTATCCTCGTGCTTAAACTCCATATAGAAAGGTGGGTGACGGGCTTCGTTCATCACGATTATGTGGCGCAGCGCCGCCACATAATCACATCCTATATTGGACGATTGATTCTTCTCTCGCACAACGTTGCGCGGCGATTTTACAACGCAAGGGACGCCCACCATCAAGTACCGGCAGGCGGTACGGTCGCTTCCTGCGGCAGCTAATCCCATTTTGTTGTCAAAACGGGACTACCGAACCACCTGCCTATCTGCTTTGCAGATTGCTTGACCGTCCCCCCCTTGTATCTTGAAATCAGATGATGAGAGTCCATCATCATGGTTCTGGCACAGTCTGTGGGAGCCTGTGTTCCCCCCCCCCCCCCCCCCCCCCCCCCCCCCCCCCCCGCCCCGCGCGGCCCCCCGCCGGTAGACCGCGCGGCGCGGCCGGCCCGTGGCGGCGGCCACCCG
>Ga0081526_100005_pt1 | contig 242043 bp, 214 predicted proteins | sample HotLakmasection2_FD_70991 | JGI IMG/M metagenome (GOLD analysis project Ga0081526, IMG submission 70991) | Hypersaline microbial mat communities from Hot Lake, Washington, USA - Section #2 (SPADES assembly) (version 2) | ecosystem: Environmental > Aquatic > Non-marine Saline and Alkaline >... | reverse complement strand
ATCTCTACGTCAGCGAGTGAACACCGTGCTGTCAGAAATGACCACAGATGTCATTCGCTCGGTCACTGGATGGGAGTTCATCACCAATGCTGTATTAAGCGCATCCTCAAATTAAATTGGTATTAGAGCTACCCATTGGAGTGGATGGCTAGGGGCCGGGGGGCGAGATGTGTGGCTGCGATGCTGAGAATGGGTTTAACCCCGCCGCTAAGATTTGAATCCGCAGGGCAGTCAGTTATGCCAAGTCCAGTTCGAGATCTGGAGTTTTTTCTAAGGTAAAACTTCACTTTTGAACTTGGGCAAGATTTATTTATTTCTTCCACGCCTTCTGCCGTTGTTTCTGCGGTTATTATCGTCATCAGAACGCTCATTATCGTCGTCAGAACGCTCATTATCGTCATCATCAAAACGGTCCTCGTCATCGTCTGAGCGCTCGTCGTCGTCATCAAAGCGATCATCGTCATCATCGTCATCGGAGTGATCATCACTGGTAGCACAGGGTGGAAGCTCTGTTCCACTGGGGATACCCGTTATTTCTTCCCCAGTAGCCGGAACAATGGGAAGACCGGATTCGCTGTCAATGCAAGCCCCATCAGGGATAGAGGCTGTTGTCCCAGACCCGTTGCCACCTCTACCCTTGGATGTAGTGCCATTAGACGTTGCCCCTGCACTGGCTCCACCTGGTGCTGAAAAGCCATCAGAGGCATCGCTGCTGTTGTCGGTTGTGCTTCAACAATGACATGGCTTTTAGCTGCGTTGGCAACGGTGTAGATGTAGTCACTATCGGATGTGGACAGGCCTAAACTGCTTAACGAATCTGAAAAGCTGTTGTGTTCCAATCGGTAAGCCTGCTGAGCGCGATTGACTGAGCCTAAATGAACACTAGCCCTAGCCTCTTTCGCCCGATTAGCATAGCTCGCAAAGCTAGGCAGGCTAATAGCTGCCAGTACCCCGATGATACCCATCGTTACTAACAGCTCAATGAGTGTAAAACCGGCCTCAGAGGACTGACGAACTGAGTTCAAGGTCTTCGGCGATAGGACTAGAGGATGGCGCGACATGGGTGTAGAAACAGGATCGAAGCATTGGACAACTGTTTCCAGCTTGAAACTGTTTCGTATAAAAGAACACCGTAAATATGGATTTCTTACGTAATTGCCAGGGGATGTAAAGTCTCCTTGTAGAAACACCTCAGTAGATCGCAGGGGAAAGATGGGCACGATTACCCAGACACAAAGCCTATAAACGAGTCTCTACCAGGGTTCTGATTTCATCCCGACTGAGTTCTATCGGATTGTTGCGGTTTTTAGTACCGTCTAGAATTTTGTCTAAGTCGCTCGGTTCCAGGCCATATTTCCCTAGCCGAGGCACCTGAAGCTGTTCGGTCCAGGTTTCCAGCGTATCAATAAGCAGGTCTACATAATAGGCGTCAGACTGGCCGGTTTCGGGGGTGAGCAGTTGCCCTACCCGAGCCAGTTTAGGAACGGCCTTGTGATGGGGGTCTCGTGATTGCATGGCCTGCCAGTTCGCTCGCAGGGCCGCCGCCATCAGGGTGCCGCAAACCACTCCGTGGGGAATTGGGAAATATCCACCAATGGGAGACGCTAACCCATGGACAATCCCTAGCCCAGCATTCGCCAGGGCAATACCGGAGCAAAGGGAGCCATAGGCCATCGCTTCGCGGACGGCAACATCTCCTGCGCCTTCACCGCAGGCCGGCAGCAGGTTAGGAATAATGTGTTGGAGACCGCTGAAGGCGATCGCATCCGTCAGGGGTGAGGCCGTTGGTGATAGATAGGGTTCTAAAAGCTGAGTCAACGCATCCAGCCCGCAGGTTGCCGTAACCTGGGGCGGGCAGGAGGTGAGCAGGGTGCTATCCACAATCACGGCATCGGGAATCAGGTTGTCGTGGCGTAGAGACTTTTTATAGCCCTCAGGGCCGACTTGGCTGATTACAGCATTTTTTGTTACTTCCCCGCCCGTTCCCGAAGTGGTCGGAATAGCGATATAAGGCACCTTCACCCCGCTATGGGGAATCCCCCGTCCGACCCCTTCCAGATGGTCGAGGATAGAGTTGTTGTGGGGCAACAGGGCCGAAACAGCCTTGCCCATATCGATGCTGCTGCCGCCGCCAACAGCCACTACCGCCTCAATTCCCCTGCCGCGATAGTCAGCACAGATGCGATCTACTGCCTTGGTGCTGGGTTCTGTGTAGCAAATCACTCGATCGAAACGGATGCCAGCCTGACTCAGCAAAGTGCCAATTTCTGCTAATTTACCGGAAGCCTCCAGAGATTTGCCCCCTGTTATCAGCAGAATGGACCGACTATTAAAGCTCTCTAGTAGCGGTACAAGCTGCTGAAGTTTGCCAGCCCCAAAATGGATCGGCGGCACTTTGGCAAAAAAGAAGGGAGTGATAGGAGAAGCCATTGGTTGAGTCAAGAGCAAAAGAGCAGATGAGTCAGAAATGAGATGCAGAATTAGAACGGGATGATAACAGCCCGGAGGCAGTGAATAGTTTGTACTAAAATAGCCTACGACCTATGGCCTGTAACTGATCTTCCTTTATCCTTTACTCTTTTCTCTTATTCCGGTGCAATCATGGTGTAAGGCATTCCCTGTCGGGGTTCTACCATCCAGGGGGCAACCGTTTCTCGCCAGATAAGGTTGTGCTCGGTTTGCTAGTGGGCAGCAGCCCCTGCCTCCGAGGCGTAGGCTTCGTAAGAGGGCTCCTATCGAAAGGAAATTTTTGCTTTGTAACGAAACCTGTTTGACCGCTGGTCTGTCGCCAAAGGCAAAAGACAGGGCCATGGAAAGAACGCTGTTTGAAGGTTAATTTTGGGACCTGAACTGCATACCCCAACTCTGGTTCGCCGACTGACTTTTTACCTGTTGTCGATCGCTCAACGCCAAAAAATCTTACGTCACCGTCTGGTGGCTTTGCCAACTGACCAGAGTCGTTGTGCCGATAATTAGCAAGCCACCTAACAGGGTCCGGAAGGTGGGTAATTCGCCCAACAAAAGAGCCGCCAGTACTATTCCGTAGACGGGTTCTAAGGCGCTGATAATGCTTGCGGTTTGAGTCCGGAGTACGGCAAGACTCTCAATAAATAGCGTATGGGCCACCGCCGTGCAGAGTACCCCCAGAATCAGCAGCAAACCTAGATCCGAGGCAGACAGGGCAAGGTTAGCCAGGGGAGCCACAAACAACAAACTGATGAAAGCAAACAAGTCCTGGTAAAAGGCAATGGTCATGGCAGCATATCGCTGTCGATAACCCTTGTTGAGCAGCTGCAGCAGCGCAAATGAGAAACCTGACAGCAGCCCCCAGATGGCTCCTACCGTCGTTTCAGCCTCCAGGCGATATTCAGGAATAACCAGGGCGACACCCAGAACTACCAGCACTGCTGCTACGACATCTGGCCAGCACCAACGGGTCGAGAAAAAAAACGGCTCCAGCAAGGTCACGAATACGGGAAAACTCGAAAACGTTAATAATCCGATCGCTACCGTAGAAAGCTGGATGCTGCGAAAAAAGCTAACCCAGTGAAAGGCCAGCAGCACCCCCAGCAGCATCAGGCCCAGCAGGTCTCGCCCTCGGAAAAGGCGGAAAGATTTGTGCCCCCTGACTAACCACCATCCCAAAGCTAAACTGGCAAATCCTGTGCGTGCCAAAACAATGACCGTAGCTGGCAACGCCAAAAACTTGCCGAACAAGCCGGACAAGCCGAACAGAAATACCGCCAGATGCACCTGAACCAGAGCTTTGTTGGGGTTAGACATGAAGCGTCAACGAAAAAGTACACCCCTGATTCTGACTGATACCAAGTCCAGCTCAAAATCTGTAGTTGAATGTCACTGAATTAAGCTGAAATCAACCCCTGCAAATTGCTGAAAGCCTTGCTCTGCCCTAGGGTGGGCACTGCCCACCAGCCTTATGTCAGTGACATTGATCTGTAGTTTTCTCTCAGGTAAAACTCCACTTCTGGACTTGGACAAGGTGTAAATGCTGAAGAAAAACAGTCCCCAATGTCCTAAAGAGAGTAGATCTCCATGCCCCTGGTTTGCACAAAATCGTGATTTAAAGGATGAGAGTCATTCCCCTTATTCCGAAACAACGCGGTAAACCCTCCAGCCCCCAACCCCGACTGAGGCCACAGGCGATAGCAGGGAAAATCGGCTAGATGGGATGCGTAGGTACGCAGCAAAGGCACTTCCACGGGTTCAAACTGGGGAAACTGTTTCATCAGCCATTCCCCCACCTGTTCGTTTTCTTCAGTCGAAAAGGTGCAGGTCATGTAGGCCAGGTAGCCTCCACCGGCAACGGTTTGGGCAGCGTTAGCCATAATGCGTTTCTGGCGGCTGGCGCTTTTGTTGATACTGACCGGGTGGAAGCAGCCCAGGGCTTTGTCCCCTTTCGCCAGGAGAGATTGCCCGGTGCAGGGAGCATCCACAATCACCACCGCTGCGGAGCGGGGCAACTGCTCAGCAAAAACCTGGCTATCCAAATTAAAGGCCAGAGCCTCGGTCGCGCCGCAGCGTTTGAGGTTAGAAATGAGAATTTTGACCCGCTTGCGAATAACTTCGTTACAGAGCAGGTGGTCTGATTTTAGCATAGCTCGAGCTAACAGGCTTTTGCCACCAGGAGCTGCACATAGATCTAAAACGGTTTCTGCAGGCTGGGAAACAGCCTGCAAAATTGCGGCTTCAAAAACCGATGAAGCATCCAGGCAGTAGTAGTAGCCCTGGTTGTGCCATGGATGCTGTCCGGCTCTTTCCCCCAGGGCCAGACGATCGACTGAATCAGGCTGCCAGGGCAGGGGCGGCAGCACCTCAAACGGATTGTTCTCTGGCCGAGGTTTGGTCCAAAGAATAGCAGGGGAGAAGCTTTGGGGATGGGTTAAGGCTTCGACAAAGGCACTGCGATCGTCTTCTTCTGTAAAGAGTTTGCGACTGAGCTTGAGTAAGAGATTGGAGGGTTTACCCATAATCAAGATTGGCAGGGTAAGCCTGATTACTGAGGGATTAGCGAGAGGGACTTGGGGCTGAATTCTGGTTGGATAGAACTGCCCCCCACCCTTGTTTGGCAGCGCCGGTCAGGTAGTGGGCAGAGCCCACTTTACAATTTGCGGGATCAGTAGTTTGCGGGATCAGTAGTTTGCGGGATCAGCAGTTTGCGGGATCAGCTAAATGCCGGGGACTTCGTTGGCAAAGGTGGCTTTACGGCGGAACTGAAACGGCCCGGCTAAAGAACCCCAGATATGTTCATCGGTTTCTGGATCACGCCCCCGATCCCAGCTAATGAACTGATCCGCGTCAATCTCGAATTCACTATCCAGGTAAGTGGTTTTGCCGTTGCGCTCGACCATACAGGCTTTGCCCGGCTCCACCTGGCCCTTAAAGCTGTGTCCCGTCCAGCAAACGATCATGTTGCAGCCGCCCATTTTCTGGAACTGGTCGGAGGTCAGCTTCGAGAGATGTCCCAGATCACGGGATGCCCCGTAGAATGCGTCTGGATCTTTCAGCGTGAAGTTCTCGATAACGATGTGGTCGCCGTTTGGGATCAGCTTCATCCCCCTGGCTCGGTAGGGACGCTTGAGCTGAAAATCGTAGGCCTGCTCCAGATAGAAGCCCATGCCGCCCAGCAGATCCAAAGGCAGGGGGCGCATACAAACCCGAATATGGGCATATAGGGGCGGGTTGTCAAACGCCTGCTGCTGATTACTAAAATCTGCCGCCATCCAGCGGGCCAGGGTGTTAACGTCGGTCGAGTGAGTCATGGAAACCGTCAGGAATTTACTTAACAGTCCTGCCTAGAGTGTACAGGGTGCCGGATAATTCCGTCCTAGCAGCGGGTTTCCAGGTACTGACCAATCATGATTTCTTCGCCAGCGCGGGAGATCACGGTCTGGCGGGTGCGGTACTGTTGACCGATGAGCTTAATTTCTTCTTCAAAGGAGGAGTTGTTGTACTCAGTTTTGAGCACCATGGTGCGGTTATCGCGGAAGTAATATTGGGCGGTGACGGGCTTGGAGGTGGCAAAGCCGCGATCTCGGTACAGCGTTGTGCCCCGGACTCCGAAGATTGTGCTGCCAACGACGGGCTTTTTGCCGGTGCCCACATAATCGCTTTCCCAACTCACGGTAGTGCCGCAGATCAGTGGCTTACGGGCCTCTAGCTGGTGCATCTGGGCCAGCTTCAGCAGCTCAGGATGTCCTCCTTCCAGAAAATTAATTTTGATCTGGCTCACTACTTCCTGGGTTTCACCGCTCTTGAGGGTGTAGTAGCGCCGCTCCGAGCGCCAGTCTCCGGCGGTATCTCTGAAGAAAGCAGTCACCAACGGCTCGGCCAGAATGCGGGCAGTATCTACGGAAAAAGGCATATCGAAAAACCAACTAAGGAAGGGCTTAAGGGCACCTAAGTCAATCCAGAAGGAGGATATCGTTAAGTTTCTTAATCATAAAGTGCCGGTTCGAGACCTGCAATCACTCTGGAGGGTTATTCACCAGAGCTTGACGGATATATTACGGAAAGTTACGGGGGATTCTGTAAGGAATCATACTTATTGGGGCGGCGCGCTAATCCTGAGGACGGGCGGCGGAGTAAGAGGTGAGCGAAGCTAAGGGAGAGATTAAAATGGATATAGACCGCCGGTAGGTTTCCAATGAATCGCTGGGTTAACTTCCTTTCACTGGTTCCGGGAACTACCCTCACTATCCTCGTAATCAGCATTGCTTTCTTGAGGTTCTACGATGAGTCCGACTTCCAAGTCCTCGGACAATTTGCCAGCCCAAGGCTCTGGAGCAACCGACTCACTCTGGCAGCCATCCTGGTGGCACTGGTTAATTTCGGCCTTGAGTGGAACGATAGAAACCGAGATACAGATCGCCGAATTAAAGCAAAAGAACAAGCGGCTCGCCGAACTAGAGTCGAAACTGAACGAGATTTTGCACTCCTGAGCTATCTGTCAGATCCTTCGGAAAGCAACCGCCTCAAGCTTACTCAAGTGCTTTCGCTGCTAGACGAGTACAAAGACACCCTGGTCTGACGTAATTTGCTTCATTAGGGTGTCTCCAAAACTTGGTACGGTAAAGAAGCTGGATTGGCTGTGGTTGAGCGATGGATCTGACGGATATCAACTACTTTTTTGATTGCTGCATCGGCCATTGGGATATTGAGCGCACCTATCACTACCTGGCCCATAATGAGATTGAGCGGTCCCATACGGATTTTCAGGTTGACCCCATTACCCCTGAACTCAAGCGCAAGGTGCTGGCAGATAACGAGTATGGGGAAGCCTCGGACATTGATCAGATGCCGGGTTTTCAACTGGTCTTCCATACCGTTTCCGACAAGGGGGAAGAGGTCTCTCAGGAACTGCGAGCCTTGTTTGTGCCCAAAGAACAGGAAGGGGCGCTAATTCAGGGTGACTATTTGCGCGATCGCGCCTACGAAGAAGCCCGTCCTATTATTTCTGCTTTCACCTACAACCAGGACAAGCGAGAATTGCTGATGACGACCCACTACACTCGGGTTGTCTCGGTAGATTCCATTCGGTTGATCAATCCCAAAATGCGAATTCGCCAAATTCTCAACTACCAGCGCCCAGCCGACCATCAGCCCTTAGACACGCTAGTGCTGGTAGGGTTTGGAGTCGAGCAAAAAACTGAAAAATAATTGTCATTCTGGGGTGGCCCGTGAAATAATAAGAGATTGTGTCTTGTATTTCAGGTTCATCTGGTGAGCTGTGATGTTTCCCCAGGGGGGGCAGCTTTTCAGGTTGAATTTGGAAACGGTTCATCGTTGCCCGAATATCCTAGGTGATCTGTCATGGCTAAAGGCGTCCGCCTCGTCATTACTCTGGAATGTACAGAGTGCCGGACTAATCCGGACAAGCGTTCCAACGGTGTATCCCGGTACACCACCCAGAAAAACCGTCGCAACACGACGGGTCGCATGGAGCTGAAGAAATTCTGCACCCACTGCAATAAGCACACTGTCCACAAAGAGATTAAATAATTCTGACCTATGGCCTATTTTCGTCGTCGAGTATCTCCAATCAAGCCAGACGAAGCAATTGACTACAAAGATGTCGATTTGCTGCGTAAGTTCATCACCGAGCGGGGCAAAATTCTGCCCCGCCGCATTACCGGCTTGACCGCTAAGCAACAGCGGGATCTCACCACTGCTATCAAGCGCGCCCGCATTATTGCTTTGCTGCCCTATGTGAATGGGGAAGGCTAGGCTAGGCTAAACATAGTGCGCGTTGGGATAGTGGCTTGGTTGACAAAGGGACATTAGTTGAGTTTAAGCACCAGGGGCAACCCCGTTTAGGGGTCGTTGATCGCCCTGAAGGTAAGAAGAATTGGGTCGTCATTGACGCCCAAGGGCAGTCCCATACCTTACATCCTCGCGATATGGTCTATGAGATCAGCGGGGCAACCTTTAAGCCTGCGGATATCGAAGCCTTTCTCGTCGAGGCTGAGCCGTATTTAGATCCTTCCAGTCTCGAAGTTGCTTGGGAGCTATTGCAGGAAGCCGAAGAGTCTACGGACCCGGCTTCTCTGGCAATGCTCCTGTTTTCAGATCAGAGTCCGCCGTTGTGCTATGCGGCCTATCGGTTGCTGACTGAAGATAAAATTTATTTCAAGAAGAAGGGAGATCGCTTTGAGCCCAGACCCGCTGCGCAGGTAGAAGATCTGCTGCTGCAAATTCAGCGAGAAACCCAGCGGCAACAGGAATGGGACTCGTTTGTGGATAAAGCAAAACGTGCCCTGGCCGGCGAGGATATTACCTGGGATAAGCAAGATCGGCCCAGGCTTGAAATCATCGAGCGGTTTGCTCTGCAAGGTGAAGAGTCTAGCCAGCGCACCCAGGCGGCGGAAATTCTATCAGTTTTAGAACGACCTGCCACAGCCGAGGGCGCATTCGATACCCTAGTAGCCATGGGGTTATGGCATCCCCACGAAAATCTGGCCCTGAGGCGCAGCCAAATTCCCCGCTCGTTTTCCGAAGAGATCCTCGCTATGGCGTTGCAAAGGCTTCAATCGCCGCCACCTGATCCCGATGAAAATCGGCTAGACCTGACCCACCTCAAGGTCTACACCGTGGATGATGCCAGTACTCAGGAAATTGACGACGGTCTCAGTGTAGAAACCCGGGAAGATGGGCAAGAGCGCATTTGGATTCATATTGCCGACCCGACCCGCTGGTTGATACCCGGTGACGATCTAGACTTAGAAGCCCGTCGCCGCTGTACTACCGTTTACCTGCCCACGGGCATGATTCCCATGTTTCCGGCGGAGTTGGCCACCCAGGCCATGAGCTTGATTCAGGGCAAAACCTGCTGTGCGCTGAGCTTTGGGGTTTGTTTGTCAGACTCTGGGGAGATCGAGGATTACACCATTCGCCCCAGCCTGATTAAACCCACCTACCGACTTACCTATGAAGATGTCGATGAGATGTTAGAGCTGGGCGTTAAGGCAGAGCCTGAACTACATCGACTGGCCCACTGGGCCCAGATGCGAGTGCACTGGCGGAGTGATCAGGGGGCGATTTCTATCAATATGCCGGAGTCGAGCATTAAGGTTGTTGCTGACGACGACGACATTATCATTGAAGTCTTTGACGATTCTCCTGCCCGCCAAATGGTAGCAGAAATGATGATTTTGGCTGGCGAGGTTGCCGCCCGTTACGGTCAGCGGCACGAGCTGGCGATTCCTTTTCGCAGCCAGCCCCAGCCAGAACTGCCGCCGGACGAAGAACTGCTGTTGTTACCCACGGGCTGGGTACGAGATTCGGCCATTCGCCGCTGCATGACCCGTAGCGAAGTTAGCATTACTCCCAGCCGCCACGCCACTTTGGGCCTGGATAGCTACAGCCAGGTTACCTCCCCCATTCGCCGCTATACGGATTTGCTGGCCCATTTTCAGCTCAAAGCCCATCTGCGGGGAGAGCCCCTGCCCTTTAGTTCTTCTGAAGTGACAGAGCTGGCCCAGGGAGCATCGTCTGGGTCCTACGAGGCTACTTTGGTAGAGCGGCAAACGAAGCGTTACTGGGCGCTGGAATATTTGCGGCGTCATCGTAACCTGATTTGGGATGTGATGCTGCTGCGCTGGCTGCGGGAAGACACTGGCCTGGGCCTGATTATGATTGAAGAGCTGGGTCTGGAACTGGCCATGCGCTTTGACCGCTCTGCCGACCTGGGGGAACGATTGAAGGTCAAAGTCAGCCATTCCAGCCCTCGTCAGGACATCATTCGATTTGAAGAGGTGATTACAGACGATGAAGCTTCTTCGGTGGCGGTTGCTGCTGGGTAGTCCTGCTGATCTGCAGCCTATTCGGATGGATCGAGCGGCGTATCGTTCTGGGCGGGAGGGGGGGGAGCACCCGCAACTCTGACCTGGTCTCGGCCCTCGTTCTTGGCCTGATAGAGAGCGTCATCGGCCAGTTTGACCAGATCGTCGGTGGTCATAGAGTTATTAGGAATACAACTCGCCACTCCCAGACTGAGGGTGACAAATTTGTCGACCTCTGACTTTTTGTGGTCAATGCGGCGACTGCGGATTAAAAACCGAATGTCTTCCGCGACGGTTTCGGCACCCTTCAGGTCGGTATTGGGTAATACCACCACAAATTCCTCCCCACCATAGCGGGCCACCAGGTCACCAGGGCGTTTGGCGGCCCGCATTAGAGTGCGCGCTACCAGCCTGAGGCAGTTATCGCCAGCCTGGTGGCCATAAAAATCGTTGTAAGCCTTGAAGAAATCGATATCGCCGATAATCAGAGCCAGGGGCTTTTGTTCCCGGCTCATGCGCCGCCATTCTGTTTGAATGTGTTGCTCAAATCGGCGTCGGTTGGGTACCTGGGTAAGTCCGTCCAGGTAAGCAATGCGTTTCAGTTGCTCATTGGCCAGGGTTAGCTGAGCATGCATCTTCGCCTGTTGAATGGCAATCCCAACCTGGGTTGACAAACTCTGCAGCAGTCGTACATCTGCCTTTTGCCACATGCGGGTATCGCCGCACTGGTGGGCGATGAGCAGGCCCCAGAGAGTCTGCTCCTGCAGCAGGGGCACCACAATTTCAGCTTTGATCTGAAAATATTCCAGAAACATCAATTGCTCTTCAGATAAATCATGAGCATAGATGTTTTCTACGGCCAACCCCCGGCCTTGCTGATAGTGCTCCTGGTAGTTTTCTCCCACAAACCATGGGTCGCGTAGTTGCCAGCCCAGCATAGTCGGGTAGTCGGGAGAACACGATTCTTCTATAACCTCCCCATTCATGGTGGTGGATGACCGAATAATAATGACCCGGTCGGCGTCAATAAAATCGCGCACTGAGTTAACCGTGAGTTCCAGGATGTTTTCCAGGTCTAATTCGTTGCGAATCCGTTGGGCGATGTCTGCGACCAGGCGCTCCCGTTGGGTTTGCACCCTCAGCGCTAGCTCAGCCTGCTTCTGATCAGAGATATCCACAAGCACGCCCGTCAGACAGGGGTCGTACTGGGTATCGGTAAAGGTTCGTCCCCGGCAAGATAACCACCGTTCTTCGCCATTAGCCTGCAATACTCGAAATTCAACGTGGTAGCGCTGGCCCTGATGAATCGCATCTTGCAGGGTTTGATGCACTTTGCCATGGTCGTGGGGGTGCACATGGATAAACAAATCGTCGTAATTGCCCTGAAATGATCCGGGAGGCAAGCCGAGCAGTCGCTCAAGTTCCTCAGAAATACTGATGGTTCCCTGTTGCAAATTCCAGATCCAGGTTCCCACCTGGGCCCCTTTTAGAGCCAGGGCGAGTAAAGGTTCCTGGTGGTTGTGGTCGGCTGTGTTAACCAGTGGGGGAGGTTCGCAGGAGAGGCAACCCTGCTGGTCAGTTGCGGGCAGGGAGGGCATCAAAACTCCGTCGGGGGCAATAAACCCCAGCCAGTGCCCGGTCTCATTCGTAATGGGTTGGTAATCGACGAGGGGTGCCGTCAGGGCGAAGCGCTGTAGTAATTTGTCGAACGCTGCTCCCGGCACTTTGTCCAAAAGGTCAAGGGAGGTCATCCATGACTGCACAAGGGCCTGACTAAAGTTGGCCTGGTGGTAGCTGGCCAGACTAACGTGGTGATAGTCAAATACCCCCAGTAGGGCACGGTTTTGATACACCACTGCATAGTGTTTTTGAGCACTTACCATCATGGCCAGAGCCCGCTGCAAACTATCTTCCGGGGTGATTCTCAGGGGAGAAGCATCCAATACCCAAGTCTCAGGTAGAGCGGTGAGGATGGCATTGCGTTTGATCACAGCCAGGTTAATGAACCTTATCGCGTAGGGCAAACTGGCCTTCCCGACGGGGATGCCATAGGCCTAGAATTCCCCCATGAGGAGGGAAATGGCTAATTATTTAGATTCTTGTAATATATAAATCCTGCCCAAGGCCAGCCGTAGGGTGCTCCCTCAGGGACAATCGAGATTTGATTGGCAGCGGAACCTGGTTTCAGCCCTAGATAGGGATATTCAGCCCTAGATATGGATGCCACACTCCATTTTGGGACTACCCCGCCAGCGACCCGCTCGCTCGTGTTCTCCGGCAGCGATCGGGGTGGTCAGGGGCTCATCGCCAATGCTGGTATAGCCCTCGTCGTGCAAGGGGTTGTAAAGTACCCTGTGGTCAAAGGTATAAGTCCAGACTTGTTTGCGGCTCCAGTTGGCCAGGGGATTGATTTTTAAGCGGCCCTGGGCATCGAGTTCGAGAATTGGCATCTGGCGACGGCTGGAAGATTGGTCCCGACGGCGTCCGGTAAACCAGGCTGTCACCCGTAGCTCTCGCATAGCCCGTTCCAGCGGTTCTACCTTAGTCAGGTAATGGAAGCGGTTGACATTTTTTTCCCAAAGCCGCTCACCGTATCGGGCGGCAAACCCCTCCCGGCTTGATACGCCCTGGGCTCGGTATAGCCTCAAATCCAGATTGTAATCACGGGTGGCCCGTGCCACTGTGTCCAGGGTAGCCTGAAAATGATGCAGGGTATCCAGGAACACCACAGGTACAGGGGGCTGGGGGCACACCTCTCGATACAGCATGTGGGTTACAACCAGAATGCTGAAGGCGCTGGTCTGGACTAACCCCTGGGGAAATGTCGTAACGGCCCAGCCAATAATATCCAGGGGGTGGGCTGTCTCAAACTGCGCATTGAGGTCGTTGAGATTGAGGGATGGGGGAAGAATCAGGGACGGGTTAGTCTGGGCCATAACGGTTGCTTCGACGTAAAGGGTCAGCGTCTGTAAGGGTCAGCGTCTATAAGGGGCAGCGTCTATCTTTTGAATACCCCCTCAGGCGGGTGGGATAAACCCGCGAAACCACTCAACTCTGGCTATTTTGAGCGGGGCATCAGGGTAAATTTACCCTGCTGGAGATTGTACGACATGAATATGTACGGCATGTTTCGCGGATTTTAGGATGAAACCGTTGTTCAGGGTTAGACCTATGAAATTTGTACTGTACAGTAAGCCGGGCTGCCACCTCTGTGAGGGGCTACAGGAGAAGCTAGAGGCGGCGAGCCACCTGCCCTTCGAGCTAGAAGTGCGAGACATTACCACCCAGGCCGATTGGTTCGCCCGCTACCAGTATGAAATTCCGGTGCTGTGTCGAGTGGTCGAAACCCCTGCCGGACCTCAGGAACAGCGTTTGCCACGGCTTTCTCCTCGGGTTTCTCAGGCCAGAGTAGAGCAAATGATACAGACCCATTTAGACCAGAGTGAGGCAGAATAGGGCCAACTTCAGTGAAGGAAGGAGTTGCTGATATGAAGCTGCATCAGTTGCTTGAAGAACTACCGGATGGTCTTATGGCCGGTTCTGCAGAATTGCCGACCGCTGCCAAGGATCTAGAGATCAAAGGGTTATGCACCAACTCCCATGCCTGCCAGGCGGGAGATTTGTTCATGGGTATGCCCGGCACCCGAGTTGATGGTGGAGAATTCTGGCCCGGTGCTCTGGAGGCCGGTGCGGTGGCGGCTCTGGTCTCGGAGCATGCTCTGCAGCAGCGCCCCTTGGCTGATGGCAACGCAACGCCCGTGGTGCCGCTGACGGATATGGCCCTGGCCTGTGCCGCAGTAGCGGCTCGATTTTATGACAACCCGGCCCAAAAGCTGCGACTGGTCGGAGTGACCGGGACGAATGGGAAGACCACGACAACCCATCTGATCGAGCATTTGCTGGCAACCTCTGGCCAACCCACTGCCCTGTTAGGCACGCTCTACAGTCGCTGGCCCGGTCACTACCAGACTGCCCTATACACGACTCCCTTTGCGGTGGACTTGCAGACCGACCTGGCGGCGGCGGTGGCTGCCGGTTGCCAGACCGCTGTCATGGAAGTTAGCTCCCATGCTCTGGCCCAGAAGCGGGTGTGGGGTTGCCCCTTTGACGTGGCGGTGTTCACCAACCTGACCCAGGACCATCTGGACTATCACAAAGACTTAGAAGACTACTTCAGCGCCAAAGCCCTATTGTTCAGTGAAGATTATTTGAAGGGCAGGGCGATCGTAAATTGGGATACCCCCTACGGTCAGCGCCTGGGTGAGCAGATCAGTGCTGACCGGCTGTGGACCTACAGCACTCAAAGTTCCAAAGCAGACCTGCATACCAGTAACCTGTCTTATCTGGCTAACGGGGTGGGGGGGATGCTCCATACCCCCATGGGAGCGGTGGAATTTATGTCTCCCCTGGTGGGGCAGTTCAACCTAGAAAACCTGCTGGCAGCGGTTGGGGCGGCGCTACATATGGGGATTTCCCTGGAGGCAATGGCCGCGGCCTTACCCAACTTTGGCGGCGTGCCGGGCCGCATGGAGCAGGTACAGGTTACCCCTGAACAAGATATCAGCGTGATTGTGGACTATGCCCATACCCCTGATAGTTTGAGGAGTTCTCTACAGGCGGCAAGACCGTTTGTCACCGGCAAGCTGATTTGTGTATTTGGCTGTGGTGGAGACCGCGATCGCACCAAACGCCCCCAGATGGGTCGCATTGCCTACGATCTGGCGGATACGGTGGTGGTCACTTCCGATAACCCCCGCACTGAAGACCCGGAGCAGATTTTGCAGGACATTCTGGAGGGAATTCCGGCAACCTTGGGGGCGGAGGAGGTGGTGTGCGATCGCGCCGCCGCCATCCAATCCGCCATTCAACTGGCGCAGCCTGGGGATTGTGTGCTCATCGCGGGCAAGGGTCACGAAGATTACCAGATCCTGGGCACGGAGAAAATTCATTTCGACGACCGGGAACAGGCCCGCCTGCATCTGGAAAAACGGTATAAAAAATAACTTTTTCCTGCGAAACTGCAATGTTATGTGAACTGAGGGGAACTTTGGGGAAATTTTCGCCGAAGGTGAAGATAGGTTTATATCGTAGGTATAAATTCTCGCGTCTTCCCCCGGTGATTAGGACGGGTTTATACTCAGTTTTAGGGAAAGTATCGAAGGTTTACCTGCTAGGGTTTCCCCCAACCTGTGCCCCTGGAAATAAAGCATCATGCAGTCTTACTACGAGCGAGAGGCATCCCTGCACCACATTTTGTTGCAAAGTGATGCCTCCCCTGAGTACATACAAGTCAAGCCAAAAGGGTTTAAGGCCATCTTGCAGGCCGCTGTAGAATTTCTAGAAACCCAGCAGATTCAGGCCAATTTGTTCTTTAAGTTACCTACCGATAAGGTCTGGACAGATGATATTCGTCGTTACAGCCAGACCCTCTCACCTCAGTATCGCCTGTTTCATTTCACCCGGCTGAAGGCAGGTTCTCCCCTGCCGCCCCAGGACGTGAGCGGTGCCACCCCTACTGAACTGGCAATTCCCCTGCACGAGGCCCGGACCTGGCGCGGGGAATATTTTTTGTTGGCCCAGGCCGACCAGTTTGCCCTGTTGGTCATTGCCTACCGCCTGCAGCCCCTATCCGCCTCTCCCCTAACGGCTGACGATGATGAAGACGCCGAAAATACTGGTCCCCTGCCTGCCGCATCGGCAACGGTGCAGCGGCGTCCTTCCTATCTTTCGGTGTGTTGCTCCATTAACCCTAACCTGGTTGCGCAGGTTGGCCGTGCCGTGGGGGCGATTGTGGAACATCTCGCCGATACCAGCGGCTACAGCAGCATTACCGATTTGGCTACCCACTGGGAACATTACTGGCCCGAGATTGATACCGGCTCTGCCCAATATTTGGCTATGGCCGACAAATGGCTGAACTGGCAGCTCAAACTACAAGAAAGCCTGCGCCAGACCGTCTCTTCTTTTCGTCAGCAGGCGATGAACATGTCTAACCTGTCTTCCCAAAATGAAGTGTTAATGAACACCCTACGGCTCAAAGATGACTTCCTCAATACGGTAGGGCAAGAACTTAGAACTCCCCTGACCACCATCAAAACGGCTCTCACGCTGCTCGATTCGCCCAATCTGAAACTGCCCCAGCGCAAGCGATACATGGATATGATCTGCAATGAGTGCGACCGGCAGAGTGCGCTCATTAATGGCGTTTTGAATTTGCTACAGATGGAAACCAGCATCGGCCATACCGAGCCGAAGCCCCTTTGCCTTGCAGAGACCGTTCCTCCGGTGGTCAGTACCTACCAACCCCTGGCCTTAGAAAAGGGCATTATGCTGGCTTACACCGTTCCGGATGACGTGCCGCCGGTTAACTGCCCCGACCCCTGGATTCGGCAAATCATGATTCATTTGCTGAACAACAGCATTAAATACACCGAGAGCGGTGGCGAAGTGTGGGTAACGGCTTATCAGCGGGATGATTTTGCCGAAATTGAAGTCAGAGATACGGGTATCGGCATATCTTCCAGCGACTTACCTAAAATTTTCGAACACTTTTATCGGGGACGAAACTTACCCAAAAATGAATCTGAAGGAGCTGGCCTGGGCTTATCGATTGTGCAGCAGTTGCTCATGTACTGCGGCGGCGCGGTTTTAGTGGATAGTGAACCCGCTAAAGGCACCACCTTTCTGGTGCGTTTGCCGCTGCACCAAGAGTAACGCAGGCCCTAGCGTAGGCCGAACTGTTTACACTGTAGGGTGTTGTTTCACCCTCCGAGAGTGTTGTCATGACTGTTGATAATGGCCTGCTAGAGCTGTTGTTTAATGGTGCCAATTTGTTCGTGCTGCCATTCTGGACGCTGATGGTGCTGGTGCCCAATACCAAACTGACCCGCACCGTGATGGGGTCGCTGCTGCCCTTCGCAGCCCTGGCCGGGCTTTATCTGTTTCTGTTTGTGACCAGCTTTAGCAACGTGGAAGGCATCGAAGCTTTTTCAGACCCGAACTTGAGTCTGCCTGATCTGGCGGCCCTGTTTGCGGATCCTCACGTCACCGCTACCGGCTGGATTCACTTTGTGGTATTTGACCTGTTTGTGGGCCGCTGGATTTACTGGCAGGGGCAAGAAACCGGCGTGTTTACCCGGCACTCTCTGGCGCTGTGCCTGTTTGCAGGTCCCATAGGCTTGCTGTCCCATTTGGTCACCGACGCCCTCTGGAAGCGCTTTGCTAGCCCGAAAGCCAGTACCGAACCCTCAGCAGAACCGACGACTTGATGGGCCACTGGGGCGTGCTGTTGAGATAACGTTGGGATCCCAGCATCTGGCTGGCCAGGGCTGAAGAGATGCGATCGCGCCCCTGACCTGCTGGGGGCCAACCCTGACCCGATAAAAGGCCCCATTGCCCTCAATCCAGGCGGAAAACATCATGGGTTGGGGAAAGGTGGCTCTCCCCCCTGGCTCCAGAACACCGGGTAGGTTTAGTCGGGCAGGGGTTATTGTCTCCCTGCCAGGGGCAATGTTCAGGTGCTAGTATTTCACTTTCTATTGACAGGGGAACGGCAAAGAGTGATACAACTATGCAGTTCTCTAAGTGCGCACAATAGACGGGACTTTCCCGGTGAGAGGTTGTAGATTCATGGTCCCAGTGGTATTTAAGATAAATTTTTGGCGGTTGCAGGCTCTACTCCCGCGGCATCAATGGCGCTCTTTGATGAAATTTGCCGGGTTGTTTAGCTTGTGTCTGGCCCTGGTGGTTGGTTGCGCGGGCAACGACCAACAAACCCCCGACCCCCAGGCTGTTGCATCGGCAGAAACCAGTAACGGGCGCATTAGCATGGGCACTACCCTGACCGCTCGCACCCTCGATCCGGCGGATTCCTACGAAATTTTCCCCGGCATTTTACTGAACAACCTGGGGGATAAACTCTACACCTACGAACCGGGCACCACGGTTTTAGTGCCCCAACTGGCCACAGCCATGCCCACCGTTAGTGACGACGGGTTGACCTACACCATTCCCCTGCGGGAAGACGTCACTCTACACGACGGGACTCCGTTTAATGCCGAAGTCATGGCCTTTTCGATCCAGCGGTTTATGGACAATGGAGGCCGACCGGCTTACCTGCTGGGGGACAAAATCGAAACCGTAGCAGCCACCGGCGACTACGAACTCACCATTACCTTAAAGACTCCTTTTGTGGCCTTCCCGTCCCTTCTTTCGTTTTCGGGGGTTACTCCGGTTTCTCCGGCCAGCTACGAAATTGGGTCTGGCAGCTTCAAGCCCGATGAGTTTATTGGTACCGGTCCTTATAAGCTGGCGTCTTTTACCAGCGACTCAATCAAGCTGGATGTAAACGAAGACTACTGGGGCGAAAAACCTGCCAACGAAGGCATTGACATTCAAATTTTCACCAGCCCCGCCAACCTCTACAACACCTTTCGCACCGGTGGCCTGGATGTGGCCTACCAGACCCTCGATCCAGAACAAATTGCCAGCCTTGAGCGAGAAGCTAACTCCGGCGGCTGGCAGGTGATCGAAGCGGGTACCAACGTCATCAACTATATGTCTCTGAACCAGACCATTCCCCCTCTGGATGATGTTAAGGTGCGTCAGGCTATTGCCGCCATGGTTGATCGTCCTTTAATTAATGAGCGGGTATTTCAGGGCCAGGCTGAACCTCTGTACAGTCTGATTCCGGCCAGCTTTGATGTAGCTAAACCTGTCTTTAAAGAAGCCTACGGCGACGGTAACTTTGACCTGGCTCGACAACTGCTCACCGAAGTTGGCTTTTCAGAAGATAACCCCCTCAATGTGGAAATCTGGTACCCTTCTGCTTCTACCATCCGCAGCATCGTAGCCAACACCTTCAAGGAATCGGTGGAACAGGGATTGCCCGGCCTGGTAACCGTCACGGTCCAGAGTACTGAAGGGGCTACTCTATGGGAGAACGTCGGCAAAGGGGTGTATCCCATTATTCTTTCTAACTGGTACCCCGACTACTACGATCCTGATACCTTCATTCAGCCCTTCCTGAGCTGTGAAAACGGGTCGGAAGCTGAGAAATGCATCGAAGGAGCCTCCCAAGCTAACGGGTCTTTCTATTTCAGTCCCGCTTCTAACGATCTGGTAGCCAAGCAACGGGCTGAGCAAGACCCCGCCGCCCGCCAGACCGTGATTGCCAACCTGCAGCAGGTCATGGTGGAAGATGTTCCCTACGTTCCTCTCTGGCAGAACAAAGACTACGTGTTCGCCCAGGCAGGGGTTTCGAACGTAGGTATCCAACCAACTCAGCAGTTTCTACTGTGGCAAATGACTAAAAGTGAAGGGTAAAGGATGAAGGGTGATGGGTCGTAAGTTGTCGGTTTTAGGTCATTCAGTGACTCACCCTGCTTACTTACGACTCGCGCCCCATCCCCCTTGCTCCCCTGCTCCCTTGCTCCCTCCTGCTTTCCTTAAATGTCTCGCTCCAGCCACCTTCGCTACTACATCACCGTCAGGCTACTGCTGGCCCCGCTGATGATTCTGACCATCACCACGGTGGTATTTTTGCTGCTGAGGGCAACACCCGGGGATCCTGTTGATTCTCTCCTGGGTCCACGGGCACCCCAGGCCGCTAAAGACGAACTGCGGATTCAGCTGGGACTGGATCAACCCCTCTGGATGCAGTACTTAGCTTACCTGGGGAGGCTACTCAGGCTTGATTTGGGCACCTCACTGGCAACCCAGGGGGAAACCGTCTGGGAAATCATTCAGGCTCACTTTCCGGCGACGGTTGAGCTGACGGTGTGCGGCATGATTGTGGCCACGGTGGTAGGGGTGGGCATTGGTTCCCTGGCGGCGGCTCGCCCAAATTCTGCCCTCGATGCCGGCGGACGGTTGTTTGGCATCATTACCTACGCCATTCCCATGTACTGGTTTGGCATGATTTTGCAATTAATTTTTGCGGTCGGGCTGCAGTGGTTTCCCGTTGGCACGCGCTACCCGATGACGGCAACTCCGCCGACAGGCCCAACCGGGTTGTATTTGCTGGATAGCTTGCTGACGCTGGATTTGGGCCAGTTTGCCACCACCCTTTACTACCTCACCCTGCCCAGCCTCACCCTGGGAATTTTAATCAGCGGTGTGTTTGAGCGTATGGTGCGAGTCAACCTGAAACAAACCCTTGCCTCTGACTATGTGGAAGCGGCCAGGGCCAGGGGCATTCCCGAATATCGCATCGTCATGGTACATGCGCTCAGGAATGCTATGATTCCTGTGATTACGGTGTTAGGCCTGACCTTTGCCGCCATGCTGGGCGGTGCGGTGCTGACGGAAGTTACCTTCTCGTGGCCGGGGTTGGCCAACCGGCTTTACGAAGCCATCTCCCAGCGAGACTATCCAGTAGTGCAGGGACTGATGGTATTTTTCGCCATGATTGTGGCGGTCATCAGTATTCTGATCGACATCCTCAACGCCTATATTGACCCAAGAATTCGCTATTAACCCTGGTCCAGGTCCAGAAGTTGAGTTTTACCTGAGAGAACAGGACAACTTTCGAGCGGGACTTGGTACAGAGGGGACAGCTAAAAGTCAGGGGTCATGTCTTGGTATAGAGGGGAGGTATAGAGGGGACCTCTAGAGGTAAGGAGTCACATCTTCCCCGACATCATCTGCCAGGTACGAGAGAGCGCGGTACCGCAAGCCCACCAGCTGATCGTAAAGGGGGTTGAGCTTACACATGGGGGGAATGTGCACCAACTTTTTCTTAAACAGCACCACATCGCGCTCAAAGGGGCACTGGGCCGGAATCATTTTGCACAGGAACCGGGCCAGACGAGGATCATGGACATCGAGTTGGTCTAGCCACTCTCGGGCCGGTTTGAGGGGATCAACTTTGCCATGCCCTGCTTTGGGTGGCGTTAGGGGTGAGGCGGCCCCGGCTGGTCCTTGATTCAGGTTGTACAGGGTAGACCGCACTGAGGATAGAAGGGTCTCTTCGAGATTTAAGGTGGAGCAGAACGCCTGGAGTTGATCGTCTTCTTCCACGGAATACACCCCGTCGGCCAGGGCTACCATCACCGCCATGCGCAGAAAGTTCTCTGCCGTTTTGGGGTCGTCGCCCAGGGTGGCGGCGAGTTCCTGGGGAGAAACGGGTTCAAAATGGTCGAAATCAGTACAGGGTGCCAACTCATCCTGGGTGATTGAGGTAATGAGGGCTTTTTCGTCGTCATCAAAATCTCCGTCGGCCCAGGCCATAGTCAGCAGGCCGCGAAACCAGACTTTTATTTGCTCCTGGGTGTAGGGAGAGTTAGTAGTTGCGGGCATAGAGTTTCCTCAACGCGCTTGAAGGCAAAGGGGTGAACTTGCAGCGCCTCAATTGTAACGCCGTCTTTATAGAAGCGCCTGACCCGAGGGGGGCGTGGGGTGATAAGCCGGAGCGAAATATGAAGAGACATTGCAAATCTATGGGTTTATTGTGGTCTTTACCTATATTTCATCCGGGTATTTGACGATATTAAAGAATCTGCCAGACTTAGCTCTTGACGAATTGGAGTTTAATGGTGGGAACAGAGGCCGTTATTTTAGTGTTAGCTCCAGGTTTTATGGTTTACAGAGGTGACCGATGAGTGATTACACCCCGGAAGAGTTTCAGAAAATCGTAAATGCTCCCATGATGACCGGTTTAGCCGTGGCCATGGTCGACATGGGGATTGTCTCCACAGCTATTGAGGCCACTGCGTTGTCTAAACAAATTGCCGGTGCTGCCGAGCAGTATCCCGACAACAGTGTGATTCAAGCGGCTTTTTCGGAAGAAACCTTGAAAAGTAAGCAGGTCAAACTGGCCAAACCTGATATTAAGTCTGAAGACGTTAAGTCAGGAGCGGTGATTGATCAAGCCATAGAGACCATCCACATCGCCTTGAACACCCTAGAAGGCAAGGCGACCGCCGCAGAAGTGCATGAATATAAGCAATTTATTTACAACTGTGGCAAAGCCGTGGCAGAAGCGGCTGGCAGCGGTTTATTCGGCTCAGGGAGTAAAGTCAGCGCCAGAGAATCCGCTGCTTTAGATAAGTTGAAAACCGCGCTGGGCTTATAGGTAGGTGGTAACCAATCGGTTTTCGGGCTGGCCCTGGTTCACCTTAATGCTGCCCCGATGGTGCATTAGCCCGGCTTCAACAGTGAAGAACTTAAGGAGAACGTTATGAATCTGACCCGATGGCTTCGGCGCTTGGTGCCGATTGTATTGAGCCTGACTTTGCTCGTCACGGCCTGCTCCTCGGCACCGTCTAAATACGACCAGGTGCAGAAAGACACCACTGGGTTTAAGGCCCCTGCCGCTGTCGCTAAGGAAGCCGAGCAGGGCAGCACGTTCAACAAATTTTTCCCCAAGCAGGGATTGGGCTATGAGGTCGTTCCCTCCCAGGAGAAAAAGGGGTTTGCCGAGTACAAACTCAAGCAAGACGGCGTTACCCTGGCGATGTTTAGCATTAACGACACCATTAGCCTGCCAGCGGCAGCAGCTAAATATCAAGACGCTACCGAAACCATTGCCGGCTATCCAGCCGTAAATCAGGGAACTACCGCCACCGGGTTGCTGGTGAATAACCGCTATCAGGTTAAAGTGCTGTCTCGTGATCAGTCCTTTACCCAGGCAGATCGGGTGGCCTGGCTGCAGAAATTTGATCTGGAAGGGCTGGCTGAATTAGAAGGGTTTGAGGAACCGGTCGGGGCGGAGACAGATGCCCAGTCAGGGGCGATTAAAGCTAAGAAAGCTGCGGCTAAAGACGTAGAACCCGGGACCAAATTACCGCCGCCCCAAACTGCCCCGGCTGAGCCCGGCTCAATTCCGGAATTGGTGCCTCAGCCTGCCTCTTGATTGGGGCTCAGGTGCGGCATCTTCTGGAGGCATCACCCCTGCGAGTAAGATTCCTCACCAAACACCATCCTGCCATGGTTGCACCCGGGGGCTTCCAGGCTTTATCTCCGCAGTTAGCATTAGGATTTAACCATGAGTAAAAAAATCTATGAACTGGTGGATCACCTGCCCAAGGGCGGGCTTACGGTACGGGCCTTAAAGTCGCTGGATACCTTCGTGCCCGGCCAGTGGGATAATCTGGTCGGTTTTGATAACACCATCAAAGCCGTCACGGGCGAAACCGATGAAGCCATGGTTACCGCCATTGGCGAACGGGCAGTAGCTCTGTTTAACGACAAAAAGCAGGGGTATCAACGGGCGCTGTGGCTTTACCAGACGGTAGATTCTGCCTCTGGGGCGTTGGGCACCGCTGCCCTGGCCAACCGCATCGGGCAGGATACGTTCCTTGGTTTCTTAAAAAATGTAACTCCTAAGCCCGAAAAGGCCCAAACCATTGACCTGGCCGTAAAGCTCGTGACGGAAGTGGTTGCCTTTTGCCATATCAACGGCATCCCCGGCGATAGTTTAGGAGACTTTTTGGCGGCCTTGGGGGACTACAGCGGCGAATCTCTGATGCGGATGGCGGCCCTGGTCTCCTTCGACGGCATCATTCCCCTGGGGGCCGACTTTACCTCGAAAACCCTGGGGGCCATTAAGGGCATGGGACCTTCTGACCTGGATGACAATAAAACCTTTAAAGGGGTTAAGGACGAAATTCCCGGTAAAGACTCTAAAGGTAAGCTGGCATTTATCACCGAAAGCATGGAATCCACCGCCGGATGGATGGAGCGGTTTGTGGTTGATCAGGGCATTACCCAGAGCAAACTGCTCGATAATGTCGCTGGCTTTGTGGAAGGATCCAAGACCAAGCTGGATTACCTGGGAGCATTTTTGGATATTTCAGTGAAGTACTATGAGCACACGGGCATTCAAACCCTGGCCCGGCGCTTGATCGAGCGGGCTGTTGCCGAAATTTAGGCCCAACGGTTGTTTGCATCTAGATAGTTAAAAGCATCTAGCAAACGATATTTGGCGAAATAATGGACGCTAATTAAGAGTGCCCGCCTCTGGCAAAAAATGCTGATGTGTTGAACCGAGGAACAGTCCATTGCCTAGGTTCGTAATAAAACTTAACATTGTGGGAGTAGACAAACTCAGCACAATGTCTGGTTAAATGTCACTGACATAAGGCTGGTGGGCAGTGCCCACCCATCCCTGTCAAGGTGAATATTGGTACGAATCAGTGACTGGCGTAGGGTGCATTAGCGGCTCACACATCTGCGCAAAATCTCACAGGCTTTGTCTTTGGGCCGCAATGCACCGCTTACGATATCAAGATTCTCGCTTAACGCAAACGGTGCGTTCCGGCCAGGGCAGAAATTTTGCATCGTCGCACGGTGAGCCTGAGGCCGGGACACACCCTACGCATAATTGAGATTTTAGGGGGGTTGATGGAGTTAAAATCTCCCTTTTCGGAACACCTTGACAGGGCTGGCAGTGCCCACCCTGCGGCAGATCAAGGCTTTCAGCAATTGGCAGGGGTTGATTTCAGCTTAATTCAGTGACATTCATGTCTGGTTCTCTGTCCAAAACATCAGCATTCTCGTGGCCATTCCGGGGAATCGCACCGGTGCCTCAGGCTGCCTTTGGTAGCACTTCAACCCTGGCAAATTTCAGGCCGCTAACCCCCTGAAGCGGTTCGACGGTGCCCTGTTTCACAGACTCCCCGACAATTCCTTCCCGCTGCAGGTAGCGCAGGTACTGCTGATATTCCTGCCATTCGTCGTTGGTGGAATAGACGATGGTGAGCATTCCCGGTTGGGTGATGCGATCGCCCGTTTCCCCATCCCGTGCTTTGTCAATGCGCTTTTTGACGATTTCGTAGCGGGTATCCCGAGTGCCTCTGACATCGAACAGGCGTTCGGTGTTTTCGTCGTGCATGATATCTACCGTGAAGGCCTGCACCAGCACCAGGTGGGTGATCACCATGTCGGTGTCGTACTTGTCTTTCAGGGTAAAGCTCTGGCGGGCGCAGTCGCACACGGCCCGGAGCTGTTCGTACCGCAGCGATCGCAGCTGAAAATCCGTAAATTCCGGATCAATCGCCTTGCCCGTATAGATCATGTGGTCGATGCCATCGGTAGCCTCAATGTCGCAGTAGTGGCGGGTAATGGCCTGCATGGAGGTCTGCCACTGGTTCCAGGTTTGCCGCAGCATCTGGTTGATGTGGGTGATGGTCTGGTCATATACGGCGCGGGCCTGATACACACAGCGATGTTCAGGGTGCAGAGCCTGCTGGTACTGCTCAATGGCCAGGGCGGCGGCAGGGCTGCGTTGGGCAAAGCAGGGAAAGTGGGCCTCAATTTGCTCACTCAGGTAGCTCAGCAGAGTCACTTCTGAATCCACCGCAATCCCCTGCTTGAGGTCGGCGATGTGGTCCTCCAGATCGAGCTTGAGCTGAAGGACCAGGGCATGGTTCATTTCAGTGCAAACTGCTTCCACCACCGCCAGGGCCAGGTGAAACTGCTGTAGTAAGTCCTGCTGAATGGCCCGGTTGCGCTCTTCAGAAGATCCCCGAATATCGGAAATGCCGTAGAGGGGATAAACATTTTCGAACAGGATAGGAGACGGCGGCAGTCCCCAGCTGCGCCGCTCGGCTTCCTGCTCAAACCGCCACCGCACCGAAGGGTGAATGTTGGTGAAGCGGACTTGAATGGTGTGGCGCATGGCCGCCGTCAGGGCCGGAATCAGGGTGGTGGCGTTGCTGCAGTTGGCCTGGCCAAAGGCATAGGGGCGACTGCTGGTGAGGCCGATGATGCCCATCATCTGGGCGGTGCTGTCGGCCAGGGTAGTGGAGCGCATCACCAGGGGGATGAGCAGAAGGGAACGAACCCCACCATCCAGAATGTCCTGCTCGCACTGGGTCGTGGTGACCAGACTCAGGTCGGGAATGTTGAGTACATCCCCCCGGCTGGTGGCCTGTACAAACACCGAATCCTGCAGGTCTTCCACAGCGTAGGTCGTGACTTCCCAAGTGGGATTCTCCAGCCCCCGAAACAGCTTTGCTTCGCTGCTTTCGGCACTGAGTAGCAAACTGCCGTCGGCTTGAAACAGCTGCTTCATCAGGGCGTGGGCTTTGTTGAACTTGCTTGGCTCCAGCACCGACTCATGGCTTACCAGTAGCTGCACCAGGGCTTTAGACATTTCCCGCTCGGTAACGTCTACCCCTTCCAGTAAGACCAAGCCCCTGGCCGCGTAGTTCTCGGGGGATAAGTGATCTAACAGACCCTTTAAAGGAGACCCCTGGGTAAGCAGCTGGGTCATCACCTGCTGCCGGGTAGGGGTATCTTCCCAACAAGCCGTCAGGGCCTGGTCTAGCTCGGGGGTTACGTCAAAAATCTCAATCCCCGTCCCTGACCGGTCGGATCGGTTCGTGCGCAGGCGCAGCTCGATTTTGCGCATCTGGGTCGTGGTCGGGTCCACCAGAGACACCATGAATGGTTCGCTCAACACCCGGTTGGCCACCAGATCATCCGCCCCGTAGCGATACTGCAGCAGAGCGCTCAGGCAGTGGCGACGAAATCGTTCCCGCAGCTTGTTCTGGTCCTCGGGCGCTAGCCGAGACAGCAGACAGGTGTTCAGATACTCTCCCCTGGCAGCGGCTCCGGTCAAACGGCAAAAGTAATCATTGGCAAAGACAATGCGCTGGTTGAGAGCCTCCTCGGTTATTTCCGTAGAGACTTCTACCACCCCCATTACCAGATAGCTGTGATGCTGAATTAAATTCAGCCATTCAGCGTCTGCCCCAGAGGCCGTCGGGCCATGGTCAGAAAAATCTCCTTGAGCCTGGGACGCGATCCCGGAGGACCGGGGTTGAGAGCCCTGGGGCAGGGTTGGCATCAGGCCATGTGATGATTCGCTTGCCATGGTCGTTTAAGTCTCATCTATCAAGAACTTATACAACGCACCCTGGTGAAATTTCGCAGATGTAGATATTTCAAATTTAAACCTCGTCCAAGTCCAGAAGTGGAGTTTTGCCTTAGAGAAAACGACAGATTTCGAGCTGGACTGGGTATAGATATCTTTTGATACGTCAAGATTTGATCATGATTCCAGGTTGCCCCCCTGGCATCTCCCTCCTGGCGGTGGTACGGGACATTGGTCTGCAGTTGCCCCTGGCTCAATGGCCCTGGCGGACAAGTTGGAATCAGGCTTAGATGCTACTGTCAGCATATCCCAGAGAAGGGCTCTAACCCTTTAGAATAGTTATTCTGTAAGAACGGTCTTACCCATAGCGCCACTCCCTGCGTTTTCTAAGGCCGACGTTGACGTTAACCCTGCCCTAACTATGTTTGAAGCCCTGTCTGATCGCCTCGACTCTGCCTGGAAAAGCCTTCGCGGTCAGGACAAAATCAGTGAATCGAACGTCAACGACGCTCTAAAAGAGGTGCGCCGTGCCCTGCTGGAAGCCGACGTAAACCTGCAGGTCGTTAAAGACTTCGTCGCCCAGGTCAAAGAAAGTGCCCTGGGGGCCGAGGTCATCAAGGGGGTCAGCCCGGACCAGCAGTTCATCAAAATCGTCAACGATGAGCTGATTAACCTGATGGGGGAAACCAACGCCCCCCTGGCCGATGCCCCAGAAAAACCCACCGTAGTGCTGATGGCCGGTCTGCAGGGTACCGGTAAAACCACTGCATCGGCCAAGCTGGCTCTGCACCTGCGCAAAGAAAACCGCAGCGCCATGCTGGTGGCTACGGACGTGTATCGTCCCGCCGCTGTGGATCAGCTGATTACCCTGGGGCAGCAAATCGACGTGCCCGTCTTCGACATGGGCACCGACGCCAACCCGGTGGATATTGCCCGCCAGGGCATTGAAAAGGCCAGGGAAGCGGGGGTAGATACGGTCATCGTCGACACGGCAGGTCGTCTGCAGATTGACCCCAAAATGATGGCCGAACTGGCCGACATCAAAGCCGCCATCGACCCCGACGAAGTGCTGCTGGTGGTTGACGCCATGACCGGCCAGGAAGCGGCTAACCTGACCCGCACCTTCCACGAGCAAATTGGCATTACCGGGGCCATTCTCACCAAAATGGATGGCGACTCTCGCGGTGGGGCAGCCCTGTCGGTACGGCAAATTTCCGGCAAGCCGATCAAGTTCATCGGCGTTGGCGAAAAGGTAGAAGCCCTGCAGCCCTTCTACCCAGACCGCATGGCCTCCCGCATTTTGGGCATGGGTGACATCATCACCCTGGTGGAAAAGGCCCAGGAAGCGGTGGACTTCGCCGATGCCGAAAAGATGCAGCGGAAGATTCTAGAAGCGGAATTCGACTTCGACGATTTCCTCAAGCAGATGCGTTTTATGAAGAGCATGGGCTCCCTGGGCGGCATCATGAAGCTGATTCCCGGCATGGGCAAGCAGCTTACCGGCGACATGCTGGAACAGGGCGAAGCCCAGCTCAAGCGCTGCGAATCCATGATTAACTCCATGACCAAGGAAGAGCGCAAAAACCCCAAGCTGCTCTCCAGTTCCCCCAGCCGTCGCCGCCGCATTGCCACTGGCTCGGGCCACTCTGAAAAGGATGTGGGCAAACTGGTCAGCGACTTCACCAAGATGCGCTCCATGATGCAGCAAATGGGCCAGGGCGGTGGCTTCCCCGGCATGGGCGGCGGGATGCCCGGTATGGGCGGCGGCATGCCCGGTATGGGCGGCGGGATGCCTGGCCTACCCGGTATGGGGGGTGGGCGTCCTGGGTTCAGAGCACCGGGTGGCAAGAAGAAGAAAAAGCAGAAAAAGAAAAAGGGGTTTGGTGAGCTGTAGAAGAAGCGATACGGTGGATAACTACCAGCAGTGACCGCTTAGACCGAATTGAGGCCCTAGTTGAGAAGACTAGTTGAGAAGAACAGTCAGGCAATCGAGAAGAACAGCAAAACGACTGATAAGCTTACGGCAGACATCGATCGGCTGTCTGAGCATCAGTTGCGCGATCGCAAGTGGGAAGATCGCACCTGGGATGTGATCAAGTGGGTTGGCGGAATTTCTGCAGTCCTATCCATGAGTGCCGCAATTGCCCTGGTAGGTTTGATGATTTGTTTGGCCATTACGGCTGCATAATGCTGCCCTAGCTCTTGAGCCTTCAGCTAATCACCCCACTGCGACATTCCTGAATCACAACGTTTGACCTTTTGTTCCTTCAGCCAACGAACCACCATGATTGTTCGCACCCTCCAGGCCGCAGAGCAGACTGACCGCCGCGTTGTCGGCCCCACATGGGAAAGCACCCGACTATTGCTGAAGCATGACACCGGCAGCTATCCCCTGCCGGTGGATTAGCGATGGACATCGCCATCATCGGCTCAGGCTTAGGTGGTCTGGCGGCGGGGATTCGTCTGCAGGCCCAGGGGCACCAGGTCACCATGCTGGAAAAACGGGATAAGCCCGGCGGTCGCGCCTACGTGTACGAGCAGGATGGGTTTCGTTTCGATGGCGGACCCACCATCATCACCGCGCCAAACTTCATCCACGATCTATTTGCCGTAGCAGGCCGCAAGACAGAAGACTACGTTCGCCTGGTCAAGCTCGACCCCTTCTACAACATCCGGTTTGAGGATGGCTCAGTCTTCCACTACAACGACGATGAAAAGGATCTGATCGAACAGATTCGAGCCTTTAATCCTGCCGATGTAAAAGGCTACGAGCGGTTCTACCAGGCTTCCCAGGCGGTGTTTGAGAAGGGTCTGCCGCTAATGACCCAGCCCTTCTTGAGCCCCCTGGATATGCTCAAAGTCGCACCGGATATGGTGCAGCTACAGTCTTTCAACACCGTGGCAGGATTCGTCAATCAATACATTCAAGACCCGCGACTGCGGCAGGTGTTCAGCTTTCATCCCCTGTTGATTGGCGGCAACCCGTTTCAGTGCACCTCCATCTACGCCATGATCCACAAGCTGGAGCAAACCTTTGGGGTGTGGTTCGCCATGGGCGGTACGGGAGCGCTGGTGCAGGGGTTGGTGAGCCTCTTTCAGGAATTGGGCGGCGAATTACAGCTCAATGCCGAAGTGCAGGAAATCCTGGTCAATGATGCAGGTAAAGCGACGGGAGTGCGGCTGCTTACCGGAGAAACGGTCTCTGCGGATGCGGTGGTTTCCAATGGGGATGTGGCCATGACCTACCTGAAGCTGATTCCCCAACGGTTCCGACGCCGCTATCCAGATCGCGCTATTCAGCGGATGCGCTACTCAAACTCTTTATTCGTGGTGTACTTCGGCACCGATCGCAAATACGATCACATGGCCCACCACGAAATCCTGATGGGGCACCGCTACCGTGACTGGGTGGATGACCTGTTCGTCCGCAAAACTTTACCAGACGACTTTTCCCTGTATCTGCACCGCCCCTCCGCTACCGACCCATCCCTGGCACCCCCCGGCTGCGACTGCTGGTATGTGCTGGCCCCGGTCCCCAATCTGGATAGTGGGACGGACTGGCAGAATGGGGCTGAAACCTATAAATCCAAAATTTTTGACTACCTCCAGGCCTGCTACCTGCCTGACCTGCGGCAGCACATCGTCACCCAGCATCACATTGACCCCCTGCATTTCCGCGATACCCTCAACAGCTACAAAGGCAGCGCGTTTTCCCTGGAACCGACGCTGTTTCAGTCGGCCTGGTTTCGCCCCCATAATCGCAGCGAGGATGTGCCAAACCTTTACTTCGTTGGAGCGGGTACCCATCCGGGGGCTGGCATCCCGGGGGTGCTCAGTTCGGGAAAAATTCTGGCGGATTTGATTGCTGCCGCTCGACCAACCCCCTGAAAATCTAGAATCTCAGAGTGTCAATTAGCAAGTCTTGGTGCATCAGCGCCCGGTCTACCCGAGATTGAATCTGATCAGGCGATAGGGGTTCTCCATCCGCATAGAATTCCAGCCAGCGCTGGGTGAGTTGGCGGATATCCTCCGGCCAGTTCAGGGTGGAACTGTTGACGGAATTGGAAAGGGTTAAGTCAATCCCAGGCAGATTCAGGTCAGTCATCAAATAACTAACCTTAGGGTCGTAGCTAATGGCAAAACAACGACAGCCTTCCGCCGCTGCCATGATCAGGGCATGAAACCGCATGCCAATCGTCATTTCTACGCCACGAAATAGTCCCTTCAGCTGACGGGGGTTAGCCAGGGCATAAATCTGATTTGGGCCAGGCAGTCGGGGCTGAATGTATTCGGCAATCGGCAAATCTTTAATCGGCTGGAAGGGCACCAGCAGAATGCAGGCGTTCGTCGCCGTTTGGAAAGCCGCCAGAGCCTGAGCGAACTGGTCTAAGCGCGATTCCGTCAAATTGGGATGGGGACGGAGGGCAACTGCGACTCGCGGGGCCGGCAATTCCCACAACCCTTTCACGGGTTCCGCATCCAGTGCCCAGACCGGGTCGGGAGCTTGCAGACCAGATAACTTCCATTGGTCCAGCCAGGCGGCAGAGCCGCTGTCTCTAACGCTGATGGCAGTACATCTTTGCAGGGCAAAGCGCCCTAAGCGACGGCTAAGCCCCTGATTGAGAGGACCAATGCCCTGACCCCAGGCGATGGTTTTGAGGCCCAGCCAGCGAGCCAGCACCATGAGCCCGCTGTAATAAATCGGATTTTGCAGACTGGTGGCATCCTGCAGCAAACTGCCACCGCCCCAAATCAAGGCGTCAGCGCCGCGCAATGCCTGAATGACTGGACCTGGCGCTTTACGAGGGACAGCTTCAACGCCATAACGCTGGGCTGTTTCTACAGGGTGGCCAGACAGCACCACCGGAGTGACGTGGGCAGGCAGCATTTGTAACAGGGTGGCCAGCAATGCTTCATCGCCGCCGTTGCCCATGCCATAGTACCCACACAAAACCGCTCGCATCGCTGCCCCTAAAAACTTCTGTACTCAAAACCTCGACATCTCTACAATAGAGGCTGTTGTCACTGGCTTAACACTGCAATGAACGCCCTTTCCCTGCCTACCTGGATTATCCACGTGTCAAGTGTGCTGGAATGGATGGCAGCCATATGGTTTGTGTGGCTGTTTGCCTCCGTGACCCAGCGCCCCGTATGGCGATGGCTGGCGATCGCAATGCTGCCTGCCCTGATCAGCGCCATGGCGGCCTGCACCTGGCACTTGTTTGACAATAACGAATCCTATGCCTGGTTAGTCACGCTGCAGGCATCCATGACGGTGGTAGGCAATAGCACCCTTTGCCTGGCCGCCTGGTGGATCTGGCGGCAAGAAAGGCTCTCATCTCCAAAAGTCTAGGGTCTGGGGCTGATCGTAATGCCTGCTTGACCTTAAGGTTCGGCCTGGGCGACCAGGACAATGCTCACGTTATAGGAAAAATATGCTGGATAAAAATACCCTCTTTGCCATGTCCCTGTTCCCCTACCTGGGGTTTTTGTGGTTTCTGACCCGTACCCAATCGACTCCCCGTTTAGCCCTGATTGGCTTTTATATGCTGCTGGTGTTTGTTGCAGTCACCATTCCTGCCGGAATTTATGCCAAAGTTGCTCTACAAAGCGAACTGGCCAATGTTGACTGGCTCCACGGCGGTGCCGAAGCTTTCTTGACCCTGTCTAATATTCTGGTGGTCTTGGGGTTCCGCCAGGTGGTGGTGCAGCACCGCCAAAAAACTGCTAAACCGGCAGATTAACGTTAATTCAGTAGTTGGGGGAGCCCTGGGCGATGGGCTATGGCTCAGAGTCGGTTGTTTGGCCCCAACTCTGGTGCAAAATCAGGCGATTGCCCCCGGGGTCGTAAGCATAAATTTCTCGACCGTGGGAAGCGGTTTGAATATTACCCTGTGGTGGATAACCCAGGTGATTCAGAGACTCGATAGCGGCGTCTAAATCGTCAACCTCTAGACATAAACTGATGGGTCCTGCCTGGTCAGCCTCAAATTCTTGGTGATGGTTGGGGTTTGGGCAAAAAATCCCTAACTTTAACCCACCCTTTAAGCGCCATTGGGCGTACTTACCAGGCAGTGAGGGGGCCGGGGGCTGTTCTAGCAGCGCTTCGTAAAACGCCACGGTTTTCGCAAAATCAGAACTGGCGAGGGCAACAAAGGCCTCAACGTAGCGCATACAGTCGCTCCCCAGGGGAGGTATGGTGAGGTCAGGATATGATGTGGGAACAATAAGCGGTAACCGACCGTCCCAGGGGGGACAGCAGCATAACCGCAGCCTAGTTCAGCCCTTGTCCGGGTCCAGAAGTGAAGTTTTGCTGAAGGGAAAGCGACAGTTTGCGCCCTGGACTTGACATAGCTTCCGGGGCATTTCATTAGTTTGTAGGCAAAATTGCCCTGAAAAAACATGTTTCGGCATGTTTTCGGGGTTTGCTGCAAATTTCATGAATCAATCAAATAATGCCTTGAATTCAGCTTGTTTGTGGACGATACAACGGAGTTTTCGTACCGTCTTTTAAGATAATGCATATTACAGCACCTCTCCCATCCAGCATGAGCGCCCATTGCCTCACCTTTAAGAACCAATCCACCGCCTGGCTGGTGGATTTGCAAAACGATGAGTCGGTCGCCGTGGCTCTGGGGCAGGTTCTGAATATTCCCCGCAAGACTCTGGTAGTTGTGGGCGGGGCAAATGGTTTGAGTAATAAAGATCGGCATCGACTTGAAACGCTGTTCACCGAAGTGATTTGCCCCTTTGCCGAAACCCATAGCCTGGTCGTGGTAGACGGCGGCACCGACTGTGGGGTGATGCAGCTGATGGGGCAATCTCGGCTGAAAACAGGGTCAACGTTTCCCCTCTTAGGGGTGGTGGTTAAATCAATGATGACCTATTTCCCCGGAGATACGCCGACCAGCCCCGGCCAGGCCCCTCTGGAATTGAATCACAGCCATTTTGTGATGGTCCCTGGAGATGAATGGGGGGATGAGTCCAACTGGATTGCCCAAGTCGCTGATACCGTGGCCGGAGATATGGCCTCCGTAACCCTACTGGTCAATGGTGGAGAGATTGCCCTGCATCAAGATGTTCCTAACAGCCTGCGGCGACACCGCCCGGTGCTGGTTATGGCCGGGAGTGGTCGCGCTGCTGACACCCTTGCTGCCGCCCTCAACGGTACCCAAGCCAATCACCAACTGGCCTCAATCATTGATACCGGTCTGGTGCAAGCGGTACAGCTCGGTGACACGATGACAGACCTAGAGCAATCTCTAGAAACGCTCTTTCAAGCCTCACTGGATGTTTGACCAGTATTTAACGCCTGGAGAACGCTGCGCTGCACCGCCGGATTATTCATCATAAACGTATGCCACACCGGCAGCTGCAAGACCCGGTCTGTAGGCTGTATTTTTGTTTCACTGAGGGCAACAATACCGTCGTTCGCTTCATTCCCAAAGGGACTGAAAGGACCTCGGGGACCAAGCGTACCGGCAATGATGGTGTAATTGGCCTTTAAGGTGGGCAAATTTTCATAGAACTTTGAGCAGCTCAGGTTTTGCCCGCACTGCCCGGTAAACCATTGAAACGGTGGCACTTTCCAGGCTAAGGGGGCCAGGCGAGGAGGCTGATTTGGAGTCCCCAACATGACCACTTGATGGGGCAACGGCCCTGGATTCAACCCCAGGGCGGCGCGGGTCAGTATGCCTCCCAGGGAATGGGCGACAACCGCATAGGGGCCTTGATTAGCCAGGGTTTGACATTGCAGCTCCAGGCGCTCGACGATGTGGTCAAAGCTTTCGGCAAACGCAAAGTAACCAAACTGCAGGGGATGGTGCCCGGCGCGCTGCAGTCGTCGTTCTAAACTCATTAGCGAGAGAGACGTTCTCGCCAGACCATGAATCAGCAAAACCTTCATAGTTACAAGATTGCAGCTAATGGGCAATTCCAGGTCCAGATCAAAAACTGTTCTTTTTTCTAAGGAACGTTTTATTTCCGGATCTGACCAGGGTTTGATCCTCAATGTAGCGACTTTTGCGCTAATACAGAGGTACGGTTTCCTTGTCCGTATTGGGATATGGATGCCCATGGGCAGTTTGCCAACCCTGACTGGTTCCGTTTCGTTTGACCATGGTCGAAATTTTAGGAAACCTGGGGCCGACCTTGGCTGAATGGCACGCCTGGGCTGTACGACAACCGGTAACGGAATTGTTGCAGAGTCGTTATGCTAGAGGTCGTCTGGAAGCCTATTATGGCCTCGGTGCCACCCTGGGCCAAACTCCCAGGATCTATCCGGCCCGGCATGACCCTCGGGTCGATGCCCTGGGGAACGAATGGTTAAAGGGATGGCACTCAGCATTACTGTGCAAATATACGCCGGGGGTTGGCATTAATCCCCACCGTGACCATACCTGCTTCCAGCCCTGGGCGGTAATGGTGAATTTAGGGGAGGCTAATTTTTTTGAGTATGTTGGGAAGGATAAACAGGTAACCCCCCTGCCCGATGGTGCTATCGTCAGGCTGAATACAAAAGTCTTGCATGGGGTGCTGCCCGTTAGCCAGACTCGTTACAGTCTTACCTTTCGTCACGTCAAGCCCGGCTTTTTGGCCCCTGAGCAGCAACTTTCCTTAGAATTACCCTCTACCTGAACTAATACCTGAACTTTCCTGAACTTTCATGTATTGGCTATCGCCTGAAGATCACGCATTATTAACACATCCTGTAGACTCGCGTGTGCTCCAAAGCTAGAACCGGGCCAAGGCCACAGGACATTGCGGATTCGCTCCTCAGTGATAGTGCCTTGCCCGGCTTTTTATTTTTGTATGGGGTTTAGCCAGATCCCGTCAGACGCAATCCCCATTCCCGATTTTTAAACCCTGCAATAAAATCAGTGCTCCCCAGGGATGCCATACCTTTTGCCTCTATAAGTCGGGCGTATACAAATCGGATTGGGCATCAATTGCCATGACGTTAATCTGGGAAACGAATAGCGGGTTCCATGCGGTTGAGCTGTAGCCACTCCTGCACCACAAAGGGGGCGACTACCAGGCGAGCAGTGGTGCCGCTATTGAGGGGCACGACCAGGGTAAGGGGAATTGCCTCCCGTAGCTCTGCCACGACCTGATCAAACCGGTACTGACCGACATTAGCAGGCAATGCCTGCGTTTTTGCATCCAGGCTGGGTGAAGCATTCCACCCGACCAGGGTGCCTGTAGTTACCTGCAGGCTTTTGCCGGGGGCGATGGTAACCTGCCCCGGGAAACCGACTAAGCGTAAATACAGGGAGGGGTCTGCGCCATCGTGATAGCGTTTGAACAGGGTTGCCTGCCAGGCCAGGTCGTTCTGGTCTCGCAGGCTCTGGCGTGATCGCAGGGTGGTTTGCCCCGGCTGCTCATGGTAGGTGTGAATGGAGGCCACGGCGGGTTGCGGAGCGATTAAGGCCACCAAGACGAGGCAGAATACCGCAATCGCTATGGGAACCAGGGAAGATCGCCACTGACTCAGGCCCAGGGATGGTCGCCAAGAGTTTGCCATGGCCTAAAGCTGGCTCATCTGTTCCAAAGTTTTGCGATAGCCAACCGCCTCTCCCTGTTCCAGGTAAAGGTTGGCTGCCTGCTCCAGGTCGCGGCGAGCACCGGCGTCATCCCCCAGATTAGCCCTCACCATGCCCCGGTTGTAGAACAACTCTGGATTAGTGGTGTCAGGGTTAACGGAAATAGCTTGGGATAAATCGCTGTAGGCATTTTGGGGTTGCCCCACCTGAATGTAAGCCTCTCCACGAGCCGCATAGGCCTCCAGATAGTCCGGGTTAGCGGCAATGGCCTGGCTATAGTCATCAATGGCACCAAAAATATCGCCTGAGGCCAGGCGAGCATCCCCACGGCCTTTATAGGCTTCGGCATAGGTGGGGTCTAGGAATAGGGCCTCACTGTAGTTTTCAATCGCCGCCGCTTCATTGTCTCCTGCCAGCAGGGTGTCGCCCTTTTGCTTAAAGGCTTGAGCTGACTCAGGGTTAAGCTGCAGCACCCGACCAAAGTTTTGCTCGGCTTCCCGTAAGCGCCCCTGATCAGCCAGGATGACGCCCCGACTCATATAGGCTTCTGCCAGGGCGGGGTTCAGGTCGATGGCCCGTTCCAGGTCTGCCAGGGCTTCGCGGGTTTTGCCCTGGCGATAATAGACGTGACTACGGTTAAGGTAGGCTCTGGCTAATTGATAATCCTGAAAAATTGCCTCGTTTAAGTCATCCAGAGCCTGATCTAGCAACCCCAGTCGATAGTAGGCTACGCCTCGCCCCATATAAGCCCGAGGTAGGTTGTTGTCTAGCTCCAGAGCCGCGGTAAAGTCTGTGATGGCATTGTCATACATGCCCGTGCGCTCCCAGGCAAATCCGCGCAGCACGTAGGCTGCAGGGTCTTCGGGAGCCATTTGGATGGCGGTTGTAAAGTCTTCCAGGGCCAGTTCGTTGCGGCCCGCCTGAACATCGATATAGCCTCGGAATAGATAGGCTTTAACGTAATCGGGGTCAACCGCCAGGGTGGCGTTAAAGTCTTCCATGGCCTGTTCGGCATCCCCCCGGCGGAAGTAAACCGTTCCCCGCATGAAGTAGCCGGTGGGGTTGCCCGGTGCCAGAGAAATAGCCTGGTTCAGGTCATCTAGAGCGGTATTGTAGTTTTCCAGGGCGGCATAGGTCATGCCCCGGTAGAGGTAGGCGTTGGCAAACTCCGGATTACGGTCGATGGTGTAGTCAAACAGTTCCAGGGCGGTGTCGTAGTCGTTCTGCTGATAGCGATCAACCCCCTGGTTGTAGGCTTCATTGGCCGACATCATGGGCTCTTCGGGAGCGGCTTCGGCGGCGGGCGGCGAAGCGGCATCAGGAACGGATTCTCCATCAATGTCGGGAACCAGTTCATCCTCAATGGGAACTTCGGTATCCTGGGCCAGAGCATCTTCTAGGATTGCCTCAGGAGAGGGAGGTTGGGCCTGAACCACACCGGGGGTACCGATGGTCATTGCCAGCAGGCTTAAACCATAAAGGAGGTTGCGTAGTGTCATGGTTAGTTTCCCCTCACCATAAAAGCAATTCGAACGAGCCTATCATTAACTGCTCTGGCGCTAATGATAGGTCAGCTTTTTGGGGTTGTGCCGATGTGTTGCAAAGTTTTTTTTAGGATCATTCTATCGACCTCCGCAATATTTCTATGGCCTATAAAATAAAACGCTGGCAGCTTACCCTGGCGCTGATTCTATGCCTGTGCCTGGGGTGGTTTAGCTATGGGGGGCAGTCACCGGTGCTGGCCGATCCGCGCTTAGAAGCTCGGATCAATCGCCTGGAATCTGATCTGAGCCGTCTGAGCAGCCAGGTCAGACGGCTGGAATCACAACTCTCCATTCCCCGTCGTTCTCCCCAAAGGCCGGAAATATCTCCTCCGCCCATTGCCGTAGAGCCATCCCTGGAAGAGCAGTTCGACAATTTGGCTACCCTGGCGATCGAAACAAAACTTCAAATGCGGCAGCTTGAAGCTCGAGTGCTTCGCCTGGAGCAAGCCCTGACTCAATCCCCTTAAAAAGTTTTGGTTAAGGTGAAAAGTAAAAAGTCCGTGATTACCCTTAGGTCAATCTTGATTAGCGTGGTTTATTCTCGGGAAGTGTGGATGATGCGGTCGGGGTAATCACGATACCCAGTCCGGCTCGAGATCTGGAGTTTTCTCTAAGGTAAAACTTCATTTCTGAGCCTGGACGGGGTTTAGTTGATTTTGGATTTATTCCACATCGCTTATCTCTATGGACTCACCAGGGGGTCTCCAGAACCCTACCGTAATCCATGAACAGCAGCAGGCGTGCTTTTTTCTACCCTTTGCCAACCTCTAAAGTCCCTGATCGTAGTGCGGGGGCTTTTCTGGTACAAGCCAATGGGAGGCTGGTCTCTCCTCGATTTGGGGCAACGGCTCAAGTCGCCCCGGGGGAGGACTTGAATGATAGCTGAACTGCTCGATCTAGACTCTCTGGCTCAGCTACAGATTCCTTACATTGCTCCCGTTTGGTTAGTTACCCTCACCGTTTTAAGCATTGCCAGGATGACCTACCAGGGACTACGGAGGTCAGACACCCCCGATGACCAGGCTGCTCAGTATCCCCACCCCTCCGATCCCCCGGCTTCATCTGCGCCAGGGGGGCAGGCCGACCGGTCAGCGGTTGAAAGCCTGAGGCAGATGTTCAAACGGCTCAAAACAGAACGGGATCAGGCGCAAGCAGATTTGCAATGCATTCAGGCTCAGTTTCAGGGGTTAGCCAAAAACCTACCGGGCGTCATTTATCGATACGAAATCACCTCCGCCGGAGTAGGACGGTTCGCCTACATCAGCCCCGGTTGTAAAGACCTGTATGGCTTTGAGCCTGAAGCTGTGATGGCAAACCCGACGTTGATGTGGGATGCCGTATTACCTGACGATATGGCCTGCCTGAAAGCAACCATTGAACGCTCCAGCCAAGGGCTGGAACCCTGGCTGTGGCAGGGTCGCATTCTTACGACCGACGGGGCCATGAAATGGATTCAGGGTATCGCTACAATCCAGCGCCAGGCCGATGGCACCCTCTGCTGGGATGGCCTGCTGATGGATATCTCTCACTTGAAGCAGGTTGAGCTTGATCTAAAACACGAACGTGACTTGTTTGATGGGGTTGTGACCACCAGTGTTGCCGCGGTTGTGGTCTTCGATACAGAGGGAAAGTTTGTCTTTGTCAATCCCCGAGCGGAGGAAATTTTAGGGCAACCTGCCTCACACCTGCTGGGGCACACCTGCCAGGAGTATCAATTTTGCCAGTATGACGAGAACGGTACCCCCCTGCCTTTCGAGCGCACCGTCTGCGGGATAATGATGCTCATGGGGCAGTCGTTTCAGCATCAGCGCATCACTTTAGAAAAACCGGATGGTGGTCGTATTCTACTCACCGTTGACGGCTCTCCGGTACGGGACAGTCGGGGAACAATTAAAAACTACGTCTGCACGTTTGATGATATTTCTGCCCGGGTTCAGGCGGAGGTTGCCCTCAAAAACAATGAAGCCCTGCTGCGGCTGGTAACCGACAATATGAGGGATCTGGTGTGTCTGCACGACCCAGATGGCATTTATCTCTACGTGAGCCCTTCTGCCCGCCTGGTATTAGGCTTTGCGCCAGAAGACCTGCTGGGACAGAACCCCTACGATTTTTTTCACCCCGAAGATCGACAGCGCATTCGTTTTAAGACCCATCAATCGGTTCTGGCAGGTAGCCCCCAGGCGGTGGTCTATCGAATGAGAACGCAATCTGGACGCTATGTTTGGCTGGAAACCCTGGCCCAACCCATTGTCGACGAGACTGGAGTGGTGACCCAACTGCAAACCTCCTCCAGGGATGTTACCGAGCGGATTGATCTTCTAACCCGGTTAGAGTACGAAGCCAACCACGATTTGCTGACCGGTTTACCCAACCGCAAACAGTTTTTGCAACGGCTTGACCAGGTCTTGGCTGAACGCTCTAGTGCTGGGCAACTTTGCGCGATTTTGTTCCTCGATTTAGATCGCTTTAAGGTCATTAATGATAGTTTGGGGCACCTGGTTGGCGACCAGGTGCTGGTTGCTATTGCCCAGAAATTAAAAAACCACCTGACCTCCCGGTCAACCGTGGCCCGCCTGAGCGGCGACGAATTCATCATTCTTTTAGAGCAGATGCAAACCCAGGCCGAAGCTCAGGGGCTGGCAGAGCAACTCCTGGCTGAGTTTGGTCACCCCCTGAGTTTGGCAGACTGGGATATTTTCATTAGCGCCAGCATTGGCATTGTGGTGGGGCCAGCCAGCTATCAAGCGGGGGCAGATATGCTACGAGATGCCGAGATTGCTCTGTATCGAGCCAAAAACTCTGGCAAGTCGTGCTACACCCTGTTTGAAGCCCAGATGCATGCCAATATTTTGCGGCAAATGCATTTAGAACATGCCCTGCGTCGATCTATTGAGCGTCAAGACTTTGTATTACACTATCAGCCCATCGTTAACTTGAAGACTCGCCAGGTGTGTGGGTTCGAAGCCTTGCTGCGATGGCAACACAGCCAGTACGGCATGATTTCACCGATGGAATTTATCCCCATTGCCGAAGAAACGGGGTTGATTATTCCCCTGGGCAGTTGGGTGCTACACCACGCCTGCAACCAGTTCCACCAGTGGCAACAGCGGTTTAGCATAGTTCAGTCGATGGCTCTCAGCGTTAACCTGTCACCGGTGCAGGTGCGGTCCCCAGACTTTATTGATCAGCTCCAGACAGCCATTGACCAGTCTGGTATGCCCAGCACCAACCTCACCCTGGAAATTACCGAAAGCCTGCTGGTCGAAAATGTGGAACACAATCTGGCGATGCTAAGGCATATTCGCCAGATGGGACCCAAGCTCAGCATCGATGACTTCGGCACCGGCTATTCTTCCTTGAGCTATTTTCAGCGATTTCCCTTTGTCTGTATGAAAGTGGACCGCAGCTTTGTGGCCCATCTGGGCAATCGGGCTGAAAATCCCAGCCTGGTGAAAGCAATTCTGGCCCTGGCCGACAGCCTGGATCTGGAAGTCATCGCCGAAGGCATTGAAACTGAGCAACAGCTTGAGTTCCTGCAACGCAACAGCTGTCTCTATGGTCAGGGTTTTCTGTTCTACCGACCCATGGCCGCCGAACAAGTCGAAGATCTCCTCAGCAATTTAGACAGCTAACTCCATCGGGGCTTGCATTCAGGCAGTCAACCCAGGACTTCCAGGTCGTCCCCCAGGGGTAATTCCCTGATGCTGCGATCATTCCAATGTTTGCATCCCAGCGCCCCCTGCTCCCCTGCCCTTGAGAACAGCAGCATAAATCCTTCTCTAGAGCCTTCTAAGAGCAGTGTAGGATGAGAGAAGTAGATACATACCGTTACATCTTCAGTTTTTGGCTCTTCCTATGTCATTTTTCCGGTCTTACATTGCACCGTTTTTCATCGTTCTAATCTTTGCGATCGCCATGATTGCTGTCAGCGCTCGCATTGTGCTGCCAACGGACATGATGGCCCCTGCGCCAGCGGTTGACCCGGACTATTCCGCTGCCCCAACGTTAACCACCCCCGTAGCTAGCCCGATCCCTGAACTGTCGGAGTTGCTCCATGGCCCTGACGAATTCGGTGCCGAAGGGTAAGAACCTGGATGGCGAATCGCCCCGGTCATTTTTCGTTCAACGTTCCCGGATATCAAGTTCGGGTGGGGTCATCCCTTGATCGAGCCATGCTGGTCAAGTTCATGCAGCGCAACTATGCCGAACTCGACGCCAGCCAACCCCGCCACCATATTGCGGCTACGGTCGATCGCTACCTTTCCAGGGATACCCCCCTCTGGTGGGTGGATGTGAACCAGAGTAACGAAACCAACTCGCCGGTCGGGTGTATCTGGTTAGGCCAGGCCACCGACCAGCGGCAGGGAGTGGTTCATCCCTACGTGCTGTTGCTGTATGTAGACCCCGGTCATCGCCGCCGGGGTATTGCCACTGCCCTTCTAAATACAGCTCACCACTGGGCCAGATCAGAAGGAGCTGGCCAGATCAGCCTGCAGGTGTTCAGTGATAATGCCCCAGCTCAGGCGCTTTATGAAAAATTGGGGTATCAACCGGAAGCGATTTTGATGAAAAAGGCGCTGGAGTAGAGGGTGAGGGGTGAGGGGTGAGGGGTGAGGTGGGGTGGTAAAGGGATTAGTGGAAGTAAGAGGTTCCGTTGATGCTCCCTAGATCCCCTGCCCTTTTGGAGATGTTGCCAGAGCTAACGACGATTGGTACCAGGGTCTCTGGTTCAGGTCTCTGAGGTGGTGGAGGAGTTATTGAAGGTAGGAGAAAGATAGGCGACCAGGGCACCAATTAAAAATCCGGCAATGTTACGGGTAAGGGGGAGCCAGTCGCTGGTGCGAGTTACCACCGGGCCAATGCCAAAGGCCACAAACAAAATTCCCCACAGGGGCGAAAAGATCAGCACCCACTGCCAGGCAATGGCCTGTCCCGGCTTTCTGGGATGGGCCGCAAAGCCGCAGATGACCCCACCCACCACCGAGGTGACCAGGGTTAATATCCATTGTTCTTGGGGTAGTCCCGGCACCACGTTGCAGCCTCCCTGGCGCAGGCAGGTTTCAATGGAACCCAGAGCATCCAGAATGGAACGATCTTCGCCATTCTCTCGCACATAGAACTGGTTACCAAAGCGGGTTTGCAGCTCAATCCAGAAGGTACGGGGTAGCAGGTCATAGACGGCATCGCCGACGCTAAAGTTCAGCAAATTGCCGCCTCGGGGGTCGGCCACCAGCATAACGCTGTAGTCATTCAGCCCCCAAAAGTCTTTCACGGCACGGCCTGGGGTGCGGTCGTACTGGGTTAATACTCGCAGTTTCCAGCCGGTTTCAGCTTCAAACTGCTCAAGCTCTGCATTGAGTTCTTCTTCTTGGCGGCTACTGAGGGAATTTGCCAGGTCAATGATAGAGGTGGCTACTTCGGGCAGCAGCTCTGGATTATCGTAAGCATGGGCCGGTGCTGCCGGTAGCCATAGCAGCAGGCTCAGCACCCCACCCATTAAAACCGTCAGAATCTGCTTCATATGCCCATGTGTAGAAGAATTCATCATTGCCGTAATCCTTTTGTGCCGCCCGGTCAGGAGAGGTGATATGGCTAGGGGCCGTCTGCGAAATAAAGGGTCGGCTTTCACCCAAACGGGAGAGCGCGATAGCCTTAGCCATGTCGAGCCCAATTCAGAAATCGCCCTTTTCCCGATGAAAAGCTCTGCTTCTGAATCTGGGAGGGGTTGAAACTGCAGAACGCCCTGGCCTAATAACCAATTCTTAAGCTAACAGGTAAACAGGATAAAGTTGTTTACAGTTGTTTACATAATTCTCATCTTAGAAATATGTGGTGACGAAGTCAACGAATCCTCAGGTTTCCGGGGGATTGGCCGGGTCTGGCTGTAGCGGTGGGGCATCGGGGGGATTGGCCCGGGGCGGAGATTCAGGCCGCTGCTTTGGGGCGGTCAGCCCAGAGGGATGTTTGGCTTGTTGCGTTGGCTTGAGCGCTGGTCTGGGCCTGCCGGAATGCTGACGGGGGACGGGGCGTTGAGCCGCCTGGGGTTTTCTGCGGGCAGGCTTTGCCGGCTGACGGGGGGAACGTTTGGATGTCTGGGTCCAGGTTCGCCAGGCGGCTCTGGCTCCGGCCAGAAAACTGCGGCTACCGGCCTGTAGCGTTTTGGCCTGTTGCCGGGCCGCTGTGAGGCTTGCATCGACCTGCTGTACTACCCGCCCGGCATGTTCTACCCCATCGCTGACGTCTTCGGTCAGTTCAGTAATTTCTAGCCCGGTTAACCGTAGAGCTTCCAGGGTTGGCGGTAGTTCTCGCCCCAGGGTGTCGAACAATTTTTCGGCGCTGCGGGCGGCTCGGCTGAGTTCCATCAAGGTTGGAATGGCCACCACCAGCACGGCTGTCAAACTGACAGCCACCAGCAGTAGAGAAAGACCAAGCCAAAACAGCGGATCGCCCACAAGCGCTTAAACCTTATTTATTCCTGTTCTGGTCCGTTGGCGGAGAGAGGCGGTTGAGCCTGGGTCAGGGTTTCATATTTTTCACGACTGGCGGCTTGCCCGGCTGCGATCGCGGTCCGCAGTCGTTCGAGGGTGTGCTCCCAGTTCATCAGGGCCGTCTCGGAAAGTTTGTCGGCCTGCAGTTGCACAGAGGTAGACAGGTCCTCTACCAGTTCGGGTAACGCGTCTGCGGATTTTTTAAGAATTTGACGGGTTTCTTTGCCGGTACGAGGAGCTATCAGTAACCCGGCTACGGTGCCCATGGCCGCCCCCAGCAGGACACCACCGACAAAACCTCCAGAATTTTTCTCGCCCATCTCCTACGCTCCAATTGCAGTGGACTCTTGCAGTGGACTCTTGCCCCCAGGCCTCACGGCTACCCAGCAAGAATGGAATCCTCTTGGTTAGATTCACCGAGATCCTATCGCCTTTTCGCCCTGGCAAGGATGAAAAAATGCAGTCCAGCCCAAACCCGAATGGAATACAGTAGTCTTTTGCCAAAAACTCTCCATCTGGATTGTAACGAGGTTTAGGATTGGGCTTCCCAGGTGCGACTGGCAATCTTGGGCAGGCGTACCGCATCCGCCAGGGGGAGCACCACATGGAAACAACTGCCCTGCCCCGGATGGCTGGTCGCCCAGATTTTACCGCCATGCTGGTGAGTAATGGCCTGCGCGATGGCTAAGCCGAGGCCACTGCCACCAGCCCGTCGATTGCGAGCTTTATCGGCCCGCCAGAAGCGGTCAAATACACGGGGTAGATCTTCAGGGGCAATGCCAATGCCCGAATCTTCGACTTGAATGCGGATGTACCGTCGAGTCCGAGCCACGCTCACAATAATATGGCCGGTCTGGGTATAGTGCAGGGCATTTTGCACCAGATTGGCAAACAACCGGTTCAGTTGCCCGGCCTGTCCCCACACGAAACCCTGTTCATGCTCCAGCAGGCTCAGCTCCAGCCCCTTTGCTATAGCGGCTTCACCATAGAGGGCGACCACATCCCGCAGGCATCGGTTAATGGATACCTTTTCTGGGGATTGGGTGGTTTGCTCAGCGTCCATGCGGGCTAGCAGGAGCAAATCCTCCGCCAGGGACTGGAGTTGGGTGGTGGCACTACCGATGGCATCGAGCTTTTTAATGTCCTTAGGGGTAAATCGTTCGGGATGCCTCTGCATGACCCCAATGGAAGCTTTGATTGCCATCAGTGGCCCTCTCAGTTCATGGGAGGCATCGGCGGTGAACTGCATGAGCTGGTGGTAACTATATTCCACCGGTCGCAGAGCAATTTGGGTCAGCCATAGCCCCCCCGCTCCTACCAGCAAAATTGTGATGCCACCGCCCATGGCCAGGCCCAGTAATAACTGACGCTGGGCCGTCTGAATGGTCTGGGTGGTCTGGCTGGCTCGAATGTAGCCGGTCAAAGCCGGGCTGCCGGCGTTGGGTTCATCCTCAAATACAGATACCGTGAACGCCCGCACCGGCGGATCGGCCATGGTCTGGACCCCCAACTTGGCCCGAGGAACAAATTTAATGTTCCCCCGCTTAGCCAGCAGGTTGCCGTGCACGTCAAACCATTCCAGACTCTGCTGGTTGCGGTTGAAAATATCTCGCCAGGGCACCTCATCCAATTCGGCGAGATACCCTTCCCCCTGGGTGCTTACGTCTCTCATAGAGGGAGTCGCCGCCTGGGCCAGGGTCATCAGCTTCTGGTCAAGCTGTCGGTACAGATTGCGGCTAAATAACCCAAACACCCCCAGGCCAAAAATGCCCATGATGGTGCCCATAATGGAGAGCTGATACAGCAGCAAACGCCAGCGTAAGCCTTGAAACATGCACCCTCACTTCTCACTTTCCTTTAACCGATACCCCAACCCATAGACCGTCTCAATCACATCCCCCGGTGCCCCGGCGGCTTTGAGCTTTTGCCTGAGACCGCGCATGTGAGCCTTAACGGTAGCTTCTTCGGGGGAGTTCCCGAAGGACCAGAGCTGATCCAGCAGTTGGGCGCGGTTGAAGACCTGGCGGGGATGGCGCAGGAAATATTCCAGCAGTTGATATTCTTTCGGGCTGAGTTCGATGGGGGTATCGGCATATTGAACGGTCATGATGCTGGGGTCTAGCCGCAGCTTGCCCCACTCTAAAATGGGTTTGGCCGTTGCCTCCCCCCGCCGCAGCAGAGCCCGAATGCGAGCCGAAAGTTCCTGTAAATCGAAAGGCTTGACCAGGTAGTCATCAGCTCCAGCATCCAGGCCGATGACGCGATCGCAGACGCGGTCCCTGGCCGTCAGCATCAAAATTGGAGTCTGATGCCCGGCCTGGCGCAGTTTGCGACACAGGGCAATACCATCAATGCCGGGTAGCATCACGTCCAGCAAAATCAGGTCATAGGCTGTGGTGTCGGCATAGTCCCAACCGCTCTGGCCATCGTAGACTGCGTCAACGGTGTAATGCTGGTCAGACAAATCTTCCACTAGGGCATCGGCGATGCGCTCATCATCTTCAATCAGCAGTAGCCTCATGGGTTTTTCATTTCCCGAGTTTTTTACTTTTGGTGCTTAGGGTAGAAACCACAGGAGGCTAACCCATAACTCCTGTTACCTAGTCGTTTTTAGGACTGGGAGGGCCATTGAGTTGTTCCCAGTTCTGGGCTGTAGCCCGTTGTTCTCTCGTTTGATCCTCGCACTATGCTAAGAGAAAAGACTGCTATGTTGCGTACACCCGGTTCAGCTAAGTCTGGCATTAGCCCATCCACTGCTTTACGTTCAAAGGTCATCAATTTAACCGAGCAGATGGTCGTCGCAGAGGCTGAAGCCATCCTGGCGACCTGCAATGATCCGGTTTATCAGCAGTTGTTTGCGGTTTCATCAGAACGGCAACGGCTGATTCGTTACGCCATGAACCGGGTCGGAAATGTTTTTGTGGTGGAAAGCAGCCCTGAAATGATGGCGCAGCATCGCCGCCGCATGGCAGAGCAAAGGCCCGATATTCACAAAGCATTGTACGAAGGCATGAAACTTCTGGCCGATCTCTATAGTGACGGGGTTTATCGCTAAAGCGTAGAACAACTCCTGGGGGCTGACCTGGGATAAAAGCTAGTTGTCATGCATCCACAACAGCCCCCTGAAATTTTTTCAACCGTACTGAAGTCTTTTCCCGGTTAGAACTCAGTCAAGCCATGGAAATTCAATAACGTGGGATAGCCGTCCCGCCTGTCCAAAGGCAGGCATCCTGCCTGTCCTACAAGAACTGGCCTACAAGAATTGGCCTACAAGAATTGGATGGGATACAATCCTGATCCCAAATTCAAAATCTTTAGCGGACCCGGTGAGACCTGGCGCTCCTCAACTTAAGGTGTCTCGGGATCTTTTGCCCACTTCGTGAGCTACCAAAAACGCTGTAGGCTGGATCATGCGAACAGCCAGTCTGGTTTTTATCGTGCTCGAAGCCTCGTCAATTTACTGCCTGCGGATTGAAATATTAGACAGTGAGCCCCCCATCTGGCGGCGGGTTTGTGTAAATTCTGAGCTTTCACTGCAGGGGCTACATTTGCTCCTGGCCGAGGTCATGGGCTGGGCTGGAACTGCGGACTATCGGTTTAAAAGTCCCCCACGACCTGGGCAGGAGGGGCTGGATTTAACGGCAGCGGATGCCACAACCCGCCCACTTACCCTGGGGGATCTGGTGGCCCAGGTGGGCGACTCATTCTCTTACATTTACGCGCCGGTCCAGGGGTGGATTCACACCGTTACTCTGGAACCCCTGCCGGCCCTTGAGGCTGACCTCGAAGTACCTTATTGTCTGGCCGGAGAGCAGGCCTGCCCGCCGGATTTTTGTATTGGAATTTGGGGTTATGAAGAACTTTTAGACCGTCTCGGCGATGCTGATGATCCAGAAAGTGATGCGCTATGGGAAAAGATCGGCTACGACTTTGACCCCAACTGGTTTGATTTGAAGGACGTCAATCAACGACTACAGAAATTCCGTTAAAGCCTGTTCCGACCCATCCACCTCTCGAGCATTGGCGCTAATCAGGGGGAGCAGCGGGCCGGTTTGTTCCTGACCACTGACGGCTAAGTCGCTGTGGCAGAGGATGACCCGCTCCGTTACCCGGCCTAACAAATCCCGCACAATTCGTTCTAAGCGCTCGGTGTGGAGGGTTTCAATGTCGTCGGCCCGCCAGGGTCTTCCGGCATAGGACCCCAGAAAAATCGGAAAGCCAAACAAGTTATCTGTTCCTGTCAACCAGCGGGGGGAACCGGCATCGAGCCAGAAGTGCCAGCGGTGGCTGAGCCGCTGCAAACGATACTGAAACACCGTGGCAATGGTGACCCCGGTCTGGCTGGGGTCGGTAGATTCCACCGGAAACGGGTTTGCCGTAACCGTTCCCTGGCGAATCAGCGCAATGAAGGCCGCAATGGAGCCATGGGGGTCAGCCGCTGGCGGCCTGCCAAGAGTGAGTTCCACCTGACGCAGGCGGTCATCCACCGTCCAGTAATGTTGGGCGGTTTCCATTAACTCTCGCAGGGCTGTGAGTTGGTCTACCGGCAGGTGGTTGCCGCCGTAGTAGAACGTCTGGATGGCGCGATCTAAAAATCCCACCACGCCAGGAATCAGTCGCCGTTGGCGCTGGTCCTGCTGTTGTCCAATCCATTCCAGCAGGCGGTTATAGGCCTGGGTGGCTTTGTAGCCCAGCCGATCCCAGCGATCATAGCGCTCCACCGGCAGCAGTTCCGGCAGGTCGGGATGGGGGGCAAAGCAGTGGTCGACCAGCAGTTCGGCCCGAATGGGGTCGATGTAAACGGTATCGAACCACGGGGTGGTGTCTGGGCTGTGGGGCACCTGGCTGAGGACTACCAGCATTTCAGCCACGTCGTCCCGTTCGGCCAGGCGTCCCAGCCCCGGGTAGATAAACGTCAGCAGCGTCAGCAAAGCTCTGACCAGGGGCGAAGTAACCAGAGGCCGCTGGTCGTTCAGGGAAGCGACAGCAATGCCGCGATTGGTGAGAATTTCGACCAGCGTATAGCGGGCGATGGCATCCATTCCTGGCCCGATAATGGCCACTTCGCTGGCGTTGACCTGACCAGAGGTGATAGCTTTGGCCACCCTTTCTGCCGTAGCCCGCAGCAGTTCGCCCCGGGATGTGGTCTGCAGGGTTTGTAAGCAATCCAGCGGTTCGGGCAGGGATATGGGATCCATGACCCAGGTAATGATGCTATCTGCCCAGGTCGCCGCCAGGGAGGCGGGGGCAGGATTAGCCTGGGAAATAACGTCACACAGGGGCTTCAAGTCGGCCTCCAGCCGCTCTGGGTCGGCCCCCACCCCGAGTCTGACTTTACCTTGAGGGTTCCAGGTGATAGCACCCGGTACATCTGCCTGAAACAAAATCCTGAGCCACTCTGCCGTCACCGCGGGAAATTCGTCCAGGTCATCCACAAATACGCCGCAAAATCGGGTCAGCAGTTTTTCCTGGTAGAGGGGGTGGGGTAACAAATGTCGCCAGTAGAGTTCAGTCATGACCCCGTAGGTCAGCAGACTACGCTCCAGGCACCAGTCGCGCCAGTCCACGATGGCCTGACCCAAATTTTGCCAGACCGGCTCCGGGGCAAAGCCGGGGGGCATGCCCTCGGGTAACAGCACCGGCAAAGCTTCCGCTGGAATGGCCGCAGAGGCCGCCAACTGAAGAAAATCCAGCCCCCGCCGAACCGTTTGAGCTTCCAGCCAACCTTCAATCAGTAACTCGCCCGAGAGCAACCTGGGTTGCCAGAATCGGGCGGCCTGCTCCTGCTCATTTTCGGGGCGCAGCCGCAGCGGAAATTGGGGAAACAGCCCCAGGCTTTTGACTAACAGGGGCCAGAACAGTTCAACTTCCCCCTGCATAAAGCCATTGGGGGTGGTTGTCACTACGGGAAAACGGCCTCGGGTCGTGTCAGCGATGCGATTGGCCAGGCGAATGCGGTTGTCTCCGTTGGCGGCAAAGACCAGCCAGCTCTTGCCTGGGGCCAAATCTGCGGAGTCAGCCTCTGATTCAGCCCAGGTTACGAGTTGTTCAATCAGCCAGGCGGTTTTACCGCTGCCGGTGGCACCATTTAACCAGAGGAGACGGTTAACCATGACTTACGCATCCAAGACAGCTTTGGTACAGCCCATGGCATGGGGGCCGGAAAAATTTCTGTGATCAAGCCATTGACCGGACAGGCATTGTCTGGGGCCTTTAGCCTTCATCCCTCTGCCCTTTGCTATCACGTTCACCCGAAGCTTAAACCATCGAGGTATCTGCCGGGCTTGCTTTCGGACATGGGCATGCCATCATATGGAATCGCCCCCCTGGCTGTTCCAGGACAGGCAAGATGCCTGCCTGACAAGAACTGGACGTGATGGGGCAGGCATTTCTTCGTCAGGGCGGTAACAACATCGGCAACAAAAAAAGACGAGCTGGGGTCAACCAGGCTCGCCTCCAGGGACCAACTTCCGCTGGTCCGAAAGAATTAATGAATGCCCCATGAATGCCCCCGAACGGAGTACATCGGTGGCGTTATGACACGTTGACCGCGATCGCAAACAGGCCAGCGACAAAAGCCAGCGCAACCACCCCCAGCACGACATAGTTGCGCTTTTGGGCTGCGGTGGGGGGTTCTGCCTGGTACATCTTCGGCTCATTGGCAAAGTTGTTCAGGCGACCGCCATCTTCGGTGGTATAAGGCATATCTCAACGTGTCCTTAACGTAATCAAATTTAAAGTCAGCTTAGCAAAGCTTACTCAAACTTCCAATGGTGGCATCCTTAACTCTAATGGCACTTAGCCCCAAACTGGTCTGTTCGCGTCTTAAACAAATCTCAAGCAATGGCTGCAGGCCGAGACTGCAAATCTAACGCTAAAGGCTGGCCTACCTTGGGTTCCAGAACCTGTGCCGAGTAACCGGCCTGATGGATTTCCGCCTGTAGGGTTTGAGCGCCTCCCATCGCCTTAAGTAAAGATAGAAGCAGCCCGCTATACTCGACTTCGCCAGCATCAGCGGTGGGGAGAATCACCTGAGGGTCCAGCCAGGATACAAGTTCCATCGCCCCTTTCTGCCCCCGAATGATCGGTCCAACCAGCGGCAGGGCCAGATCCAGCACTGGAGTAATCACGACATCAATAGGACCTTCCCCTTGTAGAGACGGTTGGTGGAAGCCGTGGGGTTCATAGAAGACCGAAGTTCCGCCCGACAAATCTCGCAGAATATAGCCGTTTTCTAACAGCGTTGGCCCAATGGGTGAGCCTGGCACGGCTTTGATGGAAACAGCTCCATCCAGGGTGAAGGTTTCGCCGTGGTCTAGAGCGGTGACGTTACGGTAACCCAACTCATTCACTACTTTGGCGGCATTGGGCGAGCCAACCACCGGAATTGAGTGGTCCAGCGCTTCCAGCGTTGGGGGATGAGCATGGTCTTCCAGCCCCTGGCTGAGCAAAATCAGGTCAATGTCTTCAGGTATAGACCGGGGATGGGGATGTTCTCCTTTAAATAACCAGGCCTGATTGCCAAACACCAGGGGACCGACCAACCAGGGATCCATCAAAATTCGCCTGTCGGCAATATCGAGCAGCCATGAATTGCTATCGAGCCAGGTGACCTGCATAACACCAACCCCTTGTTATTTTCAGCATCTTAATCTTAATGTTTGTTAGGAAAGTTAACAAAAAGTTGTTGCTGTTCCTGCCTGGTGCCAGGTCCAGGGGGTGCTGTCCTGGGATCGTCGCAGCCGATGCCCTCCCTCAGAGGCTGACAATTTAATCTGATATCCGGCCTATTCCCGTGGCCGCAAAGTCCTGGCAGAGCATGGCCAGGACTCAAAACTCAGTGCGAAATTGTGAAAATGCCTTGATCCCCGTATAATCCGATCTGACTTAATTGCAACACATGGGTTCAGTATGGCACCCTGGCCGAGTCTGGCTTTAGACCTCTGTTTCCACACATACCAAGTCCAGCTCGAAAACCGTAGCTTTCCCTCAGGCAAAACCCCACGTCTGGACTTGGACAGGGCTTAAAACCCCGCTGCTGAACCTGAAAGGTTGAATCTACTGGCTCCTACATGTTTCCTATGGCCCTTCGTCAACTCAAACCCTATACCGTTCTGATCACGGCATCGGGCAAAACTCCCATTACCCTGACCATTCGTCCGGTCGCGCTAATGGTGGGACTGTCTCTGGCCGTGGGCTTGCCCCTGGTTTGGATCAGTTCTCTGATTTACCAGAACTTTCGCTTAGCCCAGCGCAATGAAACCCTGACGGAAACTGCCACCGATGTTTTGACTGAGTTACATACCCTGGATGCCGAGATTGAAGTGCTAAAAGACCGGGCTGGGTTGCCAGAGACTGCCCCGGTTACAGAAGACGATATTCCCATCCCCCCCCAGGGCGGTCCGGCGACAGAGGTTCTCCCCGAAACGCTGTTTGACCTTGCTAAAGAAAAAATGCCCGATCTGGACATCACCCTGAATGGCTTCGTAAAACCGGCTCTGGAGACCACCCTGGAGGCGGAGGCGAGAGAAAAGGCTGCCTTCCCTAGCGGTAACCCCATGGCTGGGAAAGCGGAAGTGTCCTCGGAGTTTGGCCTGCGCCAAAATCCCTTCGGCGGCAGGGGCTATGAAATGCACGAGGGAATTGATTTCAAAGGTCCCGTCGGCAAACCGATTCTGGCGACTGCTGACGGAGTGGTCGTGCAGGCAGACTATGTCAGTGGCTACGGCAAGTGTGTCCGTATTGATCACGGTTACAGGTATGAAACCCTTTACGCCCATCTCTCTGACATCGATGTCCGTGTTGGTGATCGGGTAAAGCGGGGAGACGTGCTGGGGGCACTGGGGAATACAGGGCGGTCATCCGGCCCCCATTTGCACTACGGCATTTACCGCAATAACCAGGCCGTAAACCCCCGCCATTATTTGAAGCTTGCAGACGAGAAATAGTAGGATCTAGGCATCCTGCTTATCTCCGTATCATCGCACTATGGGCAATACCTTCGGCCATCTGTTTCGCATTACGACCTTCGGTGAATCTCACGGCGGGGGGGTAGGGGTCATTATCGATGGCTGCCCTCCCCGGCTAGATATTTCTCCAGCCGACATTCAGGCCGAGCTAGATCGCCGTCGTCCTGGGCAGAGCAAAATTACCACTCCCCGCAAAGAGACTGACCAGTGCGAGATCTTATCGGGGGTCTTTCAGGGCAAGACCCTGGGCACTCCCATTGCCATTTTGGTGCGCAACAAAGATACCCGGCCCCAGGACTACAGCGAAATGGCGGTCACCTATCGCCCTTCCCATGCTGACGCCACTTATGACGCCAAATATGGGTTGAGAAATTACCAGGGCGGGGGCCGGTCTTCGGCCCGAGAAACCATTGGGCGAGTAGCCGCCGGAGCCATTGCGAAGAAAATCCTGCGGCAGGTAACCGGTGCGGAAGTGATTGGCTATGTCAAACGAATTCAGGATATTGAAGGCACGGTAGACCCCGCCAGTGTCACCCTGGACCAGGTCGAAAGTAACATCGTGCGCTGTCCCGATGCCGAAGCGGCTGTGCGGATGATCGACCGGGTAGAGGCCATCCGCGACCAGGGAGATTCCATCGGCGGTGTCGTGGAATGTGTTGCCCGAGGGGTGCCCAAAGGGTTAGGCATGCCGGTTTTTGACAAGCTTGAAGCTGATTTGGCGAAGGGGGTTATGTCTCTACCGGCCAGCAAGGGCTTTGAACTGGGGTCGGGCTTTGCCGGTACCCTGCTGACCGGTAGCCAGCATAACGACGAGTTCTACACCGATGAGTCGGGAGAGATTCGCACCCGCACCAACCGGTCTGGAGGCACCCAGGGCGGCATTGCCAACGGCGAGCCGATCATTATTCGGGTGGCCTTCAAACCCACCGCCACTATTCGCAAAGCCCAAAACACCGTTACCCAAACCGGCGCAGAGACCGTTCTGGCGGCTAAAGGACGGCATGATCCCTGTGTGTTGCCCCGAGCTGTGCCCATGGTAGAAGCCATGGTGGCCCTGGTATTGTGTGATCACCTCCTGCGGCACCATGGTCAGTGCGAGTTGTTTTAAACCCTGTCCAAGTCCAGACGTGGAGTTTTTCTTAAGAGAAAACTACCGATCTCGAGCTGGACTTTATATAGGAGCCCGGTACTGCCGTGAAAGTAACCAGCCTGAGTGGAGTCCCCGAAGATTCGGTATCCCATAACCCAGCCATCAAAAAGCGAGTCATGCTGCGCTCTGGGGAGGTGCCCCACCTGACCAATTTTTCTCAGGCCAGCTTTGCCCCTGGCCAGGTCGCCAATGGCCACCAGCATCTAGATATGGCAGAAGTCTTCTTTGTGGAGTCGGGCCAGGGCATAATCACCATCAATGGCTCTCCCCAGCTGCTGGAGCCAGGCACCTGCATTTTAGTAGAACCGGGAGAACACCATGAGGTCGTCAACACCGGCAGTGCCGATCTAGTCCTCACCTATTTCGGGATTCGGGTTGAACAGGGGTAAGGGGGGATACTCATTTTGATGGTCTGGGCTACTCATTGGAGCAGGGGGGCAGGGGTGGCAAGACGTGTAATGGCGATTCAGCACCTGGGGATTGATCGGTCTGATGCACTACTCCGGCCTCAAAGACCCGGCCAATCACTTCTTCTACTGGCGGGTCGCTCACGGTCAAATCCTGAATATCCAACTCCGTTAGCATGCGGCCCACGGTTTTAGTCAGGGCGTCTCGCCGCACAATTAGGCTGGCGGTACAGCCCTCCACATATTCAACCTCGCCGTAGCGGCTGATGGTGGCGCGATCGCAGTCCCCTGCCAGGTCCAGCCTCACTTCTCGATAGGGGGCAAAGCGCTCCAGCAAACCATCCAGACTGCCGTCATAGATCAAACTTCCCTGGTAGATCAGCATGACTCGCTGACACAGGGCGGTAATGTCGGCCATGTAGTGACTGGTCAGCAGAATGGTGGCGTTGTAGCGCTGGTTATAGTCCCGCAAGAAATTTCGCACGGCCACCTGGGCATTTACATCCAGACCCAGGGTCGGTTCGTCTAAGAACAGAACCTGAGGGCGGTGGAGCAGCGCTGCCAGCATTTCGGCCTTCATCCGCTCCCCCAGAGACAGCTTGCGCACGGGTTGGGTGAGTTTTCCGGCTAATCCCAGCATCTCCGTCAGTTCATCGACCCGATAGCGAAATTCTTTATCCGACAAGCCGTAGATTGCCCCGTTAATGCGCAGGGAATCCAGGGCTGGTAAGTCCCACAACAGCTGCTGCTTTTGCCCCATCACCAGGGTAATGTCCTGTAAAAAAGCGCTCTCTCGCCGAAACGGCACATGCTGATTGACCAGCACCGTGCCCGCCGAGGGATGAATTAGCCCGGTCAGCATCTTCAGGGTTGTGGTCTTACCCGCCCCGTTAGGCCCTAAAAAGCCCACCACCTCCCCTGGGGCAATTTCAAAAGAAACCTGGCGTACCGCTTCCACCAGGCGATATTGGCGGCGGAAAAAGTGCTTCAACGTTCCCCCTATGCCCGTGTTTTTGACGGCGACGGGGTATCGCTTACTCAAGTTTTCGACATGAATCATAACAGCAGCGGTTAGCCTTACATAGTCAGCTTAACCGCTGCTGCTGTACTGGAGTTGCCCGATCCAGCCATTGCCCTCCTGGTGAGGAGACTGGACAGGTCAGGCCAGTACTTGCCTCAGAAAATAAAGCCGTTCATTCAACCCCATAGAATCGAGGTGGGACATCAGTACCTGGGTCTCACGGGTTTGGACCTGACAAGACCAGAAATACGAAGATTGATGGGTGAGGCGATGCCAGAAGGCCAGCCGCATATTGATGTCTAGCTTCTGATACTCATGGGTAAAGCGAGTATCGTCCCCTGCCATCACATCTCGCAGGATCTCCAGGCGATCGGCGCGATTGACATGCTGCAGCTGTTGAATGAGATGTTGTACCGCCTGGGAAAATAACGATACCGGGGCTACAGCGGCAAAAGCCTGGCCCAGGGTGTCGTAAACCCGCCAGATAATGGCCAGCTTACAGTCCACATCGGCAGCTTCAAAAGCGGCAACCGCTTGCTCAAACTTAAAGCGAATATCAACGGCAGTCATATTCTTATCTCTCGTTTTTATGGGTTCGACACAGTAGACATTGATTTTGCATTGCCAATTATGGTGCGGCTTCATAGATCGGTCTTAAGCCTGGCGGTTGGTCGAGAAACTTATGTTTCACCGTCAGCACAAACGCAGCTTTGTTGATTTAAGCTCGCCGCCAGAATTCCCCTATCAATGCCCCCATAGTTGGCAGTCTGGGCGTAAGGTGAAACAACTCCCAAAACCTGGGATCAAGCATCCGAAGCTGATTCCTCTACAGTTTCTATTGATCCCCAGCATTTTCAAAAGCATGGGAAAACTTCCAAGTTTCTTCGGATTTGCTCCTTTTTTACTCCAGTGTTTCCTTAAAAAGTGTTACTGCTAAAGGTATTGCGCCCATCCGCACCTGGGCAGACAACAACCGGGAGGAATACTCTAGCTCAATTCTCCGCCCACAGCAGACAATTCTCTCATCGATCCTCTATGCTTGGATGTGGCAGACTCACCTTAGGTTTCATTGCCGATATCTTTCATGTCGTTCCAGGGTATCTATGTTTAGGCGTAAACCGACACCATCTCTCACTTACCTGAGTCAAAAAACGGAATTCGAAGGTACCCTCCATGCCGAGGGTATGCTCCGGGTAGATGGTATTATCCACGGCACGGTCGAAATCAACGGTGACCTTGAAATCTCTACCACCGGTTTAATTGAAGGCCCTGAGGTCAAAGGGAATAACATTCTGGTCCAGGGCGTCCTCAAGGCCAGGGTGTTTGCCCAGGGCAAACTTACCCTTAGCCGTACCGCTCGCCTGGAAGGGGATGTCGTTGCCGGTGCCCTCGAAATTGAGCCTGGAGCTTACTATACGGGGTATATCGAAACTCGTGACGCCAAGACGCTGCCGCCCGTCCGAGAAATTCCCGAACTGTATGGCACCACTGATCCCTCAGTCTGAGCATCCACTCAAGCAGGATTCAGCCATCTGCTTCAGGTCGAGTTGAGGTCAATATCCACAGCGACGAAATAACAAGACCGCTATTGCCTCAACTATATGGCCCACCTACTGGAGCAGAATCCTCCAGGGGACTCGCAAATTGAAAAGATCCCGGCGTTAGTCCCGCAGCAGCAGGAGTCTACTTTAGGAATGGGGATGCAATAACGTGGGATAGCCGTCTCGGCTGTCCAAGCGCAGGCAGGATGCCTGCCCGACAAAAATTGGATGTTATAAAATCCTCATTCCTTAGAGAGATCACGTCCGAGAGATCACGTCATCGGTACCCTGTTGGGAGGGGCCTCCCAAGCAACCCGCTCAATCTCGCATGAGCCAGGTGACCAAAACCAGTAGTATTCCCAGGGTTAACCAGTGAGACGGGACGAGGAACCCCAACAGATAGGGGACTACGATGACAAACGTGCTTAAAAACCAGGCGGCAAAGACACAGAAAACGAGAATCGTTAGCGCCATGGCAGATGCTCTACAGTACCTTAAAACTCTTGTCAGCAGGGGGGTATCAACTGCTCAGCACCATCCTAGCCCTGGTTGCTATGAAGACACCTTAAATTCTGTCTACTTTCGTGGGGAATTGGTTGCTCGCTCACTCAATATGGAGGTAATCGCTTTGGTTGAGATGTTATGAGCCGTTCCCTTTCTCCCGCCACCGTTGCAACAGTTACCCTAGCTGGTTTCCTGGGGTTGGGGGGACTGGTGCCGGTGATTGCTCAGGCTGCGAATTTCGCTACGCTGGTTGTTTCCCCACAGCAAACGTCAGACAGTGCCAATGGCTTTACCGCAGGCTTTTATGCCATATCCAACATCGCCACCCGTGACCGTCACGGCAATGTCTGCGTTGGTTTTGCCGACACCAATCCAGACCATATCTTGACCTTAGAGCAAGATTTCACATCCCTCACCGTCGATATTGATAGTGGTGGTAACGATACAACCCTCCTCATTCAAGGGCCTAACGACGGGGTTGTCCGTTGCGGCGAAGATAAAAACCGAACTAACCCCGATGCTCGGGTGACCGACGGTGACTGGTCAGCCGGCACCTATCGGATTTGGGTAGGCGCTCACCACCAGGGCCAGCGCTACAACTACTCTATTAATGTCACCCAGTAACCATATCCGATTTAACCTGCGTCACGTTAGGATGGTAAAGATTTTGTAGAAATATCTCCGCGAACAATTGTGCTGAAAAGCCTGGCCGCAGATTTTAAGATTGTCTTTGAGCGCGACCCTGCAGCTCGTAACGGGTTAGAGGTGTTGACCTGTTATCCGGGGTTTCATGCCCTGGCGCTGCATCGGGTCAGCCACTGGTTATGGAACGTGGGCATCCCTTTACTTCCTCGTTTGCTGTCCCACTTTTCGCGGTTTTTAACCGGCATTGAGATTCATCCGGGCGCTACCATCGGCCAGGGCGTGTTTATTGACCACGGTATGGGAGTGGTGATCGGAGAAACCGCCATTATTGGGGATTATGCGTTGATTTATCAGGGCGTCACCCTGGGCGGCACGGGCAAAGAAAGCGGCAAACGTCATCCAACCCTGGGGGAAAACGTTGTAGTCGGAGCCGGGGCGAAGGTTCTGGGCAATATCCAAATTGGTCACAACGTGCGCATCGGCGCGGGGTCAGTTGTACTCAGAGAAGTTCCCTCTGACTGCACCGTCGTCGGCGTTCCTGGTCGCATCGTCTACCGCTCTGGTGAACGGGTTGAGCCGTTAGAGCATGGACGATTGCCCGACTCTGAGGCCCAGGTCATACGGGCTCTGGTAGATCGTATTGAGGCCCTGGAGAAAGATTTGCAGTCCCTCAAAGAGACGCAACCGGTAACTAAAGAGTTGGTCTCAACTCTGGCTCATTTAGATGGGCAACCTTTAGATGGGCAACCTTCCCAGTGCCGTCTTCAGGATAAAGTCTTCGAAGAATTTTTTGATGGCGCGGGCATCTGAGGTCAACGTTGAAGGCATCCCAGTCACCTATCGGCCTGATTGATCCTATCGGCCTGATTGATCTGGGGGTAGGCTGACCCCACTGATTTACTGATCTTTTGGGGGCAGCGCCTGCGGCTACGTCAGTTCGGGATAACGCTCACCTGTAATCATCGAAGCTAAATCCCCTCCTTGGCGGGGTGCCCGGAGGGCGGGGTGGGTCAAATCTGCAGCCGCATATGTCTGATGGCATCTGGATAAACCGTTTCCATGCCATGATTAACCCGTCCCTACCCCTCCCGAGAGGGAATGGTGCAGCAATTTCCAGGCGGTTTTGACCTATCCCAAACTCAGGTTCGGCCTGTATTGGGTGGAGTGCTCAGCCTTTTCCTTAGGATGGGAACTCCATCCTGGGATGACCGCCTTGGCTATCCGGAGCAAGCATCTTGCCGACCATTCAATCAGAGATACGTTTCAATTCTTATCTCTGAAGCAGGTCTCCGTACTTGTACGGTAAGGGCAGCCCATGGGCTTGAGAAATGTTGTGATCCCCTAACCCTTCAGCCCTGCATAAGAGGGGCCAAGATCATCCTATTCCGATCGTCATTATTTTTTCAGTGCCCTACTCAATCTCGATTTAAATGTCAATAGTAAGCGCGCAATTTTCTTGAAAGCTAGTTGATTTGTTCTAGCCAATATGTCGAGTTTGAAACAAAAATAAAGTTTGCTTTTCCTTGATATACAAGCAATTTGGCTGATTCCGCAAAATTCTCTCCGGCTTCAGGGTGGTACATCTCAGGTTATTGAAGTTAGAATTGTGGAGCTTTAGAAGAGCATCCTGACTTCTAACCCAGGTTCAATGTTTTTTTAAAGCATCTGTTCGAAGGCATATTCGCAGGTTTGCCTGACCGGTTCCTGACTGACTCACTAGCATCTAGTCGCTGCCGTTGAATCGGGGGTTTCTCGGATATTGTGCATCTGCTGTTTCGAACTGTTAATCTGACTGAAGCCTTTGTCTTGACTATAAGGAGCACGAGGATCGCGGCATGACCCAATCAAATCATCTGCTCGACACCATCCGCCCTGCTAACGAGATCGATGTGTTAATCGATAATGATGGTGACGAGAAATTTGCAGCCCAAGATGAAGAGGGTGAGGCGCAGCCTAAAGCCTCTAAAGGCAAGACGACCCGCCGTCGGCCTCAAACCAAGAAACGTCACTACACCGAAGACTCCATTCGTCTGTACCTGCAGGAAATCGGTCGTATCCGCCTGCTAAGGGCCGAAGAGGAAATTGAGCTGGCTCGTAAAATCGCTGACTTGCTCAAACTAGAGCGCATCTTGGAAGAAATTGAAGACGGCATGGACCGGGAAGCCACCGATCAGGAGTGGGCTGCTGCGGTTCGTCAAGATGAAGGCGAAGACTTTTCTGATGATGCCTTCATGCTGCGGGTGCGGCGGGGGCGTCGAGCTAAAGACAAGATGGTGCAGTCTAACCTGCGTCTTGTCGTTTCCATCGCCAAAAAATACATGAACCGGGGGCTTTCCTTCCAGGACTTGATTCAGGAAGGCAGTCTAGGGCTGATTCGCGCCGCTGAGAAATTCGATCACGAGAAGGGCTACAAGTTCTCTACCTACGCCACCTGGTGGATTCGTCAAGCCATTACCCGTGCCATTGCTGATCAGTCTCGTACAATCCGCCTCCCCGTTCACCTGTACGAAACTATTTCCCGCATTAAGAAGACCACCAAGCTGCTTTCCCAAGAGTTGGGGCGCAAGCCGACGGAAGAAGAAATTGCCACTCGTATGGAAATGACCATCGAGAAGCTGCGTTTTATTGCTAAGTCGGCTCAACTACCCATTTCCCTTGAAACCCCTATCGGTAAAGAAGAAGATTCTCGCCTGGGAGATTTCATTGAATCTGATGGGGAAACCCCAGAGGATCAGGTTTCTAAGAGCCTGTTGCGGGAAGATCTGGAAAGCGTGTTGGGTACCCTCAGTCCCCGTGAGCGGGATGTGCTGCGCCTGCGCTACGGCCTGGATGATGGCCGCATGAAGACTCTGGAAGAGATTGGCCAGATCTTCAACGTGACCCGTGAGCGCATTCGCCAAATCGAGGCCAAAGCTCTGCGTAAGCTCCGCCATCCCAATCGCAACAGCATCCTGAAAGAATACATTCGTTAACAGTTTCAATTTGGAACTGACTGGATGTAAATTTTGTTCAAGTCCAGAAGTAGAGGTTTCCGTTAGAGACATCTACGGCTCTCGATCTGGATTTGGATGAATAGTTTCGTTTTGTAGATTAAGCCTGGTAGCCTTGGCACCGGGCTTTTTGGTTGGAATCCAGTTTCATCCCATGATGCCGGGAGTATTTCCTGAAATCAAGATGTTCGGGTCTATCTGCAGGCTTGGCCCAATACCAAAACAAGGTAGACAGAGCAGAATTTTGTGGTACACTTGTTCTGTACATTTATGCCCGAAGCTGCGGCCAAGTCCCTATGGAATCACTGACTCCCGCTCAAAAAGAGCTTTATGACTGGTTGGTCGAGTACATCCGAGAACACCAGCACTCTCCCTCCATTCGCCAAATGATGCGGGCGATGCAGCTAAAATCTCCCGCCCCCATTCAAAGCCGCCTCGAGCACCTTAAGAATAAGGGCTACATCGAATGGACCGAGGGACGAGCCCGCACCATACGAGTTCGGGAAGATGTCAGAGGAGTTCCCATTCTTGGGACCATTGCAGCAGGTTTTGTGAATGAGGCCTTTACCGACGATGTTGAAAGACTTGATTTGAACGGCTTGCCGATTAAATCGGGCGATTATGCGCTGAAGGTTACGGGAGACAGCATGATCGACGAAATGATCCAGGAAGGAGATATCGTTATCATGCGGCCAGTTAGGGATCCTCAATCGGTTCGTGAGGGCACCATCGTTGCGGCCCGGGTTGAAACGGGGACAACCCTCAAGTCGTTCTATCGCCAGGGGAACCACGTCCTTCTCAAGCCAGCTAACCCCAACTATCCGGTGATGGAGTTCCCGGCGGATATGGTTGATCTGCAGGGTCGGTTAATTGCTGTTTGGCGTGGGATTGATCCAGACTTCTCTGTTTAACATTTATTAATGTTGAGAGGCCTAAAATATCTCCCGTCGATTTCCCATGCTGAAGGACAATACACTAGGTCGGTAGATTTGCGTTTGCGAACTCTGCCGCTGTAAGGGCTTTTTTCGCCCCAGAGAAGCGCTGGCTCCTGAGAGGGGTTGGTGTTTCGTCAGCTACCTAGGTTGTTGCTCCTGCTAATGAAGTTTCGGACATTTATTACTCCCCTGGCGGTTATCGGTGGGCTGGTCTTTGTGGTGGGGTTAGCCCTCCTGGGGGGATTGTTGTTGCGTAACCCCCTGGCGTTGATCGAGCAGGGTGGTTTACAAACCCCCACTGCGCTTCAGTTTGTTCCTAAGCAGTCTGCCGTGGTGGCGTCTGTGTTGGCACGCCCCGACCGCCTGACAGATGTGTGGGAATACCTGACGGCTCCAGAGCTGCGCCAGCAAACCCGTCGAGATATTGAGCAGATTGAACAGACTCTGCTGGCTGGTACTGGCCTGGACTACGAGCAGGATATTTTGCCCTGGTTGGGGGAAGATATCACTGTTGCTATCGTCAGCCCTGATATCGATCAGGATCCTGGTAATGGCACAGAACCCGGTTATTTGATAGCCCTCTCCTGTCAAGACAGTCAAGCGGCCAGGGCAGTGCTGGAGCTGTTTTGGCAAAACCGTGCGATTGCCGGAGACGCGCTTTCTTTTGAAGACTTTGCCGGTAGCCGTTTGATTTATTCCTCCCCACGACGGCAGGAGGGCGCTACTGACTCTCGTCTGTTGTCCCCTCTAGGCTCAGGTCAAGTCGCCTCAACTCTGGTGGCCAATCAGTTTGTGCTGGTAGCCAATCATCCAGAGGTATTGCGTCAGGCTCTCAATGCGGCCCAGTCGCTGGATAATAACCTGGCCTCTGATCGACGCTATCGTCAGGCTTTGCGGGCATTGCCTCGAACCCGAGTAGGGCTTTTGGCGCTGCATTTACCCAAAGCGACCAGCCTGGTGTGGGGTACCCCGGCGAAGACGATGGAATCCTCTTCTCTAGCTCAGCTGGAAGAACCGGGAGATGCTCTTAACTGGGGCCTGCTATCGCTGGGTCTGAGCCAAGAGGGTATTGTTGTAGACATGGCCTGGACTACTGATCCGGGCCGCGAGTTTGAGCCTCGCGAAGCCAGGCTTACCGGTTTACCTGATCCAGCCTACTATCTTCCCGAACAGGCTTCGGTAACCGCCGTTGGGCAAAGCTTGCAGCACCTGCAAGCCGGGATTCAGCCTCTGTGGCAGCGCTATGGCCCGGAGTCGGGAACCGGCTTTTGGAGTCAGTTTGAGTTATTATCGGTGCTCAATGAAGAGTTGGTGCATACTTTTCTCAATACGGTCACGGATAATTTTGCGCTAGGGTTTAGTTTGGGGCGGGTTCCTGACTGGCTACTGGTATCGGAAGCAGGTGATGCCCTGACTGGGGTTTTACAGCAGGTCTATACCTCTGCCCAGAATGCTGGTGTTGGAGTCAACACCCTTATGGTTGAGGGGCATCCTACGACGGCTTTAGCAAGACTCATGCTGTCCCAAAACCCGGCAGGGACGCAGAATACGAGTATAGACGTGATTGCCCAGGTTTTAGGTATGCAGGCTCAAGTTGACGACGTTAGCGTGATGACGTCTTCCCCTGCCTTGATGGTGTCTACGCTCAAAAATGGGCAAAATGCTCCACAATTGCCAGCCTGGACCCAAGATTTAAGTCTATTTCGAACCCCCAACGAGGGGTACATGCACCTCCGGTGGCCACAACTTCAATCTGAGCTAAGCCAGCGCAGTGCTCGCTTCCGCCTGTGGGAAACGGCGACGAAGCCGATACTCAGGCATCTTAAAACAGTAACGCTAACCAGTTACGGGCGGACTCGAGATTGGCAAACAGGTCGAGTATTTTTCCAACTCAGCAATTCATGACGCACTATGCCCTCACCTGGAGTTCAGACCCTATTAAGTCAGGCAATGGATGGCCAGCCGCTGTCGTCAGAGCAGTGGCTGGAACTAATCGCCTGGGAGATGGAGGACCGTCAACGGGCGGAGACCTGGGGAATTATTCCCCAGACCGTTGCTGAGCAACTCCAGGAGCGGATGGACTGGTTGGTTCGGGTTGCTGCTTTACATGGGCAGATACCCCAATTCTCAAGACCCCTTGACGACTGTCTGGAGTTGTATTGGGGATTGTGGTTGCCCCTGGCGCTACGGCTTAGGGACCTGCGAGACCGTCGTCAAACGGCGCTGATTCAGGGCATTCTGGGGGGACAGGGCACAGGCAAAACCACATTGACCCTGATCTTGAAACACATTCTCGCAGTGATGGGCTACAACGCCGTTGGTTTATCAATTGATGACATTTACAAAACCTACGAAGAGCGCTTGGCTCTGCAAGCAGCTGATCCAAGGCTAAAATGGCGGGGACCACCGGGAACCCACGATGTTTCCCTGGGTATTGCTACGCTGCAGCAGGTACATGCAGCTGCCCCCGATGACTGGATCGCCCTTCCCCGGTTTGATAAATCGCTACATGGGGGAGCAGGGGACCGAGTGGACTCTGAGCCCGTTAGAGGGGTTGATATCTTGTTGTTTGAAGGCTGGTTTGTGGGGGTACAACCGGTAGCAGACGATGTATTTAACCAGGCACCACCGCCCATTGAGACTGAGGCAGACCGGCAATTTGCTCGGGATACGAACCGTCAACTCCAGGCTTACTTACCTTTATGGGCCTGCTTAGATCAGCTGATGGTGCTTTACCCTGAAGATTACCGCATTAGCAAGCAATGGCGGCTGCAGGCTGAGCATCAAATGAAGGCTCAGGGCAAAGCAGGAATGAGCGACGCGATGATTGAACAATTTGTTGAGTATTTCTGGCGGGCTTTGCATCCAGAGTTATTTGTGACTCCCCTTAAGGCCAATGGGGACATAACTGACCTGGTTGTCGAAATTGACCGGAATCGGGTGCCCCGATCGATCTATATGCCGCCAAAGCAGGCTACTCACTTCCCTTAGCATCGCTACACCCTGGTTCTGCGTTTGAGCAGAAGCAAGGAGCACAAGCAAGACTCAAGAGACAACTTAGCGATGGTTTGGAGCGATACCAGGACGGGGCCAATGAGTAGATTTATAAGGATAGACTAATGACAATGCCTCAAACTTTAACAATGATGAACTGAATCTTTAAGAAGAACATCCTGAAGCTGGGGTTTGCTCCCGAATGAATAGGATGGGATCTAATTGAGATCAGGACTCTGTTAGTTTTCGGTTAGTTTAGAAGGATTATCGCCCTGTTGGGCCAGGAGAGTATGGCAAACCCTTATAACCCTTGTCCAAGTCCAGAAGTGGAATTTTGCCTTAGGGGAAACTCCAGATTTCGAGCGGGACTTGGTTAGAACAAAAGCTTAAGCTCTTTGCCTGAGTCGTATAAGACTGGTAAATCCCGTATTGCGGTGACTTAAGTCTAGTCTATAAGGATGATTTAAAGTTTGAGGCGATCTGAGTCTGGCTTAAAACCCCGATAACTCTAGAGTAAAAGATGTAGTTTAAGGACGATATTCGTAGACAATGAGCACCAACGTAAAAGTTCTGGAACCTGCCGGCATTTTAGACAGCACTAAAGCAGAAGAATTTCGCCAGACCGTAGATCAGCTATTGATAGACGGTGCCGAAGTGATTTTAATTGACCTGAAAGATATTAGCTTTATTGACAGTTCAGGATTAGGAACACTGGTGGTGCTGCTCAAAAAGGTGCGGGGCATGGACCGTAAACTGTGCATTTGCTCCATTAATGATCAGGTCAGAATGCTGTTTGAGCTGACCAATATGGATCAGGTTTTCGATATTTATAGTGACCGAACAGCCTTCGAACAGGAAGTCATGCAACCCCTGGATAACGTTTAGGGTTTGACTCTGGTTACGGGAGCTGAATCATCATCAGGGACATATCGTCACTGGCTGTAACGCTGGCCTGCCGGTCAATGATGGACTCTAAAATATAGTCAACGTTTTGTCTTTGATTATTTTTGCCCAATAGGTCAATGAAGGCCTCCAGGCCAATATACTGCTGATTTTCTTGCAGTACTTCATACAGTCCATCGCTGAAAATGTAGAGGGTACTGTTGGGGGGGAACTGGCATCGCTGCCATTTGTAGTGGGTGTTGGGCATCATGCCAATGGGCATGCCTGGGGTCCTTAGTTGAGTTGTCGTAACGGTATCATCGTCTGCAGAGGATACGACTACCGCTGGAGGATGCCCGGCGCTGGCGTAGAGCAACTGCCGATTAGCGCAGTTGATGACCCCGTACCAAATGGTGAAGTACTTTTGATTTTGCTCGCTCATTTGAAAGGTTTCGTTCAGGGCCTGAAGCACCTTTTCGGGGCGGTAAAAGCTGACGTCGGGCAGAGATTGAGAGCGCAGCACATTCAGCACCGATGTCGAGAGCAGGGCCGAACCTAAACCGTGGCCCGAAACATCTAGCAAATAAACTACGAGATAATCTGGGTCAAGCCAGTAGTAGTCGTAGCAGTCTCCTCCTAGCTGTCGGGAGGGTAAAAACCGGGATTGAATCGGAACTTTCCCGTTTTGGTTATGGGGCAGGAGCGATCTGACATAGCTTTCGGCTTCAGAGAGTTCGGCTTCTAACCGTTGCTTTTGCTGCCTCAGGTCGCGAGTGAGTTGGTAGAGCCTCAGGCCAGCTCTAACCCGGGCGTTGAGTTCGCTAATGTCCACCGGCTTAGAAAGCAGGTCATCGGCTCCCATTTCTAGTCCCTTGACCCGGTCTGCCATGCTGTACCGAGAGGTCAACAGCAACAAAGATGATGTCGACAAGACCGGATGATGCTTTAGGGCTTGACAAATGACCAGACCATCAGTTTGTCCGGGAATACTCCAGTCGCAGATGATTACCCCTGGCAGTAGTTTCTCGGCTAGCGCTAGCCCCTCTTCTCCGCTCCGTGCAGTCGTTACGCTATAGCCCTGAGCTTGAAGAGCGTTAACTAAGAAGGACTCAGTTGCTTCATCGTGTTCGATGATCAAAATATCGGTCATAGGTGCATGCAGACAAAGATCGGACTGATTCAGGGAATAATTCTAAGCCGGAGCTATTGCGTTAGACCGAAGGGGCTGGATGGACCTGCCTCGGTTATCAAATGACTTCTATACCATTGGGAACAGTCATCCCTAAGCTTACGGTAACCCTAGACCGGGTCGGTATGCTTTTCTATGAAGATCTTGGGGAAGTTACTTAACATCGAACCTTGCCCGGCCTATTTTGTGGCACAGGTCGCTAAATTTAAGGCTAACGGCGTAAGGCAAATCCCGGACAACCACTCTGGCTGGGAACTTTACGAGGATAACTTCAGGTCCCTCTCGTTCCCTTGAGATATTAACCCTGGTCGAAGTCCGAAAGTTGAGTATCGTCGGTGGGCAGGCACAGTTTTCAAGCTGGACTTGGCATAGTTTGCCCATAAAAAGGTGCTACAGCACCAGAAAACCGGGACATGAATCTGTGAAATAAATACTGTGAATGTTGTGTTAGTAAGCCCAAGCCCCAATCACCATGGATGCTCAAAACTGCCTTTTGCCGACCAGCTGCGTAATGCCGGTTTACAAGTCGCCGCAAGATTATCAGGCCTATCGCATTAGCCCAGGGGACACCAACCGACTGGCCATTGTGTTTGACCCCACCGTTGCCAATATGTCATTGACCTACTGCGTCGAAATTTTTGATATCGGCGGCAAAACCCCACCCAATCGCCATCAGATTGCCGTAGAAATGTTTTTTGTGCTGAAGGGGCAGGGTCGGGCAACCTGCGATGGAAAAACCGTTGATATCGCCGCTGGAGATAGCATTTTGGTGCCCCCCAGTGGCGTTCATGTGATTGAAAATACGGGGCATACCCGGCTGTATACCCTCTGTATCATGGTGCCCAACGAAGATTTCGCTGAACTAATCCGCAGTGGCATCCCGGTTGAACTAGATCAAGAAGATCTGGACGTACTGGGGCGACGAGACCGACCCAGCAATATAACCATGTCTTAGGAGACCGCATGGGCCCCTACTCCGTTTGTCCTCAAGTAACGTTGCGGCTGACCCTACCCGACTCGGGAAACCCGGCTCAACCTGCGATTCACCTCGATGCCGATGTTTATACCCCTGAGGGAGACGGCCCGTTTCCGGTGTTGCTTATGCGCCAGCCCTACGGACGGGCCATTGCCTCGACGGTGGTGTACGCCCACCCCATCTGGTACGCCAGCCATGGTTATATCGTTGTGATTCAGGATGTGCGAGGCCGGGGTACTTCAGGGGGAGACTTCGATTTGTTTCGCCATGAAGCAGCAGATGGATACGCCTCCGTGTTATGGGCAGCCGCGTTGCCAAAAAGTAGCGGTCAGGTGGGTATGTACGGGTTCTCTTACCAGGGTATGACCCAACTCTATGCTGCTGAGACCCGTCCGGAGCCCCTTAAGACTATCATTCCGGCGATGGCCGGTTACGATCTCTACGCCGATAAAGCCTACGAAAACGGGGCGCTCCTGCTGCAGGCCGGGCTGGGTTGGGCCCTACAGCTCGCCGCCGAAACCGCCAGACTGAAGGGAGACGATGCCGCTTTTCAAAAACTCTATGCTGCGGCCCACTCCCTACCCCTGAATGACCCCATTCCCGCCCGACCGGGTGTTTTGTCGGAACTGGCCCCCGACTCGTTTTTTCACGACTGGTTAGACCATCCCCAACCGGATGGGTACTGGCAGCAACTCAGCCCTGAGTTAAGCCAGGTCAATTTGCCCATGCTTCACATTGGCGGCTGGTTTGACCCTTATCTAAAGGGCAATGTCCGCCTTTACCGCCAGATGCGAGCCCAGAGTAATCAACCCCAGCATCTCTGGATTGGTCCCTGGGGACATATTCCCTGGGGGCGTCGGGTGGGCAATCGAGATTTTGGCCCGGCGGCAGACAGCCCCATCGATCAGCTACAGTTGCGCTGGTTTGACTGGATTTTGAAGGGAAACCCCACAGACCTGGCTGAGAACGCTCCGGTGCAGCTGTTTGCCATGGGGGCGAACCAGTGGCAGGGCTTCTCAGACTGGCCCTCTGGCCCAGTGCAAACCCTCTATCTCACCAGCAGCGGTCTTGCCGGCATTCGCCAGACAGACGGTAAACTGTGGAAATCCTCAACGGCCATTCCCGATCAGGTGGACTTTCCCGATCAGGTGGACGTGCTGGTGCACGATCCCTGGCGTCCGGTCCCTGCTTTGGGGGGCCACGCCGGAGTACCCGCCGGCTCCTTCGATCGAGGTGGCCTGGACTGCCGCACCGACGTGCTGACATTTACCACCGATCCCCTGACCGCGCCGCTGCAAGTGGCCGGAACCTGTGTCGCCCGTTTCTACTGCCGGGCAGATGCGCCCAGCTTTGACATCAGCGCCATTCTGTCAGAGGTATTACCGGATGGGCGAGTCATGAACCTGACCCAGGGCCAGATTTGCATTGCGCCTCCTGCTGGGGAACCGCCGAGGACTCCCCAACCAGCTTCGGCGAGGGAGGCCGGTACTGACCCTCCCCGCCTTGTAGAAGTTCCGCTACAGCCCACTTACTTCACCCTTGCTGCTGGCCATGCCCTGCGCTTAAGCATAGCGGCGGCCTGTTTCCCGGCTTACGCGGTAAATCCCGGAACAGGAACGCCCGCCGGGCACAGTCGCTTGATAGAACAGCGCCTGATTACGCTACAGGTGCTGCATGGCCAGTCTTATCCATCCTGCCTGGAGCTACCCCTGAGCGCATCTACAGCACTCCCTTAGAACTGGGGATGAGATGGGCCCGTCGCGGGTCTACCTCAACGGCCATGCGCATGGATCTGGCAAAGGCTTTGAAGGTGGCCTCAATAATATGGTGGGAATTAATACCGTCGAGCTGACGAATATGAAGGGTCATCTGGCTGTGGTTAACCACGGCCACAAAGAACTCTCGCACCAGTTGAGTGTCGTAGGTACCTACCCGCTGGGTCGGAATATCTAAGCCATAGCTGAGGTGGGGGCGTCCTGAAAAGTCCAGGGCAACCTGCACCAGAGCTTCATCCAGAGGCGCGAGAAAATAGCCGAAGCGCACGATGCCCTTACGGTTACCCAGGGCTTTATGGAGCGCCATGCCCAGGGTGATGCCCACATCTTCGTTAGTGTGATGATCGTCGATTTCCAGGTCTCCTTTGGCCCGCACGTCAAGGTCAATCAGACCGTGGGACGAAATTTGGTGCAGCATGTGATCCAGAAAGGGAATACCGGTATCGGCGGTACATTCCCCGGTGCCGTCTAAATTCAGGCTGACCTGCACATCGGTTTCGCCCGTGGTGCGACTCATGCTGGCCTGACGAGGCTCTATCGGCAGCTTAGGGAGGGATTGGGTGAGATTGCGATCCTGGGTCTGCATGGAAATATAGGGAATGGAAGAACGATGCAAATTGCGGGTTATTCCCCTGGAACCGCGAAACTAGTGGGACTGTCTCAAGTTCTAGGGTGCTCCCATCTCATCATCCTAATTCATTCGCAACCCCCCTTGACCATTCAGGCCTGCGCCTCACCTAAACCTTGTCCAGGTCCAGAAGTGGAGTGTTGCCTTAGAGAAAACTCCAGATTTCGAGCGGGACTTGGGTTATGAGGTTTTTTTTAAAGCTGCCAATACGGTATCCCGAGAGATATCGCTGGTGACGCAAGCAGCCCCTATCCCCTTTGGCATGACGAAGCGAACTTTGCCATCCTGGACCTTCTTGTCAGCCTGTAGGGCCGTCAAAATGGCGTCAAAATCAAGCCCCTGGGGCAGTTGAGTGGGTAGCCCCGTTTTTTCTAGCAGTGCTAGCTGGCGAGCATTTTCTTCAGCAGTCCAGAAACCAGCAGCGACGGCGATGTGTCCGGCTGCCACCATGCCAATGGCCACCGCTTCTCCGTGGTTGACCCCTTTGTAGTGCATCAGGCTTTCAACGGCATGGCCAACGGTATGGCCATAGTTAAGAATGGCCCGGAGTCCGGCCTCTTTTTCGTCCTGGGAGACCACATCGGCCTTGGCCTGGCAGGAGCGGGTCAGAATAGTATGGAGCAGATCCGGACTGAGGATGCGGTATTGATCTAATCGAGGAGCGGCCTCAAGCCGGGCAAACAGGTCTGCATCCCAAATTACGCCGTATTTGATGACCTCGGCCATACCGGCCCGGAACTCTCGGGGGGGCAGGGTCTGTAGAACGGCAGGATCGATCAGCACCAGTCGGGGTTGGTGAAAGGCCCCAATTAAGTTCTTGCCCAGGGGATGGTTGACTCCCGTTTTGCCGCCGATGGCAGCATCGACCATGGCCAGTAGGGAGGTGGGTACCTGCACAAAGGGGATACCCCGCAGCCAGGTGGCGGCGGCAAATCCGGTCATGTCGCCAACCACGCCGCCCCCCAAAGACACCATGGCAGATTGTCGCTCCAGGCGAAATTCCAGGGCGGCGGCGTAAATTTTTTGGATGGAGCGCAGGGTTTTGTAGCGTTCCCCGGCGGGCAGCAGCAGATGGCGAACGGCGTAGCCGCTTTGCTGTAGAGAGTCCACCACTAAGGGGCCGTAGTGCTTAAAGATGGTGGGATTGGACACCAGAAGAATTTTCTGCCCCGGCTGAACGGCGACCTGCTCCCCCGTCGCCAGCCATGGACCCAGGTGAGCCAGGCCCGGCTCGGCCACCATCACAGGATAGGATTGATCAGGCAAAGGGACAGTAATGATGGATTTCATAGGGCTAGAGTGCGCAGTCATGGTTCAATGAAACAGTAAGTTATGGAGAATAACGCCATGGGTGGAGCGATCGCCTTTGTTTTGTTCTTTGGCATCATGGTTGTTTTAGCGTTGGGTCTTTACTTTGCCCTGAGAGCGGTGAAGGTGATTTAGGCCCAGAGCCCTGGTCTGCTGGCACCAGAGCAGGCGTGCTCTGGATTACTGCCAGCATGATCCACCCCAGCACGTTCACCCGGGCGTCGTAAAACGATAAATCAAACATGGCAAAGCCCATTACCCCCACAAATCCCAGGAAGTAGGCCGCCACAATTAACCCTTTGGGATCAGATGCCAAACCGGCAAAAAGGGCCTTGCTTCCCCTGAATACAATCATTCCAACAATTGTGAAGAAGAGTATTGCTAGGGGCAAACCGAGCTCTGTAGCAAACATAATTATCAAGTTATGGGGGTGGGCCAGATAGGGATACTCGGCAGCGGAAAAGGGTTCATACTTGAGTTTAAAGGTTCCCAGGCCACTCCCTATCCACCAGGGATTATCACCCAACATCGTGATGGCGACCTGCCACACCTCAAACCGCAGGGTGATGGTTTGAAACGCTTCGACCAGGCTACGGCCTCCAAACCCCCAGGTTAGGCCTGCCACCCCTAAGGCAACGATGGCCCCAAGTCCGGCTAGGGCTACGAAGCGGTTGTGTCGCATAGACCAGCCAACAATGAGCAGCTGCAGACCTGCAACCAGCAAACCATTGCGGGAGCCTGAGCAAAAAATTCCGACCAGGGCCAGTACGACAGAACCATAGACCCACGGGGCTGCGGGTGCCCGGCGGTGGTAACGGAGGTAATACACACTCAGGCCCAGGCCCAGGCCCAGGGTAATGACCAGATAACTGGCTAAGATGTTGGGGTGACCAAAGACCGAATCGGCGCGGTGCCCGTAGTCATACTGCAGATAGAGCCAATCTAGCCAGGGCACCCCCTGCCATTGGGCCTTGACGGTTGGGGCGTTGAAATAGAATTCAACGATAGACCGCAGACTGATGGGAATAGAACCCAGCAGCAAAACCAACGCCCAGCGCTGCAGGGTCTCTATGGGGTGGCGAAAGTTGCCAATGGCGACAACAAGGGCAGCATAGAAGACGAAAAATGGAATGAAGTTAAAGCTCTGCAGGGCTGATTCCCCTGGAGCATAAGACAGGAGGACGTTGATGGCTAAACCCACCGTGAGCCATAACCATCCCTGCCGGTACAGCAGATTACCGATGGGTTGAGGCTGTTTGATCAGGCTCCAAACCAGGAAACTGGCCAGACCGACCAGCCCCAGATAGCTCACGTAGGGCAGCACCAGCAGACTTGCCAAGAGCACATGCTCAGGCTGGACCCAGCGGGGCGTTGAGGATTGTGTTTGCTTAGTAGGCTCCTTCTCCAATTAAAACCACCCAAAATGTTCGTAGTAGAATATAAATATCTAACCAGATAGACCAGTTCCTGACATAAAAAGCGTCGAGGTTGACCCGCTCGGGGTATGACACATTATTGCGACCCGACACCTGCCAGAGGCCGGTAATGCCTGGTAAAACCTGGGTGTAAAGGGCGTATTTTTCGGCGTAGCGAGCCACTTCCTCGTCCACAATGGGGCGGGGGCCTACTAAACTCATTTCCCCTCGCAGCACATTCCAGAGCTGGGGTAGCTCATCCAGGCTGGTGCGTCTCAAAAAGTGCCCCACACGAGTAATGCGAGGATCATGGCGGAGTTTGTGGTCTGTCTCCCACTGCCGGCGGAGATCTGCATCGACGGCCAGGTGAGCGGCAAGCACCTCATCGGCATTTTCCACCATGGAGCGAAACTTCCAGGCGGTAAAGGAATGGCCATCCTGGCCCAGACGTTTCTGACCGTAGAAAACAGGTCCGGGGGAATCTAGCCGGATAAACAGGGCAATTCCCCCAACCAGGGGCAGTAACAGCAGCCCCAGGCTTAGGGTGAGCACAATATCCAGCAGGGCTTTGGTCATGCGAGGACCCGGCAGCAGCAGCCGCTGTCGAATTTCCAGACCCAGAATGCCGCCTAAATCTTGGGTGCCGACCCAGAGACTGGCAATGCCAAAGAGATCGGGAATCATGAGCAGATGGGGAAAGGTAGAGGCGTACCGCTCTAAAATTTTCAGCAGTTGCTCCCGGCGCACACCGGGCATAGCCACAATCGCGTGCTGGATGTCTCGGTCTTTAGCAATGAAAGGCGCAATAGACAGAGGACCGAGGACCGGGACTCCACAAATTTCCTGGCGCTGCCCGGGGTTATCGTCAAGCACTGCCAGGGGTTTGAGGCCAAACCTGGGCTGATGTTTAAGGGTGCGAATGACCAGTTCTCCGGTTGTGCCTCCCCCCAAAATTAAAACAGGATATCCCCACCAGGGCATGGCGCTGAAGGCTTGCCGCACCAGCAGACGGCTCAGCAATACGGCAATTAATGAGAATAGCCAGGCCATCAAGAAGACTCCCCGAGAGTAGGTTTCTCCCTCCCGAAAGAGAAAGATACCCGCTCCTAATACCAGGTAGGTAAAGGTAGTAGAGAGGCAAATGCGCCGCAGCTCATCCACGGGGCTAATGCCGACTCCGGGGTATAGCCCTGCCGCTGCGTAGGCCAGCAAAAACAGTCCCAGAACCGGCCACAGTTGCCAGTACAGGGACGGAGCATACTGGCCATTCATGGCTAATCGCAGATAAACGCTGATTACCCCTGCCCCCGCCAGGGCCAGCAAATCGGAGGCTAGAAGCACACCAATCATTGGGAGAGGGCGGGTGGACATTTTAAGGAAAATTACCGCTGGCTTAACTGATTTTTGCAGAGGAAACATAAATCTCCTCAAGACTCCTGACACCGACATCACTCTAGAGCATTTCCCTGCTGAAATTCGCACCACTTTTTAGTCACGAAGGTGATCAACTCAGTTTTGAACCGCTGCTCCGAAAATGTTTCGGCGTGGGTTCGAATCACTTCGGTATCAAAATTGGGTTGACTATCGTTGAAATGACGCACGGCTTCAACCAGGGACTTTGCCGTTTGCCGAGGAAAGAGCACCCCTGTTTTGCCGGGTAGCACGGTTTCGCCACAGCCTCCTCGACCGTAGGCAATGACTGGAGCCCCGGCAGCCTGGGCCTCAACCACGGTAATGCCAAAATCTTCTTCTGCCGGGAAAATAAACGCCCTGCACCGCTCCATGTAATCAGACACGACTTCATCGGCGGGGTTCCTCAAAAAGGAAATATTATTTCTGGCCTTTCGCTGTAAATTCTCCAGATCGGGGCCGTCCCCAATCACAACCAGGGGTAGGCCGAGCTGGTTAAAAGCCTCAACCGTGACATCCACCCGTTTGTAGGGCACAAATCGAGAGACGGTTAAATAAAAATCGTCGCGGGGTTGGTTCCAGCGAAACCGATCCACTGCCACCGGGGGATAGATCACCTGAGCCGAACGTCGATAGGTTTTCCAGATGCGCCTGGAGACGTGATGGGAATTGGCTAAAAAGCAGTCTACCCGGTGGGATGCCGCCAGGGACCATAGCCTCAGGTAATGGAGAATGAGCCGCGTGATGGCGCTTTTAATACCTCTGCTGAGCCCGGCCTGGCGCAGGTACTGGTGCTGCAGGTCCCAGGCGTAGCGAATGGGGGTATGCACGTAGCTGATGTGCAGCTGATCGGCCCGCGTAATTGCTCCCATAGCAACGGCGTGACTGCTGGACAGAATCAGGTCGTATTCAGAGAAATCGAATTGCTCAACCGCCAGGGGCATCAGGGGCAAATAGCTGCGGAAATATCTTTCAGCAAAGGGAAGATGCTGGATAAATGAGGTTTGAATTCGAGTTTGAGTAGGAATGTGGGGCGGGGTGTCAGAGACAAAAAATTTGACCAGACTGAAGAGATCGGCCTGGGGAAAGACCTCTAACATGCGCTCGACGACCTTTTCTGAACCCGCGCGAGTAGTCAGCCATTCATGGACAATGGCAATGTTTTCGGGTAGCGACTGTGGGATATTCAAGGGATGAGCATCTACGGTTAGCACTCGGCCTGCAGTTCGCCAGAGGCCACTTTGTCACAGACGAGTTGCCGCACCATCTCTAGCTCTGCAAAGGTAACTTTGCCATCGGCCCTGATGGCAGCGGTAATTTCGTCCCGTTCGGCCTGGGTTAGAACGCCATCGGCAATGGCCTTGTCGACCACTTGCTTGAGGTTTTCAAGCTCTTGTTGTTCTTCAGGGGTGAGTTCCGTAGCCATAGCACTTCCTCGTTTAGGTGGGTCTCCCTGACGGAGAAACCTGATCAAGATTAGCGCCTTTAGTTCGCCCTAAACATCGGGAGGAAACAGATCAAAACAAAGCCGAATTTTTTCTCATCGGCGGAAAACTCAATCGCAGGTGCCGGTTCCGGTAATGCCGCTGTAGTTTACTGAGATTTGAGAACCGCCGCCCGGGTTGCCACCAGACAAATCGGTAATGGTAACGGGAGAGGTGCCCCCGGTAGGAGGGCTGGCGTTACCAGAGTAGGTGGGTTGTTGCTGGTCCGTTCTCACGTCAGGGGAGAGACGGGCATCGAAGGTATTGTTCGTTTCCAGGTTTTGCAGACGGATCAGGTTGAATTCGCCATTAGAGTCATAAAAAGCGGTAAACGTAAGGGCTTCCAGTAACCCCTCGCACTGGTTGCCGGTATTGACCTGGGCCGGCAACGGCGTAGCGCGACCTTCGATGTTGATAAAGTCGCCCCGAATCCACCCCTCGGCCCCGGATTGCTCAAACTTGACATAGTACCAGTCGTAGCCGTCGCCAGCCTGGGTAGTGCGCAGCAGCTGAACGGGATCGCCCACCAAACCGTAGCCTTTGGATTCGGAATTAATGGTGGGCCGCGATCGCAAATTAATCTGCGCCGATGGCTGGGCTGCAATCAACTGGGCCGGTTTTGGGGGCGTAATTGCTGTACCCTGCTCGGCCTGAGGCTGTTGAGTGGGTTGAGGTTCTGGCGATGTCTCTGGAGCGGGGTTTTCCTCCGTTTCAGGAGAATCAGGAACCGTCGTCGGGGTTTGCGCTGTGGACTCTTCTTCCGCAGGACTCTCCACCGGCTCAGGGGTGACCATCTCGTCGGCATCCCTCCCTCGCCGACAGCCAGCCGTCGTCAAGCTCAAAATGCAGCACAGGCCAAGCAGCATCAGCCAGGTGGGCCGTTTCATGGTGGTATCCCTTAAGAAACTCAGCAATCAGGATAGCTCTAATTGGAGAGAGCGGGGTAGGTGGGTGGATGGGTAGGTGGGTGGATGGGTAGGTGGGTAGGTGGGTGTGGGGCTGTATCGGTGCGAAGCAGGGTGAAGGGTGAAGGGTAGAGGGTGAAGGGTGAAGGGTAGTAGGTAGTAGGTGACTAGATGCAGGGAGTTCAGCATCTTGTGGGATAGGCATCCTGCCTGTCCAGGCTAAGCAGGCGAGACGCCTGCCCTACAAGATTTGTGGGAAACTCCAGACACTACTTACTACTCACTACTCACTACTCACTACTCACTACCTCCGACCCAAGGCTCAAACGCTATCTCACCCACTTCACCTACCTCACCCACTTCACCTACCTCACCCCTCAAACGCTACAACCTCTTCCTCTGCCACCACGTAAGCCACATCTCCTTTACCTAGCTTTACATCATAGCCGCCGGTAAATTCTCCGAAAGAGGGCAGGGTGAGGCGGTTCTGGCGAGCTTCCCAATGGAAGCAGGGGAGGCGGAGGCGATCGCACCCCCCATTCAGCCTTAAACAGGGGTGGGTGTGGCCGCAGATATTGATGCCTTCCCCATTCAGGTGGGGTTCGTGGCTGAGAATGAGGCCATCGGCTTCCACCGCTTCGAAAAAGCAATGGACGGAGAGCTGATCGAGAAATTCCTTCAAGTGTCGGTCGTGGTTACCGAGGATGAGGTGGGCAGTGACCTGAGTGGTGTGGAGAAATTTCAGCCAAAGGTCAATCACCTCGTCGGTCATACCGGCTCTGGCATGGAACAGGTCGCCGAGAATCCACAGATACTCAGGCTGGAATTTATTGCACAAGTCCTCCAGCCGCTGCAGAGTGGCCTGGTTGACCAGGCTGGGGATGGGCAGCCCATGGTGCTGGAAGGTTTCCGATTTGCCTAGGTGGACATCGGAAACCAGCAGCGCCTTTAGAGACTCTACGTAGATAGCCTTCTGGGGCAGCAGCTTGAGCTGAATTTTGTTCAGGGTCAGTTCTGTCATGGCTGTCATTCTAGAATGAATGTGATTCAAGTCCAGAAGTCGGTAATGTGTCGGGAAAGCCAATATTTTGGGCTGGCCTTGATACCGACATTCGACCCCAGGAGAAAAACGCTAAGGGAGAGCCATGATCGGTGTAAAGCAGCCCCGCTCAAAGACGTTCAAAAAGCTGCAGGCTTTTCTGAGAGCCCAGGTGGGTAAAGCCATCCACGACTATGGAATGATCAAAGCGGGCGACCGGGTGATGGTGTGCCTGTCGGGCGGCAAGGATTCCCACACCCTGCTGGATATTCTGATGCACCTGCAGCGCAGCGCCCCCATCCACTTTGACATTCTGGCGGTAAACCTGGACCAGAAGCAGCCGGGATTTCCCGGGCATGTGCTGCCGGAATACTTCCAGGCCATCGGCGTACCCTACCGGATCGTGGAGCAGGACACCTACAGCACGGTGAAGCGGGTGATTCCCGAGGGCAAGACCATGTGCGGGCTGTGCTCTCGCTTGCGGCGGGGCGTTCTCTACCGGGTGGCGGCTGAAGAAGGAGCCACCAAAATTGCCCTGGGCCACCACCGCGACGATATGGTGGAGACGGTGTTCCTCAACATGTTCCACGGCGGCAGGCTCAAGGCCATGCCCCCCAAACTGCTGACGGACGATCGCCGCCACATTGTAATTCGGCCCCTGGCCTATTGTTCTGAAAAAGATATCGCCAAATATGCCCGCTACCGCGAGTTTCCGCTGATTCCCTGTACCCTGTGCGGCTCCCAGGCCAACCTGCAGCGATCGCAAATTAAGCAAATGCTGCAGGACTGGGAACGGCAGTGGCCGGGACGCACGGAAAGCCTGTTCCGCAGTCTGCAGAACGTCTCCCCGTCTCAAATGGCAGATCCCAATCTATTTGACTTTGAGGGGTTGGAGTCAGCCCGAATCATTCCTGAGGATGGAGAGGATGCTGCGGCAGGGACGAACCTGGAAGCGGAGTTTGATCCCGGTGCCGAGCTGTTCGCGGATGGATTTCCCCCTTCCCAACGGTTCTCGACCTTTTCGGACTTCGAAGAGGAAAAAGACCTGGAGGAAGACCCAGAACCTGAGAATCTTCCCCTGAAGGAGTCGGTGCGATGAAGACCAACGCCGCGAGAATTCTGGATCGGCACAGGATAGACTACGACATTCTGGAATACGAGGTGGACCCGGATGACCTGGCGGCAGAAAGCACTGCCGATAAGCTGGGGTTGCCCCATAATCAGGTGTTTAAGACCCTGGTGGCCAGGGGAGACCGCAATGGCGTGTGTCTGGCGGTGATTCCGGGGAATGGGCAGCTGGATTTGAAGGCGCTGGCGAAACTGGCGGGCGATCGCAAAACCGAAACCGTTGCCCTTAAAGAAGTACAACCCCTGACTGGCTACATTCGCGGCGGCGTAACCGCCCTGGGGACTAAAAAGGACTATCCCGTTTATGTGGATGAGTCGATGCTGACCTTTGACAAAGTTGCTGTCTCTGCCGGTAAGCGGGGGGTTATGCTGTGGCTTGCACCCCAGGATTATCTCGCTTTAACCCAGGGAATTACAGGTTCTTTAGTGAAGGCTGAGCAGCTCTAATATCAGCTGGCAGCAATAAGGCAACCCTTGCTGAGGGTGCCAGGTACCGGGTATCAGGTTTCAGGAATAGTTGGCCGACTTATGCCGTAGAGTCCTAGGGTAAGTCCAGCTCGAAATCTGAAGTTAAGCATGGAAGTTCAATAATGTGGGATAGGATCCCATCTTGGTTGTCCAGGGCGAGCAAGATGCCTGCCCGACAAGACTTGAATCGTATTTGATTCTCATGCCTGAGGAACACTACACTACTGGGCAGGGCAGGGTTGAGGTGTGCCCATTAAATAACCCCCAATGCCTGAGCACCGGGGGCTGTTTAGTATAGAGAGTTCGTTATAGAGAGGTGTTGAGGTATTGGCTAGCGCCATCTTTAGAGTGCCTCAAGCTTTTCAAAAGCGCTATACCTCTAGAGGTAGTATTTATCTAGAGTTGTCTCTTGGCTTGCCAACTTTAAGTTTTGGGCCAAAAGTGATTTCGATCATTGACGGCTGAAAACCAAACCAGAGAAGCTTCTCAGTAGTTTGCGCCCAGGCCCGTGTTAAATGTTACAGGCAGTGCAGGGCTGATATAGCAGTTCCCGTGTTAGAGATGCCCGGTTAGAGATGCCCAGACGTGATCGGTTTTAGATTCCTGCCCAGGTTTTGGCTAATCAAGTTTCAACCATTACTTCTTATTGAGATAGGCAGGGACTAGCCTGGAGTAGTACTTCATACAAATGAGATTCGCGATATGTTTAAAAGTAAATTTTTGGGCCGACGCATCAAGCGCTGATGAGCATAGGGTTTCGCGTCAAGTCAAATATGAATAAGCGCTTATTGTGCATGGATATTCTGATTTATCAGAATCCCTTACCGAACTGGCAAACTTACTCAGAGTCTACGATGCTCATGATCCTAAAGACGTTGGCCTAACTCGGGAGCCAGACAAAATCTTTTTGTTAGAAAACGAGTTTTATGCCCATTCGGTCAACAAGTCGCATCGGGGCCCAAGAAATACCCACTTGTGCCTATTCATCAGGCTGATTGTCGCTGAAAGGGAGACACCTCTGTTTCGTGTATTGGGCTTACCCCAGGGATATGAGTGGGAAATTGTCTTCTAAGAAATGGGGATTCAATCACGTGGGATAGCCGTCTCGGCTGTCCAAGAGCAGGCAGGATGTCTGCCCTACAAAAATTGGATGTTATAAAATCCTCATTCCTAAGCAAAAACTGTCTTCTAAGAAATAAGCAAGCATCTATGCAAATTACCTCACCCACCCTGCAAATTTTTGACCGCACCACCCACGACCGGGGCAGCTTCGATGCCGGTCGCATTACCGAGTACAAGGTCATCGGCATGCCTCAAGACCGCACTGTGCAAAAGCGAGTCGGTCCCCTGTTCTACTGGTCCTGGGCCACGGGGCAACCAGATGCCATCATTGCCCTGCACCCTCACCAGGGATTTGAGATCTTCAGCTATGTCATCAACGGCAGCCTGATTCACCGGGATACCCTGGGCAGTCAGCGAGAAGTCCACGCTGGTGGTTTGCAGCTCATGCAGACCGGCTCAGGGGTCTCCCACGAAGAGGTGATGGGGGCTAACGGCACCGAGTTTTTCCAGATTTGGGTGGAGCCCCACCTCCGCGAAGCCATTGCCCAGCCACCGACCTATCGGGATTTTGCCGATGCGGAGTTTGCGGTGGCAGAAGCTCCCGGAGTTCGCATCAAGCAGGTTCTGGGCAGCAATTCCCCCGCCACATTAGCCGTGCCCGTGGTAATGCTGGATGTTGAGCTGGAGCCACAAGCCACATTCATCCATGAGCTGCTGCCCAATCGCGGGGTTGCAGCTCTGACTGTCACCGGCACAGGCACCTGGCAGGTAGATCAGGAACCGGCCCAGAGCGCGAAACTGGGCGATATGGCGATTCTGCAAAATCCGTCCGCTACAACCCGGTCGGCAGTCTTCACCAGCCATGAAGCGGCTCGCTTGGTTCTGGTGGATGTGCCGCTGAAAGTGGACTATCCCCTCTATCCGCAGTTTTGAGATTTGGCTATTGAGGGCCAGGAGAACCCCGGTTTCTGGACCTTTGCTCAGAGTTATTGCTACACCTCAGAAGAAACCGGGGTTCTGGGGCGTAGCGCTGGCCGATAATGCCCGAATGAGTTGTTTGTCCTCGAAACATTGCTCTACATAGGCTGGCGGTGTGTTCTGGCCGGGTCAGAATTTGTGGATGCGTACCAGAGTAGTGCAGGGCCAGCCCCCTCTAATCCTGTTGAAGGTGATGCAGAAGGTCTTGAGTGGTAGGGTGGTCAGATAAAACCTCCGCTTGTCCTGCCTCAATGATCTTACGAAGGAAGCTGACAAAGTTGCCCCAGATGGTCCGGGTATTAGGATGGTCTTTCCCCAGCCATTGATATGAATCGGTTAGTGCCCGTAAATAAAGTGGCTCTGCTTCAGCAAAGCGAGCAAGCTTTTCGTAAAGTCCTGCGAGGTTGTTATATCGAATGGCCATCCTTGGGTGATCCTCCCCTAGAGTTTGAGCTGTAATGTATATCGATTGCTGCAAAAGGGGTTCCGCCTCACTGTAGCGTCCCTGGGACTCATACAATATTGCAAGATTGTTGAGGCTTGAGGCTACAGTGGGATGATTCTCACCTTGCAGCTTTTGAAGCAAACTGAGAGCTTTCTGATAGAGGGATTCCGCCTCGTCGTAACATCCTTGAGACCTATAGGTTTCTGCGAGATTGTTGAGGCTAGATGCCACATCGGGATGATTATCGCCCAACAGCTTTTGTCTCATGCTGAGGACTTTTTGGTAAAGAGGTAAAGCCTTGCTGAATCGCTCCTGGGACGTATACAGTCCCGCTAGGTTATTAAGAATAGTGGCTATATCGGGATGCTCGTCACCCAAAAGCCGTTGCCTCAAGCTGAGGGCTTGCCGTAAAAGGGATTCCGCCTCACTGTAGCGTCCCTGGGACTCATAAAGAATCGCGAGATTATTCAAGTCAATAGCAATTGTCGAATGTTCATCTCCGTAAACTTTTCGGTCTATAGCCAGAGTTTGCTGGTACAGCGACTCTGCTTCACCATAACGTCCTTGGGACCGATAAAGTTCTGCAAGATTGTTCAGACTACTGGCCACATGTGGATGTGCCTCGCCTAGCAGTCGTTGGCGTAAATTTAAAGCTTGCTGATAGAGGGGTTCTACCTCGCTGTAGCGCCCTTGGAATTTATACACAAGTGCGAGATTATTGAGGCTGGTGGCTATAGCGGGATGCTCATCGCCTAAAAGCTGTTTTCGTAGATTAAGAGTCTTTTGGCACAGTGTTTCTGCTTCGGTGTAGCGCCCTTGCTCCACATAAAGATTTGCCAATCTTTCAAGACTATCCGCCAATTCAAGAGAATCAGTTGCTTTAAGCTGGCTCAAAATACCTTCAAACTGCTGGGTTAAGTCTCGTAGTTCTTTTTGTGCGCCCACTTCTGAGAGAGCTTCAAGTGCAGGTAGTACATAGGTCGTGAGCAATTCGGTCGGGGCAGCTTCGCTATTTTTGGCAGCTTCAAACTGGTGAATCAGGCCGTAGGCACGCTGGCGGGCTTCGTCAATATTGGTGGTCGAGCCATCGGCTGTTTGAAGTTGGGGACCAGCAACTTCTTCAAGCACCCCTTCGGTAAGCTGCAGCCGTTGCACAAAGCAGCTATTGAGGTCGGGCATGGCGTGGATTGCCGTTTGCATAAAGGCTGGGGTCATCCACCAGATTTGCTTCAGGGGTAGGGCGAGGTAGCGATCGCGGTTAAAGTTCAGCACCCGCAACGCCTCCGACAGGGACATTTCTCGACTGAAAGCTGTAGCAAATCCGGTGACGGAAGCTACAGTGGAGGGGTTTTTCGCCACATCTTCCAGTTGCTCAATCAGCTTCTGCACAACGGTTTCGGCATCCTGAAACGAGGGCAGGGTCAATTCTTGTATGGCAATTCCCTGAGGTTCCAGCAGATTGCGCAAGCGCTGCATCACCCGCTGCCGGGAGAACTCAGAGCTGTACTCCACCCGCACAATGCCGGACAGGTCGCGCTTGGCCCAAAGAGCCAGCCGCTTGCTAATGTCTTCAATGGTGCCGGGTTGTAAGCCCCCTTCAGATAGTGCCACCGATAACCTCCCCGGTTGGGTTACGGGGCAATCGCTCCTGGTCGGCCAGAATATCTACCACCAGGGGATGTACCCCAAACCAGCGTTTGCCGTTAAACTCTTGTATCGCTCTAGCATTGAGCAGGGCGTACATTATCCTATCGGGAATTTTGACTTCCGTCGCACCGTTGTAGACCTCCACCAATCGTTTAGCCTTGTTGTCATAGGTGATTTCAGCAAGGTCAAAAGGGCTTTGGCCTAATCGCCGTTCGTAGTCGCTGCGCAGGTTGAAAATGGCAGCGCTGGCATCTTCGGCGTTAATTTGATTGGCATCCCTGAGCAGGGCTGTATCGGCAGCGTAGTTCACCAGGGCAAATAGATCCCGCAGGTTGCCTCCAGAGGCGACAATTAGCCGCACCATCTGGTCTGGCTCAAACAGGTCCAGGCTCATCCTTGCCTCCAACACTTTGGTTAAAGCGTTACGTCCGGTTTCGTTGGCGCTGTGGTCCTGGTGATAAACCGGGGTATCGGGAATCACGAAGCTGCAGTCTCCGGCGAAAGGTAACCGGGGGGCTTTATCTGAGTAATACAGGCCGATGGGTAGGTTGATAATCAGGTGGGTGCGAAGTTCCTGAAAAATGTTGGCGTAGGTAATAAACAGCTCTTCAATACGGTCAGTGGTGATGCCAGCTTTGTCAAAATCTTCCCCAACAAACAGCCACTGGCACTGACACACGGCTTTCAGCAGGCCGTTACACTCGTCCAGCAACTTATTGGCCAAGTCAATCAACGAAGTCAACCGGGTGAGGCGGTATTCCACCATGGAAGACTCGCGGGTAGAGGCATACTTAATTTCTCTCTCCCCGCAATGCGGCAAACAGGCCCAGCACCTGAGACCACAAAGATTCGCGCTCAGCTCCTGCTCCAGCTTCCAGGCTGGTGGTCATCTCTCGGGCTTGTTTTCGGGTGACTTCTTCAGGGGCGAACCAGTCCCAAATTTCCCGGAGTCGAGCATTTGAAGGAGGAGTGCCTGCGCCGCCTTCTTTAATTGGCTTAGCGGTGTGCTCGGCCACTTCGGCCATCATCAACAGCACTACATCCAGGGGGCGAAAATTGCCGGGGTCGAGGGCGGTAGTGGCGCTGAAGCGAATGGTGTTGAACTGCTGATTAACTTGCTGAATCAGCCGAGAGAGTTCTGTCGATTTGCCTACCCCACGATGCCCCATGACGCAGGCTTCAAAGGGAATGCCATCTCGCGCCGCCCGGTCCAGCCGCAGCCGTAGCCGCTTCATTTTGTCTCCCCCTCGGGTTTCGTTAATAGCATGCTGATAAAACGCCTCAAGCTCGTCCCGCGTCTCAAGGGGAGTAGGTTGCAACGTGCGATAAACGTCTTCTAAAGCAGTGGCGGGGGTGGTTTGCATCGTGGTAAGAGGAAACTTAGGGCTTCAATGCCCTGCTATTTCCAGTTATATCAGGGAATCTTCTTACCGAAGGTACCGGGTTCCTGCTTTGAAGCCAGAGGTATACGCACATTGCCCAAGGAACCCGTTACCTCTGCTCTCAGGAATTTCTTAGATAATCTTCACTCTGATGTCAGGGGTATCCAGCAACGTATTAAGGTAAGAAGCCGTGCTGCCTCTTAGCGATCGCAAAATTTAGCGACAACTCCATGCCCACCAACGTCGTCCCCAATTGCCTGATCATCTTTGCCCGCTATCCCGAAGCGGGGAAAGTCAAAACCCGATTAATGCCTGCCGTTGGACCGGAGGGAGCCGCCCGCATTTATCGAGAAATGGCGGAACATACTCTGAATCAGGCCAGGGCAGCGGCCCAGATGCAAGCAATGGCTCTACAGCTCTGGTTTACGGGAGGCAGTCAGGAGTCTTTACAGCATTGGTTAGGACAAGACCTGACCTATTGCCCCCAGCCGGAGGGTGACCTGGGAGATCGGCTGATGTTTGCATTTCGGTCTGTTTTTGCAGCGGGGCATCGAGCCGCCATCGCCATTGGCACAGATTGCCCTGCTCTGGATTCTGCTTTTCTGCTTCAAGCCTTTGAGGCATTAACTAATCACGATCTGGTGCTGGGGCCTGCTACAGATGGGGGATACTACCTGATTGGCCTACAGCGCCCCATTCCGGAACTGTTTCAGGGCATCGCCTGGAGCACGGCAGATGTGCTGCGACAAACAGCAGCCGTTGCCGATGGGCTGGGCCTGACACGATACCATTTGCCCAGCCTGACGGATGTGGACCACCCAGAGGATTTAGAGCTTTGGCGGCAAATCAAAGAGACGGCGAAACCATAGGGAATGATTTAGCTTTGAAAATTTCGGTCATTATCCCAACTCTGAACGAAGCCAACACCCTGCCCCAAACTTTGGCAGCGGTACGAAAAGCTGACGACGTTGAGGTCATTGTTGTCGATGGTGGCAGTCAGGACGAGACGGTCACGATCGCAAAATCCTTTCATGCCCAAGTTATTGCAGCTTCTCCTGGTCGGGCCAGGCAAATGAATTGGGGGGCTAATGCCGCCACCGGAGACATGCTGTTGTTCCTCCATGCCGATACTCGTCTGCCCAATCAGTGGGACCAGTGGGTACAGCCAATCCTGAATCGACCTGGCGTAGTAGCCGGTGCGTTTAAACTTGCCATCGAGGGCGAGGGACCGGGTCTGCGGCTGGTGGAATGGGGGGTGGGGGTGCGATCGCGCCTCTTCCAGATGCCCTACGGCGATCAGGCCATCTTTCTGACTGCCAAAGTGTTCCACGAACTGGGAGGCTTCCCCGACCTGCCGATCATGGAAGACTTTGAGCTGATGGGGCAGCTGAAGCAGCGGGGCAGGGTTGAGATCGCTCCGGTGGCAATCCTCACCTCTGGACGCCGCTGGCAAAAATTAGGAGTACTGCGCACCACTCTCATCAACCAGCTGGTCATTGCAGGGTATTTTCTGGGCATTTCTCCCCATAAATTAGTGCGGTGGTATCGGCAATTGGGAAAAAGCAGGTCTTAGAGAACATTGCTGGCAGCAGGGGCATACTGAGCCTAGTGCTGGATAAGGAAACGGTCTTGAATTCTGAACGGGCCTATTGGCTAGCGTGGTCACAAATCAATGGGGTTGGCCCGGTGCTGCTGAAGCGGTTGCACAGCCACTTCGGTAGTCTCGGTGCAGCCTGGCAGGCCGAGGGGGGAGATCTGCTGGCGGTGGAAAGCATTGGCATTGGCTTAGCTGCCGACCTGCTTCAGCAGCGGGAGAACATCTGCCCCACCAGTGCCCTGGCGGAGTTTGAGCAGCGCCATCCCAACTTTTGGACCCCGGCGGATGACGATTATCCAGCCCTGTTGTTTGAAATTGCCGATCCGCCCCCGCTGCTGTTCTATCGGGGGCAAACGGAATTAATTAACGCGATTCAGACCATGCCTTCTGTCGGCATTGTGGGTACCCGCTCTCCGTCGGCCTACGGGCAACGGTGGACCTGCCGTATTACCCAGCATCTGGTGGCCCATGACGTGATTATTGTGTCGGGGTTAGCCGCCGGCATTGACCGCTGGGTGCATCAGCAGACCTTGGATAGTGGCGGCATGACCATTGCTGTACTGGGGACTGGGGTGGACCAAACCTATCCCTGGTCGAACCGGGCACTGCAGGCCAGGGTGGCCGAGCAGGGGCTGTTGTTGAGCGAGCATCCCAACAATACGCCCCCAGACCGAGCCCATTTTCCCCGGCGCAATCGCATCATTGCTGGGTTGAGCCGGGCGGTTGTGGTCACGGAAGCTCCGGAACGGTCAGGGGCGCTGATCACAGCTCGGTTAGCGAATGAATACGGGCGCGACGTGTTTGCCCTGCCCGGTTCTCTGGATAACCCCGCCAGTCGGGGTTGCCTGAACTTAATCAGCCAGGGGGCACAGCTCATTTTGGACGAGTCTACGCTAATTCAGGCGTTGGGTCAGCTGCCCCAGTTAGACACCCCCCCATCTGTGACCTTCGATCAGACTCCAACCCCTACCCCTGAGGAGCTATCTCCCTCCATGCAGCAGGTGCTGGCGGCAATTTCTGCGGAACCCATCAAACTGGATCAGCTGGTGCAGCGGCTCCCTCTATCCACAGGGGAAATTCTGAGTACCCTGATGCAGCTGGAATTGACGGGGGTGATCACCCAATTACCGGGGATGCAATACCAGCGTTGCTCTTAATCCTAATCACGTAATCCTGATCACGTAATCCTAATTACGTAATCCTAATCACGTAATCCTAATCACGTAGCACTTTGCCCTGAATGCGACGAACGATTTTTTCCATCTCTACCCAGACAAAGAGCAGGGTGCTGAAGCCGAAGCAAATGGCCAGCTCCTGCAGGGTGATCACATGGGTGCCAAAGAAATTGCGCAGGGGTTCGACGTATATCAGCATCAGCTGTAGGACGGTGGTGATGATGACGGCCACCATCACAAAGGGGTTGGAAAAGGGAGACATTTCGATGGTGAGGCGGGTGTTAGAGCGGACTGCGATCGCGTGACCCATCTGGGCCAGACAGAGGGTGGTAAACACCATGGTCTTCCAGCGATCGGGGTTGCCGTCTAGCTGGGCATCGTAGTAAGCCCAGGCCATCAGCGCCACCGATATTACCGTAAACACCAGACCAATGCGGACCATATAGGCTCCCAGCCCCCGAGCAAAAATGCTCTCCTTGGGGTCATGGGGGGGGCGATCCATCACATTGGGTTCCGCCGGTTCTACCGCCAGGGCCAGGGCGGGAAAACCATCGGTCACCAGGTTCATCCAGAGAATTTGCAGGGGGGTGAGGGGCACGGAGCCAACGCCCAAAAGTAATGGCGAGGAAGCAATCGTCAAGACCTCGCCGATATTAGAGCCGAGAATGTATTTCACAAACCGGCGAATGTTGGTATAAACCACGCGCCCTTCCTCCGTGGCGGCGACGATGGTGGCAAAGTTGTCATCCAGCAGCACCATATCGCTGGCTTCTTTGCTGACGTCGGTGCCGGTAATGCCCATGGCAATGCCGATTTCCGCCTGCTTCAGGGCAGGGGCGTCGTTGACTCCGTCGCCGGTCATGGCGACAATCTGGGCATGCTTTTGCAGGGCCTGCACAATCCGCAGTTTGTGCTCTGGGGAGACCCTGGCGTAGACGTTCACCTGTTTGACGGCGGCTTCCAGCTCGGTCTGGCTCAGGGCTTCCAACTCGACTCCGCTGAGCGCCTGGGCATCCGGGTCGGCAATACCCAATTCCTGGGCGATGACGCGGGCGGTGAGTTGGTGGTCCCCGGTAATCATGATGGGGCGAATGCCTGCGGCTCGACAGCGGTCTACCGCCATTTTTACCTCTGGTCGCAGGGCGTCAATCATCCCCACCAGCCCCAGCCATACCAGATTTTGTTCCACTCCATCGGGTTTGTCCTGAGCGGGCACCCCGTCCAGGGTACGGTAGGCGAACCCCAACACCCGCAGGCCCTGGCTGGCCATATCGGCATTGTCCGTGAGCACCCGTTGCCGCACCTCGGGGGTGAGGGGATGAATCTGCGCTCCCTTCAAATATCCCCCGCACTGGTCCAGCAGCAGCTCTGGAGACCCTTTCGCCAGCATCAAAAATTGAGATTTGTGCACATCCATCGGCAGAGCCAGGTTGGGGTCCAGGCCTTTGGCCAGGTCCAGCACCACACCCATGCGTTTGCGCTCCGAGGAAAAGGGAAATTCTGCCACCCGAGGCAGAGTGTCCATCAGGTGGTGGCGGTCCAGCTTGCCTTTACAGGCCATCACCACCAGGGCTCCTTCGGTGGGGTCGCCCAGAATCACCCACTGGCCCGCTTCCTGCTGCAGTACGGCGTTGTTACACAGCAGCCCGTCCAGCAGCAGCATGGTCAGGTCGGGGAACTGGCCAGGACTGATGGGATGGTCCTGGTGCAGAAATTCTCCGTCCGGGGCATAGCCCTCCCCGGTAACCCGCAGAGATCGATTGAGGGTGCGAATTTGCTGCACCACCATTTTGTTTTGGGTCAGGGTGCCGGTCTTATCGGAGCAAATGGTGGTGACTGAACCCAGGGTTTCCACGGCGGGCAGACGACGAATCAGGGCATGGCGACGCACCATGCGCTGGGTGCCAATGGCGAGGGTAACGGTAATCACGGCGGGCAGTCCTTCCGGCACCACCGCCACGGCCATGCTGAGAGACACTTCCAGCAAATCCTCAAACATCTGCCAGCCGCCAAAAATGACGCCCGTTATCACCACGATAGCTACCAGAATCAGGGAACCAGAGACCAGCACATTGCCCAGTTGATCCATGCGCTGCTGCAGGGGGGTGGGGTCTGTTTCCACCGACTGCAGCATGGCGGCAATGCGGCCCAGCTCGGTCTTCATGCCGGTGTTGGTGACCAGCACCCGCCCCCGCCCCTGTACGACTTCGGTGCCTTGAAAGACCAGATTATTGCGTTCTGCCAGGGGAGTATCGGCATCAAAAATCATGCCCCACTGCTTATTGACAGCATGGGCTTCTCCCGTCAGGGCCGACTCTCTCACCTGCAGATTGGCTGACTCCAGCAGCAACCCATCGGCAGCGACCTGGTCCCCCGCTTCAATCAGCAAAATATCACCGGGCACCAGGTCCTGGGAGGGCACTTCCATCAGGCGATTATCCCGCTGTACCCGCACGTTGGGGGCGGCCATCTGCTTCAGAGCCGCCAGAGCCTTCTCGGCCCGGCTCTCCTGAAAGTAGCCCAGCACCCCGTTCAACATGACGATGGCAAAAATCGCTACGGCATCCTTCGGAAACTCCTGACTCCACAGGGACAGCCCCCCCGATACCACCGCCACGGCAATCAGCATCACCAGCATGATATTGGTGAACTGATCTAGAAAAATTCTCCAGGAACTCCGTCCCCCGGTTTCTTCCAGTTCGTTAGGGCCATAGACCTGCCGCCGCTGCAGCACTTCTTCAGAACTGAGACCCCTTCTGGCATCGCTCTTCAGATCCGCCAGCGCCTGGGAGGCCTCCACCGTATGCCAGAGCTGGCCAACGGAGGGTTGTGTTGTTTCCATGCAAATTTACCGACTGCCACTGGGCCTAACGCCTCTTATGGTATTAATTCCAGTCGGCCTTAGGGGCTAAGGTTGAAAATTTGATGGGGTAACGTTACAAATTCCATCGTTTTAAGTTAATGTTGGCACCCGGTCCAGCTTGGGAGATGAGGTTTTTATCGATACCAGGTCCAGCTTGCGATCGGTCATGTTCTCTCAGGCAAAACTCCACGTCTGGATTTGGATAAGGTTTAAGAGTAGTCAAGTATGAAATCATGCCGAACATCTAGGCTCTGCCCTCACCCTAAATCCCTCTTCCAAGGGGAGGAGCGGGACTTTGCAAACTCCGGTCCCCTGCTTCCCTGCTCCGAAAATAGCCCTCACCCAAAAGAACAGGATCAGACCACCATCTGTCTCAAAAAGCTGCTGATGGCGGTGGTCACTTTCTCGGCCCAGTCTTCCTGGGCATAGTGGCCGACCTCCTCTAAGGTCTGTAGCTCTCCAGAGGCAAGGGATTTAACACAGGTTTCCGCCAGTTCCACCGGCAGCCAGGGATCGCTAATGCCCCAGAGCAGCAGGGTCGGGTGGTCCCATTGCTCCAGACCGGCCTGAATCTCCTGGGTAACCGTCGGCAGGTTGAGTCGGCGCACCGTTGTCATTAACGCCCGACCCACATCCGAGGTTTGTAGAAAGGGACGGCGATACACATCCAGATCTTCATCATCTATCTGGTAGGGGCCACCCCCTTCCAGGGTGCGATCTACCAGCAGCGGGTCCTGGGTGATCATGTCTCCGGCCAAGGGGATGCCGAACTGGCGCATCTTCCACGGCAATTTGGCTTCAGGGCTGATGGGCGCATTCACAATCACGAGACGGCCAACCCGGTCGGGATTCTGCAGGGCATATTGAATGCCGCCCGTGCCGAGAAACCCCTGAGCGACAACGTGGAACTTGTCCAGACCCAAAGCATCTACGAAAGCGGCCAGGGCTTTGACGAAGGCTTCCGGGGTGTAGGGAAAGTCGCGCTTATCGGGCCGTTCAGAAAATCCATGGCCAATCCAGTCGGGGGCAATGGTGCGGAATCCCTGGTCTGCCAGGGTGGGCATGACCCCGCGCCAGCTGTAGCTCTGGGCCACAATGCCGTGCAGCAATAGCACCGGTAACCGTTGCTCGTCGCCCAGGGGGTTCATTTCTCGGTAGAACCAGGTCAGCCCGTTAACTTCAATAGTGTTTTCTGCGATCGCCACGCTCATACCTTCAAACCAGTGGACTGAGCTTACCGCCCAGGGTTTGCTTAAGGCAAGCTTAATAAGCGGGAGCCGCCAGGCAAGAAATCGCCGCCCCCAGGGCTGACCCCGCCAGCACCTGAAACGGGGTATGACCGAGCAGTTCTTTCAAGCGGTCTTCATTAAATTCGGGCTTTTCCTGAAACAGTTCGTCGATGATTTGATTCAGCACCTTGGCCTGTTTACCTGCCGCCTGCCGCACTCCAGCTGCGTCATACATGACGATAATGGCGAAGACTGAGGTGGCGGCAAAAATGGGGCTGGCCCAACCCAGGGTTTGACCAATGCCAAAGGCCAGGGACGTCACCAGGGCCGAGTGGGCGCTGGGCATGCCGCCGGTTTCAACCATGACCCGTAGATTGAGCTTACGGTGGCGCACCAGTTCAATGATGGCCTTTAGTACCTGGGCGGTCAGGCAAGCCACTACAGCTACCACCAAAACATGGTTGTTGAGAATGTCGCTAAAGTTTTCCATAGCCAGGCAAACCCTTAGTTGGTACGGGTAATGATGTAGTCGGCAATGGCCAGTAAGGGCTGGCGCAGTTCTCCAAAGCCATTGAGATCTGCTTTGGCGGCTTCAATCAGTTGAGTTGCTTGCTGACGAGACTCATCTAGCCCCCAGAAACTTGGATAGGTCGCCTTTTGAGCGTTGACATCTTTCCCGACCGACTTGCCCAGGGTTTCGGAGGTAGAGGTGATATCCAGAATGTCATCCACAATTTGAAAAGCCAACCCAATCCGCTGGGCATAGCTGCGCAATTTTTCCACATCCTCGTCAGCGGCCCCGGCCAGCAGGGCCCCTGAGGTCACAGAGACTTCCAGCAGAGCGGCTGTTTTGTGGTTGTGGATGAAGGTCAGGGTCTCCAGGGTGACGTCAGGATTACCTTCGCTAGACAGATCAACAATTTGACCACCCACCAACCCCTCGCCGCCAACGGCTCTTCCCATCGCCGCAATCACCTTCAAAATTCGTTGAGGATCTGCGCCCTGGGTCTTTTCGGCCACCAGCTCAAAGGCATAGGTCAGCAGGGCATCCCCCGCCAGAATCGCCACATCTTCGCCGTACACCTTATGGTTGGTCAGTTTGCCCCGGCGGTAGTTGTCGTTATCCATCGAGGGCAGGTCATCGTGGATCAGCGACATGGTATGGATCATCTCCAGGGCACAGGCCGTGGGCATGGCCAGATCCAGAGAGCCCCCTACCAGTTCGCAGGTGGCCAGGCACAGAATCGGTCGTAGTCGCTTTCCCCCTGCCAGCAGGGAATAGCGCATAGATTCGTAGAGGGTTTCCGGGTACTGCAACGGGACAGCCTGGTCAATGGCAGCTTCTACCAACTGGCGGCGTTCTGCCAGGTAGGTGGTTAAGTCAAACGTCATTGTTTGCGAATCGGGGAAATTGGTTTGCACCATAGCGGCAAAGCAGTTGTCTGAAATCAAAAAGTGTCAAAACAGAAATGATGTGCCATTGAGACGTCAGGTAGCGGTGATCCTCTGGAGATAGAGCTATCAACGCTACAGACCGACTCGCTTGCGATAGCTGGTCACTGTGTTTTCTAGCAACATCGCAACCGTCATCGGTCCGACCCCTCCCGGTACCGGCGTAATGGCACTGGCTACCGGTTCTACGCTAGCAAAATCTACATCGCCTACCAGCTTTGCCTTGCCTCCTGGCACCTCTACCCGGTTGATACCGACATCAATAACAACGCTGCCTGGTTTAACAGTGTCGGCTGTAATCATACCAGCCTGCCCCACCGCCACCACCAAAATATCAGCCTCTCGGGTCAGAGCGGTCAGGTTCTGGGTGCTAGAGTGGGCCACCGTTACCGTGGCATTGGCCTCTAGCAGCATGAGCGCCATGGGCTTGCCCACCAGAATGCTGCGTCCTATCACTAAAGCCTGCCGACCGACCGGGTCAATATCGTAGGCCGAGAGCAGCCGCATCACACCGTAGGGAGTACAGCTGCGCAGCCCGTCTTCTTCCCGCACCAGGCGTCCCATGTTCAGGGGATGCAGCCCGTCTACATCTTTATCTGGATCAATGGCGTGGAGCAGAGCAATGGCATCTAGATGGCCAGGCAGAGGCAGCTGCACCAAAATGCCGTCGACCTGGTCATCCTGGTTAAGGGCATGAATCAGGTGCAGCAATTCCTGTTGAGAGGTAGTTGCTGGCAGGTGTTTGCCAAACGAGGTAATACCCACCCGCTCACAGGATCGTTCCTTATTGCGCACATAGGCGGCACTGGCAGGGTTATTGCCCACCATAATGACGGCCAACCCCGGCGGTCGATACCCGTTGTTAACGAACCCATTAATCTGCTCGGCCAGTTCGGTCTGAATTTGGGCGGCCAGTGCTTTTCCATCTAATCGTTGGGTCATGATGTGGCAAACGAAGTCCCTTGATACTTTTCCAGTCTCTCAGATTTTGCTGCCAATCTTGGTTGACTCGTCGCTCAGGCCGGCTATGCACCTGGTCTAAATCCAGATGTGGAGTTTTGCCTTAGAGAAAGCTGTGATATCGAGCTGGACTTGGTATAACAGGTCTAGATTTTGATACCGTTGCCATGAAGCGTTTTACCCTGCTTGGGCTCTGTAGTCTGACCATTGTAGCCGCCGCCAGTTGCGGGGCCAGTTTTAATCAAGATTTGGGGGCCGGTCTACGCCATTGGCTCAGCCAGGCGACTGGTTTTAAGCAACTCGAACCCATTACCGAAATTACGGCTGCCCAAGACCTCGCGGCAGGGGAGGAAGTTTCCCTTTCAGGGCAAGTGATGCAACACCTGCCCCTGATTGAGCAAACTCTGTACCAGCTAGAAGACGATACGGGGGCCATTTGGGTGCTCAGTGCCCAAAGCCCCCCTCCGGTTGGAACCCCTCTCACCATTCGGGCTGTAGTTCAGTACAAATCTGTCCTCATGGCCGGGCAGGATGTTGGCGAACACTACGCAGAAGAGCTGGAACGTTACTCCCAGGCGGACTAACCGCCTCTATTCCCAGAACGTGATTCTCCATTCTTAGGGGGGTAGAAAATGGTAGTCTCTAATAGCAGTGCTGTGTTTAATCTCTAACAAACTAGAGAACTGAGAGGAAAAGGGTAAATGAAACGATTGGTTGGCCTATTCATCGCGCTTGGAATGCTGGTTGGCGTGTTTATCGGCGGAGGTATGGCCGAGGCAGCTACGGTGGCTGATTTCGGGCAAGTTTCTCCCCTTCTGGCCGAAGCAGCCTTGAATAACGCTGTGGATGCCAAGCTGGGTACCGACTACGGTGCCAAGCTTGATCTGAATAATGCCAATGTGCAGAACTTCAGAAAGTTCCCCGGGTTGTATCCCACCCTGGCCCGTAAAATTCTTCTGAATGCTCCCTTTGAGAGCGTTGAGGATGTTCTGGATATGCCGGGGCTGACTGAGCAACAAGTGGAAATTTTGAGCAAAAACCTGGACAACTTTACAGTCACCCCTCCCGATCCTGCCCTGGTAGAAGGTGCAGATCGCTTCAACAACGGCGTTTATAAGTAGCCCAAGGCCATAAGTCTTAGGCGTTAGCTCCCGGCAGCCTTTCCACCTATGCTAATAGCAGGTGGCCCCGCTGCCGGGAGCTTCTGTTTAGCTAGACCCTGATAGGTTCAGGCATGACCAGACTTGTTTAGCTTTTGGGTGAACTAACTTATCCCTCAGAGCGGTGGTAGTATCAAACCTTGAAATAAGCGGGCGCAACCCTTGATATTCAAAACCGGTAGTTACGATTGAGCCAACCCTTAGCCCCCCATTTCCAACCAGAGCAACCCTTTGACTACGATGTTCTCGTCATTGGCGGCGGAGCAGCGGGTCTTTATGCGGCGCTGTCCATTCCCCAGCAGTGGAAAATTGGACTGATCACCAAAGACACCCTAAGTCTCTCGGCCAGCGATTGGGCTCAAGGGGGCATCGCCGCCGCTATCTCCCCAAATGATTCCATTCAGCTGCATGTGGACGATACCTTGCGAGCCGGGGCCGGGCTGTGTGAGCCGACAGCCGTTGAACATTTAGCCCGCAATGCCGCCGGTTGCATTCAGCGGTTAGTGGACCTGGGGGTGGGGTTTGACCGCACCGATGGCCAGCTGGCGATGACCCTGGAAGCGGCCCATTCCCGGCACCGGGTTCTCCACGCGGCGGATACGACCGGACGGGCTGTGGTCTCGATCCTGGCGGAAGCGGTGCTGAAGTGCCCCAACATTGAGGTGTTGGCATCGGCCTTTGTCATCGACCTGTGGATGCAGGCCGGAACCTGTAACGGGGTGCTGGTGGCTCACCAGGGGCAGCTGAATTGGCTGTCGGCCCAGGCCACAGTACTGGCAACCGGGGGCGGCGGCCAGGTCTATGCCCAGACGACCAATCCACCGGCCAGTACCGGCGATGGTGTGGCCATGACCTGGCGCGGGGGAGGAGAACTGCGAGACCTGGAATTTTTTCAGTTTCACCCCACCTCCCTGGCCCAGCCCGGAGCCCCTCCTTTTCTGATCAGTGAGGCCGTGCGAGGGGAGGGTGCCCACTTAATTGACCGCAACGGCTACCGATTTGCCAAAGACTTTCACCCTGACGGGGAACTGGCCCCCCGGGATGTGGTCAGCCGGGCAATTTTTCACCATCTCCAGCACATCGGCGATAACCAGGTGTGGTTAGATATGCGCCCGATCGCCCCAGACCGGCTGCAGTATCGTTTCCCCAACATCATTAAGGTGTGTCGGACCTGGGGCTGCGATCCCCTCACTCAACCCGTGCCCGTTGCCCCTGCTGCCCACTACTGGATGGGGGGCATCACCACAGATATTCATAGTCAGACGACGATTCCCAGGCTGTTTGCCGTGGGCGAAAATGCCAGTACCGGAGTCCATGGAGCTAACCGCCTGGCCAGCAATTCTTTACTGGAATGTCTGGTGTACGGGGCGGAACTTGAACATCTGGACCTGATCCCCGGCCTGGTTCAAGACTCAGGCGCACCCTCCGATCGTTCAGCCAACCCTGGGCCAGAGGACATTTTGAAGGTGGCAGGCGATCTCCTAGAAATGGCCGAGCTGAGCCAGCAGCGAGAAGAGCTGAATCAGCTAATGTGGGATTATGCTGCCATTAGCCGCACCCAATCTGGTTTGGAGAAGGCGATCGCAACCCTCAACTCCCGTCAGCAAACCTGGCAGCGGGATGCCTTTCTTCATGCCCTCGCCGCGATGACCCCCGGCCAATCCCTTGCCTTACCCAAAAATCTGGATTTCCACTGGGTACGGGCCTGGGGAGAATTGCGCAACCTCTACGACATTGCCTGGCTGATCCTCAACTCCGCCGCCTTACGTACCGAGAGTCGGGGAGGGCACTTTCGCGAAGATCACCCCCACACTGATCCCCAGTGGCGGGTACATACCCTGGTCAAGAGGGAACATTGGGAAAAGTCTGAACCGTTAGAGGGTGAGGAGTGAGGGGAAAATTAAACCCTGTCCAAGTCCAGAAGGGGAGTTTTGCCTGAGAGCAAACTCCAGATTTCGAGCTGGACTGGGTTTAAGTTGGACACTGGTTACCCAGTACCCGATACCCAACCCCCGATACCCGCTTTCCAAGGCGTCTTAACCTTGAAAATCCATCGGTCCGGTATAGCCCGAAAGTTCGGCTAACCGCTCCAGGGATTGGGCTCCTGGGTAAAATTCTCCGTTAATTTGCCAGGTAGGGAAGCCTGTAACCTGGGGTTCAGCTCGACAGAGTTTGGGCTGAGCATTCTTGCCATCCTCGGCGCATTCCACATAGGGAACTAGCTCGGCAGCCTCAGCACCAAAAAAGACTTTTTGATCGTGGCAGTGGGGACACCACCAGGCCCCATACATGGCGGCACCAATTTCTTTCAAATGGTTGGCCAGGGCAATTTCTGCCGGGCCAGAAGTGGTGGCGATGGGAGGGCCGGTTTGCCCGGCAGTAGACGCCTGTACCCCACCACCGTGGATGGGGGCATACACGGCCAGGGTGCCGGTCAGGGTAATCACCGCCACAATGATGCCGGTAAAGGCGAGTTGGCCAAAATCATCCCACCGTTTGCCGAATAAAATCAGCAGAAACATAGTGAGGGCAAAGGTGGCCGACGTCACGCAGTAGGGGCAGAACTCTTTAAGCTCAAAGGCTAAAACCGACATCAGGTAGCCGCTAAAGACCACCATGACGCAGGAAAGCAAAAACATTAGGAACCAGGTGCGGTTTTCTAAGCTTTGGCGCAGTTCTTTTTTCTGATCGGCATCCACCAGCAGCGGAGAAACTGCCAGCACTAGCATGGTGATGTAAGCCAGAAAGCCGAACAGCGTTAGCGGCAGGCCAAAGATGGTGGCATAGGCACTGGAAAGGACGCGATCGCACCCCTCAGTGGGGCAGGCCGACCCCCCCAGCCACTTCACAATGGTCAGATAAGCAGTTCCCAGGGCCCCAACGGAAGCCACGCCCGCCACCAAAGGGCGAGACCACCGATGGATCCATCGACTTTCCTGGCGACGACGACTCATAAAACCCTCTTAACCAATCACGCACAGCATACCCACTCAGTGCTTATCTTAGTCGCTAGCCCTAAAGATAAAACAGTTACGGGGCTACCATACTGGGCATGTCGGCTGATTCACTATCGGCATTCAGCGTTTCTTGCATAGCCTCGACAAACTGCCCCACCCGAATGGGATCAATGGGTTGATTAATATCGCCATGGCGCTTCAGGGAACTGGCCACAATCACCCCATCCGCCGCCCGCATCAGGGTACCAATGTTTTCCCAGGTTGCTCCACTGCCGATAAACACCGGGCGATCGTCGGCTGCCGCCTTAGCCAGTTCTAAGTCCTCTAAGCTGGGGGGGCTACCGGTGGCCCATCCCGATAAAATAATGCCGTCAGCCATGCCGCGATGGATGGTTTCCTGGACCGCCGTGGTTAAGTTGGGGGATCCCAAAGGCCGGGCGTGTTTGACCAACACATCCGCCAGAATCTGAACGTTGCTGCCCAGTTCTCGGCGATAGCGCAGCAGGTCGTGGGCGCATCCTTCAATCAGACCCTGATCGGTGGCCATGACCCCCGTCAGGACATTAACCCGAATAAAGCTGGCCCCTACACTGGAGGCGATGGCTAAAGCGCTGCGGCTGTCATTTCTTAATACATTCAGCCCCAGAGGCACGGTCACCAACTGCTGCAGGCGACTCACAATCAAACTCATGGCACTAACGACCGCAGGGTCTACCTGCCCTTTGGTAAAAGGCGCATCAAAAAAGTTTTCGACAATGATGCCGTTAACGCCTCCGGAGGCCAGGGCTGTGGCTTCCTGTTCGGCTCTGTCAATAACGTGCTGTAAATTTCCCTGCCAGCGCGGTGAGGTAGGGAGCGGCAGCAGGTGTACGACACCGACCACCGGATTTTCGGTACCAAACGTTTGCGTTAAGTCCACGTGATGTATGCCTGGACTCTAGATATCCTTGAAGTACAACGGATCCAGAAACCCTGAGGTTTACAGGCCCAAATCTACATTATCAGCTTATTTACCACCCCACCCTCTATCCAGGGCAAAAGCTTTGGATAATTTGTGAGGTAATATAAAACTCTGTAAATTTGTGTTACGGAGGCATCAAATAGGTTAGGATACTTGCTGAAACCTGGTCAGTGCTGGTTGTAGTTTCCAAGTTGTGCTGATGGGTTTGCGGGTTATTTCTAGCCCGGTTTGGCGGTGTCTGCCAAAACCTACTGCGGTGTCAGTTGCCAGAGGGCAGTGCCGCAAGCTAAATTCATCGGTCTTTATTCAACTTGAGTCACACAATGGTGCTGAAACCAACGGTTGCATTCAACCACCTTGGTTGCGAGAAAAATCGCGTCGATACCGAGCATATGCTGGGCCTGCTGGCAAAAGCCGGCTACCAGGTCAGTGGTCATGAAGAATTGGCAGACTATGTTGTCGTCAATACCTGTAGCTTTATCGAGGCGGCTCGAGAAGAGTCGGTTCGCACGCTGGTTGAACTGGCCGCTGCCAATAAGAAAGTCGTCATTACTGGCTGTCTGGCCCAACACTTTCAGGATGAACTCCTGGAGGAAATTCCCGAAGCCGTTGCCCTGGTAGGCACAGGAGACTATCAGCACATCGTCAGCGTAATTGAGCGGGCCGAGGCGGGTGAGCGGGTGAAGCTAGTTTCCCCCGAGCCTACCTACATTGCCGATGAGACCGTTCCCCGCTACCGCACTACCACGGCAGGGGTCGCCTACATGAGAATTGCCGAGGGCTGCGACTATCGCTGTGCCTTCTGCATCATCCCTCACCTGCGGGGCAACCAGCGCTCTCGTTCCATTGAGTCCATCGTGGCCGAGGCCAAGCAGCTGGCCGCAGAAGGGGTCCAGGAGCTAGTGCTAATCTCGCAAATTACGACAAACTACGGCGTTGACCTCTACGGCAAGCCTAAACTGGCGGAACTGCTGCGAGCCCTGGGTGAAGTCGAGGTGCCCTGGATTCGGATGCACTACGCCTATCCGACGGGGCTCACCGCCGAGGTCATTCAGGCAATTCGCGAGACTCCGAATGTTCTGCCCTACTTAGATTTGCCCCTGCAGCACTCTCACCCCGAGATTTTGCGGGCCATGAATCGTCCCTGGCAGGGGCGGGTAAATGATGATGTCATTTACCGCATTAAAGAGGCTCTGCCGGAAGCGGTCATGCGAACCACGTTTATCGTGGGGTTTCCCGGTGAAACCGAAGCCCATTTTGAGCATCTGCTGAACTTTACCGAACGCCACCAATTTGACCATGTCGGCGTCTTCTCCTTTTCCCCTGAGGAGGGAACTCCGGCCTACAGCTTGGATGCTCAGGTTCCGCTAGAAATCAGGGAGCAACGGCGCGAGCAGCTCATGCTGGCTCAGCAACCCCTTTCCTGGCGGCTCAACCAGGCCGAAATCGGTAAGGTGGTTGACGTTTTAGTAGAGCAAGAGCATCCCGGTGGCAATCGCTGCATTGGTCGCTCTGCCAGATTTGCTCCAGAAGTTGATGGCCTGGTGTACATCGAAGGCCACGCCCCCTTAAATCAAATTGTTTCCGTAGCCATTACCGCTGCTGATACCTACGACTTGTTTGGTCAGGTTGCAACCGCCAAGGCGGCCTAGCACAGCATGCAGTATCTGTTCGTTTTTGTGTCAATTCGTCCCGAGGATTTCAAATGACATTATCCTTTTCCAGTCTGGGGTTGTCAGAAGCTCGCGTAAGCCAGCTTGAAAAGCTGGGCTACAACCAACCCACCAACATCCAGGCTGAGGCTATTCCCCATTTGCTCTCGGGACGAGACTTAATTGGTCTGGCCCAAACCGGCACAGGGAAAACCGCCGCCTTCTCTCTACCGCTGATTGAGCAAATTGATCCCAACAATTCATCGGTGCAAGCCCTTGTGCTGACACCAACCCGAGAGTTGGCGGTACAGGTTTGCCAGGCCATGAAAAGCTATCGTATTCAGGGCAAGCCCAGAATTCTTGCGGTATACGGTGGGCAGTCCATCGACCGCCAGCGGCAGCATCTTAAGCGCGGTACCCAAATTGTGGTAGGCACTCCGGGCCGGGTTCTGGACCTTTTGAATCGCGGTGATTTGAACCTATCTGCCCTGAACTGGCTGGTGCTGGATGAAGCCGATGAAATGTTGAACATGGGCTTTATTCAGGATGTGGAGAAAATTCTCAGCAAAGCCCCTGGTAATCGTCAGACGGCCTTCTTTTCTGCCACTATGGATGCCGAAATTCGCGAGTTGGCCACCAAGTTTTTGCATTCGCCGGTCACCGTGGCGATTCAATCTCCCAAGACCTCACCCAAACGGATTCAGCAGGTAGCCTATATCGTTCCTCGGGGGTGGTCAAAAGTTCGGGCGCTGCAGCCCATTCTGGAACTGGAAGATCCGGAAACCGCTCTAATTTTTGTGCGTACCCGCCGCACCGCCGGGGACCTGACCCGGCAACTGCAGGCTGCTGGCTACAGTGTCGATGAGTACCATGGCGACTTGAGTCAATCTCAGCGGGAGCGGTTGCTGATGCGGTTCCGCCAGCGCCAGGTGCGCTGGGTGGTGGCCACAGATATTGCCGCCCGAGGGCTGCATGTGGACGATCTGACCCATGTGATCAACTACGATCTGCCCGATGCCATTGAAAGCTACGTTCATCGCATTGGCCGTACCGGGCGGGCGGGTAAAGCCGGGGTCGCCATCTCTATCGTGACTCCTTTAGAAAAGTACAAGCTGCGGCAGATTGAGAAGCACACCAAGCAGTCTCTGGAGTTCACTAAAATTCCAACTCGGGCAGAAATTGCCGCCCGTAATTTAGAACGGCTGCGCAGCCAGATGGTAGAGGCCATTACCAGCGAGCGCATCGCGTCATTTTTACCGATCGTCTCTCAACTGCACGAAGAGTACGACCTGCACACCATCGCCGCAGCGGCCCTGCAGATGGCCTACGATGCCACTGTCCCCGCCTGGCAGCGGAGCGACAGCCAGGTGTCGGAGCCGGATGCCGCTGCTTCCACCCCCAAAAAGAAGGGAGCGCCGACCCCGAAAAAAGACCGAAAAGCTCCTAAGCCCACAAATCGCTGATCGCTAAGTTGCACTCACGAAGCAATCATCCCCAGAAATCTGAACTCCCACCCCTGGAAAATCTAACTCTATTAAATTGGGTGTCGTTTCATGAGCTTGTGTATGAAAACGCACAACCTGCTTAATAGAGGAGTTTAGAATTGTCACATAGCATCCTTTGGGTGCGTTGTGTTTGGGAGGTGATTGTTTATGTTGGTAATGCTGACCGACAACCAGCTAATTTCGCCTCAGACCGTATGTCAGGGCTGCCTGATGGCTGACCAGCATGGTCGTCCGCGGTGGCAGCAGGGCGAATTGCGATGTGGCCGTCAGGTGGCAGGCTTAGATGCTGGCCAACCGACTCAGTTTGAGTGCGAAATGGGTTTTCGAATTGCCGACATTCATTAGTGAAAGGCGTTTGAAGGACCCATCCAAATCATCAACAACCGGCTCTGGGGCGACTGAGGCAGTCAGAGGCGGTTCTGCTGCTTTGGTCTCGGGTAATTTGCGATATCTTAAGACAGAAGCCTGATGTTTTATCTGGAGATCCCCCATGACCTGGAGCAGTTCACCGAGTATTCCCGACCGTATTCTGGCGGCTTTGCCCTACATCCTGCCGGTTATTGTCGGACTTCCGTTTGGCATCCAGCTCATTAATGACTTTCCCATTTTTGGCTTCCTGTTGATTCCTCTCTCTCCTCTGTTGTCGGTCTACGGCACTTTGGCCAGTACGGTTCCTTTCTTTGGCTTGATTGTCTTTTTTGCCCTGATTTTGCTGGTGGTGCGCAACCCCAACATCAGCCACTTCATTCGCTTCAACACCATGCAGGCGATTCTGCTGGACATCATTCTGGTCGTGTTTAGCCTCATTCTTACCCTGCTCGACCCCAGTGTGTTTGGCAACTTAATCGTCAGCACCCTCAGCAATGTGCTGTTCCTGGGAATGCTGGCGGCGGTGGGTTATTCCATTGTGCAAACCCTCCGGGGCGTGTATGCCGAAATCCCGACCCTGTCTGAAGCGGTTCATATGCAGGTGCGGTAATCTCGCCGGGGCAGAGTTGAAGGCCGGAAGGGTGGCTGCTGACTAGCCAGACCCTGAACCCATACCCTACCAGAGCACCTGGAAGCGCTTCTGCAGTTCAGGTTGGCTGCTGACTAGCCAGACCCTGAGCCTATACCCGTGCAGCTACAACATTTTCAAGGGCACCAATGCCCTCAATTTCTACTTTGACCCGATCGCCTACAGCCATTGGCCCTACCCCGGCGGGTGTGCCGGTGAGGATAACGTCCCCTGGTAATAAGGTCATGATCTGGCTAATGTAGGACACCAGCACATCGGGGCTGAATACCATTTCGTCGATAGACGCCGACTGCACCGGCTGTTCCTGGTCGTTCAAAAAGGTTTGCAGTTGCGAGCCGGGGCTGAGTTCCCGCACAATCCAGGGGCCCAGGGGGCAAAACGAGTCAAACCCCTTGGCGCGGGTCCACTGACCGTCTTTTTTCTGCAGGTCGCGGGCAGTAACGTCATTGGCGATGGTATAACCCCAAATTTTTGAGGGAGCCTGCTCTGGAGAAATCAGGGCGCATCGTTCTCCAATGACAACGGCGAGCTCACCTTCGTAGTCTACCCGTTGAGATTGGGCCGGGTAGAAAATAGTGGCCCCCGCCGATGTCACCGCTGTAGAAGGCTTCATGAACAGCAGCGGTTCTGATGGGGGGGAACCTCCCATCTCTTTGGCGTGCTGGGCATAGTTTTTCCCGACCGCTATCACCTTGGATGGGGCGCAGGGGGCCAGGAGAGTGTAATCACTGGCGATGAGCTCAGCGTCGGTGAGCTGACCCTGTAACCATGGCGGTGCGTCGAGAACTTTGACGCTGCGATCTGGCTGCAGCAAACCGTAGTGGAGTTGACCGGTTTTAGACTGAACTCTAACGTATCGCTGCGCCATATTACCTGCTAAATCTTGGTATGATTGTAGATCCTTGTCTTTACGCTAAGCCCCTCTTCCGAATAAGATTCTTGCCCTGCGGCTATCAACCCTATGGCTAGAAATGATATCGGGTGAGGAGTTTGCCCTGTGAAGGCCACGTAGTCCAAAAGGAGATCTAAATGAAAGCATACATGTACGAAACAATGTACATTCTGCGGCCCGACATGAACGAAGAAGCCGTTGATGGAGCCATTGGTAAGTACCAATCCATGCTCAAAGAGCAGGGCGGTACGGTCATTGAAACCCAGCATCGGGGCAAGCGACGCCTCGCTTACGAAATTGACCGTCATCGGGAAGGCATTTACATTCAGATGAACTACAACGGTCCTGGGGCAATCGTGGCTCCCCTGGAGCGGGCTATGCGGTTGAGCGATGAAGTGATTCGTTACCTGACCGTCAAGCAGGAGTTTGCAGGCGACCTGCCCGCGGAAGAAGCCGAGGAAGTAGCAGCTACCGCAACTGCCGGAGCAGGCGAAGAAGAATAGGCCAATCGCTTTCGCCCCAGTTCAGAACCCGGTGATGGACGTGCCATCGCCGGGCTTTTTAAAACCCTGTCCAAGGCCAGCAGTGGAGTTTTTCCTTAGGGAAAACTACAGATTTCGAGCTGGACCTGGTATGGGGTCTGCTTTCAGGTTTCGGTTTGGAATGGATTGGGTATGGATTTAAAAAAACTGTGCCAAATTTCTCAAGCGGTGCTAAATTAGCAGCTAATTAAAGCCTGTCTAGGACCGGATGTCGTGTTTTGCGGTACAGACAGGGTTAATCTATGGGACTTGGTACTTCCCCAGTCGTTCTCTCAATGGTTACTGGTATGCATGAGCAACACCCTGAAATAGCCCGTCTAGAAGCTGAGCTTGAAATGCGGGACCAACTCGTTCAGCAGTTGTCTCAAGAGCTCTTTCGCCTGGTTAAAGGTAATGCTGGCTTTATGCCCAGTCCGGAAGTTTCCGAGCAGCATCAGGCCGAGGTCAGGGCCCTGAGAGATCAGCTACGGGGGGTCGAAAAGCAAATTGACTTCTACCAGGAACAAATCGAAGCACGAGACTCTGAAGTGGTGCAGTTGCGGCAAACGGTGCAGGAACTTACCGACCGCACCCGAATGTTAGAGCAGGTGGTACAGGAGCTGCCCACGGTCTATCGCCAGAAATTCGCTGAGCGTATGACGGCAGTGAAGCAGCGGGTTGCCGAAATCCAGCGGGAAAATCGCAGACTGCAGGCCGAGCTGCAGAGCGTGAGCTACCGATTAGCCGTGCGTACCCGGCGCAGCCAGCGTTTAGAACTGCCCAGCCTGAATGAGAATCATCTCGACGGTCTGTCCTTGCCTTCCTTTGGCAATGCTTAGGAGTGAGGGTTTTATCACCTCCAATGTTTGTAGGGCAGGTATCTTGCCTGCCCTTGGACAGCCGAGACGGCTATCCCACGGGATTGAGCCCCCATTCCTTAGCTCTCTCTGGATTATGTGAAAATTCCCATATAAACCTGGTCCAGGGTTAATAAGCCATGGGAGCCGGTTCTACCCAGTGGGGCGACTCAATATTTTCTAGATACCCGATGTAGACCAGGGCTCTGTAGAGGGTGGCCGCTACTTCGGCGCGGCTGGCGGGGCGGTTTGGGGTCAGCCGAGATAGATCTGGATGATTTACCACCAGCCCTGCTTCCGTAGCGGCGATAAGGGGTTTTATGGCCCAATCGGGTACCTGATCATAGTCCTGGTAGTAGCGCAGCAACGCCCGAGAACCGCTGCTCGACTTCAGGTTCAGCCCTTGGGTTAATGCCACAATGACCTGAATCCGGTCGATGGTTTCCTCGGGAAGAAATTGTTGCTCGGGGTAGCCGCTCAAAAATCCCATTCTGACGCTTTTGTGAATGTCATGAATGGCCCAACTGTTTGCCTCTACATCCTTGAAAGGCTGGGCATCGCGCACAAAAGTCAGATCAAAGGAGCGAGCCAGCTGTGAAGCAAATTCAGCCCGGCTCATGGGCTGGTCGGGGCGGAAGGAGCCATCGGGAAAGCCGGTCACCAGGTTATGGCTCAACAACTCGGTCACCATGGCATAGGCCCAATGGGAAACCGGCAAATCGGTGAACGGTGAACTCTGGGGAGATGTTTCCTGCAGGGCTTCATCCTGGGCATCCATTGCCAGGATTTGAGGAATGACCGGTGGCGGCACGTCAATAGAGGTGGGCATGGCTCGGGTGCGTCTTGGCCCCATTAAGGGTAAGGGCAATTGGTCTGTCGCATTCCCCTGTCTGTCTCCTGTTCCCTGGATGCTGGGGAAACCTGCCTGGGGGTGAAGGATGCCCACCAGGTTTTGCGGTCCTACAATCAGCACGACCACCCCAAGCACGATGATACCGACAATGCCGGATACTGCTATCAGTTCCAGATGAGTGCGAGAAGAAGACGAAGATGGCATCTAGCGTGAAATGATTTAGACTGGTATATTCTGTAAACCGATGCACATAAAAATTATTGTTGTTGCATGGGTTTGTCCTGCATCTTGCGAACCATCATAAGTCCTGTCTAGGGTTTGAGCACGATGACATCCTTAGGGATTGCCGAGTAGTGTCATGAAACGGTCCAAATCTACGTTAATCGCCATTGCTACCTCAGGGTTATTGGTATTTTTGGCGGGCGTTAGCCTCAACCGCCAGACCCAGGCCAGGGGGCTGTCAGATCTCTCAAGCCAGCCTCAAGCGGAGGTAAAGCCGGGGACCAAAGCCCCGACCATTCAGGGGTCTCTCAGTCCTCAAGCCCGGTGGGTATGGGAAGGGGTTGTAGCCCCCTTAAATTCTTTACCCATCATGCAGCGGGCCATTGCTGCCGCTAACTTTGGGGAGGCCAGCGAAGTTCCTACCCTGGCCATTCTCAATGCCCCGCTGAAGACCACCGGCTTAGGTCCCATTCTCATCGGGATGGATGTGCAGGAGGTGAGTGAAACCGGACTGAAGCTCGCTCCTATGAAAGGTAGCAGCAGCAGCGAGTGCCAGTACTACCGCATTGAACACCACATCGAACCCATTGGCCTGATGGCGGTGGATGACAAGATCCTGAGAATTGATGTCTGGCCAGGGAGTCATACCACCGCCCTGTCCGGGGCAAAAATTGGCACCACCGAAGCTGAACTGGTTGAGTATTATGGCGAGGAACACCTTGAAGCCAGCTTCAACTCCAATACCCAGGGCAAGACGATTGTTTTTACTCCCAAAGACCCTGGAGAAGATATCCACCGGTTGGTGTTCGAAACGGATGACCGTGGTCGGGTGGTGCAGTATCGGGCAGGACAGTTTCCGTCGGTAACCTGGCCTGAAGGCTGTCTCTAAGCAATGGGGATTCAATAACGTGGCATAGTCGTCCCGGCTGTCCAGGAGCAGGCAGGATGCCTGCCCTACAAACACTGGAGGTGATTAAATCCTCATTCCTTAGAGAAAATTACATAAGCCTTTGCCCCGATGAGTATCCCTGACTAACAGAAACGGTATTACCCCTCCCTCAAGGGCAAATAGGCCTCCACAAAATCGGGGGTGCGCTTCAGGGTAAAGCCCAGCTTTTCGCAGACCCGCTGCATAGGGCGGTTCTCGTGGAGAATTTCGGCGGTGATGGCATCAAGATTTTCGTCCTTGCCGATTTGAATCAGCTGCTGGAGCAGTTCAGAGCCTAGCCCCTGCTTTTGGTAATGATCGGCCACCAGCATGGCGAATTCTGCTTCGTTAACGCCGTGGGATTTGCTCAACCGTCCTGCTCCGAGAATAATGTGCTCGCCAGTGTCTGGATCTTTGCGGTCTACCACCAGGGCCATTTCTCGGTCATAGTCAATAAAGCAAATGCGGGTGAGGCGGTCGTGGGCAATGCGGTGGCTCAGGGTCATGAGGTGGAAGTAGCGAAAATAGACGCTTTCTTCCGATAGGGTGTGGTGAAATTTCACCAGCAGGGGCTCATCTTCTGGACGGATGGGGCGGATGGTGACGGCGGTGCCATCCCGCAACTGCCAGTGTTTGACGTACTGGGTGGGGTAGGGGCGAATCGCCGGTTTGGGTACCTGGGTCGAGTCTACATCTGCCGGGTACAGGGCCATGCGAGCATCCAGCGCAATCAGGGGGTGGGCGCTGGTGGGTTCAGAAACCAGCATGGGGTTGATGTCGAGTTCTTTGATCAGGGGTTGCTCGATGACCAGTTGGCTGACGCGCACCAGCAGCATTTCCAGCGCTTCCAGGTCGGCGGGCGGTCGTCCCCTTACCCCCTGTAGAGCTTGATAAATCTTGGTTTGCTCCATCAACCGCCGGGCCAGGGTGGTGTTGAGCGGGGGGAGGGCCACAGCGCTGTCGTTGAATACCTCTACCAGTTGCCCCCCGGCCCCAAAAAGAATCACCGGGCCGAACTGGGGATCAACACTGCTGCCGATGATCAGCTCGTAGCTGTCTTCCCGCTTCAGCATGGGTTGTACCGTGACCCCTTCGAAGGCGTCGGCTCCAACTTTTTGGTGGATGGCAGACTCAATTTCCTCAAAAGCCGTTTTTACAGAGGCCGGACTCTGCAGGGTCAGACGCACCCCGCCCACATCTGACTTATGGGTGATGGTCTTAGAAATGAGCTTGACCACCACCGGGAAGCCGATGGCTTCGGCGCAGGCCACCGCTGCTTCGGCGGTATAGGCCGTGCGAGATTCCACCACGGGAATGCCGTAGGCGCTGAGAATTTGCTTAGCCTCCAGCTCTGTCAGCAGGGTGCGACCTTCGGTATGAACGGTCTGAATTAACTGCTCTACCTGGGAGCGGTCGAGCTTGCCGCCAAACTCAGACTCGGGCAGCAGGGCCGGAGTTTCGTAGATGCCTTTGAGGTTGTAGCTGTACTTCCACATGAAGTTGAACAGCAGAGCGGCGGCGTCTGGGTAGCGGTAGGTGGCAATGCTGGCCTGGTTGAGAATGGTTTCGCCGTTGGTGACCTCTGCGCCCCCCATCCAGCTGGCTAAAAGGGGCTTTGGAGAGTTTTGGGCCAGGGTTTTGAGTCTTTCTGCGGTTTGGGTAGGGTCGGTCATGGCCTGGGGCGTTAGCACCACCAGCAGCCCATCACTGTTAGGATCTGCCATCGCCACCTCGACGGTTTTCATGTATCTTTCCGGGGTGGCATCCCCCAGGATGTCGATGGGGTTACCGTGGCTCCAGTGGGGGGGTAAGCAGTCGTTCAGGGATGCGATAGTAGCTGTCGCCAGCTGGGCCAGTTCGCCCCCGGTGGCAATCAGGGCATCGGTGGCCAGCACTCCCGGACCGCCAGCATTGGTAATTATCGTCAGGCGGGGACCTTTTGGGCGCTGGGTTTGTTTTGACAGGACTTCCGCCAGGTCAAACATTTCAGAAATGCGATCGACCCGCAGCACTCCACAGCGACGAAAGGCCGCATCCAGCACCGCATCGCTGCCTGCCAGGGTGCCCGTGTGGGAGGCGGCGGCCTGGGCCGCCTGGGCGGTTCTGCCCCCCTTGATGACGATAATGGGCTTCGTTAGAGCTACCTCTCGCGCCGCCGACAAAAAGGAGCCAGCATCGCCGATGGATTCCATGTAAATGACGATGCTGCGGGTGCGGGGATCATCTCCCAGGTAGTAGATCAGGTCGCCCCAGTCCACATCCAGCATGGAGCCGATGGAGACAAAGGCGCTAAAGCCAACGTTTTCCTGCAGGCTCCAGTCCAGCACGGCGGTACACAGGGCACCCGACTGGCTAATGAAACCGACGTTCCCAGGTCGAGCCATGGTGCTGGCAAAAGTGGCATTCAAGCCGCTGAGGGGGTTCATAATGCCGAGACAGTTTGGCCCCAGCAGGCGCAGGTCGCTACAGCTGAGAATTTCTTTAAGCTGGGCTTCGAGGGCGATACCGGCTTCACCAATCTCTTTAAACCCAGCGGAGAGGACGATGGCACTTTTAACCCCAGCCTCTACGCAGGCCTGAATCAGCTCGGGCACCGTAGGGGCAGGGGTGGCAAGAATCGCCAGATCAACCTGCTCGGGCACGTCTTGAATGGTGGGATAGGCGCGAATGCCAAGCACACTGCGGCGTTTAGGATTGACCGGAAACACCGTACCGCCGAAAGGATTGCTGATCAGATTCCACAGCAGGGTGCGACCAACGCTGCCAGGGCGATCGGTAGCTCCGATAACGGCCACCGCCTGGGGCGAAAAAATTGCGCTCAGAGGCTGCTGCTCTGAACGCAGAATGTCATAGGCGGGATCTGTCAAAGGCTTAAGAGGAGTGGACATTCCAGATACCTCATTACAACAGACGCATCGAACCTAGAAAACAGGGGGTTAACCACCGGCTGAGCGTAAAACAACATAAAACCTGAGCTTGCCGCCAGACCCGGATGGCCTCACGTTCTGTTATAAGCCGGGGATCAGCGCTGACCGGCTGTTGTCCCGAATTTCTTTAGCCCTAACTTAATTTTCTTTAGCGATAGCTCTACGGGATGCGCAGGCAAATAAGATACCAATTACCATCGTTCCGATCGGTGCATTGCTTCGCCCATGCACCCTAAAGGGATTAACATCCGGTACTTGATTTAGACGCATGTCCCTGAGGAATGAGGATTTGATCACATCCAATTTTTGTAGGGCAGGCATCCTGCCTGCTCTTGGACAGCCGAGACGGCTATCCCACGTGATTGAAGCCCCATTCCTAAGCGACTAAAACCGGCAAGCCGCGGGTAAGAATATCTGTGACTGACACAATGCCCAGGAGCCGATCACCGTCAACCACAGGGGCCCGCTCCAGATTGCTATCGGAGAGCATTTGGGACGCTTCTTGAATGGTAGTGTTAGGGCTCATAGCAATGCAGGGTTGGCGCATAATGTCTTGCACAATCACCTTTTCGGGATCATGGCCCCGAGCCACTACGGCGTAGACGATATCCCGATCTGTTACCAGGCCAAAGGGCATACCGGTTTGACGCCGCTCGACCAGCAGTGAACGGATCTGGCGACGCTGCATGAGAGCAATGGCATCGGCCACGGTAGCAGCACTGGGAATGGTTGCTACGACTTCAGTCATGATGTCGGCAACTGTCAGCATAGGAAAATCTCCGGCGGGTTCAAGACTATCAACGGTTAGCTCAGCCCTTACGAGCCTGAATTTGATCAGGCAAAGCCCTGAATTCAGTTCTGCAGGCCTGGGGCATGGAAAAGAGCCACCAATTCAACTTGGGGTGACTTCTCTATCGTGGCCATATTAACCGGGCTCGCTCCAGGAAATTGAAGATTTTCTTAAGCTTTTACAGCTTTGTTGGTCAAATGGCCTCACTGCTGTACGCCACAAAGTTTCCAGCTTAAGGGTTAGTGCCTTGGGTCACAATCATGCCGAGAGTGCTGGCTGGAGGAATGGGTGCTGAAGGTTTTGATGGGCTGACGACCCATAAGCCGACGTTGCAGATAAGTGAGGGCTCCCCCCGCGAGCGGAATGAGCGGCATCAGGACCAGCCAAAACGGAGACGGCGGCGGCGGCGGTTGTGAAAAGGTAAGCGGGGTAAAGGCCAAAAGACTGTCTTTGGTCAAGGCTGGAAAATCAACCCTACCAATGGGATTCTGAGCTAGGGCTAGGGCCTGCCAGGTTTGAACCCCAACCACTCCATCCGGTGTCAGGCCCTGGCTGCGCTGAAATTCTCGTACAGCAGCTTCGGTCGTGGGACCATACTGCCCATCCATGGGAGCCGCCAGCACTCCAATGCGTCTTAGCTCCGCCTGGAGCTGTCGCACCGCCTCGCCACTATCACCAGTTTGCAGGAGCGGCCAGGGGCTAGGGGCCGAGTCAGGGGCACCCCTGTGGGGAAGGTCAGGCGAAGGGCTTTGAGCCCACAGGGGCAAACTGCCTGGCCCCAAGAGTAGCCAGCACAGCGCTACCCCAAAAACGATAGGGGGACTTCTCTTGAATGAGAACGCACGCTGAACGTTTCGAAGCTGCCCCCTTGTCGCCATGATAATTCGCAGTTAATCCTTAAATGCTTTGCCCCTGGGCTCAGGTGTTAACCGGCAACGCCAGCATCCTATAAAGATAGACCGAAAAGTTAGCGATTGTGGCGTCTTGGCGGCCCCATATTGCAGTCCTGTGGCGGTAAACACCCCTCAATCGGAAAACTGCCAGAGCCAGATGGGTAGAGTGAGCAGCAAAATGCCGGAACTGAGGGCGACACAGGTGACCGACAGCTCTCGGTCCAAATCATAGGCTTCGGCCAGAACCAGATTGGAAAAGGCACAGGGCATACCAGTCTGCAAAATCAGCACCAGGCGGGTAGCCCCTTCGACCCCCAACAGGGTCAGCCCAAAGCCGACAGTCAGGGGTAGAACCAGCATCTTAATGCTGACGGCCACCAGGGCAGGGGGCAGATGCCGCCAAGATTCTAATTGTTGGATGCGCATTCCGATTAACACTAGAGACAGCATGACAACAAACCAGGCTATCCCATACAGCCCCTGGTCAAGCCAACCGGGCAGGGCCACCTGCTTCAGCAATAACCCGAACCCAAAGGCCCAAATGATGGGATTTCTCAGCACCTGCCGCAGTCTGTTGCGCCACTGAGAGGTGCGATCGCCAGATCTATCGGCGCTAAATTCTGAGGCCAGGATGGCTCCGAATCCGTAGGAGCCCAGCAACGTTCCCAGGGCATCGTAAAACAAGGCCCAGCCAAACATGTCAAGGCCGAGTTGGGGCAATAGTAAAACCACCGGATAGCCAATGTAGCCTGTATTGCCCAGCATAGAAGCGAGAGAGAAACTTCCCTGGGTGGGGCGAGACCAGGCCAGACCCCGCCAGTTAATCCACAGGCGACTACAGAATAGACCCAGAAAAATGGCTACCCATGCTACCAAAGGGGCCAGATAAAGATTGCCGGAGAGGTCAGCCCGGCGAGTAAATCCGATAATGCTGATGGGGACACCCACCCAGAACAAAAACTTGCCCAGGGCGAGGGGCACCTGGCGATAGCGCCTGACCCGATTGGCAGGAGAACCCACATTCGCCAGCAGCATGCCAATCCCCACCCCTGCCAGAACTCCCGTTAAGAGAGGGCCATAGAGTCTAAAGATGATTTCAGTAGGCGGTAGCAAAACAATATGGAGCTGATTAGTTAACAGTTAATCTGGTCGTTATTATTCAGGCCGGTCTTTCATTCATGATGTTATGGCGCATGTTGTCGAGATCATTGAGATCATTGTTAATGGATGACCAAATTAGGGGTAGCATTCTGGCTGGGGATGCTTACAGCAATGAGGCCAGATTTAGCGCAAGGCAAACGGGGAATAGACCATGAATCAACTGGATAAATCAACCATGCCGTCTTTCGACGATATTCCAGAAGCTGCGCGAGACACCCCGTTAGGGCCGGCACCTCCCGAACCGGCAAAATCTCGGAACTGGGTTTGGCTAGCGGGCACTCTGGGCACAGCCGCGCTGGCAGCGGGAAGCTTTGCGGCCTGGTACCAGACCACTCAGGTGATGAATGTAGGATTTAATGAACCGTTTCGGGAAATGGTTGGGGCGTCTCAGTTAGCGGATGAAGAGACAGATGCTGCTACAACCTCCCGAGATCGCGCCGTTCAGCTCGCTCCCACCAGCCGCACCCTGCTGGGCCACCGCGCCTTTGACGAAGCTCCCGAAGATGATCTGGTGGCCCTGGAATCCAACCCGGAAATTCGCCTGCGCACCGCTGCGGCGGAACAATTTGAGGAGATGCGCCAGGCCGCCAGTCGAGCCGGACATACCTTAGTGCCCCTCTCAGGCTTTCGCACTCTGGAAGAGCAGGAATACCTCTTCTTTGACATCAAAGCCGAAAGGGGCCAAAACGCCGAGACCCGCGCCGAAGTCAGTGCCCCCCCCGGCTACAGCGAACACCACACCGGCTACGCCATCGACATCGGCGATATCACCCAGCCCGGCACCCACCTCAATGAGAAATTCAGCGAAACTGAGGCCTTCGAGTGGCTGGAAGACAATGCCAACCGCTTTGGCTTTGAGCTTTCCTTCCTGCCCAACAATCCCCAGGGCGTGGTGTTTGAACCCTGGCACTGGCGCTTTATCGGAGATCGGGAAAGCCTGGAAACCTTTTATGCCGAGTAGGACCCCGCTACCATAAAGCAAAGTACTTCATCCCAACGGTATGCGAGACACTACTTTGAATACGATTGCGATCGCAATCTTCGGCGTTACCATGGTCAGCTTGCTGGGGCCAATATTCCAAATTTCTCCGGCAGTGCCCGCCGTCTTCACTGCCGTTGGGCTGGGCATCTTCACCCTGGATCAGCTGGGGCTGAATGGCCGCATCGGCAACATCCTCACCGACTGGCTGGCCTGGACCGATGCCGAACACCGCCAGCGGGTGCTGCACCACGAAGCCGGACATTTCCTGGCGGCGGTGCTGCTGGATATTCCCGTGGAAGCCTACACCCTCACCGCCTGGGAAGCCTGGAAGCAGGGGCTCCCCGGCCAGGGTGGCGTGCTGTTCGGACCAAACACCCTCACTCCGGATAATGCCTCGGGTAACTTCACCCCCCAGTGGATTGACCGCTACTGCCAGGTGTGGATGGCGGGGATCGCGGCGGAACAAATGATGTACGGCAATGCCCAGGGGGGCGGGGATGATATGCGTGCCCTGACGCTGCTGTGGCAGGCGCTGAATCGCCCGGCAGCGGAAGGCGTGATCAAACAACGCTGGGCGGTCCTCCAGGCTAAAACTTTACTGGAAAAACATCGGGAGGCTTTTGAGGCTTTAGCCTCTGCTATGGCTGAACGAGCTTCGGTGGAGGATTGCCGTCAAATGATTCAGCAGAAAATCTCTGCAGTCAACGTTTAGGGGGTAATTACTCTTCTCCAGGCTCAATTGCAACCAGAGGGTTGACTATCGGAACGATTTGAAAGCTTTGAAAATCTCGATCGGCTGTCCACAGTTCTTTAACGCCATGATGCTTGCATAGTGCTGCTATACGGGCATCGTGAATCTGGGGTCCTTTCACTTGGTAGCTTGTCAGCAGTTGTTGCAAAATTTCCCAATAACCAGCATTTTCACTCAGCAGGTATAGAGAAGGAGCTTCCAGCCAACACCTCACTTGCTCTAGTGCATCCTCCAGTGGAGTTGGTGGATCGTAGATCCGAGGATGGGTAGTAATGGCTAGAAACTCATGAATGCAAGGCCATGGAATAGCCCAGGGTAAATCCGCTTCTGCCAACTGCGTTAAACATTGGTCTGCAGGTTCGTACCAAACTGAATCCTCACGATGGGCATAGATCAGGATATTGGTATCTATCGCAATCATCCCCCTCGTCCTTCATAGGCTCGTTCTCGTATAGATGCCCAATCACCTGGAGTTATATCGGATTGCAGCCCATCACCCAGGAATGAATGTTTGCGTAGTTTAAAGGAAGCCTGAGACTGTTCGTCATGTTCTAAAAACTGACGTAAGGCTGTTTCTAAAATGCTTTTGAGGGATTGTTGACGAGCTGCTGCCAATTGCTTTGCCTTTAACAGCAAAGCATCGTTAATGTCGATAGTTGTTTTCATATGAAAGCCCATATTTATGGGAGTACATCTACACTAACACGCTAATTAGGAGTAGGATGCCTTGTCGGCTTTTCACCTTAAGCCCATCTTCCCAGACTAGACCTGGGGGCCATAACGCATCGCCCACTGTATCGAGCTTCTTGTTTGACGCAAGCGGTGCGTTACGGCCAGGTTAGAGCTGGTTGCACTATCGCAGGTTTGGGCTGAGGCCGGGAACGCACCCTACGTATAATCAAGCTTTTGACAGATCCTATGGAGCGAACTCCTTTCTTTTTGAATGGCTTCGAAAATCTCGCAGCCCCATTCCATCAATCCCGGTCATCATCCGTCACAATAGAAAAACCGGTCTGGCTTCAGTCCCTTGACACGAAGCGTTAGACTTTTTTGAAGTAGTATCGTTCGACCTGCCAACCCGTAGCACACCAAACCTGTCCCATGGCTAAGTCCAAGTCAAAGTCCACAGCTTCCAAAACGAACGCCGCCAAGATGAGTGGTGCCCAGATTCGTCAAACCTTTCTGGACTTTTACGCCGACCGGGGCCACACCATCAAGCCCAGCGCTTCCCTGGTGCCCGAGGATCCCACGGTGCTGCTGACTATTGCCGGAATGCTGCCCTTCAAACCCATCTTTTTGGGCCAGCGACAGGCGGATGTCGATCGAGCCACCACCTCTCAAAAGTGCATTCGCACCAACGACATTGAAAATGTGGGACGCACCGCCCGGCACCACACCTTTTTCGAGATGCTGGGCAACTTCAGCTTTGGCGACTACTTCAAAGAAAAAGCCATCGCCTGGGCCTGGGAACTGTCTACGGAAGTGTTCAAACTCCCGGCAGACCGCCTGGTGGTCAGCGTCTTTCGGGAAGATGACGATGCCTTCGCCATCTGGCGGGACCAGATTGGGGTGCCCGAACATCGCATCATCCGCATGGATGAGGCCGACAACTTCTGGACCTCTGGCCCCACCGGCCCCTGTGGCCCCTGCTCCGAAATTTACTACGACTTCCATCCTGAGCTGGGGGATGAGGAGATTGATTTAGAGGACGACACTCGCTTCATTGAGTTCTATAACCTCGTCTTCATGCAGTACAACCGGGATGCCGAGGGCAACCTCACCCCCCTGCAGAACCAGAACATCGACACTGGCCTGGGTCTGGAGCGCATGGCCCAGATCCTGCAGCAGGTGCCCAACAACTACGAAACCGACCTGATCTTCCCCATCATCGAAACAGCAGCGGGGATTGCCGGGATTGACTACGCCAAGGCGGACGATGCTACCAAAGTCTCCCTCAAGGTGATTGGCGACCACGTTCGCGCTGTGGTTCACATGATTGCCGATGGCATTACCGCCTCTAACGTGGGGCGGGGCTACATTCTGCGGCGACTGATTCGTCGTGTCGTCCGTCATGGGCGATTAATCGGCATCGAGGGAGCCTTCATCAGCAAGGTGGCGGAAACGGCTATCCAGCTTTCCGAAGACGCCTTCCCCGATACCCGGCGGCGAGAAGATTCCATCAAAGCGGAACTGGACCGGGAGGAAGCCCGTTTCCTGGAAACCCTGGAGCGGGGCGAAAAGCTGCTGGCGGACATCCTCGAAAAAGAAAGCAAAACCAAGGCCAGGCAGATTTCCGGCGCAGACGCCTTCGTTCTCTACGACACTTACGGCTTCCCCCTGGAGCTGACCCAGGAAGTTGTCGAAGAACAGGGCCTCACTGTAGACCTGGAAGGCTTCGAGTCCGAGATGGAGAAGCAGAAACAGCGCTCCAAAGATGCTCACCAAACCATCGACCTGACGGTGCAGGGCAGCCTCGATTCCCTGGCGGAGCACATCCACTCCACGGAGTTTCTGGGCTACAAGGCCACCTCCAGCACCAGTAAGGTAGAAGCTCTGCTGGTGGGTGGCGAAACCGTGGACCAGATTGAAGCCGGACAGGAAGTGCAGGTGGTGCTCAACCAGACTCCTTTCTATGCTGAGTCGGGCGGACAGATTGGCGATCGCGGCTACCTCTCCGGTGAAGACCTGGTGATCCGCGTCCACGACGTGAAGAAAGACGGCGACTTCTTCGTCCATTTCGGCAAGGTGGAGCGGGGTTCCCTCAAGGTGGGCGATCAGGTGACGGCACAAATCGACCGGGCCTGCCGTCGTCGCGCCCAGGCTAACCACACCGCCACTCACCTGCTGCAGGCGGCTCTGAAAAAGCTGGTGGATACCAACATTTCCCAGGCCGGTTCTCTGGTCGCCTTTGACCGCTTGCGGTTTGACTTCAACTGTCCCCGTGCCCTGACGCCCGAAGAAATCCAGCAGGTGGAAGAGCAGGTCAATACCTGGGTTGCCGAGGGCCACCAGGCGGATGTGTCGGTCATGGCCTTGGAAGAAGCCAAGGCAAGGGGCGCGATCGCAATGTTTGGCGAAAAATACAGCGACGAAGTGCGGGTGATTGACTTCCCCGGCGTTTCCATGGAGCTGTGCGGCGGCACCCATGTCACCAATACCGCTGAAATTGGCCTGTTCAAGATTATTTCCGAAACGGGCATTTCCTCCGGCGTGCGCCGCATTGAAGCGGTAGCCGGTCCCGCTGTGCTGGAGTACCTGAACGTGCGGGATGCCGTTGTACGGGATCTTTCGGAACGGTTCAAGGCCAAGCCCGAAGAGTTACCTGACCGGATCACCACCCTGCAGAACGACTTGAAATCGGCTCAGAAGGAACTGGACGCCCTGCGCTCTGAGCTGGCCGTGACCAAGTCCGACCAGCTGCTGGACAAGGCCGAAACCGTTGGCGATTTGAAGGTGCTGGTGGAAGAAATGCCCGGCGTCAGCGCCGACGCCCTCAAGACCGCAGCGGAACGGCTGCAGCAGAAGCTCGGTGCCGGGGCGGTAGTGCTGGGTTCTATTCCCGAAGAGGGCAAGGTCAGTCTGGTGGCGGCTTTCAGTCCAGAAGTCATCGAGAAAAAGCTACAGGCGGGCAAGTTCATCGGCGGCATTGCCAAAATGTGCGGCGGCGGCGGCGGTGGTCGCCCCAACCTGGCCCAGGCGGGCGGGCGGGATGCCTCCAAACTGCCGGCAGCCCTGGAAACCGCAAAACAGCAGCTGATGGATGCTTTGAGTTAGCAGCTTGTTAATCTGTTGAAGGGGTAAGGCGTGAGGGGTAAGGTGCAAGGGGTGAGGTCTCCCTGTACCTGGTACCCTACAACCTGCCTCCCATACCTCGCTCCTTTATTTTCTAGCTAGCCAGATGCAACTGACCTACCCCCACCATCTGGAAGAGAACCACCCCAGCTAAACAGATTCTTAAGTCTAATGTCTGAGGGGAGTAAATTTGCTGCATTCCCATTAGGATGGGGCAAAGGGAGGGTTTACTATGCGCCTATCCAGTCATGAACAGGAGTTCTTCAAACGTTTAAAGGACGTGAATTTGTCGGCTCGCGACCGGGCAGAGATTCGTCTCAGGTCACCTGGGTTGGCGGATGCGATCGCGGAATACCAGCAAAAGCACGTTCCCACGCGCCCCTATGTGTCAGAGATCAAGAACATTATGCCGGGGCTGCATCCCCACCAGGCAAAGGCTCAGCAGCAGGTCGCTTCCCTGCAGCGCATGGGCTACTCCCTGGACCTGGAAAGTCTTAAGGCCAAAAACCCCTGGGAGGCCCACCACCTGCCAGCAATGCTGATTATCGAGCAGATACGCCCCCAGTGGGCAGCTTTGCTAAAAGCTCAGGCCCAGGAGAAACAGCGCAAACGAGCCAAAGCTGCCGCTGATGTCCTGAATGATAGTGGTGATCTGGAGGAACTCTTTAAACCCTCGGGGGACGATTTGCCCTGAAAGCAGAAGTCCAGCGGCAGGGTAGGCAATTCATCAAGCTGATTGAAGGGGTGGCGGATCAACTGCCCCTGGCCGATGAAAGCGTTGATGGCGTGATCTCCATCCATGGGTTTTGTTGCCCTGCCCATGCTACACGCTGCAACTTTCATGGCTGAGGCTCAGGAATCGACCAATCTTGTGTCAGCAGATCCGTTACCACTGAAGCCGGTAGGGGTTTAGCGAAGTAATAGCCCTGGCCCTGCTCACAGCCGATAGATCGCAGTAAGTCCAGATGGTCTGCGGTTTCAATGCCTTCTGCCACAGCCAGCAGGCCCAGCTGGTCGGTGAGGGCATCGGGCATGGCCGAGTGGCGCAGCACCTGCTCCATCTGCTGGCGACTGCTGAGTTCTCGCTGCAGCCGCTGGTAGAGGGAAACCTGGACAATGGCAACCGTCAGCTGATCGGCGATGGCCTGCAGCAGTTCCACATCGCTATCGGGCCAGGTGACCTGGGGCTCTTTTACCAGGCTGAGCGCCCCCCACAGGCTACTGGGCATTCTGAATTGGCATCAGCAGTCAGCTGCCGGCAAACTGTTCCATCAGTCCAGGGTTACCGGCATCATCCACCTGGGCGATGTCCTCAATAGTGAGGTAAAAACTTGATTGGCTTAGTCTCTCGCAGGGTGCATTCGGCGGCAGGCAAATTGGGCCATAAACCGAGATTTTATCCCGCCAATGCACCAAAACAAGCATCCCTATACATCAGGTACCGGGTGCCTGGGCTGCAGGCCAGGGTTAATGGCACGCACCGACAGGCACCCGATACCTAGAAGCCGCAACTTAGCTGTTCCCATAAGCCTCTCGGCGATGTTTTATCAAGAGAACTACAACAACCTCATCATCATCATTGATGCGATAGATGATCCTGTAATCTTCTACACGATAGCGATACTTTCCTGATAGATCCCCCTTCAAAGCCTTGATATTGGGATGTTGCCGGGGAGATTGTTCTAAAACTTCGAATGCCCTCGCTAGACGTTTAGCCAGGGCAGCATCTGCAGAGTTGTAAAACTTAGCAGCCCGTTTGGCGAGCCTGACTCTATACATCGTCCCGTAATGAGCGCCAATCTAGCAGTTGCTCGCTCTCAGCCTCCTGTTCTGCCCTGGCAAGTTCTGCAGCAAAACCAGGAATAGCCAGCAACTCTGCTGTAGCCTCATTGCTGTCTCGCTCGACGAGGTACGACACAAAATCGAGCGCAACCGCCAGGCGATCTGGAGACAACTGGTCTATATAACGATAAAGCTGCTCCCGGAGGTCAGGTGTGTTGAGCATAAGATTAAGCAGAAACATAGTCTGAAGTTCATCCTAGCCTTTGAACCATACCTGAAGATTCTAATGATGAATTTGAACTTCCATAAAGTGCTGCAGTTATGGGCTATAGAATTTCATCATGGCACAGGCGAGAACCTCTCTATATCAGGTACCGGGGGCCTGGGTCGCAGGCCAAGGTTGTCGCCACGCCCCAGCAGGCACCCGGTACCTCCATCCCAGCTCTGGAAGTAGAACCCTACCGCAGGGAAAACTTACGCACCGCCAGTAGGCTACCCATGAGCCCTACTAGAGTGCCCAGGCCCAATAGTGCCCCAGGCAGCATCAGCATTTGCTTTGGCGTTAGGGCCAGCCCGTTGGCGACAAATTGAATAAAATCGGCCTGCTGGGTGGCAAGCTCGCCAACGAACCGCTGAATCACAAACAATAGCGACCAGGCTATGGTAGCCCCGGCCAGACCAAACACAGCGCCCTGCAAAATAAAGGGTAGATAAATCCAGGTGCGAGTAGCCCCCACCAGCTGCATCACTTCAATTTCACGTTTGCGGGCCAGCACAATCAGGCGAATGGTGGTAGTAATCACCGCCGTGGCCGTCAGGCTGAGGATGGCAATGACAAAGGCGCTGGTCCACCGCAGCCCGTCGTTGAGCTGCGCCAGACGGGTTACGGCCTCATCGATATAGCGAACTTCATCAATGCCGTCCAGGGTTTCCAGGCGTTTGGCAATGCCGGGTACCGCATCAGAGTTCTTTGCTTTGACCTTTAACTCATCCACCAGGGGATTGCCGTTCAGCTGCTCGGTTGCCCCGGCAATGTCAGAAATGCCCAAATCCTCTACGAGTTCAGCCCAGGCTTCCTCTTTTGAAACGGGTGTCACCGTTACTACATCCGGAAACCCTTCGACGACAGGCTTCATGTTGCTGGCCTGAAACCCGCTCTGCAGGTAGGCAGACACCTCAAGCTGGCTGCCAAACTGATTCAGCATGCGCTCTAGCTGCCAGGTCGACTGCAGGCTAATGCCGAACAAAAACAGTAGCACTGTGATAGTGCTGATGGCGGCCCAGTTCATCCAGCCGCCGCGCTGCAAACCCAGCAGGGTTTCACGTAACAGATAGTCAAATTTAGTTAGGGCTTTAAGCATGGTTCCACCCATGGATGGAGAACAGATGTAGGGGTAGGCACCCAACGTTGACACTAATTAGAGCATGGTACTCGCTATTTGCTAACCTTAGGGCTGATTTTATGATTTTTGTCGTCCTTCATGTCTGCATCAGCTATCGTCTCCCCTGCTCTACCTTTCCCCTGGCCCCGGTTTCAGGCTCCGCTCCGGCTAGGAATTATGGCTTCTGGTCAGGGTAGTAACTTAGAGGCCATTGCCGCTTCTATTCAGCAGGGAAACCTGCAGGCCGAAATTCGAGTTGTTGTCTATAACAATCCTGGCGCGAGGGTAGCTCAACGGGCTGAGCAACTGGGCCTACCGGTGGTGCTGCTGAACCATCGCGAGTTTTCTACCCGCGAGACTCTGGATCAGGCCATTATCGATACCATGCTGGCCCACGACGTCGAGTGGGTAATTATGGCAGGTTGGATGCGTCGAGTTACGGCGGTGCTGATTCAGGCCTTCCCAAACCGGTTATTGAATATTCATCCCAGCCTGCTACCCAGCTTTCCGGGTATTCGGGCGGTTGAACAGGCCCTGGCCCAGGGGGTCAAGGTGTCAGGATGTACCGTACACTACGCCGAGCTTGAGGTGGATAGCGGACCCATCATTATGCAGGCGGCAGTGCCCGTGCTGGCGGACGATACGCCCGAAACCCTACAGGCCCGCATTCAAGAGCAAGAGCACGCCATCTACCCGGCGGCCATTGCCCTGGCCGCAGCGCAAGAAAAGCCAGGAGAGAACCTGTAACTCTCATGTCGCACTGATGGCGTCAGCGGGAAGTGGATTGGGGCAACCCCTGGGCGATCGCATTCACCAACCGCATTCCCGTGGTAGCATCTTGCTCATTTTTCATCCTTGCTTCGTTCGCTGAGAAAGTGCTGCGCTTGGCTGATTTCATCCTTGGCGGCGCGGGGGGCTGCGATGCTGCTGACGCGCATTCCCTTCGATCTGGAAACCCTGGGGCGCAACGTCTTTGAGGAATTCTGGGTTGCCCACCCCCAGGGTCCGCTGCACTTTCACGCCGATGGCGACCTGACGGGTGACTGGGATGCGGCCCGGCTGCGACAGGTCATCTCCAATCTGTTGGGCAACGCCCTGCAGCAGGGGACAGCTCAGGGACCAGGCGAACTTGCGATCTCGGCAGAAGACTCAACTATAGTCTTGAAGGTGCATAACGGAGGGCCGCCGCTCCTGGTGGAGAGGCTGACTACAATTTTTGAGCCGTTGATGCGCTACGCCAAGCCGGAAACGGCGGAACAAAAAGTTTCGAATAGCATTGGTTTGGGGTTATGCAACACCAGGGCGGTCGTCGTCGCCCACGGCGGTACCATAACAGTTGCCTCGACGGCGGAAGAAGGCACGCTGTGTACCGTGCGCCTGCCAAGAACCGCGCCTGATTAACGGGATTGGTGTGTGGCTTTTTACCGGCTGGAGCTATCAATCCAGAACCAGGCATTCAGGCAGCCTAAAACCACTCCTAAAAATAGCAGCATTAGAGTCCAGGAGTATTGGCTGGGCCAGGTTCGGTCAATCCAAACCCCAAGGGCAATGCCTACTAGGGTAGGAATGGCCACCGACCAGCCCACGACCCCAAATACCCCTAACCCAAAAAAGAGCTGATTTTTATCCCGCAGAGCTTTTTGGTGGCGGGCTAGTTTTCGGCGGATACGCAGGCGAAAATCCACATCGCGATCGCGCTCCCCTTCTGTCTGCTCATGCTGGTTTTGCTGTTCTGAATCAGCCATCCTGTTACCCTCCCCGACCCGATCGTCCTAAGTCAACCAATCCCCGCATAAAGCTCAGTTCTAGCCTGGTTAAAGCGGTTTGGGTTTGCTTTTGCTGTTCGTTCAGTTGGCGAAATTCTTGCTCAACGACCTGGTCTAAATGTTCCAGGTCATCGCCAGGAATGGCCTGTAGAACCGAAACCCAAACGGTTTTATCGCGTTTGACCAAAATGCCCCGATCGATGGCTGCATAGTGGGTCTGGTCGGCCTCGTCAAGGTAGTAAAGAAGGCCCGGCACCAGGGCCGCAACAAAGTCGATATGGCGGGGCAGCACCACAAAGCTACCGTTAACGGCCTCGCCTCCAACCCTGCTAACCTGGGTCGACAGCAAAATTTGATCGGGTAGCAGTAGGGTCAGTTGAAACGAGTCTGCCATGGGTTACCCCTGCTGATCTGCAGCATCACCTTTTGCTTCGTCCACGGTGCCAATCATATAAAGAGCCTGTTCGGGGAACCTGGCGAACTCATCGTTGAGGATGCGATCGCATCCCTCCAGGGCAGCTTCTAAATCCACCCGCTTACCGGCCTTACCGGTAAATTGTTCAGTACTAAAGAAGGGCTGGGTCAGAAAGCGCTCCAGGCGCCGGGCTCGACGCACGGTTTTGCGATCGCGCTCCGACAGTTCTTCAATGCCCAGCATGGCAATGATATCTTTCAGGTCTTCGTAAGCCGCCAGGGTACTGCGCACCGCTCGGGCAATGCTGTAGTGCCAGTCCCCCACAATGTTAGCAGACAGCATTTTAGAGTTCGACTGCAGCGGGTCTAAAGCGGGGTAAAGCCCCTCACTGGTCCGTTTGCGAGACAGCACAATAGAAGCCGACAGGTGCCCAAAGGTATGCACCGCCGCCGGGTCGGTAAAGTCGTCTGCGGGCACATACACCGCCTGCACTGAGGTAATTGCGCCGGTGCCGGTATTGGTAATCCGCTCTTCAAACTGAGAAAGCTCGGTCCCCAGCGTGGGCTGATACCCCACCCGCGACGGCAATCGCCCCATCAACCCAGACACTTCCTGCCCCGCCTGAATAAAGCGAAACACATTATCAATCAGCAGCAGCACATCCCGCTGGGCGTCATCCCGAAAATATTCGGCCATGGTCAGGGCCGCATGACCTACCCGAAACCTTGCCCCGGGGGGCTCATTCATCTGGCCAAACAGCATCACCGTGTTGTCAAGCACCCCGGCTTCTTTCATGTCGTGGTAGAGTTCTTCCGCCTCGCGGTTACGCTCTCCAATCCCGCAAAACAGGCTAATGCCCTCATGCTGGCTCACCATATTGTTGATCATCTCGGTAATCAACACGGTTTTGCCTACGCCAGCGCCTCCAAACAAACCGGCTTTGCCGCCCCGCTCCAGGGGCGCTAGCAGATCAATCGCTTTAATGCCGGTGGTAAGAATTTCAGATTGGGTCGACTGTCGCGACAGGGGCGGCGGCGACTGGTGGATAGAACGCCACTCTCCGCCCTCTACCGGCTCTTTGTCATCAATGGTTTGGCCAAATACGTCAAATACTCGCCCCAACAACCGTTCTCCCACGGGTACCTGCAGCGGTTGCCCGGTGTTGATAACTTCTGCCCCCCTGGCTAAACCCGCTGTGGGGGTCAGGGCAATGCCTCGGACCCGGTGGGCATCAACTTGGCTGATCACCTCAATAATGATCGTGGCTTCCCCCGTAACTTCAAGCCGAGTATTGAGTTCAGGCAAATCTTGGGGGAACCAGACATCAACCACACTACTGCGCACACCGGTAACTCTACCGACGGTGGCTGTCGCTGCCTGACCACTGTGATGTTGCTTTGCCGTGCCCGTCATCTATTCCTTTTCTTGCATCCTTTTCTTGCACGCTAGTACCAGAGCTGATGGGAGACAGATTTATAACCTTATCTTCTTAAATTCATATTGTTAGATGAACCTACTTTAAGAGAGAGATTAACCACCGGAGGTTATAGCGGTTCTCAATGCAGTTAGATACCAGCTTCATTCGTTGAGATCCCTGTGGTATTCCGGGTTGGCGAAGCCTGTCGAAACGACAAACGACACCCCTCAACCTGAATGCCCTGGATGACCGTTGGTTAGAAGCCGCCATCGAATGTTGAAATTGTGGCCCAAAACTTTCCTGAAAGAAATAACAGGAACATGTAGAAAGAATTGGCGTCTGTCAAGATAGCAGGCATCGGTAAAACCAGCCGACATCGGTAAAACCAGCCGACCTTGGTAAAGCCAACCGGCATTGGTAAAACCAGCCAGCATCGGCAATACTAACCAGGAACCGTAAAATTAGCTAAGTTCTGTAAAAATCACTACTTACTCAATGCGTAAGGGGCACAATTTTTGCCCCGGCAAAGGATTGTCGCCAGAATCCCGTTTTACAAGGATTCTGATGATATTTGTCGGCAAAAATCTGCTTTAGGTAGTCCATGCGCCTGGTAATAACATGATTACTTTAAGGTTGCACCGCTTAAGCCTTATCAATAATTCACGCTTCTCTTTGAGACATGCATTAATCTAGCTTTAAGTAAACACGGTGTATTTAAGCGTGATGCGCATCTACCGAAAGAGGTGGATTTATAGGAGATAGAAGTTGGTGACCATAACGCTGCTGTTTTTGTTTGGAACTGTTTTATTACTGGTGGCTATTGAACTGATTCTGCGCAATAAGTACGGTCTTGGTACCCCGCCGCTGTACATTGCCGACGAATATACGGGATACCGTTTCGCCCCAAATCAAAAAACTCGACGAAAAAACAACATCATTAAGATTAATCGCTACTCCATGCGGAGTGAAGACTTCCAGCTCCGGCGTCCTGCTCAGACTTTAAGACTCCTCTTTCTGGGAGATTCCATCATCAACGGTGGATGGAATATTGACCAGTCGCAAACTATTACTCAATTTATTCAAGATGCTTTAAGCACTCTTATCAGCTCCCGGTTCCAGCGCCTAGAAGTGTTGAATGCTTCGGCCAACTCCTGGGGGCCCCGTAACGAATTAGGTTATGTGAAAAAGTTTGGGTTATTTGAATCCCAGGTCGTCGTAATGGTGCTCAACACCGAGGACTTGTTCGCGGTTGAGCCGCACTCCCTGGTGCTTGGGCGCGCCCGCAGTCACCCAACTCGTCGCCCTCTGGCCATTGTTGATTTTTTCAACCGATATAAAAAGCCAGTGTACATTCCGGCTTTACAAGAGTTGTACAACCAACCCGGAGACCGGGTGAAGCTTAACCTGGAAGCCATTCAGCAACTCCATCAATTAGTACGAGACCAGCATGGTCACCTGCTGGTGACGATTACTCCCCTTAAGCGAGAGTTAGACGAAGGCTCTACTGATAAAGAGAAGCTGGCTCGCGAGCGCCTGGAGAATTTCCTTAAGGAGCAGAGTATTCCCTTCCTAGACTTCTTGCCCCTGTTTCAGCGGCAAGACTATCAGGCCTTTTATTCAGACCGCATTCACCTCACCCCTGGTGGAAATAAGTTTGTCAGCAAGGTACTGTCTCACTTTATCTACGAACACTTGCCAGAAAGTTCCCAGCCTCCTACGGTATCTCCGGAAGGGATGTCTGATTTTGGGAATACCCCGCAGGCCGAAAGCTTTGAGATGGCTTTCAATGTTGGGGATAATCCTACGGTTATTCCGTAGCTTTCCTGGGGGCGGTCTGGGCAATGCCCGGTAATTCTAACCAGAGCCCCTTGGGAATTGGTCACCGTTTATGACAGGATGCTTAATGTCAGCTCTCCAGCCTTAGGGAGACTGGCATTTTCCCTTTACGGTGACAGCCTATGTACGATTGCATTGTAGTTGGTGCTGGGCCAGCCGGTACGTCTACTGCTTACCATCTAGCCCGTCGAGGACATTCTGTTCTGGTCCTGGAAAAAGACTCTTTACCTCGCTACAAGCCCTGTAGCGGAGCCGTTTCTCCAAGTATTGCCGACTACTTTGAGTTCGACTTTTCCCCTGCTATCGATCGACAAATGCGAAAGGTCTCCTATACCTGGAAGTTGGGAGACCCCGTTAACGCAGAACTCACCACCACCGCCCCCATCTGGATGGTGAAACGGGATGTTTTTGATCAGTTTTTAGTGGAGCAGGCTCAAGCTGTCGGGGCCACTGTTAAGGATCGTACTGCCGTAACGGCTATTGAGCGGCAAGCGGAAGGGTGGCGAGTGTTCACCCCTACCACGGCATTTGAGGCAGCCTATTTAGTGGGAGCTGATGGCGCAAAGGGGCCTACTGCAAAGTGGTTGGGCTTTCCCGATTTGGAACTGCGTCCGACCAGCATTTTAGAGGTTGAAACTGAGAAACCCCTGGACGAAAGCAGCGCTATCTGCTTTGAATTTGGCCTGGTTAAGCAGGGCTGTGTCTGGAACTTTCCCAAATACCAGGGATACTCCATTGGGGCAGCTACATTTTGTGGCAAAGCCCCAAAAGACTATCAAAAACCCTTGCAAAAGTATGGGCAGTCATTTGGGCTCAGCCCCGATCAGGGCACTGTATACAACCATCCCCTCAAGTTATGGGATGGTAACTATCCCCTCCATACCCAAAGGGCGTTGCTGGTAGGAGAGGCTGCGGCTATTGTTGACCCCCTCAGTGCTGAGGGTATTCGTCCCGGTATGATTAGCGGGGTTAAGGCAGCCGCGGCTATCCATCAGGCGCTACAGGGAGATCCGCATGCGCTAGCAGCTTATACCCAGGACATGCACAACTCCTGGGGACAGGACATGCAGTGGGCCAAGCGAATTTCTTCTCTGTTCTTTCGGGTGCCGGGTTTGGGCTATCGGGTGGGCATTAAGCGACCCAGTGCGACAAAACGGTTGGGGCAAATTCTGGCCGGGGAACTGCAATACGCCGATATTGCCAACCGGGTTATGAAACGCCTGAGTGGAGGACTCATGACTGGTAAAAGCAGATAACGTTGAGCAAGGAGAGGGATCAGTTTTTTGTGTAAGGGCCAATTAGCCGATCAACCAAGTTTTCTGCAAGCTTTGTAGGGCAGGCGTCTCGCCTGCTTAGCTGGGACAGGCAGGATGCCTATCCCACAAGATTCTGAACTCCCCCGAGCAAGGGGCATCAAAGCCTATAGCGGTTAAGGCCGTGGTGGTGCTTCAGGAGATGGCATCGCTTTTCCCATCCCCTTATTCCCAAAGGGGAAGTAGGGGAATAGGAAAAACCACGATTAGCTGATTACCTGCCTTTCTTTTACTGAGTTACCTCAGATTTGGTCTCTGCTGTTGCTTTCGTTTCAGCAGTTTCCTCATCAGCACTTGATGCATCGTAATGATGCTGAGGTTCGTAAAAAACATTGTCTATGGGTTTGGCATAACCAGATGCTTTTTCCAGGTTGCTGGGCAATTCGTACAGCCACTGTGAATAGCTGTTGCCGTAGCCAAACATCGACTCTGCTTTGGCCCGTTTTGGGGATTGATAAAACGTGTCGTGCTGAGGATGGTAGGTCGTTTGATAGAGAGACTTTTCTATCCCGTTTTTAGCGGTTAAGCTGGGTTTCTCAATGCCCTGAGAGGGGCGATAGCAGTAGTCGTCAAAGGGCTGCTTGCGCTTGAGGACGGGCTCAGGATCTGCCTGGGGCCTTTCATACTGTAACGACAACCATGACTGCGACTGAGGCACTCCTGAAAACTGATAGGTCAGGGTTGGATTGTCCTGTATTGCTATCAAGTTCTCTCGCCAGTTTTCTACCAGGCTGTTGATGTCAAAACCCATAGCCCGTTGGAAGTGCCAGAGACCTCCCTGTAAGAAGAAAAAGGCTAGATAAAAGTGGGCATTGGCTAACCAAACCCGAGAAGTATAGCCATCGGTAAGGGTAGGTTGGGCTTCAAAATAGCGTGGTAAAAACGCTGATTTGAGTTCTAACGTAGGGCCATAAAATTCTTCTGGATATGCCAGGGAATTGAATCCGCAATAGTAGGAAGCGGCAAATCCGGCGATGGCAACGCCAAACAACGAGTAGGACAAAATGCCATCCCCTGAGAATAAGAAAACCCGCTTGACCCACTTAAAAGGGGGCACTAAGATGTGCCAGACACCTCCGGCAATGAGTAGTACCGCGACATAAATATGTCCGCCCACCAGATCTTCCAGATTATTGACATCGAACAGATGGGTTCTGTAGTCCCAAATGGTGGCCGGGTCAAGGGTGGGGGCAGTCACTAAGCGCACTTCGCCCAGGTTAGTGTCGTACAATCCGCCGAAAAACTGGGCTTTGGCAACTAATAAAAAGGCCCCTAACCCCAAAAAGATCAGGTGATGCCCCAAAATTAGGCCAAGCTTGCCCGCATCTTGCCACTCAAAATGGAACTTAGCGGCATTGCCAGAAGCCTCTGACAAGCTCTGGGGTAGCCGAGTCCGGTGGAAGTAGGCTCCTCCCGCTAAGACCCCAGCCGCCACTACATGAATTACCCCGATGGCCAGCCAGGGAAAAGTGTCGACGACGGCTCCATTTGCCCCGATTCCCCAGCCTTCAGCCGCCAGGTGGGGCAGCAGAATGAGGCCCTGGGTATACATGGGCTCAGCGGGAGAGTAAACGGCTAACTCAAACAGGGTAAAGGCCCCGGCCCACAGCATAATCAGTGCGGCATGGGCAACGTGGGCAACGATGAAGGTATTAGATAAGTCGGTTAATCGGGCATTACCTGCCCACCAGGGATGGTGCTCCTGGGTTTGATTCGAAGCATTCATGGCATCAGGTTAACTGCAACAGCGGTGTCTAACTGCGGCCTGCCAGGGGAGGCAGGCCAATCAAACTGAGTGCTGACAATTAGCTCAGCCCGTTAATGATGTGATCCAGGTAAACATCCATTTCCTGGCCTGCTTCAGCCCCGACTCGCTGGGTCACCACTTCCTTCATCGCTTGGATGGCCTGTATTGTAGGCTCAATGGGGACGCCCAGGGCAGCGTAAGTATCCTTCAGCCCGTTTAACACCCGCTCATCAATGATGGAAGTATCTGCGGCCAGCATGGCATAGGTGGCATACCGCAAAAAGTAGGTCAAGTCTCGCAGGCAGGCGGCATAACGACGGGTGGGATACATGTTGCCACCGGGCAGGGTAATGTCGCCATAGAGTAAGCTCTTTGCAACGGTTTCACTGATGATGCTGGCAGCACTGGACCCAATTTGCGTCGCCGCTTTGACTCGGGTCGTACCAGACTGAAAATATTGCTTGAGTTTGTTTAACTCTTCACTTTCAAGATAAGCGCCTTTCTCATCGGCGGGGTTGATGACAGCGGTAATGGTGTCTTGCATGGCTTTCTCTGAAATTACTTGCGAAGTGGAGAACAATAAGTAAACCGTTCAAAAATTGACACTTGAGAGTACATTCCGGCGAATCCTTGATTTCCAGACTGAGCACGATTTGAGATCTACAGCCATGGATTATGAATGGCTGCCTTGCTGCTGGATACCTGATTCAATGAAAGACTCTTCGTTATCGCCGGGCAGTATAAAAAGCCTTAAAAGGCGCGAATTAACTGATCAAAATAGGGGCCTGCCAGCGCACCTTCTTCTGAGGTCAAAACTCCCATGGCAACTTCCTTCAGGCAACGCATGGCTAGCTTGAGGTTAGCCAGGGGCACCCCCAGGGAAATATACATATCGCGCATGCCATCTAAACCGATGTCTTCTAAGGGCTTAGAATTTCCGGCCAAAACGCAATAGCTCACCAGGCGGATATACCATCCCTGATCTCTCTGGCAGAGAGCTGTTTTTTGGGGATCTCCGCTGTTGCTAGGGGTATTAGGACACTGGGACCAAAATCGTCGGCTACCTTCATCGACAATTTTTTGTTGATTTTCGGCCAGCTTCTGAGCCGCGCTGATGCGCACATTCCCTTGGTTGAAGAAATCTTGCAATTGGGTCAGCTCAGCACTACTCAAAAATCGCTCGGCCCGATCTGACTGAGCAATGGCTTTAGCTACGATACTCATTGACAAAACCTCTTAGACTTGATTCACAACTTAAGGCACAAACCAACTGAGCATGATTATCCAAACTGGATATTTCTGGAAAAAAGGCAACCATATCAAACCTTGATAAAGATAGTTTTACTTAAGGAAACGGTTGTTTCTTAAGTCAACTCTCCTGCCTCAGCAGCTCCAAAAAATACGGACAATCCCTTCTAAGGATCTTGAAAACCTCAAAATTCGCTGAGAAGCCATCAAAATACCGCAGGTCTTGAAGATTGTAATTTTTGGCCAAGACAAAATTAATGGATATGCATTAACCTACCTTTCCAGAAACTGAAATGTACAATCCATTTCATTTCATAGCTTATTCAAACGATAAAAGTCAGAGGTCATTCATCGAAAGGTATTTTCATAAACTGCACACATAAGTTCAAGATTATTTACCTATGGGGAAAGTTTATTGGAGTTCTAAATCACCGTCACAGAATGAAGTCAATATGAGGGAGTGGCTCAATCAGGTGGAAAGCCCGAGTGGTAGTGCTTCGCCAACAAATTGCTGTTTTCCTGTCTAGAAAGGAATGATGTTTACGACTTTTTATTTGTCCGTGGAAGTAAAATTGTCCCAGGCCGAGCATGAGATTTTAACTATTTTCTAAAGTAAAACTCTACCTTTGGACCCGGGCAAGGCTGATTAGGGGCTGGGGGGATGAAAAAAACTAAAAAGTAGCCCTGGCAGGCTTTTTCAGCAGTTGCTATAGACCTTGCCTCCAATAGCCGATGGCGGTAAGGTTTGCCCTGGCATCCCTGACTTTTCAAGTTCGCCTCCATGCCGTTCTCATTACCTTTGGCACCATTACTGCGGTGGGGCCGGAGTTGCTACGGTGCGGCAACTGGTGAAAGTGCTATCCGGTGCCATCGAAAACTTAAAGACCCACTTCCCAGACGGGGCTAAGACCATCTACGCCGAAGTCATCCACCCTTATCAGGGGTGGATTGGTATTACGCTGCTGGTGGTAGTCGGGGATCTTCCTCTGCTGGTGGTGCAATGGCGGGCGATTTGGCTTGATGTGCTGGACCCCCTGGGGGGAGTGGCTATCGCCATCACATTAACGTGTGCCTGTTGGGGTTCGGCATCTGCAACCGCTACTTCGGCGTTTACATATTAGAGCTGGCCATTCGCCGCAAAAACAGGGTCAACAGCGAAATTCTGCTGCTTTATAAGTACTTGACCCGTGGAGCCATCATTCTGGGGATATTTGTTGTCTTTATCCAGGCCCATCAAGTCAACCCGGTCGGCCTGGTGGCCAGTTTGGGCATTGGTGGGGTTGCCTTTGCCCTGGCGGCCCAGAAGGTGCTGGAGCAGGTGCTCTGGAGCATTATGATCTCCCTGGATCGACCCCTTACCCCCGATGGCTGTATTCCCCTCAACCAGGGTACCTTTGGTCGGGTCGAGTCTGTGGGCTGACGCTCTACCAAAATCAGGTGGTCCGGAAAAAGCACCCTGGTGGTGGTGCCCAACAGCATTCTGGCCCAGATGGCGATTTCTTCATCCTGGGTTCGGGGGAGGTGTCGATGGAGCACAGGTAATTTTGTTTCAAGAGATCTCCTTAGCTGTTGTTAATCCATCAGGGCCACTTGCCCTGTAGTGATGGAACTACTCTCATTTGTCGCCAACTTGCGGGTTACGGAAGAGACCCCGCAGGCGTTCATTTGCTTCGCGGCTCGGTTTCTGCTGTTGATTTTATCTATCTTGGCCTCAATGCTGGTGGGACCTGGACAAGGTTTAGAAATGTAGCAGCGGTTATGATTACCCTGCACGGTCCTCCTACTTCCATTCAAATTCTCCATGACCACCCTGATTCGCAACGTTCTCACCCTTCAAGATGATGCTCTCGAAACCCAGGACATCCTGATTAACCATCAGCACATCGAAACCGTTGCTCCCCCAGGTACTGTGCCGGTAGCAGGTCATGAAGCAGTCATTCTCGGCGAAAACAAACTTCTCCTCCCCGGCTTTGTTAATGGCCACACCCACTCCTACCAGGTCTGGCAACGGGGACTCATACCTCAACTGCCCCTGGAACTGTGGTTGGCAGACCTGATTGACTCCAGCCCCCAGCAACTTGACCAGTACTACTGGGGAGCGGTCAGTACCGCTGTGGATACCCTGCTCTCTGGCGGCACCTGCATCATGGACCACTGCTACGTCGCGCCCGGCCAGGAACATGACATCGTGGATGCCCTGGTGCGGGGTTACAAAGCCGTCGGCATCCGTGCAGTGATTGCGCCGATGACTCAAGACATGCCCTTCGTGACAGGATTGCCTGGGGGATGTACGCTGCCCCATGAGCCTTCGTCCGAGCAAGCCTCCGATATTCTGGCCATGATGGCGTCTCTGGTCAAAGCATTCCACCAGCCGGAAGCCGGAATTTACATCGGCATGGGACCCACCGGCTTTCACCGCTGCTCTGACGAACTGCTGCAGGGATGTGAAGAAATCAGCCGTCGCCACGGCCTCTGCTACCACACCCACCTGCTGGAAACCCGCGCCCAGAAACGCCTGGCCTACGAACGCTACGGCACCAGCGCCGTCAAGCACCTGCACCAGTTGGGCTGTCTCACGCCCCGCACTTCCATCGCCCACGGAGTCTGGATTGAGGATGACGATCTTGCAATCCTGGCCGAAACCGGCACCACCCTGGTGCATAATCCCGTCAGCAATCTGCGTTTGGGGAGTGGCATTGCCCCCATCCTCAAGAGCCGGGATGCCGGGGTAAATATCGCCCTCGGCTGCGACGGGGCGGCCAGCAACGATGCCCAGAACATGCTGGAGGCTATCAAACTGGGTAACATTCTGCATAACGTGAGTGATCCGGACTATCGCAACTGGCTAACGCCTGCCGAAACCCTACGCATGGCCACAGCAGGCGGAGCGAGGGGAGTCAACCTCGGCAATACCACCGGCACCATTTCCCCCGGCATGGAGGCTGACCTGGTACTGTACGACCTCGACCATCCTTCTATGCTGCCCCACACCGAGCCGCTGCAGTTGCTGGTCATGGGTCATCCCACCGAGGTGGTAGAAGCTGTCTGGATTCGCGGCAGACAGTTGGTGCGTCAGGGGCAAATCCAGACCATTGATGTATCTGATTTATACGAGGCCCTGCGCAGGCATCCTATCCGCAAGGAATCCATCAATCGGCAAACTATTCACTCGATCGAACCCCACTATCGAAACACCATGCTGGATTGAGTCGAGAAGCCATCAGCCGTGTCCTGGTCAGGTTGGCTGTTGTCGTAACAATTTGCTCCCCCAGAAAATTCAGCCAAAATGGGGATACTTCTCCTCCTAAATCGGATCATGCCCCCTGCTGCCCCTGACCCCTTGAGCGTCTTCATCTTCTACTCCCACCGGGATGAAGACCACAAAGATGAACTGGTTGTGCATCTGGCCACCCTCAAACGCCAGGGCAAAATTCGCGCCTAGCGGGATCGGGACATTGAAGCCGGAGCCGAATGGGATGCCGAAATCAAACAACAGCTCGAAGCTGCGGACATTATCCTGCTCCTCATTACCCCCCGCTTCATCGCCTCTGACGATTGCTTTGACCTGGAGATGCAAAGGGCTGTTGAGCGCCACGATCAAGGCACTGCTCGGGTGATTCCTATCATTGACAAGGCTATCGAATATTATCAACAAGCACTGGAATTTACTCACGAGACGGGCGATTGCCAGGGAGAAGGTAGAGGATTCATTTGTTCAGGTAAGGCTTACAGAATAATCGGACAATATCAGTCAGCGATTGATTATTATGAGCAAGCTTTACCAATTGCTCGTGAGACTGAAGATATTCGAGCAGAAGGCGCTGCCCTGGGCAGTCTGGGGATTACCTATGAGAAGTTAGGAGACTATATCCAAGCATCTGACTACGCTCATCAACACTTATTAATAGCTTGTGAGATTGGAGACAAACGGGGAGAAGGTGCAGGATTGCAAGAACTGGGTGTTGCTTTGCTGAAGCAAAACTCCCTAAGCGAAGCGCTTGGAAATTTACAAGCTGCACTGAATATTTTTCAGGATGTAAAAAGCCGAAGCGATGAATCCGAAGCCCTCAAGAATTTGGCAGAACTGCATCAAGCATTGGGCGAGATTGGGGTGGCACGGCAGTATGCTCGGCAGGCATTGGCGCTGGCAACCGAACTCGGCATTCCCCTCAAAGCCGAATGCGAAGCATTGCTGGCAGAATTAGATCATCGTCCCAACGAGGCTGAACTATCATGACCTGGAACATTGACGAGGCACAGCGGCATTTTCCTGAACTGCTCGACGCTGCTGAACAGAGACCCCAAGTAATCTATCAACATAATCACCCGGTCGCTGCAGTCATTCGGGCCGATTTGCTACAAGAATTCTTGTTCTGGCAAGCGCAACATCAATCACAATCCTTAGCGCAGGCATTTTCTGAGCTTCGTCAGCTGTGCGCTGAAGAAAACTACACCTTTGAGTCATCACCCCGTCGAGATCGCCCCAACCCCTTTGCGGAAACCCTGCAATGACTCCGCTCTGTGATACAAACATCATCAGCGAGTTGTGCAAATCTCAACCTGATCCAGGTGTTGCTGCCTGGAGTGCAGATGTTACAACCATTGCCATCAGCGTAATCACTCTGGAAGAAATTATCTATGGACTGAGCGCAAAGCCAAATGCCCGAATTCAGAGTTGGTTTCAGGAATTTTTAAAAGCCTACTGCCAGGTGCTTCCCATCACTCTAGAGATGGCTCAATGCGCGGGGGAACTGCAAGGAAAGCTTCGGAAACAAGGAATTACCCGAACCCAAGCTGATATGTTGATTGCTGCTACTGCGCAAGTTCATGGTCTGACTTTAGTAACCCGTAATACTCGGGACTTTGAGAACTGCGATATTCAGGTGCTCAACCCATTTAGCAAATGAAGATTTAACCTGATGATCGAGATGACAATTCGCTAAGAATTGATTATTCACTGGAGCGAAAGCGATCAGGCGCTCATCGTCGAAGTGCCAGAGTTAGTAGACTGTGCCGCTGATGGCGCAACGTATCAAGAAGCTGTACAAAACGCCGAAATAGTCATTCAAGAATGGATAAAAACAGCCAAGGAACTCAGAAGGCCTATTCCAGAACCCAAAGGGCGGCTCATGTTTGCTTGATAGTAATGAAATAGACGACTGTGATTCAGTAGTCAGAGGAAGATAGCTGCTTTGTGGTGTTTTTGGCTTGAATTTGAGAATGTGATGCAGCGGGAGTGTCCAGAATCTTGTGGGATAGGCATCCTGCCTGTCCCGGCTGAGCAGGCGAGACGCCTGCCCTACGGAAAACTGGATTGGCTGAGCTGTTAGCCTTTACGCAACAACCTGATCACTCCCGCCTTTACCCTGAACTAATCGTCGTGATTAACCGGCACTTCAGCACCGGGAGGGATTTTGTGCTTTGGGAAATTTTGTTCAGCACGGGCGGCAACCCCGCTCAAAAGGGCCGTAAACACCGATCCTGCTGGCGTAGACCAAATCCTTACAATACTCCTATAGCAGTACCAAACCAGGGTTAAACCAGGATGGGAAAAGGCGTTTGTGCTGTCGTTTCCCAATGAGGTTGTTCCCTGAAGACATCCTTGTTAGCCGGAGGGGATATGCAACCAACAGATCCGAATAAATTTACAGAAAAAGCCTGGAGCGCCATTGCCCGCACTCCAGATATTGCTAAACAGGCCCAGAACCAGCACCTAGAGAGTGAACATTTAATGCTGGCTCTGCTGGAGCAGGAGGGCCTGGCCGCCAGCATTTTCGACAAGCTTGCCGTCAAGCCCGAGCAACTGCGGGAGCGGACGGAAGCGTTTATCAACAGCCAGCCCAAGGTCTCGGGTAGCGGTTCGTCGGTGTACATCGGCAAGTCGCTGGAAACCCTGCTCGACCGGGCCGATAACTTTAGAAAAACCTATGGCGATGATTACATCTCCATCGAGCACCTGATTCTCGCTTACGCTAAAGATGATCGCTTTGGCCGAAACCTGCTGCGGGAATTTGGCCTGGATGAAGCCAAACTCAAAGACGTCATTCAAGACATTCGAGGCACGCAAAAAGTGACCGACCAGAACCCGGAAGGGAAGTACCAATCCTTAGAAAAATACGGTCGCGACCTGACCGACGCCGCCCGCCAGGGTAAGCTCGACCCGGTCATTGGCCGGGACGACGAAATTCGCCGCACGGTGCAGATTCTGTCCCGACGGACGAAGAATAACCCCGTGCTGATTGGCGAACCGGGGGTGGGTAAGACCGCGATCGCTGAAGGTCTGGCCCAGCGCATCGTCAAAGGCGACGTGCCCGAATCCCTTAAGGACCGCAAGCTGATCGCCCTGGATATGGGGGCGCTGATTGCCGGTGCCAAATATCGTGGTGAGTTCGAAGAGCGCCTGAAGGCGGTGCTGAAGGAAGTCACCGATAGCGAAGGGCAGATCATTCTGTTCATCGACGAAATCCACACGGTAGTCGGGGCCGGGGCCACCCAGGGGGCGATGGATGCCGGGAACCTGCTGAAGCCCATGCTGGCTCGCGGCGAACTCCGCTGTATTGGTGCGACGACCCTGGACGAGTACCGCAAGTACATCGAGAAAGACGCCGCTTTGGAGCGACGCTTCCAGCAGGTGTTTGTGGATCAGCCCACTGTGGCCGACACCATCTCCATTCTGCGGGGTCTGAAAGACCGCTACGAAACCCACCACAACGTCAAAATTTCCGACAGTGCCCTGGTGGCAGCGGCAACCCTATCCACCCGCTACATCAGCGATCGCTTCTTGCCGGACAAGGCCATCGACCTGGTGGACGAAGCCGCCGCCAAGCTGAAGATGGAAGTCACCTCCAAGCCGGAAGAACTGGATGAGGTAGACCGCAAGATTCTGCAGTTTGAAATGGAGCGGCTGTCCCTCCAGAAGGAAAGTGATCCTGCCTCTAAAGAAAGGCTGGAACGGTTGGATAAAGAACTGGCCGATCTCAAAGAGGAGCAGTCCACCCTCAACGCCCGCTGGCAGGCGGAGAAAGACAGCCTGGAACAGCGCAAGCAGATCAGGGATGAGATCGACCGCGTAGAAGTCGAGATTCAGCAGGCGGAGCGGGACTATGACCTGAACAAAGCCGCTGAACTGAAGTACGGCAAACTCACCGAGCTGCAGCAAAAGCTGGAGGATGCCGAAGCCAACCTGGAAGATCTGCAATCTTCCGGTCGTTCCCTGACGCGAGAAGAGGTGACTGAGGAAGACATTGCCGAAATCATTTCCAAGTGGACGGGCATCCCCGTCAGCAAGCTGGTGCAGTCTGAAATGCAGAAGCTGCTGCTGCTGGAGGATGAGTTGCACCGTCGGGTGATCGGGCAGGATGAGGCAGTTACGGCTGTGGCCGACTCCATCCAAAGATCCCGTGCGGGATTAGCCGATCCCAACCGTCCCACCGCCAGCTTCATCTTCCTCGGTCCCACCGGGGTGGGTAAGACGGAACTGGCCAAGGCCCTGGCCGCCTACCTGTTCGACACCGAAGACGCCATGGTGCGCATCGACATGTCGGAATACATGGAGAAGCACGCCGTCTCCCGGTTGATTGGGGCTCCTCCCGGATACGTGGGCTACGACGAAGGTGGGCAACTCACCGAAGCGGTGCGTCGTCGCCCCTTCGCGGTGATTCTCTTCGACGAAATCGAGAAGGCCCACCCCGACGTGTTCAACGTCATGCTGCAAATTCTGGATGATGGCCGCGTCACCGACGCCCAGGGCCATACGGTGGACTTCAAAAATGCCATCATCATCATGACCAGCAACATCGGCTCCCAGTACATTCTGGATATTTCCGGTGATGACGAGCAGTACGACGAAATGAAGTCTCGGGTCATGGACGCCCTGCGCTCCAACTTCCGCCCCGAATTCCTCAACCGGGTGGATGAGATGATCATCTTCCACGCCCTGCGGAAGGATCAGCTGCGGGATATCGTCAAACTGCAGATCATCCGTCTAGAAGAGCGCCTGGCGGAACGCAAGATGGCCGTCAAGCTCTCGGAAGAAGCCCTCGACTTCCTGGCCGAGGTGGGCTACGACCCGGTGTACGGGGCTCGTCCCCTGAAGCGGGCGATCCAGCGGGAGCTGGAAACCCAGATCGCCAAAGCCATCCTGCGGGGCGAATTCACCGAAGGCGACACCATCTTTGTGGATGTGGAGCACGAGCGGCTCTCCTTCAAGCGGTTGCCCTCTGAGCTGGTGACCGCTGAGATGGCGTAGTTCTATTGGAGGGCGCATAACATGCCAGCGGTCGAGGGCCGCTTTTAGAGTCGGGCTGTGCACCATGGGCATATCGGTATGCAGCAGCCCGGCCCGATCTCACTCCCCGAGAATGGCGGGAATACCCCCGGCCTGATGTACATCTTGTCAGCTCACCCTGCGGGAAGCAAGCTGCATCCCCCATCCCCTGCTGCTTCGCACGATCTCAGACCTAGGCGCGCCCGATATCCTGCGGACAGCCAGCAACGGTCTGCTCCCCAAACGGGAGTAGGGGGGCCAGCTTCAAAGTCCCTCTCCCGCTCTGGGAGAGGGATTTAGGGTGAGGGCTAAGGGGATAATTTTTTTCATAAATTGCTCTCAGGCAAAACTCCACTGCTGGACTTGGACAGGGTTCATGTGCCGATTTCAGAGGGTTTGCGGCGAAACTGTCAGATTTCTGCCCTTTGACCCATGCTACTCGGGGAGTGGAGCTAAACAATAGGGAAAGAAAGTCTGCGGAAATTATGGCATGGTCTTGCCGGGTGAGGCACGGTTGATCCCCCACGAATAGGGATTTCAAGCTGTCCATAGGTCTCGCTAGTGTTGAAGACGCTGTACAGCCTGGTCTTGTAAGTCTGCTATGGCCATCTTGAGCTGGCAGTTTAGCACCTGGCCCGCAGGTTTCATTTGCTGAGCAATAAAGGGAAACGCTGTGAAGAGAGTATTGGGAATCATACTGGGTGGCGGTGCTGGCACTCGCCTTTATCCACTGACTAAAATGCGAGCTAAACCCGCAGTGCCCCTGGCTGGGAAACATCGACTGATTGATATTCCTATTAGTAATTGCATCAATTCCGATATTTTCAAAATTTATGTGCTGACTCAGTTTAATTCCGCTTCTTTAAACCAGCATGTTTCGCGGTCCTACGGCTTTTCAGGATTTCAGCAGGGCTTTGTAGAAATTTTGGCGGCAATGCAAACCCCCGAAAATCTGGAGTGGTTTCAGGGCACGGCTGATGCGGTACGACAGTATATGTGGCTGTTCAAAGAGCTAGATGTAGATGAATATCTGATTCTTTCGGGCGACCATTTGTACCGCATGGACTACCGGGAATTTGTGCAGAATCATCGCGAAAATAACGCAGACATTACTCTGTCCGTGTTGCCGGTCAACGCTAAAAAAGCATCGAGCTTTGGGCTTATGAAAATTGATGATACGGGCCGTATCATTGACTTTAGCGAAAAGCCCAAAGGCGACGACCTGAAAAAGATGGAGGTTGATACCACCACCCTGGGGCTATCTCCAGAAGAGGCTAAGGAAAAGCCCTTCATCGCATCTATGGGAATCTATTTATTTAAGCGTGAGGTTTTGATCGATCTGCTAAATCGGCAACCGAAATATACTGACTTTGGTAAAGAAATTCTTCCTAGCGCGGCCAAAGATTATCGAATTCAGGCCCACCTCTTCAATGATTACTGGGAAGATATTGGCACAATTGAATCTTTCTTCAACGCTAATTTAGACCTTGTCAAACAGCCTAATCCATCCTTTAGCTTTTATGATGAGGATTCCCCCATTTTTACCCGCGCCCGGTACTTACCCCCTACCAAGCAACTTAAATGTGAAGTCAACAAGTCCATGATTAGTGAAGGGTGTATTCTAAAAGAATGCCAGATTACTAACTCTGTTATCGGCATTCGTACTCGCATTGAGTCCGGTTGTGTGATTGAAGATAGCCTGCTTATGGGGGCCGACCATTACCACTCTAATTTTGAACGTCAGAGCGACTGCAATCGGGTAAGGGTGCCCATGGGCATTGGCGCAGGGAGCACGATTAAAAATGCCATTGTCGACAAAAACGCCCACATCGGTTGTAATGTGAAAATCCTTAATAAAGATCGCGTTGAAGAAGCAGACCGAGAGGACGACGGCTTCTGCATTCGCAGTGGAATTATTATCGTGCTCAGGGGAGCCACCTTATCAAATGACACTATAATTTAGAGTACCTAAATTGAGTACCTAAATTTAGCGTATCTGAGATTCCTCTTGCTTATAGCGGTTCTCAGTTTGGTGCAGGATCAACTTACTTAATTTAAACCTTGTCCCAGTCCAGAAGTGGAGTTTTGCCTGAAGGAAAGCTACAGCTTTCGAGCTGGACTTGGTATACAACGTCAGCAGAATTTTATTGGAAGTTGCAACAAAAAGCGGGCCATGTATACACAACCCGCTTTGCTTGTCTAAACCTTGTCCAAGTCTAGAAGTGAAGTCTTGATTAAGAGAGAGCTACAGTGCTTGGGTGCATCCCAGTTTTGCAAATGTCATGCTGAGCGTAGCGATAGTGAAGCAAAGAATCCCGATCTTGCACAAGGATTGAAATCCTTCGCAACACTCCGTTCCGCTCAGGGTGACACAAGTTGGATGCACCCCATTTCTCGAACTGGACCTGGTTAGATATCTTTTCTAAAAGGGTTTAGAACAAGCCCAACCAGTGGAAAAAGCCTTGACCGGTGGTCAATTCTACAATCAGCGCACCGATAAAACCAAGCATGGCCAGACGACCATTCCAGAGTTCTGCACTGGGGTTAGAGCCAAATTCGAACTTGGTTCCGTACTCACCGTACTGGCGGCGAAACTGGTCTTCGTAAGTAGCGTTATCTTGTGGGTTAGCCATAGCTGATTTACCTCTTGAACAACAGTAGGTTTACGACGAGAGCAGGGAGAGTTCCTGTTCGTGAGAGCAGTCAATCTTTTATTGACTTGTAACTTAACTTAGCATTTAGCAATCTCGGGCTCCTCTATAGCAAGAAGGAGATAGTTATTTAATTTTTCTCTCGCCAGTAGGTTTTGGGGAAGGGGATGCCAATGGGGACTGAAATTTTCCATTTCTAAACCCAGTTTTACCCAGGTAAGTCGAGCCCGGTCGGCCTTTAAAGTGCTCCAATTCATAAAACACCCTTATGAAATTAAGAAAGTCCACCCTGCGGGAAGCAAGCTACATCCCCCAGCCCCTGCTGCTTCGCACGGTCTCAGACCTACGCGTGCCCTATGCCCTGCAGCCAGCCAGCAACGGTCTACTCCCGTTCTGGGAGAAGGGGTTGGGGGATGAGGGGAAAACTTACAAAAGTGGGATGCACTCGGTTACGTCATGCCCTGCGGGAGTTGGAAAAATTGAACCTTGCCAGGCTAACCCTTGTCCAAGTTCAGAAGTGGAATTTTGCCTGAGAGAAACCTCCAGATTTTGAGCTGGACCTGGTATAGAACAACCTATTTGCAATGCCTGTCAGAAATCCATCCAAAGGGCGAAGACGGGTTGGCTCCAGAATTTTACGCTGTAGTTAATATGCATAGTTCTTATTTTTAAAAACTTTTTTAATCCTAATTGTCAGTTGTAAACGCAGGAAATTTTGAATGACCTACTCCACCCAAAACGGAACTACAACGACGCGAGTTGCGATCCTCATAGAAGAGGGATTTGAAGACTCAGAGTTTAAGGTGCCCTACACCGCCCTCAGCCGCACCAATGCCGAGGTGGTTGTGCTGGGCACCCGCATGAATGAAGAATACAGAGGCAAACAGGGCAAGGTCAGCATTAAGCCCGACGCCACAACCACTGAAGTACTCTCTGACGACTTTGATGCTGTCATCATTCCCGGAGGCCATGCCCCTGACCATATTCGGGTCAATGACCAGGCTGTTCGCCTGGTGATCAACGCTATGGCCCAGGGTAAACTCATTGCCGCAGTGTGCCACGGCCCTCAGGTTTTAGTCGAAGCCGATCAGCTGCGCGACAAACAGGCGACCGGTTTCCGCAGCATCCGCAAAGACATGCAGAATGCCGGTGCTACTTATATCGACGAGCCGGTGGTGGTAGATGGCAATTTAATCACCTCCCGTCGTCCGGGGGATCTGCCTATGTTCACCACTATGATTTTGAGCCGTCTGGGCCTACCGATGGACGAAACGCTGCCTGACCCCGCCGATGAAACTTACGATTGGTGGGAGCTGGGTGCTAAATGGGGTGGTTCTGCCCGGCAGGACATTGTGAATGTGATTAATACAGCCCTGGTGGGTGAGCGCTACACCCTGGGCGCATTCCGCCAGTACAAAGAGAAAGTTAGCGATGTTGAAGCTAACGTGGTGTTCGCAGAAGTGATGACTGCCAAAGAAAGCCACATTCAGCGATTGGAAACCCGCCTGCGCCAGTTTGACGAACAGGTAAGTTGGCAGGCGGTGGGCAGCGAGGCCTTCGCAACTCTCCAGGGTTGGTTACAGTCCAGCAATGAGCAAGAAATTTTGCGCCGGGCTCTCGGTGATCTGCAAACCGGCCTGGTAGATGCGACCCGGTTCTCTGCGCAGTTGACCGATCCTGTCACCAGCCATCTGCTCGACCGCATCGCCGGTAATCTGGCCCGGCTAGAAGAGAGAGTCGGTGACCTCTACCGCGCTCGGTCTGGCGGCAATGTAGAAGCGCCCCTGCCGACAACGATGGCGGTTAGCTAAGCAAGTGAGCGAGAGAGCGAGGAAGCAGAGGTGTCCGGTGTCCAATGTTCGGTCTGAACCGGTACCCGAGATCCAATATCTGACTTGCTCTCTTGTTCCAATTTGAAGTTACTCATCCCATAAACTATGCAAGTTCCCCTAGACATTACCTATCGCGACGTTCAGAAAACCGATGCCTTAGAGCAGCTGATCCGCAGCAAAGCCAGCAAACTGGAAGACGTGTGTGACCACATTATTGGCTGTCACGTTGCCGTTGAGCGAGCCCATACCCATCCCAATCACGGTTCGCCCTTTCGGGTAAGACTGGATATGACCGTGCCCCCCGGCCATGAGCTGGCGGTAACCAAAAACCCCGGGGAAGGGGTCCAGTATAATTCCCTTGAGGCTGTCATTCGGGAAGCTTTTGAGACTGCCCGTCGCCAACTCAGGGACCTGACGGAGCAGCAGCAAAACCGTCAAAAGCGCCATCCAGAACAGGAGATTGGCGGCATTGTAACCAAGCTCTTTCCATCTCAAGATTACGGATTTTTGAAAGATCTGAATGGTCAGGAAATCTTTTTTCACCGCAACAGCGTACTGAGCAACGATTTCGACCGATTGACGGTGGGTACTGGAGTCCAGTTCTTTGTGTCCCAGGGGGAAAACGGTCCCCAGGCCAGCACCGTGCGGCTGATTGATAAAACTGGCCTGCGTCCCCCTGAGCATCGTAACCAACCGGATCCCATGGACGTACCAGAAGGCTGGTCTTACGACCCGCGCTAGAGAGTGCCAGAGCCAAGACTTACCCCCTGGGGAGGGGATGGTTGTCCCCTCTGGGCGATGAGGCTTCGGGGCTAATCTCGCTAGGCTTAACGTAATGCAGACATCTGGAGAACCCGTTTATGGATACCCACACTCCTCACAACCGCGAGCAACAGGACAATATTCGCCAGCCTTTAACTCCTGAGGAGGTATCTCCGGAGCAGCGGGCTGAACATAAACGCATCCTGGAAGAAGACAACCCCACAGTAAATCCTGGTGATCAGGAGAACCAGGACAAATCTTTAGAAGATAAAGCTCAGCAGGTTGCCGTCAACACTGGCGATATTACTGGCGATCGCATCGTAGTTCCCACCTACTTTTTGGTTGACGACCCCGAAGAAGGTCAGAAAGCCCTGCACCACGTAAAAGATGCCGAAGAAATTTCTGACGTCATTCGTCAGGCTCGGGTAGATGAGTCTGGTAAACGCACCTGGTGGTAAGCCGAGATAATAACCCTAGCCATGAGCCGTTTCCCCCCTGAATCTTTTCGTTCTCGCCTATCAGTCAGGGCAAAGCAAAGCAACTTCAGCACATTTATGCGCCGCATTGGTTTGTCTATCCTGGTCGCGCCAATGGGGGGATATATCACGGGTGCTTTAGTAGACGCTTATTGGCCCGGGGAAATTTCCTGGGCCATTACGTTGCTGTTTGTCGGCATGTTGTTGGGTTGTATAAATTTCTGGTGGTGGATCAGACAACCTGGGATGTAAACTAAGTCCAGCTCGAAATCTGGAGGTTTCTCTCAGGCAAAACTCCACTTCTGGACTTGGACTCTGGACTTGGACAAAGTTTAAGTAATGGTCGTTTCAGTGATTACAGCTCATTTGGAGGCAGTAATGTTTTCAAACTGAGCCGGGACCATTTCCCCTAAAGCAAAGCCATCCACTGAGTCAATCAATCCCCGCCAGAGGGCATCACCATAGGTTGGCATCCCCCGGCCTTCGGATGGATAAATCTTCACATTGCGAAGGTGAATGAACTTAGGATGCTCATGGGAGCTTTGTTGCTTCGGTTTAGCCGTTAGCTTTTCCTTCAGGCCAGACAGAAATTCTAAAAGAGAATCTTTGATTTCACTATCTTGATCAGTACTTTTCAACCCACTTATGAGGGATTCAAAATAGTTGGATTGACTGATGATAAATCCAGTAATAATTAACCCTTTTATATTTAAGGTCACCCCAAGCTCTAAGGGTGAACGTTCAGCCACTTCTGCCAATGCCTGAAGCATGGGGTCTTTTTGAACTGCCGAAGAGGCTTTTGGGGGAGGCGGCTCAGCGATATCCATAGTCTTTAAAACTTCTAACATGAACAGATTGTGAAAATGGTTGTGATCAATTCACAACTCTCAAAAGATAGATTTTCGCGATTTATTCGTCATCTATCTAGAGCTATACATTGCGGTAGGTAACAATTCGCTTCCGGACTTTGGCAAAGTTTAATGCTTTTGAAAGATAACCTTTGCCCGCTCGATGGCATTTAATACCTACAGCGACAGTATGAATTAACTATGGGTAAACGCCCCAGTAATACCTTGTTATACGTACTCATCAGCCTGGTCGTTGTCTTTGGTCTCTATATTCTTGGGGGCTTTATTTTAGAGCTGCGCCAGGATGATACTCCGACAACCAGCTACAGGTTAGGAAATGTCGATGAGTTCTGAGCGTCCCAGCCTTCGCCTGCTGATGGATATGAACCTGGGCTTTTGGGGCATACAGGTAGCCAATGGTTTGCAAGTAGCCAACGCCAGCGCTATTTTTGAGAGCCTGGGGGCAGAAGCCAGCCAGCTGCCCATCTTGTGGTTGGGGGCTCCAGTCATGGGGCTGCTGGCCCAGCCCATTGTCGGGCACTGGAGCGATCACACCTGGAGCCGTTGGGGTCGTCGTCAACCTTACTTTCTCGGCGGAGCGGTGCTGGCGGCGACTATGCTGTTAGCTTTACCTAATTCCACCAATCTGGGCATAGCGGTTTCCTGTTACTGGGTGCTGCAGCTGGCGTTGAACATTGCCATCGCCCCAGCTCGCCCCTTTGTGGGCGATTTACTGACGGCAGAACAGCGCACCCTGGGCTATTCGGTGCAGGGGTTTTGTATCGCCCTGGGGGCCATTGCCGCCGCCGCCTTCCCGTGGCTGCTGGAACAATTTTTAGACCTGGGTCCCGTCGGCCATAGCAACATCCCCCGCCCCCTGAAGCTGGCCTATTACTTCGGCGCAGTGGTAATTTTAGCGGGTACTTTGTGGACCTTCTGGCAGGTGGATGAACCTTCCCCAAAAACCTTGCAAATTACGGAACAGGAAACGTCAGACCACCAAACAGAAAATTCAAACTCTTTCTGGAGCAGTCTGCGCCAGGCCACCGGGTCCATGCCAGCTATTATGCGCCGTCTGGCCGGGGTGCAAATTCTTACCTGGGTGGGCATTTACGCTCTTTTTCTTTACCTGCCCACGGCCATTGCCCTCAACGTTCTGGGGGCTAACAACAAACAATCTCCCGAATATGTCCACGGTGTGGAGTGGGCCGGGGTATGCATCGCCACCTATAACCTGGTGTGCCTGGGTGCCTCGCTGCTCATTCCCGTCGTCAGCCAGTGGTGGGGACGGGTGACGACCCACGCCCTTTGTCTGATGGCAGGTTGCGTGGGTTTCCTCTCTCTGCTGTTGATCCACAGTCGGTATCCCCTGCTGCTGGCGATGGTGGGCATTGGCATTGCCTGGGCCGGCATCCTCTCCATCCCCTACGACCTGCTGATGGATGAGCTTTCAGAAAGCGAGAGCGGTATCTACATGGGGTTGTTTAACGGCTTTGTAACGCTGCCGCAAATTGTCATGTCTCTGGGGTTCGGTTGGGTCATGCGCCATTTTCTGGATGGCAACCGGCTGTGGGCTCTCGGCTTAGGGGGGCTATTTCTGGGCTTTGCGGCCATCTTAATGTTGCGACTGCCCGAACCCTATCGCCAAGAAGACCAGACCGATGCCGCCAGCGAACCCGATTTCGCTTCAGTTCATAGATGAAGATGATCGGCAATCGCTTGGTGCAAGCATGTTACTAAACCTCGTCCAAGTCCAGAAGTGGGGTGTTGCCTTAGGGAAAACTACAGATTTCGAGCTGGACTGGGTATCAAACAAGTTGAAATTAACAAGTGGAAATTAATCCTTGCAAAGGGCCAAAAGCCCTGATCTACCGTAGGGTGGGCACTGCTCACCAGGCTTAATTCAGTCACATTCACCGATTGGAATGATGCCCGGCAGCGAAAACCGATCCCAGGCTAAAAGTAAACTGCAACCTACACCACTATCATGGCGAATCAATCCTACGAAGAAAAATACACCAAACCCGATCTGCGCCGGGAACTGAAAGAAGACATTAAACAGTCTGACAAGGGGGGCAAGCCAGGGCAGTGGTCAGCTCGTAAAAGCCAACTGCTGGTGCAGGAATACGAAAAACATGGCGGCGGCTATAAGCAAGATGCTAAAGACGAGGCCGCCCGTTCCCTGGAAGAGTGGACCGAGCAGAACTGGCAAACCGTCGATGGTGAAGGACAGGCTCGTGGCAATGGCATGACCAAGCGGTACTTGCCCGAGGAGGTTTGGGATCACCTCAGCGATGCTGAAAAGCGCGAAGCCGAACGCACGAAAGAAGCCGGCTCTAAAGCTGACGAGCAGTACGTAGACTGGACCCCTGCCATCAAACGCGCCATGGCTGAGGTCGGCTATGCTCCTGATGACGATAACAGCCAGGCAGAACCCACCAAACAAGAACTCTACGAAGCAGCCAAAGAACTGGGCATAGAAGGGCGCAGCAAGATGAACAAGGCAGAACTTAAGCAGGCTGTGCGGGCGGAAAAATCTTGAGGGCTGGGGAATGATCCACAACCCATTTTCTTTGGGAAAACTGGGAGTAGCCGCTCAAAATCTAAGCGGAAGGGCATTAGCCAGACCTCTCCCAACCTGAGGACAAAAACCATGAAAATGGTTCGAGAATCGGCAACTGAATTGGTTTATCGCCAGGGTATGAACGTTCTTTTGCTGATCTGGTCCTTGGGTTTTGCAGGCATTCCCCTGGTAATGGTGATAGGCTTATCATCCGATTCAGGGATCACAAGAATTAGCTGAGATCACCCCCCCAGACAAAATCCTCGAAGGGTTAACAATGCCGGAGGAGGCAGAGCGACCGAACTCACCGGATAATCTCATCCCTTAACCGTGTGAATTTTAATGAAATTTGTGCCCCTGGGCGTATTGGCCGGAATTCCGCCCATAATGAGCAGCTTATCCCCAGGTTCCACCATTTTACGCTTCATCAGCGCTCCCTCTGCTTCCTCTACCATCGATTCGAAAGACAGGGGTAAGGTTTGGAGCAAAATGGGCCGCACGCCCCAGATCAGGTTCATCCAGTGGTAAACCCGCTCGTTTGGGGTAAAGGCCACCACCGGGGCAGTGGGTCGTTCTCCCGAGGCAATGGTGGCGGTGTAGCCGGTTTCGGTAAAGCTGATGATGTATTTCAGCTTCAGGGTTGAGTCAATAACGTTGAGAGCCTCACTGAGGGCGTGGGTTTCATCATCCAGCTCGGCTGGGTCGTTGACAAAGTGCAAATCCTGTTCTACGTCAGTGGCAATGCGGGCCAGCATGGCCACCGACTTAACCGGAAAGGCACCTACGGCAGATTCCCCTGACAGCATCACCGCATCCGTCCCGTCGATGATGGCATTGGCCACGTCGCTGGCTTCGGCCCGAGTGGGGCGCGGGTTGTGAATCATGCTGTCTAGCATTTGGGTGGCCGTAATCACGGGAATGCTGCGGTAGTTGCACTGGCGGATAATGCGTTTTTGCAGCATCGGCACCTTTTCGGCCCGCATCTCTACTCCCAGGTCCCCCCGAGCCACCATAATGGCATCAGCAGCATCCAGAATGGAATCCAAGTTCTCAATGGCTTGGGGTTTTTCAATTTTGGCCATCACCGGAATGTCGTTGGCCCCCTTCTCCGCCAATAACCGCTTCAGGGTCAAAATATCGTCCCCATGGCGCACAAAGCTGAGGGAGATGATATCGACCCCCTGGGAAACGCCAAAGTCCAGGTCCTGCTTGTCTTTATCGGTCAGCGACGGCAGGCGCAGGTTTAAATCCGGCAGGTTAACGCCTTTGCGACTTTTTAAAGGCCCCCCCTGAATCACCCGACAGGTCACCTTGGGGGCCGAAACGGCCTCTACTTTAAGCTCCAGCAGACCATCATCCAGCAAAATTTGCATCCCTGGTTCGGCTTCGTCGGCCAGGTAGGGATAGTCAATGCCAACGGCCCCTGGAATGTCGTCCGCCGCTGCCAGGGGGACCAGGTTAAGGGTTTCTCCTTCCTTGAGATCAATCGGGCCATTGGGGAGGTTGCCGACGCGAATTTTCGGCCCCTGCAGGTCTTGCAGCAGCGTGAGGGGATTGTCGTGTTTTTGGGAAACTTCCCGCAGTAGCTTGATCATGCGGGCATGGTCGTCGTAGCTGCCGTGGGAAAAATTCAGACGGGCAACATTCATCCCGGCTTGAATCATTTCTTCTAGAGTTTCTTTCGAACTACTGGCGGGGCCGATGGTGGCCACAATTTTTGTACGACGGGTTAAAAGATCCATAATTTTGCCTGTAGGCAGCAATTGCCACCAGTATAGGCATAGTCTTTGGATTGAGCATGTAGTCTCGGTGTCATTGTGATGGCTCTCCGACCCGCCGGACGGTCTTGCCCGCGCTACCGATGCCAGGTCCAGCTCAAAATCTACAGTTTTCCTGAAGGCAACAGCCCATTGCTGGACCTGGAGCCGCCGGGGCATACCCAGGCTCTGAATGGCGACTACATATCCAGCCCCTCTGCACCCCTGTCCCCCTGCCCCCCTGCCCCCCTGCTCCCCTGCACCGATGAGTAGCCCTGACTGCCAGAAACGGTATTATTATTGATCGGCTATTCCTTGATCGGCGATCCCAGACCAGGTGACCAGCAGGTGTTCGGCTGCGGCGGCGGGTAACGGTTTCGCAAAGTAAAAGCCCTGGGCCATGGGGCAGTTCAGCCGTTGCAAGTGGTTCAGTTGCTCTCGGGTTTCGACCCCTTCGGCAATGGCGGTCATGCCCAGGTTATGGGCCAGGGCAAGAATCGACTGCACCATGGCGATGCCGCGAGTTTCGGCCACCATACAGTGGATGAAGGAGCGATCAATTTTTAAGACCTGCACAGGAAATCGATGCACCATACTCAGGGATGAATAGCCGGTACCAAAGTCATCAATGCCCAGTTGCACCCCCCGTTCCTGCAGGGCGCAGAGGATAGACTCTGCCGTTTGAGGATTTTCAATCAGGGCACTTTCGGTGATTTCCAGGTGCAGGTGATGGTAGCTCAAACCGGTTGCCGCTAACGTCTCGTCGATACTGGCAATTAAATTAGGGCTACCAAACTGTTTCACCGAAAGGTTGACGCTCATGGTTAAGTCGTTGGCCTGGGGGTACTTTTCCCGCCACTGCTGCAGCTGCTGACAGGCCATGCGCTGGGTCCAGTCACCAATGCCCAGAATCAACCCCGTTTCTTCGGCCAGGGGAATAAACGAGGCTGGGGAAATATTGCCCCACAGGGGATGGTGCCAGCGCACCAGGGCTTCGAAGCCCACCAGGCGATGGTGGGTTAAATCAATAATGGGCTGGTAGTGGAGATAGAGTTCCTGCCGCTGGAGCACTCGCTGTAGATCAGTTTCGAGGGTTAACCGGGTCGAAACCTGCTCATACATTCCCGGATCAAAGAGGGCTGAGCATCCCCGGCCATTGTTTTTGGCCTGGTACATGGCGGTGTCAGCATCCCGCAAAAAATCTACCGCTTCTACCGAACCGGCCCAGTTAGACGAAATGCCAATGCTGGCGCTGATAAATATTTCCCGTCCTTCAAGCTCCAGGGGATCCTGCAGCACCTCATGAATGCGCTGAGCGACATCAAAGGCATCCTCTAGGACTTCGGTCTGGTCGAGCAGAATAGCAAACTCATCTCCCCCCAACCGAGCCACCATATCCTTGGATTTGACCACCGAGCGCAGTCGATTGGCGCACTCAACCAGCAGCTGATCTCCCACCAGATGGCCCAAACTGTCGTTGATTACCTTGAACCGATCAAGGTCAATAAACAGCACCGAAAAGGCAACATCTAAATTTGTTTTGGCCCGTTCCACCGCTAAATTGAGCTGCTCCATAAAGTAAGTGCGGTTGGGAATACCCGTGAGAGAATCGTGGCGGGCGTCATAAAACAAACGCTCTTCTATCAGCTTGTGCTGGGAAATGTCTGTTAAAGTTCCCAACAGGCTTACCATGTGGCCATCACGGTCGTATCGGGGTTGCCCCCTCAGGTGCACGAAGCGACTGGCCCCATCGGCACACTGAATGCACCCTTCGATATCCAGAGCTTGCCCCGTTGCCATAGCCGTATCGATATGCTGCTGCCATTGGGGCCGATCTTCCTTGTCCAGGGTGGCAATCAGTTGCTCCAGGGATAAGGGGGGCTGCTCGGTAGATAGTTCAAAAATGCGGTACATTTCTTCGGACCAGTTGACCTGCCGCGTCTGCAGGTCTAGCTCCCAACTGCCGGTGTGGGCAATGCGCTGGGCCTCTTTTAGTCGAGCTTCGGCCCACTGCCGCTCTTCTAATTCCTGCTGGGCTCGTTCTAGGGTTTGGGCCTGCTGAATGGCAATCGCTAGCTGGTTCGCTACGGTGACCACCAGATCAACTTCCGAAGATTGCCAGGAGTCACGGTTATCGATGCGGCGGATGCCCAGACAGCCCCAGGGCAGCTCATCCTGAATGTGCAGGGGAACCAGCAGCCAGCGGCCTGGCAACACGCCCCTGGGTTCTGCCCACCGTCCGCAAGCGTCGAGTTCGACCATTTCCAGTCGCTTCAGCCGTTTAGCGACGGCGGTATCATCATCCGCCACCACCAGGTTTAAAAGACTGGCGAGGGTGGTATTGTTCTGGTGTTCAGCAACAACTTTCCAGTGGGCCTTTTCGGGGTCGTAGCGTTGAATCGCCACCTGGTCTGCCTGCAGGAGATGGGAAATTTCCCGGGCCGCGGTTTCAAAGATGGTGTCCAGCTCCAGGCTCTGCCGAATGGCCCGAATTACCCGGTTGAGAGCCTGTTCCCGACGAATTTGATGTTCAATCTGGTCGTAGGCCTGTTTTCGGGAGGTAATGTCTTGAAAATAAACGGCCAACCCCTCCTGAGTCGGGTAAACATGCACCTCGTACCAGCTCTGGGTCGACTTAAGAAACTCCTCAAACCGAATACTGTTGCGCTGGGACAGGGCCAGACGAAACTGTCTTGAAAACAAGGTCCCCAGCATTTCGGGAAATTCGTACCAGAGGTTCTGGCCGAGCAGATATCGGCGCGACTGATTTAAAAATTGCTCTGCCCGCTGATTTAAGTATGTGAAGCGCCAGCGGGTATCGAGGGCAAAAAAGGCGTCGGTAATGCTTTCTAAAATGTCGGTGACATGCTGGTGGGAGGCTTTCAGAGTAAGCTCCGCGGCTTTGCGATCGCTAATATCCTGGGAAACTCCAATGCTATATAGCGGTTGTCCCAAAGCATCTCGCACCAGGCATACCGTTAACGCCACCCAAATGGCGTGACCGTCTTTGTGGAGATAGCGCTTCTCCACGAACATGGAATTTTGATGACCCTGCAGCAGCTTTTCGTATTCTTCCAGGTCGGCATTTAAGTCGGCGGGGTGGGTAATCTGCTGAAACTTTCGGTGCACCAGTTCGTCGTGGCTGTATCCCAACATGTGACATAGGCCGGGGTTTGCATCTACCAAATACCCGTCTAAATCGGCCTGGCAAATGCCCACATTAATTTGTTCAAAAATGGCGCGGAACCTGACCTCAGAGATAATTGGCTGTTGCGAAGGTGCCACTATGTCGACGTTAAATTCTGAAGCTTGCATAGCCCCCACCCTGCAAAAATCAATACCCTGCCCCACGCTGAGGATACCCCAAAAGCCATGATCAGACGACATTGCAGGGCATTCAAGAAGTACATTCAGTCGGTTTGCCCGGAGACATCTGAGTCAGGGGTTAGCTTCGTTCTATTTTGTTTAGAGTGCCCTGTTCCCCGGGGGAAATTGCTAGCAAATCCGTCTGGATGTCATGTCGTAATCGGGCCAGGGTTAAGGAAGTATCTGTTTCGCCCAGGATTTCCGCCAGGGTTGCGCTAATGCCTGCCGGTCCCCAGGTGCATCCCTGCTCAAGGTAAATTTTGGCGGCCTTCCCTACGGTAAAGGTGCCGTACCCAGCAGCACTGGCCTGGGCGGTCACGGCTGCCGCCAGGGCAGCAATTCCAGAAGCGCTATCCGCCAGGCTAAACAGGGCCGCAGTGGTTTTGCCCGCCCCCAGCAGGGCGCTGCCCGCTTCACTCAGTAGAAGTACACCCGAACTTTTTAAGATGCTCTGCCAAAGCCGACCGGCTTCGTAATTGGTGATGGGAAACCCATACAGCCGGGCCAGGTTACGAATCATCACCAGGTCGCTGGCAATTCCCCCCAGCACATCCAGCACCGTCACGGGGTTGAGGGCTACGGCAATGGCTTTATATTTGGCAAACTGCCAGATTAAGTCGTCGGCCTGGTCGCCGTGGAGGGCAGAGACATGGCTGACCATCGTCTGTTCAACGGCGTGGGCCTGGCGCAAGGTATTCAGCGCTACCAGGGCGGCACCATCCTGACGAATGATGGCCATCAACGCCTGGGTCAGGGGGGCAATCTGCGGTGCTGGCGTCTCCCACTCCTGGTAAATTCGGCCATCGGGCCATTCCACCCGTACTCGCACTGGGGCCGGGCTGGCGGCAACCATAACCACTTCATCGATGGCCAGGGCTTGATCCTTAGGATCGGAGCCAAGTTTTTGTTTGAGCTGATCCAGGGTGTCGTACACCGCCTGCCGATCCACTTCGGGGTAGAGATCGGTTTTGTTGAATACCAGCAGCAGCGGCTTTTGTTGGCGCTTAAGTTCCGCCAGAGCGTCGTACTCTTTTTGGGTAATCTCACCGGCTACGACGAACAAAATCAAGTCTGCCTGCTGGGCCACCGTTTGAGACATGTCTGAGCGTACCTCGCCGCCGACTTCGTCCAGGCCGGGGGTATCGACCAGTTCAATCTGCCAGGGTTGGCCGGAGTCAGCGATGGCCTCTGCTGGAATTTGCCAGTACACCGAACGGGGCCAGCGAGTCACCCCATGGATGGGGCCGGTTTCAACAGCATTTTCGCCAACCAGGGCATTGATGATGGCAGACTTGCCCCGACTGACCAGGCCAAACACAGCGACATTTAAACGGTTCGCTTCAAGCTTGGTGTTCAGGCTTTGCAGCTGATTCAGGCCAGTTTTAAGTGCCGACTTATGGGCCAGGGCGGAATTTCCAGGGGTGCCCTGTAGTACCGCAGAATATCGAGCCACAGCCTGGTTAAGGGTTTGGCGAGCAGTTGCCAGCATCGCCCTACTCCGCCGCCACCACAGCTACCTGCGGACTGGGCTTCAGTTTTTCAATACCCTGGCTAGCCAGAGCTTGCAGGAATCGAGCCTGTCCATTTTGCTGAATGGCAGACGTCAGACGGTTGGCAATGGCATCCCAGGAAATTTCGGGGGTTGGGGTACTGTCCAGGGCTGACTCTTCGAAGTAGTCCATCAGGCTGAGGCCCGCCATGCGGGTCAGGTAAGCGGCACTGAGGCCCTGCACCAGACCGCCTGCCAGGTAGGTGGCAAAATGGCTCTTTAAGACGGTAGTCAGCACCTGAGTCGATAGCTCCACCAGGCCCAGCTTGACGGTCAGGCTGGCCAGGGTGCCCGCGGCGGTCTTAGCCTCCTCCAGAGAGAGACTGAGGCCGTAAACTTTGCCCAGATCCATAATCAACTGCCCGTTGATAGCAACGGTTGCCAGCAGATCAATAGTAGGCACGGGGTTGGCAAAGGCCGCCGCCGCCGCCACCCACTGGAGCTGATCAACCTGGGCCTGGGCGCGATCGCGACGCAGGGCATTCAACTCCACCTGTACATCACGACGTAGGCACTGGACCTGGCGCAGGGTAGTGGCGGCAACCAGGGCCGGGGTTTGGGCCACCACAGCTGCCTTCAAGGTGGTGTATAGAGGTTCTACCGCAACCGGAGCGGGTTCCATGACTTCAGTTACCGTGCCGTCCTCACCATGGCGGCGCACCTTAATGGGGCGGGGGGCAGCGGCAGTACCCACCACGGCCACGGCCACGGGTAGGGTGGTCATATGCTGGTGCAGCTGGTGCAGAATGGTTTCCTGATCGGCAGCATCATAGTGGTCGGTTTTGTTAAAGGCTAGGACGACCCCCTGACCATCCATAATTCGGGCTTTAATCAGGTTCAAGGCCGATGCCGTCAGGTCACCCTCGGTCACTAAAACCACGGCATCGTCTGCAGCGAACTCATCCTCGGCAAGCCCCTGTTCGGGAGACAGGGATACTTCCCGCAGGGCGATCCGGGATAAATCAGCATCCGCCACGGCAGCGGATTGAATCAGCTTGAGCAGGGAGCTTTTGCCGGTGCGAGCTTCCCCAGCCACGGCAATAGTGAGCTGTTGGCGATCTAAAGCCGCCTGCAAAGCCTGATGCTGGCTCTGGAAGCGGGTTAAGGTTTCAGCCAGGGGGGCTGCTTTGGCTGGGGTGTCGGCTTCCTCAGCCAGGGTTTGTATCAGGGTTTGAACCCGGTCTAGAGCAGCTTCTACCGCGCTGCGATCGGTCACTAAGGGTTGGGTCGGAGCGGGGGAGGGCAGGGGGCGATCGCGCTGTCGCCACCACCACAGGCCGGTGCCCACCGCCATGGCACTGAGGAGGGTAGAGCTGTCAAAAATATCGAAATGCACTGTATCTAATAGCCACAGGGTTGCAGAGAGTCCCAGTCCACCAACGAGTATGGGTCGCTTCAGTGCCATTTCTAATCCTTGGAATTTTGAGCCACTATTTTTGAGCCACTATTATTGTGGCAGAGGGGCGCGTTTCCCTCCAGGGGGGAATCTACACCTCCGAAAGATATAGTCTAGTATCAACGATTATTGACATTCTCTGTCGGCGTCTGAACTACCAGCCATGCAACCAACGATTACCTCTGGCACCATCCTGCAAAGTCGCTACCGCATCGTGCAACTCTTAGGCCATGGTGGTTTTGGGCGTACCTACCTGGCCGAAGACATTGGCCGATTTGACGAAAAGTGTGCCGTCAAAGAGTTTGAACCTCAGCAAGAAGAAGCGCTTTCCGAGAAATCTCTGCAGCTGTTTCAGCGGGAAGCCACCATTCTCTACAACATCGATCACCCGCAAATCCCCAAATTTCAGGCCATCTTTGAGGAAGAACACCGGCTCTTTTTAGTTCAAGACTACGTTGAAGGCACCACCTATCGAGACCTGCTGAACCAGCGTGTGGCTAAGGGCATGACCTTCTCTGAGGCAGAAGTGAGGCAGTTTTTACAGCAAATGCTGCCGGTGCTGGCCCATATTCACAGTAAGGGCATCATTCATCGTGACATCAGCCCCGACAACATCATTCAGCGGGGCAGCGACAATCTGCCTGTGCTGATTGACTTTGGGGTTGTGAAGGAGGTCTTCACCCGCATCCAGATGGTGGGCACCCCTACCCCTACCCATGCCACTTCGGTGGGTAAGCTGGGCTATGCCCCCAGCGAGCAAATTCAGTCGGGCCGGGCCTACCCCAGCAGCGACCTCTACTCCCTGGCCGTGACGGCCATGGTGTTACTTACCGGCAAAGAACCCCAGCAGCTGTTTGACGACCACAACCTCACCTGGAACTGGCAGGCCTATGCCACCACCAGCCCCGCCCTGGCGGATGTGCTGAACCGGGCAGTGAACTATCGCCCTGGGGATCGGTACCAATCGGTGAGCGAAATGGCCCAGGCCCTGGGGGCAATGGACCAGTCCCGAGCAGGAATGCGTCCGCCGATGGCTCCTTCCCAGGTCAGGACGGTAGCTGTGGGGCGGCAGTACCAGCCCACCCAGGTGGCCCCTGCTCCCCCATCTCCCCCGGTAACGGCAAATCATGCCCCAGCCCCTTTAGAACCCGATTCGATTTGGGAAAACCCCTGGGCGGTATTCGGCATTTTTGCCCTCCTGGCCTCCCTGGCCGCCGTTGGGGGATGGTTGGTGGTCAGCCTGCTGAATCGTCAACCTGACATTGCCTCCTCCCCAACACCTACCATCGAATACGACCCGACCGCAACTCCGGGAACTCCCACCCAGCGACCCACCCCAACCACCACCCCAACTCAGCGCCCGGTGGAATACAGCCAGCGGCTCAGAATTTCCCCCGGCGAAGATCGAACGGTGACCGGCAACCTGCGGTCCAACGAAACTATCAACTATCGCATCAGGGCCGATGCCGGGCAGGTGCTGCGGACCACTATGAATACCGAAGGGGTACTGCTGTCGGTGCTGACTCCCCAGGGAGAACTTATTGACGATAGTGCCAATCGAGTGCAGCAGTGGCAGGGAGAATTGCCAGCAGACGGCGAGCACATCATTCAACTTCGCCCTGTAGAAGGGTTAGAGTCCAGCGATTACGAATTGGCCGTTAGCCTGAGCGAGGCATCGGAGGAAACCCCAGAGCCAGAGCCAGAGCCCAGTCCTGAAGAGACTGATCCCCCCGATGAAGTCACCCCCGAGCCAGAACCCGAGCCGGAACCGGCCCCCGAGGCAAACATCATCGAACAGCGGGTGCAGTTCCCCCCCAATGGCACCACGGTGCAGGTGGCAGACCAGGTGGATGAGACCCGCATTCGTCGCTATGTGGTCAACTTACCGGCGGGGCAAACCCTGTCGGTTACCCTGCCTAATGTAACGGGGCCAGCGGTTTTAGATGTTCGCGACCCCAGCGGTGCCATCGTTTCCGGCGCTTCTAGTGTACTGGCCTGGCAGGGGGAAATCGGCGAAGGCGGCGACTACCTGATTGATGTGCGGGCCTCTAGAGCGGCAGAATACACCCTGAGGCTCACCCTCGAATAATCAATGCATCCCCTGCCCATCGATCAGCTGCTGGCGCTGGATCGCCGCCATGTCTGGCATCCCTACGCCGCCATGCCCAATACTGCCCCGGTGTTTCCCGTTCGGTCTGCCGAGGGAGTGCACCTACACCTCGAAACCGGCGAAACCCTGGTAGATGGCATGTCGTCGTGGTGGACCTGCATCCACGGGTATAACCACCCTCGTCTCAACCGGGCCGCTCACCAACAAATCGACCGCATGGCCCACGTTATGTTTGGGGGGTTGACCCACCAACCGGCAGTGCAGCTGGCCGATAAGCTGATCCAACTCACTCCAGACCCGTTGCAGCACGTCTTCTTCTGCGATTCCGGGTCGGTTGCGGTAGAGGTCGCCATGAAAATGGCCATTCAGTACTGGCACAGTCTGGGTCAGCCCCAAAAGCAGCACTTTCTCACCATTCGCAACGGCTACCACGGCGATACCTTCGCCGCTATGTCCGTTTGCGATCCGGTCAACGGTATGCATCACCTGTTCCGCAACAGCCTGGTGGAGCAATATTTCGCCGAGCCTCCCCAAATTCCCTTTGAAGGGATCTGGCAAGAGGCCGACATCGGCAGTTTTGCGGCTATCCTGGAAAAGTTTGGGCATGAAATCGCCGCCGCTATCTTTGAACCGGTAGTGCAGGGGGCCGGGGGAATGCGGTTCTACAGCCCCGACTACGTACGCCGCGCCCGAGAACTGTGCGACCAGTATGACGTGCTGCTGATTCTGGATGAAATTGCTACCGGCTTTGGCCGCACGGGCAAACTGTTTGCCTGTGAACATGCCGGCATCACTCCAGATATACTCTGCCTGGGCAAGGCGCTGACGGGGGGCTTTATGTCCCTAGCCGCCACCCTTACCACCCCCCACGTTAGCCATACCTTTGCCCAGGGAGAAGCTGGAGTGTTCATGCATGGTCCCACCTTTATGGGCAATCCCCTGGCCTGTGCGGTGGCCCTGGAGAATTTGAACCTTCTGGAAAGTTACGACTGGCCAGCCGCCATACAGACCATCGCAGCCGGACTAAAACGGGGGCTAGAACCCTGCCGCCATCAGCCCTCTGTCAAAGATGTGCGAGTGCTGGGGGCCATTGGCGTCGTAGAACTACACCAGCCGGTGGATATGAATGTAATACAGCCCATGCTGGTAGAACAGGGAGTCTGGTTGCGGCCCTTTGGTCAGCTGCTTTATACGATGCCGCCCTACATTATTAAACCGGCTCAACTGCAGACTATTACTGACGCGATAGAGCATGTCGTGGGGTTTCTTTCGACATCTTGATGCTCCGGGAAGGTGCTGTTAGAACCCCTGACTCCTGGAAAATTTAGATTTCGTTATCTACAGCGTCGTTAGAGATCAGGTTAAACCACGATTTCATTTGGCAACTGTCGTTTAGTTTCGTAGTACCGACAGGCCAGGTAACCCACTGAATAGAGCAAACTTGCATCGGCGGCAACGCCGATGGCAGCTCCTACACCGGGGATAGTTTCAACTCCGCTCAGGCCAGTCTTCAGCACGCTGGAGCCCCCAGAAGACACAAACCAGATGGTGAGAACTTCCCCTCGCCGGGCATCTTCGTCGGGAGAATAGCCGTAAATCGCTGCAATCCGATACAGCATGTTGGCCTGTAGGGCCGCGACGGCACCGATATCCACCAGGGTTAACGCCAGGGCCACCGGAGACACAAAATTGGTAATTAAGCCAATACCCGCCGCCTGCATCGCCGTATCAGTCATGACTCGCTGAGCCAGTTGGCGCTTGCTGTCGTTGGGATACTCCCGGCGGAGTTCATCTACATCTGCACGAACTTTGTCAATATTGACTTGCCCTACTGCCGCCAGCAACCATTTAACCCCCGGCATGGCCGTTGCATACTCAATAAAGGGCAGATTCGTAATGGGGGCTACTATCCGGCCAACGGTCTCTGTGGCAGGCTCCAGAAAAGGCTGCAGGGAAGACATAATACTGTTCCCCGTATTCGCGGCTAGCTCGTCAACAGCCACAACCATGGTCTGCATCATGGTGCCTGCGGTTTGGAAAAAATCTTGAGCCCCATTCATTTCAGCATTAGATGTCACGAGAACCACCAGGAACACTTGATTTTAGTAATTCAGTATATAGCGGTTCTCAGTTCAATGAGGTACAAACTTGATTATTTTAGAGTCCCCCTGGTTTCTGGATGCTTAAGTTTCAACCTTTACCCCCCTTAATCAGGGGGCAGGGGGGATTTTTGAGGTATATTTCATTCGAGTGAGATTCGCTCAGGAATGAGGATTTTAGGGAGGGTGCGGAATCTTGTGGGATAGGCAGGATGCCTGTCCCAGCTAAGCAGGCCAGACGCCTGTCCCAGCTAAGCAGGCCAGACGCCTGCCCTACAAGACTTGTGGGAAGTTTGATGAAGCTGTTCGTTAACCCTTACACAAAATTCTGGGCAGTCTCGAGAATTCTAATACGAAGTAATCAACAACTCCTGAATTTTGCCCCGCCGACCTGCTTTCGAATTGATTGCCCTGGCGGCCTGGATGGGGTGGATGGGAAACCCGGTATACAACTTTCGCACCAGGTCACAGTCTGAATTGGAGAGCATGACCGGAATTCCCCGCTGAGCCAGTTCCCGAAACACATGGGCCAAACGCTCCTGGTCGCTGGCCGTAAAGCCATAGCGGTTGTAGCGGGTAAAGCTGCTGGTGATACTGATGGGGTGATAGGGCGGGTCAAAGTAGACAAAGTCTTGACGAGACAGGGGCCAGTCTAAAATCATCTCGAAGGGCAGTTCAGCAATATCTGCCCGCTGCAGGATGGCCGAAGCTGTTTTGAGCAGGGCAGGGTCACAAATCGCGGGGTTTTTGTACTTCCCCATGGGGACATTGAACTGCCCCTGGGAATTTTCGCGATACAGGCCGTTGTAACAGGTCTTGTTGAGATAAATCAGCCTGGCTGCCCGTTCCACCGGGGTATTGAGGTGATGCTGTCGCCGCAGATTGTAGTAGTACTCCTGACCGTGATGCTGTTGATGCCACTTGAGCAGCTCAACCACCTCATCAACCTGCTCTTTAACACAGCGGTAAACATTCACTAACTGGGGGTTAATATCGGCAAGAACAGCCCTTTCAAAACGTGTCGCCATGTAAAAAAAGACCGCTCCACCTCCTAAAAAAGGCTCAAAGTAGGTCTTACAGGTCACTGGCAGAAAGGGTTCATATTGCCCCAGGAGTCGCCCTTTGCCGCCGGCCCACTTGAGAAAAGGACGGGGTGACAGGGGACAAGGCGCAGAGGCCACTGCTGTTTGGTGAGATGACCGATTGCTTACCCCCAAAACTAACCCAGCCCTAAACGACGAACTGCGCAGGCGAACCCCCCTTCTTGATCGGAAGGACTATGCCAGTGGTCGGCCAGAAGAAAGAAACTTGCAGGGGGTGGTAATTGCCGAGACATCACAGAAACTACTTGTCAGCAAGATCAAATGTACTTAAAACCAGGTTCGCCACCCAATATAACAAAGGATTCAGGCGATGGAACACTTTCTCCTGCAAGAGTTTGGTAGGCAATAAGTTAGGATGATTACTGAGCAAAATCCATATCCTTGCTTTGCACAGCGCCCCGGAGAGTCAGGCTCGTCATTATGCAAGAATTTTTTAATAACGTTTTTCGCTACCCCCGCTATCTAATTTCGTTCACCCTGGGCATTTTGTACAACGCCGTGCAGCCCCTCATGCCCTTACTCCGTCGTCCTGCCACCGCTGTTGCCCTGGTAGGAGCCGTTATCGCCGGATTCATGTTCTTAACGTTTACCTTAAGGGCAATGTTAGGGCTTGGCGCTGTTTAGGAGATTTTGCCCAACAGTTCCGACCTGCCGCCATAACTCCCGAGCCGGGTATTCGCGGTTGAAGATGGTCAAACCTGCACCATTTGCGGGGATGCCGGCTAGGGGAAAGAACGGTTGCGAGGGAGCTTTGCCAGAGTTGCCCAGTGCCAGTGGTCCTCAAGGGTAGAAGATGTGCCGCTGGTTTCGATCCATATATGCCGATAGGAGAAACACGCTATGGCCAATAGTCGCCGAGTAGAGCGGGTAGCTTCCCTGATTAAGCGGGAAGTTAGCCAGATGCTGGTGGTGGGCATTAAAGACGACCGGGTTGGGGCTGGCATGGTCAGTGTCACCGATGTGGAGGTATCAGGGGATCTACAGCACGCCAAGATTTTTGTCAGCATTTACGGCACCGACGCTGCCAGGGCTGAAACCATGGCCGGGCTGAAGGCTGCTACCGGGTTTGTTCGTAGCGAATTAGGGCAGCGCATTCGTCTGCGTCGTACCCCCGAAATTCTTTTCAAAGAAGATCGTTCCGTAGAACGGGGGACAAGGGTGTTGTCCCTGATTAACCAGCTCAGCCGAGAACGGGAGGAGAAAGATCTCCTGGCAGAAAACGATGCCGCAGGCGAGATAGAAACGCCCTCCGCCGAAGAGCAGGAGTAGCTCTCCATGGTGGGTTACGGAACCACGATCGCGGCAGCATCACCAATTTTGCCTGCCCCCGAGGCACTGTCTCTGGCTCAGTTAGCGGCGCAGATGGTGGTCGTTCGCACCACCGGCCATCTGTTTGACCACGAAATCCGCTATCCTGCCTGGGAAGCTGATCAGGCCACCCTGGACCACTATGTCCAGGAGTTGGGAGTGGGCGGTGTGATTTTGCTGGGGGGCAGCGCAGCCGAGGTGGGCATCAAAACCCAGCAGATGCAGTCTCAATCCGCCATTCCTTTGCTCATTGCCGCCGACATAGAAGAGGGTGTTGGCCAACGTTTTAGTGGTGCCACCTGGTTCCCGCCGCCCATGGCTCTGGACGCCGTAGCCCAGCGCGATCTGTCTAGTGCCATAAACTATGCTTACACCATGGGGCAAGTAACGGCCCAGGAGGCCAGGGCGATCGGCATCAACTGGCTGCTGGCTCCGGTGGTGGACATTAACACTAATCCTGAAAACCCGGTGATTAATGTGCGTGCCTTCGGCCAGTCGGTTGATAGCGTTAGTAACCTCACCCAGGCTTACATTCGGGGGGCTAGAGAATGCGGAGTATTAACAACGGCGAAACATTTTCCTGGCCATGGTGATACCGCCCTAGACTCCCATCTGGAACTGCCAGTGTTATCCCATAGTCTAGAGCGATTACGCCAGGTGGAATGGGTGCCGTTTCGGGGCGCGATCGCAGCCGGGGTTGATGCCATCATGACGGCCCATCTCAAAGTACCGGCCCTGGATTCTCTACATCCTGCGACCTTATCTGCCCCAACGCTGACCGGCATTTTACGGCAGGACTTTCAATTTGCCGGCCTAATTGTCACAGATGCCCTGGTCATGGGGGCCATTACCAGGACCTACGGGCCTTATGAAGCGGCAGTCTTGGTCGCCGAAGCAGGGGCAGACCTCCTGCTAATGCCTGCCGACCCCGAAGGAACCATCCGCGCTCTGGTGGAAGCTGTGCACACCGGTCGGCTAACTCGGCAACGACTCCTGGATTCTGTAGAACGTATCTGGCGGGCCAAACAACGGGTCGCCTCGCTGCTGACCGTCCCTCCAGAGTCCTGCCATGCCTGGGAACATGTGCCTCCCCCAGCGGTTGATGTGTCGCTTTTAGGACAATCTCCATCCCGACAGGCTGCAGCCAATATCCTGCAAAGCTCGACAGAAATTCGGGGGATGGTGCGACCCTGTACTAGCGGAGACAATATCATCCTGGTCGATGACATCATAGATTGTTCTTTTCTGAGCCCCACCGCCCCAGCTATTGTGTGGCCCACCAGCCTGAACTATCATCTCAGGCTCATCGATCAAAGGGGATGTCGCCACCAACCAGACCCTAACCAGCTTCAACCCAGTCTGGTACAATTGTTCATTCGAGGTAATCCCTTTCGGGGGTCCGCTGCTTCAACGTCCCTGGCAAACATATGGATTCAGGCTTTGTTAAGTGCAGGAATGTTGCAAGGGCTGATTATCTACGGTAGCCCCTATGTCAGAGATTCCATTTCAGAACGGGTGCCTGCCGAATTACCGTTCGCTTTCACCTACGGACAGATGCCCGAAGCCCAATCTCACCTACTCAGCCAGTGCCTGGATTTGAGCGCGGCTCCGGCAGTACAACCCCTGTCTCCATTTACAGACTAGCTTTGATAAATTCACGGAGAAATTGATAGAGTCAGCCGCAATTGGGCCTGGCTCGGCTGTACAAATTCAGTAGATTCCCCCTTTCGGGTTATAGTTTTAAGGGAGAGTGTTTTTTGCCATGGTACTGGATAGGAACTTGAGCGCTAGAATTCATCTACCAAGTAACCCCAGTACATCATTCTGCTAGATTGCATCACTTCAATCGTAAATTTTTGACTTCAGGGGCTTCCCATGTTCTATACTGCACCACCTCCTCCCTCCTTGCCGGTGCCTACTTACCAGGGAGATGATTGTAAGAAAGGTAGTCGTGACTGCTTCCCCGAAAATACTCAGGGTGGAGTTGTCCAAGCTTCAACGCCTATCTTCTGGTACGAAGAGTCAGCCACGGTAAGCCAACTACCAGTGACCTTGAAAATAGTTCATACGCTGATCTGATTGCAGTATCCGCACTTCGAAACGGGGGCTCTTACTTACTAGGGTCCCCGTTTCCTGTTGTCTCCCAGCAATTTGTCTTCAGGTGAGGTTCTAAACCCCGTCCAAGTCCAGAAAGGGAGTTTTGCCTTAGAGAAAACTACAGGTTTCGAGCTGGACTTGGTATAGATACAAACATGCATACGAAAAAAGCGCCCTCCGCAGAGGACGCTTTCTTTATTCATGGACTAAGCCAATGACTAGCCGATAATTTCGGGAGCCTCAGCAGTCGCCAGGTCCAGAGGGAAGTTGTGAGCATTACGCTCGTGCATGACTTCCATACCCAGGTTGGCGCGGTTGATCACGTCCGCCCAGGTGCCAATCACCCGACCCTGAGAATCCAGGATGGACTGGTTGAAGTTGAACCCGTTCAGGTTGAACGCCATGGTGCTGATGCCCAGGGCGGTGAACCAGATGCCAATCACAGGCCAGGCACCCAGGAAGAAGTGCAGGCTGCGGCTGTTGTTGAAGCTGGCATATTGGAAGATGAGACGACCGAAGTAGCCGTGGGCCGCAACGATGTTGTAGGTCTCTTCTTCTTGACCAAACTTGTAGCCGTAGTTCTGGGACTCGGTCTCGGTGGTTTCACGCACCAGAGAAGAGGTCACCAGAGAGCCGTGCATGGCGGAGAACAGGCTGCCACCGAACACAGCGGCCACACCCAGCATGTGGAAGGGGTGCATCAGAATGTTGTGCTCAGCCTGGAACACCAACATGAAGTTGAAGGTGCCGGAGATACCCAGGGGCATACCATCCGAGAAGGAGCCCTGACCCAGGGGGTAAATCAGGAATACTGCGGTGGCAGCTGCTACGGGAGCAGAGTAAGCCACGCAGATCCAGGGACGCATACCGAGACGGTAGCTCAGTTCCCACTCACGACCCATGTAGCAGAAAACGCCAATCAGGAAGTGGAAGATAACGAACTGGTAGGGGCCACCGTTGTACAGCCACTCATCCAGGGAAGCGGCTTCCCAGATGGGGTAGAAGTGCAGACCGATAGCGTTGGAAGACGGCACAACCGCACCGGAGATGATGTTGTTGCCGTACATCAGGGAGCCAGCCACGGGCTCACGGATGCCGTCGATGTCGACGGGGGGGGCAGCTACGAAAGCAATGACGTAGCAAGCAGTTGCTGCCAGCAAAGTGGGGATCATCAACACGCCGAACCAGCCAATGTAGAGGCGGTTTTCGGTGCTGGTGACCCACTGACAGAACTGCTCCCACAGGTTAGCGCTGGAGCGCTGCTGTAGAGTAGTTGTCATGATGTATTAGTCCGTTAAAGATTTGTAGATATTTATGTGGTCAAGAGTGATATCTCTTAACCTTTGTTTACCTTAGCACAATTCCTTGAATATTGCAGCTGAGAAATAATTGCAGCTAAGGAATGAGGATTGCATCACATCCAATGTTGTAGGGCAGGCAGCTTGCCTGCTCTTGGACAGCCGAGACGGCTATCCCACGTTATTGAATCCCCATGCTAAGCAATACAGTCCTAAGCAATAGCAATATTAGTAGGGAACGTTACCCAGGGGAAAAGCACTGTCCCAGCCAGGCATAGCCGTACCGTTACTCCTCTGCGGGGGGATTGAGGAGTCGCCCCCCTGCGGGTTGGCACTATAGGACGGTGAGGCATGGGTGGTGCCTTTAACAGCCGCCGCTTTGTTAGTAGACCAGGAGTCCTGACGGCTCGTTTGCTGCTGTTTGCGATTGATGTCCTGGTTTAGCTCCCGAATTCGCCGAGATAGAAGCCGAATGATGTTAACGGCGATCCCTGGAGTGTCGTCGATGGCATCGTAGAGCTGTTGCTGGGTTAGCATCAGGCACTGGCAAGGCTCGATGGTGGTCACCGAAGCCGAGCGGGGTTCGGCATCAAACACTGACATTTCTCCAAAGCAGGCTCCTTCATCCAGCCGGGCCAGTTCCTGGCCTTGGAGGTGAACGCTAACTTTGCCAGAAACTACGATATACATGGCTCGACCTTCTTGACCTTCGGTGATGATGGTGTAGTTGGTTTCAAATATAACCTCATCCATCACCGAGGCTAAACGCACTAAAAAGTCATCCCGTAATTCCTTAAAGATTGGGACGCCTCGAATAAACAGTAGTCGGTCAATACTGGTCAGCATAGGTTTTTTCTTAAGTTAGGCCGGGTTAAGAGGTACGCTATAGCGGTCGATCAGTTGTTGAACTTGTTTCTCTACCAGTTCGTCAGGGTCATGGCTCATCATCGGCAAAAGTTCCTGTAGAGCCTTTGGGGAAGCCACATTCAGATACGCCAGAACCGCTTCCCGCACAAAGCCAGTGGGGTGTTGCAGGGCCGCAAGGGTATGTTCTGCCGTCAAATTCCAGTGCTGTATCCGAGCCAGATGGAAACAGCAGGCTAAAGCCCAGTCTGACAGAAAATTTCGCAGATCCAGTAGTTGTCTGAGTCGTTCATTAGGGAGCATGGGGCGGTAGGTAACCAAATTGGTAGAATCAGCCAGCCTAGATAACTTTTCTTCCTCAGGACGACGATCTAAGACAATCAGGAAAGACTTTTTGTTGGTGATGTCTAAGACGTTATCTAAAATTTCGATGCCCCTGGCCCAGCTGAGGGTCGATCCATCCAGGCTCACCTGAGCCGCCTGGACCGCATTGGCAGGAGAAACAAACTTGAGCAGCATAAACAACCGCTCAATGGCATCATGCTCTAGCCCATCCAGGGCTTCCTGCAGCAGTTCAACCTCGGTTTTAGTCCCGCCCAGATTAGTCAGATCTATCTTGGCGGCTAGCATTTGACCTACAAAGGCCATTTCTGTATCAATCAAAGCTTCAATGCCCTGACGACCCAGGCGTTGATCTAAAACCGCATCAATAACTGAGGATCGCTTTACCCCGGTTTCTAGGTAGACATTGAGCAGGGTACGTAAGATACAGCGGCGGGTGTTGCCCCAGGTGGTGGTCAGGTTGTTGACCAGGCTTTCCAGGGCCTGGAATGTACCAATACTGCCCATGACCTGCCAGGCCTGGTGACGGAGAAATTCTGGCTTGTACTGGTCTCTGGCCAGGGTCTCTAGCATGGGCAGGGCGTCATTACCCAGGCGAGTCAAAGAGTGAACAGCGGCATCTCGGGTGGATTTGTACTGCAGAGCCTTCAGCAGAGAGGGGTAGTATTTTTTAAATTGAGTTGCGGCAATGGCCTCCAATAATGCCCGCCGCACCCTCAGGGAAGGGTCCTGGAGTAAATCATCAATATAAATACTCAGAGATTCCATATAGTCGGCATCCCCCAGGGCCCGGCATCCCATTACCCGTTCGCGTTCTCGGTGATGGATCAGCATTTTGCGCAGGGTAGCCGTTGCTTCGGCCCGTTCTTGGGAATTACCCCGGCGCAGCATTAATGAAGCAGCGGTGCCTCGAACCACGGCATCTACTTCAGGCCTGAGGTAAGGGCGCAGTTCATTGATATTGTGATGCTCCTGGGAAAGCCAGGTATAGCGCAGGGCCAGGGCCAGAATTTCTGGATGTTGCTTAGGAACCTCCGCTAGCGCTTTTACCTCATTCAGGAAAGCCGGGTTGGGATATTCCAGCATTGCTTCCAGGCTCTGGCGCTGTAGGGCCGGGCTCAGGGAAGTTAAAAGGGGCGACAGCACCTCTCCGACGTGCTTGAGGTCAATACTGCAGAGCAGCTCGATACAGGAGCGCTTATTGTCTTCTGAGCCGGGAGATTCCAGCTGTTCTACAAAAGCCCGTTTCAAAACCCTCAGGTTTGCGTCAGAAAAGCTCATCAGCCCCCTTTCGGCACTGCGGACCAGCAAATCGAGATAGCGAGATCGCAGGAGGGCAACAACGGCGAACCATACCGCCGCCGCCAAAATGGTTCCCAGCAAAAATAGGCGAGCCTGCGCCGCACTGTCGGTTAGGCCTAGGCGGTTGCAAATTTGGATGGTCAGTAAAATGGCAATCCCAGTGCCGCCCATGGCCAGGGGTTCGGCAATGCCCCCCACCAGTGACTGTACTTTGCTCCGAATTTGGTCAGGGATGGGCTGAAACAGAATCGGTCGGGTGGTGGCGACCAGGGTATATCGCAGCCATTCGTCAAAAAATTTGAGCACCACCAACCCCACAAATAATATCGATGCCCCCATCAAGGCCGGGTAGCTGGCCAGCAGGGTAACTCCCCCAATAATTAAGATGGCCGTGGGCAGCACCAGGGTAATGGTAAACACGCCCTTACGCTCAATTAACCGGCTTGAGGTAAACCATTGGGTGATCAGCTCGATCAGTCCCAAAACGCCGCTAAAAATCCCTAAAAATGCGGCAATGGCTTCGACATCTAGCCTGATTTCCAACTGGTTCAGAAACTGAAACTCAATGGAAAACAGCAGCATTTGGGCCAGCACAAAAAATGAAAATAGCAGTACCACATACTGCCGCATGGCCCCCTGCAGCCGCTGTTTAGACTGGTGGCTTTCCCCATCTTCGGCCTGGCGTCGGGGGGAATCTGGGAAGGCGTGTTCGTAGTTCAGGCTGAGGTAATACAAGATCGCTGCCCCCAGCACCATAACCAGGAACGCCATCAGCAAAACATTCTCTAGCCCGACCACCGACAGTAGGAAATAGACCGAGAACCCGCTCAGGATATCTGCCACCAGGTTGCCGCTGCTGATGATCGGGAACGCCCGCTTAATTTCTCGAATATTAAAGAGCTGATTCGCAGTGACGGATAGATTCAGGTCGTTCAGGCTATAGATCGCCTCGATCCACAGCCGCATGGCAATCACCATCGATCCCACCAGCCAGGGAAAGGTGAGACCCCAGCGAAACAGGAGAATGGGGAAGGCCATGAGCAGAGCAATCATGACAATGACCCAGCGCAGGGGGAATAGCTTCTGCAGCCAGGAATATACCCCACTCAGGCCCAGCCCCACAGCGGCACTAAAAATGTAAATCAAGGGTAAAGTCGCCGCCCCATATTCCCCAAGGAATAGGGCAGCGGAACTCACCTCAAGCCAGAGAATCCCCATGGAGGTTGCGGTGTAAAACGCAAACATCAGTAGGGTGCGCTCTTCCTCGCCGGGTCTGAGGTTGATTAAATTAAGCAGATGTCTCTGCCAGCCTTGGGGAAAATCGTGTCGGGAGGCTAACCTCATAAAATCCGTTTTTGTCCTGCTTTGATGGGTATCAGGATACCCAAACGGCGGGATATAGGGTCAAAATCTGCATGGTAGGATGAGAATCTGTGCATCTTGGTTAACATTGCCTCAACCTTTCGCTACCAACGCTTGATGTCGTACTTTGCCCTATGGTTAACGTTTCTAACCCGCCCGCCGTGGCCCAGTCTGCCCAAACGATCAAACACACCCTTTCGGTTCTAGTCGAGGATGAAGCTGGGGTGCTGACCCGCATTGCCGGTCTGTTTGCTCGCCGGGGGTTCAACATTGAAAGCCTGGCGGTAGGCCCCGCCGAGAAGCCAGGAATTTCGCGGATAACCATGGTGGTACCCGGTGATGATCAGGTGGTTGAACAGCTGACGAAGCAACTCTATAAGCTGATCAACGTGCTTAAGGTGCAGGAATTAACTGAGGTTCCCTGTGTTGAGCGAGAACTGATGCTGCTGAAGGTCAATGCCAACAGCCAGAGTCGCTCTGAAATCATTGAGTTTGCCCAAATCTTTCGGGCTCGGGTGGTGGACGTGGCTGAAGATTCCCTCACCCTGGAAGTGGTGGGAGACCCCGGCAAAATGGTGGCCATTGTTCAGGTCTTGAACCGTTACGGCATTCGCGAAATTGCCCGTACGGGTAAAATTGCCCTTCCCCGCGAGTCTGGGGTCAACACCGAATATCTCAAGTCCATTGAACGCAAGCTACAGTAATCGCTGGAACCATGACAACTCAAACTACAATCCCGGTGGTCGTGAATGGGGCCTGCGGCAAAATGGGCCGCGAAGTGATCAAAGCCGTTGATGCCGCAGAGGACATGACTCTGCTGGGAGCGGTGGATAAAAAGCCTGAACTCATGGGCCAAGATATTGGGGAAGTGATTGGCTATAAACCCCTGGAAGTCCCTATCACCGTTGATTTAGAAGCCACTCTGGTGATGGCCCAGAGCGAGGGGTTAGCGGTAATGGTTGACTTTACCCATCCCAAAACCGTGTACGAATCGGTACGCGCTGCCATTGCCTACGGTGTACGCCCCGTAGTTGGTACCACCGGCTTAAGCCCAGGGCAAATTCATGACCTGGCCGAATTTGCTGAAAAAGCCAGCACCGGCTGTCTGATTGTGCCCAATTTTTCCATTGGGGTGGTGCTGATGCAGCAAGCGGCTCAGCAGGCCGCTCAATATTTTGACCATGTCGAAATTATTGAACTGCACCACAATCAAAAGGCTGATGCCCCCAGCGGTACCGCCGTTAAAACCGCTCAAATGTTAACCGAGGCCAATAAATCATTTAATCCACCCCTGGTAGATGAAACTGAGACCCTGCCCGGATCACGAGGCGGCACAACTCAAGCGGGCATCAATATCCACAGTGTGCGTCTGCCGGGGCTGATTGCCCACCAGGAGATTTTGTTTGGTGCTCCCGGGCAACTCTACACCCTGCGCCACGACACCACTGACCGTTCTAGCTTTATGCCGGGGGTACTACTGTGTATTCGTCGGGTCATGCCCCTCAAGTCTTTAATTTACGGCATGGACAAAATTCTCTAGAAAAAATGCCTGATCCCAAAAGCCCCCAGGGATCAGGCACATATTCACCTGTAAGGACGCTTTCCAGTCAGAACTCTCATCGACCCAAATGCCCCCAAATGGGCCGGAAGATTTGTCTGTGGGCGTTCTCCAGAATGACTCCATTGTCTGTGGATTGGTTCTGGACGACTTCGCGAAATCTACTTAACCCACCCTGGTCAGATTTGAACTTTTGTAAGATTTTTCGGTAGAAACACTATTCCTGGTTGGGCTCCAAGCCGTAGTTCAGGGCCTATTCCTGGGAGGGAGACAGTTGGGATTCCAGTTCTTCGAGAGCCGCCCAGCGGGCTTCTAATTCTTCTCGCTCCTGTTTCAGGCTGCGTTCGAGTTCCTGGATCTCATCCCGTCGGGCTGCTGTTTCAAGGGCACGTCGGTCAACGTCCTGGCTTTTCAGAGTCAGTGATTGCCGCCAGCGCTCAGCCCGCTCAATTTCTTGCTCCAGGGCTTCTGGGGTCATGCCGTAGGACAGATAATCCTCTACCAACTCTAAAACCCAGGGCAACGCATCCTGAATTGATGAAACCTGGTTCAGGTGGTTGATATCCACCAAAACCAGATTTCCTTCTTGAAAAGAAATCAATTTTGCGGTTTCAACGCTGCGTTCTGGGGCAACCCGTGCCCAGGTTGCTTCAGAGGTGCGCTCGGCTAGAAGGAGTAGCTCTGCCCCCCCTAGGAACGATTTTTTCTGAACTCTAGCCAGATATTCCATGACCCAGGTGCATCTATGCTCATATGGTCAAAAGTATAACCCTCAGGGTTGTGGGTGCGATGGCCCACTCCGGGCGGGATGAGGAATAGTAAGCTCCCCTCAACCAGACCCCCGACAGAATGTGCCAGACATTTCACAGGCACATGGTTTATTTTTCTTTTTCAGGTTGCCATGCAGAATGTTTCACATTCGTGAAGGAGTAAACGGTCTTTCGGGAGCCACAAGTGCGCCAGGCGCAACGAGTCTATGACTGAGCAAACTAGACCAAAAAGGCGTAAGGAAGGATGGTATGAGTCAAGCAATGTTTTCTACTTGGCCTATTTCAATTACTGCTCCCAAGCAGACCCTCAACCCCGCACAACTGACCAATGCTGAGTTAGTCGCCCTGTGCCAGCAGCGTATGCGACCCGAACGGACCCTTTTTGCTGAACTTCTGCGGCGTTATCAGGGGCATGTCGACAAATTGCTATATCATTTAGCCCCCGACTGGCCCGATCGAGCCGATTTAGCCCAGGAAGTCTGGATTCGAGTTTATCGAAATCTTCGCCGTTTGCATGAGCCGGCCAAATTCAAGGGATGGCTCAGCCGCATTGCCACGAACCTGTTCTACGACGAACTGCGTCGGCGTAAGCGGAATAAATCGACCCTGTCTTTAGATGCCCCCCTGAACCTGGAAGACGGATCCATCGATTGGGATGTACCTGCCGATGAGCCAGGGCCCGTTGACGCTATCATGACCACAGAATTCTACGATCATCTTCATCGGGCGATTGCAGAGTTGCCCCCTGCCTTTCGTACCACCATCGTGTTACGAGAAATCCAGGGGCTGTCCTACGAGGAAATCGCTGAAATTACGGAAGTCTCTCTGGGGACGGTAAAATCTCGCATCGCCCGAGCCAGACAACGTCTTCAGGAAGATTTACAGCCCTATCTGGGGGCATAATTCTGGTTCTGTGACGGAGCTGGAATCACCGGGGGCGAATTGTGATATACCAAGTCCAGCTCGGCACCTGGAGCGTTTCCTTCGGCAAAACTCCACTTCTGGACTTGGAAAAGGTTTAAATTCTCCTGACCGATCATGAGAAATTGGCATTATGATCGATAGCAGCAGTTAAAAAAGCTGTTGATTTTGTATCAAGCCCGTCTAACCGAGTCGCGAGGGTTCTATACCTTGTCCAAGTTTAGAAGCAAAGTTTTGTTCTACGAAAACGGTGGTCTTCACCCTGGACCGGGTATAGCCCAACAATGACGCTAAGGGTAGAGCAGTGTGGTTCATCTTTGGGTGGCCGCTGCCTCTGGGCTTTATTTCCGAGTAATGCTTTTTAGGTGCTGTTATCGGTATGTCGATTCCTCCTTCCCTATCCGTCAAGAACCGTGAGCAGTGTCAAGGGGTTAAGGGAACCTCTGAGGTCGTTGATGCGACTTTAAACCAGCATTGCCACGATATTGATGTGATTAAGCGTGACCGTTTCGAACTACTAAGTGCCTACCTGGATGGCGAAGTTACCCCCGATGAGCGCCAGATGGTGCTCGAGTGGATGCAGAGCGACCCTAACGCTAAGTGTCTCTATAACCGGCTGATACACCTGCGCCAGGGACTACGCGAAGCAAGCTACAGCCCCTGCGGAGATGCAGATGCAGCCGTGGCCCAGGTATTTCACTCCCTCAATCGTCGGATGCAGCTGATGGGCATGGCGGGCTTAGGGGTCGTCGTTGTCGGTGTGTTAAGTGTCTTGTCAGGCAGCATGGGACATCCCCAGAGTATCTGGCGTTTAGCGTCCGGCGGCCAATCCAACTATTTGGAAATTGCTCTAGACCAACCGGCCTTCCCAATTCCTAAAGCTCCTACCGCCGCCAGTCTGGACCTAACCCAGGTTGAAAACCAGGGAGTACTCCCTGTGGAGTCAGAACTTTAAATCCAGAACCTTTAAAGGATTCAACCAGGCTAACTTTTGTTACGATTTAGTAGCTTCACCAGTGGATCTTAACGATGCCGCTGGTCCCTTTTATGTAAAATTTCGTTCATTCACCCTTTTTGTTGTAGGGCCATGTTTTACTTCGACCCTTTGTATCTGGTTTTAATGATTCCTGGTATTTTCCTGACCTTCTGGGCTCAGAGTCGGGTTAAAGGAACCTACCGAAAGTATTCTCAGGTGCAGTCCACTATGGGGATGAGTGGGGCTCAGGTGGCTCAAACCATTTTGAGTAAAAAAGGCATTGGCCATATACGGATAGAACCGGTTGCCGGTGAGTTGACAGACCATTACGATCCTGGAGCCAAAGCCGTACGCCTTTCCCAGGGAATTTATGGGTCGAGTTCCCTGGCAGCAGCAGCGGTGGCAGCCCACGAATGCGGCCATGTACTGCAGGATGTAGAGGGCTATAAATTTATGAATTTGCGGGCAGCCCTGGTACCGGTGGTCAATCTGGGGTCTGGGTTGGGGCCAATTTTGATCATCGCCGGTTTAGTGTTGAATTTCCTTAACCTGGCCTGGTTTGGCATCTTCTTATTTGGGTCGGTACTGCTGTTTCATGTGGTGACCTTGCCCGTAGAATTTGATGCCTCGCGCCGGGCCCTGCGGTTAATTGATGAATTGGGAATTTTGCAGGGAGACGAGCACAAGGGTGCTAGAGCGGTGTTATCGGCGGCGGCGTTTACCTACGTCGCCACTGCTTTTTATGCCCTGCTAAACCTGCTGTACTACATCATCCTGGTGGACCGACGCGATAATTAGTCAGAACCGGGATCCCGGTTGTTTCAGAAACTCTGCTTCTGCAGGGGTGGTGTTTCGCTGCAGGATCTGATTGCGGTGGGGAAAGCGCCCAAACCGCTGAATCACCTCCCGGTGCCTCTCAGCATAGTCGAGGGTGGTCTGTAATTCTGGATTGTCCTCCACCAGGCGCTGAAACAGCTGAAGGGATGTGTTCTGGTCAGCCATGTTTTCGCTGTGCTCGAACGGCAGATACATGAATATTCTCTCAACCGGGATCAGCCACTGGTCCCATTGCCGGCTGATTCCGTACCGGGCCGCCTCTAGGGCCTGGGGGTCGGTGGCAAAACTTTGGGGCGACCCTCGAAAAATGTTGCGGGGTATTTGGTCTAGCAAAAGGATCAGGGCTAAATTGTATCGTGGCTGCTCCATCCACTGGTTCAGGTTTCCTGCCCTGGCGTTTTCGTAGTCTGCCTGGAACCGTTGACCGATGGCAGCATCAAATTCTGGATCTTTGTGAAACCATAGTTTCCGCTGCTGACCGTAGTCGCTTCTGGGGTCGGAGGGATCGCCAAACCAGAACTTCAGGATAGCTTGAGCCCGGTCCACAAAGCCAGACGACGACTGATGGAGTGATGACATGCCTCACCTCTTATTTTTGACCGAATCCATTGCTGTGTTCGGCTTTAGCTTAAAGGCTAAACCAAGTCCAGCTGGAGATCTGGAGTTTTCTCTAGGGCAAAACTCCACTTCTGGACTTGGACAAGGCTTAATTGAGGTATCCCAGGCTCAGTCTTGGTGGCTGCGCTGGCCCTGTTTCAGGGTTTAGACACGGGAATGGTTTTCACCTTAGTGGCTAACCCCAGGGATTGGAGCAGGCGAATGGTGTACCAGGTCACATCGATTTCCCACCAGTGCCAGCCTGTTTGGGCTGATCGGGGGAAGGTGTGGTGGTTGTTGTGCCAGCCTTCGCCATAGGTCACTAGGGATACCCACCAGAGGTTACGGGCATTATCGTTAGCCGTAAAAGTGCGATACCCCCAGCAATGGGTGGCCGAATTCACAAACCAGGTGGAATGCCACAGCAGCACTGCCCGTAAAAAGATGCCGTAAATGACAAAAGACCATCCTCCCAGTAGATACAGAATTACTGCAAGCGGCACTTGCAAGGCCAGAAAATAGCGGTCCAACCAGCGGTAGTATGCCTTCCGGGCCAGGTCGGGGGCGTATTTCTGGTAGTGATTGATATCAAAGGTATGAAATTCCGGCTTCAGCATCCAGATCAGGTGACTCCACCAAAAGCCCCGCTTAGATGAGTAGGGGTCTTTCTCTGTATCTTCGGTGAAGGCGTGATGCTGACGGTGTCCTCCAACCCAGAAAATTGGCCCCCCCTGTATTGCCAGAGCACCAATGGTGGCCAGGCCATATTCCAACCACTGGGGAACCTGAAAACTACGGTGGCTAAGCAGTCGGTGGTAAGCCAGGCAAATTCCTATGCTGCCGGTCAACCAGTGCAGCGCCAGGGCCACCCCCAGGGCAGACCAGGAAAAGAACCAAGGGGCCAACATGGCTACTCCATGGAAGCCCGCAAAAAACAAAACGTTGCCCCAGTCAATGCTGGATTGGGGCAACGCCTGGGGAGATGGGGAAGTCGAAGTCATAAATGCGGTAACGGTAAGGTGAATTGAACTAGCTGCTATCGTAAAGCAAGTGACACTTGCACTATCTCAGATTAACAATATCTTTTCCTTTTGGGCTGCAAACCTCACTCGCATATTGACCTATGGCACCTTTATCTTCCCGAGAGCGACTGCTTCGGGCTGCTCAGGTTCTGTTTCTCTCTCAGGGAATCAGCCATACCACAACCCGCCAGATTGCCCAGTTGGCAGGGGTGAATGAGGTCACCCTGTTCCGCAATTTTGGCAATAAGTACGGGCTACTGCTGGCGGTCATTCAGGCAACCACTACCTTTCGTGAACTGGGGGAGTCGCTGATGCAGTACACCCCGTCTGTAGAGAACCCTCCCCAGGCTTTCAAAGCCTACGTCAGTGATTGTCTTTATGCTCTGGAGCAGGCCCCGGCGTTTGTGCGATCGCTCATCGGCGAAGCCGACCAGTATCCTGACGAAAACCGTTGCGCTCTGGGGCAACGATTGGGTGAAGCCAGCAGCTACGTTTCTCGGTATTTAGGCCAGACCATGCCACCGGGATCTCTGCCGCCGGAAAGATTGGCGGGATTTTTAGGGGCGCTGCTGGTAGGTTATGTGGTGATTGAGTCCACCTGCGAAAATCACCAACTCTGGAACAGTCGTGAAGACTTTTTAACCGATCTGGTAAATTTGTTGCTGCCCCAGGCCAAAGCTGATCTGGGTCCCCAAGCCTCAAGCCCGGACCCAGACGCCACCGCGTCTGCTGTGGAAGATTTGCCTGAACCCTGGGTGCATCAAATTCTGCAGCAGGCCAAAGATAGCAGTCTGCAAGACTATGCTCTGGCTTATGTCTTGTTTGGGGCCGGGTTAGAACCCGAAGAGGTAAGGCACTTGCTGAGATCGCACCATCTCAGCGACAAGACTCAACACACGTTGCAGGTGGGTGGGCGGCAGGTCCCGCTGAACCAGTGGATTGCTGGCAAACGCTATGGGTCTTACACCAGCAATCCTCTGACGAAATGGCTTAAAAGCCGCAAAGACGACCATCCCTGGCTGTTTGTCAACGCCCCGGTTGCTCCCCTGGATGCTGCAGCCATTCACCAGCGCTGGCAACATTGGGTTAGAGACCTGCCCCTGCACCCGTCGCCCCTCGCCCACCAGGCTAAGCAAACCTGGTGCGTAGAAATGTTGTTCCGGGGCATGGCCCTTGAAAATCTGAGCATTCTGTCAGGATGGTCGGTTCAGCAATTGCGCCCCTTTCAGCAGCGGGCAAAGGCCAGGGCTGCCTTGCAACAGGCCCGTTCCCTAGATCAAAAGCCGATCAATTCATAACTTTACGGCGAACTTTACGGCGAACTTTACGGCGCAGGGCCTTACCCCTAGCCCTGCAAGACCAGTTGCTCAACGGCGTCGGGGGTGCTGGGAAGCTCCTGGGTAAGCACCTGGCAGCCCGATTCGGTAATATGTACGTCATCTTCAATGCGAATGCCGCGCACGGCTGAAAACTGATCTAATTGGTCCCAGTTCACGGCATCGTCGTACTCGCCCGATGCCCTGGCCGGGGCTAAAATCCCCGGCACCTGATAAAAGCCCGGTTCGATAGTAACCACCATCCCCGCCTGGAGGGGACGGTCAAGCCGGAGGAAAGCCAGGCCAAATCGGTTGCTGCGGGTCCGTCCGGGCGCGTAGCCAGCCAGGTCTCCCAAATCTTCCATATCGTGGACGTCAAGCCCCAGCAAATGCCCGACTCCGTGGGGGAAGAACAGAGCATGGGCATCTCGCTCCACCAGGGTTTCAGGGTCTCCCCGCAGAATTCCGAGATCAACCAGCCCCGTCGCCAGCACGGTGCTGGCCAGCAGGTGCAAATCTATATACTCAGCCCCCGGTCGAGCCTCGGCAATAGCGGCATCGTGGGCTGCTAACACCACGTCGTAAATGTCTCGCTGGGGGGAGGTAAACCGGCCCGATACCGGCCAGGTGCGGGTAATATCTGAAGCCCAACCGGAGGCCGCTTCAGCCCCAACGTCTGCCAGCAGCAGATCTTGTGGCTCCAGAGGGTGGTGATACTGCTCGTTGTGGAGCACCTCGCCATGGACGGTGACGATGCTGTTGTAGGCGCAGGTCATTTGATGGGCCATGATCACCTGCTCCATGGCGGCCCGCACCTCGGCCTCGGTACTGGCGGCAAGGGTGGCGGCCATGCCTGTTTTGTGGGCGGCAACCGAGACTTTGGCGGCAGCCTGAATTTGAGCAAGCCCGAAGGCGTCGTGGTTGAGACGCAGCTGTACGATGGCTGCGGCCAGGGCCTGACTGGCCTCATGGGGCTGCATAGAAGAATCGCTAAAGCTTTGCCAAATGGGCTGCTGGGCCGGTAAACAGACGGCCTGCTGCAGGTATTGGGGCAGATCGGCCATGGGGTAGGCTGCATCAGCCCCCATGGTAGTGGCAAGATCGGCACGGGAGGGTTGTGGCCCGTGCCAGAGGGCATCATCAGCGGTGGGCTCATCCCAAAACAGAGTCATGGTTCCCTGGTGCAGGTGAACTGCGGCATGAGCCAGAGGCCGACCGGCAAAGTAGAGGAAGTGGCTATTCGCCCGAAAGGGGTAAGTATTGGCGGGAAAATTACGCGATGGTGCCTGCCCTGACCAGATGACAACCGGCTGGGAGAAAAGCCGGGCCAGGTGCTGTCGTCGCTGTTGTAGCCCCTCTACCAGGGCGGGTCGCTGTAAGGTTGTCACCATGGGGGAGTACTCATCTTCAAATGCTTGCGGCTGGGCAGATAGACCTGATTTAAGTCCAGCCGGAAAGGTTTACTGGCGGTATACCAAGTTCAGCTCGAAATCTGCAGTTTTCTCTCAGTCAAAACTCCACTTCTGGACTTGGACGAGGTTTAAAACTGCAGTCTCCGCGGTGGACCTGGTGTGAACCTTGTCCAGATTCAAGAAGTTTTCCTTTAAAAACCTTATAGATTTTGAGCTGGACTTGATGATGAAGCCCATATTCAAACTATAAACCCTGTCTCGGGTGAGGCAACGGCTACCGCCCTGCCCCTGGAGTTACTACAGGGTTTATCATGAATCCAGGATTGTTTGAAAATCATCAAGGTTTGCTACAACTTTAAAAAAATTCCCTTCAGAATTTAGTGCAAATGCACTAATCTAGTAAAAGCCTCCCGTAAGCTAGGGCACTGTGAAATTTGTCGTAAAAGCTTACAGTGCTACTGGTTAGGGTACACCGCAAACACAGCTCGCACGGGCGTAGTTCTATGGCATCCCTTACGATCAAGCCTGGTTCGCGCATTCGGCTCAAGGGGCAGTCAGCCCATATTCCAGACTTTTTTGTGGTGCGTTGCGATCGCGACCATTGCTGGGTTCGGCAAGCAGACTGGATCCCCGAAGTGCAACTCAATGTTCGTTTTAACCAGATTTGGATTCCCGACACGGAAGCTTTCTCTCCGTCTGAGGGCCAGATCTCGGTAGAGTCAAATTCCCCCGATAACGTTATTTATCTGGACGATTACCGGCAACGGAGAGCCCGCTGATGCTGAGGCCGTAAGCCCAGTGATGCCGGCGGATTATGGCTATTGGAAGATTTTCCAAATAACAGCGATGGTGCGTTGGATAACCGTTATGCTGAAAGCACTCCTCTAGATTAGAGGGGTGGACTGGTGCTTTGAGATTAAATTCCGGCAGGAAAGGTTCGGAGATTGTTGTCTAAGGGGCAGCTTCAGCGTTCGCCACGTGCTTTGGCAAGATCATGACTCTTTTAGCTCGGCTATTGCAGTTTTTAAGGTTCCTGGAAGGTCTGCTGGATTTCTTCGAATTTCTGGCGACTCCCCTGGGGGCAATTGCGTCGGTCGGGGTCATTCTTTACGGAATTTTGGCATTTAGCGGTCTCGATAGCTCCCTGTCGGCCACCCTGGCCGGGTCTGCTACCCTGGCTTTGAGCTGCATTCTTACCCGTCCCAAGTTTTAGCGTGTCCATGATTCCTGCCGTTGAGGCTGAAGCCCTGATTCTAGACCTGACCCCCTACCCCCAGGGTGAACACTGTATCGAGCAAATCTCTTTGACAGAGGCTCAGGGGCGAATTTTGGCCCAGCCCGTCAGCAGCGATCTGGACTTTCCCCACTGGGATAACTCCGCCATGGACGGCTACGCGGTACGCTACGCAGATGTACGGCAGGCTACGGCAGAGCATCCTGTATCCCTTAGCATCATTGCAGAAGTTCCCGCCGGTAAGCCCCCCACCCAGATGGTTCAGTCGGGGCAGGCGGCACGCATTTTAACCGGGGCAATGCTGCCGGATGGCGCAGACACCATTGTGATGCAGGAAAATACCCAGCGGCAGGAAGACCGCGTCAAGATTCTGGAAGCTCCTACCCAGGGCCAGTTTGTACGCCATCAAGGCAGCTTCCACCGAGCTGGCACCCCTCTGCTATCCGCAGGTCTGCCCCTGGGCGGTGCCGAAATTGCCGTTCTGGCGGCGGCTCAATGTCCGGTACTGCCGGTCTACCGCAAGCCCCGCGTGGCCCTTCTCTCCACGGGAGATGAATTGGTGCCCCCTGACCACCCCCTACGACCGGGGCAGATTGTGGACTCCAATCAATATGCGCTGGCGGCATTAGTAGAACAGACTGGGGCAGTGCCAGTTCCCCTGGGCATCATTCCCGATCACCCCCAGGCCCTTGCCGAGGGGATTCAAACTGCCCTGCAGAAGGCGGACCTGATCCTTTCTTCTGGAGGAGTGTCGGTGGGGGACTATGACTACGTGGATCAGGTGCTGAGCGATCTGGGGGCAACTCTGCATCTCCGCTCGGTGGCGGTTAAACCGGGCAAGCCCCTTACGGTGGCAACCTTCCCATCCCCCTCGCAGGGGAACCTGCTCTACTTTGGCCTGCCGGGCAATCCGGTTTCGGCCCTGGTTAGCTTTTGGCGCTTTGTCGCTCCCGCCCTGCGTAAACTCTCCGGGTTACCGGGAGGATGGTCGCCGTCCTTTGTTTCTGCCGTAACTCAGGATACGCTGAAATCGGGAGGGGGAAGAGAAACCTATCTGTGGGGCCATTTGACCCTGTCTGAACGGGGCAATACTTTTCGTTTGGCAGGCGGTAGCCACAGTTCGGGGAATCTGATTAATCTGGCCGGAACAAATGCCCTGGCGGTGGTGCCAGTGGGAACAAAACTAGTAAATTCTGGGGCGACGGTCGGATGTATGACTCTTCAGAGGATGGGGTAAGGTTATCCAAATTTGTATCTTCTGGATCCATCTGGTCCTGTACTGTTTCTGAACCGGATTTGTCGGCTGCAGGAAAGAGGTTAAACACGCTCTGATCACCTCTCAACCTTCCTACACCAAGGGCAATCACTGCCTGGCCGTAGGGAATTGGGGGTGACGGATTTGCCAAACATTTTTCCCAGTCGCAAAGGCAACCGCACACAGAAGAGGGTTTTGGGACCGTAGAAGATGATGCGCTCTGCCCCAACCGGCTGACAAGAATGTCATCTAAAGAAATGTAGTCGCTTAGCAGATCCAATCCTTCAGCACTGCCAGGGCCAGTAGGATCTTCGGCCCAGTCTAGCAGGGCTTTAGCACGATTTCCCTGGGCCTCGGCGCTCGAGGAGAGCAAGCCCCGAGGCGGCTCTAGTTTCCTCTGCAAGCTCCACTGCTGGATCTGGGCGAGGTTTAAATCCAAGACTTTAACCACCAGCGCTGCTTTAGGGCTTCGGGGGATAAGGGCAAGCCAATCAACACGGGTAGCCAGAAGGCAAACCCCCAGAGCACCAGCAGAATGATCACCCAGGCGGCGACGCGATAATGCCAGCGGTGGTCACACAGCCAGCGAGCAAGCAGCCAGGCCAGCCCCAGCACCGCAAAGACCATCATTCCCAGGGCGTGGTAAAGAAACGTGCAGCGGCTGACCAGCAGCCAGGGGAGCCAGTTGGCGGCGTAGTTTACCAGCACAAAGCTGACGACGGGCCTGGCGACATTGTCCCGGTTAGGGTCTTGATTCTCTAGAACTTCAACTCTGGCAGGCTGAGCAGGGCTTTCCAGGTCCAATTTCAAAGCCGGTTGGGTATTCCTGCCTTTGGCTCGAGATGGGCGCAACCGGCCCCAGCTGCGGCTTACCCAGCCTGCTGTCAGGGCTACCACAGCCGCAGTGGCAAACCACCACAGCAAAGGATTCCCCATGCCCTGAAGGGTGTACGTCACCGGGGCACGGCTACCCAGGGGAGCCAGAATGGCATCTGGACGGCTACCCACCACCTGCTGATACAAGTAAGACACAGGGCGCACCATAAACGGCCAGCTATACCAGGCCGAGCAGTAGGGGTGAGCCGCCCCATCTCCCCCAATGCTCTGGTGCACCGTCCACAGCTGATGATGAATCTCTAAGAATGAAACCTGGTTCAGCCGCAGATGGGGAATCCAAAGCAGGCTGTAGGTTACCAGGGGTACGATGCCCAGATAAAGCAGTAGAGCTTGCCACGGCACCGACTGACGGTGTTTAGGGACAGGTTGCCACCCTGCCAGCTCTAGCAGCAGAATTCCCAACCAAAAGCCCGCACCGTTCCACTTGACGTTGATGGCGGCTCCCAAACTCACCCCCGCTGCCACCCGCCACCAAACTGTTTGGCTCCGCAATCGAGCTGGTGAAGAATCTTGAGAGAGACGGCTCTGATGCCAGAGCCGATTGGCATATCCCCAACTTATAGGAACCAAGGGCCTTTTGACCGTAAGGGATACCGATTTTAATTCGGGGGTTTTGACTTCAGATTCAGCATCACCAGTCTTGGCGAGAACCCAGCAGAGTTGGCCGCAAACCCCAAACCAGACCCAGTAAATATTAATTAGAGCCAGTCGAGACTCGACCAGGGGCAAACCGATGAGCAGCACCATTCCCCCTGCCAGCATGGCAAACGCCAGCCGCCGTTGAAGGGAGTGTATGGCGCTCAGATAAAACCCGAGCAAAAGGGTAAGGCCGGGTAACGTAGCCCCCGCCACGGCATTTAACCAGCGGTAGCTGATGGGGCTAACCAGCCGGTCCCCCAGGGGGATAGTAGGCCACTGCAACCATTCAGCGGGAAACTGGCCCAGGGCGATGCCCAGCGCAATCAGATACTTACCCAGAGGGGGATGGGCGTCAAAGACCGGTTCTCCCTGCAGGTAATTGAGGGCAAAGGGGACGTAGTAAATTTCGTCAAATACCAAACTGTTAAACCAGCCCAGCCCCCAGCTATGAAGACCGAGGGCAATAATTACCAGGCCCGACAGCCCCAGCCCTAAAATGCCTCGTAGATCCTGACTCAGCTTCATAAGCCGCTATGATAAGGGATTGTGAAACTTTGATCCCAGATTAAGGCAGGAAGGAGAAGTTCTCTTGAAACGGAGTCATGTCGTCATCAGCATGCTGATTAGCCTGATGGGCATTGGTTACAGCACCGGAGCAGCCAGCGCCTTTCCACTCATCGCTGGGGAGGGACCGCTAGACCGTTCCTTGGCGCCAGAAATGAATGGGGAACTGCTCTGGTTGGCCCAGGCCTCCTCTAATCTGACGGATGCTCAACAGAATCAGGTTGACGAGCTACTGCAGCAAGGACAGGACCGGGTGGATGCCAGCGATTATGCTGGCGCGATCGCCGTCTATGAGCAGGCCGCCCGCATTGATCGCCAAAATCCCAAACTATTCTCTGGCATTGGCTATCTCAACATTCAGTCTGGCAACTATAGCGCCGCCATTGAGGCCTACGAGCGGGCGATTGAGCTAGACTCAGACAATATTCCTTTCCACTACGGTCTGGCCCACAGCCAGTTCAACGCAGGTCAGCTCGACAACGCCGAACAAACTTACCGCGCCATCCTGTCCCTCAATCGCCAGGAAACAGATGCCTACCTGGGCATTGGCGGTATTCAAATGCAGCGAGAAGACTACGACGGGGCGCTGGCAACCTACCAAAACCTGGTTCGGGTTGCTCCGGGCCAGGTTCAGGTTTACCTGGCTCTAGGGACCCTTTATCTCCAACAGGAAGACTACGAACAGGCCCTGTCTTACCTGGAGCGGGGAAAAACCGCGGACCCCAATAATGCCGATATTTACGTCAGCATCGGCAACATTTACCTTGTGCAGGATAACCCTGAAGCCGCCGAAACGAATTTTAGAACGGCGGTTGAACTCGATCCCCAGGACGCTACGGCCCAGTACCAGCTAGGGTATTTGCTCTATGAAGATGGTGAGGATGAAGCCGCCTTTAGACACTTACTCACGGCGGCACAACTTAATTCGGATTTAATCGAAGCCCAGGTTCTGGTGGGGGAGCTGGCCCTGGAACGTGAGAACTATGTCCAGGCCGTGCTTGCCTACCGCAAGGTAACCCGAGCCATGTCGGATGATCCTGCGGCCCACTACAATCTGGGTTTAGCTCTGTGGGGTCAGGGCTTTAAAGGACAGGCTGTTTCGAGCATGGAATTTGCCAGCTACCTCTACGAGCGCCAGGAAGATGAGGCCGGAGTTAGCCGGGCTGAGGAAGTGCTGGAATTCTGGCAAGGCCAGCTGTAATGAGGGAAGCAGCGATGTCACATCAGCTATCTTCCCAATCAATTTCAAGCTAGCGTTTTCAAGCTAGCGTTTCTTCTGCCATCGTCGCTGTTTGTGCCGAGACAGAGTTTTACGCTTGCGCTTTTCAATGGGTGTCTCAAAGTGGCGATTCTTTTTCATATCTGAGAAAATGCCAGCGCGAGACACCTTACGCTTAAACCGGCGAAGGGCCGACTCAATATTTTCTTCTTCTCCCAAAATAACTTGGGCCATCAACTCTCCTAATAACTCAACATTCCGCAAGCCCTGTTAACTGCAGATAGGGCTAAGCCCGCACTTCGCCGTAGAGCACTCTGCCCAACGGCCCCTCTCACTCCCCAGGGAAATTTCCTGGGGAAAACTACAGATTTTGCCCTGAACTGGGTGTATGCCTTGCTGCCGTTGGCTCCAAAGTCGTGGAACAGCCAGCAAGGACTAACCAGGCCCGGGGGGATGTCTTGTAGACAGACAATTTTCCCGACGGCTAGGCTTACGAAAAGTGTGCCGCCGGGAACGTTTTGGGACTAAATGTAGCCCTTAGTAGCGCTTGTTCCAACCGCCCCCCGAGGAGCGTCGGTTGTTGTTTTCACGGGGTCGGGCCTTGTTCACCTTGAGGTCGCGCCCCATCCATTCAGCCCCGTCAAGGGCATCGATAGCCGCAGACTCTTGATCTTCGCTTTCCATTTCTACAAATGCAAAGCCACGGGGACGCCCTGTTTCCCGGTCGGTTGGCAGGCTAACGCGACTAACGGTGCCATACTCGGCAAAGACCTCTGTAATTTGGTCCTGGGTCGCGTCGAAAGAAAGGTTGCCAACATAAATAGACATTGATACATCTCCTAAAGAAGAAGCACTACAAACAGTTATCCAGGAGATGTACCCGTTACCAGCCAAAGGCTCATTTAACTAGGTAGCCCACCAAGAACCACTGGCCAAACCATAACACATGCCCTTCGCTTCAAAAATTATGTTTTTCTATGGTTATTGCCTATTGATCATCGGGCAACACCCACTTGGGTGGTTGAGCAGCCCGTTCCATAATTTTACGGCGCACCGCTTCATCGGCCATTTCGAGTATGGTGTCGAGGGAGGTATTGGCAATGAATTTTGAAGCTGCTTCGGTATATTTCAGGTTGGGGCACTGATCTCCCAAAACACAACCGTTTTTGCAAGCTTCGGCGCAGTTGATTTCCATGGTTGTTCGTCTCCTGCCGGATGGTAAGTAACGAGCATTCGTCAGGCTGAAGGGCACAGCAAGAGCACAGCTTCAGCTTGAGAAAGCCTTCAAAAATTGTAACAACACTCACCATAGGCCTTGGGAGAGAATGTTGGCGAGACAACCGTCCCTACCCAGCAGGAAATTATCGTGGCTCAACCTGTGCAGCAGCAACCGAAGTGGCCCTTGTGGATGTTAGGGGCCGTTCTGCTCAGCCTGCTGACCCTGGCTGGGGTGTACTGGGCTAATCCCGAACTGTTAAGCCCGCATTGACTTTGCCCACCTGTTCAAAGATGATAGCCCCGGCACTGTGGGTAGCGATGCCGTTATCGGTGATGGGGCAGCCACAAGCTGAACTGAATCTGTCCCCCTGGGGCATCGTCGAGGGACAAGTCACCGCCGTGGGCTCTGGCGATTTCTCGGGATAGGCTCAGCCCCAGGCCCAGGCCATCGGTTTGGCGGCTGTGGGCGGCATCTCCCCGGTAGAACCGGTCGAACAGGTGGGTGCGCTCCTCTAAAGTCAGGGTTCTGGAGGCGTTGGCAATGGTGAGGATGACCCGTTGGGGTTGCCGGTAGGCCTGGAGGCTAATCCAGCCCTGGGGTTGGTTGTACTTAAGGGCGTTGCTGAGCAGGTTCTGGATGACCTGGATGATCAGATCGCGATCGCACCTCACCACCAGGTTGTGCTCAATTTTGCTCTCTACCTTCAGCCTGGGAGCCAGCAGGGGCAAGTCCTCCAGCTGTTCCCTCAACAGTTCGCTCAGGTTAACTGGGTCCTGCTTCAGCGCCATCTTCCCGGCGTCGGCCAGAGACAGCAGCAGCAGCTTCCGAACAATGCCGCTGAGGCGACTGACCTCCTCTAGCAGGTGGTTGAGGGTCTGCTGCATGGTTGAGCCCGTTTCTGCCTGCTGAATGGCCTGTTCTAGCTCTCCCTGCAGAATGGCCAGGGGGGTTTTGAGTTCGTGGGCGGCATCGCCGCTAAAGCGAGTGGCCTGGTGAAAGCTCCGCTCTAGCCGTTCTAGCATGGCGTTAAATGACTGAATCAGGCCCTGAAATTCCTGGTCGACATCCCGGGGGGCAACCCGCTGGTCGAGGCCCTGGGCGGTGACCTGGTTAACCCTTTGGTGGAGGTGTTGAATGGGCCTGAGGGCCTGGCCTGAAAGCCCCCAGGCCCCGCCCGCAATTAGCACTAGAGCCGCGGGGATGGTGACCAGGTAAATGCGGCGAATGGTCGCCATCTCCTGGCGAATGGTAGCGAGGCTAACGGCGATACTACCCTGCCCCCGTGGCAGCAGAATGGTTCCTACCCGCCATCTGCCCACGGCACTGCGCTGGGTACTGAAGCTGACCAACGCCGCGCGGTTGCGGAGGGGGCCTAAACGTTCGGGGGGTTCAGGCTCAGGCATGGCCGCTGTCGGCCTGCGGCGCGGCACCGGCTGCAGGGTTTGGGGCCAATGGTCGGACTGAAACACGATGGCACCGTTAGTATCTAGCAACCGAATGGCAACTGTGTCGTTGTTGCCTGCGCCCCACTCCCGCGCCAAAGCAGTGGCCAGATCGGGGGGGATTCTGCCCCCATGCAGTCGCCCCATGCGGATCAGGACGGCTTCGATTTGAACATCCAAACGATCGACTTTGGCCTGGTTGATCAGCCAACTTGACAGCAGGGCAAACCCCAGCAGCGCCCCCCCGGCTAATACCGAGGTCCATACTGCCAATCGTCGCCGAAAGGAAGGTTGCGTCACTGCAGCGCCTCTGGTTGTCGAAATCGATAGCCCACCCCCCGTATGCTTTCAATCCATTGCGCTGCTCCCAGGGGATCTAGCTTTTTGCGCAGCCGCTGAATCGCCACGTCGACCACATTGGTGCTGGGGTTAAAGTTGTAGCCCCAGACATGCTCCAGAATTTGGGTGCGGGTCAGCACCCGACCGGGAGACCGCATCAGGTATTCCAGCAGATTGAATTCCCGCGTGGTTAGCTCCATCCTTTGCCCTGCGCAGGTGACTTCCCGCGTGATGCGATCCAGAGTCAGGGGGCCAACGCTGAGCCGGTTTTGCCGTTCCCCCACGCTACGCCGCACTACGGCATGAATACGGGCAATCAATTCTTCTACATAAAATGGTTTAGCCAGATAGTCGTCGGCTCCCAGATTAAGACCCTGCAGGCGGTCATCTAACTCATTGCGGGCGGTCAGCAGAATCACCGGCAAATTGCGGCCAGCCTGGCGCAGGGCTTTGAGGATGGCCAGACCGTCCATGCCGGGTACCATAATATCCAGCAGCAAAACATCATAGTCGCGTTCCAGGGCCAGTTCGTAGCCTTCGTTGCCGTGACCGCAGTGGTCTACTATAAACCCCTGTTCTGCCAGACCTTGCTGTACAAAACTGGCGATTTTAGCTTCATCTTCTACCAACAGCACGTTCATCGAGGTCCTGCCCGAAAAATGACCATCAAAAAATGACCATCAAAAAATGACAATGTTGTCATTCAACCGCAAGGGTTCTGTCATCTTCCCCAACTTTAATCAAAAGTATAGACACTTCAAATCCAGCCGAAACGGGAGATGTAACCCGCCCGGAGGGCAACCCAGTGTCCTGTTGTATTTAAGGCCATGCACCATGCAAATTCGTCATTTATTACTTACGACCACCGCTGCTTCCCTGCTTTTTGGCACTTTGGGGCTGGCAGCGTATAACGGCAACAGCCCAGCCTGGGCCAATTCAACCCCGTCTGAAGCCCCCGCTAGTCTGGAGTTAGCGCAGCGGGGCAATCGTTCGACTGGGGCAGGTCAGAGAAACGCCCGGCGACGGGGCGAACGCCTGACCGCTGCGGCTGCAGAGCTGGGGGTGAGCGAAGCCGAGCTGCGTGATGCTCTGGGCCTGCCCGAACAGCCCATTCAGCCAGACCTGGCCGGCGCTGCCGCGCAATTGGGCACCACAGAAGCCGACCTCAGAAATGACCTGCGTAGTTCAATCCAGCCGGGGCCGGGCCGCCGGGGAAGACGTCCCGACTTGGCTGCCGTAGCCCAGCAGTATGGCGTTTCCACCGAAATGCTGCTGTCTGCCCTGGGCCTTCCCACAGAACGGCCCCAGCCCAACCTGACTGCCGCTGCTAATCAATTGGGCGTCAGCGAAGATGCCCTGCGCAATGCTCTGCGCCCCGACCGCCGCTGCGACTAATGCTCCACGGTAATGCTCTACAGCAGCCGAATCCAGTAGCGGTTACGGCCCCGCCGTTTGGACTGATACAGGGCGGCATCGGCGGCGGCCACCAGATCTTCTGGAGACTGCTCCTGGGTGGGTACCACACTGGCAATGCCCATGCTGACGGTTAAATAGTCGTTGACGCTGGATTTTGGATGCTCGATTTTGAGAATACTCACTTCTTCCTGGACCGCCTTGGCGACAATTTCGGCTCCGGTACGGCGGGTATTGGGCAGCACTATGCCAAATTCTTCGCCGCCGTACCGGGCGATTAGATCTGCCGCCCGCTTTACTGCCCGGCTGGCGGCCTGGGCAATGGCAATCAGCGCTTCGTCTCCCTGCTGGTGGCCGAAGTAGTCGTTGTAAGGCTTAAAGAAATCCACGTCAAACAAGACCAGGGAGAGGGGCTGTTGTTCCCGCACCATGCGTGACCATTCCTGCTGCAGGTACTCATCAAAGCAGCGGCGATTGGGCACCTGGGTGAGGCCATCCAGGGTGGCCAACCGCTCTAGCTTTTCGTTAGCCGCCTGCAGGGCCGTTTCGATGTCTTTGCGGTCGGTAATATCAATCCAGTTGCCAATTACCCCCGTCACCTCATCGTTGCCGTCTTGAAAAGGGCTAACAATCATTTTGTACCAGCGGTTAACCCCATTCATATCGATGATGGCCTGCTCGGTCTGGTGGGGACACCGGGACGCCATCACCTGGTTATTGATTTGCCGGTAATGCTCAGCCTGGGACTCTGACAGGTTGGGGTTAATTTCGGTTTCGAGTTTGCCGACCATCGCCTCTGGCGTGAGGCCATAGATGGCAGCGCTGGCCTGGTTGGCGATTTGAATGCGGTCTTGCCGGTCTTTAACGGTAATTAAGCTGGGAATGTTGTCGATAACGTTCTGCAAGAACTGCTGTTGACGCGCCAGGGCGGCTTCGGTGAGTTTACGTTCGGTAATATCGCGCACGATAATCAGCACCTCGTTGTCACCACTCACCACCATGCGGGCTTCTTCGTGGTGTTTGCCGCTCGGGGTATCAAACTCATATTCATAAATTTGAGGGATGCCCGTCTCCAGGGTGCGCTGAATATACCGCATGCGTTCTTCAGCCATGGCTTTGGGTAGAACCCTGGAGATGTGATGCCCTATTTGCAGGGTCTTGTCGGCCAGTAGCTCTACATTGCCAGAGCTCATGATATCCAGGCAAACACCATCTCCCCTACAGCGAATCAGCAGATCGGGAATGGCTTTTAAGATGGCACGCTGGGTCTGTTCGACCTGGGCCAGGGCTGCAGTGCGCTCAGCAACGGTTTGCTCCAGAATTTGAGCATGCTCCGCCAGCACCTGCTGGGCCTGCCTGCGGGTTCTCACATCTTGAAAGGCGGCAATGGCATACTCTACCTGCCCGTTGCCATCAAAAATGGGGGTGGTTGCCATTTCGATGGCAATTACGCCATGGCGGTTATGGAGTTCAATATCATCGGCCCAGGCCGATTGCCCATTTAGAGAGAGATAGATGGGCAATCGATCCAGGGGATAAGGCTCCTGGGAGCTGGCCCGATAAGCGATAAAGGTGTCTTCAATGCCGGTTCCAGGAACGGAGGGTAAATCTTCCAGGTCCAGCAGCCTGCGAGCTTCTTCGCTGACAAAGACCATTTTGCCCCGGCGGTCATAGACCACAATACCAAGGGGAATAACATTTAAAAATTGACGCCATCGATATTCGCTCTGCCGCAGGGCCTGGTTCAGGCTCTCCAGTTCCGCAAAAGAGTGCCTCAGCCGAGCTGCCAGGTCGTTAAAGGCGCTGGCCAGGGTCCCCAACTCGTCGTAGCGCTCGGTGGGCAGCGGGGTCTGCCAGTTTCCCCGAGCCATGGCCCGCACCGCAGTTGTGAGTTGGGTAATGGGCTGAAAAATTCGGTGTACCACCGCTAAGCCCACCACAATGGAAGCGGCAATGATCCCCACCCCGGCTACGGCAATCCCCCAGTGGCCGACAAAAAAGGTTAACACTCCAAGAATTACTATGCCGGTCAGCAACTGCAGCCAAAAAACTGTCACTAGCACCCGCTGGAGAGGAAAGGGGGCCAGGACTTTACTGAACCGTCTCATAACACTAAATTTTGACACCGGCAGTAGTCGACCTTTTGCGGGATAAAGCACAGATCAGCCAGGGACCTTATGCAAGGGAAAATTCAAGCCCAGGGGCATGCCTCCCAGTGGGAACTAGAGCTAGTTAAAAAGATACCGGCAAATTACGGAAAACCTCAGGTGACAATTTTTAGGGTTCCCATGAAACGTCATTGTTAGAGCCGAGAACCCATACCTCAACCGTAGAGGCCGGGGTTGACAGCGGCATTAGCGGCAAACCTGACAATCTTACGCTCATTTCCCAGGGGTCTATATCAGGGGACTTGGATTGATCTTAGTAAGATCTCCAGGCAGATGACGTGATCTCAAACAACCGCTTACTTCTCCAATGGGCTAGCCTCCAGACGGATTTAACTGCAGGGTACCCCCGTTGTCGGTGCTATCAAACCCAATGAAGTATGCCATCAAAAAAGTTGTGCCGCGATCAGTTCACCCATGGCTCATCCGTGCTTGTCCGTTACCTCCATCCACCCTGAAACTGCAAAGGAAATGGCTCTGCAGCGGTTTTAACCATATTAAAGGAAAGCTAATTTTCATTGAAAAAAAAATAGGTGCCAACAACAGCGCTAAGCCCTGGCTAGCATCAAGTGTTATGAATTTTGCTACATCCACAAGCGAGGGATCAAGGGGGCTAGGGAGCGATACCTGCGGCATAACGGATGAACCGGAATACTGAGTACACCCGCGATTACGTTTCTGGCCGCTTCGGCTAATCGGGTGACGACATATTTCTTCCTCAGCGTGTATGCTGACAAAAATCCGTTGAGGTATGTTCATGTTTGAATCGACCAACTGTGAAAAATTGGCCCTGGTGTTCAATCGAGCTGGTCAGCAGGGTAAAAACAGCTTCTGCAAAATGTTGTGGGGGAACCAGCCCGAGGCGATTCAAACTCAGCTCAAGCCATTGCTTAGCCCCGAAGCTCTGGCGGCCCTGCAGGCTGAGGATTAAACCCCTCTTGCCTGGACAGAGCTACCCCTCGTCACCGGCAGCAGGGGGATAAGGCGTGTAGCCCCCGCTTTTGTATGCTGGTCTTTTGTATGCTGGTCTTTATCGTCCAGAATTAGCCGGTTTATGATCTCTATTCACGCCCCCCTGCATGTGGCCATCAATGTCAGCGATCTCTCCAGGGCAGAAGCCTTTTACGGCGGGGTACTGGGGTTGCAGAAAGTCGATCGCTCCCTGAAGTTTCCCGGTATCTGGTACCAGGTAGGAGAATTTCAGCTGCATTTAATCGAGGCGGCAGACTGGCAAACCTCTGCCCAGCATCCAAAATGGGGGCGTAATGCCCATGTGGCCTTTGCCATTGCGGATGTGGAGGCCGCTAAATCTGCCCTGGTGGAAGCCGACTGCCCGGTTCAGACCAGCGCTTCGGGGCGTCCGGCGCTGTTTACCCAGGACCCGGATGGCAATATTATCGAACTGACCCAGATTGTGTAACGAACATTACCAATTTTCTTCGCGGTGCCAAGGCTACGGCGTTAAAGTAAAGAGTGGCCTATATCATCTCATGCACTGTGGATTTTGCACCCTCGCAACCGCCAACCGCTACCGACATTCAGGGCATTTTTAACCGCATTGCGCCGGTTTACGATGATTTGAACCAGCGCCTGAGCTTTGGCCTGCACCGCATCTGGAAGCGCATGACGGTGGGCTGGAGCGAGGCAGCTGAGGGGCAAACCTGTCTGGACCTGTGCTGCGGTAGTGGCGACCTGGCTCTAATGCTGGCGGAGCAGGTGGGTCGTACGGGCAGGGTGTACGGAGTTGACTTTTCGGCAGATCAGTTAGCGGTTGCAGAGCAGCGATCGCAGCACAAGTCCTTGGCCAACCGACTGCACTGGACCCTGGCAGATGCCCTTGACCTCCCCTTTGGGCCAGAGACCTTTGACGCAGCCACCATGGGATACGGGCTGCGTAATCTGACCGATATTCCTCAAGGGTTAGGGGAGCTGCGGCGGGTTCTCAAACCAGGGGCAACCGCCGCCATTTTAGACTTTCACCAGCCCCAAAATCCCCTGATACAGCAGTTTCAGCAGTGGTATTTAGATCATGTTGTAGTTCCCGCCGCCAAAGATTTAGGCCTGACCCAGGAATATGCCTACATTGCCCCCAGTTTGGAGCGCTTCCCCAACGGGCGAGAGCAGGTTACCTTAGCCAGACAGGCCGGGTTTGAAACGGCGGTTCACTATGTTCTGGCGGGCGGATTGATGGGCGTTCTGGTGGTACGCCGTGGTCATGAACTGGTCTAATCTGTGGCTACTGGTAGCGCCTCCGGTGATTGGCGGTGTGATTGGGTACTTCACCAATGACATTGCCATCAAAATGCTGTTTCGGCCCTATCGCCCCCTGTATTTGGGCAAATGGCGAATTCCTTTCACGCCAGGGTTAATTCCCAGCAACCAGGAGCGGTTGGCTAAGCGCATCTCCGATACCATTATGGGGTCGCTGCTCACCCCCGAAGAACTGCAGAACCTGGCCCGGCGACTACTGCAGACCGAGAGAATCCAGGCTGCTATCAAATGGCTGCTAGAACTGGCTCTAGATCAGGTGCAGAGTCGGGCCCAGGCCCGTACGGCCCAAATTGCCGGCAGCATTCTGCAGGACTTGTTTGGCAAATCCCTGCCTCGCCTGATTCGGGTTTGGGCCAGACGAGAAGATTTTCTAGAGGCCCAATTCAACCAGATTTTTGACCAGGTGCTGATCGACTTTGCCTTTTCGGAAGAACAAGCCGACCAGATCGCCACCTGGGTCTTAACCGGCGTGCTCCCTCCCGATAAGGTGCGCCAACTGCTGATTGAGTTCCTCACCGACCGCAACATTCAGGTGATTGACACAATTTTTCGGGAACGTACCAGCGGTACTTACTGGGTGGTGGCTAACCTGTTTGGGGTGCGCAACGCCCTCAGCCGCCTGCGGGCCTTCTGCTTGGATGAGCGAGAAGTCAGCAACGCCCGCATTGCCGAACTAACCACCGCCCTGCAGATTAAGAAACGGCTGAAAGACTGGCTGCAGAAAACCTCTCTGCAAAACCTGCCGGTTTCCACCGTGCGCCAGGTTCGCGGCAACCTGAGGGAGTCGGTGCGCAGTTACGTGCAGTCCCTGGGGCCTGAATTCCTTAAGGGGTTAAGTGTTTCGGTGAACTGGGAAATGCTGGCCACCCAGCTCATTAACCGGTTACAGAATTCCGAAATCATTAACCAGTCTCTTGATCCGGTCAGTGAAGAGCTGGCCCTGATTTTAGAACGCTACCTGGAACGAGATCTGGAGTCGCTGATTACCCAAATTATCCCTATCCTCAATATTGATCAGGTGATCGTTGACCGGGTGCAGGGCACTTCCCCCAGGGAACTGGAGCTGGCGATTCAGGGCATTGTGCGCAGTGAGCTACAGGCCATTGTGAACCTGGGGGGCATTTTGGGGTTTGCGATTGGTTGCCTGCAGGCCACGTTTTTTTACCTGCAACGAACTGGATAGGGAGAAGGACATGGCCTTATTTAAGGCCGCAATGCCGCTCCAAAATCTCCGGGATGCGGTTGCTTTCAGGCTGTAGGTCGCGGATTTCGCCCGGCATGGTTTGCAGGGCAGGGTCTGATGCAGAACGTTTGGTTGCCATGGCAAAGTCTCCTGAGTTAGCCCACCACATCAAAATAAATCGTCCAGGGCAACACGATGAATCCGAGGGCGATGGCTGCCGCCAGCACCGTACCCACCCCAAACGCCACCGGTCGCCACATCTTACCCAGGGTGCCGAAGGACTGCACCATGCTCCACATACCATGGCGCAAATGCAGACCCAGTAACAGCATCATGGCGGTGTAGCCAATCACGTAGGCGGGTTTGTGGAATACCTCAATCACCAACCGGGCCAGGTCCCGCATGGAATCATCCCCCAGTTGGGTGGTGTAGTAGGGGCCAAACTTAAAGGTCATCAGGTGAGCCACCAGAAACCCGGCCAGCAGGGTGCCGGTGATGATCATGGTGCGAGAGCTAACGGTTTGGTAGCTGCCCTTTTCCACAGACCGATACTGCTGATAAACCTGGGGCCTGGCCCTGAGGCGATGGGCAAAAATTTCGATGCCCACGGCAGCATGGAGTAAAACCACCCCGAGCAAAATGCCCTCAATGGCGTAGAGCAGCACCCCTAAGTCTGCCAGGTGATCACCATAGCTGTTGTAGGCGTTCTGCCCCAGAAACAGGGTGAGGTTGCCCAGCATATGTACCAGAGCAAAAGTGGCCAGGGCCAGCCCAGTGATGCCGGTGATGAGTTTCTTGCCAATGGGAGAGCGGTAGAACCGCAGCAGGGGGGAACCCACTGGCGCATGGGGAGACGCAGACGCTTTGAGGGAGGGAGTCATGGCAGAAAATCTACGGTCATTGCTGTTTTTGATCTTAGTCAACCGGGGCAGAAGTGCGAGCCTGGTAGCTTAAATCGCTCAAGTAAACCTTGTCCCAGCTCAGAAGTGGAGTGTTGGCTTAGATAAAACCCCAGATTTCCGGCTGGACTTGGTATCCCCCGGGTCCAGTCAACCCTTTGCCCGCCTCCCCACAGGGGGCCTTTGGGCGGCAGTTGGACTGTCAATACGCCCGGGGTTACTGGTTTGCTGAACCCACGGGTGCCGAAGCAGCGACTCAATGGTTGACCTGCCAGGCCCAGGCGCAGGGGGGCTAAGCGCCAGTATCAAGCCGGAACCACCACTGCCCTGGTGCCCGACAGGCCGAAAGCGGCATGGACCGCTTTTAAAGCCCGGACGCCCTCCTCTTCGTTGACCACGCAGCTGATTTTGATTTCTGATGTGGCAATCATCTGCAGGTTAATGTTTTGCTCTGACAGGGCTTTGAACATACGGGCAGCAACCCCTGGAGCATACATCATGCCGATGCCGACCACGCTGACTTTGGCAATGGCTTCATCGACCACCACTTCCCCAAAACCATAGTCGGCTGCAGCGGTTTCTACCACCCGACGGGCGGCGGCGGCATCGGCCTGGGCCACGGTAAAGGCAATATCGCGGGTGGCCTGCCCCCCCACCAACCGACACCGCTGGGATTGAATGATCATATCCACGCTAACGCCCTCATCAGCCATGAGTTGAAAGATTTGCGCGGCCATGCCGGGCTGGTCGGGAACGTGGCGAATAGCCACCCGCGCCTGTTTCATGTCGAGGGCAGCCCCCCGCACAACGGGAGCCTGACGCTGCAAGGTGGTGGCTTCTTCTGTCAGGGGCATGGGCGAGGACCGCACCTCGAAGGCATGGCAGAGGGCGGCAATGGCGCGATCGCAGTCCTTTGCATCCACCGTACAGCTCACCTTCACCTCTGAGGTGGAGATCAGCTGAATGTTAATGCCTGCCTCCGCCAGGGTAGAAAACATTCTGGCCGCCACCCCCGGACGCCCAATCATCCCCGCCCCGGCAATGCTGATTTTGGCCATGCGGGTATCGACCATGACCTCAGCCTGGGTGGTATCGGTGGGCTCGCTGCGCAGGGCCGGGGCAATGGCCTCAGCCACCGCCTCTGCCCGGGCCAAATTTGCCCGCACCATAGTAAAAGCAATGTCGTTGGTATTGCCTTCGTGGATGGACTGAATAATTAAATCCACATTGAGATTTTGTCCCGCCAGTTCTCCAAACAAGCGAGCGGCAATGCCGGGACGATCGGGAATCCGCAGCAGAGCTACCTTGGCCTGATCCGTATCAAATTCCACCGCATCCACCGGATGGGCCAGCTCCAGTCCTTCCAGGGGGCGGGGCTGGGGCCGGGGCGAAACAACGCGGGTACCCGGTTCATCGGTCCAGCTGGAGCGCACCACCAGGGTAACGCCGTAGTTGCGGGCGATTTCTACCGCTCGGGGGTGCAGCACTTTTGCCCCCAGGCTGGCCAGCTCCAGCATTTCGTCGCTGGTGATTTCTGCCATCAGCTGGGCCTCTGGCACAATGCGAGGATCGGTGGTGAGAATGCCCGGCACATCGGTATAAATTTCGCACTTTTCTGCCTGGAGGGCTGCCGCCAGGGCCACGGCAGAGGTGTCTGACCCCCCCCGTCCCAGGGTGGTAATTTCCATGTCGCGGGTCTGGCTAATGCCCTGAAACCCGGCCACCACAATGACCTTACCTTCGGTGATGTGGCGCTGCAGCCGTTCGGTTTTAATTTTGAGGATACGGGCGCGGGTATGCTCGGCTTCAGTCACAATGCCCACCTGGGCCCCGGTCAGGGAAATCGCCTCCTGCCCCAGGCTGTGCAGGGCCATGGTCAGCAGGGCAATGGACACCTGCTCCCCGGTGGACAGCAGCATATCCATTTCCCGGCGGCTGGGCTGATCGGTGATTTCGTTGGCCAGCTTGACCAGACCGTCGGTGGTTTTGCCCATGGCCGACACGACCACCACCACGGAATGCCCGCCCTCGACGGTTTGCTTGACCCGCTGGGCGACGGCCTGAATGCGTTCTACCGTGCCAACGGATGTACCCCCGTATTTTTGTACAATCAGCGCCATAGTGTTTCTGGTGTTTTTTCCCGGCAAAGGCTGGTTTACGTGCCCGATGAGATGCTTTCAGACAGAGCAATGCCTGCTCGCAGGGAAGCCCATCCCTGCAAAGCAAGCTGAATTAGTCTCCAAATTTATATCGAAACCCTCGAATTGGATCGCCCGATTTGGGCGATTGATTCAGGGTATCCATTTGGAGCCAGACTCTCTACTCTATCAGGTGCGAGCCTGCCAGGAAAATGCTGGCAACCAGCTGTTTACATACCTTTAATACCGTTTCCGAGCCGGGTCAGGGCTACTGATGGAGGCAGGGGGCAAGCTATGTAGCGGCGATTCAGAGCCTTGGGGGTAACCCTATCCCCATGCCGTTGGGGCGCGGTGGGGCCATTGCCATGGGGGCAATACAGTGGGGACAAGGTTTAATTCGGAATAGTTTTCTAGAAGGACTACCTTAAGGAGCAGCTGTGAAAACCATTGGCCTGATTGGCGGTATGAGTTGGGAGTCGTCCATTGAGTACTACCGAATTTTGAACCAGACGGTGCGGGAACGGCTGGGGGGGCTGCATTCTGCCAAGTGCATTATGTTTTCGGTAGATTTTGCCGACATTGAGCGGTTCCAGCACCAGGGGGATTGGTCAGCGGCAGCGGAGGTGCTGGTGGAAGCCGCCCAGCAGCTACAGATGGCCGGAGCCAGCGTGGTACTGCTCTGCACCAACACCATGCACAAACTGGCGGCAGATATTGAGGCGCGAATTTCGGTACCCTTTCTGCACATTGCCGATGCTGTAGGCGATTGCATCCAGGCCAAAGGCTGTCATCGGGTAGGGCTGCTGGGCACCAAGTTCACCATGGAGCAGGACTTTTATCGCCAGCGCCTGGCGGAACGCTACGGCCTGGAGGTGCTGGTGCCGGAGTTGGCCGATCGCGATCGTATTCACCAGATTATCTACACTGAGCTATGCCTCGGGCACATCCGCCCAGATTCTGCCCAAGCCCTGCAGACCATCATAGAAAGCCTGGTGAAACAGGGAGCTGAGGGCATCATTCTAGGCTGTACCGAACTGGAGCTGCTGGTCACCCCATCGGTGACCTCGACGACACTATGGCCAACCACCCAAATTCATGCTGAAGCAGCGGTTGACTACGCCCTTGCCGGGTGAGGGGGAGTTCCTGCCATGACCATGCGGTCTTCACAGATTTAAGCCAATAGTTCAGCCAGTAGTTCAGCCAATAATTCAGCCAATAGCGTTATTCATAACCTCAGTTCGGGACAACTTCCGATAGGGACATGCTGAGCAACTTCCCCTCCTGGGAGGGGTGCCCGGAGGGCGGGGTGGGTCAAATCTACGACCACAGATAACCCATTTACTACGGGTAAAGCGGCTCAATGCCGGGATTAACCCACCCCTGCCCCTCCCAGGAGGGGATAGATGCAGTGAAATCTCAACGGTCGTGCCTGATCTCGAACTCAGGTTTATTCATAAGTTTAATGGCGTAAAAGATGGAGCCCGTTGAGGGCACCCTAAAGGATGAGTGAATATTAAGTTCTGATACCAAATCCAGCTCGAAATCTGTAGCTTTGCCTCAGGCAAAACTCCCCTTAAGGACTTGGACAAGGGGGATGTAATCCTCATGCTTGACTTACGTCTGCGTCCTATACCAGGTCCAGCTCGAAACCTGGAGCTTGCTCTAGGGTAAAACTCTACTTCTGGCCTGGGGCAAGGTTTAAGTCCTGGCTATGCTTAGATCTAGGTATCCTTGAATGCCGCAACAATAAATAAAATGCCGCAACAATAATAGGGTTCCTGGATTGAACGTGCAGCCTTCAAAACTTCGGAGATTTTGTTGATATCAGCTTTATCGCTCTAGCCCTTAGGGGTGACTGCCATGCCTTCAACTGCCGCTGAATTTTTGGCCATAAATCCTGCTCTGGCAATTGTTAGACATCCGTTGGTGGCGTCTCCGGCTACCCCGTTGAAAGCTGTGCTGGCTCAAATGCAGTCCGACCCCAATCATCGGTCCCTGGATGCCCTGCAGTCCTGCTCTCCAGCAAGTCTCAATCTTTCGCTAAATCAGACCCACTGCAACAGTTGTGTGATTGTGCTGGAGCATGAACAGGTAGTGGGTATTTTGACGCAGCAAGATATTTTGCGGCTCTGTTATAACCAGCCGCCCGAGTTTGTGCGGTCTATGGCAAAAGACCGGCTCTCTATTCCCGTAGGGCAGGTCATGTCTTGCCCGGTCATAACCCTGGCGGAATCGGCCCTGACTGACCTATCAGTTGCCGTCAACCGGCTCCGGCAACACCAGATACATCATCTGCCCATTTTGGACGATCGCCAGCGGCTGGCCGGTCTGATCACCTGTGAGACGGTGCAGCATATCCTGATGTTGAATCAACTCCGCTGGTCTGACCATCAGCGTTCGACCCTCGCCAACGTTGAGCAGCGGTATGCCAATTTGCTAGAGGCTGCTCCGGTGGGTATTTTCCATACCGACGCCCAGGGCCGGTACACCTATGTGAATGAGCGATGGTGCGAAATTACGGGGCTGCAGCCTGACGCAGCCCTGAACCGCCCCTGGATAAAGATTTTGGCTGAGGATGATGTGGCTTTAGTGATGGCGAATATGGCCGCAGCCCATCGCCAATGGCAGCCTCTGCGGTGCGAATTTCGGCTGCAGCGGCAGGGGGGCGAAATTGCCTGGATGTACGGACAACTGGTGGCCGAGTACTCGCCCCAGGGCCATATCATCGGCTACCTCGGCACCCTGACCGACATTACTGAGCACAAGCAGTTTGAAGAGGCTCTGCAAAAAAGCAATGCCCAGAACCGCAATATTCTGTCGCTTATTCCTGACTATCTCTTTCGCATTGATAGCGACGGCAAATATCGCGAGGTTGTGACCTATCGCGACAATATCTCACTGGTAAAGCAGGGAATTAACCCGGTGGGGCTCACCATGGCAGACGTGCTGCCCCCTCAGGTCGCCCAATGGCAGATGGACTATTTACACACCGCCCTGGCAACGGGGGAACTGGGGGTATATGAGCAGCGGGTAAACCTGGGAGACCACATCCGCTGGGAAGAAGTACGGGTGATCAAGAGCGGCGACGATGAAGTGCTGTTTATGGTGAGGGACATTAGCGATCGCAAAACCACCGAGCAGGCCCTGCAATCCCTGGTGGAAAGTACCGCCACCGTAACCGGAGAAGACTTCTTTCCCTCCCTGGTCCGTCATATTGCTGAGGCCCTGCAGGTTGACTATGCTCTGGTCACAGAGATTCAGGGGCAAGAGCTACAAAGCCTGGCCTTTTGCGCTGAAGGTACCCTGCAACCAACCTACCGCTACCCGTTAGTCGGCACCCCCTGCGAATTTTCGCTGCGAGAGCAGACGTTCTATTGTGAGTCTAACCTGCAGCAGATATTTCCCGACGCTGTTGACCTGGTCTCCATGGGGGCGGAATCTTACCTCGGGGTAAAGCTACAGAACGGCCAGGGCGAACCCATTGGAGTGCTCTGTATTATGCATCGCGCCCCCCTGGCAAACCCTGAGCAAGCGAAAAACCTGCTGCAGGTTCTGGCTGCCAGAGCCGCTGCCGAACTGGAACGCCAGTGGGCGACGGTATCGCTGCAGAACCTGAACCAACAGCTCGAAACCAAAGTTCTAGAAAGAACCGAAGCCCTCCAAAAAACAAACGCCGAACTGGCCAGGGCTACCCGCCTCAAAGACGAGTTTCTGGCCAACATGAGCCACGAACTGCGCACCCCCCTTAATGCCATTCTGGGGCTAACCGAGGCTCTCCAAGAAGGGGTTTTTGGTGACCTGAACGAAACCCAAAACAAAACCTTAACCACCATCGAAACCAGCGGGCAACATCTGCTGTCTTTAATTAACGACATTCTCGATGTGGCCAAAATTGAAGCGGGCAAAATGGATCTACAGCCCGAAATGGTAGATGTAGCCGATTTGTGCCATTCGAGCTGTCAGTTTGTGTGCCAGGAGGCCGTTAAAAAGCAAATTCAGATTGACACTTGCCTTGCCGCCGACCTGCCAGCCGTCAAGCTAGATCAGCGCCGCATGCGTCAGGTGCTGATTAATTTGCTCAGTAACGCTGTCAAGTTCACCGCTTCAGGGGGGCGGGTCACTCTCTCTGCCAGCTATCACCCCACAGACCCTCAGGCTTTAGAGTTGCATGGAGTGTCAGATCCGAGAATACATATTACGGTAGCCGATACCGGCATTGGCATTGCCCCAGAAAAACTCAAGCACCTGTTTCAACCCTTTGTTCAAATTGACAGCGCCCTCAACCGCCATTACAAAGGCACCGGCTTGGGTCTGGCCCTGGTTAAGCGCATTGTAGAACTCCATGGTGGGCAGGTAATTGTTTTTAGCCAGCCGGGCCGGGGCAGCCACTTTACCCTGCAGTTGCCCTGTCCCATTGGGTCGGGCAGTACCCCGGCCCTGGCTCAGAAGCATCGCCGTAGCGGCTCCTTGCCGCCGCGGGCTGAGACCACCCCGGCCTCGATTTTAATTGCCGAAGATAACGAAGCCAACATGGCCACCATATCGGGGTATTTGAAAGCGAGAGAATATTCCATCATCCAGGCTTTTAACGGCGAACAGGCTATCTCCGTAGCTCTCCAGGAACGACCTGATTTGATTCTGATGGATATTCAAATGCCCGGCATGGACGGGCTAGAAGCCATCCGCAAAATTCGCCATAGGCCAGAAATCGCATCGATTCCGGTAGTGGCCATTACGGCCCTGGCTCAGCCCCATGACTGCGAGCGTTGTCTGGAGGCAGGAGCCGATCGCTACCTACCCAAACCCCTGAAATTGAAACAGCTGGCCATTACGGTTCAGGAATTACTCTCCCCATCGAGTTCTGCCTGCAGCGATTGCGCCAGTGCCGAAGCTTCTCCAGAGAAGAACTCCCCCGCCACAATATCCTCCCCTGAAGAGGGGTAGATCGCTGGACAGTCCTTAAAAACTTTATAGGTCGGGAAGGTTTTTTCACTCGTTAGGTCTAAATCGGTTTGACAGCTCTTGGCCTTGGCTGCCAATAGATAGGGCTTTAGGCTGGGGCTTTCATCCAGAAAATGCAGAACTTCTTGCCGCTGCTGCCGCAGGGTAACAACCCGGATCTGATCACGACGCTGAGGTTGAAATTGCCACCGCGTTTCGCTGTGCCCAAAGCTCTGATATGGGCACAGCACCAGTTCACCAATTCAAAAGTCATGGTTAATAAATCTCGGGGATCGGGGCTTCTATTGTTCAATCAAGGTGACCTGGTTAGGATGTTGAGCTGGGTTTGTACGTAGACGATTATTTACGTAGACGATTATTTCTGCCCATGGGAGAATGACCCGGCATGACCAATTCGCTCTTTATTAGTACCACCGAAGCGGGCAGCGGCAAGGCGCTGGTTTCCCTGGGTATTATCGAGCTGCTGCTGCGGCGGACTACCCGAGTCCACTTTTTTAGGCCGTTGATTCAGGCCCTGGAGCCGCCTCCCCATCCCCTGCTTGAAGGTCACGACAAAGACGAAGACATTGACCTGATCGTCAGCCACTTTGACCTCAAACAGACCTACGCAGAGTCCTTTGGCCTGACATCGCGGCAAGCCAGTGATTTAATTGTGCAGCACCGCACCGACGAGGTGATCGATACCATTATCAGCAAATTCAAGGTTCTGGAGGCGCGGGGCGACTTCTTGCTATGCGAAGGCTCTGACTACCTGGGGGAAAGTTCGGCCTTTGAGTTCAGCTTTAACCAGGAAATTGCCAAGAACCTGGGGGCACCCGTGCTGATTTTGGGAACCGGGTTCGGACGCTCCCAGGAAGACGCCATTAGCCCCATTCAGATGGCGGTAGATGCTTTTCAGGCGCAGGGCTGCGACATTGCCGGCATTATTCTCAACAACGCCGAAACCGAAAAGGTAGATAGCCTCAAGGAGGAACTGTACCGCCGCTTCGGCTACCGGGGACTGCTGCTGTCGGTGATTCCCTACCATCCTCGCCTGGCCAGCCCCCGCATGAGAGACATTGCCGCCCAGCTTCAGGCGGAGGTGCTCTATGGCCACCAGAGACTCAAAAACCTGGCCACCAATCGCATTGTGGCGGCCATGCAGCTGCAAAACAGCCTGCACTGGCTACAGCCCGACTCTCTGGTGATTACCCCCGGCGATCGGGGCGACATCATCGCCGGCATGCTGCAGGCCCATCAGTCCAGCAGCTATCCGGCCCTGGCGGGAATTTTGCTGTCTACCGGCATGCAGCCCCACCCGGCCATCGCAAAACTAATCGACGGGATTCCTGACCCCCTACCCATTCTCTCGGTTAAGACCGACACCTTTACCACCGCATCGCTGGTCAACGAGGTCCACAGTTCCCTCTGGCCCGACGATACCGAAAAGATTGCTCTCAGCATTCAGACCTTTGATCAGCATGTCGATCTGGAGCGCCTGGAGGAGCAGATCAGCGCTGTCAGGGTGCGGGGCATGACCCCCAAAATGTTTACCTACAACCTGCTGGAGCAGGCCAAATCTAACCTGCAGCATATTGTTCTGCCCGAAGCCTACGACCCGCGCATTCTCAAAGCCGCCGCCATACTGGTCAGTCGCGGCATTGTCAAACTGACCCTGCTGGGGAACCGACAGGATGTGCAGCGGGTCGTTGACAAATATCAGGTGCACCTCGACCTTGACCAGGTGAATGTGGTTCACCCCCCCGAGAGTGACCACCTGCAGGACTATGCCCAGACCTTCTTTGAGCTGCGCCAGCACAAGGGCGTAACCTTTGACAATGCCCTGGATGTGATGATGGATGTGTCTTACTTCGGCACCATGATGGTCTACCAGGGGGATGCCGACGGCATGGTTTCCGGTGCCGTACACACCACCCAGCACACCATTCGCCCGGCCCTGCAGTTTGTCAAAACCAAGCCCGGCTTTTCGGTGGTGTCGTCGGTGTTCTTGATGTGCTTAGAACAGCGGGTGCTGGTCTATGGCGACTGCGCCATTAACCCCAACCCCACCGCCGAGCAGCTGGCAGAAATCGCCATTTCCTCCGCCGATACTGCCCGCACCTTTGGGGTCGATCCTAAGGTGGCGCTGCTGTCTTACTCCTCCGGCGACTCTGGCAAGGGGGAAGAGGTGGAAAAAGTGCGCGCCGCAACCAAGCTGGCCCGCGAACGCCGCCCCGACCTGTTGCTAGAAGGCCCCATTCAATACGACGCAGCGGTCGATCCAGACGTAGGTGCTCAAAAAATGAAGGGTTCTGAGGTGGCCGGTAAAGCTACGGTGCTGATCTTCCCCGACCTCAACACCGGCAACAACACTTACAAAGCCGTGCAGCGAGAAACCGGGGCCATTGCCATTGGTCCCGTACTGCAGGGGCTGCGCAAGCCAGTCAATGACCTCAGCCGTGGCTGTACAGTGGAAGACATTATCAACACCGTGGCGATTACGGCAGTGCAGGCCCAGAATGCCCAGGGGTAAGGGGTTGCCCGTGCCTGGTACAAAGCGTCGTTAGTTCTGCAACATCCTGATGACTAGTGGGCAGGGAGAGCAGGGGGGCAGGGGAGCCAGGGGACAGAGGCAGCAATACATTGCATAACTTATGAACTGGGATAATCAACCTTGCCTAAGTCCAGAAGTGGAGTTTTATCTTCGAGAAAGCTCCAGGTTTCGAGCTGGACTTGGTATAGATCATTGCCCTGACCCTACTTGTAACTGCGCTGGGTGAGCTGCACATTCTCAAACGGCAGGTCTTCCCGGTGCAGTTCCGGTACCCGTCCTTCGCCCCGGTGTTCCCAGGCGGCGACGAAGGCAAAATGCTCGTCATCCCGCTTGGCTTCTCCGTCAGGGGTCTGGTATTCCTCCCGAAAGTGGCCCCCGCAGGATTCGTCCCGCTGCAGGGCGTCGCGGGCCATGAGTTCCGCCAGTTCCATAAAGTCCGCCACCCGCCCGGCAAACTCCAGGTTTTTGTTGTAGGTGCTGGCTTCCCCCGGCACCTTCAGGTTTTGCCAGAACTCTTCCCGCAGGTCTTGAATTTGGGTAATGGCACGTTCCAGCCCTGCCCGGTTTCTCGCCATGCCGACGTAGTCCCACACCAGACGCCCCAGGGCACGATGGAATTCCGTCACAGTTTTGTTGCCCCGGATGGTGAGCAGTTTGGTGACTCGGGCGGCGGCACTGGCTTCGGCCTCGGCAAAGGCGTCATCCGCCGTTGTCACGCTGGGGAAAGACTGCCCGGCAATATAGTCCCCCAGGGTGTAAGGAATGACGAAGTAGCCATCGGCCAGACCCTGCATCAGGGCGCTGGCCCCCAGGCGGTTGGCCCCGTGGTCTGAAAAGTTGGCCTCCCCCAGCACAAACAGGCCGGGGACGGTGCTCATGAGATGGTAGTCCACCCACAGCCCGCCCATGGTGTAGTGGACGGCGGGGTAAATGCGCATGGGCACTTCATAGGGGTTTTCGCCGGAAATGCGCTGGTACATGTCGAACAGGTTGCCGTACTTGGTGGCGATGGTGTCCCGTCCCTGATCCCGAATCGCATCCCGAAAGTCCAGGTACACCGATAGCCCGGTTTCTCCGACGCCGCGCCCTTCATCGGTGATGTGCTTGGCGTTGCGGGAGGCCACGTCGCGCGGCACCAGGTTGCCAAAGGCCGGGTAGCGGGTTTCCAGGTAGTAATCACGCTCGTGGTCGGGAATGTCATTGGGAGGGCGTTTGTCGCCGAGCTGTTGGGGCACCCAGACCCGGCCATCGTTACGCAGTCCTTCGCTCATCAGGGTGAGTTTTGACTGGTAATCGCCAGAAACGGGAATGCAGGTGGGGTGAATCTGAGTGTAGCAGGGGTTAGCAAAGTAAGCCCCCCGCTTGTGACAGCGCCAGGCGGCGGTCACGTTAGAGTTTTTGGCGTTGGTAGAGAGGTAGTACACATTGCCGTAGCCTCCGGTGCAGAGCAGCACGGCATCTCCGGCGTAGCGCTCGAATTCCCCAGTCACCAGGTTGCGGACGATGATGCCTCTGGCCTGACCGTTAATCACCACCAAATCCAGCATTTCTCGGCGGGCATAGACTTCGATGCCCCCCGCCTGCACCATCCGCATCATGGCGCTGTAGGCCCCCAGCAGCAGCTGTTGCCCGGTCTGGCCCCTGGCATAGAAGGTACGGGAGACCTGGGCACCGCCAAAACTACGGTTATCCAGCAGCCCCCCGTATTCCCGCGCAAAGGGCACCCCCTGGGCCACGCACTGGTCGATAATGCTGCCGCTAATTTCTGCCAGACGGTGAACGTTGGCCTCGCGGGAGCGGTAGTCGCCCCCTTTAATCGTGTCGTAGAACAGCCGCCACACGCTGTCGCCGTCGTTGGGATAGTTTTTGGTGGCGTTAATGCCCCCCTGGGCGGCAATGCTGTGGGCGCGGCGGGGAGAATCTTGAATGCAAAAGCTTTTGACCTGGTAGCCTAACTCCGCCAGGGTTGCCGCCGCCGAAGCCCCGGCCAGCCCCGTACCCACCACCAGCACGGTGTGTTTTTTCTTGTTGTTGGGGCTAACCAGCCGGCAATGCTCTTTGAAGTTGCTCCATTTGTCACTTAAAGGGCCGGAGGGGATGCGGGAGTTGAGCATGGTCGGGGCGATCGCAGGTCTAAAGCAGGGCTATGGGGATGAAATATCACCTTTAGACAGTATGGCGGATCTGCCAGATCTTGCAGGGAGATTGTTTTGTTTTGTTAGGGGGGCTGTACGAGTTTTGAGTTTTGAGTTTTGAGTTTTGAGTTTTGAGTTTTGAGTTTTGAGTTTTGAGTTTTGAGTTTTGAGTTTTGAGTTTTGAGTTTTGAGTTTTGAGTTCGCCTGCCGTTCGTCTCTACAGGGGATTTCTACCTGAAGCTTTAGCTATCGAACTCTCGGTTTCTGTACCGCAATGCTGCCACCCCAAACCCAGCTAAAAAGACGCCCGATGGCACCAATAGCAGAGGACCTTCTTGTCAATCGGATACAACCGGGGTTTGATTACCGCCAGATTCTGCCACCTCGACCGCATCTGGAGAGGAGGCATTCGGGGTGTCTGCCGGCTCATTCACCGGGATGGGCGTAGTTTCCTCCACAGCTGGAGCGTGTCCTGACGCTACGACTGTGGTGTAGCTCAACGCAAACGGGGTGAAAGTAGCCCCCTCCTGGGAGTTGCCCTTTAGAACCCGGCGATATTCTCCGACTCCGGGAAAGGTGACATCGGCACCGGGAATGCTCAGATTTGGGGGATGGGTGGATGGGTGAGTGGGGTAGGTGGGGTGGGTGAGGTGGGTGGGTAGAAGTCAGGTGGCCAGGGCTGCTTTTTTCTGGGTGTTCACGAGTTGGACGAAGTTGGATAGCATGGTCAGACCTGCGGGGGCAGACTTTTCGGGGTGGTACTGCATGGCCATGACATTGTCCTTTGCGATCGCAGCCGCCACCGTCTGGCTGCCGTGGGTGACCGTAGCCGCAATTACCGCCGCATCGGTTGGCTCAGCGTAGTACGAGTGAACAAAGTACACCCAATCCCCGGTTTTAATGTCGTTCCAGAGGGGCATATCGGGTTGGGTCAGGGTGAGCTGGTTCCAGCCCATGTGGGGGATGGTGATGTTGGGCTCTTTGCGAAACTTTTTAATGTGGCCGGGGATGATGCCCAGACCAGGTTCCTTGCCTTCGTCGCTGTAATCGAACAAGAGCTGTAGCCCAATGCAGATTCCCAGGAAGGGCTTGCCACTGGCAATGGCGTCTTTGATGGGTTGGATCAGGTCCCGCGATCGCAAATGCTGCATGGCCGGGTCAAAGGCTCCGTCCCCAGGTAGCACCAGGGCATCGGCCTGCTCAATGTCGGCAATTACATCGGTAATTTGGGGATCACCACCAGCAATGGCCAACCCCTTACAGGCCGAGTGCAGGTTGCCCATGTCGTAATCTATGACCGCAATCCGCGCCATTGGTGCCTCCCCAGAAAAATTTCATTCTAAACCTTGTCCAGGTTTAGAAGTGAAGGTTTACCTCAAGAATCGGGATTCAATAATGTGGGATAGCCATCCGCCATTCCGACTGTCTAAAGGCAGACAGGATGCCTGCTTTACAAGAATTGGAGATATTATGCAATCCTCATCCCTTAAAATAAACCCAGCGCTCCCTAGATGCTCAGGTTCTCGATGTGGCTGCTCCCCTGTTGCTGACAACGTTTGCTCCCTGGAAAGCCCACCAGCCCTCCAACGCTTCGGATGATCTGGTCAACCTGCTCCTTCGGCAGAAAACTTTGCCCGACAATGCCTGCATCATGAGGCAAATTCCCGTCAGCTTTGACCTGGCCCCCAGCCGTGTCATCGCCAAAATGGTTGAACTTCAGCCCCAGGTCGTAGTCTGTTGCGGTATGGCCGAAACTAACACCCATCTTGCCCTTGAACTCAACGGCACAAGCTCCGAGCGGGTTCTCAAAACCTCCCTGGCCCTGCATCATCTGATCATGGGGACCCAACTCACCCAAATCAGTCACTGCGCCGGAGACTACGTTTGTAACCACCTCTATTACCACTTGCTAGAGGTAATCCACCGCCACCGCTGGTCTATTCATGCCCTATTCATCCACATTCCCCGACTCAACCCCGCGAACGAATCCTTTCTAGTGCATGATCTATCCCTCATCCTGAACCGCCTCGCCCCGTACGGGCAGGTTTCAACCCTGCCCCTATCCCCCCACCCCGTACGGGCAGGTTTCAAACCTGCCCCTATCCCTGCCCAAATAATTTTCTTTAACCCCCCCTGCCATTCCCCTGCCAGATGCCTATGATGAAACTGATCGGTTATTTTGTAACTTGTGTAGCAAAATGGCCCACACTATTCGGAAGGCTTTGCAGGCTATGAACTGTTGGTTTTCCACTGCGAAAAGGGGTTACGTATGTCTTCTCAACATTCTCAAACAGATTTGCCCAATAGCGACCAGCGCTACAATCCCCTAACGGGTAGTGACGCTCGGGTTGAGAGCCCCCGCTATCGCTGCCCCGTGGCCAGCTGCCATCAGGTCTGGTATCGCCCCACAGCGGCTGAGCAAATTCCCCATTGCCCCATTCATGATGTACAAATGGTGCGGGACAGCAAAGTTCACTAGCGTTTTCTATGCCTCAGATTCAAGCTACGATCCACGGACAGGTTCAGGGTGTGGGTTACCGCTACAACACTCTACAAGTTGCCGAAAATCTCGGTGTTACGGGCTTTGTGCGTAATTTGCCCGACGGCACCGTCGAAATCGTGGCCGAAGGCTCAGACGAACAGCTCAATGCCCTGATTGAATGGGCTCACCGTGGGCCTTCAGGGGCGCAGGTATCCCAGGTGGATGTGATTAAGGAGGCCGACCAGAGCCGCTTTGACCGCTTTACCATCGAGCGGTGAGGGGCTGCCGTGGGAACCTCGGGACGAATTGTGCAAATTAACGTCTCTGCGGGAGGGGTGCCCAAGTCCCCCATTCCAGGGGCCAAAATTACTGTGGCCGGGGTGGAAGGCGATCTTCAGAACAATCTCAAATACCACGGGGGGTCTGACCGGGCCGTTTGTTTGTGGTCTCTGGAAGTGATCGAAACCCTGCAGGCGGAGGGGCATCCCATTGCCCCCGGCAGTGCCGGAGAGAACCTTACCCTGGCTGGAATTGACTGGGCTGCTCTTGTTCCTGGTTGCCAACTGCAGCTTGGCTCTGGGGTACAAATTGAGATTACAGACTACGCCGCCCCCTGTCGCCAAAATATGAAGTGGTTCTCTGACCGCAAATTCAGCCGCATCAGCCAGAAGCACTACCCCGGCAGTAGTCGGCTTTACGCTCGGGTGCTGACCGAAGGCAAGGTGCAGCCGGGAGACCCGGTTCAGGTTATTAAGACGTAGGGGCAAAGCACCTGGCAGAATATTTACGTGAGCACCTAGAAAGTCTAGGGCCGCCCCTACAGGGCTGCTTTTTGGGCTTTGTACTTCTCTTTAAATAAAGCCTGGCGTTCTTTGTGATCGACAATGGGGTGAGGATATCCGGCCCGATCTCGCTCCTCTGGGGGAATTTTACCCGTCACCAGCCATTCGGTATCCAAATGGCGTAGCTCTGGTACCCACAGGCGAATGTACTCCCCATCGGGGTCAAATTTCTTGGCCTGGCTGGCTGGATTAAAAATGCGCAGTGGCTTGGGGTCCATGCCGCTGGAGGCACTCCACTGCCAGCCGCCGTTGTTGGCTGACAGGTCTCCATCCACCAGGCGCTGCATAAAGTATTTCTCTCCCCACTGCCAGTTGATGATCAAATCTTTGGTGAGGAAGCTGGCGACAATCATGCGACAGCGGTTGTGCATCCAGCCCGATTGGTTCATTTGTCGCATCGCCGCGTCCACAATCGGATAGCCGGTACGCCCCTCGCACCAGGCCTGAAATTCTTCGTCGTGATTCAGCCAGGGAAAGTCTTTATAGTGCTCCCGATAGGGGCCCTGGGCCAGCTCGGGAAAAAAGTACATGACATGCTGGTAAAACTCGCGCCAGGCCAACTCCTGCTGCCAGGCTTTGATGTTGTTGCGGGTTTCATCGCTACGGCTGCGATGGTAGGCGTCCTCTGCAGCAGACCAGACGGTGCGAATGCCAATGGCTCCAAATTTCAGCGCTGCACTCAGTCGGGATGTCCCATCCTCAAAAGGGAAGTTGCGCTGGTTATCGTAAATGGCTATGGCCCGGTCATCCTGACAAAATTCTTCCAGACGGGTGTGGGCAGCCCACTCCCCTGGTTCTACAGGGAAGCCCGCCGACCAATCAAAGCCCAAATCTTTGGCCCTGGGGAGGTCAATGGCCCCGACCTTTTCTGCCGCGTCTCGTTCCTCTGCCGTGAGAGACTCTAGCCCTTCCGGTGCAGGGAACGGGGTAGTCTTGGCCTGCTGATTCCAGTTGCGCCAGAAGGGAGTGTAGACCGTGTAAGGGCCGCCAGCCCCCTTCATGACTTCCCCCGGGGCGTGGAGGAGTTGGTCCCAAAATGTTGTATGGATTTCAATGCCTGCGTGTTTGAGAGCCTCAGCCACGGCGGTATCTCGCTCTCGGGAGTAGGGTTCTACATCCCGGTTCCAGTAAACGGCAGTGGCATTCAGGACTTTAGCCAGGGCAGGAATTTTTTCCCGGGGGTTTCCCTTCACGATCAATAATTGACCACCGGCGGCACCGTAGCGGTTTTGCAGTTCTTCCAGGCAGCCGAGCATGTAAGCGACCCGACCAGGGGCAACGTCATCGCCGTCGAGCAGGCCAGGATCAAGGCAGAAGACACCAATGACTTTAGGGCTGCGATCGCGAGCCGCCGACAACCCCATATTGTCAGCCAACCGCAAATCTCGACGGTGCCAGAACACAATCAAATCTGCCATGAAACTTAAGAAACCGCTGTTTGAAATCGGGTTTTAGTATAACGGCATTGGCCCTGGCCAGAGCATAGTCGCCCTCGGTGCTGCTGGGCCAGTTTCGCCCTCAGTTGGGCATACTGTTACCGTCGCAGGTAACATTACCGTTGCAATAAAGGAGCAACCATGTTGCAAAACAAACAGATCATAACCAGTACCTTTAGCGGTTACCTAGATTTTTTAGCCAGCACCCAACCAACCCTGGCCCCTGATACCGCCTGCCAGGTAGCAGCCCTCTTAACCCAGGCAGAATTTAATTTGCAGCTTGCAGAAACCTCTCGCAAAGCAACCCCCTGATCCTCGAAGAGCACTTCCATCTAGAGCTATCTCCATCTGTCCCTGTCCTTGCCTATGGCTTGGGCAGGGTTCCCAGGGTAAAAGTAACGATTTTCACAAGATCTATCTTCCGATATTGAAACCCAGATGAAAGGCAATTAAACTGTAACTAAAGCTACAGTTTTCTGGTTTGAAGTGCAAATTTTGTCGATGCATATCGCTGACTGCCCCTCTCAGGAAACTGGGCCTGACTTTTGAAACTCAAGTCCCCGCCTGCTTCGTGTGTGCAGAGCACACCAACCTGCGACGGGGTCATTTACAACATCAATTAATCTGCCTGGAGCTTAACAATGAAATTATCTTATCGTGGTGCCTCTTACGAAACCAACCCGCTTAAAGTTGAAGCCGACGGGGTAGAAACCATCGGTACATATCGCGGTGCTCCCGTGACCCGCAAACACTTTCATGTGGATGCAGGACATCACAATCGGGTCGAAATGACCTACCGGGGCGTAAAGTACACGCAGTCGGTATAAGCAGGTTGCAGCAAAATCATCCTGCTGCACACCGGCAGAGCCCTAAATCCTCGGTACGATTTTGAGCTGGTTTGTTCCAGCAAAAAGCCCACCTTTAAGGTGGGCTTTTTGCTGGAATTGAAATTGACTGATCAATCTTTCTCGATGTGCTTCCTGACATCGTTCAGGTCGATGTAGCAGTCCGTAGCGTTGCGGAGTTCCCGAGCGATCATGCCATCGGTAGAAACAACGGTGATATGAGTACTTTTGGAACGCAAAAGTTCAATGGCCCGCTCAAAGTCTCCATCGCCGCTAAACAGCACCACCTGGTCATACTGATCAACGGTGTTAAACATATCGATGGCGATCTCAATGTCCAGATTTGCTTTTTGAGAATACCGACCCGAAGAATCATCGTAGTATTCTTTGAGGATTTTGGTCCTGACGGTATAGCCAAGGCTAATCAAGGCATCGCGAAACCCTCGCTGATCTTGGGGATCTTTCAAGCCTGTGTACCAAAAGGCATTGACTAACGTGTAACCGCCGTCTCGCCCTAAAAAATACTGGAGGACGCGCTTGGGGTCAAAAAACCAGCCGTTTTTCTGCTGGGCGTAGAACATATTATTGCCATCTACAAATATAGAAAGTCTTTTTTTAAGATGATAGTGGCACATAGAATCCAAAAATAGGGTTTAATTCATTACGTTTATGGCTTAAAGGCGATACAGCTAAAAATAATAAACCACAGCCGACAAATTGGCGGATGAATAGTTTGGGGACTGCATCTCTTTTTTAAGATACTTGACGGATGAACCAGCCTTCGCTACGGGTTATGATGCTGAAGAAAGTCGTTAACTAACCCGTTGTTTCTGTAGCTATATTGTCTGCCGACAAGATTTGAGCAACCCAGGATAACAGGTAAAATCAACCAGTGGAAATCCGGGCTAATTCAAACTACGCGAAAAATCGAGTTTGGGGAGACCCTCTGAGGTTTGACACTTGTCATCTCCAGTGCTTTCCCTGGAAGATATCCGCCTTAGGGTATCTGCTATGGCACCAGGCTGCACCCGAAATAATTCCATCAACCTATTTCACACTTACTCATATTTGAGTCCATTTCATAAAAACAACATCATAAGTAGTAAAGTGTAAGCAATAATTTATACTCATATAGTACAAGAAGCTGACGGAGAAACCTAGAATGCCAATAGCTTAGTATAACACCTTTACCTAGGGGCGCAGGGGTTGAGGATTTATTGAAGTCGCAGTCGGACTCTGTAGGGTTCTCCGCAGAAGAAGGATTTGCTCGATTGAGAGTTAAACCAAGTCCAGCTCGACATCTGGAGTTTTCTCTAAGACAAAACTCCACCCCTGGGTTTGGACAAGGTTGAGTACCGCTTTCGGCCTCAGAGATAGCTAAAATACTCTAAGACTGCTGAATCTGTCTGCCACTCTGTTAAAAATACTCTCTCGTTTCTCCTCTCCATGGCGGTTAGCGTTTATCAGATTGCACAGCGAAAGGTGTCGAAACAGCCAACTGAGCCGCTGGCTGTACTCACTGCCTGGGACTTTTTGTCGGGGCAGATTGTCGACCAGGCCGGTGCCGATATTGTTTTAGTCGGCGATTCTCTAGCCATGGTGGCATTGGGGTACGACACGACCCTGCCCCTGTCGCTAGAGGAATTAATCTTTCACGCCAAAGCAGTGCGCCGAGCGGTTCACCATGCCCTAATGGTGGTCGATTTACCGTTTCTGACCTATCAGATCAATCTAGAGGAGGCTGTTCGTGCTGCCGGTCGCATGTTAAAGGAGGCAGGGGCTCAGGCGGTGAAGTTAGAAGGGGGCCACGGGGGGGTTATTCCCATGGTTAAACATCTTGTGCAGTGGGGCATTCCGGTAATGGGGCACGTGGGCCTGACGCCCCAATCGGTGCATCAATTCGGGGGGTTTCGGCAGCAGGGGAAGTCGACTGCGGAGGCCGAACGGCTTTTGTCAGAGGCCCTGGCGCTCGAACAGGCAGGAGCATTCTGTGTTGTATTGGAACACATTCCTGCCGAACTGGCGACTACTATCACTAAAACCCTGAAAATTCCTACCATCGGCATTGGGGCTGGGCCAAACTGCGATGGCCAGGTGCTGGTCACCGCCGATGTACTGGGGCTGTCAAACTGGCAACCCCCCTTTGCCAAGGTATACGCCAATTTAAGAGAGCAGGCTATTGCGGCAGCTCAACAGTACTGCCATGATGTCAAGGCTGGTCAGTTTCCTGCCCCTTAAGCAATCTTGACTCGCCCGGTTTGAATGGCATCGAACAAACGATTGATTTGGCGACGCTCCTGTTCATCGACATCGCCGTCTGCCAGCACAATGGCCGTTAATTCCTCGTACTGGGCTAAAGAAATGAGACGGGCCTGAATCACCTGGTCGACCAGTTGGGTCAGCGGACAGCCTGAGGTCTTAAGATGCTCTGACATAGGTTTTGAGTCGTTTGCTAAGGTGGGATAGTAGTAGAGTTCCCAACCGCGGATCGTATATGCCATCGAAGCGCAACTTTAGGCGGAAAATTGGATTGCTCTGAACCAAGGTGGTCTCTGAAAAAGAATTTACCGAGTATTGTGCATTAGCTGTAAGGGCGAAGTATCTGGAAGGAAATTGAAAGGAAATTGATGTGACTTCTCCCATGGTTTTTGCCCAGATGCTTCGCCCCTCCGGTTGGTACTTTCTTTCTCAGAGATCTCCCAAGTTCAGTTCAGGACCTGTAGTTTTCTCTAAGATCAAACTCCCCTTCTAGGTATTGGGGCGGAGTTTGATCCTGTGGAATAGCTGTCTCAGCTCTCCAGGGCAGGCAAGAGGCCTGGCCTACAAGCATGGAATTTGATTCAGTGCTCATTTCTGTGACAAGGCTTATACCGGGTCAGTTTCCGAAGCGCCAGCTCCCCCCCTTTGGGACAGTAGACGAACAAGGATGGTAGAGGTAATCGACAGTACAATCGGCCCGAAGATAAAGGCCCAAAATCCATAGACCTGAAATCCGGGAGTGATCACCGACGCCAGCCAAAAACAGAAGCCATTGACGACCAGCATAAAGGCACCCAGGGTCACAATGGTAAACGGCAGAGACAAAATAAAGATCACGGGGCGGATGAGACCATTAACCAGCCCTATCATCACTCCGGCAATGACTGCCGCCGTAAAGTTGTTGATTACAATACCAGGAATTAAATAATCAGCCGCCAGCAGAGAGACTGCGGTAATTAGGGTATTGAGAATGTAGGTCAGCACAGATAACTCCTCTTTAAGGGGGTTTACTTCGCCAGGGGTGAAACCATTTTACTGGTCTTGCCCCCCTGACTCATCACAAAGTCCGGGTCAATATTCAGGCAGATACTAAAATCTGAGAGCCTTCCTTTCCTTTAACCACATCAATTCTGGTTTGAAACGCCTCTCGAAAATGGGGGATATGGGTGACGGCCAAAATGCAGGCAAAGTCATCGGCGATCGCATTGATGGCCCCCACCAGTCGCTCGCACCCTTGCTGGTCTTGGGTGCCAAAGCCTTCGTCAATAATTAACAGTCGTAGGGCTAACCCTGACCGCTGGGCCAGGAGCCGGGCCAGGGCCAACCGAATGGCAAAATTAACCCGAAATGCCTCCCCCCCTGAGTACGTTTCGTAGGGGCGAGTGCCATTCGCATCGGCGATGAGAATGTCGAGGGTGTCAATGAGTTTGCCCTGCTGGCGTTTGCTGGCCCTTTGGGTAACAAATTGCACATGCAGCTGGTGGGCACTCAGTCGTCCCAGCAGATGATTGGTTTCGGCTTCCAGCTGGGGCAGCAGATTTTCAATCATCATGGCCTGAATGCCGTTGGTGCCAAAGGCCTGGACCAGCTCCTGATAGATGCGTTGTTGCTGGCTGGCCTGGGCCAGATCCTGCTGTTTGTGCTGCAGTTGAAGCTGCAAATCCTCCAGGTGTTGCTGCTGCTGCTGAAAGGCTCCCAGCTGAGCCATTAATCCCTCTCGCTGATGCTGCAGAGCTTCCAGGTCAGCTTCTAGCTGCTGCAGGTGAGCTGAGGATGACTCCATGTCCTGCAGCTGACGTTCTAAATCGCCAATGGAAGCTGTCAGGGTAGCAATCTCTTCCTGCTGCTGCTGGTATTGTTCCACCAGGGTGTCTAACTGAGCTTTGCGCAGGGGATAGTCTCGTTGTGCCTGATCGATAGCCTGCTGCTGCAGGGGCCAGGCTTGCGCCTGCCGCAACGCCTGGCGAATCTGCTGATGGTGGTGGGCGTCGTAGTGGAGTTGTTCAAGGGCGATGAGTGTCTCCTGCAATTGCTGCTGTAAGGGGCTTTGCCTCAATTTCTCTAGCTGTTCCTCCAGGTCGGAGATGGTTTGATTCACGCTCTGCTGTTGTGCTTCGAGCTGACGCTGGCGAGACTGGGCCTGTTTCAACTCATGGTGCTTAATGTCGGCCCAGCGGAGACGGTCTACCTGCCCCCGAGCCAGGGCATGGTCTCGGTCATCGTAGGCTAACTGGGCCAGACTGTGATCTAGCTGTTTGAGTTCGGCCTGTAACTCTGCCCCATATTGCTGCTGCTCCAGACGATGCCGCAGATGTTGCTGCTCGTGTTCTATGTGCCGGATGTGACCTTCAAGATCGGTCTGGGTCGATAGCTGGGCTTCGAGCTGGCCCCGCTGCTGCAACACGGGAGCATAGAGTTCAAGTTCGGCCTCCAGAGCGCGATATTCCTGGCGCAGCACCTGTACTTCTCGCTCGGTTACTGCCAACTGCTCACGAATGACGATGATCTCTTCTCGCAGCTGCTGCTGTTCGAGCCGGTGGCGATCTTCTACCAGGGTGCGATGGCGGGTGTCGAGGGGGCGATCGCACAAAGGACAGATGGCATCTGGGGCGTGCAAGAGCTGTAATTTCTGCTCAACCCTGGCCAGCTGGGCTTCACAGGTCCGCTGGTTGGCCTGGAGGGTTTCCATAAATTGCCGTCGTTCCTGGCCCTTTTCTCGCACCTGCTCTTGATAGACCCGACGGCGCTCAAGATAATCGAGGGTTTGAGACACTTCTTGAACGGTAGCCTGGAGCTGCGGTCCCTGGGCCTGCTGCTGCTGGAGCCGAGCCAGGGTACCGTTCAGGTCTTCCAGGCGGGTTTGCAAACGGGTGTGTTCCTGCCCGAGTTCTGCCTGTAGCTGTTGCCGTCGTCGCTGCAGGGGCTCGGCCTGGAGCTGGAGAGAGTCGAGATGGTGCAATCGGCGCTTTGCCGCCAAAAATTGCTGCCGTGCGGTGGAGATTTCCTCTGTCCGCTGCAAAATGGGTATCAAGTCCTGTTGTTGATTATCGAGGGCCTGTTGCCGGGCTCGTAGTTGTTGCATCTGGTTTTGTAGAGGGTCTTGCTTCGCGTTTATATCCTGGGTCAGCTGCTCTGCCAGGGTCTGTAATTGCTGGTGGCGGGTGAATTTTTGCTCCAGGGCTGCATCCTCTTTTGCGAGGGAATAAAACTGCACTAACCCTGCTTTGATCTCCTCCTGGCGAAGTAGAACCTGCTGCATAGCGTCAAGTTGAGTTTTGAGATCGGTTATGGTGGCATGGCGCTGCTGCTGCAACTGGTTAAGATGTTGGCGCTGCTGCTGCTGCAGCTGTATCTGCTGGCGGTGGTGCTGGCATTGGTCTTGGTGGTGACGCAGGTACTGAAGTTGTTGCTGCAGTCCTGCCCTCTGCTGGTCGAGGTGCTGGAGTTGCTCCTGCAACGTAGCCTGCTGGGTCAGAGCCGCCTGCTGATGGGCCAGGGCACTGGTTATTTCGGACACTTGGGTTAGCTTCAGGGCCACTTCCGCCTTCACCTGGCGTAATTGTTCCCTGGCCTGGTCGGCCAAACGGTCGTACTGGTCAAGTTTGAGCAAATCTGTCAAAATTTGTTTCCGTTCGCTGGGGCGCTTGAGCATAAAATCGTCTAGCCGCCCCTGACGCAGGTAAGCAGAATTAATGAAGGTCTCGTAGTCTAGCTTGAGATGGTGGCAGATGAGTTGTTGGGTGGCCCGCACTCCCCGTTGGGTTAACACTCGATAGCCAGCCTCGGCCTGAACCTGAAACTCTAACCGGCTACCCTGGAGACGGTGTCGGCTACGGATGATGCGGTAGATCTGGTCCCCCTGGGCAAACACAAAGGTGACCTGGGTTTCGAGTTGCCCCTGGTGAATGACATCTTCATCGGTGGCGACCCGGCTTTGTCCCCAAATTGCCCAGGCCATTGCTTCTAGCAGAGATGACTTGCCAGCCCCATTCGGGCCAGCAATGCAGGCCACATGAATGCCATCGAAGTCGAGCGTGGCTTCGCGGTAGCTGAGGAAGTTTTTAAGTTGGAGCTGCTTAGGAATCACGGGCATCCGTCCACCGCATATTCCCAGCCTACAGTACATTAGAACTTTAAGTACACATGTCCTTTAGCTTTTAGCGTGATTTTGGCCCTCAATTCTTGTGAAGACCGCAGGAGAATTCTTAGAAAGAAAATACCCTTGAGTAGGGGGGCAGAGCCTGCGCCCTTTGGGCGTGCCTGGCAAAACAGGTAATTTTGCTTTAAACCTTGTCCAGATTCAGAAGTGGAGGTTCGCTTCAGGGCAAGCGACAGTTTTCGAGCTGGACTGGGTATAAGCGATCTCCTTAGGAATGGGGATTCAATAACGTGGGATAGCTGATGAACTGCAATACTCAGTAGATCGCAAAGACCCCGCAGCCCACCCTGCGGGAAGCAAGCTACACCCCCAGACCCTCTCCCAGAAGGGCGTAGCTTGCTTCTCGAAGAGTGGGGAGCCAGAAGTGCTTCAAAGTCCCTCTCCCACATTGGGAGAGGGATTTAGGGTGAGGGCTGGATCTCGGCAAAAGAGTATGTTTGTGATCTACTGATACTAGCAGTATGAATTCTTCATGGCCTTTAGTCTGAACCGGCAAAAACCAGAGTAGGGTCTTCTAAAATGAGGCTGCAGAATTACGTCCCTTAGACAACGCCTGAAATGGTCACCTGAATTGACTGCAGGAGACGCTAACGGGGGAATTACTGCCCTATCAGGCGCTAAGTGTTGCTGACAGGGTTTATGAGACCGCTTTATAGATAGTGCTAAAAAATCACCTTAAGGATTAGCGATGGTATCTCAATCAACTATTCTTGTGACGGGTGGAGCTGGCTATATTGGTAGCCACGCCGTATGGGCTTTACAACAAGCAGGTTACCGGGTACTGATTTTAGATAACCTGGTTTACGGTCACCAAGACCTGGTAGAGAATGTCTTGAAAACTGAGTTGATCGTTGGTAGCACTCTCGATAAAAAACTGCTTCAGAGCCTCTTTGCAAAGCATGACATTAGCGCTGTCATGCATTTCTCGGCCTATGCCTATGTTGGCGAGTCGGTGACCAACCCGAGCAAATACTACGAAAATAATGTCATGGGCACCCTGTCTCTGCTGGATGCCATGGTAGAAGCGGACGTAAAAACCTTTGTCTTTTCCTCTACCTGTGCGACCTACGGAGTGCCCCAAACATTGCCTATCCCCGAAGATCATCCCCAGAACCCGATTAACCCCTATGGCATGACCAAGCTCATGGTTGAGCGGATTCTCACGGACTACGACAAAGCCTATGATCTGAAATCGGTGTGCTTTCGCTACTTCAACGCTGCCGGTGCCCATCCGGAAGGGACTTTAGGGGAAGATCACAATCCTGAAACTCATCTGATTCCCCTGGTCCTGCAAACAGCCCTGGGCAAGCGAGATGCCATTTATATCTTTGGCACCGACTACCCCACCGAAGATGGCACCTGTGTGCGAGATTACATTCATGTTTCTGACTTGGCCGATGCCCATATTCTCGGTTTAGAGTACCTGCTTAACGGTGGCGACAGTACGAAATTCAATCTGGGTAATGGCAACGGGTTTTCGGTCAGACAGGTCATCGATGCCGCAGCACGGGTGACTGGAAAACCTATTCCCGTTGTCGAGGCCGAACGCCGCCCCGGTGATCCTCCAGCCCTGGTGGGCGGCAGTCAGCGGGCCAGAGCAGTGCTGGGCTGGAACCCCCAGTACAGCGATATTGACACCATCCTGACCCACGCCTGGCGGTGGCACCAAAAGCGCCATGGCTAGGGCCGTCTCACCACTCCATCCGCAGTAGAACTGCAAAGACATTACTGGTTGTTGTCAGGTCAGTGCCGTCAGCAGATTGGCCGTAGTCGTAGCGGCTGTTTTCCCAGGAGATCATCAGGCCGGGGGTGACCTCTCCTCCGTTAAAGCCTATGTTGGCGGTAAGACCCACTACCGGAGCACTGGTAGCGTTATCGAAGGGAGCCCAAAATCCTGCCAGGGCCACATTTTCTCCCAGACGTACTGAAGTGTCTAGCACCGTACGACTGGCCTGGGAGTTGGGTAAGATGTCGCCCAGAACCTGGGAAATCCCTAAAGACACTTGCCCCAGGTTAAACCTGGCCTGCAGGGTAATATCACTGCCCTCGCCGGTCTGCTCAATGTCTCCCAGACGGGTATCCTGATCGATGGCCCAGTTCAAACTGGCTCCCAGCACCATGCTGTTGGCATTACTTAACCTGAATTGCTTGGCTACGCTGCCAGAAAGGTTACTGTAGCGGTCATAGTTAGGGTTCAAAAATCCAATCCCACCGGCCTGGTAGTACCATCCATCGTCGGTGTGTCCCTGATAGTCGAGGCCACCGTAAACCTGGAGGCTGTCTCCGGCGATGGTGCCTGCATAGTACTGAAACCTATCGTAGGCCCTGGTGATATTGCCACCAAAGCTCAGGTGGGGATAGTAGTGAATTCGGTCTGTTTGCTCGAAGGTGTAGGTGCTCAGGGCATCTTGTTCGTACAAATTGACATAGTTTTGGGTGTAGAGATTGTCGATATTGCTGATGTCAAACTGTTCGCCGTTAACCAGAGCAATGACTTCGGCAGATTGCCCGCCGCCCCCTTCTCCCCCGGCGGCCAGGGTCTGCACTCGATCGCGAATGGGCACCATGCCAAACCGCTCCTCAAAGCTGCGCTCGGTCACCGGCGATAACCCCAACCATACCCCGTGGAACCGGGCAGACGGACGATCGTGGGAACTTTCTAGCGGCGCTGGAGGAGTGGCGGCATGGCCAATGCCGGTTTGGTAGAGGGTGAGGCTATCGATAGGGCGGCGAAAGTTGTTGGCTGCGTTAAACAAACTTTGATTGATATTAGGGTTGGCGGGCTCGGTCGTGGGAGTCAGGTTTCCTCTGAACTCTGGTAAGGCGAGGGCCAGGGCCGCCAGTAGGTAATTAGTAATGGGCTGGTCGGCATCAAATACCACTGCCGGTCCCCGCACCGTTCTGGCCAGCGTTGCTTCACGGGCATTGGCCTGTATCACCTGACTAATGGTGGCATAGCCAATGGCCGGGATGGTGACAAATGTTTCGTCCCGCTGGATTTGGGCCCTGCCGGTCTGGCTGTTGCCCGGCAAGATCGCAATTTGAGGGAACCGTAAGTCAAGACCAATTTGCTGCTCATCAGTCCCCCGCTGAAAGCCAGGAGCCTGAATTGCCTCCAGGGTAGCCGGGGCGACGCCATCGCCAAAATTTGAGGATTGTTCGAACCGAGTGGGTAACTGAGTCGTGGGGTCAATGCTACCGTCTTCAGTTGCCAAACCGGGAGTAAATGTGCAGATTTCGCCATCGGCAGGGTCTAAACAAGATCCTGTGAGGCTGAGTTGAATGTCTTGCCCCAGAATGGTGATGGGATCTCCAAGGGAGAGGGTCAGTTTGCGCTCTTGCAGGACATCGTGGACAAACACTACCCCCTGCCGCTGCTCTAGTACGGCAATGTGGTCAGCCGTGGTGTAGTTCTCTACTCTGGGATTGAGATTGACCAGACCAGCGTAGCGGAGGTTGGTACTGCGATCATCCCCAAAGTTAAGACCCGATGCCACAATAGCCCGGGTGCCATATTCCAGCACATCGCTGTTGAAGGGAATGGTGGTGACCAACGGGTCTATAGCTCCCGGAGGCACCACCACCCGGTCTTCGACATCATCTACCTGTGCAGGCCGCGGGGGGGCTTCCGCTGTCTCACCAGCGGTGGTGGTCTCAGCCGGGTCACTCTGCGCCGACACCCCGGCCTCCGACCTGGGCCCAGGCTCTGGTGCAGACCCATCGGGAGGGGCAACGGGGATATCTGGGGCTAATGGCTTGCTGGCCTGATTTTCAGCTTCAGATTCGCCATCTTCAAAATATGTCGCCCTGGCCGCTGGATCATTGTCAGCGTCTGGGGCTAAAGGTAACCAGGTGGCTTCGGGTTCGGGCTGGATGGTAGGTTCACTGGCCGCCTGCTCGAGGGCGAAAGCATCCTCTACATCTGCGGGTTCCGTGGCTTCTGTCAAGGGCAATAAATCCTTAGCTTCGGTACTGTAGGGCGCATGTAGAGATGGGACGTCATTGGCGGCAGATGCGGATTCAGGGGGAGGTTCGGTTGAGGGTGCTTCAACCTGTGCTCTGACTGGCGCAGCAATCTCTGAGCCTTCTACCGGCAAAGTTGATTCGCTAAACGCCGCCTGAGTTGCGGCGGCGGGCTCGGGCCGAGATGTGATCTGGGGAACCGCGCTCTTTTGCGGCAATGAGGACTTAATGGAGGCGGGTGGCGCTCCAGGACCTGGGGAAGGCCCAACTTCTGGAGGGGACGCCGAGGCCGATACCGGCGGCGGGGTCGCTCTTGGGGAGGGGGTTGACGGTGTAAATGACACCGGGGTTTCAGGAGTGGGGGACGGAGAGGGCTTCACATTCGGGGTGGGGGCCGGGAACAGTGCAGGCACCGTCGGTTGTTGAGAGGTTGGTTTGGTTTCTGCTTCCGGCTCAGTGGTAGCGTAGGCTGGTTTGCCGATGGAGTGAGTTAAAACCGTAATCCACAGCCCTGTCTGAATTGTTAAAACAATGGTGCTGGTGGAATGCTTGGGGTGAGCTAAGCAGAGGGCGCGACAATTTTCGTCGAGAGTTTGTTCAGTCATGTTACTTTTGCTCGATCTTCATTGGGTAATATCCATGGGAGCTTTGACCTGACCAATATTTTCCATTTGCAAAGTAAGTAATCCAAATAACAACCAGGGAATCAACTTTGTCCAAGTCCAGAAGTGGAGTTTTGCCTTAGAGAACACGACCGATCTCGAGCTGGACTTGGTATCAACCTTGTCCAAGTCCAGAAGTGGAGTTTTGCCTTAGAGAACACGACCGATCTCGAGCTGGACTTGGTATGTAAGCAAGCTGGTTGACTGACAAAACTTCTCTACCAAATCTCTGAAAGCCCACCCTCCGGGAAGCAAGCTACACCCTGGCCCTCTCCCGAGGGGAGAGGGAACTGGAAAGATTGATCGGCTGCCCTCGCCTTCTGGGAGAGGGGTTGGGGGTGAGGGCGTACAACTGTTGTCAGTCAATGAGATAAGCAAGACTGGGCCAATCTGGCACAATAATTTGTAGCACTTTAACGTTTGGAGAAGGCGAAAACATAAATATTGAAGTTCTCAGCTTAATAAAGTTAAAGCTTGACTTGCTTTAGATCCTTTTAACCTAAGGTTGTTCAGGATTAAGTCCTTTTTCTCTATCAAGGAGACGGAGGGGAAACTTTGGTGGGCACCGTATTTGAGCGAGATGCTCCAGATGAAAAATCTGAAATCTTTTGCTAAGAAAATAAGGAAACTGTGAGTGATTGGCAGCATTATTTTTTTAGTCCTGGCAACGACAAGATTGGCCTGGCTGGTATCGCCTTCAAAAGCTATGCTGAGGGCAACCGCCCTGGTTTAGAGGATCTGGGACAAGAAAAGCATTTGAATGCAAGGCGAAATTCTTTCTTCTAAACCCTGTCCAAGTCTAGAAGTGGAATTTTGCCTTAGAGAAAATTCCAGATTTCGAGCTGGACTTGGTTTACAACAAATCTTTCAACCCTATAAACAGTTGACAGAATTTTTCTTGCCCAACTAAATGGTTCTTTAAATAAGCATTTTTAACAGGATTTTTGTGGACAAGAAGAGATGATGGTATTACTATGAGGGCATGAAGGGACAGCTACCATTCTGAAGCATAGTTTTCTGTGATAGAAAGATGCCTGACGGTCAATTTCTGTCTGGTGCTTCAGTTTTTCGGTATTAACAGATTTTTACAACCAGGTTTTCAATGGTGAAAAAATAATTTCGCCATTGAGGGGTAATTTAAGTTGCTGGTGCAGAGATTCGGCTTATGTTGCCAGTTGGTACCGCTGGCCTCTGTCAGCGTGAATCTTGTTCCCTCACTGCCGCAGCATTTTAGGGCATGGACAGGCTCAGTCTGTCTTTTATCCCCGAGCTTGTCGGGCTTTGGTAAGCTTTGCTGGCTTTTATAAGTGCTGTGTTTTGCCCACTGGTTAACCCTGTCATTCAACAGCTTTTTAAGGAGTTGAATTATGAAAAACCTAAAACTTTGGGGATCTCTGATTGTTTTTTCTCTGGCCCTTGGCACCACGGGAATAGCTGCGGCCTGTGAAGGTGGTGGTTCTTGTGGCGGTGGCCATGGTGGCGGTGGCCATTTAGGACCACAGGTTTCTACAACTGCAGGTTTCCAAATTGGTCGCCAGGGAGGTGTGACGGCTTTAACCGTCTCCTCTGCGGTCAGCCCTATGTTTGCCCATAGTTCTGGTGTGATCAACACCGGCGGAGTCTACACCGAAGCCTTTGCCTCTCGATATGACCATTCTGCTGAGGCGATTAAAGCCCCGCAGGCGATCGAGACTGGTGGGAATGTAAACACAGGTAGGGGTGACACCGTTCTGATGGAACTGCCCCCAGGAGGTAGCATTAACATCGGCGGCGATAGTAACGTTGCACTTCCTGATTAAGCCACAACAGGATAAGCCAATTTCTGACCAGTGAAATTGCCTGGTTTTAAGCCAGGTCCATAGTCTCACTGCAGACTTCAATGAGTCAGACACTACCCCCTGGAGGGGAGTGTCTGACTATCACTGTGGAGCGGGATTTCGGTGTAAGATACCGAATCTTAGATGCTCCAGACTCCATGAATTTCATGAGAATTATCTACGATCCCGGCAAAGACATTCTGCAGATTGCTTTGAATACCCGCGAAGTGGTTGAGACCGCTCAGATCAGTCCTGATTTGGTGCTAGATTACGACGACGATGGACTGGTCATTGGGCTGGAACTGCGTCGAGCATCCAACCGCATTGATAACCCCATGGGCGTTGCCTTTGCTATTGGCCAGGCTAACCTGGATAAACCCCAACCCTACTCAGCAAAAGACAAAGCCTGACGGGCTGATATCGAACATAACCCTTGCCAGGGGCAGAAATGGAGTTGTATTGGGGAAAACTGCAGATTTCGAGCCAGACTTGGTATTGCAAAACCATTCATGGCCCAGGTTAGCCGGGATGAGCCCATGGATGCCCCGACCCAACCTGCCACTAAAGATTATCCCGACCGGCATACCGAATTTAAGGCCGGTCCTGGGGCGCTGGGTAGATAGCACCAGCCTGGGTTGCCGACACAATCAGATTTAAGGCTCATGCTTCAGTCTGGACGCAGGTTTGACGCGCTTTGCCGATGGCCCCGATGCCGCCCAATATCGCGCTAACCAACTGCTCTGGGGAGGACCAGCTTAGGAGGCTACATTAACCGCACCAAAGGGCTTCCATCCCCGGCCTAAATAACCGTATTGGAATGCCTCCGGATGAATTAACTCCGCCAGAATTTCCAGAGAATCCACCAGGCGAGGCCCAGGACGATTGAAATACTGGTTACCGTCGGTGATGTAAACCTGGTTGGCTTGAATCGCCCTGAGCTTAGTCCAGTCGGGATGGCGGGTCAGCACCTGAGATTCTTGTTCAGTCACGGCGAGATCGTAGCCGCAGGGCATAATCACTATCACCTCGGGGTCAGCCGTCAGCAACTCCTCCCAGGCAAGCCAGGGGGAATGTTTGCCAGATTCCCCGAACAGCGAAGTTCCCCCTGCCAACTCCACCAGTTCTGGTACCCAGTTCCCCGCCGCCATGAGGGGATCAGTCCATTCCAGACAGGCCACGGTCGGTCGGGTCGCAACCGATGCTCCCCGTTCTGCACAGACCTTTACCCTCGCCTGTAGAGCCTCAATCACAGCTTGAGTGGAGGATGCGGTCTCTGCAGGGAGCAATGCCTGCCCGACTCTGCTGATGTCATCCCACAGGTCTGCCAGGCGGGTGGGTTCAAGGGAAATGACTTGAGGCCGAATCTGGGTTAGCTCAGCCACAGCAGCTTCTACATCTGCCAGGCTGACCGCGCAGACTTCGCACTGGGCCTGGGTAATGATGTGGGTTGGCCGCAGGTCTTCTAAAACATCTGTTTTGACTCGGTAAACGCTGAGGGCCGAAGTGAGTAAGTCATCTACTCGACGGTGGATTTCGCCACTGCTACCCACGGGGTCAAATTTAGGTTCGGTACATACCGGCAGAGCCTGCACCGCTGGCGGAAAGTCGCATTCATGGCTACGCCCCACCAGCTGGTCTCCTAACCCGAGGGAAACGACAATTTCAGTGGCGCTGGGAATGAGCGACACGATACGGAGCTGTTGTTCAGTCATAGCAGTTGAGTTCTCTAGCTAGTTCCAAATCGGGCAAAGGCACTTCAAACCTTGTTCAAGTCCAGAAGTGGAGGTTTTCCTGAGGGAAAACTCCAAATTTTGAGCTGGACCTGGTATCAAAAGCCGGGAAGAGTAAAACTTAAGATTTTTTTCGATTTTAAACTATAGATTTAGACAAAAAAGTTTTTATTTAACACCTGGCTAAAATTGAATGACTACAATATTTCTCTATACAACTTACAGCGGATTTCATTTGGGTGAAGGACATCGTGAAGATCTCTCTGGTCCCCTTTGTTAAACGGCAAAATTCCAACCTGTAGCGGATCTCACTTGAGTGAAGTACAGATTGAAGCTCTCCCTGCCCTCTAATCAGGGGGGGTAAAGGTTAAATCTGCAACCCCCAGCACCTGGGGGGAGCCTCAGCCAATCAAGTGTGTACCTGACTGAATTGAGCACCGCTATATATCCAGTCCAGCTCAGGACGGTAACTTGCCATCGGTCAACTCTCGATGTCTTGACTGCGGTGCAGGGTAAAGCCCCAGGCAACCGGGAAACTTTTCTCGAAGTCACTCTGTACCTGACTCCTTAGAAAACCGCTATCACGCCGGTCAGGACCTTCATTTGCCAGACCGGTCGACACAAGGGGGCACTACTCCTGTTGTTCATTCCATAGCAAGCCCGATTTCAGCATGAGTTATAGCTTTGACATCATTGGTGTTGCTCCGGTGCTGCAGTTTTTTGACCATCAGCAGCGGATAGAAAGTCACCCTAACCGCAGTAAAGCTTACCTCGGCAGCTACTGCTGTACCCTGGATGCCTTCATTGAAGCCACCCAAATGGTTCACCGCAAACCCGACTGGGACTGGGACGCCATTGTTAATAGCATGGTGGCGTTCTGGCTATCGCGGGAAAGCGACATTCGCCACTGGCAGCAAGAATTAGAAAAGGCTGAAGGGGACAATAATCTAATCGTGGGCCGAGTCGTAAACTACAACAGCCTGAGGCGAGAGTTTGAATCCCTCTTCGACACTTAAAATGGTAAGTGCAGGGCGGGATATAATCCACTTGCGGCCTTCGGGTCTGCCGGAGTTCGCCTGTCGCGGTCTCCGACTGCCAGGGTAGATGCATTTCCGCCGTAAACTTAGCGTTTCTGTAGTAGGGCACCGTTGATCAGGCTACTCAGCAAAATCAAAGACATCTTTATGCGCTGGTGGGGTGACTTTACCCTGCAAACCCGACTCATGGCCGGGGCCACGCTGATGGTTTCCCTGATTATGAGTGGCCTTACCTTTTGGGCTGTCAACACCATTCAGCAAGACGCCCGGCTTAACGACACCCGCTTTGCCCGCGACCTGGGCCTGCTGCTGGCGGCCAACGTTGCCCCTATGGTGGTAGAAGAAGACCGCACTGAGCTGGCCCGGTTCTCCTACAGCTTTTACCAGAGCACCTCAAGCGTGCGCTACATGCTCTATGCCGACGCCGACGGAGAAATTTTCTTCGGCATTCCCTTCTCCGAGGCGGCAGTGCAAAATTCCCTTACCCTGCGGCGACGGATGCAGTTGCCCGATGGGTACGCCCAAAATACCGACCGCCCCATGGTGCGCCAGCACACCACCCCCGCCGGGGAGGTGACAGATGTATTTGTGCCCCTCAACTACAACGGCAACCACTTAGGGGTACTGGCCCTGGGGATTAATCCCAATCCTACAGTAGTAGCCTCATCCCACCTGACGCGAGATGTCACCATTGCGGTGTTTGTTTCTATCTGGGTGATGGTGATCCTTGGAGCCGTCTTCAACGCCCTGACCATTACCCAACCCATTAAAGAACTCCTGAACGGGGTGAAAAACATTGCCGCCGGTAACTTCAAGCAGCGCATTGATCTCCCCTTTGGGGGAGAGCTGGGAGAGCTGATCTACAGCTTTAACGACATGGCCGAACGGCTGGAATGTTACGAAGAGCAAAACATCGAAGAACTCACCGCCGAAAAAGCCAAGCTCGAAACTCTGGTTTCTACCATCGCTGACGGAGCCATTCTGCTGGATACCGACATGCGGCTGGTGCTGGTAAACCCCACCGCCCGACGTATATTTGGCTGGGATAGTCAGCGTCTCGATGGCACCAACATTTTGGAGCATTTTCCTGAGCCGGTTCGTCTTCAACTCACTCGGCCTCTATTTCAGGCGGTGCTGGGAGATTCTGAAGCGATGGAATTTCGGGTTCCTCTGGAGCAGCCCAGCCGACGTATTCTCAGAATTTTGCTGAACACGGTGCTCGATCAGGCTAAAGAAAATGTCAAAGGCATTGCCATTACGGTGCAAGACATTACCCGCGAAGTCGCCCTGAACGAAGCCAAGGCCCAGTTCATCAGCAATGTTTCCCATGAGCTGCGCACTCCCTTATTCAACATCAAGTCGTTTATTGAAACCCTGCACGAGTTCGGAGAAGACCTCAGCGACACCGAGCGCAAAGAGTTTTTGGAAACCGCAAACCACGAAACCGACCGCCTGACCCGGCTTGTCAACGATGTTCTAGACCTGTCGAGGCTAGAGTCAAACCGCCAGTACCAGCTCGATTCGGTGGATATTTCCCAGCCCATTGAGCAAACCATTCGCACCCATCGCCTCAACGCCAAAGACAAGCAAATCGAGCTGGTCCACGACATCGAGCCCAACCTGCCCCAGGTATTTGGCAACTATGATCTGCTGCTGCAGGTGTTCAGCAATCTGGTTGGCAATGCTCTCAAGTTTACCGAACCCGGCGGCAAGGTCATGATTCGCGCCCACAAACTTCCCTGCCTGCAGGATGGGAGAGGCGATATCGACTGTATCCGGGTAGAAATTTGCGATACGGGCATTGGCATTGCCCCTGAAGACCAGGAAGCTATTTTTGACCGCTTCTTCCGGGTTGAGAACCGGGTTCACACCCTGGAAGGCACCGGCCTGGGGCTGTCGATTGTGAAAAACATCATTGAAAAGCACAACAGCGAAGTGCATTTAATCAGCGAAGTGGGAGCAGGCACCACCTTCTGGTTTGACCTCACCTCTCAACCCCCCGACCCGCTGGAAACCCTGGTGGCAGAATTTGAAGCGGAAACAGATGGCAGTAAGGCTGAAAATGACGCTAAGGAAAAAGGTCAGGCGATTCTGTCTTCGATGGGGAATGGGGAATAGGGAATTGCTGGTATCAGCTGGCAGAAATAAGGCAACCATTGCTGAGGGTGCCAGGTACCGGGTATCAGGTTTCAGGCATAGTTGGCCGACTTACGCCGTAGAGTACTAGATTGACACAGCCGTTTAACAGGCCGCGCCCTGGGATTGCTTGGCAACGCTGCGTGAACCTTAAACACACCCCTGTGTTTAGTACAGCAAACCAGGTTTGAGCCTTCCCCTCGACTCAGGCCGAAATTCACCGAACCACCAGACGGGCAGAAGCCACCCCCGCAGCCCTGGAATCGGCTTTTCAAGCCCTGCAGGCTCAACCGGAAAAGGGAACTGAAATGATCGCCCTGGCCAAAGCCGCCAGCGATTCAGCCCGCGAGGCCGAGGGGAAGTTTCACAATGGCGTAATGGCCATGAAGGAATCGGTGCGGGGCATGTTTGGGTCCGGGTGCCTATCGGGCTTAAGCCAAGACTGCGACAAACGATGTAGCTTTTGGTCCCAGTCTTGACAATTCCTGGCATGGAATTTGAACCCTCTACAGGGGCGCAAGTGACCAGCCCCTGCATGAAGTTTTGAAACGCTATTCCGAAAAAGATTCAGGGCAAAACCGCTGCTCACCTGACCCAGGGGCTTAAATAAAGGCAGTTACGCAGAGGTATTTCCGATGTCTTCTTCTTTTTCTGAAGGTGTGCTTGTGACCATCATCGGCGAGGCTGTGCTGCAGGATCGGTTAATCAAAATGTTGACTGACTTGGGGGTGTCGGGCTACACGATTATTCCGGCAAAAGGAGCAGGCAGCCACGGTCGGCGCATGGGAGACATTGCCGGCTACAACACCAATATTGAGGTCAAAGCCGTTGTAACGTCAGCCGCCTCAGAAAAGCTCCTTGAGGATCTTAAATCGTTACAAAGCACCTATGCTTTGATCGCTTTTCGCCAAAATGTGGATGGCTTGTTTGATTGACCCTGCATAGACCTTTTCCAAGTCCAGAAGTGGAGTTTTGCCTCAGGGAAAGCGACAGGTTTCGAGCTGGACTTGGTATAGAATCCATAGCACCCTGGCGCGGCCTGGTCTTCGCGAAGCAATGCACCAGGGGAGAAGTGCAGAAGCTGTAGAAGCTGTAGAGTGCCTTCGCGAAGCAATGCACCAAGGTAGAAGCCCAATACGAGTAAGGAATGAGGATTTTATAACATCCAATTTTTGTAGAGCAGGCAGGATGCCTGCTCTTGGACAGCCGAGACGGCTATCCCACGTTATTAAATCCCCATTCCTAAGCAGCATGTTCTGGTCCGTGCCAAGTTTAAATGTAAGCACCAACAGCACTGCAGGGCCAGGGCCCATCCTACAAACAGTCGAGATTATTCCAGGTGTTGGCAGAACTATTCCGCCCGCTGCAGCGCCGTAATTTTGGGGTCAATAATCTTTCGTCCCTGACCGGCAAACTTAATGGCCAGGCAAATTTTGTTGCCAGCCCCAAAGATGTGGGTCACTTCCCCCGCTCCATAGGCCTGATGGACCACCACATCCCCCACATTCCAGTCAACCTCATGGGCACCGCTGCCGGGTTTGGCGGCGGCTTCTTTTTGCTTGCGGACTTCCCGCACGGAAGTCGTCCATTTTTGGGGCAGGCTCATGGCGCTGTTGCCGGTGACCAGCTCCGTGGGCAGTTCCCCCAGAAATAGGGAAGGGCTGGCCGGTTCGCGGTTGCCGTAGAGGCGGCGTTCGCGGGCGTGGGAAATGAACAGTCGCTCCTTGGCGCGGGTAATGCCCACGTAGCAGAGGCGACGTTCTTCTTCCGTAGCGGCGGGGTCTTCCAGGGAGCGGTGGTTGGGGAACAGCCCCTGCTCCAGCCCCACCAGGAACACCACGGGAAACTCCAGTCCCTTAGAGGAATGCAGGGTCATCAGCGAGACCACGTTACTGCCCTCGTCCACATTATCCAGATCCGAGGTCAGAGAGGCATTGGCCAGAAACCCCAGTAGGGAAGGATCTTCGTTCTCTTCCTCAAATTGGAGGACAGCGTTGTATAGCTCCTGCACGTTGCCGAGGCGATCCTTGGCCTCATCGGTATCTTCCGCCTTGAGGGCGTCCAGGTAACCGCAGTCTTCCAGTAATCCCTGGATGATTTCGGACCCTTTCTGTTGATCCACCACCTGACGGTATTTTTTGATCAGCTCGGCAAATTCCAGCACACCTTTAGCCGAGCGTCCCGCCAGGGTTTTGACAGAGGTTTCATCCGCCAGAATCTCCCACAGGGGAACGTTGCCGAGGGTCTGGGCCGCATTCTCCAGTTTGTCCAGGGTGCCTTTGCCGACCCCCCGCTTGGGCACGTTGATCACCCGCTTCAGGCTGACGGTATCAAAGGGATTCGCTACCACCCGCAGGTAGGCCAGCACATCTTTAATTTCTCGCCGGTCGTAGAACCGCAGACCGCCCACCACCTGGTAGGGAATGCTGTAGCGGGTGAGCACTTCCTCGAAGGCGCGGGATTGGGCATTGGTGCGGTAGAGAATGGCGAAGTCGCGCCAGTTCAGCTCCGGGTGCTGGGTTTCCAGATTGCGAATCTGGCTGATGACGAATTCGGCCTCGGCGGACTCATCATCGGCCCGGTAGCAGTAGATGGTTTCCCCTTCTCCCCGGGTAGCCCGCAGCACCTTGTCGATGCGTTCGGTGTTGTTTTCGATCAGGTGATTGGCCACTTCCAGAATGTTGGAGGTGGAGCGGTAGTTTTCCTCCAGCTTCACCATGGTGCGGGTGTCGTCGTCCGCCAGACCGTCGCCAAAGTCATCCTGAAAGTTCATCAGAATGGTGAAATCCGCTGCTCTAAAGGAATATATACTCTGGTCTGCATCGCCCACAACGAAGACAGAGCGGTGGTTCCAGTCCTTATAGTTGGCGATGGACTCGCCGTTGGTGGCCAGCAGGCGGATGAGTTCGTACTGGGTGCGGTTGGTGTCCTGGTATTCATCCACCAGGATGTGGCGGAAGCGCTTGTGCCAGTAGGCGAGAACCTGCTCATTTTGCTGAAAGAGCTGCACCGGTACCAGAATCAGGTCGTCAAAATCCAGGGCGTTGTTTTCCGCCAGGGCCTTCTGGTAGTGGCGGTAGACATCGGCAATTACCCGGCCCCGGTAGTTGGGCTGCTCTTTCTCGAACTCGTCGGGGCTGAGCTTCTGGTTCTTGGCGTTGCTGATGGCAAAGCGCACCGAGCGGGGGTTGAACTTTTTGTCGTCCAAATTCAGGGTCTGGGTGACGATGGTTTTCACCAGGCTCTGGGCATCGGACTCGTCAAAGATGGAGAAGTTCTTGGTCCAGGCGGGGTAGCCCTCGGGTCGCTGGTACTTGTCAATGTCGAACCGCAAAATGCGGGAGCACAGGGCGTGGAAAGTGCCAATCCACAGGTGCTTGGTAATGTTTTTGTAGACCTGGGACTTGAGCTTGGTCTGCTCGTACTCCGGCAGAGACTTGAGGGATTTGCCGTGACGGGCCCGGGCATCCTGCTCGGCGAACAGCACCTCAATGCGCTCCTTCATTTCTTTGGCGGCTTTGTTGGTGAAGGTCACCGCCAGAATGTTGTCGGGGTCGGTCTTGTGGGTCAGCACCAGGTTGGCGATGCGGTAGGTGAGGGCGCGGGTTTTGCCTGACCCGGCCCCGGCCACCACCAACAGGGGGCCACTGTAGTGCTCGACCGCTTGACGTTGGGCTGGGTTGAGGAGGTTGAGGAAATCAGACATTACACCTGGGGCTGGATTTGACGCCTATTTAGTATGACATCTGATGAGGGAGGGGGAGAGGGGTGGATGGGTAGGGGGCAGGGCGGGCTTTTCGCCGTGGGCTATAGATCTGAAGTGCTGTAGTTGGTAGCGGGGGTTATGCCCTTGGCTGACTGTAGTGGAGGGAATCACTGTTTGGGGGGCTGTAACCTACTGGATGAGATTTTGTCGCACTGAATGAAAATCAAATTGACCGGGTGCGAGAAAAGCTGAAAGACGATAACTATACTTTTTCCAGGTTCAGAAGTGGCGCTTTGCCTATGGGAAAGCTACAGGTTTCGAGCTGGACCTGGTGTATCTTGATATTTTTTATGCAGTTTTAATCCGGGGACGCTTCCTAAACTGGACTATGAATTGCTCGGTAAAAGGCCTGGTGTTTCAAAATTTAAACCTATACCAAGTCCAGAAGCAGTTTTGCAAATGCCATTCTGAACATAGCGATAGCGCAGGGAAGAATTCCGATCTTGCACAAGGTCTGAGATCTTTCGCTACATGCCGTTCCGCTTGGATAACAAAAGTGGGATGCACCCTGGAGTTTTGCCTGAGGGAAAGCTCCAGTTTTCGAGCTGGACTTGGTATATAGCGGTTCTCAATTCAATGAGGCCAAACTTGATGAGCTTAGAATTCCCCTGGTTTCTGGATGCTTAAGTTTCAACCTTTACCCCCTTAATCAGGGGGGCAGGGGGGATTTTTGAGGTGTATTTTATTCGAGTGAGATTCGCTATAAGTAAGGCTTCAATGTTTTCTATCAATACTTAGCTGGTTTGGGATAAACCATGCTGCGGTAGGATTAGCGCAAGCCCTTTGCCCATTCCTTTAGCTTGTCGGTGACCCCCCATGACTGCACCCAGTTCTGCCGTTCTACAGGAAATTCGTGAGCGCGATCGCACTTATCTTGCTACCCAAAACCCCTACGAACAGCTGCAGGCTTTGCACGAAATCTGGCCTATTGCGGCTCAACGGTATGGTGATATTGTCGCCATGCGGGATCCTCACAATAGCCCCCCTGCCACCCTGACCTATCGAGAATTGGTCAACGCCATCCAAACCTTTGCCAGCGGTCTGCAGGCCCTGGGGGTCGAAAATCGCTGTCACGTAGCGTTGTTTGCCGACAACAGCCACCGCTGGTTCATTGCTGACCAGGGCATTATGACCGCCGGGGGCATGAATGCCGTGCGTAGCGCCACTGCTGATACAGAAGAACTGCTCTACATCGCCGAGCACAGCGATAGTACGGTGCTGGTAGCTCAGGATCTTGATTTGTTCAAAAAACTACGGGATGGTCTGGTCAACCTTCCAATCAAGCAGGTGATTTTGCTGTCTGACGAAGAGCCTGTTGCGGATGACAAATTCAACCTCCTAAACTTCGACCAGCTCATGAAGTTGGGCAAAACCCATACCTACCAACCTGTGGAAGTAAAGCCCGAGGATCTGGCAACCCTGATCTACACCTCCGGCACGACTGGTAAACCTAAAGGGGTCATGCTCAGCCACCGCAACCTGCTGCATCAAATCAATACCCTGGGAGCGGTCGTACAGCCCGAACCGGGGGATGGGGTGATCGGCATTTTGCCATCCTGGCATAGCTTTGAGCGCACCGCCGAATACTTCCTGTTCTCCAAAGGCTGTACCCAGACCTATACCAGCATTCGTCATATTAAAGCCGACATGAAGGCGGCAAAACCTCAATATATGGTGGGGGTGCCCCGTCTGTGGGAGTCCATCTACGAAGGGGCGCAGAAGCAGTTTCGGGAGCAAACCCCCGGCAAGCAAAAGCTAATTTTCACCTTCTTTGGCATCAGCCAGCGGTATGTGGAAAACCTCTGGCGATTTCAGGACATCAAGCTGGATGAGCCGAACCTCTCTACAGTAAAAAAATTAGCCTCTGGAGCTATGGCCCTGGTGTTATGGCCCCTGCACCAGATCGGTAAAAAGCTGGTGTATGGCAAAGTGCGAGAAGCCACCGGAGGGCAGGTCAAGCAATTCATTAGCGGCGGCGGTTCCCTGGCCCGACACCTGGACATTTTCTTTGAAATTATTGATGTACCCCTGATTGTAGGCTATGGCCTGACGGAAACGGCCCCGGTGCTCTCGGCCCGTCGCCCCTGGCGTAATTTGCGGGGGGCAGCCGGCCAGCCCATCCCTCTAACGGAAATCAAAATCGTTGACCCCGAAACCGGGCTGGAAGTCCCCCAGGGAACGAAGGGATTGGTCATAGCGCGAGGACCGCAGATTATGGAGGGGTACTACAAAAACCCTGAAGCCACTCGCAAAGCCATCGACCCCGAGGGTTGGTTCGATACCGGCGATCTAGGCTGGATCAGCAAAGATGGCAACGTCGTGCTGACCGGTCGAGCCAAAGATACCATCGTCCTCACCAATGGGGAAAACATTGAACCCCAACCCATCGAAGATGCCTGTGCCCGCAGCAAGTATATTGACCAGATTATGCTGGTGGGCCAAGATCAGCGTTCTCTGGGGGCGCTGATTGTGCCCAACCTGGATGCCCTGCAGCAATGGGCCGCAACTCAGTCCCTATTCATTGATATTCCTGAGGATGACACCCCTGCCCCGGCGGGGATGACCTCCATTTCTATGGAAGACGACACGGTACAAAAGCTCTTTCGCCAGGAACTGATCCGCGAAGTGAAGGATCGCCCCGGTTATCGTCCCGACGATCGGATTGGTCCCTTCCGCTTCGTACTGGAGCCCTTCTCTATGGAAAACGGCCTCCTGACCCAAACCTTAAAAGTGAAACGCCCTGTGGTTACTGAGCGTTATCGCGATATGATTGACGCGATGTTTGTGTAGGCTCTGGTTCCCATGAACTTTTTACAAAGGGTGGTGCCTGCTGATAAAAGCCTTCCGGCCTTCTTTGGTATTCACTATCTTTGGTATCCACTATAAGAGGTAGCATGGCGCCAGGCTGTTCAGGCTTAGGGTCCGTTTGCTAGGGGGTTATCCTCATATCCTGCTTGAATGGATATTCCTAAACCTTGTCCAAATCCAGGAGTGGAGTTTTGCCTAAGGGAAAGCTACAGTTTTCGAGCTGGACTTGGTATACCTTAGAGAAAACTCCAGATTTCAAGCTGGACTTGGTATCTTGCCCTTAATTCGAAACTTCTAAAACATCATGGATGAAAATCAATCTCTTCTACTCAAGCGAGTTGTCAATATCAAAGCCGTAGTTACCCCCCTCTGGAAAGAAGAAGCCCAGAAGCAGCTACAAAATCAAATCAACCAGCTTGATGGGCGGCTGCAGCAGCTTGAAATGCAGGGGCAACGGGCCATGTCTGAGCTGCAAAAGCAGGCCGAGTCACAGCCTGATAACCCCGGCATTAAGCAGCAAATTGGCGACGTGCAAACCCGGCTCAATCAGGATAAAAGCAAGCTACTACAGCAAAAAAACCAGACCCTGCAACAACTCCAGCAGGTGCAAACCCTGGAAATGGATAAAGAAGTGGACCAGGGTAAAGTTGAAAGCTTCTTTAACGTCAACGTGGGAGACAACCTGGTGCGCAAGCTGCAGGTTGAGCTGCTGATTAAAGACGGTGTAATTCAGGAAATTCGGGGCGAACTCTAGTACTCTACGGCGTAAGTCGGCCAACTATGCCTGAAACCTGATACCCGGTACCTGGTACCCTCAACAAGGGTTGCCTTATTTTTGCCAGCTGATCCTGGTATCTAACCCCATCGCAATGTTGAATCGCCAGGCCATGGGAAAACCATTCCCATGGCTTTTTGCTGAGCAAAACCCGGTCCCCACTCCATTTTTATCGATTTTCTATTCTGTGACGCCAAAGGGATAAAATGATCTCTGGCCCAGTAATACTAGCAGAGACCGTCAGCCTAGGGTTACAGCCCTCCTCGCTGGCCGCAAGTTCTGGCCCCTTAGCCGTTTCGTTGTACCACTACTGTCTCGGAAGTCACCCATGATTCGCGAAGTTTTCATGCCCGCCCTCAGTTCAACCATGACCGAAGGCAAAATTGTCTCCTGGACAAAGTCCCCCGGTGACAAGGTTGAAAGGGGGGAAACCGTGGTAATTGTCGAATCAGACAAGGCCGATATGGATGTGGAATCGTTCCACGAGGGAATTCTGGCTGCCATTGTGGTGGCAGCCGGAGACAGCGCTCCTGTCGGCGAAGCCATCGCCCTGCTGGCAGAAAGCGAAGATGAGATAGAAGCTGCCAAGCAGCAGGCCGCAGCCAGGGCCAGTGGCGGCAGCGGAGAGCCCGCCCCCGCAGCGGCTACGGTTTCTGAACCGGCTACGGCGGCAGTGGCGACCGTCCCTGACACGGCTCCCTCTACAAATGGGGCTTCTTCGGGGGGCGGCAACCGCAGCGGTCGGGTCGTTGTGTCTCCCAGGGCACGCAAGCTGGCTAAAGAACTTAAGGTCGATTTGTCTGGCCTGCAGGGCAGCGGCCCCCACGGGCGAATTGTGGCCCAGGATGTGGAAAAAGCCGCCGGTAAGGCTCCAACTCCTGCCGGACCGCAAGCGGCCCCGGCTCCTACCACCCCTCCGTTCCCTGCTCCCACTCCAGCCCCTATGCCGTCAACGGCAGCAGCGGCCCCGGCTCCCAGCACCGCGCCCCTGGGGCAGCTGGTTAAGTTCAATACCCTGCAGCAGGCGGGGGTTCGCAACATGACCGCCAGCCTGGCAGGGCCTATTTTCCATGTGGGGGACACCATC